>OBAG01000001.1_pt1 | contig 758776 bp, 666 predicted proteins | sample 1517701 | NCBI WGS metagenome assembly OBAG01 (sample SAMN04571702, study PRJEB22368) | human gut metagenome | biome: human gut; material: stool | host: Homo sapiens | place: Luxembourg | collected 2012-09-07 | reverse complement strand
AGCACAATGGACCTTGAAAATTAAACAACGACAAGAAACAAGGAACCCTGAGATTCTAAAAGTCGAAAGACTTAAAGAGTTTTAGAAGTACGAAAGTACGAACAGTAAATTCGGGAAATTGAAAAATTTCTTGGATAAAGTAAAAGAGCTAAAGAGCTACTTTGAAGAATGATTAAAGCGAGCCGAGAGGTTCGAGTTAATACAATTTTTTAGAGAGTTTGATCCTGGCTCAGGATGAACGCTGGCGGCGTGCCTAACACATGCAAGTCGAACGAAGCTTGACGGATGATTTCTTCGGAATGAAACCAGATATGACTTAGTGGCGGACGGGTGAGTAACACGTGAGCAACCTGCCTTTCAGAGGGGGATAACGGCTGGAAACGGTCGCTAATACCGCATGACGTGTTCGGATGGCATCATCTGAACATCAAAGATTTATCGCTGAAAGATGGGCTCGCGTCTGATTAGATAGTTGGTGGGGTAACGGCCTACCAAGTCGACGATCAGTAGCCGGACTGAGAGGTTGAACGGCCACATTGGGACTGAGATACGGCCCAGACTCCTACGGGAGGCAGCAGTGGGGAATATTGCACAATGGGGGAAACCCTGATGCAGCAACGCCGCGTGAAGGATGACGGTTTTCGGATTGTAAACTTCTTTTCTTAGTGACGAAGACAGTGACGGTAGCTAAGGAATAAGCATCGGCTAACTACGTGCCAGCAGCCGCGGTAATACGTAGGATGCAAGCGTTATCCGGATTTACTGGGTGTAAAGGGAGCGCAGGCGGGACTGCAAGTTGGATGTGAAATACCGTGGCTTAACCACGGAACTGCATCCAAAACTGTAGTTCTTGAGTGAAGTAGAGGCAAGCGGAATTCCGAGTGTAGCGGTGAAATGCGTAGATATTCGGAGGAACACCAGTGGCGAAGGCGGCTTGCTGGGCTTTAACTGACGCTGAGGCTCGAAAGTGTGGGGAGCAAACAGGATTAGATACCCTGGTAGTCCACACTGTAAACGATGATAGCTAGGTGTGGGGGGTCTGACCCCTTCCGTGCCGGAGTTAACGCAATAAGCTATCCACCTGGGGAGTACGACCGCAAGGTTGAAACTCAAAGGAATTGACGGGGGCCCGCACAAGCAGTGGATTATGTGGTTTAATTCGAAGCAACGCGAAGAACCTTACCAGGTCTTGACATCCGACTAACGAGATAGAGATATGTCAGGTGCCCTTCGGGGAAAGTCGAGACAGGTGGTGCATGGTTGTCGTCAGCTCGTGTCGTGAGATGTTGGGTTAAGTCCCGCAACGAGCGCAACCCCTGCCATTAGTTGCTACGCAAGAGCACTCTAATGGGACCGCTACCGACAAGGTGGAGGAAGGTGGGGACGACGTCAAATCATCATGCCCCTTATGACCTGGGCTACACACGTAATACAATGGCCGTTAACAGAGGGAAGCAAAGCGGTGACGCAGAGCAAAACCCTAAAAACGGTCCCAGTTCGGACTGTAGGCTGCAACCCGCCTACACGAAGTTGGAATTGCTAGTAATCGCGGATCAGCATGCCGCGGTGAATACGTTCCCGGGCCTTGTACACACCGCCCGTCACACCATGGGAGTTTGTAACACCCGAAGTCAGTGACCCAACCGCAAGGAGGGAGCTGCCGAAGGTGGGATAAGCGACTGGGGTGAAGTCGTAACAAGGTAGCCGTAGGAGAACCTGCGGCTGGATCACCTCCTTTCTATGGAGAAAAGCCGAAAGGCAAAATCCAAGGTCAGAGGATTTCTTGGAAGAAGTCGTTGTTTAATTTTTGAGGTTCAAAAAGAACTTCAAAAAGCAAGTGGAGAACGGACCCCGTGTGAAAAATGGGGGTGTAGCTCAGCTGGGAGAGCACCTGCTTTGCAAGCAGGGGGTCATCGGTTCGATCCCGTTCATCTCCACCACGCTCTGGCAAGAAAGAGCGATGAAACCGTTTACGGGCTCATAGCTCAGGTGGTTAGAGCGCACGCCTGATAAGCGTGAGGTCGGTGGTTCGAGTCCACTTGAGCCCACCAGATTACGGAAAGCCGTAATCGAAATTGCACCTTGAAAACTGAACAAAGAAAAAGGTAAAGTGATAAGAAAAATATTTTAGGGTAATAACTACAATATTAATTATCGTCGAGAAACAACCCAAAGAAGAACCAAAAAAAGATTCGAGCAAATTTGGTCAAGCTACAAAGAGCGTAAGGGGAATGCCTTGGCACCAGGAGCCGACGAAGGACGCAGCGATCTGCGAAAAGCCACGGGGAGCCGAAAGCAGGCTTTGATCCGTGGATATCCGAATGGGGAAACCCGCATGGTTAATAGCCATGCGACGTATACTGAATAAATAGGTATGCGTCGGGAACCGTCTGAACTGAAACATCTAAGTAGGACGAGGAAAAGAAATCAACCGAGATTCCGTAAGTAGTGGCGAGCGAACACGGAAGAGGCCAAACCGAAGGTAGCAATATCTTCGGGGTACGGACAGTAAACGGCATTGCGGTATCTTAGCAGAAGTGCATGGGACGGCACACCATAGAGAGTGATAGTCTCGTAAGCGAAAAGAGAAGGCAGCCAACTGTATCCAGAGTACCGCCGGACACGTGAAACCCGGTGGGAACATGGGGGGACCATCCTCCAAGCCTAAATACTCCCTGGTGACCGATAGAGAACAGTACTGTGAAGGAAAGGTGAAAAGAACCCCGGGAGGGGAGTGAAAAGAACCTGAAACCTTATGCTTACAAGCACCGAGAGCCCATCAAAGGGTGATCGGGTACCTTTTGTAGAATGGTCCGGCGAGTGAATGTAACTGGCAAGGTTAAGCACTTCAGGTGTGGAGCCGAAGCGAAAGCAAGTCTTAATAGGGCGTCAAGTCAGTTGTATTCGACCCGAAACCGTGTGACCTAGCCATGAGCAGGCTGAAGTGGAGGTAAAACTCCATGGAGGGCCGAACCCACTCCCGTTGAAATGGTAGGGGATGACTTGTGGCTAGCGGAGAAATTCCAATCGAACTCGGAGATAGCTGGTTCTCTCCGAAATAGCTTTAGGGCTAGCCTCGATTTGACATTACCGGAGGTAAAGCACTGAATGGGCTAGGGGCCGAGAGGTTACTGAACCCTATCAAACTAAGAATGCCGGATAATGATAATCGGGAGTCAGACAGTGTGAGATAAGTTTCATTGTCAAAAGGGAAACAGCCCAGACCCACAGCTAAGGTCCCAAAGTACGGTTAAGTGGAAAAGGATGTGGGGTTGCACAGACAACCAGGATGTTGGCTTAGAAGCAGCCACTCATTAAAAGAGTGCGTAATAGCTCACTGGTCGAGTGATTCTGCGCCGAAAATTTAACGGGGCTAAATTGTACACCGAAGCTTGGGATACATCTAATGTATGGTAGGAGAGCGTTGTATACGGGGTGAAGTCAGAGCGGAAGCGCTGGTGGACTGTATACAAGTGAGAATGCCGGAATGAGTAGCGAGAATTATGTGAGAATCATAATGGCCGAAAGACTAAGGTTTTAGAAGGAAGGTTCGTCCGCTTCTAGTCAGCCGGGAGCTAAGGCGAGGCCGAAAGGCGTAGTCGATGCACATACGGTGGAGATTCCGTAGCCGCCATTAATTTAAACAGAGGGACACTTTCAAGGGGCATGACCCGGGCGTTGGTAGACCCGGGCGTAAGGGACCGAAGATTAGTAGGGAAGCATGCTTTAAGGAAGGCGAGAAAAGCTCTGTGTATAGAAGATGGCGCCCGTACCGCAAACCGACACAGGTAGTCAGGAAGAGAATTCTAAGGCCAACGGGAGAAGGGTAGTTAAGGAACTCGGCAAATTGACCCCGTAACTTCGGAATAAGGGGTGCTCACGAGAGTGAGCCGCAGTGAATAGGTCCAGGCGACTGTTTATCAAAAACACAGCTCTCTGCTAAATCGAAAGATGACGTATAGGGGGTGACACCTGCCCGGTGCTGGAAGGTTAAGAGGAAGGGTGCAAGCTCTGAATTGAAGCCCCAGTAAACGGCGGCCGTAACTATAACGGTCCTAAGGTAGCGAAATTCCTTGTCGGGTAAGTTCCGACCCGCACGAATGGTGTAACGATCTGGACACTGTCTCAACTACCCACCCGGCGAAATTGTAGTACCGGTGAAGATGCCGGTTACCCGCGGCAAGACGGAAAGACCCCATGGAGCTTTACTGTAACCTGATATTGGGTTTCGGTATTTTATGTACAGGATAGGTGGGAGACTATGAAACTAAGGCGCCAGCCTTAGCGGAGTCGCCCTTGGGATACCACTCTTAAAGTACTGAAATTCTAACCTGCGGCCGTGAATCCGGTCGGGGGACATTGTCAGGCGGGCAGTTTGACTGGGGCGGTCGCCTCCAAAAGAGTAACGGAGGCGCTCAAAGGTTCGCTCAGCATGGTCGGAAACCATGCCTTAGAGTGTAAACGCAAAAGCGAGCCTAACTGCGAGGCTGACGGGCCGAGCAGTAACGAAAGTTGGAGTTAGTGATCCGGCGGTATGTGAATGGAAATGCCGTCGCTCAACGGATAAAAGCTACCCTGGGGATAACAGGCTGATCTCCCCCAAGAGTCCACATCGACGGGGAGGTTTGGCACCTCGATGTCGGCTCATCACATCCTGGGGCTGAATTCGGTCCCAAGGGTTCGGCTGTTCGCCGATTAAAGTGGTACGCGAGCTGGGTTCAGAACGTCGTGAGACAGTTCGGTCCCTATCTGTCGTGGGCGTAGGATATTTGAAGAGCGCTGTCCCTAGTACGAGAGGACCGGGATGGACGCACCGCTGGCGCATCGGTTGTCATGCCAATGGCACGGCCGAGCAACTATGTGCGGTTTGGATAAACGCTGAAAGCATCTAAGCGTGAAGCCATCTCTAAGATAAGATATCCCATAGCATAAGCTAGTAAGACCCCTCAAAGACTATGAGGTTGATAGGCTGCGTGTGTAAGTACGGCGACGTATTTAGCTTGGCAGTACTAATAGGTCGAGGGCTTGACCTTTTGTGACAGCTACGTCACCTTTGGTCGAATCTTTTGTTTCTTCCTCTTCTCCTTTCTCTCTTTCCTTTGTTCAGTTTTTAGGGTGTAATTAAAAAAGGATCTGCATTTGCAGGTCCTTTTTTCTTGTATATTTTTATATTTTGTGCTATTTTAATTATTATATTGAATTATAACTAAGGAGTGTTTTTATGCCGTTTATAAATGTCAAGATTTCCGAGAATTTATCCGATACCCAAGTCGATAATATTAAATCAAGGCTCGGCGAAGCCATTTCTCTTATCCCGGGAAAAAGCGAAGCTTGGCTTATGGTGAATATTCAGGATAATTGCAAGCTGTATTTTAAAGGGACAAACGACAAACCGACTGCATTTACCGACGTCAGTATTTTCGGTTCTGCCGCAAAGTCCGATTGTGAAAATCTTATGGCGGCTGTTTGCGACATTTTGAGTGAAGATGCAGGTGTACCGTCCGACAGATCTTACGTTAAATTCGAATTCTCCGATAAATGGGGATATGATGGGTATATGTTCTGATTTTTGTTAGATATGAAAAATATTAAGTGGTTGTTTTTTGATCTCGGTCATACATTGGTCAATGAGGATGTGTCGCAGCGTAAACGCATAGAGAACGCTGTTTCGTATTTAAATTCTGTAAGTGTAAGTGTTACATATGAGCAATTTTATCACGAAGTGCAAAATGCTTCGCGAAATTTTAAGTCTCCCTTTATTACTGCGTTTTCAAAATTTTCTCATGATGATGTTTTCATACCGTATCCTGCGGAATATGAAGTGCTCTATGACGACACAGTACCTGTGCTGTCGGCACTCAAAAACAAATATGATTTGGCGGTTATAGCAAATCAGTTCGCGGGGACGGATAAAAGATTAAAGAATTTCGGTATATATGACGATTTCAAATTTGTCCTCGCCTCAAGCGATGTAGGCGTTTCAAAACCTAATCCGGTTATATTTGAATCGGCACTCGAAAAAGCCGGTTGCTCCGCCTGCGAGGCCTTTATGATAGGCGACAGAATTGATAATGATATTACGCCTGCTAAATCTCTCGGTATAAATACTGTTTGGATAAGGCAAGGGTACGGTGGTTTGCAAAGCCCAGAGAAATTCGGTTGCATTCCGGATTTTATTGTAAATTCCCTTAATGAATTACTTGATATATTGTAAATGGAGTGATCTTTTATGCTGTCTGAGATTTTCAAGCTTTTTTGGAAAACTGTCGAAAGGAAGGATGAGAGAAGAATAAATTCTCAAACTCCGCCTACCGAAATCGAGCAATTCTGCGATATTCAATACATAGACGACGGGTTATGGCAGCACAGACTTGATGTTTACTCTAAATCCGGTAAGCTCTCACATCGTCCTGTCATAATTGACATTCACGGAGGTGGGTGGATGTACGGGACGAAAGAAATAAATAAAAATTATTGTCTTGTCCTTGCACAAAACGATTATGTTGTTGTCAATATTAATTACAGATTAGCTCCGGATTTTTCAGTAGTCGACCAACTCAGAGATTGCTTTTTCGCCTTTAAATGGGTAAGCACAAACATAGAGAAATACGGCGGTGATTTAAACAATGTCTTTGTAACCGGTGATTCGGCCGGTGGATTTTTGGCGGCATATTCCGCATTGCTGAATTCGTCTGAAAAACTCAGAAAAATATTCGGAGTCACCGAAAGCGGACTTGAGTTCAGAGCGTGTGGCTTAACTTCGCCTGTTTGTTTTATGAATACGCACACTTTTCAGGATGTGTATTACAGCCGTGTTAAGGGAAAGGAGTTTTCGGAGAGTACGCTGCGCGGATTTGAGAATTTTGATGCCGTTTTAAATAAGGGGTCAATGCCGCCGACGTTCCTTGTGACGAGCTCGGGCGATGATGTCGGTAGACTGCCCACAATTAAGATGTATAATTTATTGTGCGGAGAGGGCGTTAAGTGTAAGCTTGAAAACCGCGATAAATATAACGGAAAAAATTTGCCTCACGTCTTTTCGGTTATAGACCCGTTTTCCGTCCCGGGTAAGGAAACAATTTCCGATATGCTTGGATTTTTTTCTGATTATGCAAAATCGCGGTGCAAATAGTGCTTGAAAATGCAGCTTCAATACAAGCGAGTGCGGCTGACGATTTATTTTACAGCATCAACGGTATTATGGCTCTGATGAGAGCCGATTTGCCGATGGTGCTTATTTTATGACCGATTCACAATCTTATTTTGGCCGTCTTATTTTAAATAATTTGGTTTACAATAATTATTGTATATGATATAATTTTGGTAAACATTTGTTTGGTAAATACGAGGTGCGTATGGATCGTTTTGTGTTACATTCAAAATATAAACCGACAGGAGATCAGCCCGAAGCGATTGAAAAATTAACCGAGGGGATAAATGCCGGTTACAAGGAGCAAACATTACTCGGCGTTACGGGTTCCGGCAAAACATTTACAATGGCAAATATCATTGCAAACATAAACCGTCCTACGCTTGTACTCGCTCACAATAAAACCTTAGCCGCACAGCTTTGTTCTGAATTTCGCGAGTTTTTCCCCGAAAATGCGGTAGAGTATTTCGTATCATATTATGACTATTATCAGCCCGAAGCATATATTCCTACTACCGATACCTATATCGAAAAAGATTCCGCTATTAACGATGAAATAGACAAGCTTCGCCATTCGGCAACATCGTCGCTTTCGGAGCGGAGAGATGTCATTATAGTCGCAAGCGTTTCATGTATATATTCGCTCGGTGACCCGATAGATTATAGAAATATGGTAATTTCGCTTAGGCAGGGTATGACGAAGTCCCGTGATGAGCTGCTTGCTAAACTTGTTGACATACAGTATGAGCGCAACGATATTAACTTTATCCGTAATAAATTCCGTGTTCACGGCGATGTTGTGGATATTTTCCCGGTATATTCAAATGATACGGCAATAAGAGTCGAATTTTTCGGCGATGAGATTGACCGAATTTGTGAAATAAACGCTCTGACGGGGCAGGTTAAAAATACCGTGTCACATGTTGCGATATATCCGGCTTCGCACTATGTTGTTGCACCCGAAAAACTTGAGCGCGCCATTGATGAAATTTTAAAGGAAATGGAAGAGCGGGTAGAGGAGTTCACAAAACAGGGAAAGCTGTTAGAGGCACAGCGAATAAAGCAGCGCACCGAATACGATATGGAGATGCTCAAAGAAACGGGCTTTTGTAAGGGCATTGAAAATTACTCCCGTATTATGTCGGGCAGAGCACCGGGTTCGGCGCCGTTTACGCTTCTTGATTATTTCCCCAAGGACTTTGTGCTTTTTGTTGATGAATCGCACGTAACCTTGCCTCAGGTCAGAGCAATGTACGGCGGTGACCGTTCGCGCAAAGACGCGCTTATTGATTTCGGCTTCCGTCTCCCATCCGCATACGACAACCGACCGCTGACCTTCGATGAATTTTATTCCCGTGTCGGTCAAAAGATTTTTGTAAGCGCCACACCGGGTGATTTTGAACGGGAAAAGAGTTCGCAGATAGTTGAGCAGGTTATAAGGCCGACAGGGCTTTTAGACCCCGAAATTATCGTCAAGCCTACCGACGGTCAAATAGAGGACTTGATTTCAGAAATAAATATCCGTATCGAGCGTAAGGAACGTGTGCTTGTAACAACCTTGACCAAAAAAATGGCTGAGAGCCTGACTGAGTTTTTGGATACACACGGTATAAAGGTTCGCTATATGCATTACGATGTCGATACAATTGAGAGAATGGAGATAATTCGTGATCTTCGTCTCGGCGAATTTGACGTGCTCGTGGGAATAAACCTTTTACGTGAGGGACTTGATATTCCCGAGGTTTCGCTTGTGGCAATACTAGACGCCGACAAAGAGGGATTTTTACGTTCGGAAACGTCTCTTATACAAACCATAGGCCGTGCCGCGCGAAATGCCGACGGGCAGGTAATAATGTATGCCGATTCCGTAACTCCGTCTATGGAAAAAGCAATATCCGAAACGTATCGCAGGCGTGAGATACAAACGGCTTATAATAAGGAACATCATATAACGCCAAAAACGATTAAAAAAGACGTGCGCGATATTATTGAAATATCAACTCACGCTGACGATAAACCCAAAAAGCGTCTCAGCGCGCGTGAACGTGAGGCTCTTATAGTTAAATTGACGGCAGAGATGAAAGCGGCTGCAAAAATTCTTGAATTTGAACACGCCGCTATGCTGCGCGATAAGATACAAAAATTAAGAGAAGGTAAATAATGGCAAGTAATAAAATCATTATCAAAGGTGCAAAAGAGCACAACTTAAAAAATATTGACCTTGAAATACCGCGAGACAAGCTTGTGGTATTTACGGGGCTTTCGGGATCCGGAAAGTCATCGCTTGCGTTTGACACAATTTATGCCGAGGGTCAGCGCAGATACGTTGAATCACTTTCTTCATATGCGCGTATGTTTTTGGGGCAGATGGAAAAACCGAATGTCGATTATATAGACGGTCTTTCTCCGGCTATATCCATAGACCAAAAAACCACTTCAAAAAACCCACGCTCAACAGTCGGCACGGTTACGGAGATTTATGATTACCTAAGGCTTTTATATGCCCGTATAGGTATTCCGCATTGTCCGATTTGCGGTAGGGAAATATCAAAGCAGAGTGTAGACGTTATAGTTGATAAGGTTATGGCGCTTGATAGCGGCACAAAAATACAGATTTTGGCACCTGTGGTAAAAGGACGAAAGGGCGAACATCAAAAAGAGCTTGATTCCGCAAGAAAGTCGGGATTTGTACGTGTGCGTATAGACGGTAATTTATATGACCTTTCCGAGGATATTAAGCTTGAAAAAAATATAAAGCATAACATTGAAATAGTAGTTGACAGGCTTGTTATAAACGATGATATACGTAGTCGTCTTGCCGAGGCGATAGAGATGTCATCAACTCTTACGGGCGGAAATGTCATTGTTGATGTTATCGGCGGAGATGAATTGCTGTTTTCACAGAATTTCGCGTGCCCCGAACATGGTGCTTGTATTGATGAGTTGTCGCCGCGTATGTTCTCGTTCAATAATCCTTTCGGTGCGTGTCCGACTTGTACCGGGCTCGGCATTTTTCTTAAGGTAGACCCTAATCTTATAATTCCGAATAAAAAGCTTTCCATAAGAGAAGGCGCTATAAGGGCAAGCGGATGGTCAAATGCCGACAGCGGCACAATAGCCGAAATGTACTATCTGGCACTCGGTAAGGAATACGGTTTTACTCTCGACACACCCATTTGCGACTTCTCCAATGAAGCGTATAATGCGCTTCTCTACGGAACCGGCGGCAAAAAGCTGAAAATGCAGCGTAAAAACGTTTACGGCACAGGTACCTACAATACCGAGTTTGAGGGCATCGTAAACAATATGGAACGCCGCTATAAAGAGAGTACAAGCGATTGGGCGCGTTGGGAGATAGAGCAGGTTATGACAGCCTGCGATTGCCCCGATTGTAAGGGCGCGAGATTAAAAAAAGAGTCTCTTTCCGTTACGGTGGGCGGACTTAATATCTATGAGCTTACAAAGCTGTCGGTGACAAAGGAACTTGATTTTATAAACACTTTGGTTTTGACCGACCATGAGCAGATGATTGCGTCGTTGATTTTGAAAGAAATTAAAAGCCGTCTGAGCTTCCTTCAAAATGTCGGTCTTGATTATCTTACGCTGTCTCGTTCTGCAGGTACGCTTTCCGGAGGAGAGAGTCAGCGCATAAGACTTGCTACTCAAATAGGCTCGTCTCTTATGGGAGTGTTGTATATTCTTGACGAGCCGAGCATAGGACTTCATCAGCGCGATAACGATAAGCTTATCGGAACGCTTAAGCGTATGCGTGACCTCGGTAATACGCTCATAGTTGTTGAACACGATGAAGACACCATGCGCGCGGCCGATTATATAGTCGATATCGGCCCCGGAGCGGGCGTTCATGGCGGCGAGGTGGTTTGTGCGGGCTCGCTTGATGATATTTTGAAATGTGACCGTTCGCTTACAGGCCAGTATTTAAGCGGTAAGCGAAAAATCGAGGTCCCCGAAAAGAGGCGCAGCGGAAACGGCAATGTACTGAAGGTAATCGGAGCTGCCGAAAATAACCTGAAAAATATAAACGTCTCTTTTCCTCTCGGTGAATTTATTTGCGTAACCGGCGTATCGGGTTCGGGCAAATCTTCACTTATAAATGAAATACTTTATAAACAGCTTGCGAATGATTTAAACGGCGCAAAAAAGCCGGCAGGCAAGCATAAGTCGATTGAGGGACTTGAGTTTTTAGATAAGGTAATAAATATTGACCAATCGCCGATAGGCAGAACTCCGCGTTCGAATCCGGCTACCTATACGGGTGTTTTTACGGATATAAGAACACTGTTTGCGCAAACACAAGACGCTAAAATCCGCGGATTTACGTCGAGCAGATTTTCTTTCAATGTAAAAGGCGGCAGATGTGAGGCGTGTCAGGGCGACGGCATAGTAAAAATCGAAATGCATTTTTTGGCGGATGTGTACGTGCCGTGTGAAATATGCAAAGGCGCAAGATACAACCATGAAACTCTCGAGGTAAAGTACAAGGGTAAATCCATATATGATGTCCTCGAGATGACGGTTGAGGAGGGCCTTGAGTTCTTCCGTAATATGCCGAAAATTGCGCGTAAACTGCAAACCCTGTATGATGTCGGTTTGGGATATATTAAGCTCGGTCAGCCTGCAACCACTCTTTCAGGCGGTGAAGCACAGCGCGTGAAGCTTGCTACCGAACTTTCAAAAAGGCCGACCGGCAGAACTATATATATTCTCGACGAGCCTACCACCGGACTTCACACAGCCGATGTTCACAAGCTGATTGACGTTCTCCAGAAGCTTGTTGACGCAGGTAATACGGTTGTTGTAATCGAGCATAATCTCGATGTGATAAAGGTTGCCGACCATATTATAGATTTAGGACCGGAGGGCGGCGATAACGGCGGCAAAATTGTTGTTTGCGGAACGCCGGAAAAGGTTGCCGCCTGCAAAAAATCGTATACCGGAATGTATCTTAAAAAGATACTTAAATAAAAATGAAGCACCTCAAGTATAAGCCTGAGGTGCTTCTTGAAATATAATGAATAACTGCAATCTATTTAAGAAGATTATTTTTTAAGATTTGTAACAATCTCTTTTGTGTCTCTTGCTATAACAAGCTCCTCGTTTGTCGGAAGAACGAAAACGCGAACCTTTGAGTCGGGTGTGGAAATTTCTCCCTCTTTGCCCTTTACAAGAGTCTTGTTAAATTCTTTGTCGATTTTGATACCGAGGAAGGTGAGACCGTCACATACGGTAGCTCTCATATCGTCGGCATTTTCACCAATACCGCCTGTGAAAACTATTGCGTCAACACCATCCATGGCAGCGGTGTAAGAACCGATATATTTCTTTATTTCGTATATCTGCATATCTCTTGCGAGCTTGGCTCTCTTGTTGCCCTCGGCGGCAGCTACTTTAACGTCTCTGTCATCGGAAGAGAGACCCGATACACCGAGAATACCGGACTTTTTGTTGAGAAGGTTGCTCATTTCATCGGGAGTCTTACCCTCTTTTTTCATAATGTAAAGAACGGCAGACGGGTCTATGCTGCCTGTTCTTGTTCCCATTATTTCGCCGTCGAGTGGGGTAAGACCCATAGATGTATCTATGCATTTACCGTATTTAACAGCCGTAATCGAAGAACCGTTTCCGAGATGGCATGTAACGATTTTAAGCTTTTTGATATCTTCGCCCATAACATCTGCGCAGCGAGCACTTACAAAACGGTGCGAAGTGCCGTGGAAGCCGTATTTTCTGAGTGCGTATTTTTCATAATATTCATAGGGGAGGCCGAACATATATGCTTCCGGCGGCATGGTGCTGTGGAATGCGTTATCAAACACAACTACCTGCGGAACATCTTTACCGAACAGCTCGATACTTGCTTTAATACCCTGAATGTGCGCTGCGTTGTGAAGCGGAGCAAGGTCGCAAAGACTCTCAATGCCCTTAATAACGTCGTCATCTACTAAAACGCTGTGGTTGAAAAGAGCACCGCCCTGTACTATTCTGTGGCCGACAGCAGCTATTTCCGAAATGTCGTTTATAACCTTGTATTCACCTTCGGTAAGAGCTTTCTTAACTTCGTTGAAAGCTTCGGTGTGATTTTTCATTACAACGGTCTTTTCAAACTTTTCCGATTTACCGTGAATCTTACCGCTGATGCAAGATCCCTCATTGCCTATTCTTTCGCAGATGCCTTTTGCAATAACACTCTCGTCGTCCATATCGATAAGCTGATATTTAAGCGATGAACTGCCTGCATTGATAACAAGAATTTTCAAAAATAATACCTCCCAAATAGCTAATAAAGTTATCTAAGATATTATATACTGTTTCGACAGATTTTTCAAGAAATAATATATGCCGAAGAGATTTGACTAAATTACGCCGATATTATAAAATATGCTTAATTTGAAGTTTTGCCGGCTTGACCGGTACAGTACTTGATTTGACGGAGATTATCTATGAAGATTTACGGTATTGTGGCAGAGTATAATCCGTTCCATAACGGACATAAATTCCAGATAGACGAAATACGCAAAAAGGTTGGGGACTGCGCGATAGTTTCGGTGATGAGCGGTAATTACGTTCAGAGAGCCGAAACGGCTGTGATGTCAAAGTACGCGAGGGCAAAAGCCGCCCTACTCGGCGGAGTTGACCTTGTGCTTGAGCTTCCGATGCCGTATGCCATATCATCTGCTGAGCGTTTTGCCTATTCTTCCGTGCATATTTTAAATTCCCTCGGAGCGGTTACTGATATTTCATTCGGCAGTGAATGCGGCAGTATAAGCCTTTTACAAAAAGCCGTTGAGGCTTTATACGATGAAAATGTCAATTTAAAGCTGAAAGCCGAACTTAAAAACGGTGTAAGCTATCCGGCGGCGAGGTTTGCCGCGGTAAGAGACGTGTTCGGAGCGGAAACAGCCGCAGTCCTTTCGGAGCCCAACAACATTTTGGCGGTAGAGTATATAAAAGCGCTTAAAGCGTTATCTTCGGATATGAAACCTCATACCGTAAAGCGAACCGGTGCGTCGCATGATTCGGACGAATACGTCGGTAATATCGCCTCCGCTTCTAAAATCAGAGAGCTGATACGCAGCAACGCGAATACCGGCTTGTTTTTGCCGTCTGACTCTCAAGCTGTTTTAACTAACGAAATCGCAATTGGAGCGGCACCGTCCGATATGAACAGAATAGGAAATGCCGTAATAGCGTCCTTAAAGCTTAAAACTCCGTCTGATTTTAATAATATTTACGGCGTCGGCGAGGGAATAGAAAACCGTCTGCTCTCAGCAGCCGCATCCGCGCGAAACCTAACGGAGCTTTATGATTTTGCAAAAACAAAGCGCTTTACTCATTCGCGTATTCGGCGCGTCGTTCTAAATTCGTTTTTCGGTATAACAAACGATATCACCTTGTCAGACCCTCCGTATATTCGTGTGCTCGGATTTACACACAAGGGCAAAGACATATTGCGAATTGCGAGGAAAAACGCATCCTTACCGATTGTTATGACTGTCGGCGACGTCAAAAAGTCAGGAGGTCTTTCTGAAAGATTATACTCCCTTGAATGCAGAACTACGGATATTTTCAATATGACATTGCCTAAAATTAGGCAAAGCGGAACTGATATGACGGATAATTTAGTCAGGATTGAATAATTTTGCAGCAAATCCTGCATTTTTGCTTGATTTTTGTATAATAGACATTATAATAATAGTGTTGCTGCATCGAATGCGGCATTATTATGTAAGACAAGGAAGCGCTGTACATTGAAGGGTTCTTTTCTTTCAAAGCTTGATTCAAATATTAGAAAGCTCTCTAAGGGGCATAAGAAGATCGCCTCGTATATTAAAGAAAACTATGATAAAGCCGCATTTATGACAGCTTCTGCCCTCGGCCGAAAAGTCGGGGTCAGCGAGAGTACCGTCGTGCGGTTTGCAACGGAGCTTGGATTTAAGGGCTATCCGGAGCTTCAAAAAGAGCTTCAGCAGATGATAAAATCAAAGCTGACCGCAGTTCAAAGAATGGAGGTTTCGGAAAGCCTTATAGGTGACAACGATATTGTCAGAACCGTTCTTAACGGGGATATTGATTTGATTCGCGAAACCTACGAGAAGACATCAAGGGAGGATTTTGCAAAAGCCGTATCTACTATAAATAAGGCTCGCAAAATATATATTCTCGGCGTCCGTTCTTCTGCGGCACTTGCAAGTTTTCTCGGTTTTTATTTTAATCTTGTCTTTGATTCGGTTGAGCTTATAGATACATCAAGCGCGTCCGAAATGTTTGAACAGATGTTCAGAATAGATAAAGAGGACGTGTGCATAGCCATAAGCTTTCCGAGGTATTCAAAGCAGACTGTAAATGCAATAAGATTTGTATCGGACAGAGGTGCCAAAATAGTGGCGATAACCGATTCGGATACGTCACCCATAGCGTCATATGCCGATTGCCTGCTTGTAGCGCGCTCCGATATGGCATCCGTAGTTGATTCTCTTGTTGCACCGCTTAGTCTTATAAATGCACTTATTGTTGCTGTAACGCTGAGTAAGCGTGAAGAGGTAATCAACAATTTCAATAAGCTCGAGAGTATTTGGGACGAATACCAGGTATACGAAAAAGCAGAGGATATTTCCGAAAATGAATAAAAAAGTTATAGTTGTAGGAGCCGGAGCCTCAGGACTTATGGCTGCCGGCACAGCGGCAAAAAACGGTAACGACGTAATTCTTTTTGAACGAAACGATAAGGTCGGCAGAAAAATAATGATAACCGGTAAAGGACGTTGTAACGTCACAAATGCCACCTTTGATACTAAAAGTCTCATTGATAATGTTCCGCGGAACGGCAGATTTTTATACAGCGCTTTTTCTGAGTTTTCCGCAAGAGATACAATGGATTTCTTCGAAGAGCTTGGGGTGCCTCTTAAAGTTGAAAGAGGAAACAGAGTCTTCCCGGTTTCGGATAAAGCGGTGGATATAGTCGATGCGCTCAATAAGTTTGTAACCGTAAACGGAGTTAAGCGAAAAACCTCGCGCGTTAAATCCTTGATGATTTCCGACGGAGAGGTAAGAGGTGTAAAAACCGAAGACGGTCTTATACATTATGCAGACTCCGTTATAGTCGCAACAGGCGGCTTATCTTATCCGAAAACAGGTTCCACCGGAGATGGGTATTCTTTTGCAAAACAAGCCGGTCACACGGTAACCGCCTGTCTGCCTTCACTTGTTGCCCTGGAATGCCGAGAGGGTTTTTGCGGAGAGGCAATGGGCTTGTCGCTTCGTAACTGCGCCTTGAAGATTATTGACACCAAAACAGGAAGGCAGGTTTACTCTGATTTCGGAGAAATGCTTTTTACACATTTCGGCGTGTCCGGCCCAATGATTTTATCTGCAAGCGCACATATGCGAAATATGGAGCCCTGCCGCTATGAAATATATGTTGATATGAAACCGGCACTTGATGACGAAAAGCTCGATGCTCGCATTTTACGTGAGATGTCGGAAAACAGCAATAAGGCTATTTCAAATCTCGTGGGGCTTTTGTTACCGAGAGCCATAATTAATCCCGTTGTGCGCCTTTCCGGAATTAAAAACTCAACAAAGTGCAATCAACTCACAAAGGAAGAGAGAAAAAGGCTTGCTCACACAATTAAGAATTTAAAGCTGACTGTTCTCAGATTCAGACCTATCAGCGAGGCTGTTATAACCTCTGGCGGAGTAGATGTTAATGAGCTTTCTCCCAAAACCATGGAGAGTAAGCTGTGCCGTAATTTGTATTTTGCCGGTGAGGTTATTGATGTTGATGCATATACAGGGGGATTCAACCTCCAAATCGCCTTTTCCACCGGATTTGCCGCAGGCAACGCGCAATAATGTATACAGGAGATAAAAATATGATAAATGTCGCTATTGACGGTCCTGCAGGTGCCGGGAAAAGCACTATTTCAAGAGCTGCTGCCGACAAGCTGGGCTTCATATATGTAGATACCGGAGCGTTGTATCGCTCTGTAGGTGTTTATGCGTTGAGGAACGGAATAAACACAAAATCAGGCGAACAGCTTAAAAAGGAATTACCCGATATAAAGGTTGAGCTCGTCTTTAAAGACGGCGTCCAGCACGTTTATTTAAACGGCGAGGATGTTTCAGAAGAAATACGTACACCAAAAGCTTCTATGGCGGCTTCCGACGTTTCTGCCGTGCCGGAGGTCAGAAGCTTTCTTTTTGATTTGCAAAGAGATATAGCGGTAAAGAATAATTGTATTATGGACGGCAGGGATATAGGAACAGTTGTATTGCCTAATGCAGATGTTAAAATATTCTTAACCGCATCGCCGGAGTCACGTGCCATGAGACGTTATAAGGAGCTTAAGGAAAAAGGTGCTTCGGTTGGTTATGATGAGGTTTTAGCAGACCTTAAAGAACGAGATTACAATGATTCACATAGAAAAATTGCCCCGTTGAAGCCCGCAAAAGACAGCATTACGGTGGATACGACGCTTTTTACGCTTGAGGAGTCAATAAAAAAAATAACAGATATTATAAGGGAGCATATGTGAACCATGAAGTTCAATTTCGATAAGCTGAAAGAATATAAAATGTATCATATTTTAATGCCGATTTGCCTTGCGGTATGTAAAACAAAAATGAAGGTTCAGTACATAGGCAAGGAAAATGTTCCGAAGGAAGGCGGCTTTATTCTTGCTTGCAATCATTCAAGCAATTTTGATCCGATAGCACTCGGCGGCTCTAATGTCAGACCGATACATTTTATGTCAAAATCGGAGTTGTTTAAAAATCCGTTTTCTGCATGGTTTTTAACTCATCTTAATGCATTCCCGATTAAGCGAGGTCATAACGATAAGACGGCTATTGATTATGCGGAGCGGCTTATAAAAAACGGATGGGTGCTCGGAATTTTTCCGGAAGGTACACGTAATCACGACGGAAAACCGGGCAAGCCGAAAGCCGGAGCGGCTTTGATAGCAAAGGTGACCCATGCTGATGTTCTTCCCTGTAGCATTTACAGTGATAATAATTACAAGAGCGGAACGCTGCTTACCGTGCGTTTCGGTAAGGTCATTAAAAATGAGGAGTTTGGGTTTACCGACAGCGATTCTCATGAAGAGGTAACAAAAGCCTCTGAAAAGATTATGGAGGAAATTACCGCGCTCTGGGAGGAAGAGAATTGCAAAGAATAACTTTAGCTAAAAGTGCAGGCTTTTGTTTCGGAGTCAATCGTGCCGTAAAATTGCTTGAAGAGCTTGTAAAAAAGAATCAAAATGTTTTTACATTGGGTCCTATAATTCACAATCCTCAGGTTATAAAGCATTTTGAGAATAAGGGCGTACGCATTATTGACAGTCCGGACGAGTGCAAAGAAGGCGACTTAATCGTTGTCAGAACGCACGGTATACCCAAGGATATGATGGAAAAGGTGAAGAGTATTTCTCCGAATTATTGCAACGCCACATGTCCTTTCGTTACAAAAATACATAAAATAGTAAGCGAAAATTCATTGAAAGAGAATGTAACCTTGATAGCAGGTGATAAATCGCATCCGGAGGTTATCGGAATCAGAAGCTACTGTAACGGTCGTTCCTTTGTGTTTAACAGTGAAAAAGAACTTGACAAAATCATTGAAAATCATCCGGATTTATCAAAAAACGGCTTGATTTTGGTTTCTCAGACCACTTTCAGTACAAAAATTTTTGAAAAATGTGTAAAAAAAATAAAAATGGTATATACAAATGCCGTAATTTTTGATACAATATGTTGTGCGACTGAAGAAAGACAAAAGGAAGCTGCGGCACTTTCGCTGACCAATGATGCAATGGTCATAATTGGCGGAAGGCAGAGCAGCAATACCGCGAAGCTTAAATCTGTTTGCGAATCCAATTGTCCGACTTTTTTAATTGAGACTGCCGCAGAGCTGCAAGATATTGATTTGTCGCGGTTTCATTCAGTTGGCGTTACTGCCGGAGCTTCAACTCCCGACAGTATTATTAAGGAGGTACTGAAAACAATGTCCGAAAACGAAGAAATCAAAAACGCATCAACATCAGTCGAAAAGGAGGAGCAAGAGAAGCCGTCCGGTGAGAGTTTCGCTGATTTGGTTGACGAATATATAGATTCAAGCTCAGACCAAAAAGTTGTCGGTTATGTAGTAGGCGTTACACCTACCGAGATTCAGGTCGAGATTGCCGGCAGAAAACACGCAGGCTATATTCCGCTTGACGAATACAGTGCCGACCCGAATGCCGATCCTCAGAAGGAAGTTAAAGTCGGTGACAAGCTTGATCTTATAATTATGAAGACTAACGATCAAGAAGGCACTATGATGCTTTCCAAGAGGCGTTACGACGCGGCTAAGGCTTGGGATGAGCTTTCCGAAGAGAGCGATCAGGTCGTAGAAGGAACTGTTACAGGCGTTGTAGGAGACGGCAAGGGTCTCTTTGTACAGTACGGCGGAATAAGAGTATTTATACCCGCTTCACTTGCAAAGGCTAATCGCAGCGATTCCCTTGAAGACATGGTTAAAACGACTGTTAAGTTCAAGATTATCGAGGTAGATAAAAAGAGAAAGCGCGTTGTAGGTTCTATCAGAGCTGTTGCTAAAGAAGAGAGAAAGGCTGCCGAAGAAAAATTCTGGGCACAGGCTGAAGAAGGCCAGGTTTATCACGGTGTAGTTCGTTCACTTACTTCTTACGGCGCATTTGTAGACCTTGGCGGCGTAGACGGTATGATTCACATCTCAGAGCTTTCTTGGACAAGAATTAAGCATCCGTCTGATGTAGTTAAAGTCGGCGATACCGTTGAAGTATACATAAAGGCTCTTGACAGAGAGAATAAGAAGATTTCTCTCGGTTATAAAAAGGTTGAGGACAATCCTTGGGAGATTCTCAAGCGTGATTATCCCGTCGGAACCGAATGTGAAGCTAAGATTGTCGGACTCACTACATTCGGTGCGTTTGCCAATATTCTTCCCGGAATTGACGGCCTTATCCACATTTCTGAAATTGCTCATGAGCATATAGCAAATCCTGCTGAGGTTCTTAAAGTCGGCGACACCGTTAAGGTTAAAATTCTTGACGTTGATTTTGACAAAAAACGTGTCAGCCTTTCAAGAAAAGCTTTGCTTGATGCTCCGGTTGCCGATGAAGCTCCCGCAGAGGAAGAAAAGACCGAAGAAGAATAATTATTGCGATTTTGGGGAGTCGGCTTTAGCTGACTCCCTTTTTGTGTATAAAAAGGAATAACGGAGGAACAAAATGATAGGAAAGATTATTTCTGCCGCTGCTGTTTTTACTGCGGCTGCAGGCGTAACAGCTATGAAAAAGAAGAACATTTGCCCCGTATGCGAGGTAAAAAAACTTATATCAAAATGCGGTGTGCATATTAAAGCCGCGGGAGAATACGGAAATAATGCTGCTCTTACACCTCCCATGGGCTGGTCGAGCTGGAATACCTTTAGGAACAATATAAATGAGCAGCTGATTCTTGATACTGCCGATGCTATGAAAAAAAGCGGCTTGCTTGATGCAGGCTATCAATATGTGAACCTTGACGATTGTTGGCACAGCTCGGTACGCGACAAGGACGGCAGGCTTCAAGGCGATCTTAAGTTATTTTCCTCGGGTATTAAGTCGCTTGTGCAGCAATTAAACGAAAAAGGTTTTAAAGCCGGTATTTATTCGTCAAACGGTACTCTTACGTGTGAGGATTTGCCGGCGTCTCTCGGGAATGAAAGAATTGATGCCGAGACGTTTGCTGATTGGGGAATAGAATATTTTAAATATGATTATTGCCATCATAAGCTGATCTCTTCTCTTGCTCCTAACATAGATAAAATAATCATTTCAGGAGATAAGCTTACAGAGGACATTGTTCTTGAAGCCGAAAACGGTGAGCTTTACGGAACAGCAAAGGTTATAACCGATGCAAAAGGCTCATATATTTCGCATCTTGACAGCGGTAACGGCTCTGTCAGATTCAGCTTTGTTAATGTTCCTGAAGACGGTGAGTATGTTCTCACGGTTGTATTTGTGAAATCGGCAAATAAAAAGAAAAAATATCTTGAAATTACCGTGAACGCCGACGAATGCTATCCTATAGAATTTCCGGAAACAAAGGCTTGTTCGCGTGAAGGACGTACTCAGACGTTTATTTCTCTTAATAAGGGTGATAACACAATAGAGTTAAAAAATCCGATTGGTTCACCTATGGACAGTGCTGCTACACAATACAAAAATATGGGAAAAGAGCTTAAACGTGCGACAAAGCTCTATGCCGAAAAGCATAATGTGCCGGAGAAACCTATTGTTTATTCTATTTGCGAATGGGGCACAAATCAGCCGTGGAAATGGGGAGCGGAAGCCGGTAACCTTTGGAGAACTACACCGGACATAAAACCTATATGGCCATCGGTTTTAGCTATTTATGAAGCAAATGTCAGGCTTTATAAGTATGCAAGTGTCGGTGCGTGGAATGATCCCGATATGCTTGAAGTCGGAAACGGTAAGCTTACGTACGAAGAGAATAAATCCCATTTTTCTTTGTGGTGTATGATGGCCTCTCCGTTGATTTTGGGAAATGATATAAGAACTTTTATCAATTCCGACGGCAAAGTTGATGAGAACAATAAAGTTCTTTCAATCCTCAAAAATAAAGAACTTATTGCAATAGACCAGGATAAAAAAGGCTGCCAATGCCGCAGAGTAAAAACAAATGTAATTTCCGATGTTTTGGTAAAGCCTCTTGAAGGCGGCGAAGTTGCTGTGTGTCTTTTTAATAAATCCCCATCAACTTTGAATATGACCGTTTCCTTAAAGTCTATTGCCGATGAGGCGTTTGTAGACCTTAATAACAACGGCAATTATCAGTACACAGAGCTCTGGGATAATGAAATATCCGTTACCAACGATAAGATAACGGCAGATGTACCGTCACACGGTGTTAAGGTTTACAGAGTCAAATCTATTTGACAAAATACTTTTTAATTATTTTAACAACGCTAAATTCCCCGCGAATATGCATCGTCGTTATTCGCGGGGAATTTTGTTGTTGTGTTGATAGTTATCCCTTCGAAAAAGACTCATTATAAAAAAACGGGTTGTTGCGACATCTGTTTCTGTTTTCTTTTTTGACAAGGCGGCAGATGGTAAATCCCGGAAAACATAGTAAGTACCAAAAAAAGAAAAAAAGAGGGCATACCTGTCCCAAAATATTCAATGGCCTATTTGAATAATCCCAAACATTCCATTTTAATATAATATTTATAATAACGCCTACCGTAAACTCCAGCAATGTTATTGCAGATGCACCTATCAGGCATTTCAAAAAAATATTGCAGTTACTCATCTTGATATTGATTATATACAGTATTAAAAGAGCTGTACCTCCTGTCAGAGTCATTGTCCAGTGCGTGTGTCCGCGCCATATTACTTCCATAAGGCCGTACATAATACCGCCGAACAGGTAGACAAATGCATATTCACGTGTCTTTGCCATTAAAATCACCGAAAATATTTTGTGAGCTTAGGCGTTTTATATACCGTGAGTATGGAAAAAAACTTACTATTATGTTACAATGATAAAATACAGTACGTTACTAGCTTAAATTGGATTTTTAGGAGCTAAAATGAAAGTCAAAATGCACACTCTCGGCTGCAAGGTTAATCAGTATGAAACCGAATCGATAACCGAGGATTTTTTAAAAAACGGATATGAAATAACTTTATCTGATGACGATGCCGACATATTTGTGGTTAATTCCTGTACGGTTACATCAGAAAGCGACCGTAAAACGCGCCAAACTGTTCGCAGACTGAAACATAATCATCCGAACAGCATCGTTATACTTACCGGCTGTATGCCGCAGGCGTTTCCGGAAATGGCTCAGGGACTTGAGGAAGCTGATATAGTTATCGGCAATAAAAACAATGCAGAGATACTTCCGAAGCTCCGCCGCTACTTATCTTCACATGAAAGAATGATTGATATTGAGCAGCATTGTACCGGAGAAAAGTTTTACAAAACGAGTATAAATGCTTTTTCCGAACGTACAAGAGCAATAGTAAAAATAGAAGACGGCTGTGACAGGTTTTGTTCGTATTGCATTATACCGAAGGCAAGGGGCAGAGTCCGCTCAAAGCCGATTGAAGATATTGTTAAAGAGACAGAGGCTTTAGCGGCTTCCGGCTTTACGGAGGTTGTACTTGTGGGAATCAATCTTTCTGCGTATGGTAAGGATACTGGAGAAAGGTTTTATGACGCCGTTAAGGCTGCCGCCGATGTCGATGGCATAAAGAGAGTCCGTCTCGGCTCACTCGAACCTGACCACCTTACCGATGAGGTTCTCTGTAATCTCGCCAAAATAGATAAGCTTTGTCCTCAATTTCATATCTCTCTTCAGAGCGGAAGCAATTCTACCCTTAAAGCAATGAACAGACATTATACCGCCGAAGAATATTACGAGTTGGCAATGAAGCTTCGCAACACTTTTAAAAATTGTACTCTTACTACCGATATAATGGTGGGCTTTCCGACTGAAACGGAAAAAGATTTTGAGGAGACTGTGGCTTTTGCAGAAAAAGTCGGGTTCGAGAAGATACACATTTTCCCTTATTCGGTACGCACGGGAACACGGGCGGCTCTTATGAAACCGCAAATCGAAAAGCACGTTAAAGAGAAAAGAGCTGCTGCACTTGCCGTTACTGCCGAAAAAATCAGAAGTGCTTTTCTTCGCTCACAAATCGGTAAAACCGTAAGTATCATTCCGGAAACTCACGGAAAGGAAGGTTTTGTATTCGGATATACCGAAAACTATACTCCGGTTATGGCTAAGGTGAGCAAAGATACAATAGGCAAAACAGTACTTGTTAAAATTACCGACAGCGACAAGGATTACTGTTATGCAAAGTCGGTATGAGTTATGCATAACCTTTTTATCGCTTAATTATTACAATCATATTAAGATTTTTTTCATAAAACGCCGTTTTGTTAAAAAATGATAACAAAACGGCGTTTATAATTGACGATACAAATATATAATGATATATTGAGCATGTAAACCAAACCAAAAGGAGGAATAACTCTTGATTGAGGTTGTTAATGTTACAAAAAAATTCGGAGACTTCACAGCTATACAAGATTTAAATTTTAAGGTCAGTGACGGTTCTATTTACGGTCTTATCGGATATAACGGTGCCGGAAAAACAACTCTTTTAAAAACTATAACGGGAGTTTACAAGCCTGACGGCGGAGAGGTTCGTCTCGACGGAGAAAATGCTTTTGACAATGCAAAAATGAAGCAGCATATGTTTTATGTGCCTGATGACATTTATTTCGCTCCGTATGCTAATATGGAAAAAATGGCTAAGTTTTATAACGGCTTTTATCCTGACTTCAGCTTTGACACATTCCGAAAGCTATCTGAGGTGTTCGGTCTTGACACAAAAGCACGCATCAACGGATTTTCAAAGGGTATGCAAAGGCAGGCAGAGATAGTACTCGGTATTTCCACAAAGCCGGATTTTATTCTTTTTGATGAAACATTTGACGGCCTTGACCCTGCTAAGCGAGCACTTATTAAGAATTTGCTTAATGAATATATGGAAGATACAAATGCATCCGTTATTGTTTCTTCACATGACCTTCATGAACTTGAAGGGCTTTGTGACCATTTCGGCCTTATCAACGGCAAAAAGCTTGTGCTTGATTCGTCTATAAAAGAATTGAGCGAGGGAAGAGCGAAATTCCGTATTGTTTTTAAGGATGATGTTACAGAGGAAGATATAAAGAACATCGGAATCAATGTAAAGTCGTTCAAGCGTGACGGCAGAATCATGGTTATAACAGTTAAGGGCAGTGAAAAAGAAACCGCTGCGAAACTTAATACTCTTTCGCCGATAATGGTTGAACCTATGCCGCTTTCACTTGAAGAGGTATTTCTCGATGAAATGGAGGGAACAAATTATGACTTCTCAAAAATCTTTTAAAAACACTTTCGGCTTTGCATATCGCTCAGGTCTTAAAAGCAACATTGCCGTAGCACTTATACAGTTTTTTATAGGTGCGTTGGCATTTGTATATGTACCGGCTAAGGTGTTGTTTAAAAAGGTCGCCGCTGACTCTGCGTCAGGCAAAATTGAAAGCTATATCGTAAAAAACGATTACTCTTTTTATTTGACCGATAATATGCAGTATCTTCGTTATTTACTTATTGCTGCTTTTTTGATACTTGGTATTATAATGGGAATAGTGACGTTTAAGTTTATGACCGGAAAGAAGACTATGAATGTTTATTACAGTCTCGGCATAAAGCGGACACATCTTTTTACAGCCAAGTATCTTTCCGGACTTACGCTTATGGCGGTTGCGATTTTTTTGCCGATATTGGCAGATGTAATAATGAATACCGTAAAGCTCGGAATGTCCTCTAAACTCTTGTTTTCCGCACTTTTTTATTTCTTGGGTTTATTTTCTTTGTCAGCCCTTTCATATTCGCTTACGGCGATGGTTTTCAGCGCAGTCGGAACTGTTTTTGAGGGCGTGGTATTTTCCGGCATTATAGTGTCTATGCCCGCAATTATTCTTTATTGCGTTCAGTCTTTTATCATAAGACTTGTGCCGGGAACGCCGTTTGGTGTGGTTTTTTCGCTGTCGGGATATTCGGGCAGCGAAGAGTCAATATTTAATAAGCTTCCGTGGTGTACACCGTTTACCTATCTTTCCAAAGGCTTATATCAAAATATGTATGCCAATGCAAAGGGAAAGATAGCCGGATACGAAACAGGGAAATTAGTTGATTGGACCACTCCGGATTTCAGAAGCATATTATTATGGTTCGGAATAACGGTTGTATTGTTTTTCTGCGCTATGATTGTTTACAAAAAACGTAAAGCGGAAATAGGCGGCTTTATCGGCAAAAACAATGTGCTTAATTTCCTGTGCACCTTTACAATCGGATTTTACGGATTTGTATTGGCATACAGCTTTTCGTCGACATATATCGGCAAATGGCCGTCGCTTGCAATCTCTTGCTTGATATTTGCAGTTATATATTTTGTGTTGGATATTATATTTATAAGAAACCTAAAGCTTTTTGCCAAAGGTCTATATAAGCTTCCGATACATCTTGCAGCGGCTCTGTTGATATTTGCATTCTTTGCTACCGGATATTTCGGAGCAGCGAGCAAAACACCGAAAATCGAAAAAATAAGCAATATAAAAATAACATCTGGGTACACAAGCTACTCTGATGATGCAGAGTCCGACAGCAGCTATTACGGACTTAACAATTTCAGCTTTAGCGGATGCTTTTATCCGAGCGGCGAATTTGAATCGACTGCCGATAAACAAAAAATACTGGATATTCATAATGCGCTCGCAAAATGCGGTTTGCTAACGGTTGCGGATACCTACAACAGCGATATTCATCCCATGTACATCAAAATTGTGTATACGCTAAATGACGGAAAGCAGGTTAAGCGCGCATATTACGGAGTGAATCAGGATATCTATAATATGCTTTTAGACCTTGACAAATCCGATTATCGTACTGCCCGTCTTTATGATGCCTTTTTCGGTAAATACAAAACCGAAGCTCAATATTCAAAGGATGACATAAAGGCTTATAAAGATGCCGTGGAAAAGCGCGATCTTGAATATACCTCTCAATACAACTTTAATACCTATAAAAGGGCACTACAGGACGACAGCAGTACAATTACGTTTTATAACAAGTCTGCGTTTGGTACCGAGCTCGAAATTTCATCCGAGGAAAGGAAAAACCTTCTGGCTCATATTTACAATGATATATCAACCTTGTCTCCTGCAAAGCTCTATAATCCTACCGAGACATACGGAGCGTTGGCTTTTACCGCAGTACCGAATTCCTTCGAAGCACAGGATTCCTATATGTCAAGCGAATATTATTCAGGCAGCCTTGCCTATGCCACCGGAGTAGCGCAGTTTGATACTCCTTCACAATCCGCACCTGTTATATATATCACTCCCGATATGAAAGAAACCGTTGCATATTTAAAAGAACTCGGCTTCTTGGATGCTGCACTCAACACAAAAAATAATGTTAAAGCTGTGTATGTTTCTAAAATATCCGATCTTTATAACAGTAACAACTACACAAGATATGTATCGAGATTATCAATGGGCAAAGAGGCGCTTGGTCAGTCTGTATATCCGGGCGGCGAATATCAATATAAATCGACAGATAAAAATGTGATAGACAAGCTCTATTCTGTTTCGGTAATGCGTCATATAGTTAGCATTCAGGATGATTATTTAGTGACCTTTGAGATTGCCGGAGAAGAAAATGAAAAAACAGCATATGCCATGTGCATTTCGGGATCAATGTTGCCTGAGGATATCAAACAACAGACAGACGGTGCGGTTTTGAATGACAACTCAAATTTCGGCGCAACTCCAAACTCCGACAGTAATGCATAAATCCATTTGAAAAAAGCGAGCAGATTTTATTAAAAAATCTGCTCGCTCTTTTATGTTGTTTATTAAGCTTGAATAAATAGAAATATCATTGTATCATTTCGGCAAATTCATCTTCATTTATGATTTTAACTCCAAGTTCAGTTGCTTTTGCAAGCTTGCTGCCTGCCGCTTCTCCGGCTAAAACATAATCTGTTTTTTTAGATACCGAGGATGAGGCTTTGCCACCGTAGTTTTCTATTATCCGGCTCGCTTCGCTTCTTGTGTATTTTGTAAGTGTGCCGGTAAGGACAAATGTTTTCCCCGAAAATCTGTTGTCAATATGAGTATCCTCGGCTTTCATATTAACCCCGGCAGCTTTAAGGTCCGCAATAAGCTTTTGCGACTGAGGCATAGACATAAAATCAACCACGGATTGAGCCATTACAAGGCCGAAGCCGTCTATCTTTGAAATATCTTCTGCCGACGAATTCATTATGCTGTCTATATCTCTGAAATTATCGGATAAAAGCTTGGCGGCTTTTGCACCGACATGACGTATACCGAGTGCAAATACCAGCTTGCTCAAATCGTTTTCCTTTGATTTCCCAATGGCCTTCTTTAAATTTTCGGCGCTTTTTTTGCCCATTTTATCCATTCCCGCAATTTTGCCGAAGTCAAGCGAATAGATATCTGCGGCGGTTTTTATCATATTTTGCTCTACAAGCTTATTAAGTAAAGCGTCACCGAGGCCTTCTATATCCATAGCGTCGCGAGAACAAAAATGAATGAGCATACGCAGAAGTTGTGCCGGACAGTCGGGGTTATTGCAACGTATCGCAGCTTCGCCGTCTTCTCTGACGGCTTTTGCTCCGCACGACGGACATATTTCCGGCATTCTGTACGGAACTGCGTCGGGAATGTGCTCTTTTACCGATACGACCTCCGGTATGACATCTCCGGCTTTGCGTATAATTATTGTATCGCCTATGCAAATACCTTTTTCCTTAATGAAATCTTCATTGTGAAGTGTCGCTCTGCTTACGGTTGATCCTGCTATAAGCACAGGTGAAAATACCGCTGTCGGAGTCAGAACGCCGGTTCTGCCTACATTTACCTCAATGCTTAATAGCTTTGTCTCTTTTTCTTCAGGCGGATACTTAAAAGCAATGGCCCACTTCGGAAATTTAGCTGTGCTGCCAAGAACTCTCCGTTTCTCAAAGTCGTTTACCTTTATAACCGCTCCGTCGATGTCAAAGGGGAGAGTGTAACGAATATCTGCTATGCGTTTCAGTTCGTCTATTGCACCGTCAATATTTTTAAATTCGGTATAGAACGGAATCGTTTTGAATCCAAGCTCTTTGAGATAATCAAGAGACTGCTTGTGGTTGCTTAATGAGTGACCGTCTATTTGCTGCACATTAAAGACAAAAATGTCAAGCTTTCTTTTTGCTGTAATTTTCGGGTTTTTTTGCCTCAGGCTTCCAGCTGCGGCATTGCGCGGATTTTTAAAAGGCTTTTCTTCATTTAATTCCTGTTCTTCAACTAATTTGTGAAAAACGCTGTGAGGCATATACACTTCGCCGCGCACTTCTATAAACGGCAAATCTGTTTTCAGACGAAGCGGTATTGAACGTACAGTTCTGAGGTTGGCGGTTATATCTTCGCCCTCAGAGCCGTCGCCCCTTGTAGACCCACGAACAAATACACCGTCGCGGTATTCGAGAGAAACAGACAGCCCGTCGATTTTAGGTTCAACAACATAGGTTGCGTTTGTTACAGCGTCTTTAACTCTTCTGTCAAAATCTCTTATTTCGTCAAAAGAAAAGGCATCCTGCAGGCTTTCCATTTTTACGGTATGGGCTACGCTTTCAAACATATTTGTCGCTTCGCCGCCGACTCTGCGTGTGGGGGAGTCCGGTGTTATAAGCTCCGGATATTCTTCCTCTATCGCTTTTAATTCGCGCATCATCATATCGTATTCATAGTCGTCAATGTCATTTTCATTGTCAACATAGTAGCGATAGCTGTAATAATTTAAATCTTTTCTGAGCTTTTCGGCTCTCTTTACCGTATCTTCGTAATTCATTTGTGCCCTCCGAAAACAGTTTACAGATATTGTAACATAAAATATAATTATTTCAATTCCGCTTTCATATTTATTATTGAATGTTTTTCGGGAAAATAAATTAAATTTTTTGAAAAACATCGTGCGGCGAAATATAAGCAAGGAATTTTTTACTATGGGCAAGTAACCGCTTGAAAGGGGTATGGTGTAAACTATGAAAAGGGCAGTATCTATAATGACGGCAACCGTAATTTTTATTTCGATTTTTTCGGTAGGCGCGTTTGCGGCAAATACGCCTGCCGAAGATTTTCCGCCTATGCAGGTTGAAATAAATGCCAAGGCCGCTTTACTAATGGAGGCTGAGACCGGTAAGGTTTTAATGGCATCTGATCCGCACGAAAAACTGCCTCCGGCGTCCGTTACTAAAATTATGTCTCTGCTGTTAGTGGCAGAGGCGATTGATGATGGAAAAATATCACTTACGGATGAGGTCACCGTGAGCACAGAGGCATCAAAAATGGGCGGCTCGCAAATTTGGCTTAAAGAGAACGAGGTTATGACCGTTGACGATTTGTTAAAGGCGACGGCGGTATACAGTGCCAACGATGCCTGCACGGCACTTTCGGAATATGTCGGCGGAAGTACATCAGCTTTTGTGCGAATGATGAATGAAAGAGCAAAAGAGCTCGGAATGAACGACACAAATTTTGAAAATTGCACCGGCTTGGATGACACGGTAACACAGCATTACACAAGCTGTTATGATATAGCTTTGATGTCACGGGAATTGTTAAAGCACAAAATGATAACGAATTATACGACAATATGGATGGACACTCTTCGCGGCGGTAAAACGCAGCTTGTCAACACTAATAAGCTCATTCGCTTCTATAACGGTGCAACGGGTCTTAAAACCGGAACAACAGATAAAGCCGGATGCTGTGTGTCGGCGACGGCGGAACGCGACGGAATGTCGCTGATAGCGGTAGTCCTCGGAAGTGATAACAGCAAAGATCGCTTTTCCGCCGCAAGAGCAATGCTTGATTGGGGCTTTGCCAATTACTCCAAAGTGACTGTATCCGTAGATAGCGACAAAATTACGAGTGTCAGAGTACTGGGGGGAACCGAGGATTATATTACACCGTTTTTGTCAAAGGAAATGACCGTGGTGCTGAAAAAAGAAGATATGAGTAAGCTAAGCAACGAAGTTGTTCTTTCGGAAGATGTTTCAGCGCCTGTTGAAAAAGGGCAAAAACTCGGTGCTGTTGTGCTGTCGCTTGATGGAGAAAAACAATGTGAAATACCGCTTACAAGCCCGATAAGAGTTGATAAGCTGTCATTTAGAGATGTTGTTTTAAGATTGTTTTCCGCTTTGAATAATCCTTATTAAAAGTCCTTTTAAGACCGAATTGTTTAATATCTTATAAAAACACTTTTATTTTTAGAAAATTAACAAAATGATATTGAAATATTGCCGGGATTAGGGTAAAATAAAAGCAAATTATACAAGATGTTGAAACATTAAAAGGGGTAACAATCAGCAATGTCTATTAAACTGAACGCAAAATACACTGAAGATTTTGTGTCTAAAACCGATCTTGAGAGCATCGCACCCGAAATCAAAAAAGCTCACAAGACTCTCACTGAAAAATCAGGTGCGGGAAATGATTTCCTCGGATGGGTGGATCTTCCGGAGAATTATGATAAAGAGGAATTTGAAAGAATAAAAAAAGCAGCCGAAAAAATACGTTCGGACTCGCAGGTTCTTATTGTTATAGGTATAGGAGGAAGCTATCTCGGCGCAAGAGCGGCTGTTGAATTTTGTAAATCACAGAATTACAATTTGGTATGCAAAGATACGCCGCAGATATTCTTCACCGGAAACAGTATAAGCTCTTCGGCTCTTTCCGATATTGTTTCTCTTTGTGAGAATAAGGACTTTTCTATTAATGTTATATCCAAATCGGGTACAACTACCGAGCCGGCCGTTGCATTTAGAATTTTCAGAGAGCTGCTTGAGAGCAAGTACGGCGAAGAAGAGGCTGCAAAGCGAATTTATGTAACTACCGATAAATGTAAAGGAACATTAAAGGAGCTTTCGAATAAAGTCGGATATGAGACCTTTGTTGTTCCTGATGATGTCGGAGGCAGATATTCGGTTCTTACAGCGGTGGGTCTTCTCCCGATAGCGGTTTCCGGCTGTGACATTGATAAGATGATGCAGGGCGCAGCGGATGCGAGAAAAGCTTACTGTGACGAAGATTTAGATAAAAACGACTGCTATAAGTATGCTGCATTACGCAACATTCTTTACAGAAAAGGCAAGTCGGTTGAAATGATGGTCTCATACGAGCCTGATTATACAATGATGAACGAGTGGTTCAAGCAGCTCTTCGGAGAAAGCGAAGGTAAGGACCATAAGGGAATATTCCCGGCGTCTGCGGTATTTTCCACCGACCTTCATTCAATGGGCCAATTTATACAGGACGGTACCAGACTTATGTTTGAGACCGCGGTTGTATTTGACGAACCAAAGCACGAAGTAACAATTAAAGAGGAAAAATCAAATTCTGACGGACTTAATTTCCTTGCAGGCAAAACCATGAGCTATGTAAACCGTAAAGCATTTGAAGGAACCGTGTTGGCTCACGTTGACGGAGGCGTTCCGAATATCATTTTGGAGCTTCCCAAAATGGATGAGTATAACTTCGGTTACCTTGTTTACTTCCTTGAAAAGGCTTGTGCCGTATCAGGGTATACTCTCGGTGTGAATCCGTTTAATCAGCCGGGTGTAGAAAGCTACAAGAAAAATATGTTTGCTCTTCTCGGTAAACCGGGATATGAAGATCAAAAAGCAGAGCTTGAGGCTCGCCTCGGCAAATAAATTCAGTTAAATCCCGCAAGGGCGGATATTAATAAACAGGAGGAGATTCTATGGTATCTCTTATAATTGGCCACAAGGGCTCAGGAAAAACAAAACTTTTGGTTGACAGAGTTAATGCAGCCGTTGAAAAGTCAAACGGCAATGTTATCTGTGTCGAAAAAGAGACTAAACTTACATACGATGTAAACTATCGTGCAAGACTTGTCGCAGCTGACAGTTTTTCTGTTTCCGGGTTTGACTCGCTTTATGGTTTCCTTAGCGGTCTTTGCGCCGGTGACCATGATATTACAGACGTCTTTGTTGACGCTACCTTTAGAATAGGCGGCAGAGATTATGAAGCTTTTGCAGACTTTCTTAAGAAGGTTGATGAGCTTTCTAAGATTACCGATACAGCGTTTACATTTACCGTTTCAACCGATCTTGAAAATCTTCCCGAAAGAATATTCGAGTATTGCGAAAAGGTAAATTGACAACAGTCTGAAATTCCTTGCCGCTGTGCCGAAAACACAGCGGCATATATTTTGCGGTATTATTTATGAAAAAAGTTTTATCTCTGTTTTTAATAATTTTTATGCTTACGGCATTTTTCGGTTGTACGCCGAAAAAAGACAATTCCGTGTCCGAAGCGGGCAGTTCCGAAAGAGATATAGTGTTTACTTATTCCTGTGTGAAATGTACCGACAGCGTTATGTATGAAACCTCCGACGATATATCGGTTGTAAGCTCTGTGGACGACCTCAATAAGTATAAAACAAAGCTTGCCTCTACCGTTGACACCGAAAAGGGCGTTCAGGGTGACGGTACCGCAACTGTTTCTCAAAAACTATCGGTTTACAATACAAGCTTTTTTGAAAATAAAAGCCTTATAATTGTAAGAAAGAACTTTGCTACCGATTCGGAAATGATCATTGACGGATTTTCGGTCGGTAAAACCGGCGGAATCATAAATGCCGAATTACGCAGCGGCGGAAATGCAGAAAAGAGCTTGAGGCTTTTCTTGGTGCAGGTAAACGCTTCCGACATATCAGACAAGCTTAAAGTTTCTTTAAATGTTACTGATGACGGAAGTGAAGCCGAAAATACGCCGTCGGTATCGTTGGTGATAGGTAATGGCAATAACGAATATAAAAATGTAAGCAACAATGACGATTCTGCTAAGATTAAAGGAATCATTGAAGCTTGCTCATATTCGGCGGCATCGCACGAAAAAACAGATTATACTTCCGGAGATACGGATATAACGGTTACTTATGACGGTCACAGTTATTTATTTTCCGATGCATTTATTTGTGTTGACGGGAAATATTATAATCCGGATTTGTCGGTTAAACAGCAGCTAACCACGATTTACGACAGCCTTACGGAAACCGCTGTTTCGTCTCAGGACGGGGATATCCTGATTGAAGGCGAAGATTGACGCCGTTTAAAGGCTAAATATAAATTTTTATTGACAAAATGCGCCTTTAAATATATAATATCCTTTGCGTAAGTTTGACGAGGTATGTTATGTTTATCGAATTAGAGCCGATTTTTAATAATGTAGGCAGCTCAAAAAAGTTTTCTTACAGCTTTGTTCCCGACGGAATTGATTTTACCGATAATGTTTCGGTAGAAGGCGAAGTCGTTAACAATACGGATATTGTCTCCGTTAAAGCTGTTGCAAAGTATGTTCTGAAAACAAATTGCGACAGATGCGGTGCTCCGGTTGAAAGGAAAACTGAGGTCCCGATTGAGCACATCCTTATTTCTCATCTTAATGATGAAGATAATGATGAGTTTATTTTGGTCGAGGATATGAAGCTTGACCTTGATTCGCTTGTTCGAGAAGATATGATTTTAGCCTTGCCGGCTAAGATTTTGTGCCGTGACGATTGCAAGGGCTTGTGTCAGTATTGCGGTAAAAATCTTAATCTCGGCAGCTGTTCGTGCAAAAAGCCGATTGACCCAAGGCTTCAGGCACTGGCAGATCTGCTGATAGATGAATAAATTATTTATTTTAACATAAGGAGAGCTAAAAATGGCAGTACCGAAGAGAAGAGTTTCATCAGCAAGAAGAGATAAGAGACGTTCAAACGTTTGGAAAATGGAGGCTCCCGAGCTTCAGAAGTGCCCTAACTGCGGCGAATATAAGAGAGCTCACAGAGTTTGCCCGGCATGTGGTATGTATAACGGCAGACAGGTCCTCTCTAAAAAGGAAGAAGCATAATTTATCTTATACCTTTGTTTGAGTGTTAAAAGGTGGAGAAGGTTTTCTTCCCCGCCTTTTTGTCGTCTTTAAAAATGGGAGGTGACTTTGTTGTCGGTTAAAATAAGCAGTGTTAAGCCGTTTTCAAAATGCTGGTTCCACGGTATTAAAAGCGGCGACGAGCTTTTGTCCGTAGACGGCAAGGAAGTTACCGATATCCTTGACTACGATTTCTATTTGAGTTTCCCGCCCGTGGTTTTGAATTTCAGAACCGCCTCCGGTAAGCTTATAGATATTCCGTTTAAAAACGACGATACGGGTCTTAAGTTCCGCACTTATCTTATGGACCAGCAGCATCACTGTAAAAACGGCTGTATCTTTTGCTTTATAGACCAGCTGCCGAAAGGAATGCGCGAAAGTCTTTATTTTAAGGATGATGACAGCAGATTATCGTTTTTGTTTGGCAATTACGTAACACTTACAAACATTACTGAGCATGAGGTTGACCGTATCATACGTATGCATATAAGCCCGATAAACATTTCGGTTCACACCATGAATCCGGAGCTTCGCGTAAAGATGATGAAAAATAAAAACGCGGGTAAGTGTTTATCGATTATTAAACGATTGTCCGATGCGGGAATAAAAATGAATGCTCAGCTTGTTTTGTGTCCGGGTATAAACGACGGAGACGAACTTCGTTACAGTATTGAAGAATTGTCAAAATATATGCCTGCGGTTCAAAGCATAGCCTGTGTGCCGGTAGGCCTTACAAAATACAGAGACGGGCTTTTCCCGATGCAGCCGTATACAAAAAAGACTGCGGGAGAGGTCATTGACATCATCGAGGAGTATTCGGAAAAATTTAAAAAACAGTACGGAGCACGTGTTTGTTACCCGTCGGACGAGTTCTTCTTAAAAGCGGAACGCCCGATGCCATCCGAGGAATATTACGATGACTATCCTCAGATTGACAACGGTGTTGGCCTTTGGACATCGCTTCGTGACGAGTTTTTTTACGAATTATCTGTCTGTGAAAAAGCACCGACGCATAAAAGCGTTACCGTTATAACCGGTGTTGCGGCTTATCCACTTATAAAAGAGCTTTGCGACGCGGCGCATGAAAAGTACGGTGTTGATGTACAGACCGAAAAAATAATCAATAATTTTTTCGGAGAAAATATTACGGTTGCGGGGCTTCTTACGGGAACTGACCTTATTGAACAGATGAGGGGTAAAATACGAGGCGAACTTTTACTGATTCCTATTGTTATGACTATAGATTATACGTCTCATTCAACAGAAAACAATAAGTTTCTTGACGATATAACGCTGAAAGAAGCGGAAAAAGCACTGAATGTTAAAATTATTCCCGTAAAAAATAACGGGCAGGATTTACTTTATAATATATTGGGAGTGAAATAGAATGGCAAGACCGGTTGTTGCAATTGTGGGCAGACCTAACGTAGGCAAGAGTACACTCTTTAATAAGCTTATCGGAAAACGTCTTTCAATCGTCGACAATACACCGGGCGTAACGCGTGACCGCATATACGGAAATTGCGAATGGCTCGGGCACAATATGCTTCTTGTTGACACCGGCGGTATAGAACCGTTTTCCGATGACGTTATACTTTCTCAGATGAGAAGACAGGCAGAGCTCGCCATAACGAGTGCAGATGTAATAATATTCGTAACCGATATACGCTCCGGCGTTGTAGCCGCCGACAGCGAAGTTGCTTCAATGCTGCAAAAGAGCGGTAAGCCGATAATTCTCTGCGTAAATAAGGTTGATAATATAGGTGCTCTTCCGCCGGAATTTTATGAATTCTATAATTTGGGACTCGGCGATCCGATAGCGGTATCTTCTGTTCACGGACACGGAACAGGGGACCTTCTTGATGAGGTCATAAAAAATATCCCCGAGAGTAGCTTTGACGACACGGATGAAGATATTGTTAAAGTTGCGGTTATTGGTAAGCCAAATGTCGGCAAATCCTCGCTTATAAACAAAATTTCGGGTGAAGAGCGAGCAATTGTATCAGATATTGCAGGCACTACTCGCGATGCTACCGATACGGTTATACACAATTCTCACGGAGATTTTGTGTTTATTGACACCGCAGGTCTGAGACGCAAAAGCAAGGTAGAGGATCAAATCGAAAAATATTCTGTAATCAGAGCCAGAATGGCTGTCGAAAGAGCTGACGTCTGTGTAATTATGATTGACGCGAATGAGGGCTTTACCGAACAGGATTCAAAAGTCGCGGGAATCGCCCATGATCTCGGCAAGGCTTGTATTATTGCCGTCAATAAATGGGACGCCGTAGAGAAAAGCGGTACTACAATGGACGTTCAACGCAAAAAGCTTATGAATGACTTTTCATTTATGAGCTATGCGCCGATTATATTCATCTCCGCTAAAACGGGTCAGCGACTTGACAGGCTTTTTGAGCTTATCAAGTTTGTTGATACGCAGAATGCAATGCGTATTTCCACCGGTAAACTGAACGATGTTTTGTCCGCCGCAACTACCCGAGTTCAGCCGCCTACGGATAAAGGCAGACGACTGAAAATATATTATATGACGCAGGCCTCCACAAGACCGCCTACATTTGTATGCTTTGTCAACAGCAAAGACCTGTTCCATTACAGTTATCAAAGATATATTGACAACCAAATACGTGAGGTCTTCGGGCTTGAGGGAACGCCCACAAGATATGTCGTAAGAGAGCGTGAAAAGCGCAACGGCAAAAAGGATACGAAGTGATTAAACAGCTGAATACGTGGGATTTTCGTCTTATGTATTCAGCTGTTTTTTAAGATGGGAGTTATAGTATGCGCACTGTTTTAAAAAATTGTACTTTACTTGATGGTACAAAAGATATGCTGATTCAAAACGATATGGATATTGCGTTTGAAAACGGAAAGATTACGGAAATCGGCAAGGTTAATGCGAAAAAAGGCGATGTTTGCTATGACCTTAACGGTAAATATGTTATGCCGGGTCTTATCAATCTTCACGTTCACTTACCTGCGGGCGGGAAGCCGAAAAATAAGCCGCTGAAGGCTGAAAAACTTGCGAAATTTGCTCTTTCAAACGAATTGATAAAATCTTTTGTGCTGAAAATGTGCCACGCATATGCTATGCAGGATTTGCTCTCCGGTGTAACTACCGTAAGGGCTGTCGGAGGTCTCGGAGATCTTGATACTCGTTTGAGAGATAAAATTGAAGAGGGGATGGATGGACCGCGCATACTTGCTGCCGATTATGCAATCTGTGTACCGAACGGTCATATGGCAGGTTCGGTATCAAGAGTTGCTTCTTCGGTTGATGAAGCCGTAGCAATGGTTGAAGACCTTGCATCTCACAATGTTGATTTGATAAAGTTAATGATAACCGGAGGCGTTATGGATGCCAAGGTTAAGGGTGAGCCCGGCATACTTATGATGAAGCCCGATATGATAAAGGCTTGCTGTGACGCCGCACATAAACATAATCTGCCCGTTGCGGCTCATGTGCAAAGCCCCGACGGAGTAAGAGCTGCCGTTCGAAACGGTGTAGATACCATTGAACACGGTTCTGTTTTAACTTCGCATGAAATTGATGCGTTCAAAGAAAAAAATGCATCATTGGTTTGCACGTTGTCTCCGGCACTGCCGATGGCAAAATTTCCACGCGAGATATTGGGCATTACCGACGTTGTTCAGTATAATTCAAATGTTGTGTTCAATAATATGGTAGCCGGTACAAAAGCTGCATTGGAAAACGGAGTTAAGGTAGGGCTGGGAACCGATACGGGATGCCCTTACACAACACATTACAATATGTGGCGTGAGCTTAAATATTTCACAAAATATGTCGGTGTTACTCCCGAATTTGCGCTCTATACCGCCACGCTCGGTAATGCCGAGATAGCCGGGCTTGATGCGATAACCGGCAGCATTGAGGTAGGGAAATCCGCCGATATTTTAGTAGCAGACAAAAATCCTCTCGACGATTTCAAAAATATGGCGGTTCCTTATATGGTAGTGGCGAGAGGGAAGGTCTATAAAGAAAAGCCTGTTAAAAAATATGAAAAATGTGAAACAGAGCTTGATAAATATTGCTGATTAAGAAAAATTACTGTTGCATTCTGCCTTTGACTTGCTTCAAAGGCAGAATGTTTTTATTTATAGGTATTTTCCTTGATATTTCAGCTGAAGTATGGTAAAATTTTTAAAATATTTTTATTAGGTGAAATAGGGCTGTTATGATTATATTGGGTATTGATCCGGGTTATGCGATTGTCGGTTACGGCGTAATTGAATTCAAATCAAATCGCTTTTCGGTTGTTGATTACGGTGCGATAACAACAAACGCCGGCACGCCTTTCGAAAGACGCCTTGAGCTGATTTACGATGACTTAAATCTTCTTATGGGAAAGTTCCATCCGGAGGCTATGTCAATAGAAAAGCTCTTTTATAACACAAATGCCAAGACGGTTATCGACGTTGCTCAGGCAAGAGGGGTAACTGTTCTTGCGGCAAAAAAAAATAATATACCCATATTTGAATATACGCCGCTTCAGGTTAAACAGAGTGTTGTCGGTTACGGCAGAGCGGAGAAAAAACAGGTTCAGGAAATGACTCGTATCATTTTGAAGCTTGCTAAAATACCGAAACCGGATGATACAGCCGACGCTCTCGCAATGGCTATTTGCCACGCTCACGCGAGCGGCTCGCTTATGGGTAAACTTAACAGTATGGGGATAAGATAATGTTCTATTCTATCACAGGCACTATATGCTATGTCGATTCGGTAAGTGTTGCATTGGATTGCAACGGAGTAGCTTTTAGGTGCTTTACAAGTCTTAATACTTTAAAACAAATCGGTGAAAAGGGCGCCAAGGCTACTCTTTATACATATTTGAGCGTAAAGGAAGATGCGCTTGATTTATATGGATTTTCGACAGAGCAGGAGCTCGAGTGCTTTAAAGCGTTGATTTCGGTTTCCGGTGTGGGACCTAAAGCCGGAATTGCCATACTCTCAGAGCTTACACCGGAAAAGCTTGTAATTTGTATAGCTTCAGGTGACAATAAGGCAATTACAAGAGCGCAGGGGGTAGGACCCAAAATTGCACAGAGAATTGTACTTGAGCTTAAAGATAAGCTTGCTAAAGGTCTTGATTTATCGGTGAATACAATTGATGTGTCCGCGGTGAATTCCGCAAGCTCCTCCGGCAATCAAGCTGAAGCAGTGAGCGCTCTTACTATGTTAGGCTATACACAAAGCGAAGCGTCGGTTGCCGTTGCGAAAATCGATGAAAATTTATCGGTAGAGGAAATAATAAAACAGGCGTTAAAAATTCTCTCAAGGCAGGTATAATAAATGGATTTTGATAACGAAAACAGAATAATATCTCCGGACCTTGAGGAAACCGATAAGGATATTGAATTATCGCTTCGTCCGCATACTCTTAACGAGTATATCGGTCAGGAAAAAGCAAAAGAAAATCTGAAAATATATATTGAAGCAGCAAAAACTCGAGGCGACGTGCTCGATCATGTATTGCTTTACGGGCCTCCCGGGCTCGGTAAAACAACGCTTGCAGGTATAATTGCCAACGAGATGGGTGTACAAATAAGAGTAACGTCGGGTCCGGCAATAGAAAAACCGGGCGACCTTGCGGCACTTCTTACAAACCTCGGTGACGGAGACGTTTTATTTATTGACGAAATACACCGTCTCTCAAAAAGCGTTGAGGAAGTGCTCTATCCTGCTATGGAAGATCATGCGCTTGATATTATTATCGGCAAAGGACCTTCGGCGCGCTCAATAAGACTTGATTTGCCGAGATTTACATTAGTCGGTGCCACAACGCGTGCAGGGCAGCTTACCGCTCCGTTGCGCGACAGATTCGGAGTAATATTGAGACTTGAAATGTACACGCCCGAACAGTTGTCTCTTATAGTAAAGAGAAGTGCGGGAATACTTGAAATACCCATAGACGAGGACGGAGCAAGAGAAATAGCGTCAAGATCAAGAGGCACTCCGCGTATTGCCAACCGTCTTTTAAAACGCGCCAGAGACTTTGCGGAAGTTATGGGTAACGGAGTTATAACAGGCGATACTGCTAAAATAGCACTCGGCAGAATGGAAATAGACGAATTGGGTCTTGACCTTATCGACCGACTTCTTTTGACTTCAATGATAAAAAACTATAACGGCGGACCTGTAGGTCTTGAAACAATCGCAGCAACCATAGGCGAAGAAGCGGTAACCATCGAAGATGTATACGAGCCTTACCTTATGCAGATAGGATTTCTTTCAAAGACCCCGCGCGGCAGGGTTGTTACGGTAAAAGCTTATGAGCATTTAAAGCTGCCGATGAACGGTCAGCAAAAACTTGATATTTAATTATACGGATAGGAGAATGTAAAATGGGCAGATTATTCGGAACTGACGGCGCAAGAGGCGTTGCGAACAGTGAACTTACATGTGAATTATCAATGCAGATAGGAAGAGCCGCAGCAATGGTGCTTACGGAAAATCTTTCTCACAGGCCTAAAGTTATGATAGGTATGGATACAAGGGCTTCTTCGGAGATGCTCGAGGCTTCAATAGCGGCAGGTCTTTGCTCTGTCGGTGCGGACGTACTTCTTTTAGGTGTTGTGCCGACTCCGGCTGTTGCTTTTTTGGTTAAGGAATACGGGTACGATGCGGGTGTTATGATTTCCGCATCGCACAACCCATGCGAATATAACGGTATAAAAATTTTCCAGTCCACGGGTTATAAATTGCCGGATGAACTTGAAAACGAAATAGAGAGTATTATCCTTGATGACGCAAAGGTTCCGCCTGTTATGATTGGCGGAGATGTCGGAAGAATAACACGCTCCGATACGGCGGCAGATGACTATATTAAACATGTACTGTCTACTATTGACGTAAGATGTGAAAACCTTAAAATAGCCATAGACTGCGCAAATGGTTCTTCAAGTGTTTCCGCAAAACGTATATTTGAATCCCTCGGAGCGGATTGCATAATTATAAACGCCGAGCCCAACGGTGTAAACATAAATGCCGATTGCGGTTCGACGCATATGGACGGATTGAGAAAATGTGTAATCGATAATCACTGTGATCTCGGTTTTGCATTTGACGGCGACGCTGACAGAATGTTGGCTGTTGACAACGAAGGTAATGTTGTTGACGGCGATCAGGTTATTGCGCTCTGCGCCAAATACATGAAGTCCGTCGGTACTCTCAAAAAAGATACTGCGGTTGTGACCGTGATGAGTAATATGGGCTTTTTCAGATTTTGCGATGATAACGGTATGTATTGTGAAAAGACTAAAGTCGGCGACAGATATGTGCTTGAAAATATGCTCGAAAACGGATATTCAATAGGCGGCGAACAGTCGGGCCATGTTATTTTCCTTGATTACGCTACAACTGGAGACGGTCAGGTTTCGGCACTCCAGGTTTTAAAAGTAATTAAAAACACCGGCAAAACTCTCAAGGAGCTTGCAGGAGAAATGGAAATATTCCCGCAGGTTCTTATAAATGTTAAGGTGTCAAAATACGGCAGAGTCCGTTTCACAAGCGATATGGAAATAAAGAATGCTATTAAGCGCGCGGAAAATGAGCTTGGTAATGACGGGCGCGTGCTTGTTAGAGTTTCCGGTACGGAACCTCTTGTGCGCGTAATGCTTGAGGGCAAAGATAAGGCTAAAATACAGTCGCTTGGCGAAGCAATAGCCGATGTTGTAAGAGAAAGGTTAGTTTAATGCGTTATTCATCCGCTTGGAAAGATTACGAGCTTATAGATTGCTCCTCCGGCGAGAGACTCGAAAGATGGGGCGATAAAATTCTGATAAGACCCGATCCGCAGGTTATTTGGAATACGCCTAAGGATATGCACCTTTGGAGCAGGGCAGACGCTGTGTATCACAGGTCAAACACTGGCGGCGGTCATTGGCAGGTTAACGGAGCACTTCCGCAAAGTTGGAAAATTGCATACAAAGACCTTACGTTTAATGTGAAAACCATGGGCTTTAAGCATACGGGTATTTTTCCTGAGCAAGCCGTCAATTGGGATATGGTAAGTAAGCTTATTAAAGCCCAAAACAGAGAAGTAAAAGTACTTAATCTTTTTGCATATACAGGTGCTGCCACAGTGGCTGCATTAAAGGCAGGTGCTTCGGTGGTGCACGTTGATGCTTCCAAGGGAATGGTGCAGTGGGCAAAAGAAAACGCTGCCTCAAGTGCTGTTGCGGATAAATCCGTGCGCTGGATAGTTGACGATTGTATTAAATTCGTAAAGAGAGAAATACGTCGAGGTAATCGATATGACATTATCATAATGGATCCCCCGTCATACGGCAGAGGCCCCGGCGGAGAAGTCTGGAAACTTGAGAATGAAGTATACGGATTTGTGGATTTGTGTAAAGACGTATTGTCGGACGATCCTCTTTTGATGTTGATAAATTCATACACTACGGGGCTTTCACCGTCTGTTATGCAGTATATTTTAGGCTCCGTTGTAGCGAAAAAATTCGGCGGAACCGTATCAAGTGATGAAATAGGATTGCCTGTAAAAAGTACAGGAATGGTGCTTCCGTGCGGAGCATCAGCTATTTGGACAAATAAAAAAACGGTTTAAGGATGTCAAGATGCAAAACGATAACATAATAGAATTTCAAAATGTGTCTTATCGATATGAGGCGGATGATGGTGAAGAAAAACTGCCGCTTGTTGTAAATAATATTAGTTTAAATTTTAAAAAAGGCGATTTTATCGCAATTCTCGGCCACAATGGGTCCGGTAAATCAACACTTGCCAAGCTTTCCAATTCGATTTTGATTCCGGAGAGTGGCAAGGTGCTCGTTAACGGAATGGATACCGCAGACGAGGATTTGTCGTATGACATTAGGCGTACGGTAGGTGTAGTCTTTCAAAACCCGGATAACCAAATTGTTGCCACAATAGTCGAGGAGGATGTTGCGTTCGGGCCCGAAAACCTCGGAGTGCCTCCGGAGGAAATAAGAAAACGTGTTGACAATGCTTTAAAAGCTGTAGGTATGTATGAATACCGTGGCCATGAGCCGCATAAGCTTTCAGGCGGGCAAAAACAACGAGTTGCCATAGCCGGAATAATAGCAATGCTGCCGGAGTGTATTGTTTTGGACGAGCCTACCGCAATGCTTGATCCGCGCGGCAGAAAAGAAGTAATGGATACTTGCATAAAGCTTAACAGAGAGATGGGTATGACCGTTGTGTTTATAACTCATTTTATGGAAGAAGCAGTTTTAGCCAACCGTGTTATTGTAATGGATGATGCAAAAATAATTTTGGACGGAACACCGAAACAGGTTTTTCATAATTCGGAGCTTCTAAAAAAAGTCGGTCTTGACGTTCCGGAGACGGCGAAGCTTGCGAATGACTTGCGTGAGAGCGGAGCTCCTCTTCCTGAAGACATACTTTCGGCTGATGAATTTTCTGATGAAATATTAAAACTACTTAGGAGAAAATAATGCCCATTTTAGAAACAAAAAACCTTTCATATGTTTATTCGGACGGAACGCCTTTTCGCGTAACTGCAATAAATAATGTAAATATATCTATTGAAAAAGGCGAATTTGTCGGCATAATAGGGCACACAGGTTCGGGAAAAAGTACATTGGTTCAGCATTTGAACGGGCTTTTAACGCCATCTTCGGGTGAGGTTTTGCTTGACGGGAAAAATATAAACGAATCAAAAATAACACGTAGACAGGCAAGATTTAAAGTAGGTCTGTGTTTCCAATATCCTGAATATCAATTATTCGAGAGTACCGTATATAAAGATATCTCTTTTGGCCCCAAAAATATGGGATTGTCTGAAGATGAAATTGATAATCGTGTGAAAAAAGCCGCTGATTTTGTCGGATTAAAGCCGGATATGTTAAATAAGTCTCCTTTTGATTTGTCCGGCGGAGAAAAAAGACGTGTAGCCATAGCCGGTGTCATGGCTATGGAACCCGAAATTTTGATTCTTGATGAGCCGTCGGCGGGACTCGATCCGCGCGGCCGCGATATGATAGCTGAAATGATTTCAAGCTATCGTAAGACTACCGGAAGCACGGTTATTATTGTTTCTCACAGTATGGAAGATGTTGCGAAAAGTGCTGATAAGGTGCTCGTTATGAATAAATCCGAGGTTGAGATGTTCGGCACTGTAAACGAGGTATTCTCCAAGGTTGAGCGCCTTGCGGATATAGGACTTAACGTTCCGCAGTTAACACAAATATTTTTAAACTTAAAGCATAACGGTATGGCTGTCCGTACAGATATATATACTATTAAAAACGCCGAGGCAGAGCTATTGCGCCTTTTGCGAGAGGAGGGCGTTTTATCGTGATTAAGGATATAACAATAGGACAGTTTTTTCCGGGTAATTCAGTTATCCACAAGCTTGATCCGAGAATAAAACTTGTTTTAACTTTCGTATATATTGTTATTGTTTTTCTGTGCAAAAACTTTGTTTCTCTTGCTTCCATTGTAGTAGCGTTAATAGTGGTAATACTTTTATCTAAGATTTCACCGAAGCTGATTTGGAAAAGTGTAAAACCGATATTTATTATTATTGCTATTACGTCGCTTTTACAGATTTTCTACAATAAAGACGGAACTGTGCTTTTTACAATCGGTAAATTTTCGTTATATACCGGCGGGCTTTATATGGCTATTTTTACTACGGTACGAATTATATGTCTTGTTATAGCAAGCTCTATGCTTACTTACACTACGTCTCCCACTATGCTTACCGACGCTATGGAACGTCTGTTTTCGCCGCTAAAGGTTATTAAAATAAACGTTCACTCAATAGCTATGATGATGACGATAGCCTTAAGATTTATACCAACTCTTATTGACGAAGTTGATAAGATAATGTCAGCTCAAAAGGCGAGAGGTGCTGATATAGAGAGCGGCGGAATTATCAAGCGCGGAAAAGCACTTGTTCCCATATTCATACCCTTATTTATAAATTCGTTCAGAAGGGCATATGAACTTGCGTTTGCAATGGAGTGCCGTTGCTACAGAGGCGGAGAGGGCAGAACAAGACTTAAGGTTATGCGTCTTGAGGGCAGAGATTATGTGGCGGTTGCCGTTATTATTTTGCTTACCGCCGGAATTATAGTTGCAAATAAATTTCTCCCTGCCGTTATCTGATTTAGTTTAGCTTCCGAAAGGAATGTTTTTCTCAATGAGAAATATTTTAATTACATTGATGTTTGACGGAGCCGACTTTCACGGTTGGCAGGTACAAGATAATGCCGTTACTATTCAGCAGACATTACAGGACACAATTGAAAAAATACTCGGCAAAAGAGAGAACATTATAGGCTGCAGCAGAACTGACAGCGGTGTTCACGCAAATATGTTTTGTTGTAATATGAGAACCGATTCGGATATCTCTCCGGAAAAACTGAAAAAGGCGCTGAATGCATTACTTCCATCGAGTATATCCGTTAAGAACTGCGGTGAAGTACCGTACTCTTTCCATGCCAGGTATGACTGTACATCAAAAGAATATAAATATTTGCTTTTAAACAGTGATTACAGAAATCCTTTTTTGTTTAAGCGTGCGCTGTATTATCCGTATTATATTGATACGGATATGCTGAATAGTGAAGCTCAGGATTTTATCGGTACGCATGACTTTTCAGCTTTTTGCGCCGCAGGAAGTAGCGTTGAAGGTAAAATACGCACTGTTAAAAATGCTTCTGTAATCAGAAATAAAGAAATCATTGAGGTTACTTTTGAGGCTGATGGCTTTCTCTATAATATGGTGAGAATAATGGTAGGAACTCTTCTAGATATAAATCGCGGGAAAATAGTACCCGGCAGTATTCCGCAAATAATAGAAAGTAAAGACAGAAACCAAGCCGGAGCCACGGCGGCACCGGAAGGGCTTTATCTTAATCGTGTAAATTACGACTGAACACGAGGTGCATTATGAAAGACGGCGAAAGAAAAGCGTCTGCAAGAAAAAAGAGCAAGGGACAGGAGCATATAGTCAAACTGATAAAATCTGTTTCGACTGTGTTGGTAATACTGATTTTGCTGTTTATTATGGCTGATAAATTCGGTAATATCACTTTTTCTTCGGTTGGCGACTATATATCGTCCGCAGTTTCGGGGACAAAACGCGGAGACGGTTACCCGTATTTATTTGACAGCTTGCAGGTGAAGGACGTTAAAGCAATAGGCTCAGACCTTATACTCATCAATGATTCTTCGACTGTGGTGCTTGATTCTACAGCTCGTAAGGTAAGTGAAATACAGCATACATATTCGTCCCCTTTGTGTTATGGGAACTCGGGTAGAGTTTTGCTTGCCGATATCGGAGGCAATACATTTAAAATTATGTCCAAGACCAAAACTCTTTACGAGGGGACAACAGATAAGAAAATAATATCGGCTGCAATAGGTAAAAACGGTACTGCGGCAATTGCTACGCGCGGAACAAATTCACAGTCGGATTTAACCGTTTATAATAAAAATCAAAGAGTGATATTCAGTTGGAAGTGTGCAAAAGAAAATATTGTAGCAATTGACATATCGGATAACGGTAAGCTTGCTGCAGTATCCGTTGTCGGTGCTGAGAACGGAGAGCTTTATTCGAGAGTACTTATTTTTGATTTTTCATACGAAGAGGCAGTAAGCGAATTTGATTTTGGTTCTGATATAATCTCAGGAGTGAACTTCTTAAAAGGAGATACACTTCTTATAACCGGCGAGAATGTTTTTTCTATTGTAAAAAACAAGACAGACAAGCAAGATGAGGACCTTTCTTTAAATTCTCTTTCGCGTATTTCCGTTTCGGATAACAATGTGGTTGCGGCTGTGCTCTCAAAATACGGCAGTTCTTCAGCCAAAATTTTAAATGTGTATAACAGAAATGGGGAAAAGCTGTTTACTGTTGATATAACGAGTGCCGTTAAATCGGTTTCGTGTGATAATCAACGAGTGAGTGTGTTGACCGATTCGGAATTGATTTGTTTTGATATGAAGGGAAACGAAGTCAGTAGACATTCGGTTGAAAGTGATGGTATACGCTGTTTTTCTGACGGTACTTATACGTATGTATATTCTACGTCTAAGATTTCCGCATATAGTACAAACAGCAATTCCGAGGATGACACGGCAACAGTCAATGATGATAGTTAACATTTTGTTAATTTGTCTTTTGGGCTGTTGTATGGTAGTATAATATTTGTTACGGCGGTGATAATTTGGGCATTTATATAGATATGGCACTTTTAGCAATTATGTTGATTTTTCTTATTGTTTCGGCAAAAAGAGGCTTCTTGATTACTCTTTTGGAGGTGCTTGTTTTTGCGATTGCCGTTATTTCAGCCGCAAATTTGTGCAAGCCTGCGGCGAATAGTATTTATGACACTTTTATAGGTCCTAATATCACCGAAAAAGTATCTGTATCTCTTTCGGAAAACTCTGATATTATGTCATCTGCCGGCAAAGCATCTGCTGTGGTAGATAATTTACCGAAGATTATAAAGAATTATATCTTACGAACAGATCCTGATGAAAACAACATTACGAGCGAAATATTGAACGGGGATTTTTCCGGCACCGACGCTGCTGAAAAATTGAGCAGTGATATTGCAAAACCGATAGCAGTAACGGTACTGTCGCCTGTTATTTTTCTGCTTTTGAGCATTGTTTTGTCTTTGCTTTTAAGTGTAGTGGCAAAATGGCTCAATAAAATATGCAAGTTGCCCCTTATAGGGACTGCAAATACTGTTTTAGGAGGTGTTTTCGGAATACTTAAAGGGCTTATCGCGGTATATTTTATCGGTATTATTCTGTTGCTTTTATCCGCGAACAGCAAGCAAAATACTTCTTTTTATGAAGCTGTAAATAATTCTGCTATTATTACAATTATACAGAACCACAGTATTGTACCCATCGGGTGAGATACTACATAATTAAGTATTAAAATAACAATTTAAGGGGTAAACTTATGAAAGAAAATTTAAAAAGACTGTTTACAGGCTGTCTTACCGTTCCAAATCTTTTGTCACTTATCAGAATAATATTAATTCCCGTATTCGGGGTGTTATTTTATCATGACCATGTATTGGCAGCGGTAATAGTTTTGGCAGTGTCAGGACTTACAGATTTGTTCGACGGTAAGATTGCCCGTCGCTTTAATCAGGTCAGTGAGCTTGGAAAAATACTTGATCCCATAGCAGATAAACTGACACAGATGACTATAGCTGTTGTGCTTTTCCTTGAGTTTAACAAATCAACCAATCCTACTATGAAATGGTTCAAATGGGTATTTCTTTTCTTTATTGCAAAAGAATTGCTTATGGTGCTTGTCGGTGCAATTATGATAGGCATCGGTCTTCGCCCGAGTGCAGCGGTAATGTGGGGCAAGGTTGCGACAACGGCATTTTACGGTGTTATGATTCTTGTTATTGCATTCGGACCGGAAGTCGGAGCTCTCAGAGCGTATTTTACGCTTCCTGATCCTGTTATGATAGCTCTTGTAATAATTGCCGCTCTTTTGACATTTGCCGCTCTTCTCAGTTATGTACCTAATACCATGCAGCAATTTAAAGAGAAAAAATTAAAAAAGCAAACTAAGAAAGAGGATTAACAATCAGATGAACAAAAATATGCTGTGCAGCAGATGCCATAAAAATCCTGCTGTATTTTTCATCTCAAAAATAGACGGCGACAAAACCACCAATGAGGGCCTTTGTATAAAATGTGCTATGGAGCTGAACATCGGTCCCGTAAAGCAAATAATGGATCAAATGGGTATCTCGGAAGATGAGATGAACGACGTTGCCGAGCAGATGAATCAGATGATGGAAAATCCGGACGGTATCGAAGGGTTTCAACCCGGCGGTGCTTTGCCGTTATCATTTTTACAAGGAATGTTTCCGGAGAAAAGCGATGATACCGAAGACGGTTCCGACGGCTCGGAGCCGGAAGATACATCAAACGATGGGGATAATACAAAAGGCAAAAAGAGGAAAGGTACAAAAAACAAGAAAAGAAAGTATTTAAATCTTTATTGTACCGATCTTACGGAACGCGCAAGAGAGGGTAAGCTTGATAGAATTATCGGCAGAGATAAGGAAATTTACAGAACGATTCAAATACTGTGCCGCAGAACAAAGAACAACCCTTGTCTTATAGGTGAACCCGGTGTCGGCAAGACTGCCATTGCCGAAGGGCTCGCTCTTAAAATTGCAGCAGGCGATGTTCCTGCAAAAATAGCCGACAAGGAAATTCATTTGTTAGACCTTACCGCGTTAGTTGCCGGAACACAATTCCGCGGTCAGTTTGAGAGCCGTATTAAAGGACTTATAGAGGAGGTTAAAAACGAGGGTAATATTATCCTCTTTATCGATGAGGTTCACAATCTTGTCGGAACAGGCGACAGCGAAGGAACAATGAATGCCGCTAATATTTTAAAGCCTGCTCTTTCACGTGGCGAAATACAGGTCATCGGTGCAACTACCTTTAATGAGTACCGTAACAATATCGAAAAAGATGCAGCGTTGGAACGCCGTTTTCAGCCTGTTAAGGTAGAAGAACCGTCAATCAACGATACGTATGATATGCTCCTTGGAATTAAGAAGTATTACGAGGATTATCATAAGGTGAAAATCTCTGATGATTTGGTTTATCGAGCCGTTACTTTGTCCGAAAGATATATTACCGACAGATTTTTGCCGGATAAAGCCATAGATTTGCTTGACGAAGCTTGCACTTGTGCGAACCTTAGAAACAAGGCTATAAGTGACTATGAGTTATTCCTTAAAAAGCGTGATGAATTAAAGAGCGAAGAGGAAGAGCTTACGTCTAAGGCAGAAACAACCACAGAGGATGCCGAACGCGATAAGGTGTATAAGGACTTGGCAACGGTTAAGACCGAATTACTGTCGTATGACGGAAAAGAAGACGAATTAAAAGAAAAAGCCTCTCACAACGATGTAAAAGAGGAAGACTTGGCAAAGGTTATAAATCTTTGGACAGGTATTCCCGTTACCAAAGTTATGGAGGGCGACATAAAGCGCCTTGCCGGGCTTGAGGATAGACTTAAAGCACATCTCATCGGTCAGGATGAGGCAGTGGACCTTGTTGTTGCGGCTATTAAGCGCAACAGGGTGCAATTATCCGTCCAGAGAAGACCCGCTTCGTTTATTTTTGTCGGTCCTACCGGCGTCGGAAAGACAGAACTTGTTAAGCTGCTCTCGAAAGAACTTTTTGACACGCCTGAAACTCTTATCAGGCTTGATATGTCAGAGTTTATGGAAAAACATTCCGTATCAAGACTTATCGGATCTCCTCCGGGATATGTGGGATACGACGAGGCAGGTCAGTTAACCGAAAAGGTCAGAAGAAAGCCGTATTCCATTATTCTGTTTGATGAGATTGAAAAAGCTCATCCTGATGTTATGAATATACTTTTGCAAATCCTTGACGAAGGAAAGACAAATGACGCTCACGGAAGAACCGTCAGCTTTGCAAATACCGTTATTATTATGACCTCCAATGCCGGAAGCGAAAGAAGAGAAAGTGCACTCGGCTTTGCTAAAGCTCCGTCAGATATTAAAAAAGAAAATGCCATTAAGGGGCTTAGAGAATTTTTAAGGCCGGAATTTATTGGCAGAGTTGACGAAATAGTTGTATTTAATGAGTTGACTGAGGATAACTATAAATATATTGCGAAGCTGATGCTTTCGGAGCTTTCCGACTCTCTAAAGGAAAAAAGTATATCGTTCGGGTACAGCGACGATGTTCCGGCTCTTTTAGTTTCAAAAATGGATGGTACCGTAAGAGGTGCAAGAGATCTCAGAAATGTTATTCGACGTAATGTTGAGGATAAAATATCTAATTATTTAGTTGACAATTATGATAAACCGTTGAAGGCTATTAACTTGTCTGCAGACGGCGATGAGGTTATCCTCGAAACAAAATAATAAAAAATAAGTGGCAGGTGGCAGCCTGCCGCTTATTTAAACGGATGTGGTAAAATGAAACTTATGATAGCCTCCGACATACACGGCTCGGCGATGTATTGCAAAAATTTAATTGAAGCGTTTGACCGCGAAAAGGCTGACCGTCTTCTTTTTCTCGGCGATATTTTATATCACGGACCGAGAAACGATTTGCCGGAAGAGTATGCACCGAAAAAGGTGATTTCTATGCTTAACGATGTGAGAGACAGGCTTTTTTGTGTGCGCGGCAACTGCGATACCGAAGTAGACCAAATGGTTCTTAACTTCCCGATACTTGCCGATTACTGTATAATACCGGTAGGCAATAGGCTTGTTTATGCAACTCACGGTCATAATTTTAATTTGAATAACCTTCCGCCGCTTTGCAGAGGAGATATTTTGCTCCACGGACACACTCATATTCCCGCATGGGAAGAATTCGGAGAAAATAATCTTTATTTAAATCCCGGTTCGGTTTCAATTCCGAAAGAAAACAGTGCTCACGGATATATGCTTCTTGAAAATGAAGAGTTTATTTGGAAAACACTTGACGGAGAAGAATACCACAGTTTAAAAATATAAATTATTTAGATGTTTACTTAAAATCCGCAGAGCCTTGGCTCTGCGGATTCCTTTTTATACTATTGTGCCTTTATCAATATTAAATTTAAAGGTGTGTTCAATACCGTCCTGTGTGTATACGAATTTCATTATTCGTTTGTTCTCATTTAAAAACTCGGCGCTTTTAACATCGATTTTGCTCTTTTTAAATGTGTCGAGAAGTACTGACATTTGCTCATCGCTATATTTTCCGACATTATCAGATGTAAATAAAACGCTGCCGAAAACCTTGTTTACAGTTGCTATTATCTTGCGTTGCTCAAACGTGCAATGTATGTTTTCGTCTCTCAAGAGGAAAACGTCCGGGTCGTTGAGAAATGCTCTGCCGTCAAGCTGCCGGCGGAATATGGAATTGCCGAGGGTGTGGTACGTTGAGATGAATTCTCTGTTAGAAAAGAACGGAACTTTCCATCTAAGCCCCATATCCGCACCGATACGGCAATAATCTACTTTGCCGAATGCCGGCATCAATGGAACGCCGCAACCGAGTATCATTTTTTCGCCGACACATTCGCGCAGAAAATCCATAGCCTCACACATAAGCTGGCCTCGGCTTTTGCCGTGATTCGGTATTATTGCGGCAGCATATAAAAAGTCAAGCTTAACTAAGTCAAATCCCCAATCATTCAGAATGACATCGAAAAAGTGTTTGATATAGTTTTTAACCTCCGGAACTTCAATGTCCAGGGCGTAAAAGCCTCCCCAGTTAATTCCGCAAGTTACCGGATGACCGTTTTTCTTGCGAATGAGCCAATCGTGGTGCTGCGTAGCGGTTTTAGAAGTGAACTCTGCGCCGAAAGGAGCCAACCAAAGACCTGCAAGCATTCCTTTTGAATGAATCTTGTCGGCAACAGATTTCATACCGTTAGGGAATTTCTTATTGTCTATAGAGAGCCAATCACCGGTTGCCGATTGATATCCGTCGTCTATCTGAAATATATCGATATCGGATTTCACCTTTGATAACGCCTCGAGGTCGTCAGATACTATTTTTTCATTAATTTTGCTGTAATAGTTATACCATGTGGTATATCCGTTTTTGGGGGTCACAGAAGGCTTGGGTATATTAAGCTCGTCAAACCAATTATCGAAAACGGAATCCTCGTCGCCCACATATTCTGCGAAATTTAAAACTTCATATTCACCGTCAACAATTACTCCTTCAAGGTCTTTTTGTACGGTTATCATATTGCTGTTGAAATCGGCGGTAAATATTGTATATCCGGTTCTCTCAGTCAATGAGGCGAAAAGATCGTATTCTTCACCGTTCCTTACATACATATAAGAAAAGCCCTGAAAGACGCCGCGACGACTTACATTGTCATCGAATGTATAAGCTCCCGCCGCTCCGAGGAGGGTGCGCCTGTAAGCAAAGCTTATAGGTCCGAATGTGTGTGACTGTCTATCATCTTTAAACATTTCACGACATTCAGTCCAAGACTGATACCCATTGGCAAAAACTCTGCTGTCAGCTTTGAAGTTGTATGGAATGCTTGCTGTCAGATTTAAAATTTCCAATGGGACAAAAGTTGCCATTTTAAGTGAAATATGGCTTTTGGTTGCTTTATAAGTAATTTTGAAATGTTCGGTTTCAAAAAGATTGGTGGAAAAAACAGCTTTTCCTACCTTGTATTCCAAATTGAGCTTGAATTTTTCCATGGGTTCCTCCTTTGTGTTCCGTGAGAATTTTAATAGTCTCGCTCGGTTTATGCTAAACCTTTTTTATTATAGCATAACAAAAAATAATATTCATCATTTTTTTAATTTGTTTGACGAGGAAAAGTCCTTGTGTTAAAATCAATAAAAAGCTATCGGAGATGAGCAATATTGGATATTCACGAAAAATACGAGTATTGGCTGACGTTTGATGACAATACCAAAAATGAACTGGAATCAATAACAGATAAAAAAGAGATTGAGGATAGATTCTATAAGGATTTGGAATTTGGTACCGGTGGCTTGAGAGGCATTATGGGAGCAGGTGCCAACAGAATGAACAAGTATACTGTCGGCAAAGCTACAAAAGGTCTTTGTGAGTATTTAAAAAACGAGTTTGCAGGAGAAAAAAGCGTTGTTATTGCTTATGATTCACGCAATAATTCGAAGGCTTTTGCGGAATGTGCCGCAGAGGTTCTGTGCTATAACGGGATTAAGACCTTTCTTTTTGAGGAGATTATGCCCACTCCCGTACTTTCTTTTTCAGTAAGATACTTAAATTGTAATGCCGGAATAGTTATTACCGCAAGTCATAATCCGAAAGAATACAACGGTTATAAAGTGTATGATAAATACGGTTGTCAGCTTGTTCCGCAATATGCCGATAAGGTTATATCGTATATCAACAATGTTAAAGATATAAAGTCCGTAAAGCATATGAATTTAAATATGGCACTGTCAAACGGTTATTTGACCTATATAGGAGATGAAGTGCTTAACAGCTATATTTCGGAAGTTGAAAAAATGGCTGTTTACAAAGAAGCGTCCGACTTAAAGATAGTTTATACCCCTTTGCACGGAACAGGCAATATTCCCGTTAGGAAAGTATTGTCCGATATGTCGTTTGACGTCTCTGTTGTCAAGGAGCAGGCTGTTGCCGACGGTAATTTCACAACAGTCAGATCGCCGAACCCGGAAGAGAAGGATGCGCTTAATATGGCACTTGAACAGGCCAAAAGAGCAAATGCCGATTTGGTTATAGGAACCGATCCGGATTGTGATCGAGTTGGTGTAGGTGTTTTACATAACGGGGAATATACTTTGCTTACCGGCAATCAAACCGGAGCATTGCTTGTGGATTTTTATCTCAAATTTAAGAAACAAAGCTTAAATCCGAAGTCAACACTTGTTAAAACGATTGTTACAAATGATTTGGGTGCGGAAATTGCACGGAAAAACGGCTTGAATGTTGTTGAGACTTTGACCGGATTTAAATATATCGGTGATCAGATTACCAAGTATGAAAAAACAGGCGAGAACGAGTTCTTGATAGGGTATGAAGAGAGCTATGGCTACCTCGTCGGAACATATGCGCGAGACAAAGATGCGGTTGTCGCTTCAATGCTAATATGCGAGATGGCGGCATATTATAAGAAAAATAAAATGACGTTGGTAGACGCTTTAAATGTTCTTTATTCGGAATACGGGTTTTATCTTGATGCGCTTGATTCTTTTGTTCTAAAAGGAAAAGACGGTGCCTCGCGTATAAAGAATATTATGTCTTATTTCAGGGCTAATAAAGCAACCGTTTTTCCAAACATTACAGATGTTAAGGACTATAGCACGGGCATCGGCGATTTACCGAAATCAAATGTTTTAAAGTTTTTCCTTAAAGGCGGTTCTTGGATTGCCGTCAGACCATCGGGAACCGAGCCGAAATTAAAAATGTATTATTCCGTAAGGGGTATTGACTCTTCAACGTGCGAGCGTTCGCTTCAGAATATCCGAACAATTATAAACGGAATAATGGGTATGGATATTGAAACATATATAAAAAAAATAATAAGACCTAAAATTCAGGGCGACGGCGGTGAGGTTGAATTTGAGTCATTGTCTGAGGACGGGACTTTAACTTTGATTTTCAGAGGAGAATGTTCTAAATGCCTTATCTTGAACAGATGCGTTGACTGGATAGCGGAGGAAGTGCTGAAAAATACAAGTAAGCTTGTAAAAATAAAGGCAGTTCGTAAAAAACCGTATTTTTGGGATAACTGAGAGGAATAATTATGGCACATATTAAAGTCGTCAGGCGCAGTATGCGTCCCGAAGAATGGAATGATCTCAGATTCGGTTGGCTCAAAAGATATATTATAAATGACAAATTACCGATAGATAATATAGTTATTAAAGATGCCCGTCAGGTTACGGAAAACAACTATGAGTTTTATTCCGACGAATTCAGACCGCTGAAAAAAGGAGACTTGTATTTTACTCCGGACGGCACAGCATTTATAAAAGCAGAAACGGAAGTGCCCGACAGTTTAAAAAACAAAGAACTTTGGCTTTACCTCAAAACGGCTGCCGAAATTATCGTCAAGGCTAACGGTAAGTTCGTTGGAGGTATAGACCCAAACCGAGACAGAGTGCTTCTTACACCGTATATCGGTACTCCGGATAAAATTAAATTTGAAATGCAGGGATACAACCGTTCCAAACCCGATGATGAAAGAAATCCGGAGTCGTTAGCGGTTCGCGGTTGCAGGCAGATTTTTAACGGCGCGTACCTCGTAACGATTGACCGTGATGTACAAAGCCTTGTATACGATATTGAAACACTTTTGGACATAGCAAAATCGGAATTGTTCAACGAGGACTATCGAAAATTTGTAAATACCGAGCTGAACAATGCGCTTAATCTGATTGATTTTGACACGGACAGCAGACCTACAGGGATAAAAGAAGCAAAAAAATATGTCAACGATGTCATTTTTGCAAATAGAGACTATAAGGGTAGCGGCGATGTCGCACTTGTAGCACATTCACATCTTGATATAGCGTATTATTGGCGCAGAATTCATGCTGTTCAAAAGAATTTGCGTACTGTTTTGATACAGCTTCGCCTTATGGACAGATACCCCGAATTTAAATATACGCATACTCAGGCATATACTTATGAATCCTTAAAGCAGTATTATCCCGAAGTCTTTGAAGAACTCAAAAAAAGAGTTAAAGAAGGAAGATTTGAACCTGTAGGAGCTATGTATATCGAGCCTGATTGTAATATTCCGTCAGCCGAGAGCTTAATAAGGCAGTGCTTTTACGGGCAACTGTTTTTCAGGGAGAATTTCGGAAAAACCATAAACAATTGCTGGCTGCCTGATGTTTTCGGTAACAGTTGGATACTTCCTCAAATACTGAAAAAATGCGGAGTGGACTATTTTGTCTCTAATAAAATGTCCACTTGGAACGATACTAACCGTTTTCCTCACAATAATTTTATATGGAAAGGAATAGACGGCAGCGAAGTATATGCTTGCGTTCCGCCCACACATTTTATTACTTGGAATATGCCGAGCCAAATACAGGAAAATTGGGAGGCGTATCAGGATAAAAATTCAGGCGGACAAACAATGTCTATGTTTGGCTACGGCGACGGCGGAAGCGGTGTTACCGAAGAAATGCTTGAGGTTATGAGGCGTTTTGATAAAATTTCCGTTATGCCTAAAACAAAGCATATGGGTGGAGCCGAATTTTTGGAAAAAAATCTTAAAGGCAATACTTCACTCGCTAAGTGGGACGGTGAACTGTACCTTGAAATGCACAGGGGGACATTCACAACAAAGGCGAACTTAAAAAAATTAAACAGAAGGCTTGAGTATAAAATACGCGAGGCGGAAATCATTTCTACGTTGCGTGCAATGTCGGGCTTTGATTATCCCGGAGAAAAACTCAAGGAATGCTATAAAAAGCTTCTTATCAATCAATTTCACGATATTTTACCCGGCAGCCATATAAACCCTGTTTATAATGACGCCTTGGCAGATTATGTATACGTTGATAAAGCTCTGAGCGGAATTATCGGCTACGGCGAAGCTTATTTTAATTCGCTTAACTTTAAGCGTAAAGAATTGACTTTCTTTGAAGATGAGGACGGAAGCGAGACGAGATTCGGAAAAAAGGGTTTTTGGACCGTACCCAATATAGCTCCTCTTGACTGTACAGTTATTGAAAAGCCTGACGAAGAATTCAGCGACGAATGGTGTATTGTTAACGGTAATTCGGCAGAAACACCGTTTTATAAAATCAAATTTGCTTCTGACGGTTCTATCACCGGGCTGTATGATAAGAGACTTGACAGGAAATGGGTAAACGGAGCATTTAATCGCCTTGAAATATATGAGGATAATCCGGGTGTATATGATGCATGGGATATTTTACCGAATTATACCGATAAAATAATTCCGCTAAAGGTAGTTTCACCGCTGAAGCTTACGGAAAAAAGCGGAGAGGCTTGTTCCTTTATAGTAACACTCGGCACCGAAAACAGCAAATGGGAGAGAATAATCAGGATATTCAGACGTTCTCCAAAAATCGAAGTCGAAAACAATGTTGATTGGCACGAAAAACATAAGCTCGCTAAGGTACTGTTTTCTCCGAATGTTTTAAGCCGTGAGGTCCTTTGTGATACCGGTGCGGGATTTATTGCGCGTGAAACTCACAAAAACACTTCTTGGCAAAGTGCACGCTTTGAATGTTGCCATCACAAATGGTTTGATATTTCGGAAACTGACGGCGGTATAGCTGTGATAAACGACTCAAAATACGGATTAGGTATTTCGGAAAACACTTTATCGCTTAGCTTGCTTCGCGCTACCGAGCGGCCTGACCCTGAAAGCGACATAGGCAAGCACAGCTTCGCTTACCTTATTTATCCGCATTCCGGTTCGGCGGTTGACGCTCATATAAATGACATCGCATTTGAATTTAATATCCCGCTGACAAGGGCTGATGTTTCATGCCAAAATACATTTGACGGAATGTTCTTGCAGGCGATGAAACTTTCCGAAGACGGCGAAATGGTTGTTGTTCGTTTATCCGAACAGAACGGCAGACGCGGCAAAATGAAATTCCCACAGCAGGTTTATGTCCTTAATATGCTCGAAGATAAACTGTATTTGACAGATGAAATTGATTATAAGCCGTTTGAAATTATCACCATAGGCATATTAAGATGATAATTATTTAGAAGCAACATTGTATATGAGAAAACAGCCGCCTTATGGCGGCTGTTTTGATGTAAAAGCTTTAATTTGATATTGATATTTTATATGCAATTTCTTCAAGCTGCTCAATGCTCTCAAGGAGTCCTACGCTTTGGCGGTATTCGGCGGCATTTCTTATGCCTTTTATGTACCATGCGGCGTGTTTACGGGCTTCCTTTATGCCTATTTTTTCGCCCTTATATTCGCATATTTTTTTTACATGGTTTACCATAACGCGCATGCGTTCTGAAACGGGCGGCTCCGGTAAAATTCTGCCATCTGTCATATAAGCGTTTATTTGTGCAAAAACCCACGGTTTGCCGAGAGCACCTCTGCCGACCATCAGCAAGTCGCAGTTCGTTTTTTCAAACATAAGCGCAGCACTTTGACCGTCTGTAATGTCACCATTGCCTATTACAGGTATTGAAACGGCATTCTTTACTTCGCGAATTGCTTCCGTATCAACTGGGGGAGCATACATTTGTGCGCGCGTTCTTCCGTGTACTGTTATTGCGACCGCACCGTTTTTCTCAATCGTTGTTGCCGTTTTAACAGCATTTTTTGTTTCGTTATCCCAACCGATTCTGATTTTAGCGGTTATTGGTTTATCTGTAACAGAGTAGGCACTTTTCAGTATTTCTCCGATTACATCAGGCGTTTTCAAAAGAGCCGAGCCGGAGCCGTTACCGGCTATTTTAGGCGCGGGACATCCGAAGTTAAAATCAATAAAATCCGGATTTTCGGTTTCAACCGATTTCACCGCTTTTTCTATAACTTCCGGCGAATTTCCGAATAATTGTATACCTGTCGGGCGTTCACCGTCTGTTATATGCATAAGCTCGTATGATTTTTTGTCGCCCATGGAAAGTGCTTTGGCACTTATCATTTCGCTCTCTGTAAAAGCGGCACCGTAACCTCTGCAAATTTCTCTGAATGCTCTGTCGGCAACGCCTGCCATAGGAGCCAATGCCGCAAATCCATCTATGTGTAAATTTCCGATATTCATAATAACAGCTTTCAATAGTTTTTTATAAAGTATATCACATACTAAAAATATTAACAACTTAAAAATATAGTGCATTCGTATGTGTTTTATGATACAATATATTGAAAATTTATTAGGAGAATGACAAATGAAACTGCTGGTTTTGGACGGGAACAGTATTATTAACCGTGCTTTTTACGGTATAAAGCTTCTGACAACCAAGGATGGTAGATATACCAATGCCATTTATGGATTTATGAATATATTTTATAAGCTGTGCGACGAGCTTCATCCCGACAGCGTTGCATTCGCTTTCGATTTAAAGGCACCCACATTCAGGCACAAAATGTATGATGAGTATAAGGCGGGACGTAAGCCAATGCCTCCCGAACTTGCGGAACAGATGCCAGTCCTTAAAGACCTGCTCATGGCACTCGGATATAAGATAGTAACAAAAGAGGGGTATGAGGCAGACGATATTCTCGGTACTCTTGCTTTTTCCTGTAAGGACGGCGATGAATGTTATATTGCCACCGGAGACCGTGACAGCTTACAGCTTGTCGGAGATAATGTAAAGGTATTGCTTGCGTCAACGAAAATGGGCAGACCCGAAACCAATATTTATGATGTTAAAAGAATTAAAGATGATTACGGTGTTACTCCTCATCAATTGATAGACATTAAGGCTCTTATGGGTGACAGCTCCGATAATATTCCGGGAGTATCGGGTGTTGGGCAAAAAACAGCTCAGAGTCTCATTTCCGAGCTTGGCTCAATACAAAATATTTATGATAACATTGATACTATTGACATAAGGGAAACTTTACGCAATAAGTTGAAAAACGATAAAGACTCGGCTTTTATGAGCTACAAGCTCGGCGAGATTTGCAAAAGTGTTCCGATTGAGACCGATTACTCTTTTTATGTTCCGGACGAAGGTGACAAGGGTGAGGCTTTGTCTATTTTGCGTTCTCTTGAAATGTATAAGCTGATAGACAAAATCGGCTTAAATACCGTCACGTATGACGCTAAGCCGGAAAATACGACTGTAAAGGAATATAAAAGAGTAAACAGCTTAAATGACTTTTTGTTAAAAGCGAATAAGCTTTACTTTGTATACTCTGTTAAAGACGGTAGATTTGAAAGTCTTGCCGCTTGCAACGGCGATGACATATGTGAAGTAAATACCGAGAATGACAGCGAAGTCGAAGCTTTTATAAACATTCTTGAGGATGAAAATACAGAGAAATATACATTTAATATAAAGCCGCTGTATGCGTATGCATTTTCTCACGGATTTGAGATTAAAAATGTAAAAATGGATTTAATGCTCGCGGCGTATTTGCTTAATCCGTCGGCTAAGGATTATGACATCGAAAAATTGGCGGCAGAGTACAATGTGTACTATGAAGCTGATGGTGGCTTTTCGGCACTTTCCGAAACCGTATATCCTCTTACGGTGAAGCTTTCGGCTTTGTTGGAGGAACGGGACCAAACGGAACTTTTAAGCAATATTGAATTGCCGTTGGCAGAGGTTCTTGCCTCCATGGAAAAAATCGGTGTAAAAGTAGATAAAAGCGGCATTGAAGCTTTCGGAGATATGCTCGGTGAGAGAATAAAAGGGCTTCAAAGCCGCATATATGAACTTGCAGGTGAAGAATTTAATATAAATTCTCCGAAACAGCTCGGAGAAATCCTTTTCGTTAAGCTTGCCATACCGACTAAAAAGAAAACAAAAAGCGGATTTTCCACAAATGCCGAAGTTTTGGAAAAGCTTGCCGATGAATATGAAATAGTTAAGTTTATTTTAGAGTATAGAACCTACACAAAGCTGAAGTCAACTTATTGTGACGGTTTGCTCAAAGAAATAGCCGCCGACGGACGAATCCACTCGACATTTAATCAGACCGAGACAAGAACCGGTCGAATTTCGTCTACCGAACCGAACCTTCAGAATATTCCCGTCAGGACAGAACTGGGCAGAGAAATGCGAAAGTTCTTCATTGCTGATGACGGCAAAGTGCTTGTCGATGCGGATTATTCGCAGATAGAGTTAAGGGTTCTCTCTGATATAGCCGATGACAAAGCTATGATTGACGCTTTTAATAATGGTGATGATATTCACGCTATTACAGCGTCGCAGGTATTTAAAATGCCTTTGCAAATGGTGACGCCGCTTATGAGAAGTCGTGCCAAAGCGGTCAATTTCGGGATAGTATATGGCATAGGTGCGTTCTCTTTGGCAAAGGATATCGGCGTCAGCAGAGCCGAAGCAGACAGATATATTAAGGATTATCTACACCATTACTCCGGTGTTGACCGATATATGAACGAAGTGGTTGAAGAAGCAAAGAAAAACGGTTATGTCAAAACTTTGTTTGGAAGACGCAGATATCTTCCGGAACTCTCTTCCTCAAACGGTATGTTGAGAGCGTTTGGAGAGAGAGTGGCAAGGAATATGCCGATACAGGGAACGGCTGCCGATATTATTAAAATTGCCATGATAAGGGTATATACAAGGCTTAAAGAAGAAAATCTCAATTCGCGTCTGATATTGCAGATTCACGATGAACTTATAGTAGAGGCACCGGAGAACGAAAAAACAAAAGCCGAGCTGATTGTTAAGGAAGAAATGGAAAACGCATGTAAAATGAAAGTTTTGCTTAAAAGCGACGCACATTCGGGAGAGAGTTGGTATGATGCTAAAGCATGATGTTTTGTCATTTCATTCTATGACGGATAAAGATGTGATGTCGGTGTATGAGCTTGAAAGAGAGTGCTTTAGCGTGCCGTGGAGTATAAAATCAATTTCCGAAGAACTCCAAAATGCAAATGCGCGATTTCTTTTGGCTGAAATAAACGGAGAAACGGCGGGATATGTCGGTTCATATTTTGTCTCCGGCGAAGTGTATATAACCAATGTTGCCGTAAAAAACAAATACAGGAGAAAGGGTGTAGCTGTGGGTTTGCTCTCGGAGCTTATCGATTTGGCAAAAGAGGCCGAATCCGAATTTGTTTCTCTTGAAGTCAGGTGTTCAAATACACCGGCAATATCGCTCTATGGTAAGCTGGGTTTTGGAAAAATAGGTATCAGGAAAAACTTTTACGAAAATCCGCGTGAAGATGCGTTGATAATGACAAAATATTTATAAGAAACAACTGAACGTCAGTCTTTTTAATGGAATGTGGTGGTTTAATGTTAATTCTCGGAATAGAAAGCTCCTGCGACGAAACTGCGGCTGCCGTTGTAGAAAACGGCAGAAAAATAGTTTCATCTGTAGTGGCGACACAGATTGAAAAACATAAAATATTCGGCGGTGTAGTACCTGAAATAGCTTCAAGAATGCACACGGAAGCAATATGTGCGGTTACAAAACAAGCGTTATCCGACGCAAATTGCAAAATGTCCGATATTGATGCCATAGCTGTAACCTATGCACCGGGGCTGATAGGCGCATTACTTGTCGGTGTAAATTACGCAAAGGGTTTGTCTCTTTCATCCGGAGTACCGTTGGTTCCCGTGCATCATCTTCGTTCTCATATTGCCGCTAACTATTTATCTTATGAAAATTTGAAGCCTCCGTTTTTGTGCCTTGTAGTCTCCGGCGGGAATACACTGATAACAGAAGTTACGGATTATACGGACTTTAAAATTCTCGGCAGAACACGAGACGATGCGGCGGGAGAGGCACTCGATAAGGCTGCGCGTACATTGGGACTTGATTATCCGGGCGGTGTGAATCTTGATAAAATTGCAAAGAACGGGAATTCCGACTCATATAAATTTCCAAGACCGCACGTTGACGGTTCTCCGCTTGATTTCAGCTTTTCGGGGCTTAAGACTTCGGTAATAAATCTGATTCATAATGCAGAACAAAAAGGGGAGACTGTCAGTGTGCCAGATGTCGGAGCATCGTTTTTAAAGGCCGTTGTGGATTCTTTGGAAGACAACGTCAGAAAAGCACTTGACTCTACCGGATACGACAAGCTTGTTTTAGCAGGCGGCGTTTCCGCTAATTCTGTTTTGAGAGAACGTATGCTCTCTCTTGCAAAAGAAAAAAACGTCGAAATCTATTTTCCCGAGCTTTCACTGTGTGGAGACAACGCGGCAATGGTCGGGGCACAAGGGTATTTTGAGTATGTTTCCGGCACTCGCGGCGATATGACACTAAACGCCAGAGCAACGCTTGATATCGACAGTGTTCAATAACTTTTGCCATATCATTATGTAATATTTGTCATATCATTTCTATTTGTTTATTGTTCATCAAAAATACGATAAATATTGACAACTATTTAACACTTTTTTGCTTGCCAAAATGAAAGTTTTAGACTATAATAATTCATAATGGCGGAGGTTGGGAAAACCCTGAAAATTCGTCTGAATCAGTTAAATATTTCGGCTGTGCCGAATTAGTTAAAAGGAGATAATACTATGGCAGCACTTACAACTAACAAAAGCATTTTGTCATGGATTGACGAAAAAGCAGCTCTTGTTAAGCCCGACGAAATCGTTTGGATTGACGGTAGCGAAGAGCAACTTGAAAAGCTTCGCGAGGAAGCTTGCAAGTCAGGTGAGATGCGTAAATTAAATGAGGATTTACTTCCGGGATGTCTGTATCACAGAACGGCTCCCAACGATGTTGCTCGTGTTGAAGACAGAACTCTTATTTGCTCAAAGAAAGAGGAAGATGCCGGTCCCACAAACCATTGGATGGAGCCCGGCAAAGCTTATGAAATGCTCTATGCTATCGCAAAAGACAGCTATAAGGGCAGAACAATGTATGTAATCCCTTATTCGATGGGTCCCGTAGGTTCACCGCTCGCTAAGGCAGGCATTGAGCTTACCGATTCAATTTATGTTGTTCTTAATATGGCAATTATGACCAGAGTCGGCAAGAAGGTTCTTGACGTTCTCGGTGACAGCAATGACTGGGTTCGCGGACTTCATTGTAAATGCAATGTGGATCCCGAAAAGAGATGGATTTGCCAGTTCCCCGAGGACAATACAATTATTTCAGTTAATTCAGCTTACGGCGGAAACGTTCTTCTCGGCAAAAAGTGCTTTGCACTTCGTATAGCTTCTTACCAGGGCAAGAACGAAGGCTGGCAGGCAGAGCATATGCTTATCCTCGGCATTGAAAATCCGAAGGGCGAAGTTAAATATATCTGTGCGGCTTTCCCGTCGGCTTGCGGCAAGACCAATCTTGCAATGCTTATTCCTCCGGAGGGATATCGTAAAAAAGGCTACAAGGTTTGGACTGTCGGCGACGACATTTCTTGGATTAAGAAGGGTGCGGACGGACGTCTTTATGCAATTAACCCTGAAAACGGTTTCTTTGGTGTTGCACCCGGAACTAATGATAAATCAAACCCGAACGCACTTGCTTCAACAAAGAAAGGCGCAATTTTTACGAACGTAGCATTAAATCTTGACGATAACACCGTTTGGTGGGAAGGTCTTGACAAGAATCCGCCCGTTAATGCAGAAGAATGGACAGGTAAAAAGGTTAACGGCGTAGAGTGGAAGGCCGAGGGCAAAAACCTTGCTCATCCGAACAGCCGTTTTACCGCTCCCGCAAGAAACTGCCCGTGCCTCAGCAAAGAGTTTGACAATCCGAACGGTGTTCCGATTTCCGCATTTGTATTCGGCGGCAGACGTGCTAAGCTCGCTCCGCTGGTATATCAGTCAAGAGACTGGAACCACGGCGTATTTGTAGGTGCCACCATGGCTTCGGAGACAACGGCTGCAGCTGCAGGTGCTGTCGGTGTAATTCGTCGTGATCCTATGGCTATGCTTCCGTTCTGCGGTTACAATATGGCTGATTATTGGCAGCATTGGATTGATATCGGTGCTACTCTTGACCCTGATAAAGCTCCGAAGATATTTAATGTTAACTGGTTCAGAAAAGATGACGAAGGCAACTTTATGTGGCCCGGATTCGGTGATAACCTTCGTGTTCTTGAATGGATCATTAAACGCTGTGAAGGTAAAGTTGATGCTCAGGAAACAGCTATCGGCTATATTCCTTATGCAAAAGACATTAACATTGAAGGCCTTGAAGGTGAAGTTTCACTCGAATCGCTTGAAAAGATTCTTGATGTTGATAAGAATCTTTGGGAAGAGGAAGCAAACGGTATTGAAGAGTTCTTCAAGAAGTTTGGCGATAAGCTTCCCAAGGAGCTTAAAGAGAGTCTCGAAACTCTTAAGGCAAACCTTAAATAAGTTAAAATTTTTCAATCACCGCACAGTTATTGCTGTGCGGTGATTTTTTATGTTCATATAGATAAAGTGTGTTCTGCTGTGAGTTTTGACTTTTATTTTGCGCGATTATGTGTTATACTTTTGACATAAAAAAGAAAGTTGGTGCGTTATGGCTTCTCCGATAGGCAAAGCGAAAAGCTTAAAATTTAAGAAAGACGGCACTTTCCGCATTATGCAGATAGCCGACACTCAAGATACAAACATCACGTCAAAAAACACGGTGGAATTTATCGGTAAAGCGCTTGATAGCGAAAACCCCGACCTTGTAGTGTTTACGGGTGACCAGATAAAAGGCTACGGCTTCAGTTTTGCCACGGGTGATCGCGACAAAAAGGTTGCCGAAGCAATACGTAATATCGTAACACCGGTTGCCGAAAGAAACATTCCGTTTACATTTGTATTCGGTAATCATGATGATCAGGCTTTCGGTATTTCCAAGGAAAAGCAGATGATAGTATACAAGAGCTTTCCTACCTGTCTTGCAGAACCCGGCGATCCTTCTATCAGCGGATACGGTAACCATTACATAAATATTCTAAGCTCGGACGGCAAAAAAATATTATTTAATATATATCTTATAGACTCTCTTTCTGCGAGTCTTGACGGCCATTGCAGTGCGGTTTCCGAGGAGCAGATTGCTTGGTACAAGAGTGTCAGAGATTATTTAAAAGACAAAACAGGGGATTACGTGCCGTCTTTATTGTTCCAGCATATACCGGTGCCCGAAATGTGGAACGTGCTGAAAGAAGTTCCGAAATCACATAAGCCGCACGCTGTCGGATACAGGTCTCATTACGGAAAATACTATTGGATGGATGAGAAATATCTTATCCCGGGTAACTGCGATTTCTTGCTTGAAACTCCGGCTACACCCGAGAAAAACAGCGGCGAATTTAATGCGGCGGCGGAAAAGGGCGATGTACTTGCCATGTTTTTCGGTCATGACCATAATAACAGCTTTATTGCCCACTATAAAAATGTTATTCTCGGTTATACACAGGGCTGCGGATTTAATGTTTACGGTCCCGATTTAAACAGAGGCGTGCGTGTAATTGACTTAGACGAAAACGATGTGCGAGAGTTCAAAACACATACGGTAATGTATAAGGACTTTTACACATCAAAGGACTTGCATGATAAACTAAAATATGCTTATTACAAATTTGCTCCGCCGAGCTTTGAATCCGTATTACCGCTTATAAAAAAAGGCGCAATTGCAGGAGGCGTTGCGGCAGTAGCGCTGGGGGCGGCACTCTATATTAAAAATAAAAAATAATATAATGCGTTAAAGAGATTACAATAAAAATAACCCTCGGAGTTGACCGAGGGTTATTTGTTGCCGTTTTTTATTACAAATTTACTTTTTGCGGCATACCGTTTTCTTCGCGTGATTTATCTGCGAGATAAACGCACAGATGACCTGCCACCGAATCAAATATAGAGGTGCAGGCGAGAGAGGGTTTACCTCCTCTTAAAAACTCGACGAAATCGGCCGCAAGCTTTTCGTCGCCGCCGCCGTGACCTCCGTAAGCGCCTACCATATCACCGTTTACATTTAGATCAACAACTTCGACCGTTTTTTCATCCGTTTTAGTAGGATGAATTTTAGCCACAGTGAATTTAGATTCTTCAAAATCACCGTAGATTTCGCCTTTTGTGCCTATAATATGTATTCTTCTCATCGGTCCTGCCGAACCGCCGACCATATTATGCGTACCGGTTGCTCCGTTTTTGAAGTTCACGAGCACCGACTGGTGGTCCACAACATTGTTGTCGCATTTGTAAATGCATCTGCCATAGTTGCTGTCGCCTTTAAGCAGATTTATTCTGTCTTCATCTGTGGGGTTCTCAATTCCCTCAAGTTTATCCCAAATATAAAATGCCCAACGTTTAGGTTGGTCAAGGTAGAGTCTTTTTGCTGAATATCGGCATGTGTCAACAAGCGGGCAGTCTACAAGACATTTTGTGCCGGCTTCCTTTGGCGCATTTTCCGGCTTAAATTGGAATTTGCTGCCGAAACTTGATATCATACTCGGCTGTGTATCGGACATCATCCACATCATCAGGTCTATATCGTGACAGCATTTTGCAAGTAGCATAGATGTGTGGCAAACATCGGAGTTAGCCCATTTTCCTCTTACATACGATGTTGACAAGTGATGATAGCTCACGTGCTCGCAGGTTTGTATGTTTATAATGTCGCCGATTTCTCCTGAAGCTACTCTTTCTTTAATTGACAGATAAAACGGCGTATATCTCAGTACGTGGCATATCATAACTTTGTTGCCGTTTTCTTTTACACATGACACAAGCTCGCGCATCTCTTTTTCATTTGTTGCAAAGGGCTTTTCGAGAAGCATATCATATCCCTTTTTCAGCAGGGGAATAGATGTTTCAACATGCTGTTCATCCATTGTACCGTTGATTACGGCGTCTGCAAATTTAGGAACTCTGGAGAGCTCAAGTGCCGAGTCAAAGCAGTTCTCTTTCGGGAAACCGAACATTTCCATTGCCTTTTTTTGTCGAATTTTGTCCGGGTCGGCAACGCCGACAATTTTTAATTTGTCCGGATCGGTAAGGGCAAGCTTTGAATATACAAAAGCCCTGTGACCGGCTCCCACAATAACGGCTGTGATAGGCTGATTACGCACGAAACAGACCTCCTTAAATATTTTAAATGGATTATACATCAATCTTTTTGTAAAATAAAGTCATAATGTGAAAAATAAAATTGTTTCTGTGAGAAAAGTATGTTATTATATAAAAAACACAAAGGAGTTGACGACGTGAAGCATTTGCGAAAAATAGTTTCAATATTGGCTTTGTCAGCCGCACTTTTATGTGTACTTTGTTCGGTAGCTTTTGCGGCTTCAAACAATGATTCCGCATTTGCGGTAAGCGAGAGTGGAGCCGCCGGCGATATAATAAATGTTGATGTGTATTTAAGCGGTAAAGATATCGGTTCTGTTTATATTGACCTTGAATATGACAATACTGCTCTGGAATTTGTTTCGGCGAGAACATTTGTTGCGGGCCTCAGGTTTAATTATAATTCATCAACTGTGCTTTCCGGTGGTAACATCGTTAGGTTTACCGGCTCTGTCGACAGTTATGACGCCCTTAATGTAAACGGTGCGGTTATGAGAGTTGAGCTTAAAATATTAAAATCCGATGTGCGCCCGCAAATTAAAATATCCGGTAAGTCATACGGTACCGACGGTGCATCAAGAGGCAGTCTGTCATACAGCGGGTTTATTAATGTTTATAACTATGATAGCGAAACGCTGTTTTGCAAAGATACAGAAACCGCCGGAAACATATATTCCGCATACAAAAATATCTCCAACTCGGTAAAGATTGTGGATTATAATGGAGTTACGGTAAGAAATGACGGTCCTACAGTCAGGACGGGCGATAAGGTAATAATAAACGATAAAATCACAAAAAATATTAACACGTCAGATTCTTAATACAAAAAAAGCACCGCAGATTTTTGAAATCGTGTGGTGCTTTTTGTTGAATTTGTATTTATTATTTTACTGCAAGGTCTATAAGTTGAAGTACGGCATTTACATCACCGTCAACCGAAACTCTGCCGGTTGTATAAGCGATAGCGGGTTTAAGCTTACCGTCGAGTATCTTTAAGAGATTGGTAGGTGCTACGGTTACGATAGCTTTGTTGTCATGATAATCGTAAGGCTCAACATTAACCTTGCCGTCTTTTGCTTCTATGTAGAAAATACCTTCCACATTTTTGCCTGTAAGATTTATCTGAATAGCAACGGTTTCGCTAAGAGAAGAAGCATCTGCATCTGCATATTTCGCTTTAACTTTTGATACGATTTGTTCGTAAGTCATAAATATTAACTCCTTTTTAATTTGTTATTATAATTTTATCACTTTGATAAATGGTATGCAAGTTTATTTAATCGTCAAACAGACGTTTTTTATATATATTATTACTAAGATTTTATTCAAAAAATATACAAAATGCTTAATATGTCGATTATTGACGACAGAAAAGCCGAGTAAACAGACACTTCTATTAATTTATCTTTTGCAATTAAAAAATGATGACAAACGGCTGAAAATAATGTATAATACTTTAATATGAAAATGTATATAAAGTGGAGGAAAATGCCATGGCGATTGTTCGTACCGAAGCATATTTTAATTCTTCGAACGGAATTAACAAAATAAGAACGCTTATTTGGAAAGATGATGAACTCACTCCGCGCGGCGTATTCCAGATAGCGCACGGAATGGCTGAGCACATAGGACGCTACGATGAGTTTGCTAAGTATATTGCTTCTAACGGATTTATTGTATGCGGAAATGACCATTTAGGCCACGGTAAATCGGTAAACGATGTTTCCGAACTCGGATTTATTGCCGAAAAGAACGGTGATAAGCGGCTTGTAGACGATATGCATATACTTACTAAGATCATGAAAAAGAGATATCCGGATTTACCGTATTTCCTCTTTGGCCACAGCATGGGTTCTTTTTGTGCAAGAGTTTATACAGCACATTTCGGTGACGAGCTGAACGGAGCTGTTTTTTGCGGAACGGGGGAGCTTCCGGCAGTTGCCGCCGCTTTACAGGAACCGATAAACAAACTTTGTGAAAAGCTCGGCCCACACACTAAATATGAAATCATGGGCAGTGCTATGAATGCATTTTTTAATGTGATGGTTCCCGATAAAACTTCGCCGTTATCATGGATCAGCGCAAATGCAGATAATATTGAAGCATATAAGGATGACCCGCTTTGCGGATTTACATTCACACTCGGCGGTTACAGAGACCTTTTTGCGATTGCCAATGATGCATCACGCAAGGAGTGGGCGTCTGAGGTTCCTCTTGATCTTCCGATTTTAATTATTTCCGGCGCGCTTGATCCTGTGGGCCTTAACGGCAAGGGCGTTATGGCTGTTTCGGATAATTTGGTTTTAGCCGGAAAAGAGCCTACGGTGGTTCTGTACCCTGGCGACAGGCATGAAATACTTATGGAAAGCGATAAGGACGTTGTGTACCATGACGTTTTAGCTTGGCTCGATTCACAATATGTTGCCGAATGAGGTTGTTTAATTGTCAGAAAAGTATAATGTTTCAAAAGAAGAAAAAATAAGACAGGCAGAGTTTGCGGATAAAGTTAAGACAGTCTTGGCGGCTGAGTTTTACGAGTGCTCTCCTAAAGCATTTATTCATACATACGGTTGCCAAGGAAATGTTTCCGACAGCGAACGCATAATGGGTATGCTTAAAGAGATGGGCTATGAGTTTACAAATGATGCGTCAAAGGCCGATTTAATCCTTTATAATACCTGTGCCGTGCGCGAACACGCCGAGGACAGAGTTTTCGGAAACGTCGGAGCAGTAAAGAAATATAAAAAGGACAATCCGCATCTTATTATAGCCCTTTGCGGTTGTATGATGCAGCAGGAGCATATAAGAAATAAGATATACAGCAGTTACCCGTTTGTCGACCTTGTATTCGGCACACACGCGGTTACATCGCTCCCTGAATTGCTTTACAGGACACTTTCGGGAAGTAAACGTGTTTTCTATGCACCGGATAGTCACGGCGAAATTGCGGAGGACATACCGATTTACCGTGACAGAGGTATTAAAGCTTGGTTACCTATAATGTATGGCTGCGATAATTTTTGCACATACTGCATAGTGCCGTATGTTCGCGGCCGAGAGAGAAGCAGAGAACCTCAGGCAGTTCTGAACGAAGCAGAGGATATCATCGCAAATGGATATAAAGATATAACGCTTTTGGGGCAGAATGTTAACTCGTACGGAAAAAACAATGTTTCCGATATGAATTTTGCGGGACTTCTCCGTGAAGTAGCTAACCTTGACGGCGATTTTTGGGTAAGGTTTATGACTTCACACCCGAAGGATTGTACCAAAGAGCTTATAGATGTAATGGCGGAGAACGACAAGATTGCCAAGCATTTACACTTGCCTTTCCAATCGGGAAACGATCGTGTTTTAAAAGCGATGAACAGGCATTATGACCGTAAAAAATATCTTGAACTGATAAATTATGCAAAAGAAAAGATTCCTGATTTATCGCTTACAAGCGATGTTATTGTCGGATTTCCGGGTGAAACTTACGAGGAGTTCAAAGATACGTTATCGCTTATAAAAGAAGTGGAATTTACATCACTTTTCACATTCATTTATTCTCCGCGTGAGGGTACAAAGGCGGCGTCGATGGAAGACCCTGTAACAAAAGATGAAAAATCAAGATGGTTTAAGGAACTTTGTGACCTACAGGAGTCAATTGCGTCAAAAAGAACCGCTAAGATGAAAGACAATATATATAAGGTTCTTGTCGAATCCGAATCTAAAAATCATCCCGGTATGCTTTCGGGCAGGACCGAAGGAAATATTATTATCGAATTTTCCGGTGACAGCAGTTTGATAGGATCATTCAGAAATGTTAAAGTTACCGAACCGCTTAATTGGATATTAAAGGGCGAATTGCAACAGTAAATTATCCCGTGAGGGTTATTTAAAAACATCTTTTAAAGGAGTTAAAAATGGAACTTGAGAAAATGGCAAGGCAGCTCGGCGCTGCTATTCAGCAGGACGAGGCTTATCTTAATTTTGAAAAAGCAAGACTTGCAAATGAGGCTGACGAGGAGCTCAACGACCTTATGGGCAAAATAAGACTTATACAGATGTCTTATCAGGTTGAGGCTGCCAAGGATGAGCCCGATGAGGATAAAATGAATGGTTTTAACCAGGAATTTCAGGGTGTTTATTCTCAGATAATGGCTAACAAGAATATGCAGGAATACGAAAAAGCGAGACAGGCTGTTGACGATATGATGAATTATATTACTGGTATTCTCGGCCTTTGCGTAAACGGTGAGGATCCCGAGACCTGCGATCCGAGAGCTCATCAGCATGATTGCGGCGGCGAATGCTCTTCGTGCAGCGGCTGCAATCATTGATAAATTTGATTTTACCGAGGTAAAAAAATGGCTGAATTATCACCTATGATGAAACAATATTTTGAAATAAAAAAGGATTACGGCGATACTATCCTTATGTTTCGTCTCGGCGATTTTTATGAAATGTTTTTTGATGATGCCAAAACGGCGTCCAAAGAACTTGACCTTGTTTTAACGGGTCGTGACTGTGGCCAGGAGGAACGCGCGCCTATGTGCGGCGTTCCTTTTCACAGTGCTGACGGGTATATTGCTAAGCTTGTCAGTAAGGGGTACAAGGTTGCCGTATGTGAACAGCTTGAGGACCCTAAAACGGCTAAAGGTATAGTAAAACGAGATGTAATACGTGTTATTACTGCAGGTACCGTTATCGAAAGCAGTATGCTCGATGAAACAAAAAACAACTATCTTTGCTCTTGCTGTCTTTTGTTTGACGGCTTAGGGCTTTGTTTTGTTGATGTTTCAACAGGCGAACTGTATTTAACTGAGTTTTCCGAAAATTATGATGAAAAAGCGGTAGATGAACTCGCGAGGTTTATGCCGAGCGAGATACTTATGAATAAAGAAACCTCAACTCTTAAAAGATTTTGTACCTTTGTCAGCAAAAAGACGGAGGCCACCGCCGAAACATTATCATCATCCGAATTCGACTTTGAAAAATGTAAAAATATCGTTCTTTCCCATTTTGAGAAGAGCAGTCTGGATTCACTTGATCTTGAAAATAAGAAAAGTGCCGTTTGCGCTTTGGGCGCTGCACTTTCATACTTATATAACGCTCAGAGAAATGACCTCAATAACATAAAAAATATAAATTTCTACTCCGATTCGAGGTTTATGAAAATCGGTCTTTCCACAAGACGCAACCTTGAAATCACCGAAACTATGCGTGACCGCGAGAAAAAGGGGTCGCTTCTGTGGGTATTGGATAAAACCAAAACAGCTATGGGTAAAAGGCTTATTCGCAATTGGACGGAATGTCCGTTGTATGACTGTGCCGCAATAATAAGGCGGCAAAATGCGGTCGATGAGCTTTACGGAAACACGCCGTTACGTGAAGAACTTATGTCACTTATGGGCGGAATATATGATATGGAAAGGCTTATGACCCGTGTTCTTTATAATACGGCAAATGCGAAGGAGCTTTTGTCGCTGAAGTCTACGCTGTCTCCGTTGCCGAGAATAAAAGAGATGCTCTCCGGCTGTACATCTTCTATGCTGAAATCTGTCTATGATAATATTGACCTTCTCGAAGACGTTTATAATCTTGTCAATGACGCGATAAGTGAGGATGCACCGTTTTCCGTAAGAGAGGGCGGTATGATTAAGGATAATTTCAATGCCGAGCTTGACGAGCTTCGCGATATAGTAAACGGCGGAAAGACTTATCTTGCCGAGCTTGAAAAAAATGAGCAGGAAAAAACCGGCATTAAGAAGCTTAAAATCGGATACAACCGGGTGTTCGGTTATTTTTACGAAGTACCTAATGCTTTCAAAGAGCTTGTTCCCGATGAATACATAAGAAAGCAAACTCTGACAAATTGTGAAAGATACATATCGGAGGAACTAAAAGCACTTGAAACCAAAGTCCTCGGAGCTCAGGAACGAATAGTCAGCCTTGAATATGAAGTATTTAGCTCTGTGCGTAAAAAAATCGGTGAGCAGTATGAGCGCACTCAGCGCACTTCAAAGGCAGTAGCGACCCTTGATGCGCTTTGCAGTCTCGCTTTTGTTGCTGTTTCAAATAATTATTCTCGCCCTACAGTCAATGCAGGAGATCGTATATGCATAGTTAACGGAAGACATCCTGTCATAGAAAAAATGCTCGGCGGTGCGCCATTTGTACCGAATGATACGACTCTTGATTGTACAGATAATCGAACGCTCATAATAACCGGACCGAATATGGCAGGTAAGTCTACCTATATGCGTCAGGTTGCCATAATTGTTCTTATGTCTCAAATGGGAAGCTTTGTTCCTGCCGATAGTGCCGAAATAGGGCTTGTTGACAGCATTTTCACACGTGTAGGCGCATCCGATGATTTGGCATCGGGGCAATCGACTTTTATGGTTGAAATGAATGAGGTTGCCGAAATCCTTGAGAATGCCACAAAGAAGAGTTTGATTATACTCGACGAAATCGGCAGAGGTACATCGACATATGATGGAATGAGTATAGCAAAGGCTGTTCTTGAATATGTTACGGACAAGCATAAAATCGGTGCAAAAACTCTGTTTGCAACGCATTATCACGAACTGACAGAGCTCGAAAATACTCTTGATGGCGTTAAAAATTACAATATTGCCGTTAAAAAGCGCGGCGATGACATAACATTTTTACGCAGAATTGTACGCGGCGGTGCCGACGGCAGCTACGGTATAGACGTGGCAAAGCTTGCCGGCGTACCGGAAAGCGTTGTAAGAAGAGCGCGAGCTATTCTTAAATCACTTGAGGCAGAGGGAATTCCGAAAAAAGAATTACGTGGTGATAATAAGTCCGAATCCGGCAGTGATTTTCAGCTTTCGTTCGAGCAAAACAATAACGATGAAATCCTGGACGAACTTAAAGCGTTGGATGTCAATACTCTTACTCCGATTGAAGCTATGTCAAAATTATACGAACTTTCAAATAAAGCAAAGCAATAGGTGTTATTATGCCGAAAATTAACCGATTACCCAAAAGTATATATGAACTGATTGCCGCCGGAGAGGTTGTTGAACGACCGGCTTCGGTTGTCAAAGAGCTTGTTGAAAATTCAATCGACGCAGGCGCAAAAGACATTACGGTCGAAATACAAAACGGCGGAATCAAGTACATACGTATAACCGACAATGGCTGCGGAATTTCTCGCGAGGATGTACCGCTTGCATTTACAAGTCATGCGACAAGTAAAATATCAAGGGAAGAGGACCTTTTTTCAATAAGTACACTTGGCTTTAGAGGTGAGGCGCTTGCCTCAATTTCGGCTGTTTCGCATACCGAAATGCTCACAAGGACAAATGACAGTAATATAGGCACAAGAATGACCGTATCTGGCGGTGAATTTTCAAAATGTGAGGATGCAGGCTGTCCTGTCGGTACAACAATAGTTATAAGAGACCTTTTTTACAACACTCCCGCAAGAATGAAATTTTTAAAAACAGATCGTTCGGAGGGAATGGCTGTTGCGGGAATCGTGGATAAAATCGCACTTTCACATCCCGAAATATCTTTTAGATTTATTAAAGACGGTAAGCAACTTTTATGCACTTCCGGAAACGGTGAGCTCTATTCAGCGATATATTCGGTATTCGGTAAAGAGTTTGCCGAAACATTGATTCCTGCATCATATGACATAAACGGAATAACCGTTCGCGGTTATATATCCAAACCTTTTAATTCACGCGGCTCAAATTCAATGCAGACTTTTTTTGTAAACGACAGATTTATAAAAAGCAGAACTGCGTGCGCCGCGCTTAACGAGGCGTACAAAAACTCCGTTATGGTAGGGCGATATCCTGCTTGTGTTTTGTTTATTACAACGCCTCCTCAGGCTGTTGATGTTAATGTCCATCCCGCCAAAACCGAGGTTCGCTTTTCAAATGAAAAAGCGATTTTTGACGTAATTTATTATGCGGCGAAAAATGCGTTGAACGGTGATGATTCAAGGCCGCAGGCAAGCTTTAAACGCAATGAATTGCTTGAGCCTGCAAAATCAGAGCCCGTACAGGAAAGACTCATAATTGATGAGACTTCGCCTGTCGCATCGAGTTCCGATATCGGTTATAATTCTTTCGCGGAGAAACACCGGAATGCTTATATTCCGAATAAACCGCAACAGATTTTTTACGACAGCGGAAAAACGGATTACAATAAAAGCAATGATGACGACACAATAGATTTGTCGGTAAGAACAGCTGTACCGACTCAGTCTGTTACGCCTCCGATAAGCGAAAACAAAACGGAAATATCCGAAGAGTTCGGAGTTAAAATTGTTGATGACAATGAAAAGGCTGTGGATATACGTTATATCGGTGAAGCATTTAAGACATATATATTTGCCGAATTTGACGGAAAGCTTATAATAATAGATAAGCATGCGGCTCATGAAAGAATGTTGTTTAACAAGTTGAAAAAAGAAAACGGAAAAAACGGCAGCCAAATGCTTTTGTCTCCTATAAGCGTTACTTTAAGTAAAGAAGAGTATACTGCAATATTGGAGAATATAGACACTGTGAGAGAGAGCGGGTTTGAAATTGACGATTTCGGTGAAGGAACCGTGATTGTCAGGGCTTGTCCTTTAAATCTCGAAAAGGAAAATATTGTTTCTTTGATTACTGAAATAGCAGGATATTTGCTCAAAAATCAAAGAGACATTTTGCCCGAAAAACTCGATTGGATTTATCACTCAATAGCGTGCCGAGCTGCTATTAAAGCAGGCAATGATAACAGCGACTATGAGCTAATGCGTTTTGTAAAAAAATTGCTTACCGACAAAGATGTTCGGTATTGCCCTCACGGCAGACCTGTTATTGTTGAAATGACAAAGTATGAATTAGATAAGCAATTCGGGAGAATCCAGTAATGGATAAAATTAAAATATTGGTAATCGTCGGTCCGACCGCTTCGGGAAAAACGGCACTTTCGATATCCTGCGCCGAAAAGTTTGGTGGTGAAATTGTATCTGCGGACTCAATGCAAATATATGAGGGCTTGGATATAGCTACTGCTAAGCCGACTGCAGATGAAATGCACGGCATAAAGCATTATATGATAGGCTTTTTGCCTGCCGATAAAACATACAGCGTAGCAGATTATGTCTGTGATGCAGAAAAGTATATTAAAGATATTCATGTGCGTGGGAATTTACCTATAATCGTCGGAGGCACCGGACTTTATATTGACAGTCTTGTAAATAATATAAAATTTACACAGTCGCCTACCGACAATGAATTACGTGTGAAATTGCAAAAGGAATGTGAAGAAAAGGGGAGCGAAGCTATGCTGTCAAAGCTTCGTGCGATTGACCCGGATTATGCCGCTTCGCTACACCCCAACAATGTCAAAAGAATAATCAGGGCTTTGGAAATTTATTATTCCACGGGAGAAAATATGAGCTCTGCATTGAAAAAATCAATATCGGAGCCGTCTCAATATGAACCGGTTTTTATCGGGATAAATTACAGAGACAGGGCAAAGTTGTATGAACGCATTGATAAACGTGTTGATTTAATGCTTGACAAGGGTCTTTTAAAAGAAGCAGAGACGTATTTGGGTAATATGGGTAGTACAGCTGTTCAGGCAATAGGATATAAGGAGCTAAAGCCTTATCTTTCGGGTGAAGCCGAGCTTTCTCAGTGCGTTGAAAACCTAAAACGTGCAACGCGCAATTATGCTAAACGGCAATTAACATGGTTTCGCAGAAATCAAAATATCAATTGGATTTATCCCGATGAGTATGATACAAGAGATAAAATGCTGAACAAGGTTTATGAAATTATAGAAAGGGCGGGTATTCTTGAGCGATGACAAAGTCGTAAAGCTCGGCGGACGAAAAAAGAAGAAAAAATATCTGCCGTTTTTATATGCGGCATTTGCTTTGATTATTGTCGGCATATTTATGTATCAGGTGTATAAAATCAATTACAGTCCTGTAAAGACCGAAATAGCCCTTGAAAAAACTGTGTCAAATTCGGTATCTACTTCGGCATTTGTGGTGCGCGACGAAACACCTATAAAGGCGAATGTTACGGGAACTTTGGTTCCGCTTGTCGAAGACGGTAAGCGTGTGGCAAACGGTGACGACGTTGCAGTTGTGTTCGATTCCGAAAATGCGGCAAGAAATTATAATGAACTGAAAAAAGTAAAAGAGGATATTGCGTATTACTCATCGCTTCAAAACAAAGTCGGCGTTCAAACAAATGATGTTGAAACGCTTGATAACAGGATTTATTCCGCTTGCGATGATTTGGTTTCGGCGATAAATACCGGAGAAGTTGATAATTACTCGGAAAAGGAAAGCACGCTGAGGGACGCCATTACTTCACGTCAATTATCAACAGGAACAGTTATAGACCCAACGCAAAAACTGAGTGAATTAAACACAAGACTAAACGAGCTCCAAAAGAATGAGGGCGGCTATACAAAAATACAGGCAAACAACCCCGGGTATTATATAAGTACTGTTGATGGGTACGAAAATGCAGTATCTTATACAGGTGTTTTAAATCTGACCACCGACAAAATCGATGCATTGATTGACGGCAGTACATTGCCGAACGCCGATAATTCAAGTTATATGGGTAAGCTTGTTGACGCTTTTAACTGGTATATCCTCTGTGTTATTGATTATAAGGATGCCGCATCATTAAAGGTCGGAGGAAAGATAACCGTTGAATTTACGGGAACGACTGCCGAACCGCTGTCGGCTGATGTTGTAAAAATCAATGACGCTGCGGACGGAAGAACATCAATTATTCTTAAATGCAATCTCATGAACAAAAAATATGCGGTTTTACGTAAAAATCCCGTTAAACTTATTTTTAATACATATACGGGATATCAGGTAAACAATAAGGCTGTTCGTGAAATCAACGGGCAAAAAGGTGTTTATGTTTTAAACGGTAATATAGTAAAATTCAAAAAGATAAACCTTGTTTATTCCGACTCCGAGTATTCAATTTGTTCCGTTCCCGACGGTGAGAGCGGATATTTAAAGCAATATGATGAAATTATAGTAGAAGGGACTGATCTTTATGACGGAAAAATCCTTGATTGACGAGAAATTTTCCGATATCGAATACAATCTTAAAGCAATCCGTGAGGATATAGCCGAGGCAGCGATAAAGAGCGGCAGGCGTCCTGAGGATATCGATTTTATGGCGGTAACAAAAACCGTAGATGAGATGTACATAAATCATGCCATCGACTGCGGGATTACGCTTATCGGTGAAAACAAGGTGCAAGAAATGCTTCGTAAAAAGCCAAACCTTAAGCTTACCGGTGTCAGAAAAAATCTTATCGGACATTTACAAACAAACAAGGCATCTCAAATAGTAGGCGAGGTTGACATGATTGAGTCTGTTGACTCGATTAAGATAGCCAAGGAAATAGGAAAGCAGTCTGTTAAAAAGGGCCTGGTTACCGATGTTTTACTCGAGGTCAATATCGGCCGCGAGGAGAGCAAAACAGGAATAATGCCGGAGGAGCTTGACAGTGTACTTTATGAAGCTGCAGAAATTAACGGTATTCATATATGCGGACTTATGACAATACCGCCTATTTGCGAAGAAAATACTGAACTTTGTAAATTTTTTGAGAATATCTACAATATGTATGTTGACATTAAGAGCAAAAAAATAGATAATGTATGTATGAATGTGCTTTCAATGGGTATGTCGGGCGATTATAAAACCGCAATCCTTGAAGGTTCAAATCACGTAAGAATCGGTTCAAAGATATTCGGACCGAGAATATATTAAGCGGAGGACTGAAAAAATGAGTTTTTTGGACAAAGTCAAAAATATGGTCAATGTATCTGAAGAGGAATATTATGATGATCTGGACTCCGGCGATTACTCATCAAAAGACAGGGACGATGACGACGATGTTCCCGCACCGCGTTCATCACGTTCTTTTTCAAGAGACAGAGATAGAGACAGAAATGATCCCAATAAAGTTGTAAACATTAATACTACGGCTCAGCTTCAGGTTGTTCTTGCAAAGCCCGAGAGCTTTGAAGAGGCCAAGGCTGTTGCGGATAACCTTAACGAGAAGAGAACCGTGGTTCTAAACCTTGAATCTGCAAACAGAGATGTAGCAAGACGTCTTGTAGACTTTTTGAGCGGCGTTGCATATGCCAACGGCGGTCAGTTTAAACGTGTTGCAAACAGTACGTTTATAATCACACCGTACAACGTTGATGTTATGGGTGATCTTTTGGATGAACTCGAGAACAACGGTATGTTTTTTTAATTTGAATTTAAATAAATTTAATAAGGGGTAAAACTATGCTCAATCCTGATAAAATCAAAGAAAAAGAATTTCAAACGACAGGTCGCGGTTCTTACAGAGCCGACGATGTTGATAGCTTTTTGGCTGAAGTGAGTTCTTCATACGAACAGATGTTTAAAGAGAACGGAGAGCTTGTTAAGAAGATAAGCCTTCTCGCCAATAAAGTGGAAGAATATAAAAAGGACGAGAATTCTTTGAAGGAAGCACTTTTAGCGGCTCAAAAGCTTGCCGATAAGATTGTTGCCGATGCTAAAGAGAAAATTAAAAGTGATCTTGCCGATGCACAGGATAAAGTTGACGGTATGCTTTCGTCCGCGAAGGGCGAGGCTGCCGATATAGTGGCAAAGGCTAAAAACGAAGCCGACGGAACAATTCTTCAGGCTAAAAAACAAGCCGACGAAATTCTCGGAACGGTTAACAGAAAAGTAACACAGGAAAGCCTCGCGTTTGATATGCTGCAGAAGGAGTCCTCGGATTTTCGCTCGAAGCTTATCTCGATGTACAAGGAACACTTAAATCTTATAAACGATCTTCCTGCCTTAGCTGAAGAAAAGCTTGCGGAAATCGAAAAGAAGGAAGCTGCTCTCGCTCCTAAAGAGGATGAAAAGCCTGAGGTCGAGCCTGAACAGGAAAAAATTGATGAACCCGATGAGCCTGCTGAGAATACGGAACCCGAGGTAATTCAGGAGGAAGCAGCTGACGAAAAAGAAGACGACGATTCAGGATTGGAGCGGTTTTCACTTTCTGATATAGGCCCCGCTGATGAATATGATGACATTTCGTCCGATTCACGCCTCGATGATGATTCAGATTCAGGTTTTTCTCTGAATGTTTCGGATGCTGAGTTCGATGATGAAGATGATTCGACAGAGAACAACTCTGTAGCGGAAAACGATTTGTCCGACGATGACAGCGGTGAGGCTGATGATGACGAGGACGATGAGCCCGTATCGTTCAAAAGCTTCTTTAAAAAGAAATAAGAAATAAATAGTTGAGGTGAACTGATGATTCAATTTCTCACCGTATTCATAATTGCTGTTTTGGTGGTAATTGATCAGTTGATAAAGCTCGCTGTATTAAAATACTTAGAACCGATTGGCAGCTTAACGGTCATTCCGAAAGTGATTCAGCTTTCATATCTTGAAAATACCGGAGCAGCTTTCGGTTCTTTTGGTAAATATACTGCTGTTTTATCAGTATTTACAGCTGTTATTTTGGCGGCACTTATATTTTTCTTGCTCTCCAAAAGGCTTAAATTCGGAGTTGCGTATTCGGCGATTACTTTAATAGTTTCCGGAGGTCTCGGCAATCTTATCGACAGAATATTCAGAGGGTATGTTATAGATTATATTGAGCCTTTGTTTGTGAATTTCGCGGTTTTCAATTTTGCCGATATTCTTGTTACTGTCGGTGCCGCAATTCTCATAGTTTATTTGATATATGATACTGCCAAAGAATCAAAAACCGGGTCTTCAAAAGGAAAAAAAGATGAATAGCATCAGTATTTTTGCCGACAGTGAATTTGACGGTGTACGTATTGATAAATACTTATCCGTGGTGTTTCCCGATTTGTCTCGCTCTTTTATTCAAAAAGCCATTGACTGTGGGAATGTAAGTGTAAACGGAAAGACTGTAGCCAAGAATTATAAGCTTAAAACCGACGAAAGAATTGAATATATTCCGTTAGAGCCTGTAAAGCTTGAAGTTAAAGCCCAAAACATACCTCTTGATATTGTATATGAAGATGATGATTTGCTTGTGGTAAACAAGCCAAAAGGTATGGTTGTACATCCGGCACCGGGGAATTATGAGAATACACTTGTCAATGCTTTGCTTTTTCATTGCAAAGACAGTCTTTCGGGAATTAACGGCGTTTTAAGACCGGGTATTGTTCATAGAATCGATAAAGATACAAGCGGATTGCTTATAGTTGCAAAAAATGATTTTTCTCACAGGGCTTTGGCGGAGCAAATTAAGGCTCACAGTTTTACGCGTGAGTATAGAGCTGTTACAATAGGCCATTTAAAAGAGTCGTCCGGCAGAGTTGTGGCACCAATCGGAAGAAATCCGAAGGATCGCAAAAAAATGGCGGTAACTGATAAGAATTCAAAGAATGCCGTCACTAATTATGAGGTATTGCGAGAATACAGGGGATATTCTCTGTTAAAGCTTAGGCTTGAAACAGGTAGGACGCACCAGATACGCGTACATATGGCTTATTTAGGCCATCCGTTAGCAGGCGATTTTGTTTATGGAACTCCGAGAACAAAAGAAGAGCTTGCTCTTAACGGACAATGCCTGCACGCCGGGCTTATCGGTTTTATTCATCCGAGAACAAATGAATATGTGGAGTTTACATCTGATTTGCCATTGTACTTTAAAAAGTTTATAGGGGGCTTGACTGTTGACGAATGAAACTAAACCCGATTTTTCAGAGTGGCTTGTAGCTTCTGATATTGACGGGACCCTTAATAATAAATTCAGAAAACTTCCGCAGCGAAATTATGATGCAATAAAAGATTTTGTTGTCAATAAAAAGGGGCATTTCACTTTGGCGTCCGGCAGAAATGTTGCAACAATGCGAGGCCCTTTTATGGGACTGCCGATTACATCAACACCGGCTGTTATATTAAACGGCGCGGGAGTTTATGATTACGAGCATGAAAAAATGCTTTGGTTTCAAGAGATAAATCCCGCAGGCTATGAAATCGTCAGTGCTGTTATGAAAAAATTCCCTTCGGTGGAGGTTGAAATATTAACTAAGGACAAAGCATATGCTGTAAATGCACATGTGTTTGCAAATGTAATGCTGCATGCCGACAGATTGTTGCCGCATAAAAGATTTTCAAAAATCAGTCAAGTTCCGCCGGAAGAGTGGGGCAAGGTTATATTCTTAGGCCTACCGACAGTAATCGCTTCCGTAAAAAAATACCTGCTTTCAATTGAAAACCCTCAAGTTAATTTTATGTCATCGAGCATATCTTCTTTTGAAATGCTTGATAAAGGTATACACAAAGGCGTAGGTGTTAAGAAAATTGCAGAGCTTTACGGAATTCAGCACAAACACACCGCAGCCATCGGGGACTATTTCAATGATTATGAAATGCTTAAAAGTGTATATTTATCCGCTTGCTGCGGGCAAGCACCCAAGGCAATACATGACATAGTGAAATTTGAAGCTTGTCATTGTAATAACGGCGCTGTTGCAGACTTGTTAAACTATATTATGTATAATTATAAGGAGGACTAATGTTATGGACGAAAACTTAAAAAAACAGTTGAAAATTTTTGCCTGTAAAGCTCGTATAGGTGCCATAGACGGCATTTATTGTGCTAAAGCAGGGCATCCGGGCGGCTCTTTGTCAATATGCGATCTGCTTTCATATCTTTATAATGTCGAAATGAATGTAGATCCTAAAAATCCGCAAGACCCCAAAAGAGACAGACTTGTCTTGTCAAAGGGTCATGCAGCTCCGGCTCTTTATGCTACTCTTGCACTTAAAGGTTATTTTCCGGTAGAGGACCTCAAAACCCTCCGCAAGTCCGATTCGTATTTACAGGGACACCCCAATATGAATAAGGTGCCGGGAGTTGATATGAGCACCGGTTCTCTCGGACAGGGTATATCGTGCGCTGTCGGTATGGCTCTCGGCGGAAAAATAGACAAAGAGAATTACAGAGTATACACAATTCTCGGCGACGGAGAAATTGAAGAAGGTCAGGTTTGGGAAGCAGCTATGTTTGCCGGCAACCACCATCTTGATAATCTCACCGCATTTGTTGACTACAACGGACTTCAGATTGACGGTACCATTGATGAAGTTAACTCGGCTTATCCGATAGCCGAAAAGTTTGCCGCTTTCAAGTGGAATACCATTGAAATTGACGGCCACGACTTCGATGCTATAAAAAAGGCTGTTGATGATGCTAAAGCCTGCAAGGGAATGCCTACTGCCGTTATTATGAAAACTGTTAAAGGTAAAGGAGTTTCCTATATGGAAAATGCCGTGAATTGGCACGGAGCAGCTCCTAACGAAGAATTGTATAACAAAGCCATGGATGAACTTAAATCCGCTTTGGCAGAATTGGAGGCGTAAACAATGGCTGATATAATAAAAACTGCTACAAGAGACGCTTACGGCAAAGCTCTTATTGAGCTCGGGCATAAGGATAAAAATGTTATTGTTATGGATTCCGATCTTGCAGAAGCTACAAGAACCGGAAAGTTTAAGAAGGAATTCCCCGATAGATTTTTTGACTCCGGCATAGCTGAATGTGATATGATGTGTATTGCTGCCGGTTTAGCTGCGACAGGTCATACCGTATTTGCAAGTTCGTTTGCAATGTTCGCTGCCGGGAGAGCCTTTGAGCAAATCAGAAACTCTATTGCTTATCCTAATCTCAATGTTAAAATCGGTGCCACTCACGCCGGTATTTCGGTTGGCGAGGATGGTGCAAGCCATCAGTGCTGTGAGGATATTGCACTTATGCGTTCCATACCCAATATGGTTATTTTAAATCCTGCCGATGACGTTGAAGCTCGCCTTTGTGTGCTTGCTGCGGCAGAGCATGACGGACCTGTTTATATGAGATTCGGAAGACTTGCGGTTCCGAGAGTTTTTGATGATAATTATAACTTCGAAATCGGTAAGGGCAATGTGCTTGTTGACGGAACCGATGTTACCATTATCGCAACAGGTCTTATGGTAAACGAGGCTCTCATTGCCGCTGAGAATTTAAAGGCTGACGGCATATCCGCCAGAGTTGTAAATATGGCAACCATTAAGCCGATTGACAGCGATATTATAGTTGACAGTGTTAAAAAGACCGGTGCTGTTGTTACTGCCGAAGAACACAATATTATCGGTGGCCTCGGAAGTGCCGTAACTGAAGTTGTATGCGAAAAGTGTCCTGCACCTGTCCTCAGAGTAGGTGTTGAAGATGTTTTCGGCAGATCCGGTCCCGCTGTTGAGCTTTTGCATATTTACGGCCTTGATGCCGCTCACATTGAAGAAAAAGCAAAAGAGGCAATCAAACTTAAATGAGTGAGATTTTCGGGAAAGACGCTTTATTTAGTTTTGTAAATGAGCACTACGGAATTGAGCCGGATTACCCGTTTAGTGACGATGCAAGTGCGGTGTTGAGGCATCCGGAAAACAGGAAGTGGTTTGCACTTATTATGAGAGTGTCAAAAAGCAAATTCGGCATTAAGAGCGATAATGCGGTTGATATATTAAATCTTAAAAGTGATCCCATTTTAATCGGTTCATTAAGACTTAAAGAGGGCTTCTTTCCGGCGTACCATATGAATAAGGAAAAATGGATTACGATTTTTCTTGACGGTACGGTTCCAAAGAACGAAATATGTGATTTACTTGATTTAAGCTACGATTTAACAATTTAACAGAAAAAACAGCTCTGTTTTTTGTAACAGAGCTGTTTTTTCTGAAATATCAAAGAATGATTAAATATGTTTATTGATAAAGCCGGTTACAGCTTTCCAATAGAGTTCCGGATGAGCACAAACGCTTCTTGCGTGAGGAGCATCGGGAACAGACAGCATTTCCTTTTCGCAAGCGGCAGCAGAATAAACCTTGTCGAGCATTTCATACGGAACAAAGGTATCGGCTTCACCGTGAATGAACAAAGTAGGCGTAACGCTTTTCTTAACCTGCTTTACAGACGAAGCGTTTCTCAGATTAAAGTTTTCTCTGAGAAGATTTACAATGTTAGCACTATATAAAAACGGGAATCTCGGTAGTTTAATGCTCTTGGTAAGCCTTATGCCCAATATATCCCAAGCGGAGGTGTACCCACAATCTTCTATTGCCGCTTTTACATTTTCAGGCAGCTTTTCTCCGGTTGCCATCATGGTGGTTGCAGCACCCATTGACACTCCGTGCAGAATTATTTTTGATTCTGGATGACGCTCAGAAATGTAGTTTATCCATTCAATTACATCGAGGCGGTCGTTCCAGCCCATTGTTATGAAATCCTGCTCCGAATCTCCGTGTCCGCGAAGGCTCGGCAGTAAGACATTATAACCCAATTCATGGTATTTTTTTGCATAAATACCCATATTTGCAGGTGAAGAAGTGTAGCCGTGAATGCATATAATGTATACGTTACTGGGCTTATCAGGACGAATAAGATCGGCATAAAGTGACTGTCTATGCTTTTTTTCGATTATAATTTTTTCCGTATCTTGATGCATAAACCAGTCGGCACCGTCATCAATCATACTGTCAAGCTTTTCCTTGTATTCGTTCTTTGGCTTTTTTGCGGCGCTTTTAGCCACCATATCGGTAATAAGTTTGCTGTTTAGGCCTCCTCTTGAAAGTGAAAGTCTGTAAGAAATATCTCCGATTGTGAGATATATCAGTGATGCGCATCCACCGATTATCGCAGCGTCTTTTATTTTTTTGCCGGTTGTGTTTGCCATAGTCTCACCTCTAAATCATTAACTGCTTTTTATTATACAACAAAAGTCTATTAAAATCAAATGCTGAAATCAAAATATGTGTTGTTTTTGTCGTAGAAATCTGATAAAATATTTTGTGTAATATTAAATTGGAGGAATTTTGATGGCATCCGAAAAAATATTTCGTTCTGCCGTATTCGGCGGATTTAATCGCTCAGATGTTATTTCTTATATTGAGGACCTGAGAAATGAGATAAGTGATCTTCAAAGGAAGTATGCCGATAAGGAAACAAAGATTAATGAGCTTGAAGATAAAGTCGGCGATTTAACCGAGAAATGCGCGTCTTTAAATGATCTGCAAGAGAAATACAATGTTCAGTGCGATACTGTTGAAGCTTTGAAAAATGAAAACGTTGAGCTGAACAACAAGGTCTCCGAATTGCAGAGTATTTCAGATAAGTATGATGAGTCCGTCTGCGAATTTGAGCTTAAAGAGCAAAAAATTAAAACCGCAGAGGCTCAACTCGGTGCGGCATTTTTGGATGCGCGCAAGTATTCCGATGAAATTGTATCGGCTGCCAATGTTAAAGCCTCTGATATTTCGGCAAAGGCTTCGGCTGAAATATCGGAACAAGCTGTTGAGATAAGTAAGCTTACGGCAGAGGTCAATGCGATATCCGAAAGATTTAATCGCTCTATTGATGAATTGCATTCAAGCATCGCTGCTCTTGCCAATAAAATGTCCGTTTCTGCAAATGAGCTTTCCAAGAGAAAAAATGCACCTTCCTTTGTGCCGGATGTATCAATTAAAATCGATGATGAAAACAATATAACGCTGCAAAATACAGTAGATGATAATTCAAAGAAAATAGAGGACGGGTTTAATCTCGATTCCTCAACGGTTTTTAATTTTAACAAACATAAAGAGGGATAAGGTTGGCTCTTTACCACATTAATACAAAGAATATCAAGGCGGCTGCGCAAACCCTTAACGCCGGCGATACGGTATATTTGAGCGGAATCGTGTATACGTCGCGTGACGCTGCCCACAAAAGGATATTTGAACTTATAAATAAAGGAGCAGCTCTTCCTTATGATATAAATGGGGCTGTACAGTATTTTGCAGGTCCTACTCCGACTCCGAAGGGATTGGCAATAGGCAGCTGCGGGCCTACTACTTCAAGCAGAATGGATGTTTTTTCTCCAAAACTTTTAGATATGGGCCTTGGAGCGATGATAGGCAAAGGACCGCGTTCCGACGAGGTTTGCAAAGCTATCGTACGCAACGGCTCTGTATACTTTTGCGCCGTAGGCGGTGCCGGTGCACTTGCGTCAAAATGCATAAAGAGCTGTGAAGTTATTGCATTTTCGGAGCTTGGCTGCGAATCTGTCAAAAAGCTTGAATTCTGCGAGTTTCCGCTTACCGTTGCCATTGACTGTCATGGAGGAAATCTTTTTAAACAATAATATCGGAGATATAAAACAGATGGATTATAACAACTTTTTGAATATAAGAAAAAACATAATCGAGAAAGAGTTTTCTCGAATGAATGATATGCAAAAAAAAGCGGTCTTTAGAATAAAAGGACCGCTTTTAATTCTCGCAGGTGCAGGTTCGGGAAAAACAACCGTGCTTGTTAATCGAATTTCAAATCTGCTCAAATACGGCGATGCTTACAATACGGAAAAATCTTCAAGGACTCCGGATGAGCACGATGTTGAGCTAATGCAGCGCTATCTTGCAGGTGACAGCTCTGTGTACCATGAAATACGTGATGTATTATCCTATGACGCTCCCATGCCGTGGCAAATTCTCGCTATAACATTTACCAATAAAGCCGCAAACGAGCTTAAAGAACGCCTCGTTAAAATGTTAGGGGATAATGCTGCGGATATTTGGGCATGCACGTTTCATTCTGCTTGTTTGCGTATTCTGAGAAGAAACGGCGACAAACTCGGGTTCTCATCTCATTTTACAATCTATGACACCGACGACAGCAAGCGCGTAATGAAAGAATGTCAGAAATTGCTCGGTGTTGACGATAAATTTCTGTCACACAAGACTATACTTAATGAAATCAGCAAGGCTAAAGATTCGTTAATATCTCCCGACGATTATTTAAAAGCGGCAGGTAATGATGTCAGACTTCGCAAAATGGGCGAGTGTTATAAAAAGTATCAGCAACTTTTAAAAAATGCCGATGCTATGGACTTTGATGATATTATAGCCAATACAGTTGCGCTTTTACAAAACGAACCCGACGTTCTTGACTATTACCAAAACAGATTTAAATACATAATGGTAGACGAGTATCAAGATACGAACCATGCTCAATATGTACTTACATCTCTGCTCGCGGACAAATATAAAAATATCTGTGTTGTCGGTGATGACGATCAGAGCATTTATCGGTTCAGGGGCGCTACTATTGAAAACATTTTGAGCTTTGAAAATAGATATGAAGATGCAGTTGTAATACGACTTGAGCAGAATTACAGATCCACACAGAATATTCTTGATGCCGCAAATGCGGTTATAGCCAACAATACCGAACGTAAGGGTAAAAATTTATGGACGGCAAACGGCAGCGGAGAAAAAATAGAACTGAGCACCGCTGCGGATGAGACAGATGAGGCGCGTTATATTGCCGAGCAAATTTTAAATTCTGTGGCGAAGGGCAGAAAGTGGAGCGATCATGCTGTTCTTTACAGGATGAACGCAATGTCAAACTCTATTGAGCGCGCACTTGTAAAAAATGCCATTCCGTACAGGATTATAGGCGGTCATAAGTTCTATGACAGAGCCGAAATCAAAGACATACATGCCTATCTTAACGTTATAAACAATCCGTCCGATTCTGTAAGATTGAGACGAATAATAAATGTACCGAAACGCGGTATGGGTGATTCTACGGTTGCCAAAGCCGGCGAAATAGCCGAAACTCTCGGTATTACGCTATATGAGGTTTTAAAAACCGCCGATCAGTACGAGGTGTTAAAGCGTACCTCCGGAAAGCTGATTCAATTTACTGCAATGATGGATAGACTGATGTCTCTCTCCGAAACAGAGGGCTTGCCGGAGCTATATGACAGTATTATAGAAGAAACCGGTTATGTAGGCTATCTTCGGTCCAATCCCGAAAAGTTCGACGACCGTATGCAAAATATAAACGAGCTTAAATCAAACCTTGTCAGATACGAAGAAGATAATGAAGATGCAACCCTCAACGATTATCTCGAAGAAATAGCTTTACTTACCGATATTGACAATTATAACGCGGGTGAGGATGCCGTCGTTCTTATGACGCTTCATTCGGCAAAGGGGCTTGAGTTTCCGGTGGTATTTATGCCCGGACTTGAAGAGGGAATATTCCCCGGGATACAGAGTATGTATAATGAAACTGAAGTTGAAGAAGAACGCAGGCTTGCATACGTAGGAATAACAAGGGCTAAAGAAAAGCTTTATATTACGAAGGCTAAAAGCAGAATGTTGTACGGCTCTACTAACTATTTCCATCAATCCAGATTTATCTCCGAAATCCCTGAGAATTTACTGAATATCAGGCAGGAGACGGGATTCAGGGCAATGGCGGGACTCGACAGGGCCGCAAAACACTCGCCGTATGTTGCTTCTGCAAGAGAACACCATATAGATCGCGGCTTCAGCGGTTCCGGAAAAGCTTCTCAGAAAGTCACAACGGGAGATATTGATTATAAAGTCGGTGACACGGTTATTCACAAGGTGTTTGGGGAAGGCGTTATTACAAAAACAACATCTATGGGAAACGATTTACTGCTCGAAATTGCTTTCGTTAAAGCCGGTACGAAGAAAATTATGGCACGTCTTGCAAAGCTTCAAAAGGTGTAAAAATATTTTAGTTGCGAAAAAGAGGCTTTTTTGTCGAAAAAATATTGACCTTTTCTTTTTAATGGATTATAATAAACTTGCTACCTGAAAAACGGTAGTCCGCATTTTGCGCAAAAGACAGCATTTAGTTTTTGAGGGGCTGGACTGGTTGTTTTTTGCGCTCACTCAAAAGAGCACGGACAAAACATGAGTTTGTCCGTGCTCTTTTGCTTTATTTAGTTTTATTTGGTGCTGTATAAACAGCAGACTATTTTTTTAATGAATCATATACTCTTATATTTACGGCACCCGTATCACAGTTGTGTCTGTAAATGCTCATAACTATACCTATACCTAAATAGACACAAAGGTTGGAAGAACCGCCGGCACTGAAAAACGGAAGCGTTATACCGATGACGGGTAGCAGCATTAAACACATGCCTACGTTTATAATCATTTGCCCGATTATCATTGCAGCCATTCCCGTACAAATCAGATTGGTGGATTGTTCGCTTGACTTTTTTCCGACATAAATAATTCTCACGGTTATTAAAACTATAAGAAGCAGTGCGGTTATACAGCCGATAAATCCCAATTCTTCACCGACAACGGAAAAAATCATATCGTTTTGGCTCTCCGGGACAGCTCCTGCCTGTGTGTAAGCTCCCTTAAACAAGCCTTGCCCCGTAATACCGCCGGCGCCGATGGCGTTAAGACCGCGTTGCTGCTGATATATAATATCAGGATATAAATCCGGATAAATAAGAGCTAAAAATCTGTCTTTTTGGAGCTGCTTTAAAACATAAGTCCAAATAAGAGGAGTTGCCGCTCCGACTAAAGCTATACCGCCGAGAAAATATCCCCAATGAACGCCTGCTACAAACATCATGACAATGGCAATAACCATAAATACGAGTGCAGAACCCATATCGCCGGTTGCCGCAACAAGAACTATCGGTACGGCAGCGTGTGCACCGAGTTGAAGGATACTGAAAATGTTGTTGATTTTTTCTTTCACTTTATCCAAATGCACACCGAACGTTATAATAAATCCGATTTTTACAAGTTCTGACGGTTGAAAATTTATAGGTCCTATTGAAAGCCATGTTCTGGCGTCCGGTCTTGAAGACGGCCCTGTGCCCCATTTGAAGAGAACAAGCATTATGATAACACAGAAAACAGCTATAACCGGCCAAAACTTGGTATATACTTGGTAATCGAAATATGATAAGAACAACGCAGCAATGATTCCGAGGAAAATCGCAAGCAGCATTATTATAAATTCTCTCGAAAAATGAGCTCCGTCTTTAAGAGTGTATCGGGTGGCACTGTAAACCATTAACAATCCAAATGCGGAGGTAATCACACAAAGAGAAAACAACAAAATATCAGTTTCCTTCAAAAAGCTTTTTATTGTCGAAAAAACCTTTTTCATTTTTTTACCTCCGAATTCATTATTTAATATTATATTATGGTGAGCTGATATTTTCAAGCAAAAAAGTATTTACTGATAATAAATTTAATGCTAAAATAACTAAGGTGATTAAATGATAGAGTTTTCAAGTAAATCCGCCAAGGAAACAATTGCCTTAGGCGAAAAACTGGCAAAAAACCTTGACGGCGGAACGGTTGTAGCTTTTTACGGCGGTCTCGGAATGGGCAAGACAACTCTTATCAGCGGTATTGCAAAGGGTATGGGGCTCACTTGTAATGTTTCAAGCCCGACATTTGCAATTGTAAATGTTTACGGTGAGCATAATGAGCTTTGTCATTTTGATATGTACCGTGTTGAGAGCTGGGACGATCTTTATTCTACCGGCTTTTTTGACTATATAGATATGGGCTCGGTTTTGTGTGTTGAGTGGAGTGAAAATGTTGAAAACGCATTGCCTGAGAATACTGTGAGGGTTTATATTGAAAAGGGCGATTCGGATAATGCTCGTATTATTAGAATAGATGGTGTTAAAGATGAAAATTCTCTCTGTTGAAAGCTCAGCTGCTTCTTGCAGTGTTGCGCTTTCGGATAATGGGGTACTTATAGGTGAAGAGTTCACAAACGTTAAACTGACACATAGCGAAACCCTTATGCCGATGGTGAAAAATATACTTGATAATACTAAAACCGATATAGGCACAGTGGATGTATTTGCTGTTTCAAATGGACCGGGTTCTTTTACAGGTGTCAGAATCGGCGTGGCTGCCGTAAAGGGAATGGCCGATGGAGTAGGCAAGCCATGCTACGGCATTTCTACTCTTGAGACAATAGCGTATCCCTTTTTTGACCGAAACTGTGTTGTTTGTTCTCTTATGGACGCAAGATGCTCTCAGGTGTATACGGCACTTTTTGAAAACGGCAAAAGATTGACTCCCGACAGCGCGATGCTCATATCGGAATTGGCAGACAGTTTAAAAAGCATAGACAAGCCTATTGTATTTGCAGGCGACGGTGCCGCAATAACCTATGAAAAGCTTTCGGACAGCTTTGACAATATCATATTGGCGGATGCACAAAACAGGTATCAGCGCGCATCAAGCGTTGCATTTCTTACTGAAAAATATATCAACTCAGGTAAATTACCGGTTAGTGCCAACGAGCTTTTACCGGTTTATTTAAGACTGCCTCAGGCAGAGCGAGAATTAAAAAAGAAAAAGGAGCTTAAGAAATGACGGTTTATTTAGGAGCAGATCACGGCGGATTTGAATTGAAAGAGGCATTGAAAAAACATCTTGATGCAGAAGGCTATAAAGTAATAGACTGCGGAACTGATTCTACACAATCGGTGGATTATGCGCCTATAGCCGAAAAGACTTGCTTAAGTGTTTTATCGGATGAGGGCAGCCTCGGTATTCTGTGCTGCGGAACCGGTATAGGTATGTCTATGGCGGCAAATAAAGTCAAGGGTATACGCGCAGCTTGTTGTTCCGACTATTTCAGTGCTAAATATACAAGACTTCACAATAATGCTAATATTCTTTGTCTCGGCGGCAGGGTAGCCGGCGCCGGCCTTGCTGCAGAACTGGCTGATGTCTTTTTGAAAACCGAATTTGAGGGCGGCCGCCATCAAAGAAGAATAGACCAAATAACCGAAATTGAAAACAAATAAAAATATCTTGTCTTTTATTGACGGCTGTTATATAATATTTTAGAAATTTAAATTATTGGAGGCTAATTATGGGTAAGGTTACTATTACCAACCATCCGCTTATTCAGCACAAACTGACGTTGCTCCGAGATAAAAATACCGGTTCTAAAGAATTCAGAGCACTTGTTTCAGAGATTGCAACGCTTATGTGCTACGAGGCTACTCGCGATCTTCCTCTTGAGGAAGTCGAAATCGAAACTCCTATTGCCATTGCTAAAGCTAAAGTTATTTCGGGTAAAAAACTCGCATTCGTTCCGATACTCAGAGCCGGAACCGGAATGCTTGACGGCGTCTTGGCGCTTGTCCCCTCGGCAAAGGTTGGCCACATCGGCATGTATCGTGATCCGGTTACGGTAAAGCCCGTTCCGTATTATTGCAAGTTACCGTCTGATATTTCAGAGCGTGAAGTAATCGTGCTTGATCCTATGCTTGCAACAGGCGGTTCCGCTATTGATGCAATAGATCAGATAAAGACTTTCCATCCGAAATCAATTAAATTTATGGGTATTATCGCCGCTCCCGAGGGTCTTGAAGCTCTTACGACGGCTCATCCCGATGTTGATATTTTCTGCGCTGCTCTTGATGAGAGACTTAATGAGCACAGCTACATTATTCCCGGTCTCGGTGATGCCGGTGACAGAATATTCGGCACTAAGTAATTTACGCCTAAAATAATTTAAGAATATTTGTCCCTCCTTTGTCATATCAATTATTGATAGACTAAGGAGGGATTTGTTTTGAACGATACTGTTGAAGAACGCGCTGTGATCTTGGGAGAATATATTGTTGAAAACAGAGCCACCGTAAGAGCGGCAGCTAAGGTGTTTTCGGTGAGCAAATCAACAGTACATATGGATGTTGCCGAGCGACTTAGGAGGATAAATCCGGGTTTGTATACAGAAGTCAGAGAGGTTTTGGAGGTTAATAAAGCTGAACGACATATAAGAGGCGGCCAGGCAACAAAGCAAAAATACTTATCCGAGAAAAAACAATAAAACTAAAATTTTAAGCGGTTTTTATACCGCTTATATTTTTGTTTTTTTTTAACGTATAATATGTTATACTATCATAAGACCAATTAAAGGATGTGCATATCTTTGAGAAAGCTTGATCTTGTGATTCCTTGCTTTAACGAGCAGGAGTCTTTACCTCTTTTTTTTGAAGCGTTAAAAGATGTCAAAGATAAAATGAATGATGTTTCGGTAAGGTTTATTTTTGTTAACGACGGCAGCCGCGATAATACACTCGGTTTACTGCGTGATTATGCGGAAAAATATGATTATGTAAAATATATTTCTTTTTCGCGCAATTTTGGCAAAGAAGCCGCCATGCTTGCCGGTATGAAGATGTCGGACGCAGAATATGTCGGAATTTTGGACGCCGATTTGCAGCACTCACCGAATTTGATTCCGGATATGATGAATGCGCTTATTAACGAAGATTACGATATAGCAGCCGCAAGGCGCATAGACAGAAAAGGCGAGGCAAAGCTTAAAAGTGTTTTCTCAAAGCAGTTTTATAAACTTATCAATAAAATTTCGGACACGGGTATTGAGGACGGCGCGCAGGATTTCAGAATAATGAAGCGTAAGGTCGTCGATGCAATAATTTCTATGCCGGAATATAACAGATTTTCCAAAGGGATATTCAGTTGGGTAGGATTTAAGACGAAATGGTTTGAACATGAGAACAACAGCCGCGTGGCAGGTGAGACGAAATGGTCATTTTGGAAATTGCTGCGATACGCGCTTGACGGTATTATAGGATTTTCGACTGCACCCTTAAAGATTTCGCTGTATATAGGGTCTGTATTCAGCCTGATCGGAATAGTTTATGCGATTTATATTTTTATACGAACTTTAATCCATGGTTCTGACGTACCCGGGTATCCTTCATTGATATGTGCCGTGTTTGTTATAGGGGGCCTCATATTGCTGTCTCTCGGCGTAGCGGGCGAGTATATTTCTCGAATTTATCTTGAAGTGAAAAACCGCCCTATATATATTGTCGATGAAACTAACATCATTCCGAAATTTAATGAAAAAAATAAGTAAAAAGCCTTGTAAATATTGACTTTTTTAGATATAATCTAAATATTATGGCTTTAATAATTGTGCTCTGAAAGGGGAAAAAATAAAGTGGCAGATGAAAAAAATATGTTTGTAGATATGGAACATGAAGTCATGGATTTTTGGGAAAAGGAAAAGTGCTTTGAAAAGCTCCGCGAAAAAAATCGTGGTCACAAAATGTTCCGATTCCTTGACGGTCCTATAACAGCTAATAACCCTATGGGTATTCACCACGCTTGGGGCAGAAGTATAAAAGATATTTTTATTCGCTATCATGCAATGCAAGGATGTGATTGCCGTTACCAAAACGGATTTGACTCACAGGGACTATGGGTTGAAGTTGAGGTTGAAAAAGCCCTTGGTTTTAAGACTAAAAAGGATATTGAAAACTACGGTATGGACAAGTTTACAAAAGCTTGTAAAGACCGTGTCAAGCATTTTTCGGGGATTATTACCGAACAGTCCAAACGACTCGGCCAATGGATGGATTGGGACCATTCCTACTATACTAACACCGATGAAAATATAGGCGGTATTTGGTATTTTCTTAAAAAATGTGATGAGCACGGATGGATTCAGCGTGAGTATAAGCCTATGCCTTGGTGTCCTAGATGCGGAACATCGCTATCCGAGCACGAAATGACAGGCTCATACAAAATGATGACGCACAATTCGGTATATTTTAAGCTCCCGATTAAAGAAATACCGTCCAAAATGCTTGTTTGGACAACAACTCCATGGACGCTTTCTTCTAATGTTGCGCTTGCAGTCAATCCCGAAATTGATTATGTTGAAGTAAAGGTTAAAAGCGATGAAAAAACTTTGATTCTCGCTAAGAATGCAATAGGTCATCTCGGCGACGATAAAGTCGAAGTGCTTCGTGCATTTAAGGGATCTGAGCTTGTAGGCTATCATTATGAAACATGCTTCCCGGATATTCCCGCCCAAAGCGGTATTGACCATAAAATCGTTGCTTGGGATGATGTTGCCGCAGACGAAGGTACCGGCATAGTGCATATAGCTCCAGGTTGCGGCGTCGAAGACTTTGAGCTTGGTGAAAAACTCGGTCTCGCAAAAGTAATGCCCATTGATGATATGGGTATATATCTTGACGGCTTCGGCTGGATGACCGGAAAAGACAGCCATACCGTTGCAGATGAGGTGTTTGAGCACCTTAAAGCTGATGATAAGCTCTATAAGGTTGAACCGCATGAGCATAGCTATCCCGTATGCTGGAGATGTAAATCGGAGGTTGTGTTCAGACTTGTACCGGCTTGGTACATCAGAACAGATGAATTACGTCCGAAGCTTATTGAAGCCGCCAATACCGTTAAGTGGGAGCCTGCATCAAACGGCAAACGTATGAACGATTGGTTAAATAATATGGGAGACTGGAACATATCCCGTAAGCGTTATTACGGTATGCCGCTTCCGTTTTACCCTTGCGATTGCGGTCATGTAACCGTTGTAGGTTCTAAGGAAGAACTTCGTTCTCTTGCTGTTGACCCTAAACTTGTTGATGAACTGCCCGAGCTTCACAGACCTTGGGTGGATAAGATTAAAATTAAATGCCCGCATTGCGGCAAAGAGGTTTCGCGTATATCTGAAATCGGTGATGTTTGGCTTGATGCCGGCATTGTTCCTTACTCAACATTCGGCTATTTCCGTGATAAGGAAGAATGGAAAAAGAACTTCCCTGCAGAGTGGGTTACCGAAATGCACGAGCAGGTTAGACTTTGGTTTTATTCACAGCTCTTTATGAGTGTTGTGCTTGAGGGTAAAGCTCCTTATGAGAGAGTTCTCACTAATAGTGCCGTAATAGCCGAAGACGGCAGAAAGTTCTCGAAAACCGGATTTATGATTAAATTCGATGAGGCGGCTGAAAAAATAGGTGCTGACACAGTCCGCTATTTATATGCAGGTGCTCCTGTGTCAAACGATGTTCGTTTTGGTTATAATCTCGGCGATGAGGCGAGAAGAAAGCTCCTTTCATATTGGAATATTTATACGTTTTTTGAGACATATGCAAAAATCGATAAGCCTAATTTTGAAAATTACACACCGGACAAGTCTGCGATGACTCCTACGGATATATGGCTTGTTGTTCGTACCAATGAATTCCTGAAAAAAGCTAAAGCGCTTTATGATGACTATAAAGTTTATATGCTTGTAAAAGAATTTGAGGTATTTGTTGACGATATATCAAATTGGTATATAAGGACAAATCGTCGTCGCTTCTGGAAAACCGGCGATGAAAAAGATAAGATGACTGCTTATTGGGTGCTTTATTATGCACTTAATACTGCAACTCTTGTTATGTCACCTGTTATTCCGTTTATGACAGAGCATATTTGGCAGAACTTTACGAGAAAAGTTATCCCTTCGTCACCGATTTCCGTACATCTCTGCGATTGGCCGAAGCCGATAGAGGGATTTGAGGATGACGGAATTGTTGAAAAAACGGCTGTCTCAAGAGAGATAATTGCTACCGCAATGAGACTTCGCAATGAGCAGCAGCTCAAGGTTCGCCAGCCTCTTTCAACACTTTATGTTTGTTGTGACAGCGAAACGGCAAATAAAATAGGTGTATTTGAAAAGATAATACTTGATGAGCTTAACATTAAGAATATTAAATATATTGATGATGTTAATGTTCTTGAGGATAAATATCTTACCGTAAACTTTAAGGTAGCCGGTGCTGTTCTTAAGCAGAATGTTAACAAGATGAAGCAAACCCTTGGATCACTTTCAAAGGATGATATGACGAAACTTGTTTCTGCAGTTGAACAGGGAGACGAAGTTTCCGTTCCCGGTTGGGACGATAAATTTGCCGCTGATATATTTAGTGTCCAGACAAAAACTAAAGAGGGTATTGTATCTGCCGAGCTTCAGAATGATAAGGGCGTTGTGGCGTTGGATACCGTGCTTACCGACGAACTCATTAAAGAGGGCTTGGTACGTGATACGGTAAGACAGTGTCAGCTTATAAGAAAAGAAGCAGGGTATGAGGTAGAGCAGAGAGTTAAAATGGCAATTGAGTCTCTTGACACAGCCGTTATTGGTGCTCTCAAAGAAAAGACCGAATACATTAAGTCGGAGCTTCTTGCCGATGAACTTATCCTCGGCGGAACTCTTTCTGACGCGGATCTTACCAAAGAAGTTGAGATAGGCGACGGTAAAGTCAAATTAGCGGTCGCAAAAGCATAATCGGAGGTTTTAATTATGACAGAAATCAATAAAGATATGACAATCGGCGACATTCTTGATGCCGAGAGAGATACAGCTCCTTTTTTCCTTGAAATGGGTATGCATTGCTTGGGTTGCCCGGCTTCGCGCGGCGAAACAGTAGAGCAGGCTTGTATGGTTCACGGTGTTGACCCGGACGTGCTTGTTGAGAATATCAACGAATTTTTAAAAGGAAAAAATAACTGACTTAAAAAGGCTGTGCTCAAAACACAGCCTTTAAATTACGGTAATTATGATTAACTTGACTCCTCGTTTGCTGAAAACAGCAGAATTGATTACTCCGTGCAAAAAGCTTGCCGACATCGGAACCGATCACGCATACATACCGGTCTACGCATTACAAAATGATCTTGCTGAAACTGTTGTGGCCTCTGATATAAACGAAGGACCGTTAAATAATGCGGCAAAAACCGTTAAACAATACGGTTTTGAAGATAGAGTGGTTTTACGGCTTTCCGACGGACTTGAAAATATTGAAGAAACCGAAGCCGACGCCGTTGTTATAGCGGGTATGGGCGGTGAGCTTATAGCTAAAATAATCGGTGACGCACCATGGCTTAAAAATAATAAACAGATTATTATGCAGCCAATGACTCATTTTGAAGATTTGAGGGCTTTTTTGTGCGATAACGGTTATAAAATTACAAAGGAAACGGTTGTAAGAGAAGGTAAAAGACTGTATCTAGCGCTGTCAGCCGAATATACCGAAGAAGAGGCTGATTTTGGCGAGTGGTACTTCTATGTCGGAAATCTGATTTACAGCAATAATCCGGATGAAATTGAATTTTGTAATAGAATTGTAAACAGGCTTGAAAAAAAGTATACGGCGCTTAAAAATTCCGGTTATGATGCAAACAAAATAGGTGAAATTTTGGAGGGAATTAAATATGAGCAGGCTAAGCGAAATATATGATTATATTGACAGTTTTGCACCGTTTTCTTTACAACTTGAATGGGATAACAGCGGTATTTTGGTAAATTGCTGTGACTGTGTTATTTCAAAGGCTTTGGTTACGCTTGATATTACTGCAGAAGTTTTGAATGAAGCGATTGACGGAAAGTATGACCTTATTGTTTCCCACCATCCGGTAATTTTCGGTTCTTTGTCTGCACTTACCGAAAAAACACCGGCAGCAATTTGCTTTAAAAACGGTATATCTGTTATTTCCGCCCACACTAACTATGATTTATCTCCCATTGGTGTAAATAAGGTTCTGGCACAAAAACTTAATTTGCATAATGTTGTTTCAAGTAATGACAGCTGCTTTATGATAGGTGAGCTTGATAAACCGATGACCTCGGATATGTTCTCGGAATATGTGAGCAAATGTCTTTCGGCGCACCTTAGATATAATGACTGTACAAAAGAAATAAAGACTGTTGCGGTTTGCGGCGGTGCAGGCTCGGATTTCGCATCGGACGCAAAAAAAGCCGGCGCTGATGCACTTGTTACGGGAGACGGAAAATATCATGAGTTTCTGGATGCAACCGATGAAGAAATTTTGCTTGTTTCTGCCGGGCATTATGAGACTGAGTTTCCGGCTGTAGTGAGCTTGTGTAAATTGCTTGACGATAAGTTTAAAGATATACAATTTAAAGTTGCGGAACAAAAAACTCCGATTAAGAATATTTGAGGATATATCATTATGGCTCTTGACGGTATTACATTACATTTTATTAAAGACGAAATAGCCGAAAAGTTAATAGGAGCGAGAGTTGAACGGGTCAATCAGCCGTCAAGGCTTGAATTGGTCTTTAATATGCGAACAAGAAACGGTGCATATAAACTGCTTATGTCGGCAGAACCGAGCTCGGCGAGGGTGCATTTGACCTCTCATTCGCTTGAAAACCCGCAAAAACCGCCAATGCTTTGTATGCTTTTTAGAAAAAAACTTACAGGAGCAATTCTCCGAAACATTCGTCAATCGGGCCTTGACAGAATACTGTTTTTCGATTTTGACGCAGTTAACGAAATAGGAGATAAGGTTAATCTCTCAGTTTGTGTCGAAATAATGGCTCAACACAGTAATATTATACTTATAGGCAATGACAGAAAAATAATCGATGCGGTAAAAAGGGTTGACGAAAATAAATCATCCGTCAGAGAAATATTGCCTTCCGTAACATACGTGTTGCCGCCGCAGCAGAAAAAATGCAATATTCTCAAGGACGAAGTCAAAGATATTTGTACTTCGGTACTGTTGAATTCTCATTTGAAAATGAGCAAGTCTTTGTTGTTTTCAATTGAGGGTTCTTCGCCTCTTATGTGTCGTGAAATTGCGTACGAAGCTTTTGATGAAGATCTTGCGGTTTCGGAGTGCGACAGCGATATACTCAAAAAAGCTGTATCCGAATTAAAGGCATATTTGGTGAGCGATAAAGTCGGTGTTACCGTATTATTTGATGTTGACGGTAAACCATATGATTTTTCAATAATTGATATCAAGCAATACGGTAGGCTCTTTAGCAAAAAGACTTTTGCGTCGGTTTCGGAAGCTCTTGATGTTTTTTATTATGAACGAGACCTTGCGTTGCGTATGAAGGTGAAGGCTAGGGATATAATAAAAATTCTGAATAATACGACAGAGCGCCTTGTCCGTAAAATAGCTAACCAAAGGGCGGAATTGCAAAAGTGTGATGATAAAGACACGTTGAAAACATATGCAGAGCTTATAAGTGCTAACCAATATAAATTAAACTCCGGCTGTTCGTATTATGAGGTTGAAAATTATTATGACAACAATCGTCTTGTTAAAATACCTGTAAATCCGGCTTTATCTCCCGCAAAAAACTCACAGAAATACTACAAGGAGTATAAAAAAGCGCATACTGCAGAAAAAATGCTCGCCGATTTAATTGAATCCGGGGAACAGGAATTATCTTATATTGACTCGGTAAAAGACAGTCTTATGCGTGCCGAAACAGAGAATGAAATTGCAAGTATACGAAATGAGCTTGTTTTAGGCGGTTTTATAAAGAAGCATAAAATCGTAAAGCAAAAACAGCCTCGAGAACTTCCTCCGCTTGAATATGTAACAAGTGAGGGCTTCAGGGTTCTTGTCGGTAGGAATAATTTGCAAAACGATAAACTTACATTTAAAACAGCCAAAAATTATGATATGTGGTTTCACACCAAAGGTGTTCCGGGTTCACATACAATACTTGTTTCCGATAAACGAGAATTTACAGACCTTGCAATTTCGGAGGCTGCGATTATAGCGGCTTGTAATAGTTCTGCAAAGGAAAATACTAAGGTACCGGTTGATTATACATTAGTAAAAAATGTTAAAAAGCCGTCGGGAGCACTACCCGGTAAAGTCGTGTATTACACAAACAATATGATTTATGTCATTGCAGATAAATCAAAGATTACAGAAAAAAAGTCCGGCTGAGCCGGACTTTTAGTTTTATGCTCTTTTTTCGCCGTTATCGGAGGATAGAATCTCATTTTGCTTGAATAGCAATGATATACACCATACTGCCGCCAACGCAACAAGAGTGTATATTATTCTGCTGATAACTGCATCTTGACCGCCGCATATCCATCCGACAATATCAAACTTGAAAAGTCCGATTGAACCCCAATTGATACCGCCGATGATAACAAGGATTAACGCAATTCTGTCTAACATCAGTTTTCAACTCCTTTAAATAGTTCATTGTTATTATGAACCAAAAAAAGAGTTTTATACAGTTCCTTAAATTCCGGCCGCTTGCTTCAACTCAACGGCTTTATCGGTCTTTTCCCACGGAAGATCAAGGTCGGTTCTTCCCATGTGACCATATGCAGCGAGCTGACGATATATAGGTCTGCGTAAGTCGAGGCTGTCAATTATAGCCGCCGGACGCAAATCAAATGTTTCGGTGACAATTTCACTTAAAGTATCGTCGGAAATTATGCCTGTTCCGAATGTATCAATCATAACAGAAACAGGATGTGCTACGCCGATTGCGTAAGCAATTTGAATTTCACATTTTTTTGCAAGACCTGCCGCAACAATATTTTTAGCGACATATCGCGCAGCATAAGCAGCAGAACGATCTACTTTTGTGGGGTCCTTTCCGGAGAAGCAACCGCCGCCGTGACGACCGATACCGCCGTATGTGTCAACAATAATTTTTCTTCCTGTAAGACCGCTGTCACCTGCAGGGCCGCCTGTGACAAATCTGCCCGTAGGATTCACATAAATAATTGTATCGTCATCTAAAAGATTTTCGGGAACAATGGGCTTGATAACATATTTTACTATGTCACTTCTGATTTGATCAAGAGAGACATCAGCACTGTGCTGAGAGGAAATAACAATAGTGTCAACTCTTTTGGGCGCACCGCTTTCATCGTATTCAACGGTAACCTGTGTTTTGCCGTCCGGACGGAGATAGGGGAGTGTACCGTCTTTTCTGACGTTTGTAAGTTGCTTTGCAAGCTTATGCGAAAGTGAAATTGACAGCGGCATAAGCTCTTCGGTTTCGTCGCAGGCGTAACCAAACATCATACCCTGATCACCGGCACCGTGAAGATTATAACTGTCATCATACCCTTCTTTCAGCTCGTATGATTTATCTACGCCGAGAGCTATATCCGGGGACTGCTTGTCAATAGCGATTTGAACCTTACAGGTATGTCCGTCAAAGCCTTTTTCAGGTGAGTCGTAGCCTATCTCACAAACAACATCTCTTGCAATTTTCTCAATATCGATTTTTGCCTTCGTGGTTATTTCACCCATAACCATTATTTGGTCGGTTATACAAGTTGTTTCGCAAGCAACTCTGCCGTCAGGATCTTGTGCGAGAATAGCATCAAGAACGGCATCGGATATATTATCGCATATTTTATCAGGATGTCCTTCTGTAACCGATTCTGATGTAAAAAGATGTTTCGCCATTTTTAAAATTACTCCTTTATGTTTAACAATCAAAAAAAGAACGCCCGTGCTAAATCCGCATAAGGCGTCCCATAGAACTCACCTTATCTCTCAGCACAAAATGCTGCGGGATTTAGCACCTTGCATCTAAGTGCAGGTTGCCGGGCTTCACAGGGCCGATCCCTCCGCCACTCTTTATAAGGATTGTTATTTATTTGATTATATTCTACTATTTTTGTCAACGTTTGTCAATAAAATCAACTCAAATATTCTTCCCTTTTAAAATAGGGGACAGCGGCTTATAAATAAGCGTTGCTATCAGAACATTTACAAGACCTTTAGCAAAAGTGAACGGTAAATTAAATACAAATAAAGCCTGCCAAAGATTTTTAATCGAAGGCAAAATAGAACTGTATGCAGCGATTATAACGTCCATCGGCATAAACTTGGTATAAATCGGATAAACAATATAATAGTTTGAAACCATACTGAATGCTGCCATTATTACGGCTCCGAGAAGTGCGCCGAGAACAGCACTTTTTTTGGTTTTCTTGTGCTTATAAATCAGTCCCGCGGGAAGCACAAATGCACATCCCAAAATAAAGTTGGATAGTTCACCGACTCCGCCGGTTTGTGTACTTAAAAGATTAATCAGATTTTTAATCAGACAAACAATAACACCGCTTAACGGGCCATATGCAAACGCAGCAATCAGCGCCGGAAGCTCTGAGAAATCCATTTTGATAAAGCTCGGCATAAACGGAACATTAAAGCTCAGAAACATAAGGACGGTTGAAACAGCCGCTAAAATGGCTGTTACAGTCATTTTTCTGATTTGAAATCCCGACATTATTTTTTTCTTTTCATTTTTGTTGTTTGACATGGTATCAGACCTTTCATATTTTTGCTGAAATATGCTGCCAAACAAAATAAAAACCTCGCAGATATAACCTGCGAGGTGAAAGTGTAGCTTAAGTACATCTTCTTTCATCCGGACTGTACCGTCGGTTCGGGAGTTGCACCCGATCAGCCGAAGCTTGTGGACTTTTACCACCGGTGGGGAATTTCACCCCGCCTCGAAGACAGCAATATTTTGCATTAACATTATATGACGGTACAGATATATTGTCAATATGTCAATTTAAAAAGTCATACCCTTGTTTCAATTAAATTGACATTTCCGCATATTTTGAACTCTCCGCTATCGGCACTTATAAAATAACTGTCGCCTTTGCACAACGGAAATGTTTCGTTTTCGCAAATCAAAGAGCCGTTGCCATCGATAACGAGAATGGATACAAACGAATTGCTGTCGGCTACGGAGGAATAGCTTTTGTTTACGGTAATGTCTTTGACCGAGAACAGTTCGCACGAAGTAAGGTGTTTTTCGTCATAGCCATCTTTCTTAACAACAGGTGGCATTACACCGTTATTTTTCGGTGGTTCGCATTTTGTAACGTCGAGGGCTTTTTCGGTGTGTAGCTCTCTTGGCTTTCCGTCAGCTCCCAAACGGTTGTAATCGTATACGCGATATGTCGTATTGGAATTTTGCTGAATTTCCGCAAGAAGAATTCCTTTTCCGATTGCATGTAGTGTGCCGGATTCGATAAAGAAAAATTCACCCTTTTTAACCTTCACATGATTTACTATGTCTAAAAATGTATTGTCCTCAATGCGTTTTCTGAATTCTTCATTTGAAATTTTTTTCTTGAATCCGTATATCAGTTCAGCGCCTTCGTCACAATCAATCACATACCAGCATTCGGTTTTTCCGTATTCGCCTTCAACTCGAAGCGCATAATCATCATTTGGATGCACCTGTACGGATAAATTATCTTTAGCGTCAATCAGTTTTATGAGAATGGGGAAAAAGTCATATTTTTGTGCCTTTGTTCCGAGTATATCTTTTCCTGTTTCATTAATGACTTCGGACAATGTTTTACCGTCAAATTTTCCGCCGTCAATAACATTTTCGCCGTCTTTATGACAAGACAGCATCCAGCCCTCAGCGATTTTTTTTAAGTCGCTTTTAAATCCGAAATCATCACGAAGTTTTGTTCCTCCCCAAATATAATCTTTGAACGCGGGTTTTAATTTGAGTATCATCATAAGACCTCCTTTATAGATATTTTATCAAAAAATGCTTGCAAATTCAATAATTTATATGATTCTGTTTGACAACGCTTTTTGATATCAATTTTGATAATACGAACATTAATTGACTTTTTTAATACATTCTGTTAATATGATAACATGCCGTTACAGTAAACAACGTTTAAAATACAACTGAACGGGAGTTTAAGCCCCATGCGGTAAAATTTCACGGCTTGATAAAAAACGTGCGGCAAATTAAAAAACTTTAAATTTACGCACGGATAATATCTATGATATTGTCCGTTTTTTATATTTTCGGTACTTTACTTATTGCGGCAATAAGGTAATTCGGTTACCAAAAGGGGTTTGCATATTGTTCTCTATAATTAACTCTTTAGACACACCGTCATATATTTCTTTAATATTGTTTATAATCACCGCACTCACTATCTATTTAATAAAATACAAAACAAATAAACCGGGGCGAATAGTTATTGGTTGTGAAATAATTCCAATGATTATGTTGATTGTAACCAGACTTTTAGAAGAACATATACCATACGATACTCTTTTATGTAAAATCAGCCGTATTGCAACATATGTATCCGGTGGAGTATTTTTTATTGTACTATTTGTTATGGCATATATTGCAAAGAAAAAGCGTTAAAGCGGCATTATTATCGGTGACGTGTACATTAAATATTGCAATGGCAGGAGAAATGTTTTATGAAACGCAGAAGGGTTATATTTATTTTACCTATCGTTTCTTTGATTGTTTTAAGTCTCAATATATGCTCATTTGCCATGAATACGGGTTTTTCAACAAGCGAACCTGACGAAAAAAAGCAACAGTATTTTTTATCCGGCAATGCCATATCGCTGACGTATGAAGAACCGAAAAAACATATAATTTCGTGTTTTGATGTAAGTGAGAGCGGATTGGTAGCAGTTGGCTCCGCTACTTACGGTAACCAATACATATATGTGTATGATGCAACCGGAAAATTTCAATATGGATATGCTTTTAATAATCCGGGGTCTTACGGCTTGCAATGGGACGGTTCTGATTTGATAATTTATTTTGTTCGCAGCGATATTGCGGCTTTGGTTGATTCAGCGGGCAATATCAAAGAATTAAAAGTCATAGACGATACCGAAGCCAACAATTCGTATTGGAACAAATATGTGTTTGCAAAAGAAAGAACACAAAACGGTAATACATATACAATGAAAAGCAATATGGGCTTACTCAATATTGTTGCAACTGGTTATTCGCAAATAATCATAACAGCCCCCGACGGGCAGGAAACAATGATATACGATGTCAGCAAGGCTCAAAAGTCGGGAACGGTCCTTGAAATTACATTTGTGATGTTGTTTGTGGGCGCGGTGGTATATGGGTTAACGCGTGAATTTTCAAAAGCTAAAAAGTGCGCAAAATAACTGTATCATTTTGCCGATTACAAATACCGATTGTCCTCAAACATTTCAGAGCAGAGATAATAAAAATTTATGCACGCCGTACAAACAATATTTAAAAGAGAGGTTTTATAATGATTGAATTTATGGGTCGTTTAACAGGAAACGCTTTTAAATACTACAAAAAAACTATGATAAAAACTTCGCGAATAGTGTTCTTAATAGCATTTGGCATTGCAATGCCCATTATGTTTTTTGTATTCAATTTAATAGGTAGTGTGGATTTAGAATATATACTTTTCATGGCTTCGTTATGTGTGCTTACTGCAATTTTTTCACCGTACCTAATTTTAATATTTGCAAAAGGTGATGTAACACAGCGAATATACATAAATAACGGTTTGGTTAGTGCGGTTAGCTGTGAAGGAAGAACACGCAGTGCACAAATTTGTGCCATAAAAAAGGTAAAGGATTTCGGCGATTACTATGCGATGACCCTTCCCGGAATATGTGCAATTGTTTCCGTGTACTTTATATGCGAAAAAGACCTTTTAACAAATGGCACAATCGAGCAGTTTGAAGAATTGTTTGACGGTAAAATAGTGAGGAAACAGCCAAACTAAAAACATAAGTGTTTGGAAATGTACGTAACACATACTTTAACGGTCAGGCTGTGACCTATGACGAAATCGGCAATCCCATCACTTTCGGCAGCAAGTCGTTTGAGTGGTGCGGCAGGTAGCTTGAGCGTATAACCGACGGCGACAACACATTATTCTATGCTATATCAACAGTAGACAGAGAAAGCGAAGTATTGAAAATGGCCTCAAAATTAGGCTATGTAGGAGATTAGTTTGGAGGAATAATTATGAATATTGAAAACAGAGGAATTTTTTATCTTGTATTTTTTATTGTTATGCAGGTGATAACTTCATTAAGCCGCAAAATATTATGGAAATCGGTATGTAAAGCCGGTGGAACATCCCCTGAGGGTGTTAGAGAAAAAAGAGGCGAGCTTATGCAACAGTCTATGGGCAGACAAAACTTGCAAAACAGTTTTCGTGCGTGGATGAGAAGTAATGCTCCCGACCCCAAATTGTATGATAAATTAGACCATATATATACTTTTTCTATGATACCGAATGTTATATTTTTAATCCTTTCTTTTGCAAGTTTGAGTATGCCGATGGCTTTTCAAAAGGTTTTGACAATAGGCTTGTTTGTGTCGCCTGTTGTTATTATAATTGTAATAATTCTCGGAATATATTATAAGAATTATCTTGATAAATAATGAGAAAATTATGGACGTCAAACAATTGGAATGAATATATTTGCGAAAAATCAAGACCCGGAATTCGACTGAAATTTGATAAGAATGTAGACCCTGAAGTGAAACGTGCATGTAAGCAATATGTTAATTGGCTACGTACGCAATACTACTTCCCAATTCGAGTGCCAATATATTTAAAATCCAGTTGTGAAATTATAAGCTGTGCCGGAGAGAAAGCCAGTGCTTCTTTTTTTGGCCCATTTGATATAAAGAACGAACCTTTTATCAGAGTTGCTGTTGGCGACTATTACGATTTGCTAAATAGGAGTGGCAAAGATGATGCATTAGCTGTAATTCTTGTATCAATAACTCATGAATTAACTCATTATTTTCAATGGATAAAACATCATGATGAATGGTGTTATGCGGATGATATTTTGGATAATTATTACGAACGCCAAGCATTATATTACGCAAATGTTATTGTTTATAGCGATTATGCTAATATCGTTGATCACCCTTAACGAATAAAATAACAGAAAAATTAACACGGGTGGCGGTTCTGTGTGATGAAAGATAGGAAAGGAAATGTTGGCATTATTGTATCGGCTAATACCGGAGGAGGAACACCATCTGCCTCACTTTCTAAATATAAAAGCAAAACTAACGCCCCGACAATTTATCATCAAAAAGGGACTTCGGCACAAATTGGTGGTAGTATAGATATAGGAGCATCTTTAGGACTGGAATATGTAGTCTTTCCCGATTCAACAACTAACGATGTTTATCAAGGGACAACTATTTCTACCGGTTTTGGCGTTTCATGCATTCCGGCAGAAATACATGGAGAGATAGGTTATTCGTGGGTGTATGGATTTAATATTTACGATGAAATGAATAATATTTACAATAGGATAATGGAATGGTGATGAATGTGAAGAATACTAAACTTATTTTTTGCTTCGTATTATTTGGTTTCCTAACTGTTCTTTCAGTCTTTCTTGGCGCTTTTCACACTTTTTCTTTTTGCGGATTTGCCCTTGACAGTCAAAAATTATTATACGTAGGAAGAGATAATGCAATAGAGGTTTATAGCGGAACAGAGAAGATTTTAGAGATAAATCCTCAAACTTCGCGGTCATATGCTTTTACTGTAACCGATGATACCATTGTATTATCTACGGCAGAATTCGTGTATGAAATTGATTTGAAAGGTAATGTAATTAAAAAAAGTGAAGATGTTAATTCAAAAACATATACCGATATAGAGAAGTCAAAAAAACATTTCGTGACATCTGACAATGAATATTTTTTAAAAAATAATTTCGGGCGATATAAAATTATTGATAAAAACAAAAATGTTTTATATGAAACCTCTGCCAAAGAATTTACAGTTAAATTATTATTTGTCTATTCAATCCTCAAAAACCATTGATTTTTCAAGGCTTCACGCCTGTTTTTCATTCAAACCTTATCTGTTTGCCCTTGTTTTTGCCCTTACGAGCCGAAACAAGGGCAATTTTTTATTCCCCGCCGACCACCTTATCCAGCAGCCTTGCGGAAGTACGCTTCGCTTCCCTTGTAGAGTGAGCGTAGATGTTCATTGTGGTACTGACATCAGAGTGTCCGAGAAGTTCCTGCACATCTTTCGGCTTTGCGCCGCCGGACAGCAGATTGCTTGTGTAGGTGTGACGGAGCGTGTGAAAATGGAAATCTTCAAGCCCTTTCACTTTCTTCTTTGCCGCCCTGCACATAATCCCTACCGTACTCGGCGCTTCATACGCCCCGTCTGCTCTCAGGCAGACAAAGGAGATTTCCTTATAGTCCTCCGGGACTTCCTCTGTCCTTTGCCGGCTGTAAACCTCATAATAGGTGCGCCCTTTTTCCTTTACTTCTTTGTAGTAGTTCAGGTGATAAAGCTCCCCGTAGCGGAAACGGTTTTTGCGCTGTTCTGTTCTTGCCGCCCGCAGGATTGCCGCCAGCGTGTCGCAGAAATCAACGGTGCGGACTTTGCTCCGCTTTGTCGTTCCCACTTCGGTTGTGTGCCTTGTTCCGTTATAGCGCATACTGCGGCGTACCGTGAGATATTGCTCCTCAAGGTTAATATCCTGCCAAGTCAAGCCGCATACTTCCCCGATACGAAGCCCCGTGTAGTACGCTATCTGCACAGGCAGCAAAGCGGGATTATCTTTTGCCTTGAGAAATTCCTCCAGCTTTTGGAACTGTTCATGGGTGATAGTAGGAATACTGGCGGTATCTTCCTCGCTGTCCGAGAAAATATCCGTTTCCTGCTTCCTGCCCCTCAGCTTCACATACTGCATAGGGTTAAAGGTAATCAGCTTTTTCGGGAATACCGCAAAGCGGAAGGAATTTTGCAGCACCGCCGAGAACAGGAGCATATACCCTTTGCTCATGGGCTTTGAAGTTGTCCCGTCCGGGTTTGTCCCACCGTAGCTCAGAAAATCAATGAACGCCTGCAAATGGTCGGCGGTCACGGTTTTCAGCTTGCGTTTGCCAATGGGATATTGCTTGATACGGTTGACCGTTCCCTGATAGGACATGACCGTCCCGTTGCTTAAGTTGCCGGATTTCAGTTCTTCCTCTACCCACATATCCAGCATATCGCCTACCGTGATGTTTTCCGCTTTCCCGACAAACTGCTTTTCCTCGTAGTCCGCTATCGCTTTGCGGAGCATGGCTTCTGTTTCCGCCTTGCTCTCTGTGCCTGCAAACTCTTTCTGCACTTTTCTGCCGCTTTCATCTTCAATATAAAAGCGTCCGTACCACTTTTTTCCTTTCTTTCTTACAGAACCTTTTGCCATAGATAAAAAACTCCTTTCTATCCGTGGCAATCGGGACTGTGACATATGGTGTGCGTAAAGTAATTGTGTCACTTCCGCCAGTGGAAGTCAACTGGCGTCTTTACTTGTCAAGGTGCCACGGAATTTTCTTTTTCGGATAGCCTTTCTTCGGCTTCCTCCACTATCCCGAAAAGTGCGCCCATCGACATTTTTGTGCGCCCCTCATCGTGGATATGTAAAATCCCGTCTAAAAACCGTTTCATATCCTCAATCGGCACTTCCATCTTCTTGCGGTATACCTGCTCCATGATTGCCCCGGACTCTATGGCGTACCGTCCAAGAGACTCTTTCAGCCCTTTGTCCTCCGCCACACGGTCAACTTCCTCCATAGCGTCAGCAAAGTAGCAGGTCATAACCGTATACAGGTCAACCATCTTGCCGAGAAATGTCGTGAGAAGCTGCTGGTGCGGTTCGCCCTTTACTGTATGGGAAACTGTGTCCAGATACTTCTTGATGTGTTCCTCAATATCCCGCTGGCAGAGAGTATAGGTGTCATATTCCTTATCATCGGAAAGACCTGTCAGCCATTCGGGAGTTGTGAGCAACGCTTCCGCAAGACCGTTGATAACCATTGTGCGCTTCGGATTAACCCCGTCCGCTTCGTACCGCTGAATGGTGGATTTGTTCACGCCCACACGCCTGCCGAGTTCCGGCATGGTAATGTTTAACTCTGTGCGGCGTTCCTTAATCCGCCCACCGACCTGTTTTGCGGTGAATGTGGTTTCTTTTTTCAAGGTGTTCACCTCCTGACTGGTATCAGTATAACACGCCGATACTTATTTTGCAACCATTATCTCGATAAAAATTGTAAATAAACTATGAATGGTTGCAAAACGGGTTGACAAGAGATGACAGAATAAGTATAATGATAAAACAGTAGTTGCAAAATGAGTATTCTAAAAAGGAGGTTGATAGAATGAACGCAGTCAAAATGGGACTTACCATAGAGGAAGCCGCAGAATGTACGGGTATCGGCAGGAACACCATGCGGAAGCTGGTGGAATGGGGAAAGCTGCCCGTCCTCAAAGTGGGGCGCAAGACCATTATCCGCAGGGACACGCTGGAACGGTTTCTGACGGTCAATCAGGGAAGAAATCTTCTGAAACCCGATGATGTCCGCAGAGTGGAATGACCATCCATTCTTTTTCGGGAAGTAACCCTAAGCCCTCGGCGTTTGAGAGCGAAATACACCCCTCGCACAAATCTTCGATTTGTACTCCGGGTATTTCGCCCTTGCAGGGGGCTTCCGTATCAACCGCCTGCAGCGTATGATACGGGGCTGTCACCGTTGCCGCAGTGACAGCCGCAACCGTAAACGATTGCAAAAAAGGACGCACCTTGACAACAGAAAACGGAGATGATGTATGCCGAGACACAGTTTTATCCAGATGTCAAAGCTGCCCAATGTCAAAGGGCGAATATCATATATTACAAGCCATGCAAGGCAGGAAAACCTCTATGCCACCTACCGCACCGCCGACAGTACCTTTTGGAGCAATCTTGCAAGGGAAAGCCAGCAGGAGTTTCAGTGCAGCGGCACAGAGGGCAAATGTATCGAAGCAAGGGAACTGATTATCGCCTTGCCCGAAGTCTATACGCAATATGAACCGCAGCAGGTACTCACGGACTTTACAGAGGAGTTCCGCAGGCGGTACGGTGTGGAGTGCGTGTCCGCCCTCCACCACAACAAGCGCAAGACGAATTATCATATCCATCTGATTTTCAGCGAGAGGAAACTGCTCCCCGAACCTGATGTGAAGATTGCTTCCCGCAGCGTATTCTTTGATGAGACTGGAAAGCGTGTCCGCACCAAAAAGGAAATCACGGGGGAGGACGGGCAGATACGGAAAGGCTGTACCGTCATCAAAAAAGGCGAGGTATACGAAAGCCATCTGTTTACTGCCAAAGATACACGCTTTAAGGGAGAGCCTTTTCTCCGAGAGATAAAGGAAGTGTATACGGAACTTATCAACCGCCATATCTCTGATCCTGAGCAGCACTTAAAGGTATTTGATAAAAACAGCGTCTATCTGCCGACCAAGAAAATCGGCAAGAACAATCCCAAAGAGGACGAAATCAAAGCCGACAATGCCGCAAGGCAGGAATGGAACAGGACAGCGGATATGGCGTTATTATCAGGTATCTCCGAAGCAAAGATTTTAGAAGTCAAGCGGACAGAGATACACGAAAAAACGAGCCAGTCTATCAAAAACAAGGGCTGGCTCCCCAATCTGTTCCGCAGTATTGTCAGCAAGGCAAAGGACTTCCTGCAAAGCCTAATCCGTGAACACGATATGCCGCCGAAGCCTGTCCTTGAAATAGATATGGCAGAGTTCCGTACCATGCAAAAGCTGATGATAAAGGCGCAGGATAAGGCGAAAGAAATCCGGCATTTGCAGGATACGGTACTTCCGAAACTGAAACAGCAACTTGCCGACACAAAAGGGATTTTCAAGGGTAAGGAGCGCAAGGCGCTCACAGAACAGATACAGCGGACAGAAAAGGAAATCGCTGAAAAGCTGGATAAACTGCCCGATGTTCTGAAAGAGGACGGTTATCCCGATGTGCAGGCGTTCATGGCAACCTACCGCAAGGCGGAGGCTGTCGTGGAGCAGTACAATCGTGACCTTGCCGCATGGGAGAGGCAGGTCAGGGAAAAACAGAAACCTGCCCAAAAAGAGCAGGCAAAGCCGCCCGAACGGAAGAGCGTACTGAAACGCCTGCGCCAGCTTCAGGCGGTGGGCAGACAGAGAAGCCAGCCAAAGCGAAAATCCCACGACAGAGAAAGATAGCTTTAATGCCGAAAACAACACCGCAGGGCAGTACCTCTGCCTTGCGGGATTACATACATTTTAAGACAGAGAAACACCCTGCAAGATTTTGAAGTCTTGCAGGGCGTAGGTGGTTCATTCAGAAATTAATACATCTCCATCGGAGATTGTTGCCTTAAATGCCGAAATTGCACCTGCAATGGTGTTACCACTGGTTTCATCAATTTCGCCTTCATAGGAAATTTGCACGGTATCACCAACCTTGACAATTCCATAATCTACATAACGGGAGATACGAAGGTCATTTAGCAGAACCTTGTAGGTGATACCGTCCGCCGGCTTCTTACACAGGATAGAATCATCCACCAAGATATATTCTTCCGTAATCTCAATGATTGTACCGGCTACCGAGTTTCTGTACGGTTCATACTCTACTTCAGTGGAATTCTCTTTCGCATAATGGATAATCCTGCTTGCAGCATCCTCGCCGATGTTGAATAGATACTGCCAATTAAATGCGTTTGTCCACAGATAGCCGTCTTCCGTCACATACAGAGCAACTTTGTAAACACCAAGTGCTTCGGAAGTAATCGTAAAACTGAGGTAACTTCTGTCACCAACCGTCCATGTTTGATCTTCAACGAAAGGGGCGTTCCTACATTCGGACAGAACTTCCCACACATAATCGTCACTGCTCAATGCAAAACGTTTGCTATCAGGAGTATTGTCTCCCTCAGAAAAGCGCTGAAACTCCACGACCTCGGACAGATTTACGGCATCCATAAGCTCACCAAGGGTGTTCGGAGGAGCATACTCGTCATTTTGAAAGACATAATAACTGTCCTCCATCTTTACGGCTATAAACTGACTTTGAGCAATATCCTTCAATGCATATGCTTCAAACTCGGCAGAATATTTTTTTCCATTATTGACTTCATCATATCCAACCACAGTGTAGTTGCCAATACTCTCGCCAATCCATGTTTCTGATACCGCACGGCCTTTTCCATGATACTCAATACCGTCAATTTTGACATTCCTATATTTTTCATATACAGTCTGATACTCCCATGGCCATACAATTGCAGATTCGCTGGCTCGGATAGAAAAGTCCTTGTATCTGCCGTCGGTTCCCTCCGGTGTTACATTTTCCCGAAATAGCGATGGGAGGATTGCCGCCCCTACAATTACAATCACTGCAAAGCATGCTGCCAAGGAACCCCATTTTAACCAATGTTTCTTATTTTTCTTCTTGCACTTAGCTGCGTCGGCGACAAGATCGTCATCAATTTGCCCGATGGCATTTGCGATTCTCGGTGTTTTCATATTTCAACGCCCTCCTTAATCAAGTAATCTTTTAGCTTGTTTCGGGTGTAGAACAACATATTTTTGACCTTACTCTCAGTAAAAGAATAGCGCTTTGCAATCTCCCTTATAGAATCGAAATAAAAATACTTGCGGATGAAGACATTTCTGACATATTCCTCCTGACTGCGAAGAAACGTACTGATCAGCTCACCTACATCCTCGTCGCTCACATCGGGGGCATATCGTTCATCCGGCAATACTGCCGCAAGCTCGTCCAAGGATAAAATGATCTCCGCTGACCGTTTCTTTCGCTTCATAAACTCCAGTCGCTTCAAAGAGAGATTTCGTGCAATCTTGCAGATAAAGGGCATGAAATTGTGCGGTCTTGTAGGCGGAATGGTGTTCCACACACTCACATAAGTATCATTAACGCATTCCTCAGAATCTTCGTGATTATTTAGAATGTTATAGGCAATACTGTGGCAGAGTTTTCCGTACTTTGTATCCGTCTCCTTGATCGCCTGTTCATCTCTATTAAAGTAGAGTTCTATGATTCTCAGATCATCCATGTTGTTCACCTCCCTCATTTGACCTAAAAGCGCTTTCACCTATTAAGTACGTTTTTTGAGGCGATGGTCTTAAAAAATAACTCTTTTAGAATTATACCATAAATCTTTGATTTTTCGGTCATATACATAAAAACGGCGGCAAGGTTTTCCTCGCCGCCGCTCCGGCTTAACTGTAAATCAGTTCTGCATTTACAATCTCCACCGCTCTACTGCGAATATTATTCATCCTGCCAACCCACTCCATTTGATTTTCTGTTTTTAGTTGCTCGGTTACGCCCTCACGCTCCGACATCTGTTTTATCAACCGAAGGAACATATCCTTTGCCTGTTTGTCTATCTCGGCAAGGTATTCGTTCAGCCTTCCGCTTGTGAGCAAATTGGTATATGTAAGCCTGTGATATTCTTTCAGATAGTGCAAATGCCGCTGTCCCCACAAACCGATAGGCTGTTCTTTTTCGGTTGGTAAGATAAGACAAGGAATATAATAATCTCCTTGCAGTTCATACCACAGACCATTTTTATCATCGTAAATATACTTGTCCATTGAAAAATCCTCCGTTATAATATATTCGCACATACATCACAGTTCTCCGATTGCCACACTTATGTTTATTCTTGTTATGAGATTTTCTTGCCCTTGTATTTGCCCTTATGAGCAAGGAGGGAAAGAGTAAACTTGTGTGTAACCGTATAAAGAGATAAGGAGAACACATTGCGATAAATCCTTTATTTTCAGGGCTTTTGGAGGATTTTATTAAAACACTGTAACCTCTGTTGAGAGGTCATAATTTACTGATGTTCAAATTATTATTTGTCGTGTCTGTTTTTATAGAATTATTGCTTATATGTATTTTTATTAAAAGCAACGATGTATTTAAAACGGCAGAAAGCAAGTTTAATAAATTATAAACTATATCGGCATAATCAAACAGTTCGAAGAGCTGTTTGACGATAAAATAGTAGGAAACAGTCAAACTACTAAAAACTGATACAGGCGCAAAAACACCAATTCGCATATATACTAATCGAGAGGTATTATAAAAATGTATAGCTTTATCAGACTGCTAATCGGATGTATATTTTTAATATGTTCTTTCGTGTTGATAAAAAGGTCAAAAACCGTTCATAAAAAAGCGCTGTATATTGTTTTTTTATGTTTGTCGGGAATATTGCCGACGGTTTTATCGTTTATACCGTTTGAAAACAGTTTTATAACATTTAAATCTCTCGACTCGGCTTATCATTATGTTTACGGCAAATCTGACATGAAACTTGTTGTAGAAGGAGACGATTGCGATTTTGTTGTCGGCAGCCAAAAAGACAAGGACAAGGTAACGTATGCATTTATGCCCAAAACCGCTGACGGATGGAAAGCAAGTAAAAATATCAATGCCAAAAGAATAATTGTACAAAATTATGATTTCGGTTTTTTAGATGTTTACCAGAGCAAAGGCACAAAAGATTATTTTATAACTATCCTTAATAAAACCGACAAAGACTTGATTATTTCCGATAAGTACAATAGCGAATTTTAACCTCTTAAAAGTGGCGAAGATTCTCTCGGACAGACGTATACTACTTACTATGCTCATATTCCCAACTTCGATTCGTCATACAGCTTAACTGTAAACGGTACTGAAATAGTATTGCAAAAGCCATAGTTTGACAACGTTTTTCAAGCTTGTTACGTGTCGGGACATTTTTGATATATATTAACTATATTTGTGCTAATACGTAACACATGCTTTAACGGTCAGGCTGTGACCTATGACGAAATCGGCAATCCCATCACTTTTGGCAGTAAGACATTTGAGTGGTGCGGCAGGCAGCTTGAACGTATAACCGACGGCGACAGAGTAAGCAAAACCGTAAACGGCGTAAAGACCGAATATTTCTATAACGGAAGCTCGTGCAATGGAGCAGATTCTAATTTCTGCATATACACTTGATAATTTACTCAATGCTTGAAGAAAAATTGCAGTGGGAAATGTTGCTGGTTTTACAGGTAGAATTGATAATGTTATTAGCATCTTTGAAGGTGTTGCAGAAGATGAGTTATTAAATTTGATGGGACAGTGATAAAATGGGTACTTGTGGCACCGGTCTGTATTCAAATGATTCTGCTTGCGATATTCGCGGCGATTATATAGACAAACTAAAGCGCGGAAAAACAAATGATGAGGCAACACAAGAACTGATTAACAGCAACCGTGATATTATGGGAGATGTTGAGGAAGAACCGTTATTTTGGTTTGCTTTAGCAGACACGCAATGGAATTACGGAAGACTGCTTCCAAAGGTAAAAGAAAAAGCGTTGTATTTTCTTTCACAAGACAAAGAATTGCAGCGATGGAAAGAATCCGGTGAAAGGCAGCTGACTTCGTGGATAAAAACTCTTGATACGCTGAAAGAAAAACTTGAGTCCCCTCAACCCCCTGAAAAAAAGGTGTACAAATATAGACTTTACCGGTGCAAATGGCATCTTGGAGATGTTTATGCATACCGTTTTTCCGGCAATTACAGCAAAGAAAAAGGCTTCTATGAGAAATATACTGTTTTCAGGAAAGTATCAGAGTATTCTTGGTGGCCCGGACACATTGTTCCTGTTGTTCAGGTTTATAAATGGATTGGCGACAATGTTCCGTCTTTAGATGAATTGTCAAGCTTTGGTATACTTCCAACCTCATATGACTTGGATTTATCCCCTGAAGAATCTCCTGATGGAATTTTACTGATTTCGGAATCTGACAAGGCTATTCCGAAAAATAATCTTATGTTTCTCGGAAATCTTCCCGGAAACGATTTAATTTCTTTCCGTGGTCATGATTATTTGCTGAATTATATCCCGGTTGGGTGGGAAGCAAGCAAATACAACGAAAAATTTGAGCATTACGCGATTGATATGTATCTTGCTTGTTGTAACAACAAATAGCGAAGTTTTTAGCACAGTCAAACAGAACAAAGCGTTATTGGGCGGTATATAATGCGGAAACATTCAAGCATAAAAACATGAAATGACAATTTCAGAGCCTGTTCCATATGAATATCCAGCTGACAAAGACTGCAAATTATCATCTACCAATCGGCGTGTTTGGCGCAGGCTTGTGGGGAGGTGTTATGCGTGATTAAATTTACAAAAAACCTTTTATTTAATCCAGCGGAAATATGTATTACAGGTATTAGATGTAACTTCAATAATATAGCAAAAATCTCAACTATATTTGACTTCAAATGGACTGAAGTGACGATTGATTCTGTAAAAGAAGGAAGTTCGTTATTAGAATTTGTAAAGGTTCAAGGATTGAAATACTTTATACGTCACCATTCAAGTGGTAATATAGAGATGTCTGTGGTTGTGCCATGCCATTTATTTGAAGTTTTTTTGGATAAAGCAATTAAAGAAAATCCAGAAAATATATTTATGCTCAATTTACTTGAACCTGCAGGTAACGTATGTTTACAGCAACCTTTTGAAGAATTGGTAATTACTGGAATTACCGATGTGTTTATATCCATTGCTTTAGATGAAAATGCCTTGCTGATTTGTATGAATAAATCTTTAGTCATACCTCAGGAGGTGTTCAAGAGGTTAAAGAAACTATGTTTTGACTAACATTATGCACAGCGCCGGCAAATAACGCCTTTTGGGACAAAAGGCAACCGCTGGGATAATTCCGAGTTTCTAAAGATTTCAGGAGCACTCCTGACAAGTTTTGCCTTTGTGGTATCACAAAGGCGACGCTTTCGGTTTCATTTATAACGGCGAAGAATATTACTACATAAAGAATGTTCAAAACGATATAGTCGCAATAGCCGATAAAAACGGAGATATAGTTGCAAACTATTACTACGACGCTTGGGGTAACATAACCCAAATAACCGGCACGGCAGCCTTGAATGGAATGGGCGACAGGGCATTGTCAGGTGCCGTTGCTGGCGCAATAACAGGCGCTGCCGGTAGTGCGGTAAAAGTCTCACAAGCAGCGAAAGCGTGGAATAGTAGCACCTTTAAATCAGGGTATCAAACAATGAAATACCACTACAATAAGCACGTAGTAAGCGAAGGATTGACAAAGGGAAATAATGTGCTCGAATATACACGAGATGCAGTAAGCTTTGCCAATCGAAATTCTTCGGTATTGAAGTATACCTACAACTACAAATATGGAAATGCATCTTGGAATTTTACTTATTTGACCGGACAGGGCGGAATGTTTACATCGACTGGTAAAATTTTAACGTTTTGGTATAGGTGAATCTAATGAAAAACAAACAACACGAGTACATTTTGAAAGCGTTTATAAACTCAAGGATTCCTATGGCGATTCGTAGAAATTCTCCAGAACTTATTGCTATTGATTCTGTTGTAGGTGGGTATTGCTCTCAATTGATACATCGAGCAAAATTCATTGAACTCCCATCGAGTGAAATTATTTCTAAAACCGAAAAAGCTGCTTTTTCAGAATTGATAAATCAATCAACAGGAATGGAAAAAGATGAATTAGTGGTGTACTATCGACTTGCAATACTTGTGGAATCTATATTGATTCAATATCGCAAATAACATATGCCCGCAAGCAACGCCTTTTGGGGCAAAAGGCAACTGCTGGGATAATTCCGAGTTTCTAAAGATTTCGGCAGTACTCCTGACAAGTGCCGTGGTATTCGAGCGGCGATGCTTGCCGGACAAAGCTTTAATGCGCAATATGAATTTGGAATTAATGTTATCAAAATGTTTATGTAAGGTGTATATGAAAGATTATTATAATTTGTTTGTGGAGTTATCGCTACAACAGTGTACTAAAAACGACTATGGAAATAAACTAAAAGTAAAAAAACATAATGCAGCTTATAAAAAACTTAACAAGTTGCAAGACGAAATGATGAAAAACATCGGTGACGACGCATTACATGCGTTGCTTAATCACGAAGATGATAGAGTAAAAATCAACGCCGCTTCTTTCTGCCTAAATTCAGAGGTCTTAGTTGAGCAATCCATTCTCACATTGGAAAAAATAATTGCTGGTTCAGACGATCCGACAATATGTTTTTCCGCAAAAATGTTATTACAAAAATTCAGATGAATTATACCAGCAAGCATCGCCTTTTGGGGACAAAAGGCAACTGCTGGGATAATCCCAAGCCCTTAAATGTTTCAAGGAATTCCTGACAAGTGCCGTGGTATTCGAGCGGCGATGCTTGCCGGTATATAGCGCTCTTTTCGGCCTAGTAACATTCCAAAAAATCATCCCCCCCGGAGGGGGCATCCATCCGGGGTACATAGCAGAATCCAGCCGAGACGGACTATTACCACCTCAAATCACGCTATTATTCTCCTGAAGTCGGCAGGTTCTTGAATGCGGACGGTTACGTGCAAACCGGACAGGGATTGTTAGACAAAAATATGTTTGCATATTGTGGCAACAATCCTGTAAATAGGAGAGACGGTAACGGTAATGCTTGGAAAGATGTAAAGAAATGGTTTTCAAAAAGGTGGAACGCATTTAAGAATTTTGTAGGTAATACATTTGGAAACGAGAAAACAAGTGTTTTTGTTGAGGATTCCACACCAGCTGTAGATATTTCTAATTTAATACCGGCTTCTATGACTGTTGGTAACCGTACAAGCACTCAAAAAAAGCCTTTCTCAAAATCTAAACCTATTATGACTTACGGACAAGTTCGAGGCGATTTCATTTTTGCCTCTTCGTGTGGTGTAAAAATAAACTTTAAAAACCAATATTATGATTTAAGTTTAGGAGTCGATAATATAGGATTTTCAAAAAGCACATATTTTTCTGACAATTCCTATAGCTCTAAAGGAATTAAAATGGATTTATCGAGAATGCAAGTTGGTATTGAGGCTTCAACTACAGTGATATCTTGGAGCGCAGATAACCAAATTGAAAATACTGATTATATTTACTATAATATAAGTATGATTTGGCCAATTGTAGCTGTAGGCACATTGGTTGGGATAACAAATGTGCCTGAATATAGCGGTTATCCTCAATTGCAGCCACAACCGAATAATTAAAAAAGTGGTGTCATTATGTTTTATATAATAAGACTTGTTATAGCGTGTATTGCTGTTTTGCTTGCATTGCTTTTTACAAAACATACTAAAAATAGAAAACGCATTGTTGCTATTGTACTTGTTATGGTTGCGGTTTTATATCAGCTTTCTGTTGTTTTTCCGATTGAACAAATACATAAATACGATAATGTTGAAGAGGTATTTGATTATATGTATTCGGGAAATATCGACTTTATAGAATACGGTCAGGATTCGGCATTTGTTTCATTCAGGCAGAAATCCTCTCCCAATAGGTTTAGGTCTGCAGTGATTTTGAAAAAGGACGGAAAATATATAGTCGGATTTCCTAAAAAGAACCAACGTATTTACTATTGTTCAGGTTCAGGGGTTAGTGTAAGCTTTTACCACCTAAAAGATACTAACGATTATTATTTGACTATTTTCGGCAGTGTTGCTCCTGATAGTGTGTCGGATTCTGAAAATCACAAATTTAATTTTGCCAACGGCAACATATCAAGCACAACTACAGTTTATATTAAAGACATCAGTAATTATAGCTTGACTTATACCGGATTGGAGCACGAATACACGATTTCAACTTATATGGAAAATGAAAAATTATGCTTTAATGTGACAGGCGATGTTAATAACAGCTCGGAATACTTAAATAATATATAAAATATAAAGCAACATTGTGGACGTTTTTGTTTGCAGAAAGGAGTTAGGCTCATATATATAGTTAAATAAAAGTGCCGTGGTATTCGAACGGCGGTGATTGCCGGTAGACGGCATTTTGTTTCAGCAGGTAACCGTCCGAAAAGACACAGCCCCGGAGTGGGGGCATCACTCCGGGGTACATAGCAGAATCCAGCCGAGACGGGTTATTACCACCTCAAATCACGCTATTATTCTCCCGAAGTCGGCAGGTTCTTGAATGCGGATAGTGTTGATGTACTTGACGAAGACCAAAATAATGTTCTTGAGAATAATTTATTTGCATATTGCCTTAATAATCCTGTAAATATGGTTGATTATGATGGAAATAGCGCAATAGCTATAGCAGGAGGTTATGGTTTATATGTATGGGCGTTTGCCGGGGCAAATGCATGGAATATTATTGGTCAAGTAGTACTTGTTGGAATGGCTGTTGTAACTATTGTATTAGCAATAAAAATAGTTTACGATAAAACATCTGGGAAAAAAACTACTAAAAATGGTTCACAGTCTGCCGGACACAGGAGTACTAGAAATGGTTCAAAGAGAAAAACTAATGACAAACATACAAGACCAAGACCGGGGCGTAAAAGTGAAAAGAAAAAGATGAAACCGTCTTGGAAAAGAAGGAGGTAAAATAATATGGATATTATAAACAGCATAAAATTTTGTCGAGACAAGCGAAAGGTTGCAAACGTATACCTCGATAAAGAGGACACATGCCATCATCTGACGGGATATATTACCGCCTGTAATGATGACGAGGTGCTGATAGCCCACATTAACACACGAGGCGAATACGACGGATTTGTATATGAATATGCAAGCAATGTTTATCGTGTCGAATATGACGGAGAGTATGAAAATAAAATCGGAACGCTGTATAAATTAAAACATCAAAGTCACCCACAATTTGAACCTGATGAAGGAAATATTCTCTTCTCATTGCTGAAATTTGCTGAAAACAGCAAACTTTTGGTTTCGTTGGAGGATGAAGAGAACAGCGTAACCGGTTTTTTGAAAAGCTTTTCCGACACCCAAATTGAGCTTGAAACCGTAAATGAATACGGTAAATACAGCGGTGTTACCGTAATCGATTTGGAAATGGTTGAAACCATTTCCGTTGACACCGATTACGAGCAAGACGTTAAATTGTTGGCAGATAATAATACAGAGAACGGTTCTGGGTGTTGAAAGCCGTGCGAAACAGTTGAAGTGCGTATATTTATTTTATAATACACCGCCTTGGCTCAAACGAACCCTCTGCGATACAGAAGCTACTATTACGACAGCGAGACAGGGCTTTATTATGTATCCAGCCGTTATTACGATCCTGAGATCGGTCGGTGGATTAATGCAGACAATCAGCTAACAACCGGTAGCGATATGACCGGTATGAACCTGTTTGCCTATTGTGGAAACAACCCTGTGAACAGAATTGACCCTACCGGCGAAGCGTGGTGGCATTGGGCGCTTGGCGCGGCAATTGTTGCGGCATGTGCGGTAGCAACAGTTGTCACTGCGGGAGGATTTGCGGCAGCAGCAGGTGCAGTTGTAGCCGTTGGAAGCGGAATGGCCGCTGCAACAACAGCGTCTACTATAGCCGCCGGAGCATTTATTGGATCAGCAACAGTTTACGGAATGGCGGTAGCAACGGCTGCTTCTACATCCAGATCAGTAAAAGAGTTTAATTCAAAGGGCAATTGGGGAACTGTTGCGGCAACCGCAGGCGGTGCTATTTTAGGTGGGGGAAGTGCGTATGTATCTACAAAGGGTTCTTCAACTTCGCCCAAAACAAATCAACCAATATCACGAGGTTCAACAGGTAGAACACAACCGGTTAATTTAAGAGAACAACTTGCAATGGAACAAGTAAAGTCAAATCCGTCAGCGGGTCATCGACTGGATATAGCTATGAACAATCCCCGTTGGCCAGCTTCTGAAGGGTGGGTTAAGATGCAGCAAATTGTTCCTACATCACAAGGCAATATCAATATTCATTATGTTTATAACCAGACATTAAAAATATTTGATGATTTTAAATTTAAATAAATATGGAGGAGCAAATGACGGATTATATTTTAATAGAAAAGATTTGGCAGGATATTTTTTGCTATCAGGTTAAAATCACCTGTGCGTCTAGTCATGTTGTAGCTACAAATGATATATATATATCAGATGATAGCATTGATACATTATTTAATGGCTTAAATGATTTTATTAAAGGTAAAACAAAAGAATTTTTTTGGGAAAATGGTAAAAAAGGAGATGATTCCACCGCATGCATAACATTTGAATTTATACACAAAGATAAGTTGGGACATATTTTGATAGAAGTATATATGGAATTGGATGATGGTGGGAATTACAGTAGTCACAACTGTTGCTTTTATCTCAATACGGAGATAGGATTACTGGAAAAATTTTGCCAAAAACTTCCAACACTTAAGCGAGAATTATTAGGGATAGAATTGGTTTTAAATGACAACGACTAATTTTTTAGTCTACTGTTAAAGCCTATTTCATCTGGACAAGCATCACCTTTTGGGGACAAAAGGCAAATTGTTGGGAGAATCCCAACCCCTTAAAGGTTTCAGGAATAGTCCTGACAAATGCCGTGGTATCCGAGCGGCGGTGATTGCCGATGCTTAACAGACACAACGGCTCAAAGGACTGTTTGACGGTAAAATAGTGAGGAAACAGTCAAACTAAAAACTGATACAGGCGCAAAAACACCCCTACTTTCGTTTTGAAAGTAGGGGTGTTCTTGTATGTTTACGGGTGTCGCTTATATCATACTTATGCAGTAGCAAAACATTTTAGAATTACAACATCGTCGTTGTAGTCAATGTTGACAAATTATCAAAATAATAATATAATATTTTGTACATAAACAATGAATTGCGGAAGTAACACATATTGTGTTCTTTATAAAAAACAAGTGGGGGAAAAACATGAAAGCAAAACGGTATTTTAAAATTTTGTCGGTATTTTTATCAATGCTTATGTTGATAAGTGTGATACCGATAAACGGGGCAGCAATTGAAAAAATTGATGCGAGTAGCGATACTCAAAATGAAGCAGAAACAAAGTTGGCTTCAGATGGCGAAATTTTGTATGAAATTAACGACAAACGTACTCAAAATAGCAAAACATACAAAAAAAGCGACGGTTCGTATTGTACTTATTTATCTTCTTCAGTGCTACATTATTTTGATGGTGAAGAATGGCGTGATATAAACAATACAATAACTCCTGACGGAAATGGTGCATATAAGAATGTATCTAATTCATTTGAAATAAAATTTCCGGAAACCTTGAAAGAAAATAATAGCATTGATGTTTTAAAAGATGGACATGCTATATCTTTTGTGATTAACGGTGGAGATTCTGATAAAAAAGCTGACATTCAAAATCCGAAAGAAACAGCTGATATAAGCTCTCTTCATGATAAGTCAGACTCTTCAGTAAGTTATAAGAATGTATTAAAGAATACTGATATACAATATAGTGTTAATGGTAATGTTGTAAAAGAAAACATTATTATAAAAAGTAAGAAAGCAGTTGAAAAAACGTATTCTTATACTGTTTCAACCGACCTTTCTATTGAAAAAAATAATGATGGTAGCCTTATCTCTAAAGATGCTGAGGGTAATAACGTATTTAAAATACCATCTCCGGTTATGTATGACGATGATAAAAACTCGTCTTCGAAGATTGCGGTGACGCTTGAAAAAATATGTGAGGGACAATATATATTAGAGTATTGTCCTGATGAAGCTTGGCTGAAATCTAAGGATAGGACGTATCCGGTAGTTCTCGACCCTGTTATTTCAGAAGTTGGGGATTCTGTTGTTACTAATACTTGTGTAACGAGTTCAGACCCGGATGCCACAGGAGAAGATTCTTTGCTCTGTCTGTCGGCAGATAATTATATTCCTGATAATTCGTCCGAACCTATAACGGCTATTACATATCTCAATTTAAATAAAAGTCAAATTTTAGATGCTATAGACGGCGCAGTTGTTACCGAAGCTCAACTTATCGGACAAGGCTGTGTTAAAGGAAAAATTGCAATAAAGGAAGTATCGGACTCTGTTGATTTCTCTAATGTCACTTTTAATACAAGGCCTAAGTTATCAAGTGGCATTTTGGATTATTATACAGGGTTTAATGTGTTGCCCGAAAACCCAACAACAGTCAACTTCAACATAACGGACTATATAAACAGAATTGTCAATAATTACTCAAGCAACAAAGGACTTGCTCTTGTTCCGCTCGACAATTCTTCGTATGGTGTGCTGCTCGGCAATACTATTGTGGGAGAAAATAAGAAATCAAACATAGGATTGCTTTTAAGTTATACTGAAGTTAAGGGATATGACAGCCGTTATCAATATCATACTCAAAGCATTGATAATGACGAAACGGCATATGTTAACGATTTTACGCGCGATATGTCGATTATTAGAAAAGATATGGCTCTTGATGGTAATGTTATGCCTGTGAACATTTCTTTTGTCTATAATTCATGTGCCGATTCAATTAAGCACTATGCTGTATCAATTAAAGAAAATGCAGTTTCTGATGTGTATGGAACTAATTGGATAAGTAATTATAATAGGTGTGTTGTTCCGGTTGTAAACGATTCAAATGTTATAACATATAACTATTTAACTGATACAGGAGCGATAATAGCTTTTAATGCAAGCGTGAATACGAATTCGGAAGATAATGACGTAATTGTTTTCGACGAAGAGAAAGCGTCCGTGATTGGTAGTAGTGGGTATTCTATGGAACTTTTGGATGTACCCGATGATTATGATGGCGATTTGCTTGACTATATAGTTGTAAAACGTCCTAATGGGCAAAAGGAACGTTTTGACAAATATGGTAGACTTATTTCTGTAACAAAAACGGTTAAAACATCAAGCGGATATGCTGAACAAAGTATCAATATCGCTTATGTTAGTGACCTTAGTACAGATGGTAATTATTTTGCAATAAAGAGCATAACTGATGGCGTTGGCAGAAAATATCTGTTTTCATATAATACTGCCGGAAAGCTTGAAAATATCAAGTGTTTTATGCCTAATGGAACACAAATACATAGCGCAAATGAATTCTATTATATGATGAGCACTTATAAATATGATGGAGAAAATCTTGTTTCTGTAACAAAGAATAGCTCCAAGACGTATTCTTATGAGTATAACTCAAGCAACGAAATGGTTTCGGCAAGTGTTGCGTCTCAGTATAAAGTAGGTTTTGGATATAATGATAATGGGAAAATAAATTATATAGAAGAACTTGCCAAAAAGGATTCTTTGTTTGAAAGAGGAAACACAATTGTAGTTAGTTCTGATGGCCCTTATGGAGTGGCATTTAAGGATTCTACCGGGACGATAGTTTATGAGCAGTTTGATAACTTTGGGAAAAATATAGGAACATATGATAACAAAGGTTATTACACATACTTGACAGGTAAAAATAAGGACGTATCCGGTAATATAACTTCGGCTTCAAACCTTTTGTTAAACGGAAGTTTCGAGTCGGGAATAAATTCGTGGGACAGTGAAAATGTTGAAGCGACTGATGTCGTTGATACAACTTTTGATTCGGGTGCACATTCCATTAAATTCGCCTCGGACGATAAAACAGATAAATACATTTCTCAAACAGTTAATATTTCTAAAAATGCACCCTATACTTTGTCTGTAAAAGTAAAGTCCGCTGAGGCGAATGCTGACAGCAAGCTTACATTGCTTTTGGAATTTTCTGATGCTCATGGCGAGATGCAAAATATTGAAGAGAGAGTAATAACCGCAGTTGGCGGAGACTTTCAAACTTATTCTTTGCAAATAGCACCGAAAGCTTTTGTTGGCTCTGGAATAATAACTGTTTCGATAGGGCTTGAAAACTCAAACGGTGAGTTCTATGTTGATAGTGCCATGCTTGAAGAGGGTAATGGTGTTGGAGAATATGACTATTTGCAAAATGGCAATTTCGAAATTGGTACAGATAATAATATAAACGGTTGGAATAGTGAAAATAGTTATATTAAAAGAACCGATTCTATTTGCAATCGCTCCAAGACAATGCTTAGTTTCCCTCAAGCAAGTATAAACAATAATGTCGAGTTTTCACAAAGCATTACATTGAACGGAAAAAAAGGTGATGTAATTTCGTTTGGAGGCTGGTATCGAGGGAAATATGTGGCATCAGATACTACCATGAATTTGAAAACTGCAAACGGACAAGATGTTACATCTGCTTTGCGTTTGTTAAAGGATAGAAATGCCGGCTTTAAAGTTACATATAATTATGTAGATGACGATGGAAAAACCGCAACGGACTCGATTTTTGTTTCTGCAAAGCAGTATATTAAAAATTGGCAATATCTTGCTGATGATGTTACCTTAAAAGGTGACTGTACTGAAGTTACGTTTAGTTTTGTTTACGAAAATTTACCCGGCACTCCATCCATCGCTGAGGTTAGTTTGCATAAAAACTCTGCTGTAACAGACTCCTTAAATACTGAAAATACTGCCGATGCTTCTACTGGAGAAGTAGTTGAAGAGCCTCAACAGTCTACTACCATAACATCTTGTATTTGTGGGGAAGACTGTGCCTATGGCGACGGCTGCATATGTAGCTGTAAAAGTAAGGACTCCTGCAAGTGTTTGCAGTGTAAAAAACGGTTCGACATTGTTTATGATGATTTTGGAAATCTTTTGTCACTCGCGATAAATGGATATGACCTTAACACGTTGATTTCAATGTTTAACAAGCGCTCATATACTTCGGACGGAAACTATCTTACGTCAACGGTTTCTGAAAATGACAAGGAAACTACATATAACTATAGCCGAGAAAACGGTTATTTAAAGTCAAAAACAGAACCGCAGGGAAAAACAACATCATATTCATATTCGACAACCGGTAATCTTACAAAATCATCTGTTGCCTTATCCGAAAATTCATCCCTTGATGCAACATATGGTTATGACAATTTGGGTAGAATTACATCCATAGGTCATAATGATTTCCATTATATTATCAGTTATAATACATGGGGTAATGTGTCACGTATAATGGTAGGACTTTCCGGGTTGCTTACAGGGAAAGTGCTTGTTAATTATACTTATGACGAGGGTGCATATCGAAATCGTCTTTTAAAGGCATCTTATGCGAATGGTGGTTATACTTCGTATAATTATGATAATAGCGGTAATATAATTGAAATAAGAAATGCCGACAGCGGTTCTGAAAATGCAAAAGTAAACGTCTACAAATACTCATATGATTTGTATGGCAATATGCTTTCTGAAACTGATATTATAAATTCTGAAATAACGAGAACGATATATTATAATGGAAATTCAACCGAAGTTTTGGTCGGTGATAGACTGGAAAGTTACGAAACGTATGATTCCGATGGCAATGCTGTTGAGATTGTTAATGGAACAGAATTTGTAACAAAGTCTTATGACTCTGAAACATCTACGGATACACAAAACACTAAGAACAGCTCTGCACTATTAAGTAAAGATGCATCCGTCGGCTTTACAGTAACAAATGATTCATTTGGAAGAACAGTGCAAAAAGAAGTTCTCATGTCTGACCCATTAACTCTTTCTTCAAATTATGCAGAAATAAAGACGGACTATTCTTATCAAAGCTTTGAAAAAGATGGAAAGCCCATGGCTTCGAGCAAGACGGAAACGCTGTATAATACCGTGTCTTCTGTTACAGACGGAATAAAAACAGTTGTCTCAAATGAAGGATATTATTACGAATATGACGACAATGGTAATATAACACACGAATATTCGGTTTCTGCTGATGGTACAAAAACGCTTCGTTATCGCTATACTTACGATAAGGCTGAGCAGCTTGTCCGTTTTGATGATAATGTTAACGGAAAATCATACAAATATAGATATGATGCAGGTGGAAACAGAACATCAATTTATGAGTATCCATTTACTCTTAGTGCTTCGTTCTCTAAATTAAAAAAGTGGACTACGGCTTCATACGGGTTTGATAGTGGCTCAAATTATATGCTTTGGAATGACCGTCTAAAAACATATAATGGTAAGGACATAAAATATGACCTTGAAGGGAATCCTGTGTCATATGATGGTAAATCATATGTTTGGAACGGAAAACAACTTACAGAAATTAAAGCAGCGGACGGGTCATATACCCAGTATAATTATGATGCAAGCGGACTCAGAACGCAAAAAAAGCAGTATAAGTCAGACGGAACCCTTGAGTATTCGGTTGACTATATTTGGAAAGACGGCAAGATTTCTGTACAAAACATGGTGTATAATATAGAGCAGAAGAAAGATGGCGTAGTAACATATAAACCTATAACGTTTACGTCAAAATTTGTCTATTTCAATAATGAAAATACACCGAGTGCCATTATCTTGAACGGACAAACGATGCTTCTCAAAAAGAATATTCAAGGCGATGTAACATCTATTATAGAGCCAAGTGGCGAAACTATGATTTCGTTTAGCTATGACCCATGGGGAAATATAACTTATATTGCCGATGAAAGTCTTGATGAAACCGCAAAAGCCATAATTACAGCAATATGTCCTGTAACATATCGAGGCTACAACTATGACTTCACGACAGGACTCTACTATTTGCAATCGAGGTACTACAATCCGGAATGGGGTAGATTCCTGAATGCCGATGATACAAGCATATTACTTTCTTCGGTAGGTAGCCCCCTTGGAGCTAATATGTATGCTTATTGTAATAATAATCCGATTAACAAAATAGATTATAATGGACTTTCTGGCACCGATGTTGTTAAAAATGTTGTTCCCGGCTTGGTCTCAATTATAATTATATCGACAGTTTTTTCTGATTTGTTTATGGGTGGTTATGAGGCTATAGATTTTAAGCAAGCAATCAATGATTATGGATTGTTAATAGCCAATTTAGCAATAAAAAAACAAAACGCAAATAAATATAAAATATTAAAAGTCGTGTTGGGAGGTGTTGAACAGTGGAAAAATTATTGTGCAGATAACGAGAACGATAATCTTGGTCTTACAAAGAAAGAGATAGAATATATAAAAAACAGTTCATATTACGATTTGGAAGAAAATTATTATAAGAATACAAAGCCCCAGTTTGAAGGATATGAACAATACGAAGGCGCGTTTCATCTTTCCGTTTTATTGGGATGGTATTTATCAATGGAAATATTAAATGCAAGAAACAACAGCATAAAAAATAATACTTATTTTTTTCATTTAAGAAATTGTGATGCTTTTATTGCTTATAAAAAATATAATGCGTCTACTAAACGTGGATATTTAAAAATAATAAACGATTTTAGCATTCCAAAATACAAAGATGCTGATGGAACGATAGGACTTTAAATACACTCTGGAAGGAGACGGGTATAATTATGATAAAAAAGGCAAATAAAAAAGTTGCGGTTTTAAATTTTGTTGTTTTATTTATTCTGATTCTTGTCGGTCTATTTGTTTTGAGCGTTCCCCAATTTGACCTTTCGTCATTGAGTGTCGCTTCATTTTACCTGTATTTTCCGAGTGTCGCATTATTGTTGGTATACTGTATTCTTTATCTTTCCTTTGCCCTTACCAAAAAGGAACATTCCGCGTTGGAAAAGATATTAAATGGTTATACGGCGCTTATGATTGCGGCGATTGTTATTGCCGTGTGTGCTTCTCTGATTGTGACATTTTGCGGCAAAAACGGGAAAGCCGAAAAAGAAAGATTTTTAAACACTTTCGGTACTCAAGCCTTATTTGGACTTGACAGTGCCGACGCCGATTTATCCGTTCCAAGCTCAAAAGGGAATGAACATAACACACGTAATTTTGTATTCGGTAATACATATATTACCGACCAGAACCGTTCGTTTGTTTTCCGCGGCGAACAAAACAATGACGGCGGAGATTTTGCATTTATAAATATTACCGGAAGCGGTATACTTAATGTGCCAAAACCTATATGTGAATTATTATATTCATTTCATTTGCTTAACACTTTTGACTTGACGTATACCAAAGTCGAACAAATCAATGATGATGTACAGGGGTGTGCCCGTATCAGCGACTTTTCCAACGGATTCAAGTATGGTTCTTTTTTGTTTTTCAACGGTAAGTCGATTGTTTACTTAAACATTAAATATTCGGACAGCCTATCGCTTGATAAAGACTATGTTACAGAGCAGTGCGTTCGGTATCTTGAAAATACCAAATAATTAAGCTCATAAGTAGTTGAAAAAAGTTCTCTGTCGTTACACAGATAACGGTAAAATCAATAAATTGTTAAGTATCAATATGCTTAACTCTAAACGTAACAAATTAAAACACTCTCTACTTTTTTATGAAAGTGGAGGGTGTTTTTTGTGTTTAAGGGCAAATCATACGTTTTTTTCGTCATATATAGATGTGGAAACCAAGTAGTCCCTCTCGTGTGACTTGCGTAAAAGCCGCCGTAAAAACAAGCGGAGAGTTTGTGGTGAAACCATCTCGTCAAAAAACCACGTTAAATATGGCACGGGGAGAGCTTGGCTCCCCACCTTTATAGGCAAGATTAGTGTTAACGGTCAGCACATCAGTTTTCCAAACTGAGGGTGGGAGTTCAAATCTCCTATCTTGCTCCAAAACGCTCCATAAAAAAAGTAAAAAGGGGAGATTTTTTTTGAATACAGAAAACAAATTCCAAAAGGTTGGGAAATACAAAGTTGACGTTGCAGATTCAACAAATCAAGCAATACGTTTTGTGAAAAGCAATCCGTGTTGTATTTGCTCATGCGAAAACTTTTGCCCTATAAAATACAAGGGCACGTGTAAGATTTGGATAAATCTGAAATCTGCATTATTTGCGGTTGAGGAGGTAAAGGAATGATGAGAAAAAGAAGAGGTGTAAAGAATGTCATTTGATATATCAAAAATAGACACGCAAGATGTTGTAAATGCTATTAAAATGTTACGTATCAGCACAAATGTAGTTAATAAACATCTAAAATATGCTGATACGTAACATTTTTGTCGTTCGTAATTCGTAATATAATATACCTCTCTTGATGTAGGTTGCACATCAGGAGGGCGCTTTTATGCTATATCTAATAGTGTTACATATTGGTACAAATATAGTGCTATTAAGCTGATAGAATATATGTTTAAATGAAAACAGCTTAACTTATAGTGCTGAATTAGCGGTCTGAAAAGGACAAAAATATAAACCGGTCGAAATAACCGGTTTATATTTCTCGATTTTCCAAAATTTCAGTAAAATATAGTATGGCTTTTTTACTGCAATTTTACTGCAGTTATGGAGTGCACAAGAGTGAATGTAGGGGATTGAAAGGGCGGAATCGTCTAAAAAAGCCCTTTGATACGCCTATATTCACGCTTGTTCTTTGTAGTTCACGGTTGCAGCCGCGAAGCGATGGTGCGGATAACAGGACTTGAACCTGCACGCTTTTCGGCACAAGATCCTAAATCTTGCGTGTCTGCCAATTTCACCATATCCGCAAATTTCCGTTATTATACCAAATGTTTTTTTTAATATCAATAGACAAATTAGACATTTTGTTATATAATAATTATCAATTATTGTACAAAAGGGAGTTGCAGCAATGAGAAGCATTTTCACCGACAAGGTTTCAGACACGATGCCGCTGCCGGAATATCCGCGGCCTCAGCTTGTGCGCGACGGATGGCAAAATCTTAACGGCCTTTATGATTATAAAATATCAGACAGCAGTGAGAAAAAGCCGAATGATATTGACGGAAAGATTTTAGTTCCATTTGCTCCCGAGTGTTTTTTGTCAAAGGTCGAAAAGGGGTTAAAGCCCACCGAAAGACTTTGGTATTTTAAAAAATTTTCATTAAACGACAATTTGAAAGGAAAGAGTATTCTTTTGCATTTCGGAGCAGTTGATTGGGAATGCAAAGTATATATTAACGACACCTTTGTAGGTTCACATATCGGCGGTTATTGCGCGTTTACTTTTGATATTACCGATTTTTTACGTGACGGTGAAAATGAACTTTCCGTTTGTGTATTTGACCCGACGGATTCGGGCTGGCAGCAACGCGGCAAACAGGTTAACAAGACGCACGGCTTTTGGTATACGGCTACATCCGGTATTTGGCAGACAGTTTGGCTGGAGGCGGTTGACAGCTGTTATATCAGAAAGCTTGATGTTGTTCCCGATATTGATAATAATCTTATATCAATCGATATAGACTTATCCGCCGAAATGAAAAGCGTTAAAATTAAAGCCCAAATAATGGACGGCGACAGCGTTTTAGCCGAGAAAACAGTTAAGCAGCATGACGAAATCAAGCTTAAAAAGTACGAATATTGGTCGCCCGAAAATCCCAAACTTTATGATTTGTTTATTACCGTTTCCGTTGGAGCTAAAGCGGTAGATTCTGTTAAAAGCTATTTCGGCATGAGAAAGTTCTCGATAGGGCGTGACAAAAAGGGAATAACACGTCTTTTCCTTAACAATGAACCGTATTTCCAAAAGGGACTTTTGGATCAGGGCTATTGGTGCGACGGAGGACTTACGGCGCCTACGGATGAGGCTATGATATTTGATATTTCTGAAATGAAACGTCTCGGATTTAATATGTTAAGAAAACATATTAAGGTTGAGCCGATGCGTTGGTATTATCATTGTGACAGACTCGGCATGCTTGTTTGGCAGGATATGGTAAGCGGCGGAGCGTACATCGGAGATTTCTACGCGGGAGTTTTACCCAATGTCGGTATTTACAAACTCAAGGATAACAAATACAACAGATTTAGCCGCGGCGATAAAAAATGGCGTCGCAACTACTATGAAGAGCTTGAAGAAATGATAAAACAGCTTTACAGCGTCACGTCAATTTACTGCTGGGTTCCGTTTAATGAGGCATGGGGGCAGTTTGATGCTTTGAAAGTCTGCGATTTTGTCAGAAGCCTTGACAGCCATCGTGTTATTGACCACGCAAGCGGTTGGTATGATCAGGGAGGCGGAGATATTGACAGTATGCATAAATATATCCTCCCGATTCATCTGAGAAAATCAAAAAAGCGTGCTTTTGTTGTTACTGAATTCGGCGGCTATTCTAATATAGTTCGGAGCCATACTTGGAACGAGAAAAAAGCATTCGGGTATCTTATGTTTAAATCTAAAGAAAGTCTTACGAAGGCCTATAAAAAGCTGCTGGATAAGCAAATTATCCCAATAATAGATAAGGGTCTGTCCGGTACCGTTTATACTCAGGTAAGCGATGTTGAAAATGAAGTTAACGGAATTTATACATATGACAGAGCAGTTTTAAAAATTGATGAGAATGTTTTGAAGGACATTAACAGTCAGTTAAGATATTGAGAGGATATATATGGCGGCGACAAACAATCAAAAACTTAAGCTTCTTTATATACTGAAGTTTTTGCAGGAGAATACCGATGAGAACCACATTGCGCATGCCGAGGATATAAAGCTTTACTTGTTAAATCACGGTATTGCCGCAGAGCGGAAATCAATATACAGCGACATTTCAATCCTTATTGATTTTGGATATGATATAATTAAGAGTAACGGTTCCGGCGGCGGCTACTTCCTTGCAAGTCGTGACTTTGAGCTTGCCGAGCTGAGACTGTTAAGTGATGCGGTTCAAGCTGCAAATTTTATTTCGGCTAAAAAAACAAAACAGCTTCTGAATAAGATATTTACTCTTACAAGTGCAGAACAAGCAAAAAAAATCAAATCTCAGGTTTATGTTGATAATAGGCCGAAATGTAAAAATGAAGAGCTGTATTATACAATTGATAAGCTTGACCGTGCTATAAACGATAACCATAAAGTAAAAATAATATATCGCAGACGTATATTATCGGATAATCCTGACCAAGCTTATGAGGAAAAAGAGCATATAATAAGTCCTTATTCTTTAATTTGGTCAAGTGACCACTATTATCTTGTCGGTAACAAAGAAAAATACGATAATCTTATGATTATGAGAATTGACAGAATCAAACATACAGAGATTATTGACGATTCTTTTTCCCGACCGTTTTCGGAAGTGTCTCCTTACAAATTCAGCTTTGATTCCGCCGATTATGCAAGCAAGCACTTCGGTATGTTTTCCGGCGAACCTAAGCCGATTTCTTTATTGTGCAGTAATGAAATTGTCGAAAATGTGCTTGACAGATTCGGAGAGGATGCTAATATACACAAAAACGGTCCGTCAAAATTTGTTTTAAATGCCAATTCAGCCGTAAATGACGGATTAGTTTCATGGATTATTCAATTCGGAGGAAAAATTCAAGTAACCTCTCCAAATGAGCTGAAAAATATGGTGCTTAAAAGGGCGGAAGAAATCAAGTCTGCATATACAATTTGATTGTTGTGCAAAATTTACAAAAAATAATCAATATTTTCTGTCCATTATCCATAGCGATACTTGAAAAAAATCTAAGTTTGTTATAAAATAAACAAGATGAAAAATGTTAATTAACAACCGAAAGGATGTAAAAAATGAGTAGTGCTTTAAACAAAATGACAGTCGAAGATTTCGATGTCAAAGGTAAGAGAGTTCTCGTTCGTTGCGACTTTAACGTTAAAATGGAAAACGGCGTTATAACAAGCGACAAGAGAATAGTAGCTTCTCTTCCCACAATTCAGTATCTTATAAAGAACGGAGCCAAGGTTATCCTTTGCTCTCATCTCGGCAGACCGAAAGGACAGGTAAATCCTGAGTTTTCTATGAAGCCCGTTGCAGCTCGTCTCTCTGAGCTTCTCGGCCTGAAAGTTAAAATGGCTGACGATGTTGTCGGCCCGAGCGCTCAAGCTCTTGCCGCCTCGCTTAAAGACGGCGAAGTAATGCTTCTTGAAAATGTTCGTTTTGAACCCGGCGAGACTAAAAATGATCCCGAGCTTTCAAAGGCTTTTGCATCTCTTGCAGATCTTTATGTAAATGATGCTTTCGGTTCTGCGCACAGAGCTCATTCTTCAACTGCCGGCGTTGCCGCATATCTTCCCGCAGCATGCGGATATCTTATTCAGAAAGAAATTAAGTTTATAGGCGGAGCTTTGGAAAATCCGAAGAGACCGCTTGTTGCAATTCTCGGCGGAGCAAAGGTTTCTGATAAAATCGGCGTAATCACAAATTTAATTGACAAGTGTGATACTCTTATCATCGGCGGCGGTATGGCTTATACATTTATGAAAGCTCTCGGTCACAGTATAGGTGATTCTCTTCTCGAGGCTGATAAAGTTGACCTTGCTAAGGAAATGATGGATAAGGCTAAAGCTAAAGGTATTAAATTCCTTATTCCCGTTGATAATAAGGTGGGTAAAGAGTATAAACCCGATACCGAAGCAATGGTTGTTAATTCAGACGAAATTCCCGACGGTTGGATGGGACTTGACATAGGACCTAAGACTCAGCAGCTCTTTGCCGACGCTGTTAAAGATGCCGGTACCGTAATTTGGAACGGACCTATGGGCGTTTCTGAGTGGGACAACTTTGCAGCCGGAACAATAGCGGTTGCTACCGCCATTGCTGATAGTAACGCCATTTCGATTATAGGTGGCGGAGACTCTGCGGCAGCCATACAGAAGCTTGGCTTTGCTGATAAGATGTCTCATATATCGACCGGCGGCGGTGCTTCGCTTGAATATCTTGAAGGCAAAGAACTTCCCGGTATTGCAGCTCTTAACGACAAGAAATAATAAAAATACAGGTGAGTATTTTTACTCACCTGTTAATTATGATAAAGGAGAAATAATTATGAATAAAGCACTTCGTAAAGCTGCTATCGCAGGTAACTGGAAAATGAACAAGACTCCGAGTGAAGCTAAGGCTCTTATTGAGGAGATGAAGCCGCTTGTAAAAAATGCAGATTGTGATGTTGTTCTCTGCGTACCTTATATTGATATCCCCGCCGCTGTTGAGGCCGCTAAAGGTTCCAATATAAAAATCGGTGCGGAAAATATTCACTTTAAGGCTTCGGGTGCATTTACCGGCGAGGTTTCGGCAGATATGCTCAAGGAAGCAGGAGTTGAATATGTTATTGTCGGTCACTCGGAGAGAAGAACATACTTCGGTGAAACCGACCAGACCGTTAACCTTCGTGCTCTTGCTGCTTTGAACGCAGGCTTTAAGACTATTATTTGTGTCGGCGAAACACTTGAGCAGAGAGAACTTGGTTATACTGAAACTCTTTTGAAATTCCAGACTAAGATGGCACTTACAAATGTAACAAAGGAACAGCTTGCAAATGTCATAATCGCTTATGAGCCTGTTTGGGCAATCGGTACCGGCGTAACAGCCACATCCGATCAGGCTGATGAGGGTAACGGCTTTGTAAGAGCTGCTATCGAGGAAGCCTACGGAAAAGATGCTGCTGAGAGCGTAACAGTTCAGTACGGCGGTTCAATGAATGCAAAAAATGCCGAAGAACTTCTTTCTAAAGTAAATGTTGACGGCGGACTTATCGGTGGTGCGTCTCTTAAAGCCCAGGATTTCTCCGTAATAGTTGCCGCTGCTTCTAAATAATGATTGAATAGTTAGATAAGGTGATTTGAATGAAAAAACCTGTTGTTTTATGTATAATGGACGGCTTCGGCCACAACCCGTCCGATTACGGCAATGCGATAAAAGCTGCTAATACTCCGCGGTTAGATGAATTTATGAAGAATGATCCCATGACATATATCGGGGCTTCAGGAATGGATGTAGGCCTTCCGGACGGTCAAATGGGTAACAGCGAGGTAGGTCATACAAATATCGGTGCCGGCAGAGTTGTTTATCAGGAACTCACAAGAATTACTAAGGCAATAACCGACGGTGATTTCTTTAAGAATCCGGCATTTATGGGTGCGGTTGAAAATTGCAAAAAATACGGTACGGCTCTCCACTTGATAGGCCTTTTATCCGACGGCGGCGTACACAGCCACAATACTCATCTTTATGCCTTACTGGAACTCGCTAAACGCAACGGCATTAAGGACGTTTATGTTCATTGTCTTCTTGACGGTCGTGACGTACCGCCGGCATCCGGCGTTGAGTATATAAAAGAGCTTGAAGATAAAATGAGCGAAATCGGTGTTGGCAAAATTGCTACCTTAATGGGCAGATTTTATGCTATGGACCGTGACAATATGTGGGACAGAGTCGGAATGGCATACAGGGCTATGGTCAACGGTGAAGGCGTACACAATTCAAACGCCGTTGATGCAGTCGAAAAGTCTTATGAGTCAATCGATGGTGACGGTAAGCATCTTACAGATGAATTTGTTATGCCCACAGTATGCTCCGAAGACGGCAAAATTAAAGAAAATGATTCTGTGGTATTCTTTAATTTCCGTCCGGACCGTGCAAGAGAAATAACAAGAGCTTTTGTGGATCCTGAATTTAAGGGATTCGAAAGGAAGTATTTCCCTCTTTATTATGTTTGCATGACTCAGTATGATGAGACTATGCCGAATGTTAAGGTCGCTTTTGCACCTGAGGCTCTTAAAAATACTATGGGAGAATATCTTTCTTCTCTCGGCAAAACACAGCTTCGTATAGCTGAGACACAAAAATATGCGCACGTTACATTTTTCTTTAACGGCGGAGAAGAAAAAGTATATCCGGGCGAAGACAGAGTCCTTATCGACTCACCCAAAATTTCAACATTTGACTTGAAGCCTGAGATGAGTGCTTATGAGGTCTGCGACGCCGCTTGTGAGAGAATACTCAGCGGAAAATACGATGTTGTAATTCTTAACTACGCTAACTGTGATATGGTGGGTCACACGGGTGTTTTCCCTGCGGCAGTAAAAGCTGTTGAAACTGTTGATGAATGCGTCGGTAAGCTTGTTGATGCAGTCAATAAGATGGGCGGCGTTACACTTATAACCGCGGACCACGGTAACGCAGATAAAATGTATGCTGAGGACGGAACACCGTTTACTGCCCACACAACCAATCCCGTTCCGTTGATTGTAGTAGGTTATGATTGCAAGCTCAAACAAAATGGCGGCAGACTCTGCGACCTTGCGCCTACAATGCTTGACATTATGGGACTTGCAAAACCTGCTGAGATGACAGGTGTTTCTCTTATTGAAAAGTAATAAGCTTCACCATTAGGGTTGCTGTAATTACACTAACCATATTGGCACACAGCGAAACAAAAGCTGTGTGCCTTATCTTTTTTATACCTATTGCTCCGTAATAAACGGTTATTACATAAAAAGTTGTTTCAGTTGACGCCATTACAGCGGAAGCACATCTGCCTATAAATGAGTCGCAGCCATAGTCTTTGAGCAGATTTTCAAATATGCTTAGGGACCCGCTGCCTGACAGCGGAGTTAGTGTTATCAGAGGTATCAGTTCGGCAGGAATACCGATATTTGTAAAAACAGGCGTTATAAGTTTTGTGAAGTAATCGCAGAGACCCGATTTTGTAAACATATTTACTGCCAGCATCATTGCCGTAATCGCCGGGAAGATGGCCAATCCGGTTTTGAGTCCTGACGGCACGCCATCGGTAAAATCCTGAAAGACGTTTCTCTTTTTCAAGAGCGAATAACATACTGTCCCTGCAATGAAAATAATAAATATGTAAGCACCTATTTTATTCATATTTTTTACCACCGAGCATCTTTGTCAAAATAATACCTGTTGCAACCGATGCAAATGAGGCTACGAGCGAAGCCGCCACAAAGTCCAAGGGATTTGCGGCACCGTTATTTTGCCTTACAGCTGCTATTGTAGACGGAAACACCTTTAAAGCTGTTGAGTTTAAGACTACAAACATAACCATATTGTTTGTGGCTGTATATCCGTTAGGTCTGTCTTTTGCGAACTCTTTCATAACCAATATACCAAGCGGAGTTGAGGCGTTTCCAAGTCCTAACAGTCCTGCTGCCATGCTGAGACTTATTGCGTCAAAAAGTTTGCTTTTGGGTTTTACATCTTTAAATAAAAGCTTAATAATAGGGGACAGGGCCTTTGAAAATAATTTATTTAAGCCTGATTTTTCTATAATATTCATAATGCCACCCCAAAAGCAAAATACCCCTAATACAGATAGCAAAAATTCAACCGATTGTTTGCCGGATGCAATAATAGCACTTGATAAGCCCTCTGTACTGCCACAAATAAATGAAAATATTACGCTTAGAAGAATTATGGCACACCATATATAATTCATCACTTCTATCACCGATACAATGTATATTCATATGAAATGATAAATAGATATTGCATTTTCGTTGACATAATAATTTTAAAATGCTATATTATGTCAAAAGGAAGTTCCGAATGTTGCTTTTTGTTGAATGTTAGGAGTGAATATTATGAAATCTACGGGCATGGTCCGTGGAATTGATAAAATGGGCAGGGTGGTACTGCCGACCGAGACCCGTAAGCTTTTGAACCTCGTAGCAGGTAAAAGTGCCGTAGAGATATATACTGATGACGACTCCATCGTTTTAAAAAAATATGTTCCGGCGTGTATTTTTTGCGATAGTGTAGATGATATTGTAGAGTATAAAGGAAATAAAATTTGTAAGCAGTGTATTGAAAAACTAAATGCACTTGCAGAAGAATAAAATGCGTATTTTTATTGATGCCGATGGATGTCCTGTCACCGAATCAGCCATTAATTTTGCCAAACAACACAATATAGAGTGCTATGTTGTATGTGATACTTCTCATGAATTTTCGTTTAATTATGCAAGTGTTATTACAGTTTCAAAAGGCAAAGACAGTGCAGATTATAAAATAGTCAATCTTATATCACCCGGCGATATTGTGGTAACGCAGGATTATGGTCTTGCTGCTATGTGCCTTGCAAAGAATGCAAGGGCTATAAATCAAAACGGTTTGATTTATACTGACAATAACATTGACTTTCTTTTGCAGTCAAGGCATATTTCTCGTGAAATTCGTATGTCTGGCGGCAGAACAAAAGGACCGCATAAACGAAAAGATTTTCAAAATGAAGATTTTTTAAGGTCTCTTAAAAGTTTAATTGAGAATAAATAAAAAACGATATCGAAGATTTAACTTCGATATCGTTTTTTTGTATTGATTGTAATTAAAGGTTACTTACATGATAACTGAGAGTCATAAGGCTGTCGGAAAGATGTACATTTTCAACTGCAACATTTGGGTAATCCGAAGCAATATCATAATGACTGAAATTCCAAAATCCTTTTACACCGAGTTTAACAAGCTCATCAACAATTTCTTTTGCATTATCGCTTGGTATACAAAGCACTGCAACGGCAGGGGAGTTGTCGCGACAAAAATCATACAGACCGTTAATATGTCTTACGGGTATGTTACGTACAAGCTTGCCTGCAAGTGCTTCGTTTTTATCAAAAATACCGATGAGGTTAAACCCGCGTGCTTCAAAAGACATATGAGAAGCTATGGCGTGACCGAGATTTCCTGCACCTATTAGTATAGTCTTAAGATGATTGTCAACACCGAGAATAGAACCTATTTCTTTGTACAGCTGTTCAACATTATATCCGTATCCTTGCTGACCGAAGCCACCGAAGCAATTAAGATCCTGGCGAATTTGTGAAGCGGTAAAACCCATTCTTTTTGATAACTCACCGGATGATATACGAACTGTTCCGTTCTTTTTTATTTCACCTAAAAAGCGATAATATCTCGGAAGTCTTTTAACGACAGATAACGATACCGAATCATTTTTTGCCATTTCTCAATTCACCTCACTTTGAAAGCTTTTGAACGGTTTCCATTACATAATCGCCGAATTCGCTGCACGTTGCACCGTCTTCTCGTCCGGTAATTACATATTTTTTATCGGTGAACATACAGTAATCCAGAGCCTTTTCAAGAAGATCGGCTTTATCTTGCTTCCCGATATGAGACAGCAACATAACAGTAGCACGAAGCATGGAGCAAGGATCGGCATATTGACCTCTTCCTTCGGAAATCATACGCGGAGCAGAACCGTGAATAGCTTCGAACATTGCATATCTTTTCCCGAGATTAGCACTTCCGGCCGTGCCGACGCCGCCTTGGAATTCGGCAGCTTCGTCGGTTATAATATCGCCGTATAGATTCGGGAGAACAAAAACCTTAAAGTCTTTGCGTCGCTTTTCATCAATAAGCTTTGCTGTGGTTATGTCGATATACCATTCATCAGTAGTGATTTCAGGGTACTCCTTGCCGATATTTTTGCATATGTTGAGGAATTTACCGTCTGTCGTTTTAATAACATTAGCTTTGTTGATAATTGATACGCGATCTTTGTGATTCTTACGAGCATACTCATACGCCATTTTGGCAATTCTTTCCGAACCTTCACTTGTTGCTACAACAAAATCAAATGCAAGATCGTCGTCAACATTTATTCCCTTTGAACCTACGGCATAAGCACCCTCGGTATTTTCACGGAAAAATGTCCAATCTATTCCTTTTTCAGGAACTTTTACAGGGCGAACATTTGCAAATAAATCAAGAGCTTTTCTCATGGCAACATTGGCACTTTCAATGTTTGGCATACCGCTGCCTGCTTGCGGTGTCGTTGTTGGGCCTTTTAAAATAACGTGACATGATTTAAGCTCTTCCAAAACATCATCGGGAATAGCCTGCATATGGGCAATTCTGTTTTCGATTGTAAGTCCGTCAATGACTTTAAACTCAACTTTTCCGGCTTTAACATCATCTTCAAGCATATACTCAAGAACTCGTGCCGATTCTTTTGTTATAATCGGTCCAATGCCGTCTCCGCCGCAAACGCCGATGACTATTTTATCAAGTTTATCATAGTCAATACTGTCCTTTTGAGCTTTAATTCTGTCTGAACGTTCCGATTGCTCGCGAACGAGTGCTTCAAACTTTTTTAAAGCTTCCTGCAAATTTTCTTCAGTCATTTTTATCCTCCTATTATAATGATTCTCTTGTGTAGTTGAGAAGACCGCCTGCAAGGATAATATCCTTTTGGCGTGTTGACAAATCATATTTAAGCTCGAACTTTTCGCCGGTTGTTTCGTTAAGCAACATCACGGGTTTGTCTGAGAGTATCTCGTCTTTTACTTTTTCAAGGCTGAGAAGGTCGCCCTCGGAAATCTTGTCGTAATCATCGGGGTTTTTAAAGTTGAGAGGCAATATACCGGCATTAATAAGATTTGCACAGTGAATTCTTGCAAATGATTTTGTGATAACTGCCTTTATACCGAGATAAAGCGGAACCAAAGCCGCATGTTCACGAGAAGAGCCCTGACCGTAGTTAGCGCCGCCGATTATAATTCCTTTGCCTTCTTTTTTACATCTGTCGGGGAATTCCTTGTCGCACACTCCGAAGCAGAACTGCGAAAGGTAAGGTATATTTGAGCGATATGGTAGTATCTTGGCACCTGCCGGCATAATATGATCGGTGGTTATATCATCTCCGACTTTGAGAAGTGCTTTAGCTTCAATGCTCTCCGGTAATTTTTCGGTTTTTGGGAACGGTTTGATGTTTGGACCGTAAATAACCTCAACCTTGTCTGCGTCTTCTTCTGAAGCGGGCATTTCTATCATATTGTCATTAACAATAAATTTGTCTGGCATAAGGATGTGGAGCGGTTCTCCGTTTTCTCTCGGATCGGTCAATACACCGGCGATTGCAGATACCGCGGCAGTCTCTGGGCTTACAAGGTATATTCCTGCGTCTGCGGTTCCGGAACGTCCCTCAAAGTTTCTGTTGAACGTTCTGAGAGAAATGCCTTTTGAATTAGGCGACTGACCCATACCTATACATGGTCCGCAAGCGCTTTCGAGAATTCTGGCACCCGCATTTATCATATCCGAGAGTGCTCCGTTGAGTGCAAGCATATTAAGCACCTGCTTTGAACCCGGAGCGATGCTCAGGCTGACGTTTTCGGCAACGGTATGTCCCTTTAATATAGCCGCGACTTTCAGCATATCCATTAAAGAGGAATTTGTGCATGAGCCTATGCATACCTGATCAATTTTAATTTTGCCTATTTCAGAAACCTTTTTTACTTTATCGGGCATATGCGGCATAGCTGCAAGAGGCTCAAGAGAAGAAAGGTCTATATCAATAAATTCGTCGTATACCGCATCGCTGTCGGCAGAAAGCTCTGTCCAATCATCAACTCTGCCTTGTGCTTCAAGAAACGCCTTGGTTATTTCATCTGACGGGAAAACCGACGTTGTTGCTCCAAGCTCAGCACCCATATTAGTTATAGTTGCTCTCTCCGGAACGGATAAAGATTTAACGCCTTCGCCTGTATACTCGATTATTTTGCCTACACCGCCCTTAACAGTCATTCTTCTGAGGACTTCAAGGATTACGTCTTTGGCCGTAACATAAGGACTGAGTTTCCCGGTAAGATGTACATTGACGATTTTCGGCATGGTAATATAGTATGTGCCGCCGCCCATTGCAACAGCTACGTCAAGTCCACCTGCACCCATAGCGAGCATACCTATACCGCCGCCTGTGGGTGTGTGGCTGTCAGAGCCAATAAGCGTTTTTCCGGGTTTGCCGAAACGTTCTAAGTGTACTTGATGGCAAATACCGTTTCCCGGACGAGAAAATCTAATTCCGCGTTTCTTTGCAACACTGCCTATAAAACGATGGTCATCTGCATTTTCAAATCCTGTCTGCAAGGTATTATGGTCAACATAAGCAACCGAAAGTTCTGTTTTAACTCTTTTAATGCCCATGGCTTCAAATTCAAGATATGCCATAGTGCCGGTTGCATCCTGAGTAAGAGTCTGGTCTATTTTGAGACCGACCTCACTGCCGACTTTCATTTCTCCGCTGACAAGATGTGACTTAATAAGCTTTTGAGCTACTGTGTAACCCATATAGATCGCTCCTAACTTTTTCACATTTTTAACAATCTTATTTTAATCCATATAAAATACTTTGTCAATGAATTATCAAGTGAATTTTCATCATATAACCTGATTTTCTTTAATAATAGGGAAATAGAGATTATATCATAGCAAGTCTGCATAAATATAAGAGGTTTATGTGTACCGCTTTGCGCTTGAAAACAAAATAACCTAAAAAAAGCAAAAAAATAAAGCTTACCGCGCAAAAAGGCGGTAAACAATATTTTTTTGCCCAGAAAATATTTGATCCCCTCAATAAACTAAATTATATACGTCATAATGGAAAAAGTCAATAAAAATTTTAAAAAAGTTTAAATTCTTTTATAAATTAAATGAATTTTTGATTCGAACTTGAGAAAAAGTAAAAAACAAGTGCTTTTTTACACTAATGGCAATAACAGTATTTTAAATATCAACCCGGAACAGCTATTGCTATAAAAAAACATTTGTGCTAAAATAACTACAGTTATAAAATGAGTTATTATGGGCATAATGATATTTGACTTTATATGGGGGTATTGTTATGACTTATAGTAATTTTATTGAACCTATTTCTCCAAAAGAATCTCCCACGGAATTTCCGGATGCTTCGGTAGACGGAGATGACAATACGGACGGCGATATAAAACAGATTGTTGAGACGGGTTCGGTTACTGTTTCCAAAGACGGTCATTATATTCATTGTCTTACTGTGATAGGGCAGATTGAAGGGCATTTTATATTGCCGCCGCAAAACAAAACAACAAAATATGAGCACGTTATCCCTCAGCTTGTTGCTATAGAAGAAAGCAGAGATATAGAAGGTCTGATTATAATTTTGAATACCGTCGGCGGAGACATTGAAGCCGGGCTTGCACTTGCGGAACTTTTAAGCGGTATGAGAAAACCTACTGTATCGCTTGTTCTCGGCGGCGGGCATTCAATCGGCGTGCCGTTGGCGGTTTCCGCAAAAAAGTCTTTTATTGTGCCGTCGGCAACAATGACTGTGCATCCGGTGCGAATGAACGGGCTTGTACTCGGCGTTCCTCAAACATTATCTTATTTTGATAAGATGCAGGAAAGAATAGTAAGATTTGTTGCAGATAATTCTTCGATGAAATCAGAAAGATTCAGAGAACTTATGACTGCAACCGGAGAACTCGTTATGGATGTCGGTACGGTTCTTGACGGAGAAAGTGCTGTAAAAGAAGGCCTTATTGATAGTCTCGGCGGTTTATCCGATGCGCTTGATTGCCTTTACGGTATGATAACAAAGGAGAATAGGTAGTGGTTCTTTATTCTGTGATTTCGCCATATGAGATTTTTCCTTTTACGGCGCCGGAAAATTCAGTAAAGTCTATTGACGGCGGTTATGTGGAATATAGGAATATTAACGGAGAATGTACAGCAGTTTCTTTGCGTTCTACAAATCCGTATGATTATATATCTTCAAAATATTTTAATCCAAAAATTCATTATCGGAGGATATTATGAGTGTTTTAAAAGCTATTATTTTGGGCATAGTGCAGGGCGTTACCGAATTTCTACCGGTTTCGAGCAGTGGACATTTATCACTCTTTCATTATCTGTTGGGAACCACAAGCGATACATCCCTTTTGTTTGATGTAATGCTTCACTTGGGAACTTTAATCGCAGTCTTTATTGTTTATTACAAAACTATTTGGGCTCTTGTTATTGAGTTCTTTAAACTAATCAAGGACATTTTTACCGGTAAATTTAAATTTAAGGAAATTACCGGAACAAGAAAAATGCTGATCATGTTTGTGTTTTCGTGTATTCCGTTGCTTTTCTTGCTTATACCTGTGGGCGGCGGTCAAAAACTTATGGACGTTTGCGGCAGTTTTGCTGAGGATGATAACCTTTGGGTCGAGGGATTCAGTTTCCTGTTAACAGCTGTATTACTTCTCACTTCTACATATATATCAAAGAAAAAGAAACTTGTGAGAGAGGTCAATACAACAGATGCGTTTGCCGTAGGTGTAGCTCAGGCGTTTGCTGCGGCTTTTCCCGGGCTTTCACGTTCCGGATCAACGATATCAACCGGTATGATGTGCGGTGTAAACAAGGAGTATATGGTTCAGTATTCGTTCATTCTTGGTATTCCTGCAATAATTGCCGCTAATATATCTCAGACTAAAGATGCAATTGAAATTCATCAAAGCATCGAAGTGTTGCCTACCGTGATAGGGATAATTACTGCAATGGTAGTAGGTGTTCTTTGCATAAAATTACTTCAATGGATACTAAAAAAAGATATGTTTAAATATTTCGGATATTATTGCATAGCAATCGGTATATTTACGCTTGCGTGCCAGATATTCAAAATTCACTTTTAATGATTTTAATGGAGCTGAATTAAATGCCGGCAACAAAAAATAAGAAAGTTTCTCCGCCGAAAAGAGGCAAAAGACCTTCTCCTACAAAAAGCACAAAACAAAATGAAGAAAAAGCGGCGGCTAACAGGCAGCTTGCCGCAATAATTCTTTTTGCCGTTTCGGTCTTTTTTATATGTCTTTCGTTTATTAACGGAGGAGGCTTGTGGGGTATTTTACGGACTCTCAGTTTTGGCCTTTTCGGCTTCTCGGCATTTATATGGCCGTTGGTTTTAATATATGTTGCAGTTATGGCTACGCTTGATAAGACCGACCAAAAAATCGGAGTTAAGATTTTTGAGGCCGCAATGCTGATAATACTTTTATCCGCTGCTATACATATTTTCGGCTTTCACGGGGTTGTTGACTTTTCGGAAAATGTTATAGATGCCTACAATGCTTATAGATTTGACGGTTCACTTGTCGGCAGCGGCGCTGTCGGCGCAATAATAGGCGGTGCGATATTGCTTGCTACCGGTAGCAGCAAGCCGGCTGCGATAGCTATTATTTTGATATTAATGTTCTTGTTTTTAATGCTGATGACCGGGACAACCTTAAAAAAATTGATGAAGGGTGTTTACAGTCCTGTAAAGAAAGTCAGTGAGTATCGTGAGGAAAAGCTTGAGCAGCTCGCGAGTGCGGAAGAGCGAAATCGAGAGTCATTTAATCCCGATGTTGATTTAGGCCCGGAGCCGGTTACGGAAAAATCAGCAAAAAAATCAAAGAAAACAGCCGATATTGTCCAATTTGATAATGCGGATAAAAAAGAATCCAACGAAGCTGAAACAAATGATCTTACGGAATCAAAACCGGTGCTTCTTGATGATATAATTAAAAAGATGAACGGTGACGAAGCAAATTCACAAATTTCAAAACCGATAGAAGAAGCTGCAAAAAGCTCTGCGTCTGTTTCTGCGTTAAAATCGGTAAAAGGCACCTTATCCGATGATGAAAATGACAAACCGAAAGCCGAATATCAATTGCCTTCGTTAGATTGTCTGGCCGAGCCTAAAAACGGCCGAAATGTTAAATATGAGGACGAACTCAAGGCGAATGCCACTAAGCTTGTTGATACTCTTAAGAGTTTTGGGGTTGAAACAAGAATTGTTGATATAAGCAGGGGACCGTCGGTAACTCGCTATGAAATCCAGCCTGCCGCAGGTGTTAAAATCAGCCGAATAACCAATCTCTCGGACGATATAGCGTTAAACCTTGCAGCTTCGGGTGTCAGAATTGAAGCTCCGATACCTAATAAGGCGGCTGTCGGAATAGAAGTGCCGAATAAAAACCGTTCTACGGTTACTCTGCGCGAAATTATAGATACAGATCAATACAGAAATGCGAAATCAAAGCTCTTTGTCGCGTTGGGCAAAGATATTGCAGGAAATTGCACATATGCAGACCTTGCCAAAATGCCGCACCTTTTGGTTGCCGGCACTACCGGTTCAGGTAAATCTGTATGCCTTAACTCGATGATTGTCAGCATACTTTATAATGCAAAACCCGATGAAGTTAAGCTTCTTATGATAGACCCGAAGCAGGTTGAATTTACGGTCTATAACGGAATTCCGCATCTTATAGTTCCTGTTGTATCGGACCCGCGTAAAGCTTCGGGTGCTCTTGCGTGGGCGGTTACCGAAATGTTGTCAAGATACAAAACTTTTTCGGATAACAATGTGCGCGATATCAGCGGTTATAACAGCATATGCGAGAGTATCGGTCAGAAAAAAATGCCGCAAATCGTTATTTTTATAGATGAACTTTCGGACCTTATGATGGCAGCGCCGCACGAGGTAGAAGATTCTATTTGTCGTCTTGCTCAAATGGCACGTGCTGCGGGAATGCACCTTGTTATTGCCACTCAAAGACCGTCTGTTGACGTAATTACAGGTCTTATTAAAGCTAATATTCCCAGTCGTATTTCATTAAAGGTTTCCTCCCAAATCGATTCGCGCACCATAATTGATACGGCAGGAGCTGAAAAGCTTTTAGGTAACGGAGACCTTTTATTCTACCCGGTAGGAATTGCAAAGCCTCAACGTATACAGGGTTGTTTTCTTTCGGATAAAGAAGTAGAAACTGTTGTTGACTTCATTAAAAAGCAGGAGAAATCTTCTTATGACGATGAAGTAATGAATGAAATCGAGCGACAGGCTGCAATGGAAAAGAAGAAAAACGGCGGAGCTGTTTCGGACGGTGATGATTCCGACGGCGAAACAGACGAAATGGTTCCGAAAGCAATAGAGGTTGTCGTTGATGCGCAGATGGCTTCCACAACCCTGCTTCAAAGAAAACTTAAGCTCGGTTATGCAAGAGCCGCAAGAATTATAGATACTCTTGAAGAGCGAAATATTATAGGTCCGTATGAAGGCAGTAAACCGAGAAAAGTCCTCGTAACAAAGCAACAGTGGTATGAGATGAATGCTTTGGCACAGGGTGGAGCTGCAAAAGATTACACTGCCTCCGATGAAAAAAATGATGATACGGAAATTCCGGAGTAAATTATGAATGGTTTCTTACCTGTAACAAAAGAAGAAATGATTGCGCTCGGATGGGATAGCCCTGATTTTGTTTATGTTTCCGGTGACGCTTATGTGGATCATCCCAGCTTTGGTGCAGCTATAATTACCCGTGTGCTGGCATCTCAAGGATTTCGGGTGTGTATGCTGTCGCAGCCTAATTGGAAAAACACATGCGATTTTATGCGTTTCGGCAGGCCGAAGTATGGCTTTTTGCTCTCTTCCGGCAATATTGATTCTATGGTTGCTCATTACACCGTAGCTAAAAAGCCTCGAAGTAAGGACGCGTATTCTCCCGGCGGAAAAATGGGAAAAAGACCTGATAGAGCCGTAATCGTTTATTGTAAAAAAATCAGAGAAGCTTATAATAACATTCCTATAATAATAGGCGGGCTTGAGGCTTCGCTTCGCAGATTTGCTCATTACGATTATTGGGAAGATAAGCTACGACCCTCGATTCTTTTTGACTCGGGGGCTGATTTACTTATTTACGGAATGGGAGAAAAGCAAACGCTTGAAGTGGCGAACAGGCTGAAAAACGGTGAAGATATACATCTAATGCATGACATTAACGGAACGTGCTATGCAGTTCCTGTTTCCGAAACTCCGCTGTACGGTAAAGAATGTCCATCTTACGAGAATGTATTGAAATCCAAAAAGGAATATGCTGTTTCCGTGAGAATTGAGCAGGATGAGCAGGATCATATTCGCGGAAAGCTTCTGAAGCAGCGTCACGGTAATATGATGCTTGTGCAGAATCCGCCGATGTCTCCGTTAACAAGAGATGAGCTTGACTTCGTTTATTCTCTTCCTTATACTCGTGAGTATCACCCTATGTATGAAGAATTTGGCGGAGTTCCGGGGCTCGAAGAAGTTAAGTTTTCGATAACACACAACCGCGGCTGTTTCGGCGCGTGTAACTTTTGCTCATTAGCATTTCACCAGGGGCGGTTTGTTACATCAAGAAGCAAAACATCCGTTCTCGCCGAGGCTGAAAAACTGAAACAATTACCTGATTTTAAAGGGTATATACATGATGTAGGAGGCCCAACCGCAAACTTTAGGTATCCTTCGTGTGAAAAACAGTTAAAAAGCGGCTTGTGTAAAGGTAAAAAATGCTTGGCTCCGAGTGCTTGTCCCGCTCTTAAAGCGGATGAAACTGAATATTTAGATATTTTAAGAGAGCTGAGAAGGATTCCGGGCATCAAAAAAGTTTTTATTCGCTCCGGTATAAGATATGATCTTATGCTAAAGGATAAAAATAATGATTTTTTCAAAGAACTTGTAAAATATCATATAAGCGGGCAGCTAAAGGTTGCACCGGAGCATTGCTCCGCTGCAGTTCTCGACAAAATGGGTAAACCGCATATAGACGCTTACATAGAATTTTCAAAAAAGTATTTTGATTATACTAAGCGTATTGGGAAGGAACAGTATCTTGTTCCATATCTAATGTCTTCACATCCGGGAGCCACTCTAAAGGATGCGGTTAAGCTTGCGGAATTTATAAAAAAAGAACATTTACACCCAGAGCAGGTGCAGGATTATTATCCCACTCCGGGAACAATTTCAACTGCAATGTTTTATACGGAACTTGACCCGTATACACTTGAGCCTGTGTATGTGGCGAAAAATCCGCATGATAAGGCCATGCAAAGAGCACTAATGCAGTATTTTAATCCGAAAAATTACGATCTTGTTGAAGAGGCACTTAAACGCGCCGGAAGACAGGATTTAATCGGCCTCGGAAGCAATTGCCTTATAAAGCCGCGTCCCGGAACAAAACAAACCAAAGCAAAACAATCTTACGGTAAAAATGGTAACAACAGATATGGCAAAAAGAAGAAAAACAAATAAAAAGCAGATATTGATATTCGCAATTATCGCTGTTTTGTTTATGGTTTCCGTTGTAATTACATATTTTCCGGGAAAGGTGTTTCCTACTTGGAGTTCGATTTACCGTTATGCCGGAGTGAATGAGACTGCGAGTACAGACACATATCCGTTTATGGTAAGCTATTTGGACGTCGGTCAAGCTGATTGTGAGCTTATAACCTGCGGCGGTCAAGCTGTCCTGATTGATTCCGGAGATATAGACGCATACGATAAAGTTGCCGCATATCTTAATGCTCTTGACATTAAAAAAATAGACTATTTTATTTTGACACATGCACATTCCGACCATATCGGCAGTGCCGCAAAAATTATTCAAAATTTTGAAATCACCAATATAATTATGCCGCGTTATACAGAGCAGAATATGCCCGATACAAATATTTATACGAATTTGCTTCAGACTATATCCGAGAGCGGTGCAACGGCTTATGCCGCAACTCCCGGAGACAGATATGATTTAAACGGATTTTGTTTTTCTGTTTTGGCACCTAATGCCGATTATGAGGAGCTGAATAATTCTTCGGTGGTTATTAAGGCGACTTACGGTAAAAATTCGTTTTTGTTTATGGGCGATGCCGAGAAAAAATCCGAAAAAGATATTTTAAATGCCGGATTTGATGTTTCGGCGGATGTGATAAAGCTCGGGCATCACGGCAGTAAGACATCTTCTTCGGAAGTTTTTCTGAAATCTGTTAACCCTACGCTTGCAATTATATCTTGCGGCGTGAATAATCAATATAATCTGCCGTCTGAAAAAACTCTCGATATGCTCGACAAGCTCGGTATTCAGTATAAGCGTACCGATGTGAGCGGTACGATTGTTGTTGGCAGCGACGGTGAACACATTTATGTATCAACGGAGAAATAGCTATGGATGAGTTTTTTGTTGTAGACAGGGTTGAAAACAATATTGCGGTTTTAGAGTGTCCCGACGGTAAGTTCTTAAATGTTGAGGTTGATTCATTGCCTTTTAAAGTCAGAGAGGGCAATGTTTTATTAAAACAATCGGACGGTACATTTACGTTGTCAAATGACGAAGAGAAAAAAAGAAAAGCCCAAGCCTATTCTCTTCAGGAAAAAATTTTCGGTAATAGGTGAAAAAGACTTGCATTTACATTTAAATAATGGTATAATGCTTCCGCAATTCGCACGCATGGTGATTATCGCAAAATTGCATTTTTATGTCTTGCGTTAAAGTGATCTGTGCGGAGGATAAAATAAGGAGGACAAAACAATGTCAGTAGTATCAATGAAACAGCTTCTTGAAGCCGGTGTACATTTCGGTCACCAGACAAGAAGATGGAACCCGAAAATGGCTGAGTACATTTTCACAGAAAGAAACGGAATTTATATCATCGACCTTCAGAAAACGGTCAAAAAGCTTGAAGAAGCTTATATGTTTGTTCGTGATCTTGCAGCCAACGGTGAGGAAATCCTTTTCGTAGGTACCAAAAAACAGGCTCAGGATTCTATTAAAGAAGAAGCCGCTCGTTGCGAAATGCCTTATGTTAACGCTCGTTGGCTCGGCGGTATGCTTACAAACTTCACTACAATTAAGCAGAGAATTAAGAGACTCGGTCAGCTTGAGGCAATGAAAGAGGACGGCACATTCGATATGCTTCCCAAGAAAGAAGTTGCTAAGCTCGAGCTTGAAATCGAAAAGCTTGAAAAGTTTATGGGCGGTATAACCGAAATGAAGAAACAGCCGGCTGCTATGTTTATAGTAGACCCGAGAAAAGAGAGAATAGCTGTTGCAGAGGCTAAGAAGCTTCACATTCCGATTATCGCTATTGTTGACACAAACTGCGATCCCGATGAAATCGATTATGTAATCCCCGGTAACGATGACGCTATCCGTGCCGTAAAACTTATTGCCGGTGCTATGGCTGACGCGGTTATCGAGGGCAAGCAGGGTATGCAGGGTGCTGCAGCTGCAGAAGCTGAAGACAACGCCGATGCAGAAACCGAAGTTGCTGCTGAATAATCTTAACAAGAAGCAAAGCCCGTGCTTTAGTGCGGGCTCTGTTTAAGTTTAATTAACTGGAGGAATAAATTATGGCATTTACTGCAAGTGATGTAAAAGCTCTTCGCGAGAAAACCGGCGTCGGCATGATGGATTGCAAAAAAGCACTCGTTGAGTCTGACGGCGATATGGATAAGGCAATAGATTTTCTCAGAGAAAAAGGCCTTGCCGCAGCTACCAAGAAGGCAAGCAGAATTGCTGCCGAGGGCGTAGTTATGGCTTACACCGATGAAGCAAAGCAGACAAGCGTTATTATCGAGGTCAATTCAGAGACCGATTTCGTTGCAAAGAACGATAAGTTCCAGAGCTTTGTTCTCAGCGTTGCTAAGACTGTTATAAATGAAGATCCCAAAGATGTTGATGATCTTCTTACAAAGAAGCTTGACGGAAGCGACAGAACAGTTCAGGAAAATCTTCAGGATATGGTTCTTGCTATCGGTGAGAATATGAAGATTCGCCGTTTTGAAAGAGTTACCGGTATTGCCGCAACTTACATTCATGCGGGCGGTGCAGTAGGCGTTCTTGTATCTTTTGATACCGATGAAAAGACTGCCGCTGCTGCTGAATTTAAGGAGATGGGCAAGGACGTTGCAATGCAGATTGCCGCAATGTCTCCCGCTTATCTTGACAGAGCAAGCGTTCCCGCAAGCGTTATTGAACATGAGAGCGAGATAATAAAGGCTCAGCTTGCTGAGGATCCTAAGATGGCAGGCAAGCCCGATCAGGTTCTTGCTAAGATTGCCGAGGGTAAAGTCGGCAAGTATTATAAAGAAAACTGTCTTCTTGAACAGGAGTTCGTTAAGGACGGTAGCATGAATGTTCAGAAGTATGTTGACTCCGTAGCTAAGAAGCTCGGCGCAGACATCAAGGTTACTTCTTTCATCCGCTATGCTAAGGGCGAGGGCCTTGAGAAGAAAGAAGAAAACTTTGCCGATGAAATTGCCAATATGGTTAAGGGCTAATATTTTCTGATATTAAAGATAAAGAGCAAGCCAAGAGGCTTGCTCTTTTTTTTGTTGAAAACAAAAGTGTGTTATGATACAATTTATAATGATGATTTTAGCGTGTAAGAACACCTTTGCATGATGAACAAAACAATCGCATATATAGGACGTTTTAATTGAAAACGGCAAAAAATATGATATACTGATAGATATAATAATCAGCACGAAAAGCTCATAAAATTTAACGGGTGATGTTTTATGAGCAAAAGGGTGTTTCCCATATGTATATTTATTTTATGCTTTTTTTGTGTAGGCTTTTATGTTTTTGAATTTCTACGTGCCACAAGTAATGTGTCGGCTGAAAATTCACCGGGAAAATGTGAATACACAATCGTGATTGACGCCGGGCACGGCGGTGCCGACGGCGGAGCAGTTGCGAGTGACGGCATATCGGAAAAGGTAATCAATTTGGAAATCGCATATAAGCTGAATTATATCCTCAGAGCATACGGGCTTAATACCGTTATGACAAGAACAGACGACGAGTCGATACACGACAGTAACGCAAAAACTCTGCGTGAGCAGAAAGTTTCCGATATACATAAGCGTATGTCGATAATGGAATCAGACGAAAACAATATCTTCGTCAGTATCCATCAAAATAAATTTTCCAACAGTTCGCTTTGGGGTACTCAGGTTTTTTATTCGCCTAACACTACCGATAGTGCAGTTTTGGCTAATTGCATACAAAATTCTGTTTGCAGTCTTTTGCAAAATGATAATAAGCGTGTTATTAAGAAATCAGGAAGTAATATTTATTTGCTGTATTACGCAAAAAGAACTGCTGTGCTTGTTGAGTGCGGATTTGTTTCAAATCCTCAAGAAAACCAATTGCTTGAAAACTCGGATTATCAAAGAAAAATGGCTTTTTCCATTGCTTTTGGAATAATGGAATATATAAATACAAAGGATGTGTAATAGTGGCATCAAAGTTAAAAACGGTTTTTGTGTGTTCAAAATGCGGGTATGAGTCTGCAAAATGGTTCGGACAGTGCCCTGGATGCCATGAGTGGGACACAATGAACGAGGAAGTGAAAGCTCCGCAAACCGTTACGGCAAAAAGAACCTATTCGGACAATTTCCATGGAAAAGTATATAAATTAAACGATATTGTTACTGATACTGAGCATAGATACGACACGGGACTGCACGAACTTAATCGCGTCCTCGGCGGCGGTTTGGTTAAAGGCTCGCTTGTCCTTTTAAGCGGCGACCCCGGTATCGGCAAATCCACAATGCTTTTGCAGATATGTCAGTATTTAGACAGTAATCTTAAAATCTTATATGTTTCGGGAGAGGAATCAGCACACCAGTTAAAGCTTCGCGCCTCAAGACTTGGGGTAACCGCCGATAACCTTTCACTTCTTTGCGAGACGGACGCACAGTATATATGTGAACTTATTTCCGCGGAAAAACCTGATATTGTTATGATAGATTCAATACAGACAATGAACATTGCGGAACTCAGCTCTTCTTCGGGAAGCATAACTCAGGTAAGAGAAACCACAAATATGTTTATGCGTACCGCAAAGACTTTGAATATTCCCATAATAATAGTTGGTCATGTGAATAAGGACGGCAATATTGCAGGACCAAAGGTTTTGGAACATATAGTTGACGCGGTTTTATATTTTGAGGGCGACCGAAACTTTTCATACCGTATTTTGCGTGCCGTGAAAAACAGATACGGCTCCACAAACGAAATAGGTGTTTTTGAAATGCTTGACAGCGGACTTAACGAGGTGGAAAATCCGTCGATGATGCTCATTTCCGGGCGACCGAAAAACACTTCCGGCTCGTGCGTCGCTTGCATTATGGAGGGTTCAAGACCGATAATGGCTGAGGTGCAAAGTCTTGTAACGCCTACCGGCTTCGGCACTCCGAGAAGGATGGCAAACGGAGTCGACTATAACAGAATGTCAATGCTGATAGCCGTTCTTGAAAAGCGTGCCGGCTATTTTCTCGGCAATATGGATTGCTATATAAATATTATAGGCGGACTTAAAGTTGATGAACCTGCGTCGGATCTCTCTATTGCGTTGGCGATTGTTTCAAGTCTTAAGGACAAGCCTGTGCCGGAGGATGTTCTCGCATTCGGAGAAATCGGTCTCGGCGGCGAAATAAGAGCGGTAAACTCCTGCGAACAGCGCATTAAAGAGGCGGCAAAATTGGGCTTTGGAAAATGCATAGTTCCAAAATACAATCTAAAGAAAATTGCCGGAAACTTAAAAGTCGATATTGAAGTAATCGGTGTAAGCAACATAAGACAGGCGTTTGAAGCAATAATAAATTAACATGAAGCATTTTTTAAAAAATCCGTTTTTGCCCGACTCTGATTTAAAAGAAATAATAGTAGGTGCCGCCGCAGAGCCCTTTATAAACGATTTTAACGCTTTGGGTATTAAAACTATTGTTGGAGACTCCGAAAAAGCTTTACAAACTCCCGTGAGAGGGCATATTGATATGTCGGTTATGTCGTTTGGCAGTGGCTTGTATTATTTAAGCAAGACACAGCGCAGGATAGGGGAGTGGATTGATTCCGTCGGAGGTAAAGCTGTTATCGACGATGAAAATTTAGGTTACGAATACCCTTTTGATGTACCTTTTAACTGCGTTGTTATCGGAAACGATTTTATATGCAACAGTAAAACAGTTTCGCCGCAAATTTTAGGTGTTGCCATATCCAGAAATTTGCGTATAATCGATGTGAAACAGGGTTATACAAAGTGTTCGCTGTGTCCTGTAAGAGAAAATGTCGTGATAACCGATGACTCCGGCATAGAAAAAGTCCTACTCAATAACGGATACGATATTTTAAAAGTCAGCAAAGGCAGTGTTAGGCTGAATGGGTTTGATTACGGATTTATAGGCGGGTGTTCCGCGATGATTTCGCGAGATATTTTGCTTTTTTTTGGTAATTTTGAAATGCACAGCGATAAAGACCGAATAAAATCATTTTTGCAAAACTATGGAATAACGCCGCAGTCGTTAAACGGCGATGTCCTGACAGATATAGGAAGTATAATACCTCTATCGGAACAGCAGTTATAAAAAAGAAAGGACTACGTGATTATAATGAGGAAAAACAGATGGTCAAATCTTTTCGGTGATATTTTGGCAATAGGTACCGTCTCTACCGTCGCACTTTCAGCAAAGCACGTTGCAAAGAAATACGGTCAGAAATATAAGGGCGTCAGCATTAACGGATTATATCTTCTTGACTATGCGGCAGGCAGGATTTTCGGCGATGGGGCAAAGGCTCAGGAAAAGCTGCTTGCGCTTCTCAGCAAAAATAAAAAAGACTCCGAAAACGATCCTGCGGCTGAATCGTGAATTACTTAAAAAACACTTCATACAGACATTTTACAGTAATTTAACGTAAATTAGGTTGACAAATCAGCTTTTAACGTGGTACTATCTTATAGTACTTGAATATACAACGTCAAAGGGGACGCAATGAGTATGGCTCATACTCATCGTGTCCCTTTATTTTTATGTTTGCAGGAGAAATGTCTTATGAGAATGAACAAAGACGGGCTATTTAAAATTATGCAGATTACCGATATGCAGGAGATACCTAAAATATCGCCTGACACTATGGCTCTGCTCGATGCGGCAATTGAAGATGAAAAACCGGATCTTGTTGTGTATACCGGCGACCAAATCAAAGGATATGGAGTGTCGTATAAGGGAAAAGGGAAAGAACTTGAGAACGCCGTTGCAAAAACGATCAACACCTTGCTTGAACCTGTTACAAAACGCAACATACCTTTTGCCGTAACCTTCGGTAATCACGATAGGCAGGTTGGTATCTCCAATAAAGATCAGTTCAACGATATTTATAAAGCCCTGCCAAATTGCATAGGAACTCAAGCCGAAGGCATAGACGGCGGCGGTACATATAATATACCTATTAAAGCTTCGGACGGTTCCGACAGAGATGCTTTCAATCTGTATCTTTTTGACAGCGGCACCGATGCAAAAGGCGGCGGATATGAAGCATTTGATAAAAAAATAATTTCTTGGTATAAAGCAAAACGTGATGAGCTTAAAGAGAAAAACGGAAAATATGTGCCTTCGATAGTTTTCCAGCATATACCGCTTCCGGAATACTATTGTATTCTAAGAAGAGTTAAAAAGAATGAAAGAAAAGCTGTTCAAGCATACAGGACGCATAAACACGAGTATTACAGACTCGGAAAAACATGCAGAGTCGGCGGAACTTTTAAAGAGCCGCCGTCAATTCCAGATGTCAACAGCGGCGAATTCGACGCCCTTTCAGAATGCGGTGATATAATGGCAGTCTATGTAGGTCACGACCATAAAAATAATTTTATCGGTACTTATAAAAACGTCGATCTCGGTTTTACCCCGTCATCCGGATTTAATGCTTACGGTAACAGAACCAAGCGTGGTGTCAGATGTTTTATACTTGACGAAAAGGAACCTGACAGCTATAAGACATACTCGAGAACATATGAAGATTTAGTCGGCAAAAAAGTGTCAAGACCTGTTTTTGATTATCTTTCCAGTAAAGCTCCGACTACGGTCGATGCCGCCATACCCATGATTGTTAAAACAATCGGTATTATTGCTGCAATTATAATTCTAATCATTTTACTTGCAAAATTCTTATAATTACCGGAGGATAAAAATGAGCGAAACTAAAAAAGATAACGGATTTACGCGTTGGTCAAAAAAACACGCTGAGCTTTGGAAGTTTATTAAATACTCGATTGCCGGGTGCAGTTCATCTGCTGTTGAGTTGATTGTACATATGGTTTTACTGAATACGGCATTTAAAGTTCTTACTTCAGTGCCTGTTGTAAATGATGCACTTAATATGATCGGTATAACCTCAAAAGGCTATCTTTATACTTATCTCATTTCTACAACAATCGGATATGCAATTGCATTTATTCTCAATCGAAAAATTACATTTAAAGCTGATGTGAATCCGACACTTAGTATGATTTTATATGCAATTATGGTTGTGTTTACAATTTTTGCCAACGGTTGGATAGGGTCTGCAATGACAACCTTTGCACAATCTCACAACCTTACCGGCAACCTTTGGGATCTGGTTATAAAGCTTATCGGAATGACGATTCCGACATTATGGACTTATCCGTGCAACAGATTTATTATTCATCGCAGAAAAAAATCAACAATAGAAGCAGAAATGGCGGCAGAATCATTATCTGCGGTCGAAGAGGCTTAATATGAAAACGGAAAGTATGCTGAGTGCCGGAATAGACATCGGCACTACAACCACTCACCTTGTTATAAGCCGCATCGGCATAGGTGTGACGGAGGGCTTCGGTACAGTTCCGAGCGTGCATATAACATCAAAAAAGGTTTTATTTAAAAGTGATGTTGTTTTTACACCGCTTTTACCCGACGGGAAAATTGACGCCCGTGCCGTTACAGCAATTATTAAAGAACAATATAAAAAAGCCGGCGTAACACCGGATGAGCTGAAATGCGGGGCTGTTATAGTTACAGGCGAGAGTGCCTGCAGAGAAAACGCCTCGGAGGTTATTTCTTCCGTATCTGAATTTGCAGGCGATTTTATTGCAGCCCAGGCAGGCAGCGAGCTTGAATCTTATCTTTCCGGCAAAGGCGCCGGGGCAGACGTTATCAGCGAAAACGAGGGAAAATGTACCGCTAATGTTGACATAGGCGGCGGTACTACCAACATCTCGGTATTTGTAAACGGAAGTTGTGTCGAAACATGTTGCTTAAATATCGGTGGCAGACTCGTACGAAAAAGTAACGACGATGGCGTTTTTATATCATCGTCGTTATTAAATTTGTGCCGCGCAAATGGCATAAACATAAAAAGCTTTGATGATGCGGATAGCATAAATTCGATTCATAAGCTTTGCTCTATACTTGCCTCAAAAATCAAAGAGGCTTTGGGTTTTTGTAAAGAAAAAACTATTGAAACCGAGTTAATAACCGATAGTTTGCTATCCGGGAAATACATCCCCGAAATCGTTACTTTTTCAGGCGGTGTTTCTGAATGTATGCAGGAAAAAACGGATAATTTATTTAAATACGGTGATATCGGCGTTATTCTTGCCGATGAAATTAGAAATGACACCGAAACTTATCCGTGCAAGGTTATAACTGAGCTTGATAATCCTATACGGGCGACAGTTATCGGAGCAGGCCAATTCAGTATGGATATTTCGGGAAGCACCATACAGTATGCCGATGTTGCATTACCGATTAAAAATCTGCCGTGTATCGAATCACTTGAGCGTGTATCCGATAAGGCGTGCGCCATATGCATAAGAGGAGAGAAATCCCCGTCTTTCAAAGATGTCGATACTCTTTCCGAAAAGATAGTAACTGCTTGTAAAGAATTGATTAATAACAATACAACATTAGTTGTGATTCTTAAAGAAGATTTTTCAAAAGCCTTGGGGCAATGTCTTCGCAGACGGTTGCCTCCAAAGTATCCCTTTATTTGTCTTGACGGTATCGAGTGTAAGTCAGACGATTATATAGATATCGGTGAACCTATTGCAGGCAATAAGGCCGTACCGGTAGTTGTTAAAACCCTTGTTTTCGGAGGAAAAAAGAAATGAAGTTAGAAACTGTACTTTTGGGCAACAGGTATAAATTCTCTTCAATTAAAGAGGTTTTGGCTAAAGCCAATGAGCAAAAAAGCGGTGATTCGCTCGCAGGGATTGCTGCCGCTAACGCCAAAGAACGAATAGCCGCAAAAGAAGTTTTGAGCGATTTAACAGTCGAAGAAATTACGGCAGAGCCTGCTGTTCCTGCAAATGAAGATGCGGTAACAAGAATAATTCTCGGTGATCTTGACACAAAAGAATATGACAAAATCAAATCACTTACAATAGGTGAATTACGTGAAGCTATACTCGACAATATGATTAGCGGAGATGAAATTCTAAAAAAAGCCCGTGGTATGACCTCCGAAGTTATAGCCGCTTTGGCTAAACTTATGGGGAATCTCGATCTAATGTACGTTTCACGCAAATTGCATATCGAGGCTACATGTAACACGACGATAGGCAAAAAAGGAACATTTGCAGTACGTTTACAACCTAATCATCCTACCGATAATGTAAAAGGCGTAACAGCTTCGCTGCTTGAGGGTTTATCATACGGCGCAGGTGATGCGGTTTTAGGCCTTAACCCTGCCATTGATAATGTCAAGAGCACAACTGATATTCTCAATCTGTTTAACGATGTAAAGAGTCGTTTAAAAATACCCACTCAAATATGCGTCTTGAGCCATATCACGACACAATTAAAGGCTTTAAAAAGCGGAGTACCCATGGATCTCTGTTTTCAGTCAATCGCCGGAAGCGAAAAAGCTCTCGCTTCTTTCGGAACAGATGTTGACATGCTCGCGGAAGCGAACGAATTGATGGCAAGTAAGGGTACGTCAATCGGTCCTAATTATATGTATTTTGAGACAGGGCAGGGAAGTGAGTTGTCATCTAATTCTCATAACGGCGCAGACCAGCTTGTTATGGAGAGTAGGTGCTATGGTCTTGCTCGTCATTACAATCCTTTTCTTGTCAACACAGTCGTAGGCTTCATAGGACCCGAATATATTTATGATACTAAGGAACTGATACGCGCCGCTCTTGAGGATAATTTTTGCGGACACATGCACGGTTTGCCTATGGGCTGTGATATTTGCTACACTAATCATATGAAGGCTGATCAAAATGACAGCGATTCACTATTGGTTATGTTGGCTTCTGCGGGATGTCATTATGTTATGTCGATTCCGCAGAGCGATGATGTAATGCTTATGTACCAATCAACCTCTTACCATGATATCGCGGCGATACGGGAAATGCTTGGTCTATCGCCGATAGAAGAGTTCAAGCAATGGCTTGAGGGTTACGGCATTTGGGAAAACGGCCATCTTGGCAAAAACGCGGGGAATCCGCGAATATTTCTGTAAACGGACGGTGTAAGGTATGGGCGATTATTTTGACAGTCTAAGAAGTGCAACGCCTGCGCGATTGGAAATAGGCAGGGCAGGCAGCAGATATAAAACAAAAGCATATCTAGACTTCAGGGCGGCACATGCTGCGGCAAACGATGCAGTTATGAGTGAAGTCAGCAAAGAAACCTTAGATGATCTCGGTGTTTTTGAAGTAAGGACAAAATGTCACGATAAATATGAGATGTTAACACGTCCTGATTACGGAAGATTGTTTGACGAAGAAACTAAAGACTTTCTGCTAAAAAACGCGACATACGGTGCTGACGTTCAAATTTATTGCGGTGATGGGTTGTCTGCACCGTCAATAAAAGCAAACGTTCCAAATATGTTACCGATACTGCATCTCGGACTTGAAGAAGAAGGCATAAGTGTTGGAAAGCCGTTCTTTGTACGGTATTGCAGAGTAAATACAGCCCGTGAAATAGGCCCTTTGCTAAATGCAAAGGTTGTTTGTGTGCTTATAGGAGAAAGACCGGGACTTCTTACAGATGAAAGTATGAGCGCATATATTGCATACAAACCTCATCCGGAAATGAGCGAAAGCGATTATACGGTAATTTCAAATATAAGCAGATTCGGTATGCCGCCGGTAGAAGCTGCGGCTTATGCTGTAGATGTGATTAAAGCCATGTTAGAACAGAAATGCAGCGGATACAAGCTGAAGTTGTAATTAAAAAGATGAAGTAAATGGGATTAAATCGCAATGTTTGACTTAATCCCATTTTTGATTTATAGCAGTTGCTTTTAGTTGCTTCTACCGGAGCAGGTACTAAAGATCTTAGGCTTTTTTGAAATTGACAATTATACAAAATAAATGTTTTGTATAATTAAGGGGAGTTAAAACAGGAAAAGTCCTTAAATTACTTTGAAACTACCGTATAATCACTTTCGCTAATTTCCGGTAGTTTTAGGGTTATTGACGGACTTTTTGCCTTTTAAAGTTAATATATGGCTTAAGTCGGCGTTGTTAACTTTATATGCAATGTTATCTACATTTTACTTAAATTACGGCATTATTTGCTTTATAAAAAATATTATAAATTATTTTAATAATTATTTCCTTAATTAGTTTTCTCTATGTTAATTCATTGCATTGTCTTAATGATTATTATTGTTTGGATTTGCAGAATTAGCAGAAGCTAAATTATTCTGTAAATAGACAATTCTTGCAGTTTATTGTATAATTGATAAAGTGATAATTTAATAACGTATTATCCTTACTTTATTTGCCTGGGCATAATTTACGAACTCCGGTTCGGTGTTATGGCAAATTCATATATTCAATCAGCATTTGTGAAACGGTTTCACACGGAGGTGCTCTTTAATAATGAAATACAGTACTGCTGACGATCTGCCTATTATACTTAAAGAATTTTTAAACCACATTTATGTTGTTAAAAATAAATCATCGCTTACCATTGATGAATATGCGTTGGATTTAAAAATGTTTTTGCGCTTTTTAAAGAGGCAAAAAGCGCTTGTCCCCTCCTCTGAGGAGTTTGACAAGATTGACATAACAGATGTTGATATAGACTTTTTGAGAAATGTAACTTTAATGGATGCATATGCCTTTTTATCATATTGCAAAAATGAGCGCAATAATGATTCGGCGGCAAGAGCACGAAAAGTTACTTCAATCAGAATGTTCTATAAATATCTGACTGTACAGAGAATGTTTTTTAAGGAAAACCCAATGCTTGAGCTCGAAACGCCTAAGCTCAAAAAATCACAGCCGAAATATCTGACTCTTGATGAGAGCCTTAAATTGCTCGGCAGCGTTGACGGAAAACATAAAGAGCGGGATTATTGCATACTTGTTTTGTTTTTAAATTGCGGACTGCGTTTGTCAGAACTTGTTTCAATCAACTATAATGATATAAGAGACAATAACACAATTACGATAACAGGTAAAGGCAACAAACAACGTACAATATATTTAAATGACGCTTGTATGGATGCTATTAAAAACTATATGGCGGTTCGGCCCAAAGACGGTTTAAAAGAAAAAGACAAAGACGCGTTGTTTTTAAGCTCACGGCTTCAACGCATAAGTCCTAAAACCGTACAGCATATTGTTTATGAGTATTTGGACAAAGCGGGTCTCGGCAACAGAGGTTTTTCGGCACATAAGCTTCGCCATACCGCCGCAACTCTTATGTACCAGCACGGGCATGTTGATGTATTGGTATTAAAGGACATATTGGGTCATGAAAATCTCGGCACAACGGAGATTTATACTCATATTGTTGATGAACAACTAAGAAAAGCCTCCGAAGCTAATCCGTTGGCCGAGGTTAAAGCAAGTAAAGCGAATAAAAATCCTTCTAAAAAGGAAGAGTGAGCTTTTCGGCTAAAAATCTTATATTTATTGTCGAAATTATTGAAATCAGTATTTCGGATACAAGCAAAACCGCATATCTAATCAAATACAGCTTTATAAATTTGTTCGGTATCACGGTATTATCCTTAATTTTCCTGTTTATGTCTCTGCACATAAGTATGCTTTCATGGCACGCCGCCAGCATTATTGATGAAGACAGTACAAACGGAATTAACATAACAATGCCGTAAAATTTCATACCGTCAATATTATATGTTCTGTATAAATATCCGGATATCAAGCCTATTCCGAGTCCGCGAAAAACCGGCTCAAGCCACGCTATAGGTTCGCCTATAAGACATAATCCGAATATAAACGGTATTAATAAAAACACACAGTCGCGAAGTAGCGTCGTGGCAAAAACAGTGAATAACGACTGTGACGATTTGGCAAGAAAATAATTCTTAATGAAAGATTGAATTTTTAGTGCATAATCATCTCCCGGATTTCTTAAGCTCATAGTGCCAAAAACAAGTCCTATAATAAAAACCGTCATAAGCAAAAACATTTTTTGGCTCAATATTCCAATCTTTGCGGCTTTTATCTTTTTTGTTCTTAAAGCTTTGATTTCCATTTCAATTCCTCCTGTTTAAACTTGTACATTTTATGACTGAAGCTTGCGGTTAATGCCTATTATTTTTTTACTTTAACTATAACAACAATCACAGCCGACAAGACAAAACAGATTGGAATAAGCAATAAGCTTTTAATATTCAGCGTTAAATCATTTATAATTGCTATTGTCAGAAAATTTAGCAGCAATAAGCAGAGTTCCGATATAAAACAGCAGAGTGCCGCCTTGATTTTAGTTCTATTCATAGTTAATAACGAACAAACTATAACCGAAACGGCAAAAACAGCATAGGATATTAATGGATAACGATTGGCCGAAAATGATTCTGATTTCAGTATAAAGGCTGATGCGCCCAAAAACATTAGGGATTCAAAAATGAACGATATAAATCCCGCTATAATGCTTTTGAGCCAAAACGGTAAAACATAATTTTTTTGTTTATGCATAAAAACACCCCCTCATAGATTACTATGAGAGGGTGAATTCTTTTATAACGCTTATTCTCAGTCTTTGTTCTTTTTATCTGCCTTCTCTTTTGCCTTTTCTTCTTTAGCTTTAAGAGCGGCAGCCTTTGCGGCTTCCCTTTCGGCTTTAATCTTCTCATTTGCAGTAACATTTGTTTGAATAGCCCAACGGGTTATTTTCATCTTGTTTTTGTCTGCGCCTGTTTCGATTATAAGAGAATCCTCTTTAACGGTAACAACCTTGCCGACTATACCGCCGATGGTTGTTATTTCGTCGCCAACCTGAGTATTCTCACGAATCTCCTGCTCTTTTTTTTGCTGTTTTTTCTGAGGACGAATCATCAGAAAATACATACCGACAAAAAGCAAGACCATCAAAATAATCATTTGAAAAGAGCCTTTGCCCGAGGCTGAAGTACTGGCCTCTAATAACATTAAATAATTGTTCATTTGAGTTCCTCCAATTTATAATTCCAAATTATTATACATATAAATATAAAAATTTGCAACTATTAACATTAAAATTAATAAACTGTTTATTAAATATTTTCGCATATATCCTTATGCTTTCTTAAATTGTCTACCGGTAAGCAGTTTCTTTGCAAAATGACAACTCGGATTTTATACGTTTTATACGATAATCTTGACCGCTTGTATTATAAAATGTATAATGGTGACGGTAAAAGGGTTTGCGGCTAATTTTGCGATGGGCGGCAACATTTCCATACTGCAATCTATTATTGACTTGTTTTAATCGGAGGTGGTTGCATGAAAATATATTTGTCAAAATACTGGATAGCGGACCATATAAGTTTGGTATGTGTGGAGGTGGCTGTTGTCGTTGCAACTGTTGTATTTTGTATTGAATATAGAGATGCTGACATTATTATGATAATCGGTTCATTAGTTTATATTGGTAGTGTTAGCTATGTGCAATCAAAAACAATATACATTCTTGATTATGTTGAAGTAAGCAATAATCAATTTACTCAGTGTTCATTTAGCGGAAAGCGGAAACGTGCCGTTAATTCTGATGAACCTATTTACTATCAAATTGTGCCGCTGATTGAAGGAGTATATTCAAGAGCTGACTTCATAGTATTATCTAATCAGGAGTTTTCCCCTTATCGAAACGGCAGCGGTCTTGCTGCAGTTTGCAAAGAGGCAAGTGCCAAGGGCAATCAAATTATTATGCCTTACAACCAAAAATCAAGACCGTTATTGCATCTTGGAGATTGGCATAAGGTTTGTTTTTATTGATTTGTGCTATTCAAGCAAGTGCCTCTGTGGAAAAAATCATGGATTGGCTATTAAAAGGAGAATTATATATTGACCATAATAAGTTCTATGGATATGCCGACATACATGATGATGTTGTTAACAGTTTTTGGAATGGATGTTTACGCTTTTATAAAGTACAGGAAAGTAAAGGCTCCTTGGAAAGTGATATTATATGGAAATCCAGTCATATTGATAGTCTTGGCCATAAACAGAGTTATAAAGGAATACGCACCAGATACTCATTTATATTATGTCAGCGTTGCTGTAACTTTAACAATAGGCGGTGTATATCTTGTTATATCATTTATTGCTGGATATATTAACAAGAAAAGAAGTTGAAATAATTTAATCGTTAATATACTTAACTCTTAACGCAACAATTAAAACACCCTCTGCTTTTTTAATGAAAGTGGAGGGTGTTTTACTGATTATATTAAACGTTAAATATCTTTTTAATGCTCGGTTTTGGTTCTAAAGAAAAAATCTGCCATTCAAAACGAACAGCAGATACGAATTATTTTTTATGTTTATATTATAGATAAATACAACATAGATATAAAATAAGACGAATTATATTCTTGTGTCAAGTATATCAACATATTGCTTCTTAAACTCGGGGAATGTATCATTTTCTAAAGATAATCTGATGTCAGCCATCAATTTATTATAGAAATAAAGATTGTGCGTTACGTCAAGTCTAAATGCAAGCATTTCCCCTGCTTTAAACAAATGTCTTATATAGGCCTTTGAGTGATTCCGACAGGTCGGACAGTTACAGCCCGGCTCAATCGGGGTATCATCTCTTTTATATTTTTCATTATTGAGATTTATAATGCCGGCATGAGTAAAAAGATGGCCGTGCCTTGCATTGCGGCTCGGCATTACGCAGTCAAAAAGGTCAACGCCTCTGCTTACACCTTCGATTATATTGCCGGGCGTGCCTACACCCATAAGATACCGCGGTTTTTGCGCAGGCATATACGGCTCAACAGCCGAAATGATACGATACATATCTTCCTTGGGTTCGCCGACGGCAAGCCCGCCTATGGCATATCCGTCAAGATCCAAATCGGCAATCTCTTTCATATTTTCTATGCGCAAATCATCAAAAGTGCACCCTTGATTGATTCCGAATAAGAGTTGGTTTTTGTTTATGGTGTCAGGCAGAGAATTTAGTCTTTCCATTTCAGCCTTACATCTTTTAAGCCATCTTACAGTTCGTGCGCATGACTGTTTGGAGTATGAATATTCGGCAGGATTTTCAACACACTCGTCAAAAGCCATGGCAATGGTAGAGCCCAAATGAGATTGTATTTGCATGCTTTCTTCCGGTCCCATAAAAATACGGCGACCGTCTACATGAGAATTAAAGCTGACGCCCTCTTCTTTTATTTTGCGGAGTTTAGCAAGCGAAAAGACTTGAAATCCGCCGCTGTCTGTAAGAATAGGACCTCTCCACCCAGTGAATTTGTGAAGACCGCCGAGGTCGTGAATTAAATCATCTCCCGGTCTTACGTGGAGGTGGTATGTGTTGCACAGCATAACCTGTGTTTCGATATTTTCAAGATCAACGGCAGAAAGACCGCCTTTTATTGCACCCGCCGTTGCTACGTTCATAAATGCCGGGGTGTGTATGGTTCCGTGTACGGTTTCAAAATCGCAAAGCCTTGCATTGCCGACCTTTTTAATAACTTTTAACATAAAATCTCCTTAAATCAAACAATGAGCATACAGTCGCCAAAACTGAAAAATCTGTATTTCTCTTTAACTGCTTCTTCGTATGCCTTCAAAACGTCGTCTCTGTTATAAAAAGCCGATACAAGCATTATAAGCGTACTTTCCGGTAGATGAAAATTTGTAATAAGCGCATCAATGCATTTGAATTTATAACCCGGATATATGAAAATACTTGTCCAATCATCCTTTTCACATATTTCACCGCAGTATGTTGCCACGCTTTCGAGAGTACGGCAGCAGGTAGTTCCGACCGCTACCACTCTTCCGCCGTTATTGTGTGTTTCGTTTATGAGATCTGCCGTCTCTTTTGGAAGATGATAGTGCTCAGAATGCATTTTATGTTCTTCGATATTTTCGGTTTTAACCGGTCTGAAAGTGCCTATGCCTACGTGTAAGGTTACATAGCCGATTTTTACGCCTTTATCCTTTATCTTTTGTAAAACCTCCGGCGTAAAATGAAGACCCGCCGTAGGAGCTGCGGCAGATCCGAGCTCCTTAGCATATACCGTTTGATAACGGTCTGCGTTCTCGAGCTTGTGCGTGATGTAATGCGGAAGCGGCATTTCACCGATTTTGTCAAGTACCTCAAAGAAATTACCGAATTTGTCGGTATCGTACGTAAATTTAGCGATTCTGTCTCCGTTGTCAAGCACAGCGGTTATTTCGGCATATAATATACCGTCGTTAAATGTAAATTTGGAGCCGGTCTTTGCTTTCTTTCCGGGGCCGGTAATTACTTCCCATACGTCTTTTTCTTTTTGCATTAAAAGCAGAAATTCAACCTTTGCGCCGGTTTCATCTTTAATACCGTAAAGTCGTGCCGGCAAAACCTTGGTGTCATTTAAAATAAGGCAGTCGCCGGGATTTAAATAGTCTACAACATCATAAAAATGCTTGTGCTCAATTTCCCCTGTTTGCCTATTGACAACCATCATTCTTGACGCATCACGAGGCTCAATAGGTGTCTGCGCAATAAGTTCGTTTGGTAAATCATAATAAAAATCATGCTTTTTCATGGCTTATCTCCGATATGTATATAAATTTTTCAAAAATATTTGACTATATATAATAAAAATGATATTATAAGTAAAACTGCGATAGAGGTGCAGAAATCATCAGTAGCATTTTGACAGACTCCGGACGTTGATAACCGATATGTGAAAGGGATTTTTGCCGAAAAAAGCAATTGCTCCGGGCAATGCTTTTTGGGCACATTGTTAACAGCAATGCGACTGTCATCATTTTGTTGTGATGGAGAGCTATCGACATTATCTTTCCTGATAATGCAAGCCTTATTTTGACAAATGATGACCGGTTTTTTAACCGGTCTTTTTTTGCAGACAATAGAATAACATTTTTTGGAGGTAAATACAAGTGGGGAAAAATTATAATGTTGGTATTATCGGTGCGACCGGCATGGTAGGACAAAGATTTATCACATTGCTGAGCGAACATCCTTGGTTCAACATAAAGGTACTTGCCGCAAGTTCAAGATCAGCCGGCAAACCGTATAAAGAGGCTGTAGGAGCCAAATGGTGCATGGATGAGGATATTCCCGACGCCGTTAAAGATATGGTAGTAATGAATGCTACGGAAGATGTTGAAAAAATCGCTTCTATGGTTGATTTTGTTTTCTGTGCCGTAGATATGAAAAAAGATGAGATAAAAGCATTGGAAGAGAGATATGCAAAGGCCGAGTGCCCCGTTGTCTCAAACAACAGTGCTCACAGACACACCCCCGATGTTCCTATGGTTCTTCCCGAGCTTAATCCCGAACACATAGAAATTATACCGTCGCAGAGAAAGCGTCTCGGTACAAAGCGCGGTTTTATTGCCGTTAAGCCTAACTGCTCGCTTCAGGGTTATGTTCCCGCCCTGTTCCCGCTCTCGAAATTCGGTGTAAAAGATGTTTTGGTTTGCACTTATCAGGCGATTTCCGGAGCAGGAAAAACGTTTGATACGTGGCCCGAGATGGTCGATAACGTAATACCTTTTATCGGCGGCGAGGAAGAAAAATCCGAAAAAGAACCGCTTAAAATTTGGGGTCACATTGAGGGCGACAAAATTGTTGACGCCACCTCCCCCAATTTTACTGCTCAGTGTCTTCGCGTTCCCGTTTCAAACGGTCATATGGGCGCGGTTTTCGTAAGATTTGAAGATAAGCCCACCAAGGAGCAAATGCTTGAAATTTGGAAGAATTTCAAAGGCAGACCTCAGGAGCTCGAGCTCCCCAGTGCTCCCAAACAGTTTCTTAACTATTTTACCGAGGATAATCTTCCTCAGACGAAACTGCAGAGAGGGCTTGAACACGGTATGGCTATATCAATTGGCAGACTTCGTGAAGATACCCAGTACGACTATAAATTTGTATGCCTTTCTCATAACACGCTGAGAGGCGCTGCAGGCGGAGCTGTTCTCCTTGCGGAACTTCTTTGTGCCGAAGGCTACATGGACTGATTTTATTCGGAGGGATAACAATGAAAAAGCCCATTTTTACAGGTGCAGGTGTTGCGATAATTACCCCGTTTACTTCTGACGGTAAGGTGAACTATCCGGCACTTAAAGAAATTCTTGAATACCAAATAGCTAATTCAACCGATTGTATCGTTATATGCGGTACCACAGGTGAAAGTGCCACACTTTCTCATGAGGAGCACACAGAAGTAATCAAGTACACAGTTGATGTTGTTGCCGGAAGAATTCCCGTAGTAGCAGGAACCGGAAGCAATGACACAGCATATGCTTTGAATTTGTCAAATGAGGCCGAAAAAGCCGGCGTTGACGGTCTGCTTATGGTAACTCCTTACTATAACAAGGCTTCTCAGGAAGGTCTTATTAAACACTTTACTTATGTAGCCGATCGTGTCTCCACACCGATTATTTTGTACAATGTACCGAGTAGAACCGGTTGTGAAATTAAACCGGAAACTTATGCCGAACTTTCAAAACATAAAAACATTTATGCCGCTAAAGAGGCTACGGGAAATTTGTCTTCAATAGCAAAAACCATTTCCCTTTGCAGCGATGATTTTGCCGTTTATTCAGGTAATGATGATCAAATAACTCCGATTATGTCTCTCGGCGGCAAGGGCGTTATCTCGGTTCTTTCAAATGTTATGCCGCAGGAGGCTCATGATATTGCCGCTGCCGCACTTGACGGTGACTTTAAAAAGAGTGCCGAGCTTCAGCTTAAGTATCTCGAGCTTTGCAACGCTCTGTTTATGGATGTTAATCCCATCCCCGTCAAGGTTGCAATGCGTATGATGGGCTTTGACGTCGGTCCTCTCAGACTGCCGTTATGCGATATGTCCGAGGAAAAGACCGAACACTTGAGAAAAGTTTTGGCAAAGTACGGACTTATTAAGTAATTATTAAGATTTACGGATGTGAAAAAATGATAAGAATAATCTTAAGCGGTTGCTTCGGCAAAATGGGCCATGTTATACGAGACTGTGTTTCCTCGAGAAACGACTGCGAAATAGTCGCCGGCGTAGATATAGGTGACGGAAAAGCGGAATTTCCGGTGTTTAAATCTTTTGACTCAATCAGCGGTGTTGATGCCGATGTGATAATTGATTTCTCTCACCCGTCTGTTTTGAGCGGACTTTTGGAATATGCTTCTGCAAAAAAGTGCCCTGCGGTCGTAGCTACCACAGGCCTCAGCGAAGAGCAAATTGCCGATATAAATGAGTGCTCAAAAACAGTCCCTATGTTTTTCTCGGCGAATATGTCTATCGGCGTAAATTTAATGTCTGAGCTTGCCGCCAAGGCTGCACGTGTACTTGAAGGCTCTTTTGATATTGAAATTGTCGAAGCGCACCATAATCAAAAGATTGACGCGCCCTCAGGAACAGCTCTTATGCTTGCAGACAGCATATCCGATGCATTGTCGGTTAAACCGAAATATGAGTTTGACAGACACTCGAAAAGAGCAAAGCGCAGCAAAAACGAAATCGGCATTCATTCGATTCGCGGCGGAACAATAGTCGGTGAGCATGAAATAATTTTTGCGGGTCATGATGAGATAATTACAATTTCTCATTCAGCGCGTTCCAAGGAGCTTTTTGCAACAGGTGCAATAAATGCCGCTCTCTTCTTAGAGGGAAAACCTGCAGGACTATACAATATGCGTCAGCTTGTTGATGCTAAATAAGGAGGTCGTTTGTATGAAAACCATTCAAAATATATCAGTAGTCGAAGATGTGACGCTTGTTTCACTCAACGATTCACCTGCCGATATGAATACCATATCAAAAATTTTCGATATGATTTCGACAAATAATATTGATGTTGATATGATTTCTCAAACACCGCCGCACAGCAACAAGCCGCATTTGTCATTTACCGTCAGCGGTGACGATTTGGGAAAAATTTTGGAGCTTTCCGCTAAAATAAGAGATTTGTATCCCGATGTTAAACTTTCGGTAAGCAACGGAAACTGCAAAATATCTGTCTTCGGAGAAGCTATGAAAGGTCAACCCGGTGTAGCCGCCAAGGTGTTTGCGGCTGCCGCAAAAGCTAATACAGACATAATAATGATAACTACTTCTGAAGTAGACATATCAATGCTTGTTCCTCAGAGTGACCTTACAGCAACGTTAGAGTCAATTAAAGGCGCTTTTAACAATTAAATTGTTCCAGACATAAAAAAACGCTTGATTTTCATCAAGCGTTTTTTATTATCATTTATTTTATTTGTCAATCCATTCTCTGACTTCATCATTAAGCCAATTAGCCCACTCTTCAATCCCCTCGCCTGTTTTGGCGCAGATAAGGAAGATTTTTGCGTTTGGGTTTCTGTGCTTGATATATTCCTTGCATTTTTCAACATCGAAATCAAAATAAGGTAAAACATCGATTTTGTTGATAAGCACAACATCGCTTACCTTAAACATAAGAGGATATTTAAGCGGTTTATCGTCACCCTCGGGAACAGACAATATCATTACATTTTTAACGGCACCTGTGTCAAATTCTGCAGGACAAACAAGATTTCCGACATTTTCTAGAATTGCAAGTTCAACCCCATCGGTGCCGAGAGCCTCAACACCTTGCTTAGTCATGGCTGCATCAAGGTGGCACATCCCTCCTGTGTGCAGCTGAATTGATTTTACACCTGTTTCGGCAATTTTTATTGCATCAACATCGCTGTCAATATCTGCTTCCATAACACCGATTTTCAGCTTATCTTTAAGCGCATTTATTGTAGCTTTCAGTGTGGTGGTTTTACCTGAACCGGGAGAGGACATAAGGTTTAATAAAAATACACCTTTGGATTTAAGCTCGCCTCTCAGCTTTTCGGCTTGTTCGTCATTATTTTTAAAAACACTTTGTTTTATTTCAATTACTCTTACTTTATCCATAATATTCACCCGATAAAATTTATTTGGATATATTTTACGCTTTTATTCATACAATTGTCAATAATCATAAGAAAATAAGTCAAAACAAAAAAATCTGTTTATTTATGAAATTTTAGACAATTTTCAATTGACAAACTTCTATTAAAGAATTATTATATTATTAGTATTGATAAACTTTTATCATTCAAATTTTACTTTACCGGAGGTAAATTATGGCTTGTTTCGTAGTACCGGCTGCAGAAGCTGTTATTGCAACCGTAGCTGTGCAAATCGCAAAAAAGTATGAAATTTCACAGGAGAAGCTTGAATGTAAGCTGCCTGAGGGTGCTGTCCAGGCTCCTGAGTATAAAATTTCGGCTTCAAGAAAGCTTTCTTGGCTTCGCAATTTACTTTGGGGCGGTGTTTTACTTCTTGCCTTTGAACACCTTTGGCATGGAGAGTTAACTCCTTATTTCCCCTTCCTTACAGGCGCATCAAACGCCGAGGATACAGCTACAATGCTTCATGAAATGGCAACCGTCGGTGTTGCAATGTCTCTTTTGGTTACTGCCGTTTGGGGAATTATGCTTTTGGTCGTTAAGATTAAAGAAACAAAAATTTCCAAAGAAAAGGAATTAACGGAATAATGACATTACTTATCAGCGTATTTGCCGCAATTATTTCAACTGCTGTTTGGTACTTTTGTGCTGAACGAAAAAAATATTTGCTTAACGTTCCGTGCTATATCTTTTGGGGTGCTTCCGTTATGTGGTTCGTTGATGCGGTTTTTGAGTACTCCGAGTTGAAGGCAGCATATTTTACTCCTGCTCCGGAGGATATGCTGAACGATGCGTTTTTAGGTTTTTCGATTATTGCATTGGGTCTAATTGTTTGGATAATTATATTGCTGATAAAGGACCCGAATAGTGTTATCAGAGATGCCTTGTTCAGCAAAAAAAACAAATAGTAAAATAATAATTTTTCAGCGAAGTGATTTTTCACTTCGCTGTTTTTTATGAATATAATATTTTTTGCGGTAAAACATAACATCGGTGATAAATATTAGTACGATAAAGAAATTCCTGATCGGCATTCCGATAGGTATCATAAACGTTACTCTCGGCGCAGGCGGAGGAATCATATCGGTTCCGATTCTTAAAGCTGCCGGTATGTCGCAAAAACAGGCTCAGGCAAACACGATCGCTATTATTCTGCCGCTCTCCGTAATATCATTTTATATGTATATTAAAAAGGGATTTACAAGCTTTAACAGTATAATTAAAATTCTTCCCGCTTCGGCTTTGGGAGCGATTATAGGTACGGTTGTTTTCTCAAAGCTTTCAAACAGATTCTTGTCGGTAGCATTTTCTTTTTTTATGATCTATGCCGGAATAAGGTTATTATTTAAATGAACGATTTTGTGAATTTGCTTGCCATTTTCGTATCTTCGGTAATAACTTCGATGGGTCTCGGCGGCGGTAGTTTTTACATTTTATATTTAACATTTTTTACTGACACTGAGCAATTTACTGCTCAAGGCTATAATTTATTGCTTTTTCTTCCATGCGCTGTTATATCCGTGATAGTTTATGTCAGAAAGAAAATTATCAGCTTTAAATATATTTGGCCGATTGTTTTAGGCGGAATTGCCGGGGTTATTGTCGGCTACACTGCATTATCTCATATTAGCAGCGCGATTGTTAGAAAGATGTTTGCAGCATTTTTATTGCTGTCCGGCATCTTTTCCCTAATAAAGTCTGTAAAAAAAGAATAAATCATTGTTAAGTGTCCGGTTTTATGTTAAGATAAAGGAAAAACATTTCCCGAAAAAAGATTAGGAGAGTGCCAAAATGGAATATAAGATGCTATTCACCCCTATGAATATCGGTACGGTTCAAATTAAAAACCGTGTTGTTATGCCCCCTATGATGCTTGGTTTCGGTCAGTTTAACGGTTGTCCGACAAAGGAAATGATGGATTATTACGAGGAACGTGCTATCGGAGGAGCCGGGCTTATTATTACCGAGATAACGAGAGTTGATGATTTCAGTGGAGCATCGGCTTTCGCCCAACTTGCAATCAGCCACGACTATCATATTAAACCTCTTGCGGAAATGATAAGCAGAGTTCACTCACATGGTTGCAAAATGTTCATTCAGCTTCACCACCCCGGCAGACAAAATCTGGGTTTACTTATGGGCACCGTACCGGTATCAATAGGTGCCGAAAGAATAATGGGTAAGCTATATGACAAAATGTTTTATAAGGTTGCTCCTGCCGGCAAAATGCTCATGCAGAAAGACCTTGTGCTTCGTACATTTTCTCCGTCAAAATGTGACAGAGCATACTCTGCTGAGAGTTTAAACAGGGAAATGTCCGTTAAGGAAATCAAAAAGATAATTTCAGAGTTTATAAACGGTGCGGTTCGTGCGCAGAAGGCCGGTGCGGACGGTGTAGAATTACACGCGGCACACGGCTATTTGATTCAGCAATTTTTGAGCCCATACACGAATACGCGGAATGACGAGTACGGCGGAAGCTTTGAAAAAAGAATGAAATTCTTAATTGATATTATCAATGGAATTAAAGCTGCATGCGGCAATGATTTCCCGGTTGTTGTTCGTTTATCTGTTGATGAATGTTATTCTATGATCGGTAAACCCGAAATCGGCTATAAGCTTGAAGACGGAGTTAGGATGGCGAAAGTTCTTGAAAAAGAAGGGATTGATGCCATTGATGTCTCCTGTGCCGGTTATGATACATATAATTATTGGTTGGAGCCTACCTCTTTTGAGCCCGGCTGGAGAAAATATATGGCCGCAGCAGTAAAAAAGGAAGTAAAAATCCCGGTATTGGCTGCTAACCTAATTCGCTCTCCTAAGCAAGCGGAAGAACAGCTCGAGGAAGGTATTCAAGATTTTGTCAGCCTCGGCAGAACTCACATAGCCGATCCGCACTGGGTAAACAAGGTTAAGGCGGGCAAAGAGGATGAAATCAAAAGATGCATCTGCTGCCTGTATTGTATGGAAAGTATGCAGAAAAACGCATATAAAGGAACACATGCCCGTTGTTCTGTGAATCCTAAATTGGGCAAGGAGTCGGAGCATCCAATTGCCAACGGCAACGGCAGAACTGTTGTAATTGTCGGAGCCGGTCCTGCCGGTCTAATGAGCGCGGAAGTTTTAGCTAAGCGAGGATTCAAACCGGTAGTTCTTGAAAAGAACGCTTTCCCCGGTGGGCAACTACAACTCGCTAATAAGCCGCCTCTTAAGGAAAAAATCAATTGGTGCATTGAGGACTTGGTTACAAACGCAACACATTACGGTGCCGAAATTAAATATAATGTAATTGCCGACGAAAGTATTATAAAGTCATACAATCCATATGCTGTTATAATAGCTACAGGCGGTAAAGCAATTAAGCCTAAATCAATTAAGGGCTCCGATAAAGATAACGTTTTCACGACAACCGATATTCTTGATGGTTCGGTAGTGCTAAAAAATAAGAAGGTTGCAGTCATAGGCTCCGGCATGACGGGCCTTGAAACATCTGAAATGTTGGCTGAAAACGGCAATGATATTACCGTGGTTGAAATGGCTGATTCGATAGCTCCCGGCACTTGGATGCAACACATTGATGATTGTATGCCGAGACTTAAAGCACACGGCGTTAAGTTTATTGTAGGTCATAAGCTTACGGAAATTACCGACAGAGGAATAGAGCTTAATAAGGTGGATACGGAGAATATACTTTTGGTCGATGCGGACTATGTTGTTCTGTCTCTCGGCGTAAGACCCGAAAATAAGCTTTACGATGATATAAACGGCAAACTTAAAAATGTTTATCTCATTGGTGATGCGGAAAAAACAGGCCGAATTGCAGATGCAACCTCTCAGGCGTATGAGCTTTGCAAAAATATTTAACCAAAAATATATCGTTATAAAATTAACAAAAAAGGGAGGCCGTAAAGTCTCTCTTTTTTTCTTTTTGACCAAATTTATTTTTGATGTATTTTTTATGTTGATAAACAAAACTATATATTGTATAATTAATATTAAATTGGAGCAATTTGGATTTTATATTGTGTTTGATATTATTTTGTTACTTTTTTGGAGGTAATATATATGAAAGTACAGTTTACTGAAACCGTTTTAAGAGACGCAAATCAGTCTCTTATTGCAACGAGATTGCCTTACTCCGAATTTGACGGCATTCTTGAAACAATGGACAAAGCGGGTTATTATTCACTTGAATGCTGGGGCGGTGCAACATTTGACTCCTGCCTTCGCTACCTCGACGAAGATCCGTGGGAAAGACTCCGTAAAATCAGAGCAAAATGCCCCAATACAAAACTTCAAATGCTTTTAAGAGGTCAAAATTTGCTCGGATACCACCATTATCCCGATGATGTAGTAAGAATGTTCGTTAAAAAATCAATTGAAAACGGCATTGATATCATAAGAATATTCGATGCTCTTAACGACGTTAGAAATATAGAAGTTGCGGTTGACGAGACTTTAAAGAATGGTGCCATTGCGTCCGGCGCAATTTGCTATACTCAAAGCCCAATACACAATCTTGAATCATACATCAAGCTTGCCAAGCAGATGGAAGAGCTCGGTTGCCAGACTATATGCATTAAGGATATGGCAGGCATTTTAGGTCCGAAAGAAGCTTATGATATGGTAAAGGCTCTTAAGGAAAATGTAAAAACTCCCATTATTCTTCATACACACTGTACCACAGGACTCGGTATGCTTACTCTTCAGAAAGCCGTTGAAGCAGGATGTGATGTAATCGATACTGCTATATCCTCATTCTCCGGTGGCACTTCACAGGCTCCTACGGAAACTATGGCTTATGCTTTAAAACAGGAAGGTTATGATATTGACCTCGATTTTTCTGTTCTTAAAGATATCAACGACTTCTTTAAGCCTATAAAAGATGAATATTTAAAAAAAGGTTCTTTAAATCCTCTTGTGCTTTCAACCGACACAAATGCACTCAATTATCAGATTCCCGGTGGAATGCTCTCTAACCTTGTTGCACAGCTTACCGCACAGAACAAAATGGATAAGTTTAATGATGTTCTCCTTGAAACCCCCAAGGTTAGAAAGGATCTCGGTTATCCCCCGCTTGTAACACCTATGAGTCAGATGGTCGGCGTTCAGGCAACTGTTAACGTTCTTGTCGGAGAGAGATATAAGAATATTTCCAAAGAAGTAAAAGCTTATATTAAGGGTGAATACGGTCGTGCCCCCGGCGAAATCGATAAGGACCTTATGAAAAAGGTTCTCGGCGACGAAGAACCTATTAAGGGCAGATTTGCCGACTCTCTCGAACCCGGTTTTGAAAAGGCTAAAAAAGAAATCGGAGAAAAGGCAAAGAGCGACGAAGATGTTCTTTCTTATATTGCATTCCCGACTCAAGCTGAAGCATTTTTTGATAAACGCGAAGAAAAAGAAAAGAATACTTTTAAATATTCAATAAAAAGAATTGACTAAGGGGTGTTAAGATGTATTTATTAGACAGTGTTATGTCCATAGGTGAAGCTCTTAATGTTTCAATAACCGGCATTGTAGTTGTGTTCATTGTCCTTGTTGTTTTGGCAGTTCTTGTTCAGCTTCTTTCTAAGCTCATCAGATTGTTTGTAAAGGAGCCGAATGCAAAGAATGCAAAAAAATCCGATGCTGTTAAAGAGGTTGTAAAACCCCAAGGCGGTGTTGCTCTTCCGGAAAATCAAACATTGGGAACGTTGGATCTTTATAAAACCGATGAAAAGACTGCGGCTGTAATTATGGCAATAGTCAGCAAAGAAAGCGGAGTTCCTTTGAACAGATTAAAATTCAATTCAATTAAGCTTATAGAAAACAAGTAAGGGGTTAACAATATGAAATATGTAGTTACTTTAAACGGAAAAGACTATGAAGTCGAAGTTGACGAGTTAAGTGAGGCAATAGTAACAAACGTTGCGCCTACCGCAGCTTCTGCTCCGGCAGCACCTGTGGCTACACAGCCCTCGGCACCTGCTACTCCCGCACCTGCTCCTGTTTCAGGAAGCGGAACCGCTGTTAAGGCTCCCATGCCCGGAACAATACTTAAAGTAAATGTTACCGCAGGTCAGAGCGTTAAGGCCGGCGACATTATGTTTATTCTTGAAGCAATGAAGATGGAAAACGAAATTGTAGCTCCCTCGGATGGTACAGTTTCACAGGTTGTAGCCGCAAAAGGCAGCTCGGTTGCAACTGATGACGTCCTTGCTTATTTGAACTGAGGAGGTCAATAAATGTCTGTTGTAAATGCTTTGGTGGAGATATTTCAAAGCTCCGGTTTTGTATCGTTGTCATGGCAAAACTGGGTTATGATTTTAGTCTCCTTTGTTCTTTTATATTTGGCTATTGTCAAAAAATTTGAACCGCTTCTCTTAGTTCCAATTGCTTTCGGTATGTTACTTGTTAACATATATCCTGATATTATGTATGATCCGCTTATGATGTCGTCTTACAGCGGCCAAGTTGTTGAAGGTGCCCATTGGTATGATACCGGCGTCTTGCGACTGATTTACGCTGGTGTTAAATCGAGTATATTCCCCTGCCTTATCTTTATGGGTGTAGGTGCTATGACCGACTTCGGACCGCTTCTTGCGAATCCTTCAAGTCTTCTTCTCGGCGCTGCTGCTCAGCTTGGTATTTATGTTGCTTTTCTTATTTCAATCGCAACCAACCTTATCCCCGGTTTTGAGGGCTTTACGCCTCAGGAGGCAGCTTCAATAGCTATAATCGGCGGTGCAGACGGACCGACAGCTATTTATTTAACGAGTAAGCTCGCTCCGCAGCTATTAGGACCCATTGCTGTAGCGGCATACTCTTATATGGCTCTTATACCGCTGATTCAGCCCCCTATTATGAAGCTTTTAACTACAAAAAAAGAGCGCGAAATCAAGATGGATCAGCTTAGAACCGTAAGCAAAACAGAAAAAATCATTTTCCCGATTGTTGTTACTGTTCTTTGCGTACTTGTTCTTCCGTCGGTCGCTCCGCTTATCGGTATGTTTATGCTCGGCAATCTTTTCAAAGAATGCGGCGTAACCGAACGCCTCAGTGATACTGCTCAGAATTCTCTTTGCAATATCGTAACAATAATGCTCGGTACCACCGTAGGCGCCACAGCAGAAGGCAAAACATTCCTCGCTACCAAAACTATACTTGTAATAGTAATCGGTCTTGTCGCATTTGCTTTCTCAACCGCAGGCGGCGTATTGTTCGGCAAACTTATGAACCTCGTAACTCATGGTAAAGTTAATCCACTTATAGGTTCCGCAGGTGTTTCGGCTGTTCCTATGGCGGCTCGTGTATCTCAGGTTGAGGGAAGAAAATACAATCCCTCTAACTTCCTTTTAATGCACGCTATGGGTCCGAATGTTGCAGGAGTTATCGGTTCTGCTGTTGCAGCCGGATATTTACTTCTTACTTTTGGTAAATAATTATTAAGTTATAGAAAAGGTCACGGTAACAAATTTAGTTACCGTGACCTTTTTATATATTCTGATATAACAATTGAAAACTTATTTATCTTTTCTTGACTGCAACATTTAATATAATATATGCTAACACCAGCACAACCACCGAACAACACAGAACAGCATACATCGCTTCTATACTGACGCATTTATCGAAAAAGTACAAGTTACAGTCCATACTGTCTTTAAATACGGTGACAAATTCCTTCGGCATACCCGTTTCGGATAGTTCACTGAAAACACCATTTAAAGCGTGATTGCGTAAAAGTCCCGTGCCGTATGTACCCGGCAAAAAAGAAATAACTTTTTGCAGTCCGTCAGAAAAGCTTGAGACGGGCATATATGCGCCACAGATAAATCCATATCCTGCGCTGACTATGGTCCCTACTGCGGAAATCTGACCTTGTGAGTTTAAAAAGAAGTTGATTATAGAGCTAAGTGCTGTTCCGAACATTACAAGTAAAATCACATCGAGTAAGAATAAAACCGTCTCTTTAAATGAAAGATACCAGCCAATATTTGACAAATAAATAAAACAAATTACTGAAGCTGCAACACATATTGCAAGTGTAGAAATAAGCGTCGAGATATAATAACTTACGGCAAGCGTTGATTTTTTTACAGGAGTTACGGTTAAATCTGCACGCGCGCCGCTGACCTTATCCTGAACCATGAGCATATTTGAACAAAACGAAACAGTCACGCAGCATACGGCAAGAAGTGATGACACAAGCTGGCCTGCAACGACCGCATTTATGAGTTTTTCCGACAACTCAAAGCCTGTAGGTATTGCGGATAAAAAGCTTTGCTTGTAAACATTTCCGAGAAAAGTTGTATATAAAATGAGCAATATAATCGGAGTTATAAGCGAAGTAAAAAACATTGCCTTATCTTTGAAAAACAGTTTGCTGTTTCTTCTGATAAGATTGCCGAGACCCATCATTTTACGTCACCTCCGCTCAGTTTTTTACCTGTAACCGCCATAAAAACATCATCCATTTTTCCTTTAACTACCTCATAGTCTTTAAAGATATCAGGATTTTTAATTATCAGTTCGGTTGCTTTTTCGGAATTCGGAACAGCAATGCGAACGGCGCCGTTCAATTTTTCCGACGGCAGATTAAGACTCTCGGCAAGAGCGGCTGATTCCCCATACAGAGTAATAAAGTCACCTGTATATTTATTTTTCAGTTCTAACGGAGTCCCCTCTGCCGAAATTTGACCGGCATCAAGTATCACTACATAATCGGAGTCCGCCGACTCTTCCATGTAATGTGTTGTGAGAAAGACGGTAAGCCCATGAGTTTTGCGAAGCATTGTTATAACCGACCATAAAAGCTGTCTTGTTTGAGGGTCAAGTCCTGTTGTCGGCTCATCAAGGATCAGTATTTTTGGATTGTGAAGCAAAGCTCTTGCTATATCAATACGTCGTCTTTGCCCTCCGGACAGTTTTCCGACAGTTCTGTTAAGAATATCTTCAAAACCGAGAAGTTCCGATAACTCATCAAGACGTTTATTAAATTCTTTGCCCGTTATGCCATACAGAGCGGCACGACTGCGCAGATTATCTTTTACCGACAACGCTTTATCAAGTACGGAGTTTTGAAAAACTACACCGATATCCGATGAAACACTGTTGAAATTTTTCTCAGTATCTTTGCCGCAGATTACTATTTTTCCGCTGTCCTTTTTTATCTGCCCACACATAATTGAAATGGTTGTGGACTTTCCTGCGCCATTTACGCCGAGAAATGCAAACAATTCACCGTGATAAACACTAAAGGATAAATCATTAACAGCCTTTATGTCTCCATACGACTTGCTCAAATGAGATATTTCAATGATTTTATCCATATAATTCTCCCCAATAAATTCTTTATAAACATATTAACAAAAGAGCAAATATTTGTCAATAAAATACAAAACCACTCGTCATAAACGAGTGGTTTTAGCTATAAATGTGAATATTACTGAATATGCCTAACATCATTGCGATAACACTTAAAACAATCAGAATTATCAAAATTACCATAAGAAAACGCAGATATTTTTTTACGTTTTTATCGTCCGGAGATGTTGCATTTTCTCTTTTGGTTTTTTTATAAAGAATTTTTAATAAAACAGCGCTGAATAAAACACAACATATTATGGTAAAGTTCAATATCAACATCAATGTTTTTTGAGTTTGCATATTATATAAATTTTATCTCCTTCTCTTTTATTATAATACACACACTATGCGCCGCAATTCCTTCCTTTGCTCCTGTAAAGCCAAGCCCCTCTTCTGTTGTCGCTTTTACGCTGACATCAGACAACGGTATTTTACATGCTTTTGCAATGTTTGTGCGCATCGCTGCAATATACGGCGCAAGCTTCGGGCTTTGAGCCAAAACCGTGGCATCTATATTTCCGACAGAATAACCGTTCTTCTTAAGCAAATCACACACTTTAGATAAAAGAACCATACTGTCGGCATTTTTATAGGCTTCATCTGTATCTGGAAAATGTTTTCCGATATCACCGAGCGCAGCTGCCCCGAGTAAAGCGTCACAGACAGCGTGGGCAAGTACATCTGCGTCTGAATGGCCTAAAAGACCAATCCCACCATTTTCAATATGAACTCCGCCTAATATTAGTTCTCTACCCTTTTGAAGCTTATGAACATCATATCCATGCCCGATTCTATAATTCATCTTTTTCTCCTTTGTTGATAATTGCTTCGGCAATGATTAAATCCTCAGGAGTCGTAATTTTGATGTTTGTATTATCTCCATCAACAATTTTGACAAGTTTACCGTATGCTTCGATTAAGCCGCAATCATCCGTAAAAAGTTCACTGTTCGGAACGCCCTGCATAGCGTTTAAGTACATTTTTTTATTAAATACCTGCGGCGTTTGAATTGCCCTTAGCGAATCCCTCGCCGGCGTTGAAGTTACTATTCCTTCATCACTAACGGTTTTTATTGTATCTTTAACCGGGATACCGGGCGCAGCGGCATTAAAATCAAAAGCCGCAAAAATCGTTTTTTCAATCGTTTCTCTGTCCACAAGAGGCCTTGCACCGTCGTGTATGGCAATATAATCGGACTCTGTCATACAACACCTAACAGCATTAAAAACGCTTTCCTGGCGCGTACAGCCGCCTTTAACGATATTACTTACCTTATTAACCGAATAATCTTTTACCATAGCAAAAATTTGAGGAATGTCCTCTTCGCGTGCCGATATAATTATTTCCTTAATAAGATCCGAATTTTCAAATGCCTTCAAAGTCCTGATAAGCACAGGGACGCCGTCAATTAGCAAAAACTGCTTATTGACGCCGCCCATTCTTGTTGAATTTCCGGCAGCTACAATAATCGCGGAAACATACGGATAAGAAGCTGCCTCATTATTATATTTTTTTGTTCTTAGCATACTCATAACCCCTTTGTAATACTTAGGGCAAACAAATAGATTTTATGAGTATATTTTACACCAAAGCCTCTATAGTTGCAAGCTTAACTGCAAGGCAAAGAATATCGGCTGCTTTTTGAAGCTCATCAGTTGAAGGATAAGAAGGTGCAATTCTGATATTTCTGTCATCGGGATCTATTCCGTACGGGAAGGTTGCACCTACGGTAGTAAGAACGACACCGAGTTCTTTACAAATTTCACCTACGCGTTTTGCGCTGCAATGGTTAACGTCAAGACTTATAAAATATCCGCCTTTAGGAGATGACCAGGATGCAAGATCATTGTCTTTAAGCTCTTTTTCAAGCGTTTCAAGCACTATATTGAATTTAGGTGCAAGAAGTTTAGCGTGTTTCTTCATATGTGCTTTAATACCATCGGCATTTTTGAAGTATTTAACATGTCTTAACTGATTCATCTTATCATAGCTTATTGTCTGCGACTTTAATCTGTCTTTAATCATCGCAATGTTCTTCGGTGAAGCAGCTATTGCCGAAATACCTGCTCCGGGGAAGGTTATTTTTGATGTCGAAGTAAATTCAATGAAATTATCCTCTGTTCCGAATTCCTTGCAGGCATCAAAAATATTGAGCAAAGTATCAGCATCATCGCAAAGGTCGTGCACAATATAAGCGTTGTCCCATATTACACGGAAATCGGGCGCAGACGGTTTTAAAGCGGCTAACGCACGAACTGTTTCATCCGAATACGTTATTCCGTCGGGATTGGAATACTTCGGTACGCAGAACATACCTTTTACAGAAGGATCTTTAACAAGCTCGGCAATTTTTGCAACATCAGGTCCTGTTTCTGTCATTCTGACATTTATCATTTTAATGCCGAAATGCTCGCATATACCGAAATGTCTGTCATATCCGGGAACATTACATATGAATTTAACGTCGCCCTGACGGCACCAGGGCTCGGCACCTGCACCGTGCGTATAACACTGTGAAATATAGTCATACATAAGATTCAAGCTTGATGCGCCGCCGACAATGATGTTTTCGGGAGCGACTCCGAGTTCATCCGCAAAAAGCTTTTTGCATTCTGGAATACCGTCAAGGCCGCCGTAATTGCGCACGTCCGTACCGTCTTCTGATATCCAATCAGAAGCTGAAATCGACGAATTAAGCATATCCATGGAAAGCCCCAACTGCTCGGGCGACGGCTTACCTCTCGCCATATTGAGTTTAAGATTTTGTGACTTAACGTCATCGTATTGCTTCTTAAGCTCACTTTTTAAATCCTCAAGTTCTTCCTTTTTCATTTTGCTGTATTGCATTATTCTTGCCTCCAAGATTTAAAAATACTTTTTTAACCTTATAGATTTTATAATATTTTACTCGATTTTGCAATATTTGTTTTATATTCTTGCAAAAATTATAAAAAAAGACAAGCTGCTAAAAATACAGCCTGTCTTTTTGTCTATTTTAAATAAATAATAGATCAGTCTTTTACAGCAGAACTCAACTCATGCTCTTTTTTACGTATCTCTTCAAGTTCTTTTTGTATTTTTTCTTTCTTCTTTCCGGTATAATCATTGAAAAACATCGGTATCATAGTTAAAAGGAACCCAAGAGCAGGAAGAAGAGTTACCATAATCAGAAGCCATTTTTGAGTGAAAGGTGTTTGTTGAGCCAAAATCTGTTTGCCGTTTATGTCAAGATTACCGTCAATCGGCTTTTGATACTTACCTATTTCGAGAACCCAACCTGTTACAACTCCGGCTATACCCGCCGTAACCTTTGAAAGGAAGGTCTGGAAAGCAAAACACACACCCTCTGATCGTTTGCCTGTTTTCCATTGCATATAATCAACCGAGTCAGCTATGAAAGCATAGGTAATTACATTATAAATTCCGAGAGGGAATCCCATTAAGAACAGACATACCCAAAGAATATAAATATTAATATGCCCCGGATCATTCATAAAGAGCAAATAGCAAACACAGTGTGCAATGACTCCGAAAATAGACGAGCCGATGTAAATCTGCTTCAAATCAAATTTCTTGCGAAGCATCGGGAATACGACCATGGCCGGCACCATACCGGCACCAATGGCAACAGTTAAAGTCGTGAGAATAGTTCCGCGCGGTATCCAAAATCCGCCCGCTTTATAAGCGGCTACAACATCGTTTGTAGAAGCAAGAACATCAAAGTCCGTGTAACCTTGAATTATTAAATAGTTAGCTATATAGTCGGCAGATATATTGGCAATAACCATTGTAGAACCGAGTATCGCTGCTGCGATTACAAGTAAAAGCAGTTTGTTTTGTCCGACAACATGAACAGTCTCTTTAAAAGTAGGTGTCGTTGTTGACGGCTCTATTCGCTCTTTAGTTGTAAAGAACGCAAGACTTGAAAGAAGCGCACCCATGACACCAAAGAGAATTGCGCCGAAAAGATAACCGCCGCGCAATCCGAGAGAAGACTGTCGTAAGATAGGAATAAGAAGTGCCGGAAGAATACCGCCAAATGTAGAGCCCAAACGTCCGTTTGAAATAAACTGTGTACGTTCTTTTTCGTTTGGTGTTATAACCGAAGTCAGTCCCCAAAAAGGAACGTCTTGTATCGTAAAGCAAACACCCCAAAGCACATATGTACACGCAGCATATACAGTAGCCGCCGCGCTGCTTTGAAAAGGAGCAATAAACAAAAGGATGGTCGACACACAAACCGGTATCGGAGAGAAAAGCAAGTACGGACGCATTTTTCCCCATTTACTTCTCGTCTTATCTACTATCATTCCCATTATTGGGTCGTTAAGCGCATCAAAAATACGACCGCCGAGTATAATAGCACTTGCTGTAACAGCGTTTAGTTTAGCAACGTCAACCAAAAAGACAAGATAGAACATTGTCATTATAGTATATATTCCGCTTCTGCCGAAAGCAGAAAGCGGAAAACAAATTTTTTCTTTTAAAGTTAAATATTTCTTTTCCATTCCCTTAACTCCTGTTATTTTTTTCTTACAAATAAAGCCGGTAAAATTTTTGGCTTACGCTCCCCTGCTTTGACCATTTCGTTTATCAGCATATCTTTGAGTTCAGCCCTTATGGAAGCATACTCCGGAGATTTTATTAGGTTGTTTTTCTCAATCGGATCAACTGATAGATCATATAAATAATCTTCAAAATACACATCTGAGTTGTGGGCAACATATCCGGTAGGAGCAAGAGTCCTTACGGAATACTTGTACTTTTTGGTGCGTATAGCTCTTCCGCACTGACTTTCGCTTATTTGAATAAATACGCAGTCGCGTTCCTTATTTTCACGCATTTCCTTGAGCAGCGATATGCCCGAATAGCTTTTCGGTATCGGTATTCCTGCCATATCAAGCAATGTCGGAGGAAGATCTATAAGACTAACAAGCCTGTCATCAACTACACCGCCTTTGAACATCCCTCCGCTGATAATCAGCGGCGTATGCGTTGCGCTGTCGTGGCAACTTCTCTTATACTCAAGATTGCGGGTCTTAAAATGAGAGCCGTGATCGCTTGTATAAATAATAATTGTGTTATCGTAGAGTCCCTTTTCCTTCAGCTTTTTAACGAGCTTACCGACATTATCATCCAGTCTGTTTATTGCAGCTATGTAATCCGGATACATTTTATTATAATCGCCGGGTAAAAACGACAAGTCGGGTGGTATAGGATAGTCTTTAAATTTATCTACAGTATCCTTAGGGCCTTCATAACAATGATGATCATTTTGATGATGTGGTTCAATATGAGATACAAACATAAAAAACGGCTTATCCGATGTCTTTTGCTCAAGATATTGAAGGGCGAAATCGTTTATGCAATCAGCGCGGTAGCCCTTGAAATCAACTTTTCTGTTTTCATTGTCAAAAACATATCCATCGTATCCGTGTGATGTAAACTCAAGTACATCGGATGCACGCCACCAATCTTTATAACCGCCGCGCAGGTTCTCCGGAATTGCGCTTTTTTCGCAGTGGAAGCCTACATTCGGCAGTCTGTCGGAAGCTAAGTGCCACTTCCCGACATAAGCTGTTTCGTATCCTGCTTCGTTGAAGTATTCCGCTAACGGCTTAATGTTTTGCGGAAGCGGAACTCCATTCCAATAGCATTGGTTTTGCGTCGCATAAAGACCGGTTTGAAGGCAAGCGCGAGCCGGTCCGCAAACCGGTTGACACGTATATGAATTTGTAAAATTCACACCGTTTTCGGCAAGCTTCATAAGATTTGGAGTAACGGTTTCATTAACAGTGTCCCATCTCTGTTGATCGCTGAAATAAAAAATAATATTTGGCCTCATTATGTTCCTCCGTTATATTATATAAATGACATTACAGCATTGTATAAAGATAGTGCCGCAACCGAAGATACGGCAATTGTAAACGTGACTTTAATTGCTTTTTCATTGCATTTTCTATTTAAAATCGAACCTATGAACCCTCCGATAACCGCAACAGGGATAATCACAAGCAGTACCTTCATATCGAATCCGGAAAAGCCCGTTTTTATATATGTGGATATAATGTTTGCGCATTGGGAAAAGAAAATAACAGCCACCGAATACACCGCTGCATCTCTCATCGTAAACGAAAACATAAGAGTTAAAAAAGCAACATTTATCGGTCCGCCGCCAATACCCAGAAATGCCGCCGCGGTACCGAGCAGTAATCCGGACAGCAAAATTGCTATGGGATTTTTAACATTAAATGTTTTGAAATTACCGGATACAAAAATAATAACGCACACTAAAAAAACAGCCAATATTGCAGACTGTATGCCTCTTACGGTATTCGGAGTTGAAGAAACATTTAATGCATAATTAAAAAGATAATTTCCGAGCAGACCGCCGCCGACCGAGCCCAAAGCAACCAACAACACAATAGACGGCTTTATCGGCGTTTTTTTAATGATATGACGTGTAGTTGATGTTATCGACATCGCAAAAACAGCACAAGACGAAAAGAAAGAAATTTCGGTTAGAGAGTGTGCATTGATAACATCGAGGACCGGCTTGATTATAACTCCGCCGCCGAGTCCTACAAACGACCCTAAAAGTGTCGCCAAAAAAACAACAAAACCATATAAAATTAAAACCATTTTCAAAACCTCTTTTGTATTATAACACAAAAAAACGCAACACACAATTGCTGATTATAAAAAACAAGCGATTGTATGACAAAACAACCGCTTATTTTAATCATTTAGCAAAAAATTGTTTATATTTTTTCTTCAGTAATCACTTTTATGTTCTTTTCCATAAGATCAAAGAACTTTTATGCTACAGTTTTGTCTTTTTCATTTCCTCTGACACACATTGATAAGGTAAGCTCACCGTTAAGAGAGGTTGTCGAAAGCAAAACATACGGCTTATATTTTACTGCACCAGTCATAAATCCGTCGATATAATCCGCAAAGTTTTCATTTTATCCTGCTTGGATTTTCTAATAAATAAGATAACATAAAATTACATTATGTTCAATATTTTAGTTAATTGTGCTCTCTTTAACAGTTGATTTTTTTCTTGCACTTTTTTATTTTCGTGCTATAATTATATAATATTCGGAGGCATAGCTCAGTTGGTTAGAGCGCACGGTTCACATCCGTGAGGTCGAGGGTTCAAATCCCCCTGTCTCTACCAAAAAAGGAACGACAATCTTCAACGTAAGATTGTCGTTCCTTTATATTATGAACATTACTCCTTTTTGATATTCTCTATTTTCTATTTACGGAATCTCATTGTGACAGGATTTACACGTTATTCAACTACTGTATAGAAAAATATTATGATTTTGACAATTTATACTTGCTTATCAATAAGCATAAAAGCATAATCGCCGGGAAGATAATTGCCGACAAAATACCAATATGGAGATTATTGTTAAAGTTTCCCGAAACCAAACCGGCAAGAGTAGGACCGCCGGAGCATCCGAGATCTCCCGCAAGAGCCAACATTGCAAACATAACAGTTCCGCCTCTTTTGATTGCTGCAGAAGATTTGCTGAACGTGCCCGGCCATAATACGCCGACAGAAAATCCGCATAAAGCGCAGCCTATAAGACCTATTGCAGGAACGGGAATCAACGCAATACATAGATATGAAATAACGCAAAGACACGCTGAAAAAAACATACACTTATTGAGATTTAATTTATCACCGAATTTGCCGTATAACAAACGTGAAGTTCCCATAAGAGCGGCGAAAGCAAGCGGTCCTGCGAGATCACCGACGGTTTTGCTGACTCCGAGACCTTGCTCCGCAAATGTTGACGCCCATTGACTTACTGCCTGTTCGCTGGCTCCGGAGCACACCATCATTATCATCATTAGCCAAAAAACCTTGTTACGGAAAAGTTCCTTTAGCGTTAATCCTCTTTCCCCTTCCTCCTGCAAAGAATATATAGGTACCTGTGTAAAAAATATGGCGTTTACTATTGGGATTAAAGCCCAAAATATCGCTAATATTCTCCAATTTGATATACCGAAAGCCGTAAAAAACAGCGTTGAGAGCAAAACTACCGCCATATGTCCCCAACAGTAAAATGAATGAAGTAAGCTCATAGCTTTTTCTTTGTTTTCGGTAGGGCACGCCTCCATAATCGGGCTTACCAAAACCTCAAGTAAACCGCCGCCGACGGCATATATGATAACAGCTATTAAAAGCCCGACAAAAGGCGATGCAAATACCTCAGGAAGTACCGTTAACAAAATCAGACCGACCGCGGCAAATACGTGCGATAATACAGCCGATGCCCGATAACCTATTTTATCGATAAATCCTGCCGATAAGAGGTCAATCAGCAGCTGTATGACAAAGTTAACCGTAATCAGAGCGGTTATCTGCGATAACGGTATATCAAATGTTTTTTGAAATGTTACAAATAAAAGCGGCGCAAAATTATTAATAATTGCTTGCACAATATACCCTGTAAAGCAAGCACACATTGTTGATTTATAGCTTTTTTTCATCGTTCGGAACCTCATAAAAAATCTTTCCACATTTTATAATAAAAGTGCAAATAAATCAATAACGTACCGATAAAAATCCCGACAGATAACAGCTCTGTCGGGATTTAATGTTTTTATAGTATTATAAAATCAAAGTTTCATAGCTACGTCCCAAGCACGCCATATAACGGTACGCAAGTTACCGACGTGATCCGCGTCGCCAACCAAATGGACATTTTTGCTCTCAGGGAACAAAGGCATTGAATGATAACCTACAGACAAAATAACTGAATCGGCAGATATTTTTTGTGTTTTACCGTCGCTTGTTTCAACAATTACTCCGTCCTTTAATATCTCTTTAACCTTTGTATTAAGATAAACAGGAGCTTTTTTGTATTTTAACATTTCTCTGAGAAACGATGAATTGGCAAGGCAAACGCCCTTAACTGCTATAAGGTCATTTTTCATTTCGATAACAGTCGGCTTTTTGCCTTTGAGGATTAAGTCGTAAGCAATTTCGCAGCCGGTTAAACCGCCGCCGATAATTGCAACATCCTCCCCTACATCTATGCCGTCAAGATATGTTGTTGCGTCCATTGCATACTCAATTCCCGGAATCGGAGGTTTATTAGCTGCCGAGCCGGTAGCAACAATAATCTCGTCTGCAGAAATATCCGAAAATCTTTTAATCTCACTGTTAAGCTTAACTGTTACGGACGAATTATTTATTGCTCGCCTGTACCATTCAATTAAATCACGGTCTTTCTCCTTAAATGAAGGAGCGGCAGCTTCAATAAATATACCTCCGAGTCTATCGGTCTTTTCATAAAGAGTAACGGCATGACCGCGTGCAGCGGCAACTAAAGCAGTCTCCATACCTCCGATACCGCCACCGATAACAGCAACGGATTTTGAAACTCTTGCCGTGACAATCTTATACTTCTTTGACTGCATTGTCATCGGATTAAGCGCGCAGCGAGACATATTCGAAGTGTCATCCATATCTTGAATATTCGGCACACCCTCATAATGTGCCATATTAAAGCAGGCGTTATGACAGCAAATACACGGCTTGATATCTTCTTCTCTGTCTTCCATCAGTTTTGTAACCCATGCGGGATCGGTAAGAAACTGTCTTGCAAATCCGACAGCGTCAATTTTATTTTCTTTAACGGCGCTCGCTCCCTCTTGAGGAGTCATTCTGCCGGCACAAACAACAGGTATGTCGACAAACTTTTTTATGTGTTCCACATCTTTAAGGTTACAGTTCTCCGGCATATATCCGGGAGGATGAGCCCAATACCAAGCATCATATGTACCGTTGTCGCAGTTGAGCATATCATAACCTGCGTCCTGCAAGTATTTTGCGGCGCGCTCAGATTCTTCCATATCTCTGCCGACTTCCGTATACTCTTCGCCGGGCAATGCCCCTTGGCGGAAGCCCTTCGTCTTTGAAACAACCGAATATCTGAGGGAAACCGGGAATTCTTTTCCGCACGCCTTTTTTACGGCTTTTACTATTTCAACAGGGAAACGGTAACGGTTTTCAAAAGAACCGCCGTATTCGTCTGTACGCTGATTGGTATATTTCATCGTAAACTGGTCAAGCAAATAGCCCTCATGCACAGCGTGAATTTCAATGCCATCCACTCCTGCTTCCTTACATAATTTAGCGGTTTTCGCAAAAGCGTCAATCATTTCGTCGATTTCCTTGATTGTTAAGGCTCTCGACGGGACTTTATCGCTCCATCTGTTCGGATTGGGAGATGCGCTTGCGCAAAGGTACTCAACATCAAGAATAGGCTTTGCAAGCACACGTAAAGCTTTGTTGCAATATACCTTTTCCATAAGGTCATTTACTGCCATAGAACGACCAAAGCCTGCCGTTAACTGTATAAAAAGCTTTGCACCGGTTTTATGGTACTCTTCCATAAAAGCTTTAAGCTGCTTGAATTTCCCCGTATTCTGATATAACCATTTACCACCGAAGGTGTCACGTATAGGTGCTATACCCGGCAAAATCAAACCGACATTGTTTTTAGCTCTTTCAAGTAAAAAATTTGCGGCTTCTTTGTCAAAATGGTTAGGCTCCATCCAGCCGAATATAGAAGTACCGCCCATTGAGCATTGAACAATACGGTTTTTAATTTCTACATTACCTATGCGCCACGGCGTAAACAACGCCTCATATTCTTGTTTCATATTATCACCGTCCTATAAAATTTTGCAATCGTTATTCTACCGTGACGAGTCCGTCATCCCCGATTGAGACCGTCATACCGTCCTTGACATAGTCAAGAAATTCATCACCGAGCATATCGACTACCGGCATAGACGCATTTGTCCAATTTGCCGCAAGTATCGCACCCGAGGCAGCAAGCGAATCAATCGGCTTAGAGAACAACATGCAAGCAGGTTGCTTTGAAAGAGCACAGGCTGCGTAAAGTACCATTCCGCCGGTTGTTGAGCCGATGGTCTCCGGTAAGCAAAGCGCTTTGCCTATCATGGGCTTTTTATAAATATCACTGTTATTTTGGTCACCGCACTTAACCTGTTTATCGCCGAACATCAAAGCCATTTGAAAGCTTGCAAGCGTATTAAAACCGCCGTGTGAAACTAGGGCTTCAGCTTTAACTCTGCCTGGAGTAACAACGCGACCTTTAAATGATTTACTCATCTTATTTGCCCTCCTTTGTTATAATACGTACAATTTCGTCATCAGAATAAAACTTTGCACTTGTATATGTACGAAGCTTATTTGATGAAGTAATAACAGGCATTTTTTTAGATAACGGATTATTCATATACATAAGCGGGCAAATATAGCTCAATATAACGCCGGTATTTTTAAGTCGCTCGGCATACTCGGTTTTGTTAAACTCTTCTATTATATCCGGAGCGGATGTAAATACCGTCGGAACAAGAACCTTTTTATTTCCTGACTCCTTTAAGCCGTTTTCAACGCGTTCCGTCCACATTTCAAGTTGTTTCAATGTCATATGCGGACAGCCCATAAAGCAAAGCTTAGGCGTTGCATTCGGGTCTTTCCAAATACAAGGATAACTGTTTTTAACTCGCTCGAGCTCCGCGTCATCAATAATGTATGTAGGCGCGTTATCCCTTAAAAGCTTTTTACCGTAGTCAACGGCTTCCGGCGTCAGGTTTTCTATATGATACAGACCCACAGAGCCGTTAGATGCTGTTGCGGCACCGAAATCCTTGAGATAGGCACAAGCCTCGTCATTCAATTCGGTTCCTATCCATTTATCAAGGCCCCTTATATAAGGTACTTTTTCCATTACCTTCATTCCTATGGCAGAACCGAGTATCTGGGCCTCAGGCTTTTTGGTTGTTTTAATTTCTATTATCCAATCTGCTTTTCTGCCTTCATCGGTAAGCAATCCAAATTCAGGAACAAATCCTGCTATTGAACCCATCAACTCAATAATACCTGAATTTCTGTTGCACCTCGCTCCGAGAACGCTGTTGGCATATACAACAGCCGAGGACTCAGCCCAGGACAGAATTTCACCGCGTTTAGGAGTATTACCAACCTCCGGAAGATAACAGGCGCACGTATACGCCTTATCACCCATCAATCCGAAGTGTTTGAGCTGTGTCTCATACCTCTCTTGCTGACTGTACATAAACTTAAATACAATGTCCTGCAAAAATGATGACGGCACGTTTTTATCAAGCGGTCTCGGGTCGGCCGAAAATGGCTGCTTACTGACAGCACCGGCTTCAAGAAGAGTATCATACAGCTCATATATCGGCTTCATAACCCCTATTCCGAAGCTGATAACTGTATGCCCATACTTGCTTGTAACGGGAACCATACGCTCTGCGCCGAAGGCTTCACCGTACATAACAAGAGTTTTCATAACCTTTGCCATGGTTTCGCCTTTTTCGCCGTCCAAAAGTGCTTGTTGCTCTTTTGTTAAGACCATAAATAACAACCCCTTTTTATATTTTTGCGTTAATTGCAGCAAATTATATAAATTACACTTGCTCAGTATCAACATTTTGTTAATTATATCACAAGCGATGCCGGATTTCAATATAAAAGAATAGCGGCGGTAAAAAATCCGCGGATTTTGCATCATTTATTCATAATATTCAATAGTATAAATTGTTTTTTTCTCTTGCATATGAATAATATGCTGAAACTTTTCCTAAACAAGTGAATTTTGTTTATTTTTTACATGCTTAATGATATACTAAAAATGCAACACGTACAAAATACGTACAACAGCAATCAAAGAAAGGATGAAACAAATGAACACATACGGATTTACAAAGAAAATAGCCTTGGTTGGCACCGGTTTTGTAGGAATGAGTTTTGCATACGCTATGCTTTGCGAAAGTGTTTGCGACGAGCTTGTGTTGATTGATGTAAACAAACAAAAAGCTGAAGGAGAAGCCATGGATCTTAATCACGGTTTATCCTTTGCTAAAACAAATATGAAGATATATGCAGGCTCTTATACCGATTGCAGAGATGCGGACATAGTAGTTATATGCGCCGGTGTAGGTCAAAAGCCCGGAGAAGACAGGCTGTCGTTGCTTCAACGAAACACAGAGGTTTTCAAAACAATAATTTCTCCTATAATATATTCGGGTTTTAACGGAATTTTCCTTGTTGCAACCAATCCTGTTGACATTATGACAAAGATTACATGGCAGCTTTCCGGATTCGACTGCAAAAAAGTTATAGGCACCGGTACTACGCTTGATACTGCAAGACTTCGTTATCTTCTCGGTGATTATTTTAACGTTGACCCGAAAAATGTTCACGCATACGTTATCGGCGAGCACGGAGACAGCGAGATGGTACCTTGGTCGCAAGCTTTCGTCGGCACAAAAAGCATAATGAGCATTGTTGAAAACAATCCGGATAGATTCAAGCTTACCGACCTTGATGAAATAGCAAAAGATGTTACAGGAGCTGCACAAAAAATAATAGAAGCAAAAAAAGCCACCTATTACGGAATAGGAATGGCTTTGGTAAGAATCGTAAAAGCTATATTCGGCGATGAAAAAAGCGTATTAACCGTTTCTTCAATGTTCCGCGGAGAATATGACATCAACGGAGTATATGCCGGTATACCGAGCATTATAGGAAGAGACGGAGTCAGAGAAATAGTTACTCTTGACATAACAGCTGAAGAAGAAAAGAAGCTCAAAGAATCCTGTGAGCTTCTCAAAAATGCAAGCGAAGGCATTAAAATCTGATTATACTTCGCGTACCGTTTGAAATGTATAACCGTTATTGGTTAAATATTCAATATCATTGATTGCCGCAGCGGCGCCGTTAACTGTTGAGTACATGGCGTCCTCGGCAATTTTTGTTTCTATACCGGTTTCGTTTTCAACAAGCTTATCCATTCCCCACAAAAGAGAAGTACCACCTGTCAAAGTAACTCCGTTATCCGAAATGTCTCCAACAAGCTCAGGAGGTGTTTTTTCTAACACATCTTTTATACCTTGTATCATCATATTTATTTGCTCGCTTATTGAGTCAAAAATCTCAGTGGAAGTAACTTCAAAGGATATAGGCATATTGTCAAGGCAGCTTTTGCCGGAGGCTATAACCGCAAGCTCCTCTTCACGCGGAACAGCACTGCCCAAGCATATTTTCAGTCTTTCGGCAGTTTGAGGACCGATTAAAATATCACGATTTTTCTTTAAATAACGCATTATTGCCTCATCAATTGAAATTCCGCCTATTTTCAGCGACTTAGCCACAGCAATACTGCCCATGGTTACAACCGAAACATCGATTGAGCCGCCGCCCATATTTACAAGCAATCTGCCGGAAAGAGAGTCATTTTTTATTCCGATGCCGACGGCAGAAGCAAGTGACTCTTCAATCAGGCAAGCACGTCCGGCACCGGCTGCCGTAACAACATCTAGGAAAGTACGTCTTTCAAGCCCCGTAGCTCCGCTCGGTATCGATATTACGACATTCGGCTTTATAACGCTGTTTTTTAAAATCTTCTGCAAATAATACTTCAGTATATGCTCTGCCATAGTATAATTTGAGATAATACCTCCTACAATCGGACTTATAACCTCAATACTATCATCTGTTCTACCATTTATAGTGTATGCCGCATTGCCTATTGCTATTGGCATACCGGTTTCAACATCAACAGCAATCATAGTAGGCTCATCAAGAATGACACCTTTCCCCTGAACATATAATTCCGTTGAGGAAGAACCAAAGTCAATTGCTATATTTGTTCCTATCATTCTTAATCACCTACCTACAATTTTATTATTAAATATTTTATCACAGCGAATAAAAAAAGTAAATTAAAAACGTCTGCAAATTCGCAGAAAAAGCCCGATGCAACAGCACCGGGCTTTAAACTGATTGAATTACAGCAGAGAGTTTTCTTCGATAACATCGACGCCGTTTTCCTTAAGGTGCTCGCAAGCTTTTTCGTTATTATCAACTCTGAAAATAACATAGGCATGCCCTTCTTCCGGAGTTAAGAAAGCATAAGCATATTCAACATTTTCTCCTGCATCGGAAAGAAGCTTGACAACTTTGGCAAAAGCACCGGTAACATCCGGAATAGAAATCCCGACAACCTCTGTTATGGAAACGGCAACACCGTGTTCCTTCAATACTTTTGCAGCCTTATCGGTATCCGACACAATAAGTCTCAAAATGCCGAAATCCGTTGTATCGGCAATTGAAAAAGCACGGATGCTTATTCCGCCGTCAGCCAAAAAGCCCGTAATATCGGCAAGCCTGCCGGGTTTGTTTTCAACAAAAACTGAGATCTGCTTAATTGCCATAACATTTGCCTCCTTAAATGTGTCTATTATCTATTACTCTTGCTGCCTTGCCCTCCGAACGAGGAAGAGAGCGCGGTTCAACAAGCTTAATAATTGCAGAGAGACCGAGAGTTGCATGCATTGCGTCTTTAATCCTTTTCTCCTGTTCTTCAATCACACGAACCGAGTCAGAGAAAAGAGCATCCGACATTTCAATTTTGACCGTCATTATGTCAAGATTATTCTTTCGATCAACAACTATTTGATAATTCGGCTCCATGCCGAGAGACAGAATTACATGCTCAATTTGTGACGGGAAAACATTAACGCCTCTGATTATGAGCATATCATCACATCTGCCCTTGGGTTTAAGCATTTTTACAAGCGTTCTTCCGCAATCACATTTTTCGTGAGTAAGGGCGGAAATATCATGTGTTCTGTACCTCACTAAGGGAAGGGCTTCTTTCCCAATGCACGTAAACACAAGCTCGCCGAATACTCCGTCCGGCAAAACTTCAAGCGTATCAGGATCAACAATCTCGGGATAAAAATAATCTTCGTTAATATGCATACCGTTTTGCTCAGAGCATTCAAAAGCGACGCCGGGTCCTGCAATTTCTGAAAGACCGTAAATATCATAAGCTTTGATATTAAGTGACCTTTCGATTTCCTTGCGCATATTTTCACTCCATGCTTCCGCACCGAAAATTCCCACTCTTAAAGGTAGCTTCGTGGAATCGACACCGGCAGCTTTCAGTGATTCGCCGATATACATGGCATACGACGGAGTACAGCAAATAATGTCTGAACCGAAATCCTGCAAAATTTGCATTTGTCTGTTGGTATTGCCGGATGACACGGGAATGGCGGTTGCTCCGAGTTTTTCAGCGGCATAATGCAGTCCGAGGCCGCCCGTAAAAAGGCCGTAGCCATAAGATATATGTATATAATCTCCTTTTGTAGCACCTGCTGCCGATAAAGCTCGTGCAGCACTTTCGCTCCAAATGGAAATATCATGCTTAGTATAGCCCACAACAGTCTGTTTGCCTGTTGTTCCCGAAGAAGCATGAACTCGCACAAGCTTTTCTTTTGGAACGGCAAAAAGACCGAACGGATAATTGTCGCGAAGATCCTGTTTGATCGTAAAAGGCAGCTTAGTTATATCCGCTATTGATTTAATATCACCGGGCAGAAGACCGATCTCATCAAACTTCTGCTTATAAAATGGCACGTGCTTGTAGCAGTTTTCAACCATTTTAATCAGTCTTGCAGACTGTATAGCAGTAAGATAATCTCTTGAAGCGGTTTCAATGTCCGGGGTGAAATAGTTTTGCATTTGAATATCTCCGTTCTTTCTTACTTATTATAATTGTAACCGAGGTCAAATGCTTTGAGATTCATCTCAAGGAATTTCTCAGGTACAGTATTCTTAATAGCGTTAATCCAAACATCACGATTCAAATCCATATGTGAGGCCATAACACCGATAAGAACGACATTTACGGCTTTGGCAGAGCCTGCCGAGACAGCCAAAGAAAGTGCATCAAGATTTGTAGTTTTTGCTCCTGCTTTATTAATAGCATCAAGTACACCGTCAGGATAAACCGAATTGCCGATTATTACCGACATCGGGTCGATTTTTTGCGTGTTTATTATAAGTGTTCCGTCTTTTTTAAGATACTGAAGCCATCTTGCGGCTTCAAGCTGCTCAAATGCAAGAATCAAATCGGCTTCGCCCTCATTAACTATGGGTGAATTAACTTTTGAACCGTATTTTACATAAGTAACAACCGATCCGCCGCGCTGACTCATACCGTGTACTTCTGAGACCTTAACGTCGAAGCCGTTACTTATAAGCGCCGCGCCAAGTATTCTGCTTGCAAGAAGAGTGCCCTGTCCGCCGACTCCGACAATCATAATACTTTTTGTTTCCATGTTATTTGCCCTCCTCTATTGCGTCAAATTTGCAGAGCTGACTGCATACATTACAGCCGACACATTGTGTAAAATCAATCTCCGACTTTCCGTCTCTCATGCTGATAGCCGGACAGCCAATCTTCATGCACATTTTACAACCAACGCATTTATCTTTGTTTATCTTAAGCGGAGGATTGTGTTTAACATATTTTAAAAGAGCACAAGGTCTTCTCGAAATTACAACCGACGGCTCGTCTGCGGCAACTTCTTCACGGATTACATCTTCACACTCTTTAAGGTTATACGGGTCTACTACTCTGACTCTGTCGATACCGACAGCCTTTGCAAGAAGCTCTAAGCTGACTGCGGTAGTTGGGTCGCCCTTAATTGTCTTTCCTGTAGTCGGATTGTCCTGGTGACCGGTCATACCCGTAATGCTGTTATCAAGTATGATAACGGTCGAGTTACTTTGATTATAAGCAATATCAATAAGTCCTGTAATACCGGAATGAATAAACGTTGAATCGCCGATAACCGCTACAGAGTTCTTGCAGTTGTTTTCATCAGCCTTATTCCTGCCGTGAAGTGCAGATACCGAAGCACCCATACAAACACAGGTATCCATCATACCGATAGGCGGAAGTGCACCGAGAGTATAGCAGCCTATATCGCCGCTTACCGTCAATTTTAATTTTTTCAGCGCATAATAAAGACCTCTATGAGGACAACCGGCGCAAAGCACGGGCGGACGTGCGGGAATATCAATATCCGCTTTCATAGTCGGCTTTGTTTCGCCGAAAATGACTTTTGCTATAAGGTTTTGTGAGTATTCGCCCTGTAATGTGAAAGCGTCTTTACCTATAACATCTATTCCTATCTGCTTGCAATGCTCCTCAATAAACGGGTCAAGCTCTTCAAGAACATAGACCTTGTCACAGTTAGCGGCAAAGTTCTTAATAAGTTCAATCGGAAGCGGATTTACACAGCCGAGTTTAAGATACGAAACGCGGTCGCCCAATGCCTCTTTTGCATATTGATAGCAAATACCGGAAGAGATAACACCGATTTTCTTATCGTTATATTCAACGGTATTTATAGAGGCGGTTTCAGCCCATTCGCGCTCTGCAACCATTCTGTCCTCTACAACAATATGTCTTTTCTTTGCCATGGCAGGCATCATAACATATTTACCCGGATTTTTCACATAATCCTTAACGCCTATATCGTTTCTTTCGCCGATATTAACTATACTTCTTGAATGGGCGACTCTTGTTGTCAATCTTAATATGACGGGAGTATCAAACTTTTCCGAAAGCTCATAAGCCGCTTTGGCATACTCGAGACATTCCTCGGAGTCAGACGGCTCAAGCATCAATAACTTAGCTGCCTTAGCATAGTGGCGGCTGTCCTGTTCATTCTGTGAGGAATGCATCCCCGGATCATCGGCAACGGCAATAACCATACCTGCATTAACACCTGTATATGAAGCGGTAAACAGCGGATCGGCAGCTACATTTAACCCAACGTGTTTCATAGCGCAGAAAGAACGTGCGCCGGCAATAGACGAACCTACAGCAACCTCCATGGCTACTTTTTCATTAGGAGCCCATTCGCTGTAAACATCATCATATTTTGCTATGCATTCCGTTATTTCTGTGCTTGGCGTACCGGGATAACTTGAAGCTACCCTAAGGCCGCCCTCGTAAAGTCCGCGGGCAACAGCCTCATTACCGATTAAAAGTTTTTTACTCATTATTTCACCCCAAATTAATCTTTTTCGTGTCTTAAATCTATCACTCTTTTTGCTTTTCCGACAAATCTCTCAATTGTCATCGGCTCTACAATGCTGACCTTACACTGAATGCCGAGAACCGTATGAAGATTATGTTTTATGGAATTCTGGAGATCCTGAATCATACCGAAACTTTCAAGAAGAGAATTATCGGAAAGCTCAACCTGAACTTCAAGAGTATCCGCAAAGCCTTCTCTTCTGACGATAAGCTGATAATGCGGACTGACATTTTTCATTCCGACAAGTACGCTCTCAATTTGTGACGGGAATACGTTAACTCCGCGTATTTTAAGCATATCGTCGCTTCTGCCCTTAATTTTTTCCATCCTCGCAAATGTTCTTCCACATTTGCAAGGTTCATATATAACATTGGAAATGTCTCTTGTTCTGTACCTCAATAACGGGAAAGCTTCCTTGGAAAGCGGCGTTACAATAAGTTCACCGTCCTCACCCTCGTCAACGGGTTCAAGAGTTTCCGGGTCAACAACCTCAACAAGGAAATGGTCCTCGTTAATGTGAAGGCCGCATCTCTCGGTACATTCACCCGAAACACCCGGACCTATAAGCTCACTCATTCCGTAGTTATCGGTTGCAAAAAGTCCCCAGCCTTTTTCGATTTGTGTTCTCATTTCCGGTGTGCATCCTTCGGAACCGAAAAGGCCGAGACGCAGATGATAATCACTCATTGGATATTCGAGTTTTTTTGCGGTTTCTGCCATATAAAGGGCATACGAAGGTGTAGCTACTAGCGCGGTGGTCTTAAAATCGCGCATAAACATAAGAGCTTTTTCCGTATTGCCGCTCGAATTCGGAACAACGGCACATCCTATTTTTTCAAGACCGAAATGAAGCCCAAGAGCACCGGTAAACATACCATAACCGAAAGAAATCTGAACTATATCTTCTTTTGTTGCCCCTGCCGCTACGGCGATACGGGCAACACAATCCGACCACATATCAAGGTCTTTTTTTGTATACCCTACAACGGTCGGTTTACCGGTAGTGCCGGATGAAGCATGGATTCTGACAATATCGCTCATGGGCACTGCAAACATCCCAAACGGATAATTGTCTCGCAAATCTGCCTTGGTTGTAGGAGGTATGTACTTAATGTCAGAAAGAGACTTGATTTTATCAGCCGTAACATGAGCTTCATCAAGCTTTTTTGTGTAGAAAGGAACATTACGATAACAATAATCTACCATATGACGAAGCTTTTCGAGCTGAAGAGCCTCAATATCCTTTCTTTTCATTGTTTCGACATCTTTTTGAAAAAACATTTTACCATTTCCAATCTTCTGAATTTATACAGACAACAAGCCGCAGTTATCAGCTGCGGCAGAATATATAAATTTAAATAATTATAGCATAATTATTCGTTGTCTACAACACCATTATAAAAGAATTCGACATTTTCTTTATCTGTTTTGTTTTTTGTTACAAAGCTTACAACAAGGCACATAATTATTGAAGCTATCATAGCTATGCACGCATAAAGCGGCCCTTGTGCAAGTAATTTTAAAACAAGACTGCTATTTACACCGCAGAGGTTAAGTATTTTGCATCCGGCAGGAATTATCGCAATTACAAATCCGGCTATAATGCCTGCCCACGCGCCCTGCTTATTAAGCTTTTTACTGTACAAAGCGAGTACATACGGAGCAAGAAACGAGCCGGAGATTATGCCCCAAGAATAGCTCATCATATCAAGTATCGGGGTCTTTGTATTTGCGACCACGTAAGAAAGTATAATAAACAGCACGCAGAAAATTTTTGTAAGCCTGCTTTTTCCTTTATCGTCAATATCAGGCTTTATTTTCGTCGCAACAAGATCAATGGTAAGCGTAGAGCTTGCCGAAAGAGTTATGGAACAAAGCGTCGAAACCGAAGCTGACAGCAAAAGCACAACTATTATTCCGAGAAGTATTGAAGAAAGGTTAGCGGCTTTAAGCATATTAGGTACAATGTAATCGGCTGACGGCATATCTACACCTACCGTGAAGAAGCGATGGCAAAGCGAACCGATAAAGTATCCGCCGCCCGCAACAAGCAATGCAAAAAAGGTTGATATAACAACTCCCCTTTTCGCCTGTTTGTCGTCCTTTATACCAAAGTATTTCTGTATCATTTGCGGAAGACCCCATGTACCGAAGCTCGTCATAAGAACCGTTGCCATAAGCGAAACCCATTGCGAACCGTTTAATTTCGGCAGACCTGCGTCTGTATGCGCATATTCAATTAGGCCGTCAATTCCGCCGACCTTATCACATCTTACAATTGCAACTATCAGGAAAACAACACCGAACATCATAACAATACCCTGCACAAAATCGGCACGTGCCTGTACAAGATAGCCACCGAGAGTTACCAAAAGTATTGCAAGAACGGCAATTATTATAAGGAAAATCGTATCGTCTATTCCGAGTAAAACATCAGCAACGCTGGCAAGACCGCTGTAAACTGATGCCGAATACGGAATAAGAAATATAAAGATAACCACAGCCGAAAAAATTCTCATGGCTCTGCTGTTATATCTCTTTTCAAAGAAATCGGGCATTGTATGTATTTTAAGTCTTCCGGAAATCTCGCGCGTTCTTCTCGCTAATACGAGCCATGCGAGTAATGAGCCGAAAACAGCATTTCCGAGACCTGCAAGAACGCCCCAAAGTCCAAAGCTGAGACCTGTTTTGCCTGCATATCCTACAAACATTACAGCCGAAAAATAAGCTGTTCCGTAAGACAATGCCGAAAGCCACGCGCCCGCATTTCTGCCGCCTACCGTCAAATCGGCAATGCTTTTTGCCTTTCTGCCTTCCACAATACCTATTACAACAAGACAAATTATGTATGCTGCAATGGTAATCCATAAAACGGTGTTATTTTCCATCTCTTCATTCCTCTTTAATGATTTTGTGCTTTAAAGCTTTTATCTGTTAAAGCGTAATGGCATAATTGTAACCTCTTAACCGAAATTAGTCAAGAGGTTATTTTATTTATTATAAATTTAACAGCCTTTCAGCGTTACCCGACAATATTTTCTCTTCATCCCGAGCATTTAATCCGAGACTTTTAATAAAGTTAACTTCATTAAAAGAAGAACTCCAAGGCATATCACTGCCGAACAAAATCCTATCGGGAGAATGTTTGTCGATAATTTCTTTTGCGTATCGCGGAGGCATTTTGCCCGATGAAAACGCGGTATCAAGATAAATATCGGTGCCGCAGAGAACATCATAAACTTCTTTCCACAGAAGATATCCGCCGAAATGTGCGGCAACAACCGGTGCGTCACCGAAAGCGTCTAAGACTCTCAAAAGCATCGTAGGTGTGCAATGCACCGGCTCCGGAAATCCTATGTCAACACCGGCGTGAAATACGGTAATAAAGCCCAGCTCCGAAATCTTTTTATAAATCGGCAGCATACGTTTTTCGTCCACGAAAAAGCCTTGATAGTCGGGATGAAGTTTAATTCCTTTTATACCGGCCGCTTTTAACCTTTCCAATTCGTCGAAAACATCGGGGCTGTCGGGATGGACGCTTCCGAAGGGAATTATTCTGTCACTTTTAAGAAGCGAAACAGCAAAGTCGTTAACACTTTTTTGCTGATGCGTATTAGTAGAAATGTTGAGGGCAACCGCTTTGTCTATACCGTTTTTACTAAGAAACGATTCAAGACCGTCAACGGTTGCATCATAAACAGGCTCCATACCACCTGAACCCGCAGCAAGCTTAGGAAGTGCCTTAGCCGCAACTTTGTCGGGAAAAACATGAGTATGGAAATCTATAATCAAACAATCACTTCTTTCTGAATTGCTGTTTAAGTCGCTGATCCTTTGCGAGTATACGTTTACGAAGCCTTAAAGATTCGGGAGTAACCTCCAAAAGTTCATCATCTTTGATAAACTCCATACACTGTTCAAGGCTGAGCACGGTATGAGGAACAAGACGAAGTGCATCGTCAGAGCCTGCCGCACGGGTATTTGTCATCTGCTTCTTTTTGCAAACATTACAAACAATATCCTCGTTTCGTGAGCTTTCGCCGACAATCATACCCTCGTAAACTTCAACACCGGGACCTATGAAAAGTCGGCCTCTGTCCTGCGTATTAAACAGACCGTAGCCTGTGCTCTCGCCTGTTTCATGAGCGATTATCGAGCCACGCTCACGGGTTTCAATATCGCCCTTGTAAGGCTCATATCCCGAAAACACGTTATTCATAATGCCGTTACCGTTGGTATCTGTCATAAACTCGGAACGATAACCGATAAGACCTCTTGCAGGTATTTTAAATTCCAGATGTGTTGAACCGCCGTCGCGCGTTCCCATATTCTCGAGTTCGCCTCTTCTGGAGCCTATTTTCTGCATTACAGTCCCTACATATTCCTCGGGTACCTCAATTATCAAAAGTTCAATAGGCTCTAAAAGCTGCCCGTTTTCAACCTTTGTGATAACCTGCGGACGAGAAACCTGAAACTCATATCCCTGACGTCTCATTGTCTCAATAAGAATAGAAAGATGTAGTTCGCCTCTGCCGGAAACCTTAAAGCAGTCTGTGGAATCAGTCTCCTCAACCTTCATGCTGACATTAGTTTCAACTTCTTTAAACAATCTGTCACGAAGATTGCGAGAAGTGACAAATTTTCCTTCTCTTCCTGCAAACGGACTGTCATTTACCATAAAGTTCATTGAAAGAGTAGGCTCGTCTATTTTAACAAAAGGCAATGGTTCTACACATTCGGGGTCACATATAGTTTCCCCGATATTGAGGTCCGCTATACCGGAAACACAAATAATATCTCCTGCAGCAGCCTCATTAACTTCAACTCTTTTAAGGCCTTCAAACTGATAAAGGCGAGAGATTTTTACATTCTCCTGCGTACCGTCGGTTCTGCAGAGCACGACTTTATCATTAACCGTTATTCTGCCGCGCTGGACTCTGCCTACACCTATACGTCCGATATAATCATCATAATCCAAGCTTGAGAAAAGACACTGAAGCGGATCGTCAACATCGCCCTCAGGCGGCTGAATTTCACTGATAATTTCTTCAAAAAGCGGTCGCATATCACCGCTTCTGTCATCAGGATTATGCGATGCATATCCATCTTTAGCAGAAGCATATATAACCGGGAACTCAAGCTGATCGTCATTCGCGCCGAGTTCAATAAACAAATCAAGGACCTCGTCTATAACTTCGGCAGGACGAGCCCCCGGCCTGTCAATCTTATTAACAACAACTACTACTTTTTTATTAAGTGCAAGTGCCTTTTTTAAAACAAACCTTGTCTGCGGCATACAGCCCTCAAAGGCATCAACAAGCAAAAGAACACCGTCAACCATTGTGAGTATACGTTCAACCTCACCGCCGAAATCGGCATGACCGGGAGTATCGACAATATTGATTTTTATTCCTTTATAATGAACAGATGTATTTTTGGAAAGAATGGTAATTCCGCGCTCGCGTTCAATATCATTTGAATCCATAACGCGTTCCTGAACCACCTCATTATCCCTAAATGTACCGCTCTGTCTTAAGAGCTGATCCACAAGTGTAGTTTTACCGTGGTCAACGTGAGCTATAATGGCTACGTTTCTGAGATTTTCTCTGTATTTCAAACTATTCACCCTCACATATTTTTTCACAGACATATATTTTACCATTACTGTTTAATATGTGCAAGCTAATTATAACACAATTGCGGCTTTACAAACGACTCAATTTTTTGTAAAATAGACAAAAAAGTATCCGGATGTGTTAATTTTGTTAAAATCAATTAAAGCAGTCTCATCACTTGAAAAAATTTTTATCGATTCAGATGTATCGGACCTCACGGAGTTAAAGCATTTTTCAATGCTGAAAAATGAAAAAAAGTCTTTTCAAATAGCTTTAGATATAACTGATAGTGAATTTATAAATATTGATATAGTCTCCTCGCTAAATGATTTTCTTAACATCTCGGTTGTCAAAAACGTGCCTAGCGACTTGGCGGCACCGAAAAGAACCGATAACTTTTACATAAAAAAAGTACCGGGTCTTTATCCAGATCTTTTACTTCCTGTTTCCGAAGGCTGTTCTTTTGACTCTTCCGGAACCTTCGCCTTTTGGATTGAAATTTCACCTAGCGGGGAAAAACTTTTACCGAGCGGCAACCACAATATAGTGGTAACAGCAAGAACAAAGAGCACCACATATAAAACAGAGTTATCTGTTGAAGTAATTGACGCACTTTTGCCAAAGCAAACTCTTATTTACACAAATTGGATTCACACCGACTGCCTTATGACGTATTACGGCTTCAAAGCATTTACCGACGAATATTGGGAAACATTGCGTAATTATTTGAATAAAGCCGTAAAATACGGTATGAACTGCGTTTTAACACCGATTTTCACACCGCCACTTGATACCGAAATCGGCAAGGAACGTCCTACCGTTCAACTCGTTAAAATAAATACTGCCGGAAACGGTGCTTACTCTTTTGATTTTTCGCTATTGGAAAAGTGGATAAGCATCTCTAAAGAGTGTGGAATCGAATACTTTGAGTTGTCACACTTCTTCACACAATGGGGAGCGAAACACGCGCCAAAAATAGAAGCTTGCGTAAATGGGAAAGAGGAGAAAATCTTCGGGTGGAACACAAAAGCAACCGGAATTGAATACAAACACTTTTTACGTCAATTTGCCTTTGCGTTAAAAAGTTTTTTGCGAAAAGAAAATCTTGAAGATAATGTATTGGTTCATGTATCTGATGAGCCCCCGTTCAGCTGTCTTATGTCATATAAAAAAGCAAGCAGAATAATCCATCATCTTTTCCCGGAATACAAAATAATAGATGCGATGTCTTCTTATCCGCTTGCTAAAATTTGCAATGTTCGCTACCCGATACCTGCTAACGACTATATTGATAGCTTTATAGGAAAAACCGAAGAGCTTTGGACATATTATTGCAGCGCACAATCGTCAAAAAATGTTTCTAACAGATTTTTTTCAATGCCGTCTGTCAGGAACAGAATTCTCGGTTACCAAATGTACAAATACTCAGTCAAAGGATTTCTTCACTGGGGCTACAATTTTTACTTCAGCCAGTATTCCAGAAAACCTATTGACCCATACAAGGTGACCGATGCCGGAAAAGCTTTTGCTTCGGGAGATTCTTTCGTAGTTTATCCGGGAGATAACTTTACGCCATTAAATTCACTAAGGCTAAATGTGTTTTATGACGGACTGCAGGATATGATGGCGTTGCAGCTTTTAGAAACAAAAATCGGAAAAGAAGCCGTTGTTAAGCTTATGGAGGATTCTACAGACAAGCCTATAACCTTTTCCGAATATCCGCACAGTAATTCTTGGCTGCTTGAAAATCGCGAAAAAATAAATCAGAAAATAAAAAAATATATTTAATACCGATTCTAACCAATAATTAAAAACCGCTCTCATTTGAGAGCGGTTTTTATTACATAAACAAATACTCGAATTTTCGGCTGGTTGCCATTGAAAAGTAATTTTTTCCTGCAACTATTATATGGTCATTTACCCTAATTCCAAGCTTTTTCAGCATCAAAATAAGGGCTCGCGTCGCATCAACGTCGGCAGCAGAAGGAGCCGCAACTCCTGACGGATGATTATGCGATATAATTACCGAAGAGGAATTTGTGTTGATAGCCTCACTTACAAGCTTTCGCATATTAAGATCGGTGTAATCAGGATTACCTTCCGAAACTTCAACAAACTTTTTCACTTTGCAATTATTATCAAGACAAACAGCATAAAGCTTTTCAGTATTAGCCCCGATGAACCGCGACATAAAATATTTACCGGCAGCCTCAGCAGAATCAAGAACAATACTTTCGTTTTTGATTTTATCCTGCTCATAACGAGAAAACAGTTCCGGCATAAGCTTAATCAAGGTAGCTGTATTCTCTCCTACACCGACAACATTCATAAGCACATCTTTAGGTGCATCAAACACAGCCGAAAGAGAGCCGAATTCGTCAAGCAATCTGTGAGCAATATCATTTGTATCCTTTTGCGGAATGGAATAAAAAAGTAAAAGTTCAAGCACATTATGGTCGGCAAAAGTTTTCAAACCTTCGTGTTCAAATCTTTTTCTTACTCTTGCTCGATGGTTTTCGTGCAAATTACGGCTTGAGTCGGACATTTTATTTTATCTTTCTACTACCGGGCTTGACAAGCGGTAATCCGCTTTCACGGCAAAGCGGACAATTAGCAGCTTCCCACGAAACAACATCAGCCGAATATACAGCCTTATACGGAACGCCGAAATCAATTTTTCCGTCGGTTCTGTCTACAATAGAACCAACACCGACAACAATACCGCCTGCTTCTTTGACAAGATTTATTACTTCTCGAACAGAGCCGCCTGTGGTCACAACATCCTCTACAACAAGAACGCGCTGACCCTTATCAATAGCAAAGCCACGTCTGAGAGTCATCTTGCCGTTTTCATCACGCTCGGTAAAAAAGTTTTTACATTTGAGAGCGCGGCTGACTTCATACGCCATTTGGACTGCTCCCATGGCGGGGCCGATTACTACTTCCACATCGTCATTTTTGAACTTATTAGCAAGATCTGCGCAGAGCTCTTCGCTGTACTTTGTATTACAGAAAATCTTTGCACACTGAAGATATTTATTTGAGTGTCTGCCTGATGTTAAAAGGAAATGTCCTTCCTGTAAAACACCTGCTTCTTTTAATACCTCAAGTACTCTTTCTTTAGAAAGCATAATTAACCTCCGAAATGTTTTTTTATATTATAACTCATATTTTCTCTTTTGAAAAGAGAAACAAGCGTAAAAAAAGTTCCGTTTATGATTTAAATATCCTTTTAAAGCTTTTACGCCACTTCAGCATGTATAAAGTAATGAGACGCGTAAGAGCTATATCATAGATTAAAAACACAACATTGCCGAGAGCCAACAAAATCCAAGCGGCTGCGGCACCATACTTTTTCATCTCTTCAAACGGAACCTTGAATACATAGGTGACAATCAAAAACGCCAATATCATTGAGATATTAAATATTATAAATTTAACGGTCCAAGACAGTGCTTTGTTGAGTTTTTTCTCAACCATAGCCTTAATAATCGGATAGTAGCCGAAAAACATCACATACATAACGGCCGCCTCTTTATCGGCAACAAGCAACATCGAGAGCACGCCGACTACGAAATAAACACCAAAAGCCCATTTTTTGTTAACTTCAATAACTATTATAACAAGCAAAAGGCCGGCAATAGCAGGTATGGCATACGTAAGTGTCGGTATCGCCGAAGTCAAAAGCATAAGAACAATTGACAAAGCGGCAATAATACCGCCGATTGCGGTTTTCGTCGAATTTTTATAAAAGCTCTTATTCATAGCTCAGCACCATGGGATTAAATCGCCGCCCATACATTCGCAACAGCAATCGGCACACATAAGTCCCGAACAAATGTCACAAGCACTACACCCTGTTCCTTTTTCATGAGAAGTACGGTATCCGCCTGATGCGTTATTATTCAAATTGTTAAAAGCATCTGTGTATTCTCGATTCTGAGGTTCCATACTGCAAGCGGTGGAGTAATTTTTATATGCTTCATCAAACCAACCGCGCCTCTGCTGAACCTGACCTTTTAAAAAATACCACTCGGCATTTCTGATATCCTTCGGAATACCGTCAAGAATCGTTTCAGCATCATCAATTCTTCCGGACCGAATTTGCGCTCTTACATCCGGATACTGTGAATTTCCATAGCCGTTATCAGCACCGCAATAACCGTTGTGTTGAGCGGAAGTGTTGTAAGAAGGACCATAAGATGCAGCGTTGTCTCCATAGCGTTCGGCCATGATGGCATCGTATGCCCTGTCAAGTTCATCCATTTTTTTCTCAGCAATATCGGAGAGCGGACTGCTCGAATAATTGTCCGACTGATACTTTCTGGATAACGTTCGGTATGCTTCTTTTATTTCATCATTTGAGGCATTTCTGCCGACACCAAGAACTCTGTACGGATCTGTATTCATTTATCTGCTCACCTCTTTATCTTTTTCAGTAATCATTTTTTGTTGATTCTCAAGACCATCAAAAATAATGTTTTCAAGAATTTCTTTATAGCATTTTATATCGAGCAAATTAAAAGCAAGCGCAGCTTCATTTGCGGTAAGCCGCAATGATTTGATTATAGCTTCACGATCAAACGCTTTGCTTTCAATCTTATATTTCTCAATGAACGGATTGTAATTATGGCTCTTTAAATCTTTTGTAATATCATCGTATGCATCGGTCAGATATACCCATCTGCCGAGGCAATAACCGACTCTTTTCGATATGAGTCTCTTTTCTTCGTTTTGTATGCCGTAAGTCATTATAGCAGCCAAAGCCTTTGCACTTGGATCGGCCGCAAGATCTGTTGATAAGGTCTTTCCATTTTCAATTTGAGCTTGTTCGTTCATAGTTTTTTCTATAACGGCACACAAATCAGGATAAAGAGCTTTTGCTTTTTTATATTTTCTTTTCATATACGGTAATGCGAGTCGACAAAAAGATCTTTTAAAAAAGCCGCTGTCGTTAATACTGTCAATCAATTTAAAATACGATAAAATTACTGTAACCGACGCAACAAACTCAAACGCTTTGTCTTGCCCGCATAAATAGCCGCATTTCTTGAGAGGATTAAACGGACACACACCTTTTTCGTATTTGCAATCCGCAGCTTCGGAAATTGCAGCTCTGTACAAATAAAGAAAAGTTGCATCATAGCTCAAAAGGCCTCTTGCAATAACTCCGTAATGTCTTCCGAGCGCACGGCATACCGAGCAATAAGCGGCTTTATAGATTTCGTAATCTTTAATCTTAAGCTCAGGCTTATAAATTCTTACGTAGCCGAACATGTAAATCACCTCGCAGAAAGCACCGAGGACAAGTTCTCCATTATCTTTCCGGCAACCTCCGGTTTATTCATTGTATATATGTGTATGCCGCTTACGCCGTTAGATATCAAATCTATTATTTGCTCCGTGGCGTATGCTATACCGGCTTGCTTTAAAGCTTCCGGATCATCAATAAATCTGTCCATCATACGTCTGAATCGCGGCGGTAATGAGGTCTGAGAAAGAGCGCAGGAACGCTTAATTTGTTTAGCGTTAATTACAGGCATAACGCCTGCTATAACCGGAACATCTATGCCCGCTTTCAATGCTCTGTAAAGAAAGCTGTACATTACATTGTTGTCAAAAAACATTTGTGTAACTAAAAAATCGACGCCGCTGTCAACTTTTATTTTTAAATTTTCAATATCCTTTTGCAGACTTTCGGCTTCCGGGTGACATTCCGGATAGCATGCAGCACCTATGCAAAAGTCACCTTTTGATTTAATAGCTTCAATCAATTCATATGCGTAATGATAATAATCGGGATTATCAGGGTCATATCCGTCCGGAAGATCTCCGCGAAGAGCAAGTATATTATTAACGCCGGCAGCACCGAGGTCGTTTATAATTTTGTCAAGCTCTTTTTTGGTAGAAGAAGCACACGTAAGGTGAGCAAGTGCAGGAATAGAGAGGTCATTTTGTATATGAGCGGCTATTTTCGGAGTATTAACAGATGTACCCCCACCTGCCCCGTATGTAACGCTGATGAAGTCGGGATGATAAACGGCAAGCTTATCAACGGCGTCCTCTACCGGCTTATAAGGTGCATTATTTTTAGGCGGAAAAACTTCAAATGACGTTGACAGTCCGTTGTCCTTAAATGTCTCGGTTATTAACAAAAACGGTCACTCCAAATTTACTTTTATATTTTAATATAATAGCATAGCAAAAAATAATAGACAAGTAAAAACACTGATTTATCAACGAAATTTACACTTTGTTAACAAAACAATGGATAAAAAAGAAAAACCTCGGGTGAAAAGAATGTCACCCGAAGCTTTTTATAGTAAAAATCAAACATCATTACCGAGGTTACATGTAAAAATGAACTCTATTTTGTCACCGTTCGTCAGCTTGTAGCTTTTGCATGAAACATTTGGCAGCACACCGTTAACCTTATACATCCATCCGCTTCCCTGACCGCAATCAAATTCTGCAAGACCGCTTATACTTCTTACATATCCTCCTGATGTAATCTGATAAGAAATGCCGTTAGCCTTTAATGTGCTTTTTAACACTTTCATAACAGAATCTCCGGCGTTAAATTCGTCTGTAACAGATTTTAGTATTACACCGTCAGACGGAATTGCGGCAGGCAAAGACATATTATGGCTGTTCGCATAGTTAACCGCATTAATACAGGTTATTGATAATGTATAAGTGTTAGCTGTATTGTTTTCATTTTGTTCCGCATCGTTGCCGACGTTATTGTTGTCGTCAGTCTCCTTAACAGTGCCGTTATCATTTTTTATGTGCTTCTGTTTGGCTGAATTTTTTTCGATAGAGCGTAATTCACTCGCCGGTTCCGAATCAGCACTAAAGCTTTCATCGACATTTTCGGTTGCGGATTCTGTTTCACACAGCGACGTACTTTCTGTGCTGTCAACAACTGTATTAGAAACAATGTCTTCACGTTTACATGAAGACATTGAAAATGCTAATATAAAGGCTAAAACAACATAGCAGAGCCTTTTGAGATTACTGCTCTTCATTATTCTTTTTTGAAGCAATAATAACACCCGAAAGTACCATTAAAGCGGCAGAAGACATTAAAATTATGTTTGAACTGCCTGTTATCGGAATGTCGACAGTCTTAACGGTTGTTGCTTCAGCCGTTTCGGTTTTGGTAACCGATGTGGTACCTGACGTCTTATCAGAGCCGGGTTTCGGAGTCGAAGCATGCTCAAATGTGTAAATGTTGACATCGCCGTTTTTAAATCTCTCGTAGGAATTAAGAGCCATAAGCATTTGATAAGAAGAGAGTGTATTCGGCTGATTGCTGTAGTCAAGCGCCGCACCCGTAGAAGAATCGACGAACTGAGCCAATGCAGACACGGGGTTGCCGTCGGCTTTAGAATATTCGCTTCCCGTGGGATCAATTCCAAGCATGCAAAGTGCGATTATCACCTGAGAGGTGCTCTCGCCGCTTTTAGAGTTCCAAGCCACATATCCAAAAGAACCGTCATCAAACTGTTGGGTTTTGATATAAGCGAGGGCTTTATCAACAGAGTCTTTAACTCTTTCGTCGGTATTATAGTATTTAGCCAAGGCCTGAACGGTCATAGCGGTTGTATCAACATCCGATGATATTCCGTACCCCATATCTACGGTGCAATAAGGGAATCCACCGTCGCTTTGCTGACCGGCTATTATTGTTTTAAGCATTGTATCAAGCATCTCGGCACTTATATTTTCCTCTGCAAAGTTAAGAGCCATAAGAGGATAAGTAATGCTGCTCATATAGGTTTGAGAGGAATAATCAACTGACTTCAGTGCGGAAATGAGGTCTTTTCCTCCGATATTTTCAGGATCCAATCCATACGCTTTAACCGAGAGCGTAATTCTTGCTAAATCACTCGGCTTTAATGACGCATAATTTTCTTTGACTGCGTTATTTATGTATTCCGAATATTCCGGATATACATCTTTTTCGCCGCATCTTGAAAGTACAAAAACAGTCCAATCGGCGTCATTGTCAACAACCGAGGTATCCGAAAAATCAAATTGTGTGTTTTCGGGATTTGAAAGATATTTTTTAAGGCCCGACGAAAGGCCCTTTGTGTCCGCAGCAAAAACAGTAACAGTCAATACCGAAACGGCAACAATTACCGATATTAACGCTGCAAAAAATTTACTTGTTTTTCTTTTCATAGTGAAAACTCCTTTATAAATCTCACAGATAAATATTTTAGTAATTGTCTGTAAAAGTCTTTACAAACGAATCGCTTAGGTTCTGCCTGTACGCTCCGCCCTTCCTGATTATTTCTTTGTGAATCGCTGAGCTTTCATGAACATCTTCGGATTTTTCATCAAAGTTTTTGATTACAAGTGCCTTCATAACCGACAAAGCCGTCGGTAGAGCACTGTTTACCGCACAATTCAAATGCTTAACACCATCAGTATCAATATATGTTCCGCTGTCGGAGACAAAAGGTGCGCACTCTATTGAAATATCGGCTTCCGCATTTTGTTTAAAGTCAATAGAAATTAAAGTGCCTTTTTTAACATTGCCGAATGTGCTCTTTACAAGAATACATACATCTTTATAAGGCATATCCTCAACCGATTTTACTCCGTATTTTTCAAAAGCTCTGAATGCAGCGGCAGATGGATTAAGCTCTGCAAAAACATTATCTGTAATATTAAATGCAGACTTGATTTCTTCCACGGTGACAGATGGACCGAGAACAACCGAAATATTACTTCTGTCAGCCTCCGAAACAATCTTTTTGACCGCTTGCAGCATTTTGCTTTGGTTAGTTAACGCCTGGGCTTTTAAGTCATTAAGGGCAAACACAGAGAACTTACCCGCTTTGCACAGTAGACCGTTTTCTCCTGACGGTTTAATTCGAATTACAGTATTTCCGATTTTGTGGATTTCGGTTTTGCAAAGTGCGGAGCAAAGATTACACACGGAATCTACGATTTCTTCCTTAACGGTAAGGTTTTTGACACACGGCTGCTTTTCGATAATTGCACCCGTCGGACAAACAACCGCGCACTGACCGCAAAAAGAGCAATCCGTTTTTTCGAGTGGCAGTCCAAACTCAGGCGAAACAACAGTATCAAATCCGCGACCGATAAGACCTAATGCCGTATTGCCCATTGCTTCGTCACAGACTCTGACGCAAAGTCCGCAAAGAATGCACTTGTCAACATTTCTTATTATAAGCGAAGATTTGTTTTCATTGTTTCTGCTGTGCTTCGTTCCATTAAATTTTTCCGGCTTAACATTGTATTTATTTGCATACTTTATAAGCTTACAATCAAAGAAATCATGGCAACCGCATTCAAGGCAGCGCATCGCCTCGGCTTTGGCCTGCTCCTCGGTAAATCCCATAGAGACTTCCTTAAAGCTGTTTTTCCTCTCGAGTGCAGGTGAAACATCTGCAGTCTGGCGTTTTGCTTTTTCAAATCGGGCAAAATAATCCGATGGCAATTCTCTTTCAACTCGGAAAGGCTTTTTGTATTTTACGCTTTCGCCATTTAAAAATCTGTCAATGACAACGGCTGCTTTTTGTGCTTCTCCGATAGCCGAAATTGCAATATCGGCGCCTTTATTTGTAATGTCACCTACTGCAAAAACTCCGTCAAGTGACGTTCTGAATGTTCCCTCATCGGCAAATATAGTATTACGTTTTGTCGTATCCAAACCATCAAGACCTGATAAATCCGGATGTTGACCGATAGCCATAACGGCAGAGTCCAGATATAACATTTCTGTGTCACCGACAATCGGTTCAGGCCTGCGCCTTCCGCCCGAATCCGGCTCACCGAGCTTCATTTTTTGCAGATTTACGGCTTTAAGCTTTCCGTTTTCGCCAATAAATTCAATGGGGTTATTAAGAAATTTAAACTCAACACCCTCTTCGGTTGCTTCAGTTATCTCAAGCTCTTCGGCAGGCATTTCATTTCTTGTACGGCGATAAATAACATAAACCTTTTCAGCCCCGAGACGAACTGCGGTGCGACACGCATCCATTGCGGTGTTTCCGCCGCCTATAACGGCAACAGTTTTGCCTATTATCGGAGCATTCCCAAGCGACACTTCTCGCAAGAAATCAATACCACCAAAAACACCGTTCAATTCTTCACCGGGAATTCTCATTGAGCTGCTTTTCCAAGCTCCGGCAGCTACAACTACGGCATCAAAATCGTGTCGTAATTCTTCAAGTTCAATGTCGCGGCCGAGCTTAACATTATTTTTCAAATTAACTCCGAGAGCTTCTATCTGTGAAATTTCTCTGTCAAGAAGCTTTTTAGGCAGTCTGTACTCAGGTATACCGTATCGGAGCATTCCGCCCATTTTAGGCATCATATCAAACACACTGACGCTGTGCCCCAGCCTCCTGAGAAAATAGGCGGCCGTCAGTCCTCCCGGCCCGCCGCCGACAATTGCAACACGTTTGCCTGTGTCAGGCTCGACGTAAGGCACATACTTGTCGTTGCTTGCCATATCCATATCCGAAGCAAAAGCTTTGAGACCGGCTATTGAAATAGGTTCGTCAACAAATTGTCTTCTGCACTTTTTTTCACAAGGATGCGGACAGATTCTTCCTATGGATGACGGCAGAGGAATTTTATCTTTTATCAGCTTAACCGCTTCTTTATATTCCCCGTTTGCAATAAGCCCCACATACCCTTGACAGTCCGTATTAGCCGGGCAAGCGAGTGTACACGGTGCTTTACAGTCTCCGTCATGATCCGATAAAAGAAGCTCTAAAGCCGTTTTACGGGCACGCAGGATTCGCTCACTTTCAGTATGTATAATCATACCGTCATTAAGCTTTGTTGAGCAAGCACGTAAAAGCTTCGGTATTCCCTCAGCCTCAACAACACAAAGTCCGCAGGCACCGTACAGCTCAACTCTTCCGTCAAAACAGAGATTCGGTATTTCTATGCCGTTGTCGGCAGCAGCCCGTAACACGGTAGTGCCTTCGGGTACTTTTATTTTTTTACCGTCAATAATAACACTGATTTCTTTCATCATAACACCTCTATCGCACCGAAACGACAGTTTTCTTTACATTTACCACACTTAATGCATTTAAGCGAATCTATTTCGTGCGGTTTTTTCACAGTACCGCTTATTGCAGATACAGGACAGTTCCTTGCACATAATGTACATCCGACACATTTATTTTTATCTATTTTATAAGTAACCAACGCTGTGCATTCGCCGGCAGGGCATTTTTTATCTTTAATATGCGCTTCATATTCATTCCTGAAATATTTAAGCGTCGTAAGCACCGGGTTAGGCGCAGTTTGCCCAAGGCCGCAAAGCGCACCATCTTTAACGGCATAGCAAAGCTCCTCAAGTAGCTCTATATCGCCTTTCTCCCCTTTACCGTCAACTATTCGCGTAAGGATTTCAAGCATACGCTTTGTTCCGAGACGGCAGTGCGCACATTTACCGCATGACTCTTTAGCGGTAAAATCAAGGAAGAATTTCGCCATACCGACCATACACGTGCTCTCATCCATAACAACCATACCGCCCGAGCCCATAATTGCCCCGGTAGCACCGAGTGCTTTATAATCAATAACGGTATCAAGCAAGTCATTCGGAATACATCCGCCGGAAGGACCACCCATCTGAACGGCTTTAAATTTTTTATCTGATTTAATTCCTCCGCCGATGTCAAAGATAACATCACGTAAGGTTTTTCCCATCGGAATCTCAACAAGACCGCCTTTTTTAATTTTACCTGTAAGCGCAAATACCTTTGTACCCTTACTGTCGGCGGTTCCCATAGAGGAAAAAGCGGCTCCGCCGTTTAATATTATCCACGAAACATTGGCAAAGGTTTCAACATTATTTATATTAGACGGCTTATGCCAGTAACCGGCCTGTGCCGGAAAAGGAGGCTTGAGGCGCGGCATACCGCGTGAACCTTCAAGAGATTCAATAAGCGCGGTTTCTTCTCCGCACACAAAAGCACCGGCTCCTGCCTTAATTCGCATTTTACAAGAAAATCCGCTACCGAAAATATTGTTGCCGAGATAGCCTTTTTCGGTTGCTTGTTTTATGGCTTTTTCGAGTCGTTTTATAGCAAGCGGATATTCCGCCCTTACATAAACAATTGCTTCTTTCGCACCTATGGCATATGCGCCTATAAGCATACCCTCTATCAGGTTATGCGGATCGCCCTCGATAACAGCCCTGTCCATAAATGCGCCCGGGTCACCCTCATCCGCATTACAAATCAAATATTTTTCCGTGCCGTCCGAAGAACGCGCGGCATTCCATTTAAACCACGTCGGAAACCCGGCACCGCCGCGACCGGCAAGGCCGGAAATTTTGATTTCCTCAATGACCTGCTCAGGCGTCATTTCGGAAAGAACTTTTCTTACAGCCTTATATCCGTCTGTATTTTCGTAGTCGCTGATCTTTTCAGGATTTATAATGCCGCAATGCCTCAAAGCAATTCGGGTCTGCTTTTTTAAAAAGAGCTCGTCGTCCTCGGATATTTTAAGGTCCTCTACCGTTGACAAATCATCGGAGTTAACTGCCTTTGCTATTCTCTCGCAGTCGTTTTCCGAAACCTTTACAAGCCGCGTAAGAGTACCGTTATCGTAAATGTCAACAATCGGCTCCAAGAAGCACATACCTATACATCCTGTTATGGTAAGTTCGTTACTCTTGTCCAAAGCAGACGCGAGCTTGTCGTAGACCTTAGCTGCTCCTGCAGCTATACCGCAGCTGCCTTCTCCAACTACAATTTTCATAAGGCGCACTCCTTATCTCTTATATCGTTGATTATTTTTTTTGTCTTATCCGGGGTAAGCGAACCGTATGTTTCACCGTTAATCATCATAACCGGAGAAAGACTGCAGCAGCCGAGGCACGCAACATTTTTAAGCGAAAACAGACCGTCGTCGGTTGTTTCACCGTCGTGTATGCCGAGGGTTTCTATAATAGTTTTTTCAATTAGATCGGAATTGTTTACGTGACACGCAGTACCCTTACACAACATAATAAGGTATTTGCCGACGGGTTTTAATCTGAATTGAGTATAAAAAGTCGCAACGCCCATTATCTTAGCGGGTTTTATACCCGTTTTATCTGAAATATATTTTATTACGTCGGTCGGCAGATAGCCGTAAATATCCTGTGCTTTTTGCAGTATTGTAATAAGGCTGCCGGGAACGGCTGCATATTCATCCAACACATCGTCAATCAGCGAAAGATTGATTTTATTCTTATCGCAATTACATGGACTCATGATTTCTTCCTCCAAGGTCAGTTAAACTTAAAAATATAATAATATACAATCACAAAAAAAGCAATTTAAAAATATTGTAACTTTAGCAGAAAAAACTGTCAACTATCGACACACAGACGAAAAAGTTGTAAAATAAAATAAGTTTTTTAAGAGGTGTATATATGATAAATAAATATTTAACTGAAATGCATTTGCACACAAAAGAAACCAGTAATTGCGGTAAAATGCCGGCGGCGGAAACAGTTGAAAGCTATATATCTCTCGGATATAACACAATAGTCGTAACCGATCATTTCAGCACACACACTTATTACAAATATAATTATGACAGTCTTAATTGGCAGGATAAAGTTGACATTTTTTTGAAGGGCTTTAATTCAGCCAAAGAAGCGGCAAATGATCGAATAAACATATTACTGGGCATGGAGCTTCGTTTTGATTCCGATAGCGACCCGAACGATTATCTCGTTTACGGCGTAGAAGAGAGTTTTTTGAGAGATAATAAAGATCTTTTAAATATGAATATATCAAGCTTTTCCGCGCTTGCACGAAAAAACGGATTAATGATATATCAGGCTCATCCGTTCAGATTCGGAATGAAAATAACAAATATCAAATATCTTGACGGTATTGAAGTGTGCAACAGAAATATTGAACATGACTCACACAACGACATTGCTGCTCTTTGGGCGGAAAAATTCGGGCTAAAAAAGACAGCCGGATCAGACCACCATCAAAAAGGAAATGAGGGACTTGCCGGAATTATCAGCAGACGTGAAATTACTTCGAATAAAATACTTTTAGACACTCTGGCAAATCAAGAGTATACGCTTTACGAAAAAAAGCTCTGAGATATCTCTCAGAGCTTTTTATTATTATCTTGTCGGCTTAACTCCGGCAGGAAGATTCGGCATATTATCGTAAACCGGAATAAGAAAAGTAAATGAGTTTGAAAGCTGCCCCATATTACTGTACTTATTATATGTTCTTATTCCTTCTGAGCTTGCGGCCATTATGTTTGACATGTACTGATGTGAATACAGACCGCCGTTTGCAACCACATCAAACTTTTGAAGATACAGAGTATTTTGACCAACACTGATATAACCCGTAGCTATGTATTTTGCCCCGCCGAGTATCGCTTTATATCTGCCGTTCCAAGGACGCAAGTATTTTTCATTGGATGAGGGCGTTGAAGCCCATTTAAGCGCATTTATTACCGGATCGCTGCTTTGATAAGCACCGATATTATAATAATTATATATTCCCTCATACCCGGGCTCTGTACCGCTTACGGAGCGACTGCCGTTAGATCCGACCTCCTGAATAACTCGCGATACCAAATGATATGGGCTGACGTTATACGATTCGGCGGCGTTCATAAACGCCTGTGCATATGTTACCGTAACATCAGTCTCTGCATTATTGCCGATTGTTTTTCTTGAACCGCCTACATATTGAAATAATATCATAGCATCGGCAACATCAATCTCACCGTCTCCGTTAAGGTCGGCAATATCTTTGCCGCTGCCTAAGTCAGCAAGGTTGCCTGCAGAATACTGAAACAGCATCATGGCGTCCGCTATGTCGGTTTTATTGTCCGAATTTAAATCACAAGAGCCTCCGACATTCTCTTTTTCTCCGGTACTGATTTTGGATTTTTCCATAAAAGTACCTTTTAACATTGATTCGACGCCGGAAAGCGTTTGTGCATTTTTATCATAGGACAATGTTTCGAATTGGAAAATGTCACTTTCTTTTGTCAAAAAGTTTCTCGGATCGAGATAATATGAGACAACATCGCTTGATGCTTGAAACCAAGTCTTGCCGTCAATCGGTGTCCAAGTGCCTGTTGACGGATTATATGTTTTATCTGTCGTGGATAAGTATTTTTTATCGTACGGAGGGACTTGAAGAGCACTTCTGCCGCTAACGTTTTCATTTTCAAGCACCTCATCCCACGAAAGACCGGTGTATAAAAACTTAAAATTCCAATTCGAATGTGCTTTTTTTAGATTATCTATATAGCTTTTATAGAGTTCGGGGACTTCGTCCGAGATACCGCTGTCGCTTGTAACGGTAACAAGTCCTGTTGAAACATAACAGTTTTCGTAAAACTTACCGCCGTAATTAAATTCAACTCTGTACCAATCTTTAGAAGTTGTTCCGTCATTACACTTGACCCTGTCGATAATAATTATTTGGGTGTTCGCCGGAAGATTTTTATAAACCAATGAATACGAAGTTCCGGGCCCACTTCTGACATTCGCTTGACTTTTAACTATACCGTTTTTTGCAGTCGCAAAAGCCGGAATAGACAGAACAATCACCAATACGGCTGTAATTAATATTATTTTAAAAATTCTGCGGCTTTTCATAATACTGTCCTTTTATTATTTATAACAATAAAATAACAAAATATCGACAAATAATCAAGTCTTATTTTCAGATATCACATCATTCAAATAGTAAATTATACCTTTTGCTATACCGTCAGCTATAACTTCTTGTGAATTACGGTTGCTGAGTACGGTACACTCTGTAGGATTTGAAAAATAACCACACTCCACAAGAACCGACGGACATTCCTCAATTCTTGTAACCTTATACGGGAAGAAGCGCTTACTGCCGTCCGGCTGTATAATTTTTGCTCTCATACCGGGGTTATCTGCATAAATATTTTTCCAACTCTCCTCAAGTCCGCTTAAAATAAGACGTGCAGGCAATTCAGAATTTGCTCTGTAATAATACACTTCGGGACCCGAAAGAGACGAAACGCTCTCGGAAAAATTGTTATGTACCGAAACAAACAAATCAGCGCCGCTGTAACGAGCCATAGACTGTCTTTTATCAACAGACAAAAAAGTATTATCGGAACGTGTCAATATAACATTTACTCCTGCTTTTTCCAATTTTTCCTTAACCGAAAGAGTTATATTGAGGTTAACCTCCGACTCATATATACCGTTCACACCGATAGTTCCGCAATCCTTACCTCCATGGCCGGCATCAAGTGCTACGATTGCATCTGACAGTTTGTCCGGCGCATCCTTGAAAACAATTGACAGCTTACCGTCTGCCGTATAGGAAGCGGTGTAACCGTAAAACACACCCGGTGTTTTAAGATACAGACGCAATACACAAGTTCCGTTATCACATTTCAGCCATTCGCCGCGATCTATTATTTTACTGCCGTTAAAATTGAGTTTTCCGACAGCACTGTCAGTATAGTAAAAAGTAAAATCCAAATACGATGCATTAAAAGATTTAACATTATATGCACGCTCAAGATAACCGGTATAGTATTTTTGATCGGGAAAATCTGTATTAAACGGTACTTTCCAATCAGTTTTAAGCAATAAAACTGTCTGATTTTCTGTGTTTACGGAGGCAACACTTATTGAATTTTCAGGCAAAACAAAGCCGTCAACAACATTGCACTCATCTTTTTTTATTATTTTGCCTGAACCGAGAAACACATATTCTTTATTATCAATGATTTTTTCATCAACGTAGTAATCAATCGTACCGTCCGGAAGCGGTGAACAATGCGGATCCGATTTATCACTCACGCTGTCGGCAGGTATAGTTTCGGAATAAGGAACGTTTATTATACACAGCTTTGCCTGTCCCAATCCATAATCATCAGTATAAGAAATATTTTTCGCAGCGGAATTATTATCGGTATAACGAAAAACAGATAATGACTCAGCACTATTTGAACTGACGGCAAACAATGCAATTGCCGCCGTTAAAATAACGAGACACAATATGAGTATTACGCGTTGTTTATTAAACAATTCTTTTAATCCTTGCATCTTAACATCCCACATCAATTTTAATTATTATAACACATTTTTTATGTTTAGGTATTCCTTTTCGGCATTTTCCGACTTGTTTTCCGCAAATAAATAAGAATAGGAGTACACGGAAAAACCGCAGTAATTATCCTTTCTTCTTGAATATCTTATTTCTTCGGAACATATATTGCCGTTTTCGCACCATTCATTTATTCCGTCCCCCGCATTGTCGTCCGTTTTTCCGCTTTTATAATATGCCAGACCTACACACAGCTTAACATTACCGCTTTTAACCGCCTCCGACCATAGATTTAACATTTTTAAAAACGGCTTACTGCTGTTTTTAAAACCATAATAAAGCTGTGGCATAATAATGTCCGCGTATCCCCCTTGTGAGCACCACTTTAAAACGTCCGCGTACAACATTGAGTAATTTTTTTCTATATCCCCTGCAGGACTTATCACAACTTTCACGTCTTGTTTTATTGACTTAACGGAGGAATACAGCCCACTTATAAAAGTATTAACATTTTCCCTGCGCCAATCATCAAGAGACAGCTCTCCCCCTTCATTGCGATAATTTGTATATAAATCAACATCAATTCCTTCATCGACGGTCGGATAAAAATAATCATCCATATGTACAGCCGATATATTGTAATTTTTCACTATTTCGCGAACGCCGTCGATAATTATTCTCTGTGCTCTTTTTGATGATGGATTATAATAAATTCCGCTGCCCGTTATTATCAGATCATCCGTCAAAGGATTATCTGTGTACCATTGTTTAGCCGGGTTTGATTCGCTTAAATCGTTAAAATTATCTTTATAGCTTACGCGGTACGGATTTATCCACGCCTCAATTTTCAATCCGTATTTTTCAGCTTCATTTGTTGCTATAAGAAACGGATCATATCCGGGATTCTTTCCCTGCTCGCCTGTTATATATGATGACCATGGAAAAATTTCAGAGGAGCAGAAGCTGTCAGAAAAGGGTCTGACCTGAAAAATAACAGTATTAAGCCCGAATGCTTTGATATTTTCAAACATTGTATCGATCTTATTTTTAAAGTCTTCGGCAGTTCCGCCACCGACTGATTTCATTGACAATTCATTGTAGTTTATCCACACGCCGCGATATTCATCAGCGATAATATCATCGGTGTTAGGGCAGTTGTCGTTACCGCTGTCAAATGATGCGCTTTCGGGTTCAGTAAGATTTATGTTCTTCAGGCTGCATGACGATAGAAGCAGCAACACAAATAAAATAACAGTAACTTTTTTAAACATTTAAAGCCTTCCTTTTCGCATTGACAAGCAAATGATTAAATTATATTATAGTAACGGTGATATTATGGACGCTTGGCAATACATACTTGTCTACTACATTTCTATTTCAATCCCGTCGGTAATTATAACCGTTTACGACAAAATAGCTGCAATAAAAAAAGCCGTGAGAATTCCCGAAAGGACTCTTATGACTTTTGCCGCCCTCGGAGGAGCTGCCGCAATGTATGTAACTATGAAGGCAATAAGGCATAAAACTCTTCACAAAAAATTTATGATAGGTTTACCGGTATTTATTATTTTACATACATTGATTATAGGTCTTTCGTATTACTTTTTAATAACAAAATAGTAAAGATTTGGTAAAAACCATGTTGATGCAACTTAATTTTTTTGTTTTTTCTAGGCCGTAAACAGACTTAAATTAAAAGATGCAAATAAAATATTTTTTCAGATAGCAAAAGACAGCACAGAGAGTAAAAATTACTCTTTATGCTGTCTTTTTTTGATTAATATTTTGCTGTAATCCGTCTTTTTAAAACAACAGACGGTTTAGAAAGTATAATTACTTGAATTATCGGTCCTCTCTGAAATATGAAAGTCCGAGTGATGCCGGTCCCTGGTTTTCTTTCTTATCTCTTACACTTACAAGAATAAGAACAATTATTGTGACTACATATGGTATCATCTTGTAAAGCTCCTGTGTGCGGAGTGCACCCGGAACATAAAGATAAACAATATAGAGTCCGCCGAATACTATAGAACCGAGTATGCTGAGATTCGGACGCCAAATAGCGAATATAACAAGCGCAATTGCAAGCCAGCCTCTGTCGCCGAAGCCGTCATTTGACCAAACGCCGTTGGCGTAATCCATTACATAATAAAGACCTCCGAAGCCCGCAATAACACTTCCTATACAGGTAGAGAGATATTTGGCTCTGTTTACGTTTATTCCTGCAGCATCTGCTGTTGCAGGATTTTCACCTACCGCACGAAGATTTAATCCGTGACGGGTATGATTCAGGAAATATGAACAGATAATTGCTATTATTACAGCTGCATATGCCAAAAATCCGTACGATAAAAACAGCTTACCGAACCATCCGGTGGTTTCTGCTCCCGGTAATGTTGTTCTGAAGTAATTGCTTGTTGTTGTAAGTGCTACCGACGGAACGTCTGAACCTACAAGTTTAATAAGAGATCCTCCGAAAAAGTTACCGAAGCCCGTACCAAAAGTAGTAAGTGCAAGACCCGTTACATTCTGATTGGCTCGTAAAGTAACTGTGAGGAAACAATAAATCAAACCTGCGAGTAAAGAACCCAAAGCGCAGCACAAAAGCGGAATCATAACCGCAAGAAATCCGACTGCATCGGATGGAGACGAGAGCGAATTTTCATAAAGAAACGCACCTATAACACCGCTCATACCGCCGATGTACATAACACCCGGGATACCGAGATTAAGGTTTCCGGACTTTTCAGTCATAATTTCGCCCGTCGAACCAAAAAGGAGCGGTATACCCTGCATTATAGCTCTATGGAGAAAAGTAATCAATGAAAACATTTTACTTTACCTCCTTTTTTGTTTTTCTAAACTTCAATTCGTAGTTAATAAAGAATTCACTACCTATGATAAAGAACAGAATTATACCGGTCAATATATCAGAAAATGATTCATTGAGATTAAACACCATTGAAATCTGACTGGCACCCGCATCGAGGAAAACAAGTAGGAATGATGTCAAAATCATATATATCGGATTAAACTTTGCAAGCCAGGATACCATTATTGCAGTAAATCCCCTACCGTCTGCCGTTGTTGACGAAATGGTATGATCGGTTCCGCCAACAAGTAAAAATCCGGCTATACCGCAAATAGCACCCGAAAGAAATAAAGTTCTCATAATAACCTTTTTTACATTGATACCTATGTATCTTGCCGTGTTTTCAGATTCACCTACAACCGAAATCTCATAGCCGTGCTTACTGTACTTGAGATATACATACATAGCAATCGTTATTATCAAAACAATTATTATATTCAGAAGATAATCATACTTTCCGATTGTGGGAAGCCAACCGACCATGGTATTGCTGTTAATAACGCCGATCTTGCCGGAGCCCTTGGGATTTTCCCAATACATACAGAAATACGAAACAATCTGAATTGCAACATAGTTCATCATTAAGGTAAATAAAGTTTCATTTGTATTAAACTTAGCTTTAAATACAGCGGGAATCAAAGCCCAAACGGCACCTGCAATAATACTTGCAACAAGCATTATAATAATCAAAAGTGCATTGGGGACTTTGCCGCCGAGCAAAATCATACACGCCGCGGTAGCAAGACCTCCGATAAGCACTTGCCCTTCACCGCCGATATTCCAAAATCGCATTTTAAACGCCGGCGTAATTGCAAGCGAAACGCACAGAAGCATTGCAAGACTTTGTAAAAGCTTCCAAATTTTTCTTTCGGTTCCGAATGCGCCCTCAAACATAGTTTTGTAAACACTTATCGGATTTTCGCCGGTTAAAATCATAGTAACAACAGCACATACTATAAGAGCGGCAACGATTGAACCGAGGCGTATAGCCCAAGATTTATATTTAGGAACATAGCCTCTTTTTGCGACGTGAAAAAGAGGTTCACGAACACTTTTATTACTCATGCTTTTCCCTCCACGTCAGTATTTTTCGTCATAAGAATGCCAATCTCATCTTTTTTCGCAGTTCTGCCGTCAACTATACCTGTTACTTTTCCGCTGTTCATAACCATTATTCTGTCGCAGAGCTCAATAAGAACATCAAGGTCCTCTCCTACAAATATAACGGATGTCCCGTGCTCTTTTTGTTTGTTGAGAAGGTCATATATCAGATATGAAGAATTTACGTCAAGTCCGCGGACGGGATATGCAACCATTAAAACTGTCGGATTTGACGCAATTTCTCTACCAACAAGAACCTTTTGAACATTACCGCCGGAAAGCCGACGAACCGGAGTTTCTGCACTTGGCGTAACAACTTCAAGATCTTTGATAATCGCATTCGCGAGATCCTTAGGGGCTTTGCGTTCAAGAAAAGCCGTATGACCGCCCTTATAAGATCTCAACATCATATTATCAATAATATCCATATTGCCGACAAGACCCATTCCGAGTCTATCCTCCGGAACAAAAGAAAGAGCAACTCCAAGCTTTCTGATTTCTTTGGGAGATTTCCCGACTAACTGACTTTCTTCTCCGTCTTTAGACTTGTACAATATGCTTGAGCCCTTTACAGTCTGCTGTAATCCCGCTATTGACTCAAGTAATTCTTTTTGCCCGCATCCGGAAATACCGGCAATACCGAGTATTTCGCCGCTGTTAGCAGTAAAGTTGATGTTATCAAGCACAAGCTTGCCCTCGTGATTTTTAACGGAAAGATTCTTAACATCAATACGTAGTTCGGTATTCTTAGGCTCAGTTCTCTTTATATTGAGAGTGACTTTTTCACCCATCATCATTTCCGTAAGGGATTGTTCCGTTGCATCTTTCGTCTCAACCGTTCCGACATACATACCTTTTCTGAGAATTGTTACCCTATCGGATATTTCAAGCACCTCATGCAGCTTGTGTGTAATTATTATAATCGACTTATTATCCTCACGCATTCTTCTGAGAACGTCGAATAATTTTTCAGTTTCCTGCGGTGTTAAAACAGCGGTCGGTTCATCAAGAATTAGTATATCAGCACCTCTGTAAAGCACCTTAATTATTTCCACTGTCTGCTTTTCCGAAACAGACATTTCATAAATTTTCTTATCGAAGTCAATGACGAAACCGTATTTATCACATATAGCCTTAACTCTCTTTTCGGCTTCTTTCAGATTATATTTGTTTCCGTCTTTTACACCCAAAACAATATTTTGGACAGCGTTAAAAACATCAACAAGCTTAAAATGTTGATGTATCATTCCAATCTTTAAATCAAAAGCATCTTTCGGAGATTTAATAACAACTTCCTTACCGCCTACATAAATCTCGCCGGAATCCGGGTAATATATTCCCGAAACCATATTCATAAGTGTTGTCTTACCGGAGCCGTTTTCTCCGAGTATAGATAGTATTTCACCGTTTTTTACTTGTAGGTCAACGTCTTTGTTAGCTATTGTACTGCCGAATGTCTTAGTTATCCCTTTCAACTCCAAGGCAAAAGGAGAACCCATAAATATCCACACAGCCTTTCTCACGCAAATTTAAAATTCAAAACCATGCTCATTCGAGAATAAGGTCCTGAAAAATAATTGAAAACAGTTGAAAAACTATTTCCCAATAAATAACTATACCGTGGCCGATTTTCATCGGCCACGGATACAGTATAAATCTGTGTATTTAATCTTAGAACTTTGTATCAAGAAGAGTGATACCGTCTATCTGTACATCGAAGCAAGGAGCAGAACGCTTTTCTGACTCATGGAAGTAACCGTCAGAAACAACCTCGGTATCACCGGTGTTATCTGCATCGGAGTCAATATCAGCCTTGTATCCGGTAAGATGACCGTCAGCATCAACAGTAGCATTCTTGTTTTTGCTGTCAGATACGGTTACAGTGAATGCAGAGGTATCAAATACGTGAAGCTTACCGCTTTCAAGCTCTGCCTTAACTTCATCAATCTTAGCCTGTGTACCTTCGGCAGCTGCCTTAGTGTTAACATCGGTAAGAACAACAGATCCTGTGCTGAGAGTACCTGTCCAATCGGTGTCAATTGCTTTGCCGTTTTTAACGCAATCAATAGCATACTCAAGATAAGGAGCCCAATCTATTCTTGAAGATACAATAAATGTGTTGGGGCAAGCACTTACTGTTGAACCATTGTATGAAACATTGGGAACACCTGCAGCTTCGCAAGCAGTCGGAGCACCCATTGAGTCGGCATGCTGGCTGATAAGTACGCAACCGTTGTTTATAAGCTTCTGAGCGGCTTCTTTCTCGGCAGTCTCATCATACCAAGAACCGGTAAAGGTAACCTCCATGGTAACTGACGGGCAAACGCTCTTAGCACCGAGATAGAAAGAAGTGTAGCCCGAAATAACTTCTGCGTAAGTATAAGCACCGACATAACCCATCTTGGCTTTGTCAGCTGTAATCTTACCGGAAGAAATCATTTCGTTAAGCTTCATTCCGGCAGCAACACCCGCAAGGTATCTGCCTTCATATATTGAAGCAAAAGCATTATGATAATTAGAAAGGCCTTCGGTATGAGCTTTAGTTCCTGTTGCATGTAAGAACTGAACCTCCGGGAACTTTTTAGCTGCCTGAATTATATAAGGCTCATGGCCGAAGCTGTCCGCGAAGATGACATTGCATCCTTCGTCAACAAGCTCTGCTGCTGCATCATAGCAAGCCTGTGTTTCACTGATATTGGTCTTTTTAAGAATTTCAACACCGGCTTTTTTGCAAGCCTCTTCAGCTGCAGTAATAAAGTTCTTGTCATAGGTTGAGTTTTCGTCATGCAGGAATATGAATCCTACTTTGACATTTGCTGCTTTGCCAGTCGAGCTTTTATCGCCGTCTGTCTTGCCGCACGCTGCAAAACAAAGAACGATCATAGCAACTGACAAAAGAATGCTGAGAACCTTTTTCATTTGTGTTTCCTCCAGTTTTTTGACATAATATTATGAACAGAAGCTCTCCCCCTGTATCATACAAAATAAAAGGTCACTGTTCCTTAAATACGATGTTTCCGCTATCCGCATCCATGCTCTCAATAATGGCAAGAGACTCGACACGTATACCTTTTTGCCTAATAAGTTCGCCACCGCGTTGAAAACCCTTTTCAACCGCAATACCGACGCCTTCAACAGTAGCACCGGCTTTTTGTGCAATATCCAAAAGGCCATTCAGAGCGCACCCGTTAGCTAAAAAGTCATCAATAATAAGGACGTGATCTTTTGAAGAAAGATATTTCTTTGAAAGTATAACATCATACACCCTTTTATGAGTAAATGATTCAATTTTAGTGGAATAAACCTCTCCGTCAATATTAACAGTTTGAGATTTTTTTGCAAAAACCACAGGAACATTATCAAAATACTGCGCCGCAACACAAGCTATACCGATACCAGAGGCTTCAATGGTCAGTATTTTATTTATAGGGGTATCATTGAAAAGACGTTTGAATTCCTTGCCCATATCATTAAACAGAGAAATGTCCATCTGATGATTCAAAAAAGAATCAACTTTGAGTACATTGCCGGGCTTAACAATACCGTCTTTTACAATTCTGTCTTCAAGCAGTTTCAATAAAATCGCCCCACGTAAAAATATATTATCATTATACATTAACTTTACAAACATTTCAACTAAAACTCGAGAAAACTGTAAATCTGTCTGAATTTATCATTTTATGTTCACAAATTGCTTTCTTTTAGGTATAATTACTAATACAAAAGCAATGGAGGAAAAAAATGGTCACAGATCTGACTAAGGGAAATCCTGATAAAACACTTTGGAAATTTACATTACCAATGATAATCAGCGTTATGTTTCAGCAGCTTTACAGCACTGTTGACAGTATAGTGGCAGGTCAGTTTGCCGGCGTTAACGCACTTGCCGCTGTCGGCGCGTCATACCCCATCACAATGCTTTTTATCGCTGTCGCAAACGGTTCAAATATCGGATGCTCTGTTGTAATCTCACAGTTGTTCGGCGGGAAACGCATTACGCATATGAAAACGGCTGTCAATACCTCTATTATCTCATCTCTTATTTTATCTCTTATACTGACTGCAGTCGGTCTTTCATCATCAAAAGTGCTTTTAAAGGCAATGGGAACACCGGATAATATAATGGCTGATTCGGTTACTTATCTTAATATTTACGCCGCCGGAATGGCGTTTCTGTTTATATACAATATAAGTACAGCTGTTTTTACGGCTCTCGGTGATTCAAAAACACCATTGTACTTTTTAATTTTTTCTTCTCTTACTAATATTGCGCTCGATTTAATATTTGCCGGTCCTATGAAAATGGGAGTTGCCGGAGTTGCTTGGGCAACGTTCATTGCGCAAGGAGTGTCCGGCATTTTAGCTTTTATTGCATTACTGAAAAAGATACATAATATCAAAAGTGAAAAGCCTAGATTTTTTTCGGGAAGAATGTTGCTGAGAATTACAAAGGTTGCCGTACCCAGCATATTGCAGCAAAGCTTCGTCTCGGTAGGCAATGTATTCATACAAGGCCTTATTAATAGTTTCGGTGCTGCCGTTGTTGCAGGTTTCGCTGCAGCAATGAAGCTGAATACATTTACAATAACAACACTTGTCACATTAAGCAACGGCATTTCAAGCTACACAGCGCAAAATATCGGAGCACATAATACCGAAAGAGTAAAGAAAGGGTTCGGATCGGGCCTAAAAATCGCATTATTGGTTGCTATTCCGTTTTTTATAGCATTTTTCATTTTTCCGAAATATATGATGATGATATTTGTCACACACAATAATACCGATGTTATAACAGCCGGCGTCCAGTTTTTAAAAATCGTATCACCGTTCTATTTCTTAGCAACAGTTAAAATAATTGTTGACGGCATATTACGTGGATCCGGAGCTATGCTAAGCTTTATGGTTTCAACCTTCACCGACCTCATACTTCGCGTTATATTCGCATTTATTCTCACACCGCATATCGGGCAACTCGGAATTTGGTGGTCATGGCCGATAGGTTGGATAGTCGCAAGCTTAGCTTCTCTTGCGCTGTATCTCTCAGGCGTGTGGAAAAAAGCAAAGGTTTAATCAAATATTTATAACAAAAAATGACCGCTCGGCAAATTAATCCGGGCGGTCATTTTAATTAACTGTTTTATGATATTTTCATACTGAGTCTTAATTTATCGCTTATCATGGCAATAAACTCAGAGTTAGTGGGCTTTCCGCGAGAGTTTTGTATTGTATAGCCGAAGTAAGAACTAAGAACGTCAACGTCGCCTCTATCCCATGCAACTTCTATTGCGTGGCGTATGGCACGTTCAACTCTTGAAGAAGTTGTTGAAAAAGTTTTAGCAACAGTTGGATACAAAACTTTTGTTACAGAGTTCATCATTTCGCTGTCGTTTATTGATAAAATAATTGCCTCTCGCAAATACTGATAACCTTTTATATGAGCCGGAACACCAATTTGATGCATAATATCGCTGACAACGACTTCCAAATCAGCAGAACTGTCAGCAGGGTGAAGTTTCCCGAACTTCGAATTGTCTCTCCAGCCTGTCAACTGAGTTATTCTTTCAGCCATCATATTCATATCAAAAGGTTTCAGAAAATAATAATCTGCCCCGGCAGATAATAATTCCTGCTCAAATCTTTGATTGTCGACGCTTGACATAACCATCATTAAAGGCTTCTTTTCGATTTTCATCTTCGGCATTTCTTTCAGCACACCTAAAGCATCGATTGCTGTCATAAATGCGTCCATAACAACGACATCAGGCTTTTCGGTCTCGGTTTTATGTAATATTTCAGCACCGTTTTTCGGCACCATTTTCACATCGCAACCGTAAGAGCGCAGAACTCCCGCACAAGTCTGCCCGAAATCATTGCCCTCCGACACCATCATTACTTTTAAACCGCTTTTCATTTTGTATACCTCCAAATTTTTTATTTCTGACATATTTTACCATATTAGTTATATCTTGACAAGAGCTTTTTTATAAAAAGCTTATATTTTTTTCAAATTAATTCTATTATCGCCACAACAACAGAAAAAAGTGCAATAAAGGCAGCTGTTATTTTTTACGCAATATCATCCCGTTATTAAAGTACCGGAACGGCAAATACCGTTCCGGTACCTTTCACGATGCTTTTTCAAGCAGCCTCTCAGCATTTAAGGCTTCGGATACTTTTAGCATATTATCGGCAAAAACAGCATATCCGCGAATCGGATCATTAACAAACACATGCGTTACAGCGCCGATAAGCATACCGTCTTGAATAATGGGACTGCCGCTCATACCTTGAATTATACCGCCTGTTTTTTCTATTAAAGAGCTGTCTGTAATTTCAATTATCATATTTTTAGATGAGCTGCTGTCGTTATTACAAATTCTCACGATTCTTACATCATAGTACTGCGGACCTTTTTCATCTACAGTGGATATTATTTTTGCCGAACCGGTTTTAACCTCTTGCTTTGTTGCAATGGGTACGGCCTCATTTGTTGAAACGATATTATTCAAAAACCCGTATACTCCGCAAGCTGTATTCAACGAAAGTGTTCCTATATTAGTATCCTGAAATACGCCGCAAAGCTCACCTGTTGAACCGCAAGAACCTTTATAGCAACCAGTTATCTTTGTTTTGACGGCATCGCCGTCGGCAAGCGGCATAACTATACCTGTATCAACATCACATACCGCATGTCCGAGTCCGCCGAACACTTTGCTGGCGGAGTCAATAAAAGTTATCGTACCTACCCCCGCCATACTGTCCCTGACCCATATACCGGCTTTATAACAATTATCATTTTTTGACAAAGCAGGCGTCAATTTCAGATTCAGAACTTTTTTTCCGCGCTTTACCGACAGCTTCAATTCATTACCGCCGTTTTCTTGTACCGCTTTTTCAATTTCCAATGTTGAGTTCACATTGTTTCCGTTTACAGTCAATATTATATCCCCGGCATTAAGGCCCGCTGTTTTAGAGGGATTTGAAATTCCTTCTTCAGTATAGACATCATCAGAACCGACAACCACAACGCCTTTTGTAAACATGCGTATGCCAAATACATCACCTGAGGGAATTACATATTTTCTCTCAGAAACAATAACATCGGCGGATTTTACCGGAATAACCTTCAGAGCGGAAATATCCACAGTGTATTCACTAAGCAGAGTGCCCTTTGCCGCATTCTCGGAATTAACGGAAACCGAAACGTCACCGCTTGATATCCGGTATGAATATATCTCGTTAAATTTCAGCTTTTCGTCACTCACCAGGTGAATACTGTCCGGAATGCTTTTTATACCGTAAATTACAAATGCAAATATAACAGAGGCAGCTAACAATCCGAAAATGCTGAGAACTTTAAAAAATTTTTTCATTTTTCACCTCCGTATATACAGTGATCACTGCATTTATAATTTTAACTTTTTTGCGGATTTTATGTTATGAAAAAATAAGGCTTTACGGTTAATTTACACGGAAATATTATTTCCGAATAAACCGTAAAGCCTGCATATAATATATTTAATTTTTTAATGAAAAAATAATCCTTGAAACCGTTTCTTCCGGAGATAAATCCGCTGTATCAACGGTAATATCGGCATACTTTTTATAAAGAGGAAGTCTCTCAAAAAAAATATCGTCTATTGTCTGATTTTTAGGCGCAGCAACGCCTCGCGTTTTGATATTTTTAAGCCTTGCCTTAACATTTTTAAGCGGAACATCTATAAAGACAATCACGGAATTACGCTTAAGCTTTTGCATAGCTTCATCGCGAAAAACAACGCTTCCGCCGGTCGCAACAACACAATTTTCACACTCAAGCGACAATATTGCGTCTCTTTCTTTATCAAGAAAGCATTGAAGCCCTTTTTCGTTTATAATGTCCTGCAAAAGTGCATTTTCACGTTGCTGTATTACAAGATCAGTATCTACAAAGCCAATACCAAGAGTCTTTGCAAGAATAACGCCGACTGTGCTTTTGCCCGAAGCCGGCATTCCGATTAAAACAATATTTTTCATCAAATAGATATCTCATGAGCCATCTTATAAAGGTCAAGATCAATCGACTTTTTCATATTGAGAGCTTCGAATATGTCAAAGTCAACAATTTCATCCTTTTGCATAGCTACCACACGATTACCTATCCCCTGCTTTAAAAGCTCAACCGCTTTATAACCCATTTGGCTTGCAACAACTCTGTCGCGAACTGTCGGCGAGCCGCCGCGCTGCACATGGCCTAAAACAGTTGCACGGGATTCTACGCCCATTTCCGCTTCGATTTTTTTCGCCATTTCTTCTACGCCGCCGACACCTTCGGCAACAATGATTATAAAGTGTCTTTTTCCTGTTTTTTGAGTTTTCTTCATTCTGTCGATAACGTCACGCTCAAAATCGAAATCAACTTCCGGAATAAGAATTGTTGTTGCACCGCAAGCTATACCGGCGTTGAGTGCTATATAACCCGCACGTCTTCCCATAACTTCAACAACCGAGCAACGATCATGAGACTCTGTCGTGTCACGAAGTCTGTCAACCATTTCCATAGCCGTGTTCATTGCGGTATCATAACCTATTGTGTAATCACAGCAAGCAATATCATTGTCAATCGTTCCGGGAATACCCACACAAGGGATGCCTCTGAGCGAAAGGTCACGAGCGCCGCGGAAAGAACCGTCTCCGCCTATAACAACTACGCCCTCCATATTATGCTCTTTGCATATTTCAATTGCCTTTTTCATACCTTCTTCGGTCTTGAATTCCGGACTTCTTGCAGAATAAAGAATTGTACCGCCTCGGTTGATAATATTAGAAACACTGCGAAGATTCATTTCATACATATCACCATGCATAAGACCGTTCCAGCCTCTTCTGATTCCCATTACACGGAAGCCGTTTTCACAACCCGATCTTACAACGGCTCTGATTGCGGCATTCATGCCCGGAGCATCTCCGCCGCTTGTCAATACGCCAATCGTTTTCATTAAAAATCACCTCAAATAAATACATTCAAAATATAATGATACACAAATGAAAAATATTGTCAAGCAATTTCGACATTTTTCTTAGAGTTGTACAACAACATTTTTTTCACCGTTAATTCTTTTCAACTCTGAAATCATAGGGTCATTGGCAGTCGTCGAAAATAGCTGTCTCTCGTAGCTTTTAGCATCATCAAAATAGTAATATACGGGTAACATCCCCTCAAAAATAGTAATCAGATTTGTACTCTTTTTAACTTCCTCACAGTTCTTTGTGCAAAATCTCACAAAAAGGCCCTTTCTCACCGATTTTTTCGGCTTGTCGGAATTTGGGGAAGCTGTGTCGGCGGTAACAATACTGTTTTCATCCGGAGGTAAAGAAACGCTGTCCATAACTATTTTCGGTTCTTCGTCCTCTCTTAGAGACAATCTGCCGCACAGCAATACAACGCTTCCGACATTTAAAAGCTCTGAATACTTGAGCAAAAGTTTGGGAAATACTATCACTTCAATAGCTGCATGAACATCTTCAAAACCTAAAAAAGCCATAGTACTGTCTGATTTTGTAACTTTTTTCTTTATAGAAGTTATTATTCCGAGGACACGTACAGGGCTGTTATCCGTATATTTTCCCGAAACATTTTCTTCCGTATTCACCATTTCAAGAACGCTGTCGGAATGAAGCTTTTTAGAAAGCGTCTCGTACTGAACCATAGGATGCCCCGTAAGATACAAACCGGTCATTTCTTTTTCCATCGATAAAAGTTCAAGTGCCGGAAATTCATCACAATGCTTACATTGCGGTTCATTGCCGCCAGAAGCCACTCCACTCAAATCAAACAAGCCGAGTTGTCCGTCAACATTATTTCTCTTGTCACGCTCGATATTCTCAACAATCAGAGGTAAATTTGTAAGCATTTCACGACGATTAAGTCCGAGTCCGTCAAGTGCTCCGCTTTTAATTAAGCCCTCAATGGCTCGTTTATTAAAATCCTTGCCATATGTTCTCTTACAAAAATCATAAAGTGATTTGTATTTTCCGTTAGAGCTTCTTTCTTTGACAATAGTATCAATAAAATTGTAGCCGAGATTTTTAATAGCAAGTAGCCCAAAACGAACGCTCTTGCCATCAGAGGTAAATGCTCTGAAACTCTCGTTGACGCTCGGCGACAGAACGTTTATTTTCAGCCTTGCCAAATCGTCTATATAAAGTGCTATTTTTGTTGAATCATCAATAACACTCGTGAGAAGTGCGGCAGTGAATTGCGCCGGGAAATGGCATTTCAGATATGCCGTACGATATGCAATGACAGCATATGCGGCAGAATGAGACTTATTGAACGCATATGAAGCGAAAGATGACATATCGTCGAAAATGCTGTTGGCAACTTCGGCAGGTATTCCGCGCCTTACGCATCCGTCGCATGCATAAGTACCGTCGGAATTTTTCAATCCGTTTACAAAATACTCCCTCTCCTGCTCCATTACCTTGTGCTTTTTCTTAGACATAGCTCGTCTTACAACGTCGGCTCGTCCGAAAGAATATCCCGCAAGTTCCCGGAATATTTGCATAACCTGCTCTTGATATACCATACAGCCGTAAGTAACATCAAGAATATTTTTAAGTTGCGGCGTCTTATACCTGATGCTTTTCGGATTATGTCTGTTATTTATATACATATCAATCGAATCCATAGGACCGGGTCTGTACAAAGAAATAACAGCAATTATATCCTCTATATTCTGCGGTTTCAGACGGGTTATAACATTTCTTATTCCCGCCGACTCACATTGAAATACACCATAAGTATACCCTGCTGACAGCATATCATATGTCGCCTTATCGTCAAGCGAAATTTTTTCAATATCAAAATCGGGAATATTGTTTTCTCTTACCGATTTTACGGTATCACTTATTACCGTAAGTGTTCTGAGACCGAGAAAGTCCATTTTAAGCAGTCCGAGTTCTTCAATGGTAGTCATGGTATACTGCGTAACCACGGACTCATCATTTCTTGCTAACGGAACATATCGATCAACAGGTTTATCGGTTATAACAACGCCCGCCGCATGGGTTGAGGTGTGCCTTGGCATACCCTCAACTGATTTTGCCGTATCGACAAGTTCCCTGATTTTGGCGTCCTTATCATAAAGCGCTTTAAGCTCCTGATTTTTCGTAAGAGCCTTTTCTATTGTCATGCCGAGCTCGCGCGGAATCATTTTGGAAACCGTATCAACGGTATTGTACGGTATCCCGAGTGCTCTGCCGACATCGCGAATAGACGCTCTTGCGGCCAAAGTACCGAAAGTCACTATTTGTGCAACGTGATCCGAGCCATATTTTCTTATAACGTAATCAATTACTTCTTCGCGGCGTTCATAACAAAAATCAACATCAATATCCGGCATACTTACACGCTCCGGATTTAAAAAACGCTCAAACAGCAGATTGTATTTAATTGGGTCTATACCTGTAATTCCCATACAATAAGCGGCTATACTGCCGGCTCCCGACCCCCTGCCGGGACCTACGGGAATACCATGGCGTTTTGCATAGCTGATAAAATCGGCAACAATAAGAAAATAGTCAACATAGCCCATTTTATTGATAACCGAAAGTTCGTATTCGAGTCTGTCGATATATTTCTGCTCCGGAGCAATTCCGTAATTTCTGCGCAAGCCCTTATAGCACTCATTACGAAAATATTCAAAATGGTCCATATTATCGGGAACATCAAAATGCGGTAGTTTTGTTTTGTGAAACTCAAACTCAACGTTGCACATATCAGCTATAACAGAAGTATTATCAACCGCATCCGAATAATCTCCGAATAATTCACGCATTTCATCTTCGGATTTGAGATAAAAATCATCGGTTCCAAATTCCAAACCAGTATCTTCATCTATTGTATGGTTAGTTTGAATACAGATAAGAACTTTTTGTACTTTTGCGTTTTCTTTTTTTATATAATGGACATCGTTTGTAGCGACAAGCGGTATACCGGTTTCACGCGAAATTTTAACTATCTGAGGCAAAACCCTGAGTTGCTCGGCAATTCCGTGATTCTGTATTTCGAGATAATAATTGCCGCGACCAAAAGTCTTGTCATACCAAAGTGCAGCTTCCTTAGCTCCGTCATAATCGTCTTGCAACAGTTTTCTCGGAATTTCTCCCGCAAGACAGGCAGACAGAGCAATAAGCCCCTCGTGATATTTCTCGAGGAGCTGTTTATCAATACGCGGCTTTGTATAAAATCCTGTCACCCACGATTCAGACACAATTTTGATAAGATTTTCATATCCCGTATTATTTTTACAGAGCAAAACAAGATGAAAACGCTCGTTATCAATACCGTGAACTTTATCAAGGCGCGAACGTGGAGCAACATAAACTTCACAACCGATAATGGGCTTTATCCCATTCTCTTTAGCTGCTTTATAAAACTCAACGGCACCGAACATATTTCCGTGGTCTGTTATGGCTAAAGAATCCATGTTGAGCTCTTTTGCAGCATCAACAAGCTGTCCTATACGGCAGGTGCCGTCGAGCAGACTGTATTCTGTATGAAGATGCAAATGAGTAAAAGACATTTAAATTCCTTTCATTTTAAACATCATTACGTGTAATATCTTCGTATGTTTCACGTCTTATAATTATACGCGATTCTCCATCCTTTGCCATTATTACTATAGGACGCGGAATTCTGTTATAATTTGAAGCCATTGAGTAGTTGTAAGCACCTGTTGAAAGCACAGCTAAAAGGTCTCCTGCCTCAACTTTTTGTATTGGAGCATTTTCCTGTATAAGGTCACCGCTTTCGCAGCATTTACCGGCAACGGTTACTTTTTCAGTCTTAGGCTCGTTTGCTTTATTGGCGCACATTACATCATAATCCGATTGATAGAGAATATAGCGCGGATTGTCTGTCATTCCTCCGTCTACCGAAATATAGGTTCTGATATTCGGAATATGCTTAACGGCTCCGACTGTATAAACGGTAACGCCTTCTGCTCCGACCACAGAACGACCGGGCTCAATAAGTATAAACGGAAGCTTAACATTTTTCTTCTCTGCTTCATTCTTGACAACAACAGAAACTCTCTTCATATATTCCGAAAACGGCTTCGGGGTATCCGATTCAAGATACTTAATGCCGAATCCTCCGCCGAGGTTGAGTTCTCTGATTTCATATCCTACGGTTTCTTTGATTTCAGAAATAAAATCAATCATAACCTTTGCAGCAAGTTCAAACGGCGCAATATCAAATATCTGCGAACCGATATGGCAGTGAAGTCCGCAGAGGTCAATGCTGTCGGTTTCAACCGCAAGCTTAACTGCGGTCATAGCTTCGCCCGTCTCAAGAGCAAAGCCGAATTTAGAATCAATCTGACCGGTTCTTATAAAAGAATGTGTATGCGCATCTATACCGGGTTTGATTCTCAGCATTATCTTTGCAACCTTACCGATTTTCGAAGCCAACGAGCTCAGCCTTTTAAGCTCCTCCACATTATCGACAACTATTCTGCCGACATTATTGTCAAGAGCCATTGTAAGCTCATCATTAGTCTTATTGTTGCCGTGGAAACAAATACGTTCTGACGGGAAGCCGGCCTTAACGGCGGTAAAAATTTCTCCGCCCGAAACAACGTCTAATCCCATTTTTTCTTCTTTGCATATTCTGCACATTTCAAGGCAGGAAAAAGCCTTGCTCGCATAGCATACAAGCCCGTTACCGTCGTAGTTTTCTTCCATTGATTTTACAAATTCACGGCAGTTTTTTCTTATCATATTCTCATCATAGCACATATACGGTGTCCCGTATTTTTTTGCAAGAGATACGGTATCGCAACCGCCGACGGTCAAATGGCCGCTCTCATTAACTCCTAATCCGTCTGATACAAACATTTGGTTCTCTCCTTTTAAAGTGCATTATTTATATACTCGGTTATCTCTTCCCTGCCCAATCCGTTAGTTGCAGAAAAAGGAATAATAGTAACATTTTCAGAATCCGGTATTTCATCGTAAATTGCCGCTGATCTTTCGGCAAACTGCGTTTTGTTAAGTTTATCGCTCTTAGTCATAACAATAACAAACGGATAACCGGTTGAACGCAAAAAGTCAATCATCATAAGATCGTCTGCGCTCGGTTTGTGCCTCATATCGATAAGCTGAACGACAAGTCTTATGTTACGACCCGTCTTAAAATAGCCTTCAAGCATTTCAGCCCATCTTATTTTCTCGGATTTCGATACTTTTGCATATCCGTATCCAGGTAAATCCACAAATCTGGCATCGTCAACCTTGTAGAAGTTTATCGTAGCGGTTTTGCCAGGAACTGAGCTCACTCTTGCAAGTGCCTTTCTATTAAAAAGGCGATTAAGCAAAGATGATTTTCCCACATTTGATCTACCCGCAAAAGCTATTTCCGGCAAATCGGAAGACGGCAGCTGCGACGACGTTCCAAATGCAGCTTCAAATTCAGCTTTATTCAAATTCATTTTTTACCTCTTAGTTCTGTTGGCATACAGAGGCCGTTTGGCTTCTGTCCTGTTTGAGCTTTACGCTCCTTTGTTTATTATCTTTGACGACTACATTTTTGGATAGCGCGAGAGACAATACCTCGTCGGCTTTTGACACCGATATGAAATCGACATTTTCTTTAACAGCATCATCGATTTCTTTCAAATCCGAAACATTTTCCTCCGGAATAAGAACGGTTTTAATTCCGTTTCTGTATGCTGCCATTGTTTTTTCTTTCAATCCGCCGATCGGCAATACATTACCGGTCAGAGTAACTTCACCCGTCATAGCAATATCGGCTCTTACCGGTATACCAGTGAGTGCGGAAACAACCGCAGTTGTTATTGCTATTCCGGCAGAAGGGCCGTCTTTAGGAACAGCTCCCTCGGGGAAATGAATATGAATGTCGGTGTTTTTATAAAAATCCATATCAAGAGGCAATGCTTCCGAAATACTCCGGATATAACTGTATGCCGTCCTTGCGGATTCTTTCATAACATCGCCCAAAGAACCGGTAAGCTCAAGCTTTCCCGTTCCCGGCATCTTAACTGCCTCGACCTTCAGCATTTCTCCGCCTACAGAAGTCCATGCAAGACCGTTTACAACACCGACTTCATCCTTATGGTCCTGAGATTCCGGCTTATATTTTTTTGGCCCGAGATAGGTCTCAAGGCCGGTCGGCTTCACAGAGATTTTTCCGGTATAGCCTTCGGTTATTTTAACAGCAGCTTTACGCATTACCTTTGCAAAAGTGCGTTCAAGCGTTCTGACTCCGGCTTCTCTTGTATAACCGTCTATTATACTGTGTATGGCATTATCGGTAAAGTGAAGCTGTGACGCTTTGATACCGTTTTCCTTGAGTTGTTTCGGTATAAGATGTTTTTTGGCTATATTGAACTTTTCCTCGTGTGTGTAACTGAAAAGTTCAATAACTTCCATTCTATCCAATAAGGGAGCCGGTATTTCGTTCTTATCGTTAGCTGTTGTAACAAAAAGCACCTTACTCAAATCAAACGGAATTTCAATATAGTGATCACGGAATGTATTGTTCTGCTCGGGATCAAGAGCTTCTAATAAAGCACTTGACGGATCACCTTTATAGTCGTTCGAGAGCTTATCAATTTCATCAAGTAAAATCAAAGGATTTGAGGTTTTAGTCCTGATAACAGCTTCAATTATACTGCCCGGCATTGCACCGATATAAGTCTTTCTGTGACCTCTTATCTCTGCCTCGTCGTGAACACCGCCGAGAGATATTCTCTCATACTTTCTGTTAAGCGCCTTTGCAAGAGACTTTGCAACAGAGGTTTTGCCGACGCCCGGAGGGCCGACAAGACATATTATCTGCCCCTTAATATTTGGCGACAGTTTTCTCACAGCAATAAATTCAAGAATTCGCTCTTTAACGTCTTTAAGTCCGTAATGATCTCTGTCAAGTATTCTCCGAGCATTATCGATATTAAGATTTTCTTTTGAGTAAATATGCCACGGAAGCTCCAAAATCTTATCAAGATAATTTCTTGATACTGCACTTTCGGGGCTGCTCGGCTGCACATATTTAAGCCTGTCGCACTCGTTCAGCAGCTTCTTTTCGCTGTCGGCATCAAGATGCAGCTTGAGTATTTTTTCGCGATAGCCGTCAGCCTCGGAAGCTGGATTGTCTCCTTCGCCGAGTTCGGCGTTAATAGCCTTTAACTGCTCATGAAGGTAATATTCCTTTTGATTTTCATCTATTTGGCTCTGTACTCGGTCATTTATATCCTCTTCAAGCTGAAGAAGCTTAACCTCTTTGCCGAGTATATCTACAAGTTTTTGTATTCTCTTAAGCGAATCAATTTCGGATAAAACCTCCTGCTTCTGCGGATAATCAAGAGGAATATTGCCGGCAATATAATCGGCAAGCGCACCGGGCTCAGACAGCTTGGCAACACCCATATTTATATCATTTGGGAGTTTCTGAGCTATAACAGAATACTCGTTAAACAACCCTTTGGCATATCTGACAAGTGCCTCTGCTCTCAAATTGTACTTTTCCGAATAAGGAATACTGTCAATTCGTTTGACAACAGCCGTAAGATATGGATTCACATCCGAAAAAGCTAACAATTCTGCTCTGTACTTTCCTTCAACTATTACTCTTAAGCAATCGCTTGAGGGTATTCTTACAATTTGCTTTATTTCGCAAACAACACCTATATCGTACACCGCATCAATATTTTCGGCCTCATCCGACATATCCTTTTGTGTAGAAAGAAATATGTCCTGCTTTGTTATCATTGCTGTTTTAACAGCAGAAATACTTTTTTTCCTGCCAACATCAAAGTGCAATGTTATATTAGGGAAAACAACCAATCCTCTCAATGCAACCATAGGCATATTAAGAGCATTATTGTCAAAAAGGTCCATTTATGTAATCTCCTACTTAATTAATTAGAGTTTATTATACAATGAATAAGATTTATCTGCAATAAAAAAGTGTCAACAAATAAAGAATAAGCTAAAATTTTAGTAAGATTGTTAATTTTTGCAACAACTTTTATGTACAAAACGCAGAATATGCATTTTTCTTTGTTATTTTTTTGTCAATTCGTTGACTTTTATTAACACAGATTGATATAATGTAGCAGAAATAATTTTTGGAGGCAACATCAACATGTCCAGAGTTTACAATTTTTCAGCAGGTCCGTCTATGTTACCGGAAGAGGTCTTAAAAAAGGCCGCATCTGAAATGCTTGACTATGAGGGTTCGGGTCAATCGGTAATGGAGATGAGCCACAGATCCAAAGTTTATGACAATATCATAAAAACAGCTGAAAGGCTTCTCAGGGAGCTTATGAATATACCCGACAACTACAAAGTTCTGTTTTTGCAAGGCGGAGCTTCAACACAATTTGCGGCAATACCGCTGAACTTTATGAACGGTTCAAACAAAGCCGATTATGTTATCACCGGTCAGTGGGCTAAAAAGGCATTTGCCGAGGCTCAAAAATACGGTGATGCAAAAGCCGTTGCTTCTTCTGCTGACAAAACGTTCTCATATATACCAAAGCTTGATAAATCGATGTTCAGAAGCGATGCGGATTATGTATATATTTGTATGAATAATACTATTTACGGAACCGTTTATCACGAAATTCCGGATACGGGTGACATTCCTCTCATCGCGGATATTTCATCTTGTTTCCTTTCGGAGCCTATAGATGTAACAAAATTCGCCATGCTTTACGGCGGAGCACAAAAAAATGTTGCCCCCGCAGGTCTTACGATTTGCATAATACGAGAAGATATGCTTGGCAATGCACGAGACATAACACCAACAATGCTCAACTATAAAATTCACGCAGACGCAAATTCGCTTTACAATACACCACCCTGCTACACAATATATATATGTAAGCTTGTCCTTGAATGGATAGAAAAGCTCGGCGGTCTTGAAAAAATGAAAGAACGCAATGATAAAAAGGCAAAGCTTCTCTATGATTTCCTCGATAACAGTAAAATGTTCAGAGGTACGGTTGTTCCGGAGGATCGTTCTTTAATGAATGTACCTTTTGTTACCGACAGTGACGAACTCAACGCAAAATTTATTGAAGAAGCAACCAAAAACGGTCTTGTTAATCTTAAAGGACATCGAACAGTGGGCGGTATGAGAGCGTCAATTTATAATGCCATGCCTTACGATGGCGTAGAAAAGCTGGTTAATTTTATGTCCGATTTCGAAAAAGCTAATTCATAACTCAGGAGAAATTCACAATGAACAATATTTTAACACTAAATAAAATTTCAAAAAACGGACTTGACAGATTCGGTGAACGCTATGTATGCTCGAATGACGTCAAAGACCCGGATGCGATACTTGTCCGTTCGGCATCAATGCACGAATATGATTTTTCGGAAAATACTCTTGCAATAGCAAGAGCCGGAGCCGGAGTCAACAACATTCCCCTTGAAAAATGCAGCGAACAGGGAATAGTAGTTTTTAATACTCCCGGTGCTAACGCGAATGCTGTTAAAGAACTTGTTTTGTGTGCGCTGTTTTTATCATCAAGAAAAATAGTGCCCGCAATCGAATGGTCAAAAACGCTCAAGGGCGAGGGAGATGCAGTTTCCAAGCTTGTCGAAAAAGGAAAATCCGCTTTTTCAGGACCGGAAATCAAGGGTAAAAAGCTCGGCGTTATCGGTCTTGGCGCAATCGGAGTGCTTGTAGCAAACGCAGCTCATTCTCTCGGAATGGAAGTTTACGGTTACGATCCTTTTCTTTCTGTTGATGCGGCATGGAAGCTTTCCCGTGCCGTAAAGCACGCCGCTACCCTTGATGATATTTATGCAAATTGCGACTATATAACGCTTCATGTTCCGCTGACTGACGAAACTCGCGGCTTTATAAATGCCGAAACAATCGCCAAAATGAAGAACTCGGTGCGCATACTTAATTTTGCCAGAGGAGATCTCGTCAATACAGGGGATATTATTAACGCTCTCGCTGACGGTAAAGTTGCCGCTTACGCCACAGATTTTCTTAAAGATGAATTAATTGACGCAACTGGTGTGATAACAATCCCGCATCTCGGAGCTTCTACACCGGAATCTGAAGACAATTGTGCCGTTATGGCCGTTGACGAATTAAAGGACTATATAGAAAACGGCAATATAACAAATTCCGTAAATATGCCCGCTGTATCTGTACCGAGAAGCGGCAGAACAAGAATTACCATCATTCATAAAAATGTCCCTAATGTTATCAGCCGCATTACAGCAATCGTCGCCGAAGAAAATATAAACATTGATAACATGGTGAATAAATCACGCGGAGAATATGCATATACCATGCTTGATACCGATACGGAGGTTTCAAACGATGCAATAACCGCAATTTCGTCTCAGGACTTCGCCATAAGAGTAAGAGTCATCAAATAAAAGCTACTTTAAATAAAAAATACAAAAAGGAAACCGACTTCATTTTGAAGCCGGTTTCCTTTTGTATTTAACACTTATTAAGCTTTAACATTTTCTTGAGATTTATCTACTTTGACAATTTCGGAAAAAGTTCTTTTAATATCAATGCGGTCATAATACTGCTTAAATCTTACGCACAGCTTAAAGTTGCGATCGCAATTAGGACAATAAAAATCCGCTCTGAAAGATTGATTGACAAAACGCCAGTCCTTCTTCTTTTTAACTTTTCCACCGCAAACATCGCAAACGCAGTTAAACACCGAACGGTCAACTATCGGATTATCAATATCACGTATAATGTGCGGTTTATATGCAAGCTTTTCATAAAACACGCGATTACACGGGGTAATGAACCGCTTTAGTCTCTCCGAGTCGTTTACCCTTTTCAAACAAGCTGCAGTAAGCAAGCTGTCATCAAGTGCCCTGTGATGCGGAAATTCATCCGGATTAACTCCAAGCTCGAAAGCAGCGGCAGAAAGCCCGATTTGTTGTGAAGACGAAGCCGATGGTATAAAAGACTGACAATATTTTTGTGCGTCACAATAGTTATTAACAAACGGAATACGATTTTTCTTTAAAAAGAACTCATAGTTTTTTATTAGAGTTCTGATGTCTCCGTCTCCCCAAGAAAAGAACACATTTTCATCGTCGCCGACCCAATTTCTGAACATTGAAAGGGCTTTAAAAAACGGAACTCCGTTAGATATATCCTCATTAGTAATATGCGTAAGCGCCTTTACCCTACCCTGTAGCTTCTTTCCGACCTGTGCTTTTACAATTACCGAAAACTCATCAATCACATTAAAATCTTTATCTACCTTACAGGCACCGAATTCTATAATTTCATTGATATACCCCTTTAGCTTTTTGCAATATGCATTATTCCATTCGAGGTCCATTATAATAAACTGCATAAATAGCTTTAATGCTCCTTAATTATCTTATAATTCTGAATAAAAAGTAACCGTATTGCCATCACAGTTTTTGAAATTCTCCGAATAATCATATCCAAATATTTTCATATCCGGAAAAATATCATGCAGCGGATAAAGAACAAACGCTCTTTCTTTTACTCCCGGATGCGGCAACACCAACTCCGGTGTATCCGCCGTCTCATTTTCATAAAACAGCAAATCAAGATCAATAACACGCGGCCCGTTTTTAATTGTGCGCACTCTTCCTATCCCCGCTTCAATTCCGAGGCATACTCCAAGTAAAGCTCGTGAAGACAGATTTGTTTCAACAGTCATAACACAATTTAAAAAATTATCCTGTTGGTCATATCCCCAAGGTTCTGTTTCGTAAACAAAAGAAACCTCCGTAACTTTTGTTTCGGGAACAAGCCCAAACGCTTTTTTTGCGTCTCTGATATTTTGAAGTCGGTCTCCGATATTTGTTCCGACACCGATTACTGCTTTCATACTGCCACTCCGTTTCTGTTGCGCTCAATTTCAACCGCAACATAATCAAAATCAGCCTTAATAGGCGCTTGAGGTTTCTTAACAGTTATTTTCAAAGCTTTAATTTCGGAAAACTCATTTAATACAGCGTCGGCAACTGTTTGTGCCGCCTTTTCGAGCAAATCAAATTTTCCGCTTAAAAAAGCTCTACGCGCTGTTTTTATTATTTTAGCATAGCTCACGGTATTCTCTACCATATCCGTTTGGCACGGAACATAAAGAGAAAGAAATGCGGTTATATCTAAAATAAAAAGCTGTCCGTCTTCCTTCTCTTCGGGATTTACACCGTGATATGCATATAGCTTTAATCCGTTTACGATTATTTTATCCATTGCATCACCCTCTGAAAACGGCATCAGCCATATCCGCCGCAATTTTCGACTCCTTTACTTCATGCACACGTATCATATCCGTTCCGCCGAAAACAGCAGCTGTATCTGCGGCTATCGTTCCAAACAAACAGTTTTCCGCGTCGGAGTGTGATGCTGCTTTAATTACACGTTTATTTGAAAGAGCGGTAAGTAACATAACATCCTGCCTCTTCAACAGTTTTATATTTTTTATAAGAGTAAGATTATCCTCATAATCTTTACCGAATCCGATGCCTATATCAAGACATATCTGTTCTCTTTTTATGCCGAAGTTTTCACTCTTTTCCAACATATAGTCAAAAAAAGCATTGACATTTCCGACAACATTTTCTTCGTAATCGGTCATCCTGTCGGCATCACCGCCGCCTGTATGCATGACTATCCAACCGGCATTGTAATTTTTCACTAAGGAAGCAATATCCGGATTGAATCTTCCGCTTACGTCATTTACAACAGCCACTCCGTGCATTAAGCAGTATTCAGCTACCGCCGGATAAAAAGTGTCAACAGAAGTCGGTACCGAGAGCTTCGGAATTATCGCATCAATATACTCCTTAATAATTGAAAGTTCCTCTTTCTCCGAAAGCTCTTTGTGCCCCGGTCTTGTGGATTGCGCACCTATATCTATTATATCGGCTCCGTCGTTTTGCATTTGTAAAGCGTGGCTAAGTGCTGCACCGGGCGAATTCCATTTGCCGCCGTCATAAAACGAATCCGGAGTTACATTTAAAATGCCCATTACATATGTACGTGTATTTAACTCAAAGCTGAAGTTTTTTCCTCGAAAAAAGAACACTTTATTTTGCTCCTCTCAAAAGCGACATTACTTCTGCGCGCGTTCTGGCATCTTTTCGCATTGAACCACGCAGCGCCGACGTAAAGGTAGTGGCTCCTGCCGCTCTCGCTCCGCGCATTGTCATACAAAGGTGCTCTGCCTCAACAACCACCGCAACGCCCTTCGGAGAAAGATTTTCCTCGAGAAAGTCGGCAATCTGCGAAGTAAGACGTTCTTGCAGCTGTGGCCTTTTAGCAAAATCCGAAACAATCCTTGCAAGCTTTGAAAGTCCTATCACCTTTCCGTCTGCCGGAATATATGCGATATGAGCTTTGCCGATAAAAGGAAGTAAATGGTGCTCACACATAGAATACATGGGTATATCCCTAACTACAACCATTTCATCATTATCGCCCTCATCAAACACCTTTAGCAGCCTATGAGGATCGCTGTCAAGTCCTGCAAATATCTCTTCATACATATTAGCTACACGTTTAGGTGTTTCAACAAGGCCTTCCCTGTCGGGGTCCTCACCTATTGCTATCAGAATTTCTCTGACAGCTTTTTCGATTCTTGCTTTATCCATTTAATTAACCTCTATTCAAAAACAAACTGTACCGTATATATATCATCGTCTTCGGCATATGTAACAGAAGAGAACTTTTTGCCGCATTGCTTATTGACATCATCTAAGACATCATAAATACCGCTTTTATCAGCTAAATCGGTAATAGCCTTATTGAATGCGTAAGCGTTAACAAAACACACTTCTACTTGGTTACAGCTGTTTCTCACATTTTTTACCGCAGTAGAAGTCATAGCTTTCTTTTCGTTTTTGGTAAAACTCTCGAACATCAAATTATTTACTTTAAAATAGTTTGCATCAGTCGAAACACAATTGTTATCACTCGGAGCAAGATTGAAATGATTTGCTTTAATCATATCATCGGATAAATTAAAATATGAATGACTTACTGCCGCACTATCGTTATCATAATCGTCCCAAGTTAAATCAAGATGATAGTTTTTACCGTCAATATTTACAATATTCCACATATGACTTTCGGTTTTGCCATCCGAATTAGTAGCATCACCGCAAATCAAATAATTGATTACAGACAGTTTATCAAGAAACAGCTTTGCAGCCCGCGCATAGCCTTCACACACAGCCTCGCCGTTTATAATCGCATCATAAGACGAACCCTTTAAGCTTTCACCCTCATTATATACATAAATGCACTTGTCGCAGATATAATCATGTGTAAGCAATTCTTTTTCATAATCACTGCTGTTCTCCGGAACAGTCTTTAAGAACTCCGAAACAGCTGTATTAAGTTCATTTGTTTTTTTGTCACATTCTTCCTTATTTGCCGAATATTCCGGCACATAAAAGAATTTATTTCCGTCGGCTTTAACAGAACTTGTCATACCGAAACATAAAATTCCCGGATTATCATATGTAACCGCATAAAACACTTTGCCGAATTCATCCTCATCAATTTGAGGAATTTCAATTTTTTCCGGATGTTCGCTGATATTATTTACAATAAGAGTGTACGCTGTCTTACCGTCATCAGTAAGCTGATTATAGTAATATCTTGACGGGTCATTTTCGTATATTAACTCGACCGATGAAAAATCGGTCAGAAGGTTATAATTCGAAAAACCGCACGACGATAATAACAACGCCAAGCACAAGGGTAACAGTAACAAAAAGCTGATTCTACTTTTCATTTTTCTTTGTTACCTCCGGAAATTCATTTGCGGCAGAAGCAACATTTCCGCTCTTTTCCTGCACAAACAGCGTCAAAGCGGAGGAAACCTTCGAATAATCCACAACGGAAATATCAGTATCTGTATTATTCATTATAAAGTTAAATAAGGTATCCTGCGCGGTAACATTCTTTGCTGTCATTAAAGCATTCAGTAAGGAGACCGCTGCATCTCGCTTACCTGAATTATCGGCATATAAAAAGTACTTACAAAACAAGTCGGAAGTAAGATTTTGATCACCTGCATCAAGCAACAGAGAAAAATCCGCACCTTTATAATTAATGTCAGACGGGATTCGAACAGTAACATCACCTATTTTCGATACAACCTTTTTAAGCTGTGTCTGACTCATTTTAATATACTTAGTAAAGCTGAGCCCCGATATATCCGTAAGCGGCTTTTCAAGTGCGGCAGCACCGCCCTTTTGATAAATGGCTTTAAGACTATCGGAACCCACTGAGGTTTCAGCCGGCAATTGCACCACGGAAATACACTTGATGTCCATATTACAGTCGAGAGCTGAAACGCTGATCAATTCCCCGGAATCATCGGTAAACACAAGTAAAATACCTACCCTACCCGATAAAGCATATGATGCGGTTGTCAAATCCGAAGTTGATTCGTCCGAGTCGGTCGTACTTTGGACTAAATTGTTCAAATTAAAATCAACCGACTTCATAAATATAAATACCGAAATTGTTCCCAATATGATAACAAAAGAAGAAAAGGCGATGATAAAAGAACGCATTTTTTTCTGTTTGGCTTGTTTTTCACTCGAAAAATCCAAATTACGTATTTTTTTCTTAGGTTTCATCTTCTCACCGCCCTATAATAATTAGATTACATTATAACACAAATACAGCAATAATTAAAGATGTTATAGAGGCAATTTAGTCTTTGCCGTAAAGAGTAAAGAAGCTGCTAACACAAAAAAGGCCGGCTGCAAAAGCAACCGGTCATACATTCAACCAACATTTTTAGGTCCGGCAGAAGTTTTAGCTTTGAATTTTTCCTTAACAGATGTTTTAGCTGTTTCGGTGAGCGGCTTTTCACCGTTCAGTACGCACTCCTTTGTTATAACGACCTTTTTTACATCGCTGTCGGACGGAATATCATACATAATAGGTAATAAAGTTTTCTCAATTATCGAACGAAGACCTCTTGCCCCGGTCTTTTTTTCAAGGGTTAAATCCGCAACCGCAGACAGCGCGTCATCACAAAACTCCAACTCAACTCCATCCATTTTAAAGAGTTCCTTAAACTGTTTAAGAAGCGCGTTCTTAGGTTCGGTTAAAATTCTTATAAGTGCTTCTCTATCAAGATTGTTGAGCGTTGTTATAACGGGAAGTCTGCCGACAAGCTCCGGTATAAGACCGAATTTGACCAAATCCTGAGGAATAACCTTCGAATATATCTTTTCAGTTTCCAAATTGGATTTATCCAAAACTTTACCGCCAAAGCCGAGAGTAGACTTGCCGGTACGGTTTTCAACGATTTTTTCTATTCCGTCAAAAGCGCCGCCGCAGATAAACAGGATGTTAGTTGTGTCTATTTGAATGAACTCCTGCTGAGGATGCTTTCTGCCGCCTTGAGGCGGAACATTGGAAACAGTTCCCTCAAGAATCTTCAGCAAGGCTTGTTGAACGCCCTCACCGCTGACATCACGTGTAATTGACGGATTTTCAGACTTTCTTGCAATTTTATCTATTTCGTCAACATATATGATGCCCTTTTCGGCTTTTTCAACATCGTAGTCGGCCGCCTGAATAAGACGCAGCAAAATATTTTCAACATCTTCGCCGACATAGCCCGCTTCGGTAAGAGTTGTGGCATCAGCAATTGCAAACGGAACATCCAGGATTTTAGCAAGGGTTTGGGCAAGCATTGTTTTGCCTACACCTGTGGGACCCAAAAGAATAACATTGCTCTTTTGTATGTCCACGTCACTTTTAGCACCGTAATATATTCTTTTATAATGGTTATATACCGCAACGCTCAATGCAACTTTTGCGTCGTCCTGCCCTACAACGTATTCGTCGAGAAGTTTTTTTATGTCGTGAGGCTTCGGAAGCGGTTTATCGGTTTGCGCTTTGTTTTTTCTGACGTGTTTAAATCCGCCGCCGTCTTCAATTATCTCGAGACAAAGTTCAATACAGTTATCACAAATGCATACACCGCCGGGACCGGCAACAAGCTTACCGACTTCATCCTGCGTTTTACCGCAAAAAGAGCAACGCATGGTCTTACCTTTGCTGTCATTATCTCTTGACATCAAAAAATCCTCCGAAATTATCTTTTGTAAAGTATTTTATCAACAAGACCGTAATCAAGTGCTTCATCAGCAGACATAAAGTTATCGCGCTCTGTGTCTTTAGCAATTATATCTATGGGCTTACCTGTATTATCGGCAAGTATCTTATTAAGTCTTTCTCTTATCTTAAGAATCTGCTTTGCGGTAATTTCAATCTCGGTAGCCTGCCCTTGAGCTCCGCCTGAGGGCTGATGAATCATTATTTCACTGTTGGGCAACGCAAATCTCTTTCCCTTTGCACCGGAAGAAAGGAGAAATGCTCCCATGCTGGCAGCCATACCCATGCAGATTGTCGATACGTCACACTTAATATACTGCATAGTATCATATATGGCAAATCCGGCAGTAACAGAACCACCTGGGCTATTAATGTAAAGACTGATATCCTTTTCGGGATCCTGCCCCTCAAGGTATAAAAGCTGTGCAACAACAAGACTTGCAGTAGCATCATTTACTTCATCGGATAAAACTATTATCCTGTCATTTAAAAGACGTGAAAAAATATCATACGAACGCTCTCCGCGAGATGACTGTTCAATTACATAGGGAACTAAAGCCATGGTTTTTCCTCCTAAAATCCTGCGGCGAAACGCAAAAGCGCCCGCCGCATAAAATAGCATTTAGATTATTGGAATAAAATTCGAATCTTATTCCGCTTTATCGGCCGACTTTTTATCATCAGCCTTTTCAGAAGTCTTTTTGGCTGCCGGTTTCTTTGCGGTGGCCTTTTTTGTTGCCGGCTTCTTTTCAGCTGTCTTCTTTGCAGCTTTTTCCTCTGTGACAACAGCGCTGTCAACAATTAAATCAATTGCTTTTCTGGAAGCGAGCTCCGGCTTAAGAGACTCAGCGGAAACAGCCTTTTTGATAGTATCTATATCCATATTATATGCATCTGCATATTTCTTGTATTCCGCTTCGATATCCTCTTCGGTAACCTCTATTTTTTCTTTTTCAATTATTTTTTCAAGAGCCAAATTAAGTCTTACCTGTGTTTCTGCTCTCTCTTTGAAGCCTTCGCGGAAGCCCTTCATATCCATACCGGTATATTTAAGGTATGTTTCGAGCTTTAAGCCCTGTGACTGAAGACGATATGAATACTCATTAACGTCATCATCAATCGTTTTTTCAATCATTGCCTCGGGAATTTCAGCTTTTATACCCTTTGCAACTTCCTCAAGGAGTGTATTATGAAGCTCGTTTTCGGCATCATCATTTTTTCTCTTTTCAAGCTGCTTCTTAATATCCTTTTTAAGCTCGTCAAGAGTATCGAATTCACTGACATCCTTAGCAAATTCATCATCAAGTGCCGGTACTTCCTTAACCTTTATACCATGAAGCTTAATTTTGAACACAGCATCCTTAGAAGCGAGATCAGCCTGATAATCCTCAGGGAATTTAACATTAACATCAAACTTGTCCCCGATTTTGTGGCCGATAATCTGATCTTCAAAGCCGGGAATAAACTGGTTTGAGCCTATGGTAAGCTCATATTTTTCAGCCTTTCCGCCCTCAAACGCCTTGCCGTCAACAAAGCCCTCAAAGTCGATAACAACTATATCGTTCTTTTTAACCGCTCTGTCATCAACATCCGAAACAGTTGAATTCTGCTCCTGCATCCTTGCAAGCTCAGCTTTAACTTCATCTGCCGTAACCTTGGTAGATTTCTTTGTAGCCTTAAGGCCCTTATACTCGCCGAGTTCAACCTCAGGCTTAACAGTTACTTTGAACTTCATGGTTACACCGTCATTGCCCATCTCGGGAATTTCAAGGTCATAAGGTGTATCAACCGGTTCAAGCTTCGCTTCCTCAATAGCGGAAGCTACCGCATCGGGATATATAGCCTCAAGAGCGTCCTCATAGAACACACCCTCGCCGTAATATTTTTCAATAAAAGCACGCGGAGCCTTTCCTTTTCTAAATCCCGGAATGGTAATGTTCTTTCTCTGCTTAAGATAAGCCTTTGTAACGGCATCCTTAAAAGTGTCGCCATCTACGCTTACTTCAAGCTCCCAAACATTGGTATCCACCTTGTTTGAAGATTTTAAACTCATACAAATTCCTCCTGAATATTTACAGTAACTATGGTATTATAACAGATAAGACTTTAAATTACCATACTTTTTTATTAATTTATTTTTTCTATCAGTTTAGGGCAGAATTTAAGATAATCTGCCGATAAAAGTTGAAAATGAATACCGTCTTTTTCACCGTTAAAAGAATTATGAACAGAGGCACTGTGAAGATGTGCATAATAACATCTCTTTATATTCTTTTCAACCAACACATCATAAATCGTGTCGCAGATTTGCAAGTTGTTTATCGGCGGATAGTGTAAAAATACAACAGGCTCACCGCCCAATTTTTCTCCGCACTCTATTGAGCGGCGAAGTCTTTCGGCTTCACGTTTTACAACTTTTTTGTCGAGATCGCTCTCCGCGTCAAAAAACCAACCTCTCGTTCCGCAAATACTGATGTCACCGACCCTGTATGCATTGTTATGCAAAACAGACAGAGTTTCAAATTTGTTTTTGAAAAAAAACTCGTCCATTTTTTTCTTGGTGTTCCACCAATAATCGTGATTGCCCTTCATTATTATCTTTTTGCCGGGCAAAGAATTCAGCAGTTCAAAGTCCTTGTATGCTTCGGAAAGAGACATTCCCCAAGACACATCACCCATTATAACAACAGTATCACCCGGGTCAACTACCCTATTCCAATTTGAAACGAGTCTTTCAACATAGTTGTCCCATCCGCGAAAAATATTCATCGGCTTATCTGTGCCGAGCGACAAATGGGTATCGCCGATAGCAAATAATGACATACCAAAGCTCCGTTCAGACAACAAAAATCCGGAAATGAACAGATTAAATGTTGAGCATTTTGAATACTACATTTGCCATATCGTCTTTAGTCGTTACATCACCGAATCTTACTTTCTTATCTTTAAGCGTAGCAAGCTGCGGCGGTACGGGTTCGCCTGTAAGCGTGTGCAATTCATCTACCATTGAGAATTCGTCGGTAGATTGAACATCGCTTGTAAGAGCTGACAAAACACTTGCGGAGAATTTATACGGATTTGCAGTAGACGCTATTACCGTAGGCGTTTTATCGCCGCTTTCGCTGACATAATCCTCATAAACTTTGACAGCGACAGCCGTGTGCGTATCGCAAAGATAATGATATTTATCAAAGTTTTCTTTGATAGTCGCCTTTGTCAAGGTATCATCACAATAGCCGGCTCTGAATAATTCTTTGATTTTTTCAAAGAGCTGTTCCCCTACAGTATATTTACCGCTGTTTGCAAGCAATTTCATATCTTCTCTTACTTCAGCATCATTTTCACCCGAAAGGTGGAACAAAAGCCTTTCAAGATTACTTGAAATAAGTATATCCATCGACGGAGATGCCGTGCAATAGAAATTACGATTTTTGTCGTATGTACCTGTTTTAAGGAAATCTGTCAGTACATTATTAGAGTTGGATGCACAAATAAGCTTACCTATCGGCACGCCCATTCTCTTGGCATAATAAGCGGCAAGTATGTTGCCGAAATTTCCGGTAGGAACTACAACATTCATTTCCTCACCGAGCTTTAGCGAACCGTTCTCGACCATATCACAATATGCCGATACATAATATACTATCTGAGGAACAAGCCTGCCCCAGTTAATTGAGTTAGCCGATGAAAACGCAAGATGGTTTTCTGCAAATTTCTTTTTAATTTCCGAATTTGTAAATATAGACTTAACTCCGCTTTGTGCATCATCGAAATTGCCTTTGATAGCACACACACTTACATTATTACCCTCTTGTGTAGTCATCTGAAGCTTTTGCATAGGACTCACACCGTCAACAGGGTAAAAGACAAGTATTTGAGTATTATCCACATCTTTAAAGCCCTCAAGTGCTGCTTTTCCTGTGTCACCCGAGGTTGCGACAAGAATAACAATCTTAGTATCCTTGAGAGTCTTGGAAGCAGATACGGAAAGAAGATACGGTAAAAGTTGCAAAGCCATATCCTTAAAAGCGCATGTGGGACCGCGCCAAAGCTCAAGTATGCTTTCCTTATCAGATATCTTATAAAGCGGCGCAATTTTTTCGGAGCTGAAGCTCGACTTTTTATATGCACCCTCTACGCAATAATTGAGCTCATCCTCGGTAAAATCGGTAAGATAGAGCTTCAAAATCTCTTTTGCCCTGCCGGTATACGGAAGTGTACCTATTCTCTTTATATCATCAAGCGTAATATGCGGAATTTCCGTGGGAACAAAAAGTCCGCCCTCGGCCGAAATACCTTTTGTAATAGCCTCAGCCGAAGAAATCCTGATTGATTTGTCTCTCGTACTTGTGTAATACATAAATTTGCACTTCCTAACTGAAAAATCAGATGTATTTTAACATATAAATTACATATTTGCAACGATAAAAGCGTTTGCATTATCGAAGAAAATGCCGTTTATCAATTCATCGCTGTAATTTTCTCTCGCAAGCCCGTTAGCTATTTTGTACAGTTTATCTATCCCGCAAAGGTCATCGCTTACTGTGCATCCGTCAAAATCGCACCCAAGGCAAATAGAGTGTTCAGCTCCAAGCGAGCAAAAATGCTCTATCTGTCTGATAACCGAACAAAGGCCTGCTCCGTTTTCCACGCCGAGAAATTTCTCATAAAGATTAAGTCCGATTATACCCTTTTGCTCTGTAATAATTCTAATCTGAGCGTCTGTAAGATTGCGTTTTTCGGCAAACGGATTATCAACAATATCACAATCCGAATGGGTTGCAATAAAAGGTTTTTCGGAATACTCCGCCACATCATAGAAGCCACGTTCACTTAAATGCGAAACGTCAACAATGATTCCTTTTTTCTGCAATTTCTTGACGCAGTTAACACCAAACGGCGAGAGTCCTTTTGCATTTTCGGTAAAGCAACCGTCACCGAGCTCATTTTGACCGTTCCATGTAAGGGTAAGAATTCTAACGCCCTTTTCATACAATGCATCGATCACATCTATGTCCCCGCCGAGAACCGCACCGCCCTCAACAGACAAAAACGCAGCAATTTTATTTTCGCCGAAGGCATTGTCCATTTCACCGGAAGAACAGCAGAATGCCACAGTATTATAATTCTTTAAAAGCTGTTTTTCAAAGAAAGCGTAAACATTATTAAAATAGTCGTATGCCTCGTCGCCTCTTTTTTCATCCGGTATCCAAACGGCAAACACCTGACAATATTTATTGAATACTCTTTTTCCGCGCTCTAAATCTATATGAAGGTCATTTTTATAAAGCTCGGACTTTCTGTTATAACATTCACTTAAGGTGTCGCAATGAAAATCAATAAGATTCATTTTCCCTCTCCGTCAAAAGCATTTGTAATAAGGTTAATCTTTGCAACCTGATTTTTTTCAACGAACACCTCAGCGACATCAAATCTCGGTTGCAAATCAACATTGTGTGACGCAATATATAGCTTTGCCGCCGCTATTATCTTTTTCCTTTTAGAAAAAGTAACGGCGTCGGCAGGTGCGTACTTATAATTTTCAGATCTCGTTTTAACCTCAACAAAGCATATATATTTGTTTTGCTTTGCAATTATGTCAATTTCTCCAAGACGGCATCGGTAATTGGCAGTAATTATTTCATATCCGTTTTCACGCAGATATCTGCCGGCCGCAAGTTCACCGAGCTTTCCCGTAACAGCCTTATTCACCTTTTGTCCTCCAAATTTTTAAGAAAAGTCTTGCGGTGTACATCCGAAATGCCGTATTCTAAGATCTTCTCATAATGGAGCTTGGTCCCGTAACCCTTATGCTTTCTAAACTCGTATTGCGGATACTTCTTATCAAGTTCAATCATATATCTGTCACGCGTTACCTTGGCAAGGACCGACGCTGCCGCTATTGACATCGACTTGCCGTCGCCTTTAATAACGGTAACTTCGTTAATGCCCGTATGCGGCTTTTGATTTCCGTCTATCAGCGCCAAATCAGGTTTCACGCCAAGTTTTTCCACGGCGCGTTTCATAGCAAGGAAAGTTGCGTTAAGTATATTCATTTCGTCAATTTCCTTTTCGCTTGCAAAAGCGATACCATAAGACACAGCCGTTTCTTTAATAACGTCATAGAGTGCCTCGCGCTTTTTTTCGGTCAGCTTTTTTGAGTCGTCAAGCCCGGGTATTACGGCTCCCACAGGCAGTATAACCGCAGCAGCACATACAGGTCCCGCAAGCGGTCCGCGTCCTGCTTCGTCCACTCCGCAAATACAGTTAAAGCCATCGGAAATGTATTCTTTTTCAATTTCAAAATTCACCATCAATAAATTCCGTCCAAAGTAATTTTTCCGAGCTTACCCCCACGGTACTCGTCGAGCAGCATTACGGAAGCTCTCTCGGTATCGACGACGCCGCCGCGCATAATCATACCGCGCTTTTTGCCTATAAGCTCAAGTATTTCATACGGTTCAAGCTCTTCAAAGTTTTCAATTTTATATCTTTCGGTGAGCCTTTCGGGATAAAAATCGCGCATAACGCGAAGAAAACGAACAGCAAGCGTTTCAATATCAACAACTTGATCTTTAACCGACCCGACAAAAGCTAATTTATCGCCGACTTCCGGATCTTCAAATTTAGGCCACAAAACGCCCGGAGTATCCAGAAGCTCAAGCCCTCCGCCTATTGCGAACCATTGGTTATGCCTTGTAACTCCCGCTTTATCCGCAACCTCGGCTCGTTTTTTGCCGGCCATTTTGTTTATAAATGACGATTTACCTGTATTGGGAATACCGACTACCATAAGACGTATTTGTCTACCGGCCATGCCTTTATCTATATTACTCTGTATTTTATCTTTGAGGACTTCATTTACAAGCGGAACAAATCGATTTAAGCCCTTACCGGTTTTACAATCAAGTGCCAAAGCATATATACCGTTTTGCCGAAAATATTCAATCCATTTTTTTGTAGCCGCATCATCTGCGATATCACACTTATTAAGTATTGCTATATGCGGCTTTTCTCCGATTATTTCAGCAATTTCCGGGTTTTGGCTGCTTCGCGGAATGCGAGCATCAAGTATTTCAACAACTGCATCAACAAGCGGCAGGCTTTCCTTTATCTTTCGGCGCGTTTTCGCCATATGCCCGGGAAACCATTGTACATTTTGTTTTATAGTATCATTCATAACTAACACCATAGCTCGGCAAAAGCGTTTTATCCCCTACCCTGTAAAAAGCCTTGCCCATTATATATCTTTCATCAATAAGTCCGATTGATTTATAGCGACTGTCCGTAGAATGATTACGGTTATCACCCATTACAAAAACATATCCCTCAGGAACCGTCAGCGGAAAATTCATATTGCCCTGCGTTAAAGTTTGCTCTCTTATATACGGTTCATATAAAACTTTGCCGTCAACCGTAACAGTACCCGCAGTCGCGTCCACATCAACAGTTTGACCGCCAATCGCTATGATTCTTTTAATAAGCACCTCATTATATTGATTGGGCTGAGATATTATAACAACATCACCGTACTTCGGCTGATATCCGGCAGCAGTAATAAAGACTCTGTCTCCGTTGTGAAACGAATCCAACATCGACGGGCCGTTAACCGAAGATATTTTAAACAGAAAAGTAAATATAAATGTTACCGCGATAATTGCGCTTACAAGCACCGAAGCAAAATCATAAATACCGCTTGCTCTTTTTTTGTTATTTTCCATTGCTATCTATCTTCCAATCTCCCACAGGGATTAATCTAAACTCAGCAACACCGAGAATATACCTCGTGTCTATAAATCCTATCACGGATGATCGACTGTCAAGCGAGTGATTTCTGTTGTCACCCATCACAAAAACACAGTTTTGCGGAACAGTCAACGGAAAAGATGTATCAAATGATCTCTCGGTTTTTTCCGCTATGTACGGCTCATCCGAGACAACTCCGTTAACAGTAACCTTACCTGTACGAAAATCAATATCAACTGTATCACCGGCAACAGCTATCACACGTTTTATAATAGGCTCATTCAGCTTGTTGGGCTGCGTCACAACCACTATTTCCCCACGGTTTATTTTGGTATTAACAGCGCGCACCGCAAGCCAATCGCCGTTATGTAAGGTCGGTTCCATAGATTGCCCACTCACACCGACGAGTCTGAAAAGAAAAGCAAATATCACAAAAATAGCAAGCAGAGCATATATAACCGAATCGAACCAATCAAATACAGCCTTTATGTGCTTTGTGTGTTCCGCCGGAGCTCTGCAAAGCTCACGATAATCGACTTCGAACTGCTCTACTTTTCTCAAAAAACTCACCAACTTACATTTTAGCATTATCAAATATTTTACAACAAAAACGCTGAAAAAGCAAAGCATTTTAAAAAAATAAAGGGCGGCAAAAAGCCACCCTCTTTTTCAATCAGCTTATATACGCTCTTTAACCTTAGCAGCCTTACCGACTCTGTCACGAAGATAATAAAGCTTGCTTCTGCGTACCTTACCGGTTCTGACAAGTTCTACCTTAGCAACGTTGGGAGAATTTACAGGGAATACTCTCTCAATACCAACACCGTAAGAAACACGACGAACGGTAAACGTCTCAGAAACACCGCTGCCCTTGCGAGCTATTATAGTACCTTCAAAAACCTGAATTCTTTCTCTTTCGCCCTCGCGAATCTTAACGTGTACCTTTACAACGTCGCCGACTTTGATATGAGGGCGTTCTTCCTTGATCATACCATCGGTAATAACTTTTAATGCGTCCATAATGTCCTCCTAATTTTTATCAGACGTTCGTGCACTAAATACAAATGCAGAGGACCGTCAGCTTTAATGTTGCCATTAACTGCCGTTAGTGTTTATAAAAACCCAACGCACAAAATGCTTATATATATTATCACATTGTTTTTCTAAAAGCAAGCATTTTTTAAATGATTATAAAATTTATTGTTTAAAAAATATTATTCAAAGCTTTTGAGATCTTCAGTCATCATTTTTTGCTTTAATATTTCGCAAAAACCAACATCATCTCCGAGCTTAAGCGCGTCAACAAAAAGATTTGGATTGATATTATTTTTACTGCCTGCCGTAAGTACTGCAGTAAGCACCGTCTTATCATTTAAAGAAATAACGCTGTATGAATTGACGAACTCTTTCAGATTGATTGTTTTCAGCACTTTTCTCTTCCCTTGTTTTCCCATCTTTTCGGCAAGCAGTTCATTGCCTAACAGTTTCTCTTCTATTTCATTTTTTATCTTTTCGTTTTTTCTTGTGTGGAACGTAATTTTATATTCGGCAAAAGCTATGTCGTTTGCTTTGTAAACCGGCACGGCAACATTAGTTATTCTGATACCGTCAGGCAAATTAACATTCAGTCTGTTTTTAACCTCCTCAAAGCCCATTTCCTCCGTTAGCCTGATATCCATGGATTCATACAAGCTTTCAACTCCGAGAGTCAACGGTAAAGCGAACGTAATAAAAAGGTGCGGATTAAAGCCCTCCGTATACCATGCGGGTATCGCCGCACGTTTTATGGCACGCGTCATGCAACGCATAAGATCAAGATGCGATATGTATTTCGTCATACCTGTTTTTTCAAAAAAGACTCTAACATTTTGCATCGCATTTTCCTCCGTTAAGCTTTGCTGCACCGCAGGCGGCGCACTTTTGTCTGCAATTTGGAGTTGTAACGCTCATATGCGCTTTCTTATTTTCATCAATAAGAAATTCTTTTCTTATACCGTAATCAAGATGATCCCATGGAAGGATCTCATCATACTCACGTTTACGATTGGCATAAAACGAAGGATTGACGCCGCACTCTTCGAACGCTTTCATCCATTTATCGAAATCGAAAAATTCATCCCAACTGTCGAATTTACAACCTTTTTTCCATGCGGAATAAATAACGTCACAGATTTTTCGGTCACCGCGAGCCAAAACGCCCTCAAGAAAACTTGTGGGAGACTGATGCCATGACACCTGAATTTTTTTTGAATGTACGGAAGACAACAAATGCTTTTGTTTTTCGACGAGCATATCCATGGTATCTTGCGGTTCCCACTGAAAAGGAGTGTGCGGCTTCGGAACAAATGAGGCTACACTTATGCTGACGGTAACGCCTTTGCCTTTAGGCTTATTTGGATTACTGTAATAAAGCTCAACCACCTTTTGAGCAAGCTCGGCTATTCCTGCGATATCGTCAAGAGTTTCCGTTGGCAAGCCCATCATAAAATACAGCTTTACGGCAGTCCATCCGCCTGCAAAAGCCTTTTCACAAGTGTTTATAACCTCTTTTTCCGTTACGTTTTTGTTAATGGCATCACGCAATCTTTGCGTACCGGCTTCCGGCGCAAACGTAAGACCGCTGCGACGGATTTTTTTAAGCTCGTCCATAAGTTCATCAGAAAAATTATCGACTCTGAGCGAAGGGAGCGAAACATTTATATTTTCTTTTAGCGCCCAAGAAAACATTTCCGGTATCAACTTGTCTATTCCCGTATAGTCGCTTGTACTGAGCGAACAAAGCGATATTTCATCATATCCGGTGGAGTCGCAGAGTCTTTTGGCCTGACGGTTTGCGGTTTCGTAGTTTTTTTCACGAATCGGACGATAGATAAACCCTGCCTGACAAAATCTGCAACCTCGAATACATCCGCGAAAAATCTCGCAAACAGCTCGGTCGTGCACAACATCAATAAACGGCACAACAAACCTGTCTGGATAATAAACCTTGTCAAGATTACTGATAATACGTTTTTTTACTCGTTTCGGTGCAGTGGCTTTATTCTCAATATTTTTAACCGTACCATCGGCGTTATAACTTACATCATACAGTGACGGTACATATACGCCCTGTATTTTGGCCGCTTCACATAAAAATTCATATTTATCCGAGCCCATTTCCTTGTGTTTTTCCAAAAGGTCAATAAGCTCGTTTGTAACCTCTTCGCCCTCTCCGAGCATAAACAAATCAATAAAATCCGCTATAGGCTCCGGATTGCAGGCGCAGGGACCCCCGGCCACCACAAGCGGAGTGAGACTTTTTCTGTCCTTACTTTTAACCGAAATGCCGCCCAAATCCAACATATTAAGAATATTAGTATAACTCAACTCATACTGCAGAGTAAATCCTATCATATCAAATTCGGACAAGCTGTCGCCGCTTTCAAGAGCGAACAGAGGAACATTGTTCTTTCTCATCTCCTCTTCCATATCCACCCAAGGAGCAAAGACTCGCTCACACCATGCATCTTCGCGTTCATTAACAAGGCTGTAAAGTATTTTCATACCGAGATGTGACATACCTATTTCATAGTTGTCCGGAAAGCAAAAGGCATACCTGAATTTAATTTTACTTTTATCTTTTACAACGCTGTTTATTTCGCCGCCGATATATCGTGCCGGCTTTTGCACTTTTTGCAAAAGAAACTCTTGTTTTTTTGACAGCATACCATACCTCATAAAAATTAGTAGAGATATCATACAACAAATGCAGATTTTATGCAACCGCTAAGCTTATTTTAACCCTTTAAAAACAAGAAGAATCAAAAGATAAACAGACAGCAATAACAACGAAAAATTATATCTGCTTTTTACAAGCGTCAAAAATCCCGCCACCGTAAGCGGAATTAAAACAACAAGCGACGTAACACATAATATTATTTCGGATTTTTCGACAGAAAATCTTTTCAAAAGCACACACTCGAGTATTCTGCCGCCATCAAGCCCCGACACAGGCAAAAGGTTAAACAAAGCAAGTGCAGCATTTATAGCAACAACCGAAAATAAAGCTTGATTATCTCTGTAATTAAGATAGAACAACAGTGCACATACACAAATCGCTATATTCACAAAAGGTCCGCAAAAAGCGGTAATTATTTCGTTTTTATAATTTAGCTTAATATCGTTACGACGCAAAACGGTGAGACCGAAAAGGCCGAAACAGATTTTCTGCGGACGTTCTCCTAAAAGCAAAAGTGAAAAAACATGTCCGCCCTCGTGGAGAATTCCCGAAAGGACGGACAATTGCACCTGCGGTCCGACATCAAAACACAAAAGTGCTGCAACAGATGCCGCGAACAAAAAGCCGATTTTAATTTCGGTATCTTTAATAAAAAAAGACATCAGATATCAAGTATCCAAACAGGGTTACACCACAACCCGTTTATTTTGAGTTCGAAATGGAGATGCGGTCCTGTAGCCTGCCCGGTCATGCCTGCAAGCGCAATGATGTCACCTGCCGAAACGATGTCACCTTCCGAAACAAAAAGCTCTTTGCAGTGGCAATAAACAGTTTCGACATTATCTGAATGAGAAATGACAACATAGTTGCCGCGAAGCTTAGATTCCTGTGCTTTTGTGACGGTTCCGCCGAAGGTCGCTCTTATAGGCGTACCCTCCCGCACCGCCAAATCGAGTCCGGTGTGAAAGCCATATTCCTCCGTAACAGGATTTACACGATAGCCGAATTTTGATGTGATTTTTGCATTTTCTACCGGCATTACAGCTTTTTGAGACATACTTACCGGCGCAAATGATGTTTTTTCTTTTGCGGTCAATATATCCTCTCCGCCGATTCCGGTAAGCTCGTTATCATCATACGAAGCAAGTGAGAAAGCTTCTTGGCTATACGATTCGGTTTCGTCGTTTTTTTTGACCTTGTCGGTATCGTTTATAGGCTCAAAAACAAAATCGGCAGATTTTTTAATGCTTTTCACAACCTCCGCAAACGGAATATCGGTAGATGAAATATTATAATAGGACTCACGAAGAAATAAAAAGACAGACGATTGAGATTTAAACATTATAATCATAAAAATTCCTATTGCAATACAGAGTATAATTTGCACTTTCAAAACAGGCAGCAAGAAGTTTGTTTTCACTTTGGGTTCCCCGGACTCGTGTCCTCTTCGGTATTCACAATAATCGTATTTTTTGCCGGAGGCGATACCGTTAGGCTCATGCTCGTAAGCGTTATACATTTAAATCACCCGATAATGTATATTAAAGCAAAAAAAGAAAAATGCCTTTTCATTTTGAAAAGACATTTAAAGCAAATTTCATTTATTAAAATTATATTCTTCTGTCAAACATCCGGCTATAACACCCGATTCAAAGGTGCGGTGATTTGCTATATAATCAATCGTCCCGAAAACAAGCATTAAAGACACCACAAAAGCAAGTACTATCAAAAATATTGCTTTGAACTTGTTTTTTGGCCCCATAGGCTACTCCTCATATACAAAATATTAAGAAAATAATACCATTTCAAATAATCACAGTCAACACAAATCAGGCAAAAAAATAACACCCGGCTAAAGCGGATGCTATAAAAACGGTACTTTTGCTTGCGAACAAATTAAAGTCCTGTTTAAAATGGTGGACGTTAACGGACTCGAACCGCTGACCCTTCGCACGTCAAGCGAATGCTCTACCAACTGAGCTAAACGTCCATATCGGCGACGGGTGTTATTATACAATATGCATCAATAAAAATCAAGAGGTTTTTCTATATTTTAAAAAGTGTATCGGTTATAAGCAGCATTACGGTTCCTGGCAGTCCGCCGAGGCCGCACACACCGAGTGAAAAAGCATTAACACTTAAATGCACACCGAAAAATCCCCCGATAAAATTTGCGGCTATAAGCGAGGCTATACCCTGTAAAGCCGTCATGAAAAGCGATAATAAAAATTTCTTTGTGCGGAACATCGAAATAATTATAATAAAACCGAATATACCGAGAACAATATATATTGCAGTTGTCATTACATTCTCCCCTTCATACGCTATACTATGAGGACAACATATGCTTTTATGACAAAGGTGCCGTTTTTTCCCAACCGGTGAAATAGCGCTATATTTTAAGCAGGTGATTTTATGAGAGAAATAATAAACACATTCGAGCAATTTTGCAAAAAGCTTGACAAAAATATAATTGTTGAAGAAAGAATACTGAATGACGGTAAAAGAATTTTAAAATGTCGCGGTTGTACCGATTGTAACAGCAACTGCAAGAGTATAGAGAGATTAAAATATTACAAATTTTCAAAAACTACGCAAAAATAGTCAAATGCGGTTGACCGAAGGGAAAAAAACGAGTATTATATTATGTAATTAAATATAATATTAGTTTTTTACATATAACGGTGATATAAAAATGAAAAAAATAGTGGATTTTGAAATCTGCGATATAGTTCCGTATTCAAACGGAATTATTTTTGCTAAAAAAGAAATGCTTGACGATAACAGATGCAAGGTTACGTTTTATGGGTATGATATAAAAAGAGCAAAACCGATTCCGGTCACAAAAAGCGTTTATCAGCTTAATAAATTCGGCAATGCTTTTAAGGCGATTTGCGATAATATAGGTGATTACATCTCCTGCGACACGGCCGTAATGAGAAATAAGGATATTGCAGTTGTCTATCCGAGTGGCGAAACCGGAATTTTTGATAAGGACGGCAACAGTAAATGGAGCGGGGATTTATTTTATCATGACTCCCCTGTTCAAGGCGTCGCTGCCGACGGACCTTTAATTTGGTGTACCGTACCGGAGCAAAATGCAATTATAAATTACTCTGTTACACACAAAAAATTCAGTTTACGTATCGGCGGAGATTCTTCAACGGCTTTTGATAATCCCTATTCGCTCAGTATATACGGTAACGAGTTGTTTGTCTGCAATGCCGGCTCTTGCAAGATAAGAACTATCAACCTTAAAGATTTTTCGGTAAATGATTTTCGTCTTTTTGACGAACCGATTTATCGTTATCTCAGAGTTTGCGGCAGAGAAATAGCCGTGCTTGAATCCGGCGTTTACATATTGTAAATCTTAATAGTTAAAGCCTGTTCTTAAGAACAGGCTTTTTGTTATATTAAATCATTATTCGTCCGACTTCTTGGCTCCGAGCTTGTTTTCTTCACCGCGAACCATTCGCTTTATATTCGTCCGATGCATAAAAATTATGAGCAAGGCTATAACGGCAGTTGCAACGGTCGGAACAACCGGAGAAGATTCGGGATACCAAAAGTAATATACAAAGTAAGTCGCTATCGGTAATATTGCCGCCGAAATAATTGAACCGAGAGAAATCATTTTAGAGACGGCAACAATAATAACAAACGGAATCATCACTATCGGAAATGTTTGCCATGCGAGAGTTGTTGTAACTCCGAGAGCAGTAGCGACACCCTTTCCTCCTCTAAATTTAAAGTAGATAGGAAACATATGCCCGAGTATTGAAAAGACGGCAGCAATATATCCGCAGACCAGTGGGTCAGCATCTCCGCAAAGCAGTTTTTTTGCCAAAACAACAGCAACTATCCCTTTTCCGACATCGCATATAAAAGTAGCTATTGCCGGGGCTTTTCCGAAGGTTCTGAGCATATTGGTCATACCCGCGCTTTTAGAGCCAAAATTGCGAATATCCTTATGATAAAACAGTTTTGATATAATTATACCGAAGCTCAGCGAGCCTATAAGATAGGCCGAAACGGCACATATAGCATAATTGATTATGGGCTGCATAAAAAACCCTCCCGTTCAAATGATTATTTAAAGTCCTTTAATTATAATTACACACATCGGTTTTGTCAATCGCGCATAAAGGCCAAAAGCAAAATAGGTTTACACAAAGTTTCAAAAAACGACTTTTTCCTATTTACTTTTACACTTTGATATGGTATTATACCAAAAAGTAAAGCAGTCCTTTAATTCGGTACGAGATGCCGACAAGGTAACGCGAAGAAATATTTGTGTAGGTATACCTTGTCGCATTGCGTCAAGGTATTTTTTGTTGCGCGGATGGTATTAAAGATGAGCTCAAAGATAATTATAGACACCCAAACTTTGACAAGAACATTAGCCCGCCTTGCTCATGAAATAATTGAACACAGTGAAGGCTATGAAGAGGTCTATCTTGTGGGAATTAAACGACGCGGCGTACCGCTTGCTAAAATGCTCAAAACTAATATTGAGAGTTTTTCAAATTTGAAAGTGCACCTCGGCGAACTTGATATAACTTTATACAGAGATGATTTGTCAGAAAAATATTCCTCTCCACAGCTAAACGGTACTCAAATTGATTTTGATGTAACAAATAAAAATATCATTTTGGTGGACGATGTGCTTTTTACCGGTCGCACAGCAAGAGCCGCAATGGATGCAATAATCAAGCTCGGCAGACCAGCTAAAATTCAACTTGCAGTCATAATAGACCGAGGCCACAGAGAACTACCAATATGTGCAAACTACGTCGGTAAAAACATACCTACATCAAGTGATGAGTTCGTAAGTGTTAAGGTAAATGAAATTGACGGAGCATTCAGAGCTGAGCTTTACAAAAACAGTTAATAAGGTCTCGTGATTTTATCCGAGCCTAAATATATTCAGGAGGCGTAGTAAATGAAACTTATTTACGACATCAAAGACAAACCCAAATTCGGGCAAGTAATCGTTTTTGCATTTCAACAGTTGCTTGCGATTCTTGCAGCTACAATTGCAGTACCGGCGATAATCGGTCACGATATGAGCCAATCGGCAGCACTTTTCGGCGCCGGCATAGGCACAATCGTATACCTTCTCTTCACGAAGTTCAGAAGCCCGGTTTTCCTTGGTTCTTCATTTGCATTCATAGGATCAATGCTCGCGGCGTTTGCAGGCAGCATCTCAATGCAGCTTGGATATTTAGGCCTTATATTAGGTGCATTCTTCGCAGGCCTTGTTTATGTTGTAATTGCCATTGCCGTAAAGATTTCCGGCGTAAAATGGATTAACAAGCTTATGCCGGCAGTTGTCATCGGTCCCACAGTTTCGATCATAGGTCTTTCGCTTGCCGGCAATGCTATTTCCGACCTTACACAGGGCAAGGTTATGGCAGACTCGGTAGAGCAGGTTGTTGAAAACGGTACTATTGTTGATAAGGTGACTCAAGTATCGACCGCAAGCCCGTATGTTGCACTTATTTGCGGACTTGTCACCCTTTTCACCGTTATTCTTTGCTCCGTATACGGCAAAAAAATGATGAAGCTCATCCCCTTCATCATAGGCATTCTCGCAGGCTATGTTGCCGCTGCCATATTTACCGCTATCGGCATAAAAACAAACAATACCGCTCTTCAAATAATTGATTTCAGTGTATTTTCAAATATGAAGCTCTTTGCTGTTCCGGACTTCACATTTATTGAGGCTCTTAAAGGAACAAAAGAAATAACCGGCCAGTATGTAGCCACCATCGCCGTAGCTTATGTTCCGGTTGCATTTGTTGTTTTTGCCGAGCATATCGCCGACCACAAAAACCTTTCATCCATTATTAACAAAGACCTTCTTGAGGAGCCCGGCCTTCACAGAACTCTTCTCGGTGACGGCGTAGGTTCAATGGTAGGTGCTGTTTTCGGCGGCTGCCCGAACACAACATATGGTGAATCGGTTGGTTGCGTCGCAATTACCGGCAACGCTTCTGTTGTTACAATTCTTGCTACTGCTATAATGGCGATTATCATTTCATTCTTCGGCCCGTTTGTTACATTTCTTGCCTCCATACCCAACTGTGTAATGGGCGGCGTTTGCATTACTCTTTACGGTTTCATTGCCGTAAGCGGTCTTAAGATGATACAGAAGGTAAACCTTGACGAAAACCGCAACCTTTTTGTTGTAGCAGTCATTCTCATAGCCGGCATAGGCGGACTCACAATAAACTTCGGCAGCGTAACGCTCACTTCCATCGCTTGTGCGCTTATCCTCGGTATAATTACCAACTCAATCCTTCCAAAGGATAAGGAAATATCCGCTGCGGAATAAGTTAATTTAAAACGCTCCTAAAAAGACGCTGTATTTTTGCAGCGTCTTTTTATATATTATGGACTTTTTCAATCAGTAATGATAATATTAATTAACACTCAAAAAGGAGTTGATTATATGACAAATTATATTGACAACGGTATTATCAAAGTCGGCGTTAAAAGCTTCGCTGCCACCCTTACAAGTATCGTTTCGAAAAAAAGCGGATATGAGTTTTTATGGCAAGGCAATCCGACGGTGTGGAACGGTCAGTCCCCTATTCTGTTTCCAATAATCGGTAAGCTGTTAAATGATGAATGTATTATCAACGGGAAAACATACAGCATAATCCGTCACGGTCTTGCAAGGCACAGAGAGTTTGAACCGGTAGTATTGACAGAAAACGAGATTGTGTTCTTACAAAAGGAAAATGCAGATACGCTGAAATGCTATCCTTACAAATATGAGCTTTATATCACTTTTAAAATTACCGATAATAAACTGACTGTTACTCACAAGGTCATAAATACAAACGCCGAAGAAATGTATTTTTCAATCGGAGCTCACCCTGCATTTAACTGCAATCTCGGTGACACATTAACTTTCGAATATGATGAGACTCTTTATTCCGAGAGAATCGACCGCGATTCGGTAATTACGGGAGATAAGGATCTTATATTGCAAAATAGCAATATAATAGAATTAACGGAGCATCTGTTTGATAAGGACGCACTTATTTTCTCAAATGTAAAATCCAATTACGTTATACTTAACGAAAAAAAGGCGGGCAAGCACATAAGATTCACATTCGGCAATTCTCCGTTCCTTGCAATATGGGCAAAGCCGGCTGCACCCTTTGTCTGCATAGAACCGTGGTACGGTGTAAATGACTCTTATGAAAAAGCTACGGATTTTTCAAAAAAACGAGGTATTCAAAAGCTGAGTTCGGGTAAAAAATTTGAATTTTCGTGGAGTGCTGAGTTTAAAGAAGACTAAAAAACGAGGAACCGGTTTTTAATCGGTTCCTCTAACTTTATAAACTGTGTTTACTTTTCGTCTTACATATATATTGAATTTTACTTTGCCACTCATCCGATCACATTACAGTAACGCAAATTCGTTATTATTATGTACCGGTCAACCGAAGTAGAACATTCAATAATTTTGCCTATACGATATTTAAGTACTCACTTTATTAACTCTGTCTCTACGAGATCGGATGAGCGGCGAAACATGATGTCTGCGGCTCTATGCCCTCTGAACAGTACATCGGAAACGCCTCCTTTAAAATATTCAAGGGATTTATTTTGTTTTTCTTTTCTTTCCCTTGTCTGATTATATTATAACTCATATCTATATAATGTCAATAGTTTTTTTAAAATTTTTTTATATTTTTTATTGATTTTATCTCTTTATACTTAAACTTTTATACCACATACAATATAATCTCGCAATAATAAAAAACATCAATTAGAGCGATACTGTGATGGCCTTGCTGTTGGGAAAAATATAAAAAATGATTCAACATTAAATCTATGTTTTTTGAAACAAAAAGCCTTTTCAGGTTGACGAAAGTATAGTTTCGCGGTAAAATATAAAGCAATCGGAGGTGAAATATATGGCTGATAACGAATTTACTGCCGATCTTGTAACAATTGAAGATGAAGACGGCGTTACGCATACTTTTGAAGAGCTTGACAGAATAGAAACCGATGACGGGAAATACCTTGCGCTGACACCTGTATATGACGACGCAGAAGAAATTCTTGACGGTGACGGTGAACTTATTATTGTCAAAGTAAATGATGAAAGCGATGACATTTATTTGGAGCCTATCGAAAATCAAAAAGAATACGACGAAATAGCCGAAATTTTTGAGGATAGACTTCAAGATCTTTATTTTATTAAAGATGATGACAAGAATAAAAGCTGATTAAAATCGTAAAATATAAATACCTGCCCGATGCGATAAATATACGGACAATATTGACCCAACACCTATATTTTAGGGGTTCGGATTCCGATGCTGTGGAGCAGACCTCCCGCCCATTCGGCGGATGTTGGGAGCACGAATGCTGACGATAGATCCCCACCTGCTTTTGAATGCAGGTTAATTATTGCCGTGTACGGTCGGGCGGGCCTATAAAAAGAAGAAGGAGCTGTAAAAACAACTTTACAGCTCCTTTTAATATTGTTGTTATTTTACCGATACAACTCAGCTATACTGTTTACAATTTTATCCTCATCAGCCGTCGAGGTATTGATACACAAATCGTAATTCTCTTTTGCTCCCCACTTTTGTCCGCTGAGAAACGCATAGTATTCGGCGCGCTTTTTATCTATCTGAGCCATATGTCTTTGAAGCTCTCGATCGCTCATTTTTTTAGCATCGTCTCCTCTTTCGCGGCATCGTTTCATTTTGAACTCAAGTTCCGCATAAAGGAATATGCGAAACGGCTCTTCGTCTCGCAAAACATAGTCTGCACATCTTCCTACGATAACGCAGTCAGACTTTTCGGCAACTTCTTTTATTATAACGCTCTCTGTTTTAAGTACTTCAAGCTGCTGATCCATTACCGGATTCGGCGAAGCCCAAAAAGTATGCCCGGTTGTAATACTCATAAGCGGAAACGGACGTTTTTCCTCAATACTTTGTATGTATTCAGTTGCAAGATCAGTACGTTTGGCAATCTCAACAACGATTTCGTGGTCATAATAAGCAAACCTGAGTTTTTCAGCCAGCTTACGACCTATTTCACGTCCTCCGCTGCCGAATTCACGACCTACTGTTATGATTTTTCCCATATAAATTCTCCTCTCTCAAAACAGAGCCAATAGAGTTAACTTTAATAAATACTATATCACAAACAGTAATAAAAAGTAAGTAAAAATCAAAAATATAGGATAAAAATCTTTATGTAAAAATTTGTAAAAAATACAATAAAAAAACGGCACTCTTTTTACAAAGAATGCCGTTTTTTTGGTGCCGGTGACCGGGGTCGAACCGGTACGGTATCGCTACCACTGGATTTTGAGTCCAGCACGTCTGCCAATTCCATCACACCGGCGAACTGACGGAGACTATTATAACCGAACCGGCAAAAAAAATCAATAGCAAACAACGCAAAATATAAGATATTATTACACAGCAAATTCACACGGCAAATTTTATGGTTTTGACGATAATCAATTTCCTTTTTCAAACACGTTATATATATGCTGCAAAAGAGTATTTTCGTCAGCTAAGGACAATTCCGCAGATTTATCCAACAATTGAAGCGTCAGAAAAATGTGTTTGTCACCTTCATCGGCGTAGATAACAATTGCCTTTTGACCATTATAGTCCTTCGTATACATACTGTATTTCATATTTTCATAAGTTCCGTTTGTGTATATTCCGATATTTGTTGCGTTATCACCTTTGATATGCGAGTTGTCTATATCCTTAACTCTGAGGCTGTCTTGCATTTTTGCAACGCAATCAACTTCACCGGAAATAAACTTCGGTATACCGCTGTAATATATCAATTCGTAGTCGGAGCATAAATCTTGGTATCCGGTATCCGCCATGGACCAATCATATTTTCTGACCTCGGTATATCGCATACCGTAGACGGACCAAGACTCACCGGAAAGGTTTTCTCCGATTTTTTCTATATAGTCGGTATTTTCACCCTCGAAACATTCAGACGGCTTTAATTCATGCATAATATCAGTGTATTCGGCGGCATTCATAACAACGCCTTCATATCTGAATGTACGAGGCACAAACACGCCTAAAAAATATACAAATATCAACAAAACAGCAAACAAAACGATTTCGGTTGCATAGCGTTTTTTTGTGTGTTCTTTTTTATACGAAATTACCGCCAGTACAACAAATAAAGCAATAAAAATTATGATTGCCGGATATGTAAAGCAGAGTTTAAAAACCTGCATGTCAAATTCGCCGTACGTCATATCATTTAATGACAGCGGTCCGAAAAAAGCCAAGCAAAAAGCGATTAGCGCCGCTATTGCCGCCTCAATTACAAGTGTTATTTTATATGTTTTGCTTTTCATCACTTATATACTCCCATCTGATATTTTTTGCCATAAGAGATATAAAAAACTTTGCCTGTAAAAAGTAAGCCTATTAACCGCCGCCGTATAATTATTTCATAAAAGCTCCTCCTAAAAAAATAAAGCCGCACTTATAAGAAAAGCGAGCCTTAATAATTATCATATATTTTTAATTCCCCGCCCCTTGTTCAAATTATAATATATATGTATGTATTGTCAATATATTTTGTGAATTTTGCCCGAATTATGATGTTTTGGTTATATTTTAAAACGTCTTATACAGCAATAACGAATTGCACATTTTCTTATACCTACATAAAAACAGCCGTAAACAACTCAAGTTTACGGCTGAATTCGCAGCAATATTCTACTTACATTTTTCCGCTAACGCACAAAGCTTTTTAAGCCTATGGTTAACTCCGGATCGAGTCATTGGAACGCTCATACTGTCGCCTATCTGTTTCAGCGAAAAGTCGGGATTTTCTGTTCTTAACTCGGCAATTTCACGAAGCTCCGATGGCAAATCGTTTAGCATTCCGCACTTTTTCAGTCTGTTAATCGCATCAATTTGAACAAGTGCCGCATTTACGGTTCTGTCAAGATTTGCGCTTTCAAAATTAAGCCGACGATTAACATTATTTCGCATATCTTTATACATTTTTACGCCCATAAGCTCAAGAACGCAGTTTGAAGCGCCCATAACCGTCAGCATATCCTCGATTTCGCCGCTATCCTTAAAATACAAAACATAGGCGCCGTTCCGCGTAACCTCTTTTGCCGCCATATCGTTATCAGACAAAAACTTCTGAAGGTCTCGACTCAAATACATATGCGGAACAACAAATTCGAGATGATAATTCTTTTCAGGAGAATTGACCGTTCCGCACGCCAAAAAGACTCCGCGCAGAAAAGAACCTATACAGCAGTCTTCTGATATATTTGCCCAATTCAGCCTACGTGTTCGCTCCTTGCCGTTATATCCGAAAGCGTTTAAAACAGCTAAGCGATCCTGTTTATTTCCGACGCTGACTTTAATTTTACCGGATGCCGACTCTGAAACATTACACGGATTTTCCGTAAAACGCTCAACAAGCTCTTTATATCTGAGCGCAACATTTTTATTTTCTGTTGATATATAAACCTCACCTGCCGAAAAACCCCTGCCGAAAAGCAGAAGCCCGTAACACTCAGCCAATATACAGCAAGGCTTTATTGTCTCAACATTTAATAATTCATCTTTAACCTTGGATGAAAAAGTCATAGCACTACCTTTTAATATCTCTGTGGAAAACGCTTGAATTAGCTCCGTTTTCAAGAAGATGTTTATTTATTGCTTCGGCAAATACAACAGACCTGTGTTTTCCCCCTGTACAACCGACCGCAATAGTTAACTGACTTTTCCCTTCCGTTCTGTAAAGAGGCAACAAAAAGTCAAGAAGATCAAACAGCTTTTTCTCGAGAGCCTTTGACTGGTCAAATTTCATAACAAAATCACGCACGGGAGTCTCAAGCCCGGTATGCTCTTTAAGTTCGGGAATATAAAACGGATTGGGTAAGCACCTGACATCGAACACCAAATCAGCTTCCTTCGGTATGCCGAATTTAAAGCCGAATGATATGCTGTAAATTTTAAGAGAACTCGAAGCATTATCAAGAAAAAGCTTTGCAATACGTTCCTTAAACTGAGAGCTTGTAACATTCGACGTATCTACTATATAATCCGCTTGTAAACGTGCAGGCAACAGTATCTCACGTTCTTTTTGGATGGCTTCAAGTATTGAAGGTGTGTTAAATTCATCGGCAAGAGGATGCTTACGCCTTGTCTCTTGGTAACGGCGCATAATTACATCGTTGTCCGCATCTATAAACAGAATTTTGTAATTAATCTCATCTTCTTTTAACTCATCCAACACTCCGAAAATATCGGAGAACGAGTCACCGAGTCTGATGTCGGCAACAATGGCTACTCTGTCACGTTTTTCGTTAGAATTAAAAATCAACTTGACAAAAGTAGGTATGAGCTTCGGAGGCATATTATCAACACAAAAAAAGCCTATATCCTCAAGAGCGTCAACTGCTCTTGACTTTCCTGCTCCCGAAAGTCCCGTAACAATAACAAGCTCTGTCTTTTCTGCAGATTTCTTACCCAATATATTTCACTTCCGTTTCGAGATGCACACCAGTTTCGGTAAACACCTTATTCTGTACATATTTTATCAAACTTAAAACATCATTAGTTGTTGCGCCGCCTTTATTTATTATGAAACCGGCATGCTTTTCGCTAACCTCGGCGCCGCCTATACTGCATCCTTTTAAACCACACTGCTCTATAAGTCCACCGGCAAAATATCCCACGGGGCGCTTGAAAGTACTGCCTGCGCTCGGATATTCAAGCGGCTGTTTAGACTTCCTCTTATTGAGATTTAAATTCATTGCAGCCTTAATTTCATCATAATCGCCGTTTTTCAGTTTAAGTGTAAGTCCGGTTATAATAAGATTACTATCGGTATACGCGCTGCAACGATAGCCGAGCTTTAAGCTCTCTTTTTCAAAGTGCCCTACCTCACCGTCAAAATTTATGTGCGACACAGAGCACAGAACATCTTTCATTTCCCCACCGTAAGCTCCGGCATTCATATATGCGGCTCCGCCGGCTGTGCCGGGAATTCCATAGGCAAATTCAAGTCCCGAGAGATTGTTGGAAAGAGCAAAAGCACAAAGCTTTGACAAAGAAACACCGGCATCGGCATATATCACACCGTCACCGAGGCACTTGAGCTCAGATAAACCCTTTGCGAGCCTTAAAACAACTCCGCGCAAACCGCTGTCAGACACGAGTATATTACTGCCGTTTCCAATGATATACGGCTTTATTTCGCTCTCACGGCAAGCAGATATAAGTGCCGAAAGAGCTTCTATGCTGTTAGGCATTATAACAAGCTCGGCAGGCCCACCGGTTTTAAACGACGTATAATCGCTCATAGGAGCATCTTCGCGAAATTCGCAGCCAAACTTATCTGCAACAGCTTTTATATTACTTAGCAAAATAATTTCCCCTCAAAATTATTCGTCAAGAAGTGCTGCTCCGATTATACCGGCATCATTTCCGAGCTTAGCAGAGCATATTCTTGTTTGAACAACGCTGTGCACGCTGTAATGCTCTTGGTTTACTATTTTACGTACAGGTTCAAGAAGTGACTCACCCTCATTACCGATACCGCCGCCAACACAGAGTATTTCCGGTTGGAAAAGGTTAATCATATTTGTAATACCCATCGCAAGATAATGTATGTATGTATCAACAACCTTTATGCCTGCCGGATCATTTTTGCGCATAGCATTAAAGGCTGTTCTGCCGTCGACCTTATTTATATCTCCGTCAACAAGAGTCCACATAGCAGAATCGAGATTTTTGCCCATAGCTTCTTTCGTCTGGCGAATAAGTGCCGTTGCTGAGGAATATGCCTCCCAACAGCCTTTTCTGCCACAGGTGCATTGCTCTCCGTCAGCAAAAATAACCATATGGCCGGCCTCGCCTGCTGCATCATTACAGCCGTTGAGCAGCTTGCCGTTTACAACAATTCCGCTGCCAACACCGGTACCGAGAGTAACTGCAACAAAATTTGCAACTCCCTCGCCGGCACCTGCTTTTGCTTCGCCGAGTGCCGCACAGTTAGCATCGTTTTCAAGATAAATCGGTTTGCTGAACTTAGATTGAAGAATATCTTTTGCCGGAACATTATCGAATCCTAAATTATTGGCATACTCAATAATTCCGTATTTTTTATTTACCGAGCCGGGAGTTCCTATGCCAATAGAAACAACCTCATCAAGCGAAATTTTTGCTTCTTCGAGAGCCATATTTATTGACAAAGCAACATCGTTGATTATCTCCCATGACGGACGCGGACAAGCAGTAGGCATTTTTCCTTTGCCCACTATGCGATAATACTCATCAACAACTCCGGCTACAATGTTTGTTCCTCCGAGATCAACACCAATTCTATACATCATAATCCTCCGTTTTTATATTCTCTTTAATAATTTTGCCAAATCTCAAGCTCTTCGTCCTTTGACTCGCCCTCTTCCATGCCGAGTTGATGAAGGAGCTCGCGCGCGGCATTATATCCCATTTTTTTCTGCCTGTTATTCATGGCGGCTACTTCAATGATTATCGCAAGATTCCTGCCGGGTTTTACAGGTACAACAGTAACAGGCACCTTGATGTCCATAATTGAAATATAGTCATTATCAAGACCCATCCTATCATAAACCTTAGCGGAATCCCAAGGCTCAAGTTGAACCACCATATTTATTTTTTCGGTAAGCTTTACGGCTCCCATACCGAAAATGCGGCGAGCATTAATAATTCCTACACCGCGAAGTTCGATGAAATGTCTGATATTGTCCGGTGCAGAACCGACAAGTGTTTTTGAAGAAACCTTACGAATTTCAACGGCATCATCCGCAATCAGACGGTGCCCCCTCTTGATAAGTTCAATCGCAGTCTCACTTTTACCTACGCCGCTGTCGCCGACAATCAGCACGCCCTCGCCGTACACTTCTACAAGCACTCCATGTCGTGTTATCCTTTCGGCAAGTTCTGTTCCCAAAAAAGAAATAAGCGCAGACATACAGCTCGATGTGGATTCACCGGTACGTAAGAGCGGCACCTTGTATTCTTTTACAAGTGAAGAAAGATGCGACGGGATCTCTAAATTTCGTGTAATTAAAATAAACGGCGGTTGAGTTTCGACAAGCCGTTTAAGGCTTTCATAACGCATTTCATCGCTTAGAGTTTTAAGAAATTCTATTTCCGAAAGCCCCAAAAACTGCACACGTTCCGGGTCAAAATAATCATCACGTCCGGCAAGAATAAGACCCGGCCTATTAACATCTTGCGATGTAACGGATAGGTCGTGTGCGTCTTCCGGCAAATACAATGTTTCAAAGCCGAATTCTTTTATCAGTTTATCTAATGAAACGGAATACTTTGAAGCCAACCCATAGCCTCCCTTATTTAACTGTTATAATGTAATATTATAATCTATTATTACAGACTTTCCAATAGCTTTTTAGCATTTTTTTAATATTTTGAGCTAGTATTTTAAACGTTTCTAACCATTGAATAACCTTATGTTATTTGAAAATAATATTTCGGGGTGATAAAGTGAAGCTTATTGTAGTCTCCGAGGATTTTAACAGCCGTTTATCAGGTGAACTTTCTCAGCTGCTGAGCAAGCACGGAGGCGTATTGCTGCTCGGAAATAATATAATAGAGGCAAGCTATATTGATACACCCGAATATGTAATTACAAACATCGGTGCAAAACTTGACAACAGTTTCAAAAATACAATTTCCGTGGAAATATCAAAAAACGGCGATATCATTAACGAAGCGTTAATATATAATGATTCTGCCGGGATAAAGCAAAGGCTGAACATTGGGACAGATTTCAAAGACGATATAACACTGTCAAGCTTAAATGACGGAGAAATTTACTTCGGAATACAAACGATTATCAAGGATTTATCCGGGAAAAATATATATCCGTGTGAAATAAAATCCAAAACATCAGATATTACCGACATTCACACTCTTCTAACTGCGGCCGGAATTCTTCTGATTTCCGGAAAATATCATGAAAACAATGGGATTTTAAATATATAGAAACAAAAGGCTGTACCGCTTTTTCAACGGTACAGCCCTAAGATCAATATATCTCAATTATCGATTTCCGCAGTTGCTTTTGTTCTTCTTTTTTGCAGCTCATCGGCTATATCTTGTTTTTTCTTTCCGACTATATCATATTTAAAAATCGGAAATATAGAAATGAGAGCAAGAAAGCCGGGCACCACGGTATAAGCAAAAAACACAATGTCTTTTGTTTTCTCACTAAATCCGCTTGCAGTACCGGCAGCAATTTGAGCAACAGTATCCGAATAGCCCGATACCTGTATAAACACAAGGCCTAGAGCAGTTCCGAGTGCTAGGCAAACCTTTATGGTAAGGGTTAAAATAGAGTATGCTGCGCCCTCCATGCGTTTGCCGGTCTCAAACTCATAATAATCAACACAATCGGCTGTCATTATCATGGGCATAAGCGTAACAGCGGCAAACTGAAGGCCGATTAAAAACAGCGATGCATAGAATAATACAGTAAGCACTGTATTATCGGGATTTTTGAACCAGAAGTGCCCTACAACGAACGATAGTGCCGATGCAACAAAGCCATATACCGAGAGAAGAATATATACCTTTTTCTCACCCATCTTTTTGATAAGTAATGGACAAATCGCCATACTTATCATAGAGCCGACAGCAGTAACTATACCGAGTACCGCAACAAGATTTTGTGAACCGAGTATTGTATTAGCGGCCTGCACTTGTATACCCATTGACATTTGTCTGCCGAATCCGAGGAAATATGATACAATAACAAGCATAAGCGGCTTGTTGTCTTTGAGAGCTTTAAACATATCCTTGGCAGTAGTTTTTTCACCGGATACATACGGAACACGCTCTTTGTTTAAAAGCGGTATAAGTGCAAATAACGCACAGCCGAAAACAGCCGTAAGAATAGCCGTCCAAAGATATTCAGAAGCTATCATAGGCATATCGGTTTCGCCGGATTTAACAAATACTTTTGACCCTCCGGGAATTATAAGACAAGCTATCGGCACAATAACAACACAAGCCGAAAAACCTATCTGCTTAAATGTGTTTGATATCGACACTACATTTGTGCGCTCTGTGGGGTTAGGCGTTAAAACCGAAGCTATACCCTGAGACGGTACATCGCCGAGCGTCATAGCAAGACTCCATACAAGATATGTAACAAATATCCAAATGTACGTTGCCGTGCGATTCTCTTTAAACGGAACATTAATAAAAACGGCTGCCGTCATAACAAGAAGAGGGATAATTGACTTCAATATCATAGACTTAAACTTTCCGCGTTTACTTTTTGAACGATCTATCATACTACCTACAACCGGATCAAAAACCGCAGACAATATTTTGGCTACAAGAATAAGTATGCCGACAACCGCAATGTCAGCTCCTAAAATAGATGCATCAAATTCCGCTTGATATGAATTCAAAAGACCGACTATCGCCTGAAACCCGAAAAGGCCGAGCGAATATGCCGCAATTTCTTTAAAATTCATATGCTTCTCTGTTGTCGCTCCCAAAAAAAATCATCCTCTCAATAAAAAATAATAAATAAATAATAATTGTTTTGCGTGCATTCGTCAATAAAAAGCACAGATTTTTTCGAGATTTTTATTCATTTTTATACTTCTTTTTTCAGTAAAGCAACAGCAAATTATTAATATGTTTATAAAACGCTAATTACTGAAGCTGTGGCTATAATCAAGCAGCATATTTTTCAACTCACTTGCAGCAACGCCGAGACTGACATTTTTATTTTCGGCAATACAAATCTGTCTTGACGAAATTTTCTCTTTTAAATTAAGTTTAAATATTTCGCCGCTTTCAAGATCGCTCTTTACAAGATTTTTCGGCAAAAAACCTATACCGAGATTGTTTTTGACAAGAGGTAATATAAGATCGGCTGTCGCAACTTCAGTATCGGGAGCGTACTTCAGCCCGTTTTCGGCAAATATTTTGCTATAAAAATCATATGTCGAGCTACCTTTGCTAAGACTTATGAGAGGATGCTCTTTAAGCTCTCCAATGCCGATTATCTTTTCTTTCAAAAAAGCCATTTCTTTTCCGCAAACGGGTACATCGTAGAAATCTTTAATATTAACTATTTCAAACTCATCGTCATATTCAACCGGAGATGTTATGACCGAAAAATCAACAGAGCCGCTTTTAAGCGCGTTCATAGCCGCCGGCGTTGTGGAATTGTTTATCCTTATGCGAATATCCGGAAACTTCTTATGAAACATATCAAGAACCGGAAGCAACACCTCGGACAGAGCAGTTTCGGTAGTGCCGATTGAAACAATGCCGCTTTTAAGTTCTTTTTGCATCAGGAGTTCTTTTTCTCCTGCTTCAATTTGTAAAATGGCAGGAACTATATGGGAATATAGGGTTTCACCCTCGGGTGTCAACTTAACTCCACGACTTGTCCTACTGAATAGTACACATCCGAGTGTGTTTTCAAGATTTTTAACAGACCTTGATATATTGGGCTGATTATTATCAAGCTCAACCGCAGCTTTTGTGAAATTCTGATATTTCGCAACGCAATAAAAAATTTTGTAATATTCGTAATTTACCAACATTTAATTCCTCTCAATATAAAAATTACATATTAGCCATATCAACAATATATTTTAAATATAGATATGTATGTATTATAATAATAAAGATTGGGATTGTCAAACTTTGTTAGAGGACAGGTAAAATATGATTAAAACCAAAATGGCAGAAAGATTAAAATCTAATCAAATGTCAGACACCTTTACAAATGCAATTTTTCTGACTCTTTCCGGAGGATTTCAGGACGCTTATACATATCTTTGCCGCGGAAAGGTTTTCGCAAACGCTCAAACCGGAAATATTGTGCTTATGAGCACACATTTTTTCGAGGGAGAATTCGGGTTAATATTACATTATCTTATACCGGTAATTTCTTTTATATTCGGGATATGCGTTGCCGAAATACAGCATATTTTCTTTAAAAATTACAAAAAGATACATTGGCGCCAAATAGTTTTAGCATTTGAAATAGTTATACTTTTGACCGTCGGTTTTATCCCGATTAACTTAAACATACTCGCTAATGCTCTTGTTTCTTTTGTAGCGGCGATGCAGGTTCAAACATTCCGCAAGTTGCGCGGAAACGCCTATGCAAGCACGATGTGCATCGGCAATATGAGAAGCGGCGCGGAAGCTTTGTGCGGCTATTTTAAAACACGTAAAAAAATACTGCTTATAAAGGCAATTGAATATTTCAGCATTATATTCATGTTTGCTGTAGGTGCCGGATTCGGTAGTCTTGCGGCAGACAGATGGGGTATACGCTCGATTTGGTTTTCATGTGCATTTTTGTTTATAAGCTTTATCATTATGTTTATCCGCCTTGAAATTGAAGAAGAAAAAGAAGAAGAACTTGAAAAGGCTGTTGAAAACGAATTCAAATAAAATTTAAGCAGGCAAAGCTTTTAGGCCTTGCCTGCTTTTTTACTGTTTCTTTGCAGCGTTTTTCATATGCAGTTCTTTCATACCCTCAACCTCGTCGCAAATTGATTTTAAATTGCATGTGTTGCAATCAAGAAGCACATTGTCAAGTATGTGATTCAGAGCATCGGTTGTTTGCCTTACTTTATCACAAATCATACCGAGTTCATTAAAACAGTCGAAATCGGTAATAAATATTATCTGCACACTCTTCACCACAGGGAATTCAAGATAAGCCTTAATAAGCGATGAGCCGTAGTCCGAGAATGTCACACCGTTTTTTACCGCTTTTTTGCTGACTCTTATCTGCTCCCGCATATTAAATGCAGATGCTCTTGTCATAAATTCCTCAGGGCAAAAGCTATATTTAAGACGTTCGAGTTCTTTTATCTTATCAAAAGCCGATTGTTCTTCACCAATATCTTTGATTTCAAGAAAAACTATTTTTCCGAAACAGCAATCAGACCTTATTTCCGGAATATCTTTTCCGTAAAGATATGTGCAATTGTCAAACTTTATACTGTCGCTCACCGCGACCGTGCTTACACACGGCTTTTGACTTCCGCCGAGTTCATACGCCGTTTCTTTCAATAAAAGTATTGAATTGTCTTTTTTTATTTTAAGCGTCGGTTCACTATAAGAAAACCTTTTGGCGTTTTCAGGCAAAAGGTTTTTTATTTGCCCGATAAGCTTGTCATAAAGTTTCATTAAAGTTTTTTGTCCTTTTCAAGCGAATCATAATGTTTGCCGAGCGCATCATATATCTTACGAACAAGTTTCATATCGAGATTGAAAAAATAGATGCAAAATGTGAGCACAAAAAGCGCTGCAAGAACAATTAAAATTATAATTAAAGCTTTCATTTATACCATCCCCTTTTGCCTTGCATACTCGGCAGCACCAAGCGCGCCCATAAGCTGAGGGTCGATTGGAAGGTCAACAACCTTAATTTTCAGAACGTGCTCAATAGCACGCTTGAGACCTTCGTTTTTAGCACAACCGCCGGTAAGCGTTATACTGTCGGTAGCACCTGCTTTTTTTGCCATAACGAAACAACGTTTGGCAACTGCGAGTTGAATACCCGCCGCTATCTCATCCATGGGTTTTCCCTCGCCTACAAGAGAAATTACCTCTGATTCGGCAAATACAGTACACTGTGCCGTTATAGGAATAGTATTTTTTGCTTGGAGAGACAATTTACAGAAATCCGGAAGTGACATTTCAAATGCGTTTGCCATCGCCTCAAAAAAGCGCCCTGTGCCTGCAGCACATTTATCGTTCATTGCAAAATTCTTAACCGTACCGTCGGTGTCTATTGCAATGCCCTTTACATCCTGACCGCCGATATCTATAATCGCCTTTACACTCGGGTCTGTAACATGTACACCCATTGCATGGCAACTGATTTCAGATATATTTTCGTCGGCAAACGGAACTTTATTTCTGCCGTAGCCGGTACCTATAAGATACGTAAGATTCTCGGGAGAAGACAGTTCCGGGACTTTCGATATAGCCTCACCGAGAGCAAGCTCAGCACTCTTCACCGGATTTATTTTACTTCTTACGGTAGCATCGGCAATAATTTTACCGTTTTCATCCAAAATTACACATTTTGCATACGTTGAACCAACGTCGCATCCGCCAAAATATTTCATAAACACTCTCCTATCTTTTTACCAAGCCATTGTATCGTCGAAATCAACCAGTGTCGGGTCAACGGGTTCTTCCTGAAGAACAGTTGTCATATATTTATTGATCTGCTCACGCATATCGCGACGCGAAACGGTTCTTGGATCCATAAGGTCCTGATCAACCCAAATGAAATTGATATTTCTTTCTCTTGCCTGGTCATCAAATATACCGTTAAGACCATCCATTCCCTTGCATGAAATCTGATTATACATTATTACGGTGTCGGCATTATATTCATCGCAAATGCGCCAAAGTTCATCAAGTACGTTTTGATAACCGCCCTTGGTATGCTTACGCATTGTGGTGCGCTGAAGAGTTTTTGCATATGTGGCAAGCGATCTTTCTTTATCCTCGGTATCATACATTATATAAGATATCATCGTCTCCATATCCATAACAACATTTATGCCCCAGCAATTTTCGAGCCAATTTGCAAGGCTCGTATAATAGTTTGCAGGACACGACCAAACTATAGCTCTGTGTCGCATTTCCTTGGAAACATGTTCTTTTCTCTCATAGCCTTTCATCATAAGCTTATTAACCTTTTTATCGGTTTTAATAAATATCTTATCGATTCCGCCGGAGAGATGGAAGTAAAAAAGTCTGTACAGCCAAAATGTGGCACCGGTCATCTGAGGATAATCGGTTTTGTTAACATCCCATTTTTGCAGCTCATATTCAAGCTGTTTGTTATATATCTTCATAGCGGAAAAATATGCGTCCCAGTCAAACTTTTCGCCTGTCTGTTCCTCGATAAATCTGATGCAGGATTTAACCTCGTCAACGGCATATTTCTGTACTTCTTCTTCGGTGTATCTAAGCGGAACATTAACAACATGAGACGGAAGATTAAAACGCCTGTCGATATATGACGAGTTCATTGTTGAGCCGTCGCACGGCATATTGCATGATAAAAAGCATTTACCGAACATCGGGTAATCGTCGTTTATTGCCACGCCTGCCTCTGCGGAGGGAAGAGGACAAACATCGGCGGGAACGCCGTAACTCTCGGTTATATCAAGATACGGCGGCGTTATGTTTTGATCAACCATCGATGACAAAAAAATCGGTATAGTCTGTACGGGAACACCATATAAGTTCGGAAAACCCGCCATTATTTCAAAAGAGAAAAGTTCATCCATACAAACTGTTTTATCTGAAAATTTGTCATTCGGATGAAAATGCTTATCATGTTTAAAAAGCATATGTATCATATTACATGTATGCTTAATCATCGCGTTAAAATGAAGATGTGCTATACGAAGGTGTGTTCCGCGCGTACCCTCCGTATGACGGTCTATCCACGCAGGAGCCGCGAGATAACTTGCCATCCAGCGATAATTCCACAGACCCTTTATCGTCGACACGGGTGCTTTCAAAACCATAACTATCATATCTTTCCAAGTTATGAGCCAACGATAGTAATCATACATAGTGTCTTTAAGCCCACGCCACTCGCGGTGCTTTAAAAGTCCGGTCTTATCTTCATGCAACAGACCGAGATTTTTAGGCTGATTTGCCACGTTACTTCGCCTCCTTTGCTTTTTGAATATTCTTAATTTCAAGGCTTTCTACAAATGCCTGAACACGAGTTCGTAGCTGACCGGATGCACTTGCCGTATACTGTCTGTCAACCGAAACCGACGGAATTCCGAATTCATTTGTTATTATATGTGATGCAAGTGCCCTTTCGTATCCCCAGTATTCACAAAACTTTATCTGCTCATATATTACACCGTCTGCGTGATACGTGTTTACAAGGTCACGAACATAGGTTTTTCTGCCTTGCACCTTTTCCTTGCTCATATAGCGTGGACATTGGCATGTTTCCATATAATGCAATACAATCTGAGATAAAACATCATCGGTATCGTTAAGTTTTATTTCTTCTCTGCCGGGAAGCGAACCGAAGCAAAAGCGATCGGCAACTACAAGAGCACCGGATTCTTCGATAAGCTTTGTGAAATCCGGATCGTCCATTTCAGAACCCACGACAACAACTTTAGCACGATAATTTTTCTTTTCGTCAGGAACCCTTGTTTTAAGCTCCTCTGCGGTTTCTCTGAGCTTGTCGATTATCAAATACTTGGGGCAACAATATGTAACAAGATTTATGACGTGAAATTCATATCCCGTTATTCGCGGATTTTCCTCTTTGCGATATTCACCTATTTCTGTTATGAGACGACAAACTTCGTTATGCTCTTCAACAGCTTTACGAAGCATAGCATCGCTTGTATCAACACCGTAAACATCATGTAGCTTATCGAGCACCTTGACTCTCATCTGCTCTGTATAATGCCTGACTGTATGCGGCTCAATTTTAAAAGGAATATCGGCAATGGAAACGAAGAATTTATCGTTTTGTACAAGATTCAAAAGCATGAAATGCTCATATGTACGATTCATTTCCGAGCATGATTCCGAGCCTATAAGAGCGGAAAGGAAATTATAACCGCCTTCAATACCGCGCTCCAAAAGAGCCTTGGAATATCCGCACAGATACGAACTGAGATAATAAGTTGCAATATCCATAGAACCTGTTCTCGGAGCTCTGAGTCTTACCGAAAAACAATTATCGACATTAAGCAGAACTTCCGGGATATGATAGCAAGTATACGCAATCGCTTTTTTGCCATCGCTTATTGCCCGCTGCACAAGTTCATTGTTTGCCTCCTGAAGCAGATTCTCAAAATAAATCAGATGTTTCAGATCTTTCATTACAGCACCCCTATTTTAGTTAAAGTCTCCCGTACTCCCTTTACCACCGGTGAAGATTCCGGCAAATTAAATACATTTTCGCCCTGTATATCAAACATAGCGAGATTTGTATCATTCGGAATATAACTGAGAACTTCAACACCGTCGATATTAATATAATCCTTTAAAGACTCGTCCGTCATACGATTAACTATTGCACCGATTTTATCATACATAACAAGATCATCGGCAACACCTTTTATTGTTTTTATTACTTGGCAGCCTTTTTTGCTGGGATCCGTTATTAAGATAAGATGCGTTACTCTCTCCATAACACGTCTGTTAATTTGCTCTATTCCCGCCTCACCGTCAATAACAACATAGTCAAATTCGTCGGAAAGTATGGAGATAACCTCTTTAAGATATGAGTTTATTTTACAATAGCACCCCGCGCTCTCGGGTCTTCCAACAGCAATAAACGAATATCCGTCTGTCTCGACAAGAGCATCGAAAATACGGTACTTGGCTTCGCCTAAAAGCTCAACAGCTCCTCTGGTATCGCCCTCGTCCACGGAAGCTATAATCTCTTTACGAATATCATCAATGGTCATTTTGACGTCTATTCCGAGAGCGGTCGAAAGACCTACTGCCGGATCGGCGTCTATGGCAAGTATCTTTTTATCGGGATACTTTTCTGTAAGGCACCTGACGATAGTAGCCGATAATGAAGTTTTGCCTACACCGCCTTTGCCCGCAACTGCAATAATTGTTGATTTACTCATTTCACATCACCGAAAATTATTATACATCTTTGTTTTAAAGTGTGCAATAAAAATTGTTAACTTTTTGACAACTTTTTCTTAAAAAGAGCGGTGTTGTTAAACACCGCTCTGAAATACGGAACTGAAATCATTCCGAAATCTCAACCGATTCCGAACTAAAGATATCAGACCAATGCGAATAGTATTCAAGCTGCTTTAAAAGCTTTCGCGCCTGAATATACGCATATGCTTTTTTATGGAAATGATCAAGCTCTTTTGACGCTTCTTTAAGTGCCGCTGATTTTGAACGTATCTCTTATTGTTTTAGCATAATACACAAAATACCGTTGTAGTTCAAATTAAATATATTAAATTGTCAATAGAAGTATCCGCCGCAGAGTTGCATTTAGACTTGCAGATAAAAAATCATAAAATAAAAGCGCATAAAAGCATTTACAATATACGGAGGGATAAAGTATAATACCATTGATGTTTCAAAGAGAGGGATTTGGAAAAATGAAAAAGACACTAAGCGGGAAATGGCAATTCAGAAAAGTCGGTGATAAGCTATACAAGGAAGCCACCGTACCCGGCTGCAACTATCTTGACCTGATGGCAAACGGAGATATTCCGGACCCATTTATCGGCCTTAATGAAAAGGATGTATACTGGGTCGGCGAAACAAATTGGGAATACAAAAAGACTTTTGAAATAACCGAAGAAGAATTAAACTGTGATGATATACTGCTGACCTGTGAAATGCTTGATACAATATGTGATGTTTTTGTAAATAATATGCTTGCTTTTTCCGCTAGGAATTGTTTTAAAGCTTACAGCGTATCAATAAAAGAACGTCTTGTCAAAGGCGAAAACGAAATAAGAATATTGTTTCGTTCCCCGGTAAATTATGTTAAAGAAAAATACAAGTCCTGTCCTACTCCCGTAAATTCAAACGGTCAGAACGGTATTGTTCATATACGCAAACCGCAATGCCATTTCGGTTGGGACTGGGGTCCCGTATTGCCATGCAGCGGTATAACAAAGGAAATAAGTCTTGAGTTTGTGAACGGTGCAAAAATTGAATATCTTTTTGCGTCACAAGCGCTCAATGCCGACGGTACTGCCGTTATCTCCGTAAGAGCCGATATAAAGGCATATAAAGATTACGAATGTTCGTTAAAGGTTGTATTGCCGGACGGCAGCACACTTGAAAAAAGCGGCACAGAAGCTGACTTTACAATAACCGATCCCGAGCTTTGGTGGACATACGAATTATCCGGCAAAGCAGAGCAGCCGTTGTACGAAATAAGTGCAGCAGTAGTATCCGGCGGCAAAGAAGTCGATTCCACTTCTAAAAAAATAGGAATCAGAAAAATTGAATTAAACAGAGAAAAAGATGAATACGGAAGAAATTTCCAATTCAGATTAAACGGTGTCCCTCTTTTCATCAAGGGTACAAATTACATACCGCCCGACAGCTTCATAACGAGGTTTACTTCCGACAAGCTCGAATATTTAATTGACACAGCCCTGTTTTCAAATATAAATATGATACGCATTTGGGGCGGCGGATACTATGAAAGCGACAAGTTTTATAATCTCTGTGACAAAAAAGGAATACTTGTTTGGCAAGATTTTCAATTCGCCTGTCAAGCCTATCCGTTCTTTGATAATGACTTTCTTGACAATGTAAAAGAAGAGGTTAAATACAATGTAAAACGCCTCTGTCATCATCCCTCTCTCGCTGTATGGAACGGCAACAATGAAATTGAAGATATGCATATGGCTTGGGTACATATGCAAAAGTATGTCAAATGGACCGAGAAATTCTTCTATCATATACTTGAACCCGAAATAAGAAAATATGACAAAAACACTCCATACACACCCGGTTCGCCTGTAGGTGAATCTCATAACGTCGGAGTAGAAAGCGACAATGTAGGCGACACCCATCTGTGGGGCGTATGGCACGGTTTGAAGCCGATGAATTATTACCGCAAACGTATGACACGTTTTTGCAGCGAATTCGGCTTTGAAAGCCTGCCTGATATGAAGGCTATCGAAAAGTTTGCAAAGCCTTCCGACTACTCCCTTTCGAGCGATGTGTTTAAGTCTCACCAAAAATGTGCCAACGGCAATGACAAAATGATATATTATATAGCATCTAGGTTTAATTTACCAAAGGAGTTCAAGGATTATGTCTATTTGTCACAGGTAACGCAAAACGAATGTATCGCAGATGCCACCGAACATTGGCGCAGAAACAAGGGCAGATGCAACGGTTCAATGTATTGGCAGTTTAATGACTGCTGGGGTGTATGCTCTTGGTCAAGTCTTGATTACTATGGCAATTACAAGGCCTTACAATACGGTGCAAAGCACTTTAATGCGCCGCTCAGCATATCGATTGAGAATACAAGCGACTATATACGTGTTTTTGTGCTGAATGATTTAAACGAAAGCAAAACAGTTGATGCGGAATATGAAATATTTGATTTTGAAAACGGAACTCTTGAAACAAACAAAAAAACATTAACTGTCGGTGCCGTAAAAAATTCTGTTGTTTTTGATTTAAATGTTCCGTTCATTTGCTCGGAATACGATAAAAAAAGAACAGGCATTGCAGTAAGACTTTATGAAAATAGTGCCCTTATTCAGCAAAAAACTGTTCTTTTCTGCCGCGAAAACGAGCTTCGCTTGCCAAAAGCCGAGCTTAAAACTGTTTTTGAGGAAACGGCGGACGGATTGAAGGTTACTGTGTCATCCGACAAATATGCTCGCCTTGTCAAAGTTGAAAGCAGCAAAAGCACTTTGCCGTTCAGCGATAACTTTTTTGACCTGCTTCCGGGTCAGAAAAAGACTGTAACGATTAAAAATGACACGTCTATTTCAACTACCGAGCTTAGGAACAGTATTATGACATATTCCCTCTCGGACATACCATTCAGTATTAATAAGCTTGATACAAAGTTTAAACAGCTCAAGGTCTTTTTATCACCGACAAATATATCAAACGCTATATACCACGGCAGACTTACAAAGGATGCCGAAATTACCGAATAAGCTAAAAAAAGAGTCTCAATGATTGCTTATAGCAACCGTTGAGACTCTTTTTATTCAAGAACAATTTTAAAGCATAACGGCAAAGTCGTTTGCGGAATTTCCATAAGTTTAAGTTCCATATATTTTTCGGTTCGGCTGATTATTATCGGTGAGTGATTACCGAGGAGCTTTACCGAATATACAATTGCGTCCTGCGTTATCTTTTTAAAGTTCTTAATTCTTATTACACCGTCATGTGTCGGTTTCATTTGGAAAACGTAGACCGCTCCGTCCTTATATGTAAAACGAAAATCCTTTTCGGTATACTTTTTTGTCTTATTATCCTTAAAGGAACCGTCCTTTGTATTGACTTTTCCTTCGCCGAAGGTTTTCCACGGAACCGTATCGTATATCCCCTCACCGTTAGTCTTCAGCCAATCGCCGATTTCATTCAAAACCGCAGTTTCTTCATCTGTAATCGTGCCGTCGGGTTTTGGGCCGACATTTAAAAGCATAACACCGTTTTTACTTACAATATCGATTAAATCGCATATAACATGGTATGCCGACTTAAACTTGTTATTTTCGGTATATCCCCATGAATTTTTTGCTATTGAAGTGCAGGTCTGCCACGGTACGGGCGAAATATCTGTCAAAGCTCCCCGTTCAACGTCAAACGTAGCACTTCCCGGAGCAAAAGCCTGAAGCTTATAATTTATCGTAACTTCAGTTCCCCATTCTGCAGCACGGTTATAATAATATGCCGTAAATTTCTTTAAATACGGTTTAAACGCCCTGTTATGTATCCACCAATCGAAGTAAACAACTTTCGGCTTGTATTTATCTATCAGCTCACATATGCGGACAAGCCAATCTTTTAAGAAATCCTCCGTCGGAGGTACAGAACGGCAGTTTGATGTCGTTACACCCATTTTATCGGATGACAGCTCCTTACAATAATAAGCAGGTCCGTAAAAGTCGGCATATCTTTCATCGCACACATCGCTGTCAAATGTTCTGCCCATATTCATAAAGAAATAATGTTCGGCACGATGGTTTGACGCACAAAAGGCAAGTCCGACATTTTCCACAGCCGTTTTCAGTTCTCCGAGAACATCTCGTTCCGGTCCCATATTTACACTGTTCCAACGGTTAAACTCGGTATTATACATGGCAAAGCCATCGTGATGTTCAGCAACCGGCATTACGTATTTTGCGCCGCTGTTTTTAAAAAGCTCCGCCCACTTTTCGGGATTGAAGTTTTCGGCTTTGAACATCGGTATAAAGTCCTTATATCCAAAGTCCTTTTGATTACCGTACTTTTCACGGTGGTGCCGATATGCCGGCTTTGATTTATCATACATCTCACGCGAATACCACTCATTGCCGAATGCAGGTACGCTGTAAATTCCCCAGTGAATAAAGATTCCAAATTTAGCATTCTTATACCATTCCGGTGTTTTATGTTTACATAAAGATTGCCAACTGTCGGTATAAGGTCCCGATTCGATAACGTAATCAATTTGTTTTAAATAATCCTTTTCTGTCATAATTTTTCACCCCCAAAAAATCTCATTGCTCAATATAATACTTTTATGTGAGAGAATCACTATCCTGCGGAAGTGTTTTTTTCGACGAAGAAACGATGTTATTTTTTTGCTCGGGACTTATATTTTCCGCCTGTTCCAAAAGATCGAGGCGGCGATTTATCTTCTTTTGGTTTTCAAGAACAAGATCCATCTTTCTGTGCAAATCATCGATTATAAGTTCACTTTTTAAATTGACTTTAAAATCATTTTCCGCACGCTCTCTGTCCTTGGACTCCTGCCTGTTTTGGCTCATCATAATAAGCGGAGCCTGTACTGCCGCAATACAAGAAAGCACTAAATTCAAAAGGATAAACGGATATGCGTCAAAAGCCTTATCTTTAAGTACTATATTCAGAACCATCCAAATAACCATTATAGCTATAAAGCTGAATATAAACGCCCAACTTCCGGCAAAACGCGCAACAGCATCCGCCGCACGCTGACCGAAAGATAGTTTGTCGGTTTTATCCGAATCCTTAGAAAGCTCGGTGTTGATAAGCTGATGTATCAGTTCCTCATCCGTAAATTCCTTATCCGTAACGTCAAGCAATTCCTTTACTATTCTGCGACGCTCTTTTTTGTTGCTCATAATTTTTAACCCCTTTCACGTTTTCATATATTAATTATACTAAACACCTGTTACGATGCAAGAATTTCTCAACAATCAAAAACCAAACAAGCTTTTTTGGGAAATACAACAATATATTCCAAAAAGCTAATTACTTTCGCGCAACAATAATTATTATTTTATCACATCTTACTTTCAGATTCTACAAAAACAAAAGCTAATAAAACTAAAAAAGGATTTAGCTTATGCTAAATCCTTTTATGGTCGGAGTGACAAGACTTGAACTTGCGGCCCCTAGACCCCCAGTCTAGTGCGCTACCAACTGCGCCACACCCCGATAAATCGTATGCTTTTTTACTGCCCGAATATATTAACATAATACGGGGGATTTTGCAAGCCCTAAATTATATTTTTTATTTTAAATCCGATTACCTTTTTTTCTTCCGCATAATTAAAATTATAACTGCGGCAATAATAACAAGAGCCAATGAAACTATCAGCGATATGATAAGCGCTTTACGGCTTTTGGAAGAATGTTTTACCGGAGTACCGGCAGAAGTTTCGTCCGGCAATACATTGTTAATGTCTTCGGCAATCGACTCAGGTGAAAAATATGAATCATTACTTGAAAAATCGGTACTTTCCCTAACAGAATCTGTATTCTTACCGTCCGCAACAACAGATGTGTCAACACTGTTTTTATCAGACAAAGCATTAAACGAAATAGCAGGAGAAACCGACTTTTCGTTGGCTATGAGGGACGAATTTACATCATACAGTCTATACTCGGATACCGAAAAATCCGACAATGTAACTTTGTCACCGCTCGACGAAAACTTTATTGTTGCCAAATTTTCCCCATTACTTAAAGCGTTGGCCGAGGCAAAAACGAAACGAACAGTATTGCCTTTATTTTGATAGTCCGGATTTATAAGCATCATACACCTTTCGGAGTCCGTCGAATAATCAACAAGTTTAAGCTTGTCGCTGTTATATACTAAATTCATACTGCCGCCGCATACCTCGTTACCGTTATCGATAAATCCAAGATAAACCGTATATTCGTTACTTACGGTTTCAACTATATTTACGGATGCGGTATTATCCACCGCAAAGGCACAAAAAGAAAATGTACAAAGCATAATTGCAACAAGCAAAACAGAAACAGTCTTTTTCATTATATCACCACATTTATAATAGCATAAATTTTTCAAAAAAATACAAAAAGAAGAAGTCTGCCCGAATTAACGAACAGACTCAGCGAAACATATATATTTAATTTATGTTAAAATTATGCCTGCTCTTCTTTCATCTTTGCAAAGCACTCGCTACAATAAACAGGACGATCATCTTTGGGCTGGAAAGGAACCTTTGCCTCGCCGCCACAACGTGCACAAGTTGCTGTGTACATCTGTCTATCGCCTTTAGCAGCGTTCTTTCTTGCATCGCGGCAAGCCTTGCATCTCTGGGGCTCGTTTACAAAGCCTTTTTCAGCATAGAACTCCTGCTCACCTGCTGTAAAAACGAACTCTTTACCGCATTCCTTACAAATAAGGGTTTTGTCTTCGTACATTTTGCTACCTCGCTTGAAAAAAATTATTTTTACCCTAAGCGGAATTGCACCGCCGCAAAAATGCTCTCCTAATGAGAAAAGGGCTTTTGATGAAGTATTAATTACCGCCTTAGTTATACTTCTTCAGCTTTCGCCTAACCCTTTGAAGCGCATTGTCAACGGATTTGGATGAAGAACCGAGTTTTTGGGCTATTTCGCCATAGCTTAACCCGCTAAGGAATAATTTTAAAATGCTGCGTTCTCTTTCGGAAAGCTGTGTTTCGATAAAGCCAAAAAGCCTGTCACATTCTTCTTTAACAACAAGACCGTCATCATAAGAAAGCTCCGGCACAGATAAAAGCTCTGTTTCCAAAGGAACCAAAAGGTCACGACGCACACTTTTGCCGCCTGACGCTTTTTTTACAGCCGAAATGATTCTGTTACGTATGCAAACCGAGGCATAAGTTCTGAATGACGCGCCACAATCATTTTTATAGGAACGCGCGGCAGACAAGAGCCCTATCATACCCTCCTGAAAAAGATCGTCGGAATCGACGCCGACAGCTCCGGAAAACTTAGAAGCCTCACGACGCACATCGGGAATCATTTTTGATACAAGCAGAGATAAAGCTTCATTATCGCCTGAAGACGCCAGCTTGACCAACCTCAGAAGATCATCATTATCAGTCAAAACAGGCACACCCCTTGGCTAAACATTGCTAATAAAACTGCAAGCTTAATTATTATAGCATATTTTAAGCATTTGTCAACCACACTTTTTGTGTACATTACACAACGCGAGCAATAATGACAAATTTTACATATAAAATAACACGCCGCGACAAATGCGACGTGTTATTTCAATTATTTAAAGTAAAAAACATTAAGCAAAACCGTAAGTGTTGTTGCCACCATAAGCACAGCCAATACTATGGCTATAACACGAACAGCCCATTTCTTTTGCATCATTTTCAGAATCTTCCTTTAATTCTTAATACCGAGTATTTTTTCCATATCGTCGCTTATCTTATCGGTAACAGTCTTAGCCTCATCGCGCGTGTTGCCTACTGCCGTAATATAAATCTTTATCTTCGGTTCTGTTCCCGACGGGCGAACTATTACGCTGTTGCCGCCCTCAAGGGTGTATGCAAGCACATTTGATTTCGGCAGAGTAATCTTAGCCTTCTCGCCTGTTTTAAGATTTGTCTCGATGCTTGCCTCATAATCCGAAGATGTTATGACATCCATACCCGCAATATTTTTAAGGCCGTCAGCGCGAAGTGAATCCATCATTTCAGCCATCTTTTTCATTCCCGCGGCACCTTCAAAGCCGAAATTGAGAAGAGTATTAAGATAAAGGCCGTACTTCTTGTATATGCTCTGCATAAAGTCATAAAGACTCATACCTTTAAGCTTATAGTATGACGCCATTTCACAAACAAGCATCGAAGCTACAACGGCATCCTTATCTCTGGCATGTGAGCCGCGGAGATAGCCGTAGGATTCTTCCATACCGACTACAAAACGGTCAGCCTCATTTTTACTTTCAAGCTTTGTAACAAGCTCACCTATATATTTAAATCCGGTAAGCAAGTTTGCCGTAGTTGCGCCGTGGGCAGCAGCAATGGCCGAGATAAGCGGAGAAGTAACTATTGTTTTAACAACGACAGGATCTTTCGGAAGTTTATTTTGCTCAGTAAGAGTTTCAAGCAAATATTCTGTAAACATTGCTCCCACTTCGTTACCGGTCATAAGCTTATATTCGCCGTCGTCAAGCACAGCAATGCCAAGTCTGTCGCAATCGGGATCGGTTGCAACAAGAAGGTCTGCCTTTTTTGTTTTTGAAAGGTTTATTGCACACTCAAAGGCCTGTTTGATTTCGGGATTGGGATACGGGCAGGTCGGGAAGTTTCCGTCAGGCAATTCCTGTTCAGGAACAACGGTTACATCCTCTACGCCTATCATTTTAAGGATTTTGCGGACAGGCTTGTTTCCGGTGCCGTTAAGCGGAGTATAAATTACCGAGAGTCCCGCTTTTTCACATATGCCGGGATTGACTCTTGCTTTCAGCACTTCGGTAAAGAACGACTCATAAACCTCATCGCTGATATATTCAATTTTTCCGCTCTTGACGCATTCTTCAAAGTCGGCGGTTTTAACGCCCGAGAACATATCAACACGGCTTATAAACTCATAGGTTTTGGCGGCGGCTGCATCGGTCATCTGATAGCCGTTTGGGTCGTAGCACTTATAGCCGTTGTACTTTGAGGGATTATGACTTGCGGTTATGATTATGCCCGAACTGCAATGAAGCTTGCGAACCGCATATGACAGCATCGGCGTCGGTACAAGTTCACGATAGATATATACCTTAATACCGTTAGCGGCAAGCACCGAAGCCGCAGAACGTGCAAATACATCCGATTTTATACGCGAATCATAGGCAATGGCAACGCTCGGCTCTTTAAACTCGCTGTTAAGATAATCCGAGAGGCCCTGTGTTGCCTGATTAACGGTATAAACATTCATTCTGTTTGTACCGGCTCCTATAACTCCGCGCAGACCTGCCGTACCGAATTCAAGATTTTTATAAAATCTGTCGAGAATCTCATCCTGATTTCCCTCAACTGATTTAAGCTCCGGAATAAGGTCTTTATCATTCACGGCATTTTCGCACCATAATTTATAAAGAGAGTTAATATCGTTCATAATAATACCTCCTTAGAATTCATCACTTATATTATAATATCTTTTTTTATCAAAGTAAATAACAACATTTGTGAAAACTCACGTTATATGTTACAATTAATACCGAACTTTTGCAGAAATAAAAAGAGTGGTTATAATGCTTGATAAAATGCTGAAATCTCCTTCTGTATGGGAAAAATTAAAAGACGCCGACCTTCCGATAGTTTGCTACGGAACCGGAAACGGCGCCGATAAAATATTTGACGAATTTGAAAGACTGGGTATAAAAATATCTGCCGTTATGGCAAGTGACGGATTTGTCAGGGACAGAAGCTTCCGCGGATTTAAAGTTAAAAGTCTCTCTGACTGCGAAAATGAATTCGGCGATTTTTACTGTGTAATATGCTTCGGTTCTCAGCTTAAATCGGTCACCGATAACATTAAAAGCGTTGCGGCAAAGCACAAAACTTTTGTACCGAGCGTGTCGGTTTACGGAAACGGCATAGCAAACAGAGACTTTTTTGAACGCAACAAAAGCCGCATCTGTAACATTTATTCGCTGCTTGCAGACGAAAAATCCAAAGATGTGTTTTTTAAGTTTGTCAATTTTGAATACAGCGGAGACTTAGACATACTTCTATCCTGTGAGAGCGATAAAGAAGAAGTGTTTAGCGATATATTAAGGCTCGGCAAAAACGAAAATTACCTTGATCTCGGTGCTTATAACGGCGACACAATAAAGGAATTTTTGCATTTCTCCGGCAACGAATACGGCAGTATAACAGCTGTCGAACCTGCTCCGCGAAATTTTAAAAAGCTTATGGAATACACAAAAAGTATGAGCAATATAACTCTTGTGAACAAGGGCATTTGGAGCGGAGAATTGACTATGGGTTTTGCGGGAAAAGGCGGCAGAAATTCATATCTTTTAAATGCCGCACAAGCAAAGACAGATACTGTTTCGGTGGATGAAATTTCAAAGAGCGAAAGCATTACATATATAAAAGCGGATATCGAAGGAGCGGAAAGCGAAATGCTTGACGGAGCCGAAATTACGCTAAAAAGGTTGAAGCCCAAACTCAACATTGCGGCATACCACAGAATCGAAGATATATTTATTTTGCCCGAAAAAATACTCGAGGTAAATCCCGAATATAAAATATACTTCAGACATCATCCGTATATTCCCGGATGGGATACAAATTTTTATTGTGTTTAAACAATTTAATTTTGTTATTTTGCCAAAAGCAGCCTGTATATCATATGACATACGGGCTGCTTTTGATTTTATTTTTGATTTTTCGTTTTTCTCAAGTAATCTTCAAGAATTATAACTGCAGAAACAGCGTCAACAACTGCCTTACGCTTTTTACCACGGGTATTTGTGGCGTTCAGCGCATTATGCGCCGAAACGGTAGTCAATCTCTCGTCTTCAAAATCTATCGGAAGATTAATCCTTTCCGAAATAAGCTCTGCCAGTTGCCGACAAGCCTCGGCACGAAAGCCCTCTGAACCGTCCATATTTTTCGGAAGCCCCAATACTATTTTTTCAGCCTTTTTTTCTGTGGCTATTTCAGTTATCTCATCTGCCAAAGCGCCGCTGTCGCGCTCGACAATAACCTTAACGGGTGACGCCAACATACCGAATTTATCGCAAACGGCAATTCCGGTTCTGACATCGCCGTAATCAACCGAAAGTATTACCATGGTTCAACCTTTCCGACTATCTCGGACACACTCTTATACCCGTTTTGGTCGAGATAATTGTTTATACCGTCTATAATTTTAAGCGGTGCGAATGCGTCTGTAAAGCTTGCGGTACCGACCTGAACCGCACTCGCTCCGGCTAAAAGCATCTGTACGGCGTCCTCCCACTTTGTTATACCTCCGAGACCGACAACGGGAATTTTAACCTTGGATGCGGTTTGCCAAACCATACGAAGTGCCACGGGAAAAACCGCCGCACCTGACATCCCGCCCGTATTATTGCGAAGAAGCGGTCTTTTAGTGTTTATATCAATAATCATTCCGGTAAGCGTATTTATAAGAGAAACGGCATCTGCACCGGCACTCTCTGCGGCAAGAGCCATTTCAGTTATGTCGGTTACGTTAGGCGTAAGTTTTACCATGAGCGGCTTTTCGGTTACTTTTTTGACAGCCGACGTTATCTTTTCGACGCTCGCGGCACTTGTTCCGAAAGAAGCTCCGCCCTCTTTAACATTAGGACACGAAATATTAAGCTCAATCATATCCACACTCGTACCGTTAAGCCTTGATACGGTTTCAACGTAATCTTCTTCTGCGCTTCCTGCAATGTTAGCGATTATAACGGTACCTGACTTTTCCAAAAAAGGCAAGTCATCTTTTATAAACGCGTCAACACCCGGATTTTGAAGTCCGACGCAGTTGAGTATACCTGACGGCGTTTCACAAACTCGCGGAACAGGATTTCCCGGGCGTTCTTTCAGCGTAGTCCCCTTGCAAGATATACCTCCGAGGCGCGAAATATCATAAAGACGGGCATATTCCTGCCCAAATCCGAAAGTTCCGCTCGCTGTAATTACGGGGTTTTTAAAATGAACTCCGGCTATATTAACACCTAAATCAGCCATCAGAATACGACCTCCTCGGAATCAAAAACGGGTCCGTTTTTGCAAACATGTTTCATATGCTCGCCGTCTTCATCGCGAGTCTTTTGTGCACAGCAAAGGCAAGCACCTATTCCGCACGCCATACGCTGCTCCAGCGAAACGTAGCACTTAATGTTTTTTTCCTTACAGAGCGCGGCAACGCTTTTTAACATTGGTGTGGGTCCGCAGGCATAAACTACGGCATTTTCGCCGTTTTGAACCATATTTTTAAGCACATCGGTAACAAAGCCTTTTGCGCCTAGGGTACCGTCGTTTGTTGTAATTTCCACCCGCTTAGCGACAGACTTAAACTTATCTGTAAGTATTGCATTTTCTTGGCTTCTGAAGCCGAGAATCACCTCTGCATCGCTGCCGTATTCTTTTGCGGCACCGAGCATAGGGGGGCAGCCTATACCTCCTCCGATAAAAATTCCGCGTTTTGTTTTATCGGGGAAAAATCCGTTGCCGAGAGGTCCTAAAATATCAAGCTCGTCCCCTGCTTTTCTCTCCGACATCCATTTTGTTCCGTCTCCGCGGACTTCAAATACGATTGTTATTGTACCGTTTTGCTTGTCAATTTCAGAAATTGAAATCGGGCGGCGCAGAGTCTTTTCTCCGCATAAGACATTTACAAATCTTCCGCACCAGCTTTCTTCGGCGAGCTCCGGGCAGGAAATAACAAAGCTGAAAGTTGTATTATTCAGTTTTTCGGTAGACAGGATTTTATACGATTTTTGAAACATAAATCATTCACCTATAATTATAGCTTGCAAACCTTTATTTCTTCAAGAATATTGTTATTTTCGAGGCACTTTGCAAATGCAAAGGCAGTATCAACCGACGGAAGCACCGGAATACGGCGCAAAAGAGCGGTACGACGTATGCGAATGTCGTCCTCATTCACCTTAGGCCCCTGCTCCGCAGTTGAAACAACATATGATAATTTATTATTCTTAATAAGCGACATTGTATTCGGCTCGCCCTCATGTATTTTACGCACGGAATTTGCCGCAACATGGTTCGAATTTAAAAGCTTAGCAGTATTGGATGTAGCATATATCTTAAAGCCCTGTTTTAAAAATTCACCGGCAAGCATAACGCTGTCCCTCTTATCGGTATCGGCAACGGATACAAGCACTCCGCCTGTGCGCTTTATACGCATTCCCGAAGCTATCAAGCCCTTCAAAAGAGCTTCGTCAAATGTATCTGCTATGCCCATGACTTCACCCGTTGACTTTTCGGTATCGCCTATCTGAACATCGGTACCCTGAAGTTTTTCGAAGCTGAACACCGGTACTCTGACAAAATACCTTGTAGGCTCCGGTAAAATACCACATCCCATACCGATATCACCGAGCGTCTCGCCGAGCATAAGCCGCGTAGCCATGGCAACTATCGGCAACCCAGATGCCTTAGTCATAAACGGCACGTTTCGCGTTGCCACGACGCTTGCCGACGAAACATAAACTTCGTTATCATATATAACAAACTGGATATTTATAAGCCCTTTAAATTTAAGTTCTTTGCAAAGCTTTTCGGTATATTCGTATATCTTTGCTTTATCTGATGAAGTAAGCGTTATCGACGGAAAAACCGTAGTAGTGTCGCCGGGATTTACACAGGCCTTTTCAATATGCTCGCAAATTCCCGGAACCAGTATATCGCTGCCATCGGACAGGACATCCACCTCGGCACCCTTACCAATCATAACGTGTCGGTTATTTGTGTGACGTATACCGAGATCATCAAGGATATCAAATAACTCGATTTTGTTTTTTAGTCTGCGGTGAGCCTCGTCATCCGAACCGAAAACCTTAACGCCTAATGAACGAAGCATTTCGGCTTTTCTGACGGCGTTACCACCGCCGAACGGCAAAACAGCTCCGTACGGTTTTTCGGTGAGCACAACATTTCTGACATCTTCGTCTGTAATGGGGTCAAGATAAAGTGTATCGGCAACTCCCGGATCTGTGGAAACAGCCGCAGGATTATTATTAAGCAAAATAGTGGAGTAACCGAAGTCCTTAAGTGTATTTATACAGTTTACCACCGCATAATCGCGGTCTGTTCCAAGACCTATGGATGTAGGGCCGGAACCCACTACGAGGATTTTCTTTTTCGATGTCGGGTGCGCTTTTCCGAACATTGCGGCTTCGTTATCCTCGTCAAACGAAGAATAGAAATAGGGCTTTTTAACGTCAAATTCGGCTGCGCAAGTGTCTACGGTGTTATATCCTGCAGCTATGGGTGCCGAAATCTCCTCACCGGTTATTTTTTCAATTGTACTGTCGAGAAAACCGAGAGTTTTTGCACGGAAATACAAATCACCCGAAAAGCCGTTACCGAGAGATGTTTCCGTATCGGCTATATTCTTGAGCTTAGTTAGATAATAATTATCTATTCTTGTAAGAGACTGTATTTCAGCAAGGTCAAATCCGCGTCTTATAGCTTCGTAAACAGCAAAAATTCGCTCATCATCGGAGCCTAACAGCAGCTCCTTTATCTCATTGTCGGTTTTTTGCTTCATTTTTGGCATTGATACAGATTCGGTACGCGGATTCATCGAGCGTATCGCTTTCATAAGAGCCAACTCAAACGAAGTGCCGATTGCGAGTGCCTCACCCGTAGCCTGCATAGTTCCGCCGAGCTTTCTGGTGGCGGCATCGAAGTTTTCAAAAGACCATCTCGGAACCTTTACGGCACAATAATCAATGGCAGGTTCATTTGCCGCTGTGGTAACGCCTGTTATATCGTTTTTGATTTCGTAAAGTTTATATCCGAGAGCAATTTTGGCAGAGACCTGCGCTATGGGATAACCCGTAGCCTTTGAAACAAGAGCGGTAGTACGGTTAAGCTGTGGCTCAACTGCCAAAACCATATACTCGCTGCCATCCGAATTTATTGCAAAACGGACATTGCAGCTTCCTTCAATATTTAAATAATCGGCTATTTTTCTTGCGGCTCTGCGAAGCCTTACGGTTTCGCTGTCTGTAAGAGTCTGCGCAGGAATAACAACAATACTGTCGCCGGAATGAATGCCGACGCTGTCAATATTTTCGGTACTGCTTACGCTTATGCAGTTGCCGAAGGAATCGCGCATTGCGACAAATTCCACTTCTTTATAATCATCGACGCATTTTCTTACGTATACCTCGTTTACAAGAGACCGCTCGGCACAACTGCCGAAGCCTGACAAAATATCATCTGCATTTTCGCAACGTATCGGCTCTGAAAAATCAGGCGTGAATGCCGGACTTATAAGTACGGGAAAACCGATTTCACCGGCGAATGTCACACATTCCGCATCTGTCGGCAACACCTTTGCGGATACATACGGTTCGCCCACATTTTCAAGAGTATCTCGAAGAGCCTGCTCGTTTCTTATTGCCTTTATGGTTTCCGGCTTAATTCCGAGAAGCTTGGTACCGTGCTCATCAAGATAACCGTTTTGTAAAAGCTCAAGGCAAATTTCGAGCCCCGCTTCTCCTCCCGTGGTGCCGATAATGGCATCGGGACTTTCTTTTTCAATTATTTTCTTTACTGTTTCGCCGTTTAATGGCTCAATATAAACTGTATCCGCAACATTTTTATCTGTCATTATTGTATCCGGATTTGAGTTTACCGAAACTACTGAAATGCCCTCTTCCTTCAACGCTCTGCAAACAGATACAGCCGAATAATCATATTCAGAGGAAGAGCCTATAACCACAGGGCCGGCTCCGAGAACAAGTATTTTTGAATATTTATTTTCTGTCATAACTCATTCCCCCATCATATCAACAAAGCGGTCAAATATCCAGGATGTACTGCTGTCGCGGTCGCTGTCCGGTGTAAACTGGACCCCGAAACCGTTGAAATTTTTGTACTCAAGTCCCTCACAGGAGCCGTCGTTGACATTTATCATTGTAATATCGGCTTTATCGGCACTGATGCTCGAAACTTCAACCGAATAGCCGTGATTCTGCTCTGTAACCATAAGCTTTCCGGTAGGTTTTATAACTACAGGCTGATTTGAACCGCGGTGCCCTTGCGGCATTTTTTCAATTTTAAAGTCTTCCGAAAGAGCCAGCATCTGATGGCCGAGACCTATTCCGAACATCGGAACACCGAGTTTTTTAAACTCCTTGATATTTTCTATAAGCTTGGGGTTATCGTCAGGATCGGCAGGACCGTCGGAAAGGAAAATACCGTCCGGTGAAATGTTCTTTAACTGCTCAGCCGTAAAGTCAGCCGGGACGACGGTCAAACTACAGCCTCGTGACAAAAAGCCGTCAAGAGTTCTGCGCGGTGAACCGTAATCAATCACCGCAACATTGCATTTCGGATTTTCCGCCGTGAATTTCTGCGGCTCTTTTACGGTAACAGCCTCAACCGCCCCGGAAATTGTATAATTCTTGATATTTTTAATAAGCACGTCAAAATCATTGAGATTGTCGGTTATAGCGCCCTTCATATAGCCTTTATCGCGGACGGCGCGCGTAAGACGGCGTGTATCAATACCGCTGATTCCTACTATGCCGCACTCTTTTAAATAGCTGTCAAGCGTTTCTTCGCCGAGATCGCCGGTGTCGCACCATTCACGCACAACATAGCCGCTTGCCATTATTTTTGAACCGTTTTCTCTTTTTTCTATGCCTCTGTTGCCTACAAGAGGATAGGTTTGCGCCACTATCTGACCGTAATATGTCGGGTCTGAAAGCAGCTCTCCGTAAGAAGCCGTACACGTATTGAAAACAACTTCCCCTAAAGCTGTTCCCTCTTTACCCATAGAAATTCCGTTAAATACGGTTCCGTCAGCCAAAACAAGGTAAGCCTTTTTATTTTTCATATAAATCACCCTTTATAAAACGGAATTGATTTCGTCCCTCATTCTGATAGCTTCTTTACGTGCGGCAACGGCATAATCTTTTTCATCGAAGCCGCCTTTTTTGTATGCGCACATTATACCTCTTGAGGAATTTATTACGGCTCCGCGTCCGTTCTCATCAAACGCACCTGCAATATCTTTGGCGGCTCCGCCCTGTGCACCGTAACCCGGTACAAGGAAAAATGTGTGCGGCATTTCTTTGCGAAGACTTGAAAGTTGTTTCGGATAAGTTGCTCCGACGACCGCACCGACACACGAGTATCCGTAATCCGTTATAGAATCCTTACCCCAGTTCTCGCACATTTCACCCATAGTTTCGTAGACGGTTTTGTCGCCGAGCAATCTGTCCTGAAGCTCACCGGAGGATGGATTAGAAGTTTTCACAAGCACAAAAATACCTTTGTCCTCTTCCTTGCAAATATTTAAAAGAGGATTTATACCGTCGCTTCCGAGATAACCGTTAACCGTGAGGGCATCGGCGGAAAAGCTTTCAAAGGTTTTACCGAAAGCCTCTGTTTTACCGATATGTGCGGCGGCATACGCCTCCATGGTAGTGCCGATATCATTTCTTTTACCGTCGGTTATTACAAACAGGCCTTTTTCTTTTGCGTAAGCTATTGTGTCATAAAGTGCTTTTACTCCTTGCCACCCGTACATTTCATAATAGGCGCATTGCGGCTTTACGGCCGCCACAACATCGCAAAGAGAATCTATAAGCCCTTTGTTAAATGTCAAAAGCGCATCTGCCGCAGCCTCAAGCGTATCTCCGTATTTCTCACGCGAGTCTTTTTTTATAAACTCGGGAACGTAGTCAAGCTTCGGGTCAAGCCCTGCCACAGTAGGATTTTTCTTTTCGTCAATTGCACGGATAAGTCTGTCAAAAGCCATTTGTCAATCTCCTAAATCATTATATACTATTCTGCCGCTGAGAACGGTCATTTTTACCTTGCCTTGAAGCTCACGGTTTTTAAAGATGCAGTTTTTGGATTTACCGTGAAGCTTATTTATGTCTACTGTAAATTTTTCACTTTCATCTATCAAAATAATGTCCGCAGCACTTCCCTTTTTTAACGTGCCTATCGGTCTGTTTAAAATCTCGGCCGGTTTACACGCCATTTTATCAATAAGCTCATAAAGACTGATAAGTCCCGACGCAACAAGCGCGGTATATGAAGCGGAAAAAGATGTCTCCATACCTATAACGCCGTTGGGAGCTTTGTAAAAATCTGCCTTTTCTTCCGGTGAATGAGGTGCGTGGTCGGTTGCAATTACATCTATTACGCCGTCAATAAGCGAGTAGAGAACGGAAAACTGGTCCACGGCACTGCGAAGCGGCGGATTCATTCGATAATCCGCATCCTTTAACAAAAGCTTTTCATCGTTAAATATAAAATAATGCGGACAAGTTTCAGCAGTTACATTAAATCCGTTTCTCTTTGCGGAGGCTATAAGAAGTGCTGAATTGCCCGTACTGACGTGACAAATATGCAACCGTGCATTTTTGGGGGCTGACATTAAAAGGGCTGTCTCGCGCGCAGTTCCCACGTCTTCTGCCGAAACCGGTATCTGAGGCATATTAAGGTCTTTTGCAACATCGCATTCATTCACAATGCCGTCGCGTGAAATTGTTTTTTCTTCGCAATGGGCAAAAACAGGCATATCGAGTCTTGCTGCCTCTTTGAGCGCTTCACGCATAAGCTCTGCGGTTTTAACCGGAACGCCGTCATCCGAAAAAGCGCAGCAACCGGCTTCTTTTAAAGCCTGCATATCGGTGAGCTTTTCACCGTTTTCGCCGACGGAAACGGCACCTATTGGGAGAACGTGAGCATCGGCATTAGCCGCTTTTTCAAGTATATATTTTACCGTTTCTATGTTATCGCATACCGGTTTTGTATTAGGCATGGCGCAAACCGTTGTCACGCCGCCCGCCGCCGCCGCACGGCATCCGGAAATTATATCCTCTTTATATTCAAGACCCGGGTCACGCAAATGCACGTGTAAATCAATAAGCCCCGGTGCCAAAACAAGCCCCGAAGCATCAATGATATTATCGGCAGAGCAGCTTAAAGCCTTGCCAAAATCGACAATCTTACCGTCGACGACAAGAACGTCGCCGACAGTATCAAGCTTTTGTGAAGGGTCTATAACGTGTGCATTTTTAAACAGCAAATTGCCCATAAAAACTCCTTTGATTATTGAGCTTTGGTAGCCTCTGCGGCTTTTGTGGCCTCGGGAGCTTTTGTCGTCTCAGCAGCCGCCTTTGTTGTTTCTGACGGCTTAGTGCTGCCGTCGGTTGTCTTTTTGGTCTCTCCCTCGATCTTGCCATCCTTACTTCCGCCGCCGGAGCAAGATGTACAATAGCCCGGCATATTGCTCTTTGAGAACCAGCCGGTTGCGCGACTCGAACATCCGCTGCCCGCAAGCAAGCCCGTCTTTGTACAATACTCTTTTTGCTCAACAATAGATGAGAATTTTGTAAAATCTTTAGAAGCGAGTCCTTTATGAACTCTGTTCAAAACCTCATCAAATATTTTACCCGCCGGATTGCCCGAAACATAATTCGAAAGCTGCTTAGGAGTATCGCAGCCATACCAAACTGCAGCTACATAATACGGTGAACCTCCGCAGAACCAACGATCCTTATCCTCGGTTGTGGTACCGGTTTTCGCAAACAGTTTCATATTGTTAAGGCCGTAATTGCGCGCGGTAGCTTCACCTGCCGTATCGGTAACAACGGTTTGCAGAAGCTCATTCATAATATCCGCAGTATCCTGAGACATAATCTGATCGCCATCGGTCTCGTCATGTTGAAGGTATACCATAGTACCGCTTGAATTTGTAACCTTATAGTAACAGTACGGGTCGTAATATTTACCGCCGTTTCCGAAGGTGGCATATGCGGCTGCCATCTGAAGAGTTGATACTCCCTTACTTGTACCGCCTACGGCAAGCGACGAGGCGTTCTTATCAACATCATAGAGATGATCGAGTCTGAATTTGCCGTTGGCATACTTAAAGCTCAATTCATAACCCATCTTTTTAAGAAGCTGCGCCGGTACGGTATTGTAAGACTTACAAATAGCTTTTTGTACGTTTACATACGAATCGGGAGAACCGGGATCATTACCGTAGTTGACGGGACCCACTCCGCCGTCGCTGTAATAGTGAGGAATACCATAGTTCTTAACTCTTGTGCTCCAATAAGCATATTTTTCCTCTATTGCCGGTGTGTAAACAGAGAGAGGCTTTATTGATGAACCGGGCTGCCTATACGAATTTGCCGCACGGTTAAGTCCGCGGTTTTCGGTCTTTTCTCCAGCTCCGCCTATCATACCAAGCACTCTGCCGCTGTAATCCATAATTGTCATAGCCGACTGAGCATCGGGAACATTTTTATTATAGGACGGGAATGATATTCTGTTTACATATACGTTTTCGAGAATATTCTGAACATTCATATCCACAGCGGAGTAGATGCGAAGTCCGCCCGAATAAATGAGCGTAGACGCCTGCGGCTTTGTATAGCCGTATTTATCCATAAGGTCTGAGATAACTTTTTGAATAACGTAATCGACATAGTAGCTCTGAATGGTGGTAGTGGTCTGCTGCTGAGCGCTTGTAAGGTTTTCGCTCGGCACATAGCCCTCACTGTTCGTGAACACCATTGTGTAATTTATTGCTTCATTATACTGGTCTTCTGTTATTTTGCCCTGCTTAAGCATATTGTCAAGACAGACCTTTTGACGTTTTTTGTTTTCTTCGGGATGAATAAGCGGATCATATTTTGACGGAGATTGAGTTATTGCCGCCAAAGACGCACACTCCGCAAGATTAAGGTCCTGTACATTTTTTCCGAAATACTTTTCGGAGGCGGTCTGTACGCCATAACAGCCGTGGCTCATATAGACCGTATTCATATACGCCTCAAGTATTGTCTGCTTAGAGGCATTTTTCTCAAGGTTCAGCGCAGACAGTATTTCATAAAATTTACGATTTACGGTTTTGCCGTTTTCTCCCGTAAGATTTTTAATAAGCTGTTGAGTAAGGGTCGAACCGCCCTGCTTGAAGTGGTATTTAACCGCCGACGATAATGTTCTGAACCAATCGACACCGCCGTGATCGTAAAAACGCTTATCCTCAAGTGCAATATACGCATTCGCAAGATTTTGCGGTATAACACTTTCATCCGGATTTTCGCTGTATGTTACCCAAACTCGGTTTTGTTCACCGTGAAGGCGCGAAAGCTCCGTGACTTCGTTGTTTGTGTCATACGCATATATAATTGTGGTTTGATCTTGATTCTCTTTATATTCCTCAAGATTTATCTTACTGTCGCCGTTTACGTAAGACACCATAAACACAAGAAGATATAAGCATACAAAAACCGCGGTAAGCAAAAAGGTAAAAAGAACCGACAACAAAACCGTTGCGCCCTTACTGCGTTTTTTTCTGTTTTTAGGTACTCTCTTTGTGACTGCGCGTCGCTTTTGAGTCATATTTTAAAGTCCTCCGTTTAAAAGATCGGATACGATATAACTATACTGATTTATTGTAACACAAACCGTTGATTATTTCATCATAATTTTGAAAAAATATTATATTTTTCCTATTCTTGTCAAAAATAATATACGGAAGTGAATAAAATGAAAAAAGCCTTACTTAAATGTATCGCCGCATCGGTGGCTGCTCTGACTTTATTAGGTGCAGTAACAGTAATAATTTTAAAATCTCCTAAAAAGAAAAGCAGCTTTACGGAAAGTGAAGAAACTACCGTTGCAGCACTTTACACCATAACCGACTATAACGGTAAAATAGCTTTATTTAAACGCGGATACTCTATGCCGGTGGAAATCTTTGACGTAAATACAAATTCCCTGCCGCAAAGCGACAGGGAGCTTATAATAGTAGGTGTTACGGCTTATTCCGATGAAGAAGCACAAAAGCTTGTAGAGGATTACACAAGCTGAATTTCAATTTTTACACGTTTTTTATCAGAGGGTAATTTTATTTCAAATGTTCCTTTGCTCCGCTCGTTAAAAACGGCTTTTTCTCCGTCAACTGTTACCACATAATTATTTTTGTCATTCATAACAACAAGCATTATGCTGTCTTTACCGTTATAATGCGAAACGTCTGCGGAAAAATGAGTGAAATCGTTTTCGAAGCTGTAATTTTCACAAAAGCTGTCAAAGCCGAGATTAAACGTGCCCGCCTTAAAGTATGCAGAAGCCCAAATGTTCACGGGAGCGGAAAGGCCTCCGAAATTATGGAACCATCCTCCTCTGCCCGTAGTTATCGAAAGCATTTCAAAAGTATAGTACGAATACTCCACCTCACGCTTCCACGAATCGAGCGCGACCTTGGCTATTTTATATGCAAAATCAGCCTCACCTATATCTAACATGGTTTTCCAAACAAACCATTGATGCGAAAACCATACGTTGCCGTTCCAATAGCCGTTAGTGGCATAATAGCCGGCCTTCATATTAACGGCGCTTATACCGACCTTGCTCATCATCTCATCTTCGCTTTCCAAATGAGACAGAATTCTGCCAGTCTGCTCGTCCGTAGTTATTCCGGCTATAAGAGGATATATACCGTCCATGGTCTTATTCATATTTTCGCCCGAATCAGAGCGCAGTTGTTCTTTTGCTTCGCCGTTTTCATCGTGAATTACATATGAGTAATACCCCGCCTCATCATCCCACGCATATTTCTGAAGCCCATTTGATATTCTCTTTATATCTTCCGAATAGGCTTTTACATCTTCGGATTTACCGAGATGCTCTGCTATCACGGAAAGAAGCTTTGCCGTTCTTATAACCTGAGAAGAAGAAATACACGGTGCGGTTTTAAGCTGCAAATTATTTTTGTACATCAGAACTTGAGGCGGAAGATCGTCCATACCGGAACAATTGTAAAAATACTCAAATGTAGTTGTAAGACCGCTCTTAAATTTAGCGGTGGTTGAACCGTTTATTTTTCCCGCAAGGAAATCATAAAACATCTTTGCCCGGTCGTAATAATCATACAGCTCGGATTTATCAGATGCTTTTTGGAGCATTTCATAATATTGATAAAGATGGACGGGCACAGGAGAACCATGCAACAAAAACGCATAGTCCTTATTATCCTTATCGCTCAAATACAAATCGAGGATATAATCCGCTATTTTCGGTGAAAATTCAAGCATATCAAGCCCTATAAAGCCCGAATCCCATGTGTAAAAGGAATCCCACCTCTTGCCGGGAGTGTGATGTATAACATATTCTCCGTGATGATAAAGCGGATACACGGTGTTTTGGAACATTGCAGCTCGCAAAAGGCGGTTTGAAAACTCATATTTTTTTCCGCTGTCATTATAGCTTAGCTTTTCAACCGAGCCGGACGCCGATAAATAGATCTTTTCATAATCTTCCGGCGTTTCATATTCTGCTCCGCCATACGAAATAACCGCATATTCGGTATGACTTTTCCCCGGCTCTATGTACAAGGTGTGGACAAGAGTATTCTGATAGTATCCCTCGTCGCTGTGTTTCCAACTGAATTCTCCGGAAAAAGTTTCCATCATATTGTCAAAGCTTTTATCCGGTTGAGATATACGGGGAGTCGGTACATCCTCAAGACAGCCGGAGGGTATGCTGCGAAGTCTTGTTTCATCATTAAATGTTCTTAAAACAAATGGCTTTTCAACGCCCTCGTATTTTATCTCAACGGTTTTACCGTTTATTTCGTCGCGAACCTTAACATCCGGAACAAAATTATTCTTTTTTGCTTCAACTAATATTTTATTGGTTTCGTCTTTTTCGCATATTGCAAAGAAATCAAATTCTATGCCGCCTTCGCCCTCGGAAACGAGAACGAGAGTATAATCCCCTTTATCCACATTACCTATCGGTATCGTGATTTCACCCATATCCTGTGCAGGCGGAAACACAACGTTGTCACCGTTCACGGTAAAAGCCGAAGGCTTATTATCAACGGTACGGTATCTGACATATAAAGCAGCATCTGAAAAGTTTAAATCATTTTTTATTTTATATACGATTTTGTCGCCTTTTTCTTCTCCGAGACGCGGATATTTTGGCAATATATATCGGTTGTCGTCACGGTCTCCGAGCCCTCTGTGCGAAGTAAAGCGATCGTCAAAGAACTCGCCTTTATGCATGGCGTCCATAGTTTCATTATCCCACGGACGGCTTGTTTTATATGTAAACTCGCTGTAATCAAGCGCGTCAAACATAAGCGATTTATTGGGAAGAGAAACTCTGTATGATGTTAAAAACGGAAATTGCAGCGAAGAGAAATAATTGACAAGGCAATTTTGCATAAGCTCTGAATTATTGAAAATCTCTGTCCTGACAAGCACACTCTCATCGCTGAGTTTTGTAAAAGAAACGTCGGAATAAATAACATCCTTCCACTCCAGGTCCTGTCTGTAAGAATAAAAAGAATAATCACTTTTTACATCCCAAGGATGCACACCCACAGGTATAGTCACATTCGGAGCCTTGGCATCGGTATTTGAAACTGCGGGAAGCGAAATGAAATCAAACCTGACGCCTTTTTCCGTTTCGTGCTCTGTGACTCTTGACACACCGCTGTACTTTTTTGAATAAGGCCCCCATTTAGGCATTACTTCTGACATTTTACTCATAATTCTTACATAGCCTTTCCATTTACAGAATAAAAACCAATCGCTGCAAACATTACAGTTCCGTAGAAAACACGCTGATATTGTATCAGAAAAAAAGCTCTAATTCAAGAAAAAAAGAAGTCGCAAAACACAGTTTCTGCGGCTTCCTTTTGTTTAATTAAATAAAAGCTTATTTATTTTTCTGTCTTTCTTCAATGTCGGATATCATTTGCACGCGACGTGCGTGTCTTCCGCCCTCATAAACACCGGAGAGCCAAGTGTCAACAATCATAAGTGCAAGGTCAAGGCCGACAACTCTTGCACCGAAAGCCAAAATATTGGTATCGTTATGCTGCCTCGAAAGAAGTGCCGAATACGGCTCACTGCAAACTACCGCTCTGATACCGTTAACCTTATTTGCCGCAAGAGAAATACCAACACCTGTACCGCATATAAGTATACCCTTGTCAAATTCCTTTGATGCTACCGCGTTTGCCACAGCCTCACCGTAAATCGGGTAATCGGTACGCTCGGTGCTGTTCGTTCCGAAATCCTTTACCTCTATACCTTTTTCTTTCAGGTGAGCAATAACCTTGCCTTTAAGTTCGTATCCTACATGGTCGCTACCTATTGCTATTTTCATATTAAAACCTCTTTCAATATTCCGTTATACAGCTCGACAGCACCGAAAAATCGGTGCTGTCTGAGCTTGTGAGTTAGGGAGTTCGTTTATCTAATAAACGGATGGAAAACACCTTTTTAGCTATCCTTTGTAACTATATAAGAATCAACCGGGATAGTTTCGGGAGTAGCATTAACATCAATTGCTTTGCCTGCTTTTACTGTCTCAACCATCGTTTTAAGTGAAACAGCACCGATTCCCGCTGAGTCCTGAGCAACTGTTGCTGAAAGCTCGCCTGCTTTTACGCTGTCTATGGCTTCGGCTGCACCGTCTGTACCTACTACCATTATCTTACCGAGCTTGTTAGCGTTTTTAACTGCCTGTAAAGCACCGAGAGCCATGGTATCGTTGCAGCAATATATAGCCTTAAGATTCGGATATTTCTGAATCATTGAAGCGGCAGTATCAAGAGCCTTCTGTCTGTCCCAGTCAGCCGGCTGAGAATCAACAAGCTTGAATGCGCTGTTTGCGGTAAATGCATTTGTTGCACCGTTCTTTCTGTACTCACCGGATGCGTTGCCTGCCTTACCTTCGATTATTGCAACCTCGCCGCCGTCCTTTAACTGTTCCATTATATAGTTTGCGCCTTTTTCACCGACTTTTTCGTTATCGGTTGTAGCAAAAGCTATAACACTTCCGCCGGCATTCTTAAGGGTATCCATATCAATCTTTTCATCAATATTCATTACATAAATACCCTTTTTGTTTGCCTCAACTATACCGTTAATAAGGTTAGTCGGGGAAATCGGTGCAACACCTATAGCCTTGTAGCCCTTGGAGATGCAGTTTTCAAGAATTTTAAGCTGACCCTCGGTATCATCCTCGGATTGCGCGGCGAAAATGTCAACGGTTACGCCGAGTTCTTTAGCTTCCTTCTCTATTCCGGCTTTCATATTTGCCCAGAAATCGTTAGAAAGCGGTTTAAGAATGATTGCGTATTCTGCGGTTCCGGAAGAAGAGCCTGAACCGTCGGTCGTTTTCTTGTCGTCGGTCTTACTTCCGCAACCAGCGAAAACAATGCCGATAACTACCGTCAATGCCAAAACGATACTTAAAATTTTCCTTTTCATAATAAATTCCTCTCTCTTTTTTACTTATTTTTTCAGCAGTCGAAACTACTGTTTAAGCTGATGCCATGCAAAGTCTCCACTCCCGTAAACTCCGCTCTGTTGTGTATGCTCCGAAAAAAGGATTCTGAGATTTTTTTCGGGGTAAGGCTTTCGTGTATGAAAGTGTACCGAATCTATCAAAATGTCCTTCGGAAAATTCTTCATATATACCACTCCGCCGGCGATTATAATATAATCGGGATCAAGTATGTTGACTTCGGTAGCTATAGGAATGGCAAGATCTTTAACATACTTGATTATTCTCGGATCGTCGCCGTGTTCGAAAAAAACATTTTTTATATCGGTTTCGGGAAAAAGCTCCGCGGTAATCTTTTCAAGATACTTGCCTGAGCAAATTACTTCGCTGCACCCGACATTTCCGCACGTACACTTTTCCTCAATATTCGGAAACGGTATGTGCCCGAGCTCTCCTGCCGCTCCGTTGCGTCCGCAGTAGAAGCTGCCGTTTAAATAAATGGCATTTCCAAAGCCGGTTCCGATATAAAAGCCGAGAACAGTAGAATCTTTCGGAAGACCCAATGTAACAATATCATTTTGAAGAAGAAAATTTACATCGCGGTCAACATATACGGGTATGCCAAGCTTTTTGCTGAGCGTATCTCCGAACGGTATATTATCAAATCCCTTAAGATTAGGAGTGGATATAACAGTCTTTTTATCCTTGCTGACCATGGACGGCAATCCAATTGCTACCGCTTTTATCGAATCTGACGCGTTATATCTTTTCATATAATCCGAAATGTTAAGATACAGGGTCTCGATTACATCACCTTTATCAAAAATTCTGCTTGAATTTTTTTCGAAGTTGATAATTTCACCGTCACGGCCGACCATTCCGATGCGAAAGTTTGTACCGCCGATATCTATACCGATTGTAAAATCCAATGGTCGGTCACCTCCTTTAAAAATTGCTTTTAATACTATGCTCCTGTTGCTGTACGAAATTCTTCTCTCATTATGTCCCAAGCCTTTTTAAGGTCTTTGTCCTTTGAGAAAAGTCCGGACGAGCCTACAATAAAGACCTCAGCTCCGGCTTCGTAAAGCTCCTTAAACGTCCTCTGATTGCAGGAACCGTCAATCTCGATTAAAAACTTATAACCGTATTTTTCTTTAAGCTCCTTAGCTTCTCTGATTTTGCCGAGCATTTCTTTTATAAAAGGCTGTCCGGCAAATCCGGGATCCACCGTCATAATTGTAAGCTTATCTATGCGGTCAATATATTCTCTGATATACGAAAGCGGGGTTGCAGGATTCAAAACCACGCCTTTTTTGCATCCTAATGCCTCGATTTTGTTCATAATACGGAAAGCATCGGTGTTTATAGTTTCAGCGTGCGGACAAATATAGCCTGCTCCGTTTTCAGCTAGAACTTCAATATAATCATCGGGATCGGTGACCATAAGATGGCAGTCAATAGGTTTTTTGGCGATTGTTGAAAACGCCTTTACAAAGTCCGGAGACAAAGTGATGTTTTTCACAAAATGTCCGTCCATTATATCGACATGATAGAGGTCACATCGCTCATTTAATATTTCCGTCTGATTTTTAATATCAAGAAGATCCATACACATGAGCGACGGGTTAAACATAGGTTCCATAAAAATACCTCCTTTAAGCTGCACGGTTATTTTTTGTTAGCTACGAATCGGTCAAGAGCAACGGAGCCGATGATAAGAGCGCCCATTACAACCTGCTGAAGCGTACTCGAAAGTGAAAGTATATTCATACCGAAGTTGATAACGCCGATGATAAGACCGCCCATTACAACTCCGAAGATCTTACCCTTGCCTCCGAAGAAGCTTGTTCCGCCGATAATCGAAGCAGCTATTGCATAAGTCTCAAAGCCTGTTGCCGCTGCCGGCTCTGCCGAGCCTACACGACCGAGAAGAACCACACCGGCTATACCGGCGCAAATACCGGAAATAATGAAAACTATAAGGGTATGAAGATTTACGTTTATACCCGAATACCAAGCGGATTCTTTGTTTCCGCCGAGTGCATAGATATTACGACCAAGCTTTGTTTTTTTAGTGAGATACGCAAGGATCAAAGCTACAATAACCGCTATTATCGCAACAAGAGGAATACCTATAACAGATTTTGAAATAACTCTTGTAAAACTTGCCGGGAAGCCGTAAACCGCGCTTGAATTTGAGATTATAAGCGTAACGCCGCGATAAATTGCCTGTGTGCCAAGCGTAATGATGAACGGATGAAGTCCTGTAACATTTACAAGGAGTCCGTTAAGGAAACCGAGGAATGCACCGAGCAAAATTCCGAGAAGAACAGCAACTATCGGGTTTACCCCTGCCACCATTAACTTTGCCATACACATTCCGGTCAGGGCTACCACAGACCCTACTGAAAGATCGATGCCGGCAATAAGAATTGCAAAGAACTCACCCATTGCAATAAGTATATTTACCGAGCTCTGTGCCAAAATCTGAGGTGCCGTAGAGCTTGAGAAAAAATATGTTGGTTTTAGTATGGCCAAGATGGCAAGAAGGATTATAAGAATACCAAACGTACCGTACCTCTGCCAGATCGTGTTAAAGGTTAATTTTTCTTTTTTTAATGTTTTAGACTGTGACATTTTAATTAGTCCTTTCTTTAAGGTCGGCAGTTGAAGCCATAATTATTTTTTCTTCTGTTGCGTCTTTATGCGGGAAGGTTTGTACGATCTTACCCTCACGGAAAACCGCTATGGTATCACACACCGCCAAAAGTTCCGGAAGCTCTGATGATACAACAAGTACGCCCTTACCCTCATCGGCGAGCTTACGCATCAAAGTGTAAATCTCGCTTTTAGAACCAATGTCGATTCCCTTTGTAGGTTCATCAAAAATAATTATTTGAGAATCTGCGGCAAGCCATTTACCGAGTATGACTTTTTGCTGGTTGCCGCCGGAAAGCTCTGTTATATTTTGATCAACTGAAGCGCATTTTATATTCAGGTTTTTCTTTTGCTCCTCTGCGCATTCCTTTTCAAATTTATTGTTTGTAAGACCTATGGTGCCTTTTCCCTTTGAAGTCTTGATAAACGGAAGAATCGAAATATTCTGCTTAATATCAAAGTTATAAAAGAAGCCTGTCTCACGACGATTTTCGGTTACCATTGCAAGACCATTCTTTATGGCGCTGTAAGGACTATTGATTTTAACCTGTTTGCCGTGAATGAATATGTCTCCTGCCGAGCGAGGCTCAGACCCGAATATTGCATTCATCATTTCACTTCTGCCGGAACCGACAAGTCCCGAGAATCCGAGGATTTCACCCTTATGAAGTTTAAACGAGACATTCTTAACCTTTTGATCCTTACGAGACAAATTACGAACCTCAAAAATGACTTCTGTATTCTCGTAGGTATCGGGAGCATCCTCATGCTGATAAGTATTCTGAATCTTTCTTCCTACCATCATGGTAACGAGATCGTCTGCCGTAACACCTTTTACGTCTCTCGTGCCGACGTAAGCTCCGTCTTTCAGCACCGACACCCTATCGCCTATTTCAATAATTTCACCGAGCTTGTGAGAAATAAAGACTATTCCCTTGCCCTCTTCCTTAAGCTGACGAACTATCTTAAACAGATGATTTACTTCCTCACTTGTCAAAGACGCAGTAGGCTCATCCATTATGATTACTTTACTGTCGGCGGCAAGTGCCTTAGCTATTTCAACCTGCTGTTTTTCGGAAATACTTATATCCTCAACAAGAGTTTTGGGGTCTCGTTTTAATCCTACCTTCGAGAGCAGCTCTTTTGCACGCTCATTCATATACTTATAATCTACGACCTTAACAGGGCCGTATTTTTTCATCGGCAACTTACCGACAAAAAGGTTTTCCTGAATGGAAAGTTCATTTATGACGCTCAGTTCTTGGTAAATTACGCTGATGCCATTTTCGGCTGAATCCTTGGGAGTTAGCCTTTTATAGCTTTTTCCTCCGACAATTATTTCTCCCTCAGTGGGCTGATAAACGCCGCTGAGAATTTTCATAAGTGTCGACTTTCCGGCGCCGTTTTCACCGAGCAGTACATGTACTTCGCCGGGCTGTATGTCAAATGTTATATCTTTAAGTGCCGTTACGCCCGGAAACTTTTTAACGACGCCCTTCATCTCAACTAATGCGCTCATTTTTTCCTCCTTGAAGTCTATTATTTCCACATATTAGTTGTGTCCGTATGTGAATAGTATATACATTTTATTGGGTAAAGGTTTACTCAATTTCCCAAAATATGCGGGAAATAATATTTCCCGTTTGCATATGTTAGCTGATTTTTTATGCGGTTGTTCTTTTAACAAGCTTTACGGGAATAACATAAATATCATTTTTATTTTTTGTCTCATTATTCTCGATTAAATTTAAAAGAGTTTCAACTGATTTTTTACCGAACATATCGGTATCCTGCTGTATTGTGGTTATCGGCGGATCGCATATCTCTGACAGAGTAATATCATCAAATCCGACGACCTTGCATTTTTCAGGCACAGATATTCCGGAATCCTTAAGCGCCTGCAAAGCACCGATTGCCATCATATCGTTATTACAAAAAATTCCGTCAAACTTTTTGCCGTCAGCTATGACTTTTTTTATCGCGTCATAAGATGAAGCGTAACTGACATCCGTTTTTATAACGTTTCCCTCGTGAAGCGGCAAAGAATACTTTTTGTGAGCGTCAACATAACCTTTATATCTGTTTCGTGTGGTAGAATAATAGTTTTTGTCGCTCAGCATCAATATATCCTTACAGCCATCCTTTATAAGAGCCTCCGTAGCTAAAAAACCGCCCATCTCATTATCTGAAATTATAAGGGTACCCGCATGCTCAGGACGACGGTCTATGTGAACTACCGGTATTTTGTAATCTTTATATATCTGCTTAACATCGCTCTTTGTACTGATATAGATTATACCGTCAACGTCTTTGGCGGCAAGCGAAGTAATATGCTTGTCCTCTGTGTTGCTGTCCTCGTTAGAGTCGCACACAAAAACGGTATAGCCTTTTTGCAACAGAGACGTCTCGATGGAACGGATAATCTTAGCAAAGAATTCATTTGTTATGTCAGGAACAATAACACCGATGCTCTGCGTTTTATTGGTTCTGAGCCCTTTGGCATTAAGATTTACCTTGTAGCCGTACTTATTAACAATATTCATAACTTTTCTTTCGGTCTCTGAGGAAAATCTGCCGTTATGATTTAAAACGCGCGAAACGGTGGCAATGGACACACCGGACATTTCGGCAATCTCAACCATTGAAATTTTCCCTTTCAATTCAAATACCTCCTAAAAATTATGTAATCGTTTGCTAAGTTTGTAATAAATAACGGGTAATCGTTTACCCTACGCCCATAGTTTACTTCCGGTTACAGCAAAAGTCAACTCTTTTTTTGCAGAAAAAATATCTTTGTCAGAAGTGCTTAATTCTTCATATTGCACATTGGTCAAAAAGTAAACTTCAAATTGCAAACGTCAAATTTGCGGCTCTCAGTTTGTGCATTTTCACACAAAAAAACGCGTTGCTCATTTTAAAGCAACGCGTTTTTTAAAGCAATTATTTACTTATTTTTACCAAACACCTTTTGGAACCAATTTTGTTTGCTGCTTTCTGCCTGAGCATTAACCTCCGCAGCCTTTTCAATACTCGGTGTTTTCATAACGAACATTACGCTTGACTCTATACCGTCGGCAACCGAAGAGTAAATCTTATATTCTTTACCGTATTCAATCATTTTGGTGGCTTTCTGTAAAAGCTCATCGGAATTATCGGTAAGCACACCATATTTTTCAAGCTTTGATGCAAAATCAGCCGCGCTGACGGAATTCATCAGATTTGTTATCTTTGTCATATTGTCTTCATTTAACAGAGTGCTGAGACTGTTAAGAAGCTCCTGGTTGCTATCAAGTTCGCTCTGGATATCCGAAATCTTACTCATGGTATCAGGCAAATTATCTATTGCGGCCTGTACTTCCGGATCCTGCATATCGTTTGATAGACTCTGAAGAAGCGGAAGTGCGTCTTTAAACTCACCTGAAGCCGACGGAAGAAGGCTTAAGAACTGCTGTACATTGGGGTCAGAAAGCAGTTTTATCATCTTCTGGAGGTCGGAATTACTTGATGAATCGAGAAGAGTTTTAAGCGTTTCTATATTTTGCGGAGTAAGGTTCTTGGAAAGAACATCAATAAGAGGCTTATTACTCTCATAAAGCGATGTTGCATCATTTATCATCTGTGCAAGCTCGCCGAGCTTGTCGGGATTTGACATAAGAGTCGATAAGACGTTATTGGGATCTATTGACTTAATCGAGGATTCAATTTCCTTGAGCTGATTAAGGCTTGATTTTAAATCATCAACGCTTGAAGGAACAGCCATATTGTTACTTACTGCCGAAAGAGGAAGGACCGCAAAATACATATTTGTAAGTTCAAAATCCGTTACATCGGCGGTAATTGTAAAGTTATCGTTAAAGGTGATATCGGCAGCGTCCTTAAGAGTTTTGGAATCTAAGCCAAGCGTCTCGTTAATTCCGGGGAAGCCGGCCACCACAGCTACTTCCTTTGAGCCGTCTCCCTGAGAAATGCCGTTTTCCACTTTTACGTTTTGAAAGTTGGTTTCGGGAAGAATCATACCGCCGACAGCAAGCACGGGATTGCAAACCTTAACATCCTTACCGTTGATTTTTTCGGTTTTAAAGATGTTGTTTGTCATCTGTATTTCTATCTTTACCTTACCGCTCTTGCCGGCAAGATCGGAGGCGGCTATTTCTTCATCATTAAGATAGTATTTAATAGAGAGGCTTACAGGAAGCGTCTTATTACTTGTGCCGCGATAATAAAGGTCGGTAGTCGGCATATTCCAGAACAAGCCGCCGTCCTTAAAATAGGGTTCGGTATCACTCTTAACATTTGTTACATTTTCAAGGTCCGTAACATCTCTGAGGTAAACCTCGGGGGTGTCGGTGTGAATCCAATCGGTAACGGATATGTTTTGAACCGCACCGGAGTTATCAAGTGTAGCGTAAACCGTTTCGGTTTTTTTATAATTATTGATTCTGTTTGTGTAAATAGTTTCCTCGGCCTTTTTATCAACCTCGGCTACCGTGTCGTCGTCCTTTTTGGACGAGCAACCGGTAAAGGTGACACAAAGCATTGAGAAAACAAGCAAAACACAGATTATACTTTTGATTTTATTTGTGTTTTTCATTTTGCTGCCTCCGATTTCTTAGCCTTGACGGCTTTTATTTTTGCCTTTGATTTCTTAAATTTTTCTTTCGGCATTGTCCGCCAATTAAACGAAGTTTTGTTTATGAGTTTTTCACAGATATAAAGTATGGGCGGCAAAGTACAGATTATTATAAACGCACTTATGATTGCACCGCGTGCAAGCATACCGCAAATGCTCTTGACTATCTCTATATCGCAAATCAGATAAACACCGAAGGTCGCAACAAAGAATACCATTGCGCTTTGGAAAATCGAACGGTCGGATTCGTTGGCAGCCTTTCTGATGGCTTCATCCTTAGACAGACCCTTTCTCAGTTCTTCACGGAACCTCGAGGTTATGAGTATAGCATAGTCAACCGTTGCGCCGAGCTGTACGCAACCGATTATTGTAGGCGCGATAAACGGTATCGTCTCGCCGAATATAAACGAAAAACTCTCGTTTATAAATATTGCTATCTCTATCGACGCAACAAGTATTACAGGTATTGATATTGACTTGAAGATAATCGCTATAAGTATAAATATTGCCGCGACGGAAATTATATTGGTTATTATAAAGTCTCGGTTCGTTACATCAACAAGATCCTTAGTCATAGCACCCTCGCCTGTCAGATAACCGTTCGGGTCATACTTCAATACAATACTCTTCAGCGTATCTATCTGTGCATTTTCTTCATCGGTTGCCGTAGCGTAGCTTGTATTTACCATCATAAGCTGATAACCGTCTTTAATGCAGATATTACGAATATCATCGGGAATCATATCGGCGGGTATTGCAGAACCTAAAAACTCGTTCATTGCAACTACGTTTGTTATACCGTCAACATCTTCAATTTCCTGCTCCATAGCTTCAAGCTTCTGGCTCGGTATATCATCGCTTACTATAATAAAATGTGTAGTTGCCATATTGAATTTATCTTTCATTTCGTGAAGTGAAACGATAGACGCGAGGTCGGAGGGAAGAGCCTTATCCATATTGTAGTATACATTAACACTCTTCGAAGCTCCGTATGCGGGAATTATAAGAAGAAGGAAAATTATTGCAATTACACGGCGATGCTTAAGGGTGAATTCATTAAGCTTGCCGAAATGAGGAACCAAGCTCTTATGCCTTGTCTTTTCGATTTTATCGTCAAGCAAAAGTATAAGTGCCGGAAGGAATGTAACAACCGTGATAACACCGAGCAATACGCCCTTTGCCATTACAAGACCTATGTCAAGACCGAGCTTGAAGCTCATAAAGCAAAGCGCGAGGAAGCCGAATACCGTAGTCAATGAGCTGCCTGCCAGCGATACAAACGTACTGCTTATTGCCGAAGCCATTGCCATGGTTCTGTCGTCATTATGCTTGCATTCCTCTTCGTAACGGTCCATAAGGAATACAGAGTAGTCCATTGTAACGCCGAGCTGCAGTATAGCCGCTATACACTGTGTAATATATGATATTTGCCCGAAGAAAATGTTTGTACCCATATTATATACAACCGCGGTACACAGTGCCATAAGAAGCACAAACGGCAAGACATACGATTTCAGGGTAAACATCAAAACGATCAGAGCGAGCGCTATTGCAATAACTACATACAGCGGAGCCTGCGCGTCGGCAAGTGCCTTAGTATCATACATTATTGTGGAAACACCGCTCATAAACATATTTTTGTTCATACATTTACGTATGGACTTTATAGCATCCATTGTTGACTCGGAAGCGCCGCCCTGCGTAAATTGAACCATCATAAGTGTGGCGTTACCGTCTTTACTGTAAAAAACGTTCTTTAAGTCATCGGGAAGCATATCCTCGGGAATCGATATATCAGCGATATCATCGACCCACATAACATTGCTTACTCCGTCGATTTCGGAAATTTCTTCCTTCAGCTTGACAGCGGTTTTTTGATCCTCGTTTTCAATAACAACAATGGCACTTGCAGCGTTATTGAATGTTTTATCAAGGATATGCTCGCCCTGTACCGAATTAAGGTCTTCCGGCAGATAAGACAAAATATCATAGTTTACGAATGTGTTAAGATAACATATTATCGACGGTATCAATAATATAAGGCAAACTATAAGGACTGTTTTTGGGTGTTTTGCAATTCCCCTTGCCATTTTGTCTATCATCGTATCTCCCCTTTGCTATAATAATTTACTAAGCTAACATTTTTTTGACGGCCAGATGAATTTCCGGTCGTATTTCTTCTATGGTGAACGGAGATCTCGAAAGAATGGCATTCGAAGCGGTTGTAAATATCATTGTAGAAACGAGTAACAACAGCTTCTTGGCATTCTCGGGAGGATTTCCGAGTTTAACTATTATATCTGTAAGATAATCAAAATCGAGTTTGATGTTATCGTCGCCGTTATCGATTATCAGCGAATACAATATTGAGCTTTTTTCGCTTATCACGGAAAGCATTTCTTTATTTTCGATCATATAATCTATAATTGCGTCAACAAAAAATGTGAGCTGATCGATAGCCTCCATTTTGTTATCGGTGTTTATATTTTTCATCTGCGCTATAACAGACTTTATAATCGCTGCGCTCTTGTAAAGAATTATCTGATCCATAAGGTCGTATTTATCATGAAAATAGAGATAAAACGTACCCTTTGCCACGCCTGCACATTTGACAACTTCATCTATCGGGGTGGTATTTATACCGTTTTTTGCAAATAGGTTATATGCAGATTCTAAAATTTTATTACGTTTTTTAAGCTTGTTTTCTTCCACACTCGGCATTTTACACTATCTCTTTCGGTTGAATTTCTGAGGCTTAACAGAATTTTATCATCCACCGCAAATTAAAGTTCTGCGCTCTTTAAAATGACCGTTAGTCACTTTTTACATTTCAAAATGCTACTCCAAAAATGACCAACAGTCAATAATTTATTTTAATTGTTAACAAACTGTTCACAAACGTTGAATTTATATACACAAACGCTAATTATTAAATTTATTGTTTGTGCATTTTGCCAGACAGCTTGATTTGTAATAATTTACAACATAAAAAAACAGAGCACGGAAAAACCGTACTCTGTTCGATGCAAAATGCAGATTATTCGCCCTTCATATCAAGGAGCTTAACCTTGCCCTCATAGGATTCCTGAGAAACCTTGATAGAATCGGTTATAGCAGCCTCAATGTCGTCATCCTCAACGCCGAGGTCACGGGTGTACTTATCCGTTATGAAGAGATCATAGTCCATAATGTAGGGAAGCTGAAGCGGATCCATACCGGAATCAATGCCTCTCTTCTTATAATCTTTAACAATACCGTACATACCGAGCTTCATCATAAACGGAGGTATGCCGACAATCTTTCTGTTATGCATTCCGCGAGCCTCATATACAATACCGAGGAATTTATCCCACTTCATATTGTACATACTGATCGGAATAGCCTCAAAGCCTTTGGCACCCTCTTTGGTTGCTGCACCGGCAATAGCCTGACCAACCTGACGGCAAGTAAGCATTGCTGTGCCGCCCTTCGGATAAAGGGTGAAAGGAAGCTTGTCCATACCGGAAATCTGCTCAATAAGAACAGTCCAAACAGGTCTTCTGCCCGGCTGAGTACCGAATATGTAAGGAAGCTCAAGAACTGCTACGCTGAAGTTGTCATCGCAAGCCTTTTTACAAACATCTTCCTGAATAAGACGAGATTTGAAGTAGGGGTTTCTCTCTTCAAGATTCATATCAGGCTTGATTTTAGAAAGATATGAGAAGTAAGAACCAAGAACAACAGCTCTCTTAACGCCTGCTTTTTTGCAGAGCGGGAAGATTCTCTCAAGCGGAGCAATGTTGTATTTGTAGTAATAATCCATTACGGGCGCCGGGAATTCTTTTCTCTCGTCAACACCTGCTGCGAAGATAAAGCAATCACAGCCTTCGAGCATCTGCTCAATTTCCTCATCTGTCTTCTTGTTGATATCGCCGAAAACGAGTTCCATTTCCTTCGGAATGGGAGCTCCCTCCGGAAGAGGCGGAAGAGCAACGCTCTTTACCTGGTGACCTCTCTTAATGAGAGTCGTGGCAGCTTCACAGCCGAGAAGGCCTGTACCGCCGATCATAAAGATTTTCATAGCAATTCTCCTGTCTAACTATATATTTTTGCTAAATTAAAAACTAAATCAGTCCTTGAATACGGGGTCAAAGAGCGGAAGCTTAGAAATCTTCATAACGCTGCTGAAAATATGGCCGCCGAGTACCGGCATAAGTCTGCCGAAATAATTCATAAATGCAGCGTCAAAGCCATGAACGCCGAGCGGACGTCTTGTTCTGATGTCATGCATTATCATCTTTACCATTCTGTCGCAAGAGGTGCTGACAGCATTGAGCATCTTCTGGCCCTTTGCGTCGGAAGCATCCTGACTTCTGAATATATCGGTCTTTGTAAAGCCGGGGCAAACTATGCCGACATAGCATTTGCCGCGAAGCTCTTCTCTGAGTGATTCTGAAAGAGACTTAAGAGCAGCCTTACTTGCGGAATATACCGAAGTACCTGCAAGAGACATAAGAGAAGCCGAGCTATCGATGTTGATGATTCCGGGAGTCTTTGACTTGAGAATCATCGGAAGAAGCGTATGTATCGAATAAACCGCCGAATAGAAATTGATATTCATAGCCTTTTCGATATCAGCCATTGAATAATGTTCAAATCTGTCGAACTTCGGCAAAATTCCCGCATTATTGACAAGTATGTCGGGATGAATGTCATTATCCTCAAGGTACTTTGCAAAATCTATCCAATTTTGCTCAACCGATACGTCGAAAAGCTTATAGCTGAATTTTTCGGCATTGGGGCCGAGCTCCTCAACTACCTTTTTCATTTTTTCTTCACTGCGAGCGATACCGATAACGGTGCAACCATGATCAACGATAAGGGATTCGGCAATTCCCTTGCCCATACCGCCTGACGCGCCGGTTACGATAACGGTCGTATTATTCATCCAATTTTGATCCATAACTCTCTCCTTTGGAATATTGAATTTTTATTCACTCGTATTATTGTAACTCAAAGGTAAATATATTTCAATAGTTAGTTGTCTCAAAATTAACAAAAATATGCACAAATTTTAAAGCGTCGACGTATTTTTGTTAAACTCAGTCCAAATCTACATCCTTTTTATTATCGGCAAGTCCGTGATTATATATTTTTCGATTGTCAAGTGCCCAAAGCCGGCCGGAGAAATCATCCTCTTTAAGCGGTGTAATTGCCTCATGTATCTGATATACTCTCGCATCCATAAGGTCAAGCTCAGAGAGAAGCTCTGCCTCAAGAAAGAGAGGTCTTACCGCTGCCCCGAATTCCGGCTCGCCGTGATGAGACAAAATCATATGCTCAAGCAGCATTTCACGTTTTTTATCAGTTCCGAGCTTGTCGGCTGCCTCTCGTACCATCATAGCACCCATAACAAGGTGTCCTATAAGATTGCCCTCTACGGAGTATCCGTTCGCAAGCCCTGTTTCCCCCACGTTAAACTCAAGGGTCTTGGCTATATCGTGGAGAATGGCACCCGACAGCAAAAGATCTTTATCCACAAACGGATAAACCTCGCATACGCCCTCGCAAAGCTTCACAATAGACAGAGTATGCATTAAAAGTCCACCGCGTATGGCATGGTGTAACTTATATGCCGCCGGCCATTTCAAAAGCTTTTCTTTGTTTTCTGTAAAGATTGTACCGACAAGCTTTTTCAAATCCTCATCTGAAAAAGCGTTTATTGTCTCCGTGATCTTATTATACATATATTCGCCGGTGTACCCCGCGTGCCTGACATAATCGGTAATATCCACATTATCCTCGGGTGTTACTTTACGCATTTTTTCAACGCGCAGCTGATCGGCACCGTTATACTGTGATATTGTACCGCGAACCTTGACAAACATATCGGTTTCAAATTTTCCGTGTGTATTTTCATTGTAGTCCCAAAGCTTTGCGGAAATTTCGCCGTCGTTGTCGGAAAGAATCATATCAAGATATGCTCCGCCTCGTGAGCTTGTCTTTTTTTCACATTTTGTCAGTATTCCGAACCCGTCAACAAGACCGTTATTGTTAAGCTTAGTAAAATTCATTTGTTTTCTCCGTTCTTCTCTTCCGTCTTTGCTTCGATAACATAATCGTCCTTTGTATCTTTAACAAACTTATTAAAGCTGTATGTGCCCCACATATCCATAACACCGTTGAAAACAAAGCAGATACCGATAAAGCGGAACGCAAACATAGCAGTTTCAAAAGGTCTTATCGCCATAATGAGTCCGAGTACAATCGCTACAACGGCGAAAAGCAGCGACAGCCACCACATCGGAAAATGATTGCGAGCAAGCATTACGGCACGTTGGATATTGATAAGTCCGTCAATTATGGCGACTATACCGAAAATGAACGGAATTACAGAGTAAACAACGTCTTGCTTAAACATAAGGAAAATGCCTATTGCGGCAATTATAATACCGCTGACAAGAGTTATAGAAAACAGCGACGAAACAGAACGGCATGAAAAGAATTTAATTACGAGATAAATACCCGCAAGAACAAAAAGACCGCCGAAAAGATAACATGCCACTTTAGCTATCTGCTCGGGAAAAATCATAAGAAGCATTCCCGTGACAAGATAAATTGCCGCCGAAGCAAAAAAGCTTGCCTTAAGGTTTTTAAAGAATTTTTCAAGTTGGGTCATATAAGCATCTCCTTTTAATATTTTAATGCCTTAGCATATTCGCGCGGAGTCACACCGTACTCTCGTTTAAAGCAATATATGAAATAACTCTCGGAGCAAAATGACAAATAACAGCTTATCTCGCTGTAATCATATTTGCCATTGAGCAATGATTTTGAAAGCTCCAATTTTTGTCTCAAAATAAAACGGCTGATATTCTGACCCGTCGTTTTTTTAAACAACGCGGAAAGATAATCCGGTGACAAAGAGCACACCTTTGAAAGCCCGCCGAGCGTAAGCTTTTTTTCAAGATTTTCCTTGATATAGCTTATACACTTTCTCACAGGCGGCGGATAATCCTTGCCTATTGATGAATAGCGTACAAGATTTGTAAGCTCTATTGCCTTTTCCTGCAAAAACGGCGGTATACTCTCTGACGAAGTCATGGAATCGATGCGGCGTATCATTTTGTCACTCATCTCATATGCCTCGGATTCACAGAGCCCGCCTTCAATGGCATACCGTATAGCGAGGGTTATACAGCTTACCGCCCAATACTGCATTTGACGCAAGTTGTTTTCGGAAAGTTTGCCTATTACGAGCCCATTGCTGAAAAATTCGTCCATGGTATAGCTGAGACGCTCTGTATCTCCCTGTTCGATACAGGTATAGAACAGTTTTTCCGCCTCATATGCAGTATGAGCTTTGCTTTCAAGTTCATTGTATATAGGATTTGCGTTTTTTTCGGGCAAAATCTCAATTTTTTCAAGACGAAATTTTTTCATATTGCTCCCCTTCCGTGATAAATAATTGTAACACTAAGGCCTGCAATTTTCAACGGCATCTTTATATAAAAATAAGAATTTTATAAAGCAGAAAAAAACGAAAGCGTGTCCAAAAGGACACGCTTTCATTTTTTATAAAATCAGTTTTCTTTACCGGTTTCATAGGACGAATTTTTCTTTTCATCCGAATCGACTTCCTTTTCCGCTTCTGAGGCTACATCCTTCGTAAGATATTTCTTTTCGTCGTTGAAATTATCTTCAAGGTCTTTTACCGCCTCGTCCGCGTTTTTATCATCAACGGCTGACGGCTTGTCTTTTTCGACAGTCTCGGTTTTATTTTCAACTTTTTCACTCTTTGGCTCATAAGGGGGAAGAGTTCCGCCCTCCATAAGAATTTTAAACTGCTCGGCGTCTATCTTCTCTCTCTCGACAAGAGCCTTTGCAACGGCGTGAAGCTTATCAATGTGCTCGTTTAAGATTGACTCTGTACGGTCGTAAGCCTTGAGAATTATCTTCTCAACTTCCTCGTCTATCTCGCAGGCAACCGCCTCGGAATAATTGCGCATATGATTGTAATCTTTTCCGAGGAAAACCTCATCGTTTCCTGTACCGAAGGTTATCGGTCCGAGTTTTTCGCTCATACCGTATTTTGTTATCATCTTACGAGCCGTATCGGAGGCTCTTTCGATGTCGTTGGACGCACCTGTTGAAATATCGTTGAAAATTATCTTTTCGGCAACACGTCCGCCGAGAAGTCCGACTATATCGTCAAGCATACGGGACTTCATAAGATGCATCTCGTCTTTTTCAGGCTGATACATGGTAAAGCCGCCTGCCATACCGCGCGGAACAATCGAAATATGCGTTACAGGATCCTTATGCTCAAGATAATACGAGGTAACGGCATGACCTGCCTCGTGATATGCGGTAATTTTCTTGTCGCGCTCTGTCATACGGTGCGACTTCTTTTCTGTTCCGACAAGGACTTTCATTGCAGCCTCTTCAATGTCGGGCATTGTAATAGCTTTCTTTTTGCGCCTTGCCGCCAAAAGAGCGGCCTCATTAAGCAAATTCTCAAGATCGGCACCCGTAAAACCGACAGTCTGCGATGCTATTGACCTCAAATCAACGTCGGGTCCTAAGGGCTTACGCTTCGCGTGAACCTTCAAAATAGCCTCTCTGCCGTCAATATCCGGATACGAAACAGTTACCTGACGGTCAAAACGACCGGGTCTTAACAGCGCAGGGTCAAGTATATCGGGACGGTTTGTTGCCGCTATAACTATTACTCCCTGATTTTCGCCGAAGCCGTCCATTTCAACAAGCAGCTGGTTAAGGGTTTGCTCACGTTCATCGTGACCGCCGCCCATACCTGCGCCTCTGTGACGTCCTACGGCATCAATTTCATCTATAAATATTATAGATGGAGAGTTCTTTTTAGCCTGATCAAAGAGGTCACGGACTCTTGACGCACCTACGCCGACATACATTTCAACGAAGTCCGAACCCGATATTGAGAAAAACGGAACACCCGCTTCACCGGCAACCGCTTTCGCAAGAAGAGTTTTACCTGTGCCGGGAGGTCCTACAAGGAGCACACCCTTCGGTATTCTTGCGCCGAGCGCGTTAAATGCCGACGGATTTTTAAGAAATTCAACTATCTCTTCGAGTTCCTCTTTTTCTTCATCGGCTCCTGCTACATCATCAAAGGTTTTTTTCTGTTTGCCGTCATTGGCATCTTTAACCCTTGCTTTTCCGAAAGAGAGTGTGCGGTTATTCTCGTTTTGGAATGACTGATTCATTTTGCGGAACATCAGCAGCATAATGACGGTCAACACTATCATTATGACAACCGTAGGCAACAGGCTTACAAGCCACGAGCCCGAATTACCCGATTTATAGTCCATTTTAATCTGATTATCGGGATTTTGCTTATTATATTCAACAACGCTGTCGTGAATATCGTCAACAAACATCGAAACATTCGGCACGGTATATTTATAAGTAGTGTCGTCGTCCCCGAATAACTTGTACTCCAAGCTTCCGCTTGCAAGATTCAAGGTGTACTCTGACACCTCGTTATCTTCAAACAAATCAACTATTTCGTAATATTGTTTTTTATCTCTCTGCGTATCGCCCATTGTTGCGTAAATCGAAATACACAAAACAAATATAAGCGGAATTACGATATACGGAGCTATTGCTTTCCAGTCAATTTTTTTCAATTCACTAATCACTCCTCAGAGTTGTAATTTTGCACTATCGGTTATTACTTTTCGTAAACCTTAGGCTTTAATATACCTACATACGGAAGATTTCTGTACTTTTCGTCATAATCAAGGCCGTAGCCTACAACAAAAGCATCCGGTATCACAGCGCCGCTGTAATCAGCCTTGAGGTCTACAAGACGTCGCTCCGGTTTATCAAGCAAGGTGCAAATCTTAAAGCTTGCCGGATTGCGGCGAAGAAGAATATCTTTAAGGTAACTCAACGTTTTGCCGCTGTCGAGAATATCCTCAACTATAAGCAAATCTGCGCCCTCAACAACATTTGTGTCGAGGTCCTTGATTATTTTGACTACGCCGCTTGTTGAAGTACCCGAGCCATAGCTCGATACCGACATAAAGTCTATACAGCACGGAATATCTATGGCGCGCATAAGGTCGCCCATAAATACCACCGAGCCCTTCAACACGCTGACCAAGAGTAATTTTCTGCCGCTGTCGCGGTAATCGTCGCTTATCTGCTTACCGAGCGACGTAACTATTTCCTTTAATTTTTCTTCGGACAAGAGAACGCTCTCAATGTCATTCTTATAGTCTGCCTTCATTAATTCTCCCCCGTTAAACCTGTTATAATTATAAATTTTCTTGTACATTTATCGACGCGAAATTCAGATGATGTACCGAAGCCCTCAACCCAAACGGTTTTTTCTCCGCTGCTGACAACCGGTATACAAACTCTCTTCGGCTGCGGAATTTTCGCTTCGTTAAACAGCTTTTTAAGCGTCTTTGTATTCTTTCTGCGCGCAGAAGAGAATTTATCCCCTTCTTTTCTGCTTCGCACCGAAAGAACATTGCCTATTTTATCACAATCCACGGCATTATCCAATAGCACTTTGTTAAGATTTTGTAAATCTTTTTGAGTGAAAATCTGAATTTTAAGCTTACCGTACGGATATTCCACGATGCCGTCTTTTACATTGAACGTTACGGAAAAAGGTAAATACTCCTCTGTTTTTTCGGAAAGGACGAGCGAACCGTCCTTGTGAGCGAGTATTATTTTACCCGGCAAGGTTATGCTTTTAGCCGTACCCACCGTATTTTCGGCATCATATATGTGAACTGCGGATATATCTTTTTTAATATTTTCGCTTAAAAACTTCATTAAGATCCTGCGGCGCAATGCCTTGGGATAACCCGAAAGCTTCTCTTCGTCCAAGCCGAGCGAAGTTTTACATTCGGAGTATTTAAGCTCTGCGATTTCTTCTATCAGTTTTTCGTCATCCGTCGCATTTTCAGTAAGTCGGGAAAATGCCGAAAGAACGGACGGATTCATTTTTTGCAGAGTCGGAAAAACTACGTTTCTGATAACATTTCTCTTATATTCGTTTTGAAGATTTGTGCTGTCGGTAACAAAATCAAGAGAATTTTCTTTACAGTACAATTCAATGTCGTCGCGCGAAGTCATAATGAGCGGTCTTATTATATTGCCGCGTATCGGCGGTATACCGCAAAGTCCCTTGCAGCCCGTTCCGCGTACAATGTTCAAAAGCACGGTTTCGGCGCTGTCATTAAGATTGTGTGCCGTTGCGATTTTTGCGTTTTCGCCTGCCGTGTTTTTAAAGCACTCATACCTTTTTCGCCTGCCGCACTCCTCTTCGCTCTCGCCCGTCTTTTTACACTCAAGCGGTATGTCAAAGCGGAATACGGTCAATTTTATTCCCAGGCTTTTGCAAAAATCGGAACAAAATTTTTCATCTCGCAAAGCCTCTTCGCCGCGTATACCGTGGTTTACGTGAACAGCTTCGACTTCAAGCGAAAGCGAATCTCTGAGTGAAACAAGAGCATGTGTAAGACACACCGAATCCGCTCCGCCGGAAAGCCCCACAACGATTTTATCGCCGTAAGACAGCATATCATATTTTTTTGTTGCCGATAATACGTCACGGTTCATTTCTGTTATACTCCGCGGTCGTAAACAAGGTATACTGACCGTTCCAGTTAAGGTCTACGTCGGTAGTGCCGCCGTGACGGTTTTTGGCTATTATGACCTGCGCCTTATTCTCGTCTGCAACAACGCTTTCGCCCTTGTCCTCATCAAAATACGATTCACGGTACAAGAGTAAAATTATATCGGCGTCCTGCTCTATTGAACCCGATTCACGAAGCTCCGACATAGTGGGCTTGTGATCCTTGCCCTTGCCCGACGCCGACTGACGGTTAAGCTGAGAGCAGGTAACCACCGGTATTTTAAGGTCTTTTGCCATAAGCTTTAAGCTTCTTGTAATTTCAGCTACCTCCTGCGCACGGTTATCGGTACGCTTCGTTCCGGTCATAAGCTGAAGGTAGTCAATAACTACAAGGTCAACATCTTTAAGGCGGCGCACTCTTGCTTTCATTTCGGGAACGGTTATATTTGACGTATCGTCAAAATATAGCTCCGCCTTTGAAAGCGCGTCGGAACACGTGGCAATTCTGACCCACTCTTCGGGAGAAATGTCGCCCGTTCTCATTTTTGAGCTTTCAATTCTCGCTTCGGTGGCAAGGATACGCTGAGCAAGCTGCTCTTTTGACATCTCAAGTGAAAAGAAAAGAACCTTTTTACGCGAAGTAACCGCGGCATTGCGTGCAATATTCAGCGCGAAGCTTGTTTTACCCATTGCAGGACGAGCTCCGATAAGAATAAGGTCGGACTTGTTAAGTCCTGTCATATATTTATCAAGCACGGAAAACCCCGTAGGAATACCCTTTCGGTCCTTGCCCTCGGGAGTTGAAAGCAATGTCACGTTGGGGATAACGTCATTTATCACTATATCGCCGAGCTTAGTCGGTCCGTCGGTTGTTTTGCCCTGACGAATGTTATATATGCGCTGCTCCGCCGAATCGAGTATGGTTTCGGCATTTTCCGATTGTTCCGAACACTGGTGAAGTACATCGTGCGAAACATTCATAAGCTCACGAAGAGTGAACTTTTCCTTAACTATTTTGGCATAGTTCATAACGTTTGCCGTTGACGGTACTGCCTGAGCAAGCTGTGCCAGGTAATTTTTGCCGTCGGCATCGTTATAAACTTCGTTCTTTTTGAGCTCCTCAAGAACTATCAACGGGTCTATTTTTGAACCGAGAGCGTCAAGCGTTACAATAACCGAATAGATATCGCGGTGCTGCGGAATATAAAAATGCTCAGCCTTAAGTACCGTCATTACATCCGAAAGACATTGCGGGTCAATGAGTATAGAACCCAAAACAGCCTGTTCCGATTCAAGCGAATACGGCTCTGTTAAATTGTCAAAAGTCAGGTTGTCCATTTATTTCACATCCGGTTATGTTTTATTCTCCGACTTCAACGTAAAGCTTTGCGGTAATTCCGTTGTAAAGCTTCACCTCTGCCGTATATGTGCCGAAATTTTTGATGTCAGCCATAGACATCTTGCGCTTGTCAACGGTAACGCCGAGCTGTTTGCCGACTGCATCTGCAGCTTCTTTAACCGTAACCGAACCAAAAAGCTTGCCGTTTTCACCGGCCTTAGCCTTAAGTTTTACAGTCTTGCCATCGAGCTTTGCCTTTGCTTTATTTGCATTATCTATTTCGACCTCTATCTTATGCTGCTTGGAGGATTCGCTGTTGCGAAACTCCGTGAGAGTCTGAGCATTTGCCTCAACTGCAAGTCCCTTAGGAAAAAGAAAATTACGGGCATAACCATCGGACGCCTTGACTTTTTCGCCGGCTTTGCCGAGTCCCTTTACATCTTTTTTAAGAATGACCTCCATATTTATCAATCCTTTCTTTTATACGGCACCCGTTTTTCGGAACCGAAATCATAAATTACTGTAATAATTATCAATGGCGGTTTTAAGCATATCTTTTATTTGACTCTCGGTAATATCCTTGAGTTGAACCGCCGCCATGGTCTGATGTCCTCCGCCACCGAGCGCCTCCATTATAAGCTGGACGTTTACCTTGCCCATGGAACGCGCCGATATATTTATGATATCATCAGTCTTAAATATAACAAATGACGCATCGACACCGCTTACAGAAAGAAGCTCATCCGCAGCTTGTGCACAAACCACACGTATATCGTCAGATTCAATATCGGTAACCGAAATCGCACAAGCACGATACATTTCTGCATTCATAACAACCATACCGCGAAGCTTTCTTGACTCCATGGAATTTGCAAAAAATGATTTTACCGTTACGGTGTCCGCTCCACGGGAGCGAAGATATGCTGCCGCCTCGAAAGTACGTACTCCGGCTCTTAAAACAAATTCTTTTGTATCAAGCATAATACCCGACATTAAGGCCGTAGCGCAAACCGAGTCTGCAACAGGATGCTTGCTAATATACTGCAAAAGCTCCGTTACCATTTCACACGTTGAAGAAGCATGCGGCTCGTGATAAAAAATAACAGCATTATTTATGTAATCAACTGTTTTCCTGTGGTGATCTATAACTATTACATTTTGAGCTTTTTCATATACATTTTTCGAGTCAACGAAATCCGCCTTGTGAGTGTCGACTACAATAAGTAAGGTCTTTTTGACCGTGAGACGCTCACCCGTTAAAGGAGAAACGAAACAATCATCGTCACTTTTTCCTATATAGTCAATAAGAGGTTGGGCAAGCGTTGTTTTTCTGTTTACCACTATTTTCGCGTCTTTACCGAGCGCCAAAGCCGCCTTGTACATACCATATGCGGCACCGACGCTGTCAAGATCGGAGAATTTGTGACCCATTATAACTACATTAGACGCATTTCTTATAAGTTCCGACATAGCGGAAGCCACGACCCTTGTGCGAACCTTTGTACGCTTTTCAACGCCCTTTGAAACGCCTCCGAAGAACGTGTACTTATCGTTATCCTTTACGGCAACCTGATCGCCGCCGCGACCGAGAGCCATATCGAGAGCCTGACGTGCGGCACCTTCGGCGTCGCTTAAATTATCTCCCCTGCCGACGCCCGCGGAAAGCGTTATTCCGACAGTAGTACCGTTATAAGTATAGCTTCTAACGTTTTCAAGCACATTGAATTTTTTTGAAATCATCTTTTCAAGCTCGGATTCGGGTACTATTGCTATAAATCGCCCTGTTCCGAGTTTGCGGAAAACGCCGCTGAATTCAGAAAACCAGTTTTCGGTAAGTCTTTCAACAGCACTTGTTATTTCGGCATATTCGCTCTCTTTATACACTCTGTAAAACTCGTCTATGCTGTCAACCGCAACAAGAGCTACGGCCGGCTTTGACATACGATATTCTCTGACAATACTCTTAAGGTCGGTATCATCCACAAAGTAAAAAACCGTACAGGACTCTCCGGAAGAGTCAAGTGTTTCACTTATAACGGTGTAATCTCGACCGTCATAAGTCGCTGAAAATGTTTTTTTTGCGGCAAGCTCCGACAAAGCCTTACCGCCTATAAAAACGGATATATTGTCTTCTCTCGGCTGACGGTTTCTTATAACGGCAGCTTTAAAAAGGTCGTTAAACCAAAGAATTTTCCCGTTTGTCTTGCATATTACGGCAGGAAGCGGAAAATATTTTAACATATCCTTATCCGACAGCGACGCATTGAGTGAAATCACCGCATTTTTTATTATACGAAATTCGTTGTGCATTTTAAGGATTGCGGAAACCGCAAGCACAACGGAAAGAGCCGCCTCGCCTATGGCAAGAGGCAAAAGCACTCCTTTTGCCGCCGTCACAGCTGAAGCCGTAAACAGCGCAATAACCGCAAAAAATGTAATCGGATAGGTTTTTACAAGATGACTTATTTTGAATTTCATTTTTACTCCCTTTGGCACTGCGGCGTAAAATCAAAACTTTAACTATTAAAGCCCGACGAACCGCGGCACTCTGTAAAAAGCAAATAAAAAACAGTTATATTTCCATTATAACGGGAAGTATCATGGGACTGCGCTTAGTCTCGTGGTACATAAGGTGAGAGACTTCGTCGCGAAGGCGATTTTTAACGGTAGTCCAATCGTGAACTCTCTCAAACATACAATCGGCTATAACGCTGTCGCAAAGCCGTCTCGCCTTATCAATAAGCTGCTCTGACTCGCGCACATAAACAAAGCCGCGTGAAATAACTTCGGGTCCCGAAAGAACATCTCCCGTTTCTTTATCTATTGTGGCGACAATAATTATAAGACCGTCTTCGGCGAGTCGCTTTCTGTCTCGCAACACAACCGAGCCTACATCTCCGACGCCTGAGCCGTCAACAAAGACCATACCTGCCGGTACATCGCCTGAAATTCTTATTTTATCCTCCGTCAACTCAACCTCCTTACCGTTGTCGGCAATAAGAATGTTCTGAGGAGGTATTCCGACACTTTTCGCGAGTCCGGCATTTTTACGCAGATGCTTTTGCTCGCCGTGCACGGGGATAAAATACTTGGGTTTCGTAATGCTCATCATTATTTTGAGTTCTTCCTGGCAGGCGTGACCCGAAACGTGAACATCATACATTTTTTCGTACACTACCTCTGCGCCCTGCTTTAAGAGCTCATCAACTACCTTGCCGACCATTTTTTCATTACCGGGAATAGGTGTTGCAGAGATTATTACATAATCATTGGGGCAGATAGCAACACGTCTGTGCTCGGAAAACGCCATTCTGTAAAGTGCCGACATCGGCTCGCCCTGGCTGCCCGTGGTTATAATAACAAGCTTATCCGCAGGATAGCGGTTAATACTGTCGATTCCTATAAGTATGCCATCGGGAATACGGATGTAACCCATCTCGGCTGCTATCGAAACAACGTTTTCAAGGCTTCTGCCGGAGAGAGCGACCTTTCTTCCGAGACTTTCGGCAACATCGATTATCTGTTGCACACGGTGAATGTTCGACGCAAAGGTTGCTACGATAAGACGCCTGCCGTTAGCTTTTCTGAACTGCGTTTCAAACGTCTCGCCGACCTTTCTCTCGCTCTCGGTAAAGCCGGGCTTTGCCGCGTTTGTGGAATCGGAAAGAAGTGCGAGCACTCCTTCCGTTCCAAGCTGAGATAAACGAGCTATATCAATAACTCCGCCGTCTATAGGAGTTGTATCAATTTTGAAATCGCCCGTCTGTATAACGGTTCCGGCAGGTGATTTTATAGCAAGGGCTACGGCGTCGGGAATTGAGTGGTTTACGTGTATCAGCTCAACGTCGAAGCAGCCGAGCTTTATATGATCGCCCGGATTTGCAACATTAAGGCTGCACTGCTTTAAAATACCGTGCTCTTTAAGCTTACCCTCGATAAGGCCTATTGTAAGGCGTGTTCCGTACACGGGAATGTTAACCTGCTTTAAAAGATACGCAAGTCCGCCTATATGGTCCTCGTGACCGTGTGTTATGACTATACCGCGTATTTTGCTTGCATTCTCGGTTACATAGGTAAAGTCCGGTATTACAAGGTCTACACCGAGCATTTCCGTATCCGGAAATTCAAGTCCGCAGTCAACAAGCATCATATCGTTGCCGCACTCATAGAGCGTCATATTCTTGCCGACTTCATTGAGTCCGCCGAGAAATGCAATTTTAAGCGGCACATTATTCTTTTTGCCGCGGCGCTTACTCTGACCCTTTGAGTTGCCGGTTGCTTTGGTTGTCTTGCGTTCGTTTTTCACAGGCCTTGAAGTACCGTTTTTCTGAACGGATTTTTGCTGTGTTTTTGAATTTTGATTTTTTGTTTTTTGCGGATTTTGTTTTTTCTGACCGGCGGAATTTTTCTTGCCGGAAGTTGGTTTTTTTGCTGTTTTGCGGTTCTCAAGACTGTTTTTTTCGTTAGAGAGAGCGTTTTGCTTCGAGTTTTTGGGTACAGTTACCTTTCCGCGGCTGACCTGCTTTTTAGGCTGATCCGACTGCGGAATAAGTCTCTCTGTTTTTTTCTTTAACATTAAATATCTCCTTAATAAAAAATGAATATATGTATCCTGCTTTTTAAAACGTACAAAAAGCAGGTAAAATCCTAATCAAGATACGGCACCACTCCACCGCATAATCATGGATTATAATATAATACTATTTTTTGCCTCGGATGTCAATTGAGAACAGAGCCTAAATCTCTCAGTTTATTTTCAATATCATCACACAGCTCACACGACACCTCATAGTTCAGTGCCTCTGTGACTATCTCGATTGTTTTGCCGTTTTCAGACGGCTTCAGCAGCACTCTGCCGCCGCTGCGATACATTACCGCCCCGTTATAAGACGGATAAACGGTGTCATTTGGGAAAGCTCTGCAAATATCCTCGGGAACAGAAGAAAAGCTGACGGTTTTGTGTTTTACAAAGAATTCCGGTATCTGTGAAAGCAGTTTTGGGAAAGAATATCCGGTCTCGCGCATTATGCCGAGTATTTTTACCGCCATAAACAGCCCGTCACGCAAAAAAATCTGTTTTGATGACAGATATTTGAGTTCATCGCGAACAGGCGTCTTCGCCTGCACGGGGTACCGCAAAACACGCTTTTCATATCCGTCTGCCATATCATTTATAGCTGCCGGAGCATCATACGGCACAGCAACATCATGACCACATTGAAACTCATACAGACAGCACAACGAAAGCAGTTTATCCATATTGATCCACCCGCATTCACGGCAAAATGCCGAAACCTCCGTGCCGCCTCTTGTTATCTTAAACGTGATGTCATCGCCTTTACCGCAGCCGAGTGATAAAAGACAATCCTCCATAAGTAAAAGTATGTCCTTATTATCGCTCATTACATTGGCCGAAATACCCGAAAGCATATCTCCCGATTGTCTCAAAAGTTCTCGGCGATACATACTGCTCATGCTTGACATATCGGAGACGGCTCGCATATTCTGTGCCGAGCAACGGCGAAATTCGCCGTTTTCTGCACGGCGCTCAAGTTCCTGCTCGAAATCGGGCGATAACGGCAATCCGCCGTTTCCGTAAAACGCCGAATGAATACCGTTCTTTTCCGAATAAATGTAAATTCCGCAGCCGAGAGAACAAAAAGAAGAGAAAAAAGCGACTTCTGACAAAAAGCATCTGCCGAAATCAAACACGTGCGAGCCCGAGGATATAAGTCCCGCCGTAACGGCCTTTACCGCCGCTGCGGAAGAAACGCTGTCATCGTACCCTATTCCTGTTCGCGTACCGAATTCACAGCTGCCCAAGGCTCTGCCGACTTTGCAAAACAGGCCTATATCAAAATCGCCGAAAAGCGAATCGGTACCGCGGCTGCCTAAAGCGGTAATATTTTCGCCGTAATAATAAGCCTGCGGCTGACTTTTGGGCGCGGAAATACCGCCGTGCGGTTTCGGTGTGACTTTTACATTTTCGCCCACCGCCATATTTCTGCCGACAGTCGTTTTCTCACACAGCACGCTGCCTAAAGACATTTTGCTGTTTTCCTCCGCAACCGAATTTACACCCATAACGGCTCCCGATATATCGGCTCCGCGTAAGGCTGCGGATTTATTGAGCATAATACTGCCGCGAACAAATGCTTTTTCGCCTATAAAACAGCCGTCGCCCACTACGGTATACGGTCCTAAATCCGCTCCGTCCGAAATTTCGGTATTTTCACCTATAAACACAGGCGGCGTAATATTGTATTTGCCGCAAGGCAGTTCGCTGTTTGAATATATGCCGTCGCATATTTCCGACAGAGGAAATACTGTTTTTCCGTCAAGCATATCGCGAGTACATTTTAAATATGACAATACCGTATTTATACCGCGCCTGTAACCGGCACACCGAAATGCAAAAAGACTTTTATTTTGTGAGAGCAATTCAGGCAGTATCTCATTTGAAAAAGCCGTGATTGTGCGGTCGCGAAGCATTTTTAATATTTTGCCGGAAATTATATAAATGCCCGTGTCCGCCTTATCCGTAAGAAAGCCGCACCTGCCGACGCTCCCCGAAAAGCCCGTAATTCTGCCGGACGGTGACGTGAAAACAAGCTTCTCTCCGGTAACTCCGTCACAATGCGTGATTATTACGGTTACATCCGCCCCCATACTTCGGTGATATTTTTCGGCTTCGCTCAAATCAAAGTCAAAAAGCACGTTGTCGGTTATCAGTAAAACGTTGTCATCCTCTTTTTCATCAGAACAGAAAAGTGAGTTTAAAGCGTCGTTTATACTTTTTCCGATAACCGGCTTAACCTTTGCTCCGCAAGTCGGATTATTTTTTAAATACTCGCTTACTTTTTCCGATTGCGCATCAAGCAAAAGCACAATTTCGTTCATTCCGTAAAAAGAAAGCATATCGGTCATATAGCCGAGCAGCGGTTTACCGAGTAAAGGCAAAAGAATTTTAGGCGTACCGAAAAAATCATCATTAAAAAATCCGTTTCTGATTTCAGATGCTATTACCGCTTTCACAAAACCACCGTAACCTTTCATACGTATTCCGCACTTCGGGGAAAAAGAGGGATATATGCATAAAAGTATTATTGCCCCGTCGATATAAAATAATCTGTTGTTTTAATGCGAATTTAATGTTAAAATATCCGTGTGATTTTATAGCTAATCGGATGTGAACACATGAAAAAAGAGCTTGACAAAATTGAAATGTACACCGACGGTGCGTGCTCCGGAAATCCCGGTCCCGGAGGGTGGGGTACAATTTTGCGTTTCGGTTCGGCTGAAAAAGAGCTGTCAGGCGGAGAACGCAGTACCACAAACAACAGAATGGAGCTGACCGCGGTAATAGAGGGCTTTAAGGCGCTTAAAAGGCCGTGCGACGTAACTCTTTATACAGATTCAAAATATGTTGCGGACGCCATAACAAAAGGCTGGGCAGAGGGCTGGAAAAGGAAGGGCTGGAAAAAGAGCGACGGCAAACCGGCGTTGAATTCCGATTTATGGGACAAGCTTTTGACGCTCATATCAAAGCACAGTCTTAATATTGTTTGGCTCAAGGGGCATGCGGGTCATCCTGAAAATGAGCGATGCGACAGTATGGCAGTAAGGGAAAGTCATAAATTCATTAAATAGATTAAAACAAGCAAAACAGGACGCTTCCTTCGGAGAGCGTCCTGTTCTTTTACGTCAAAAAAGCTCCCGTAAAGGGAGCTTTGTGAATACCGCATCAACTTATTCTTTTTCGGAAATCATTTTTAATTCATCGGCTGTTATTTCGCGGCACTCGCCGTCTCTCAGCCTTTCATCGAGGAAGAGTCGTCCCATTTTTATACGGCGAAGATTTGTAACCTCGTTTCCGACGGCGCAAAACATACGCTTTATCTGATGGTATTTACCCTCGCAAATAGTAATTTCGCACTCTTTATCGGAGAGTATTTTTATTTTTGACGGCAAAAAAGCCGTCCCGTCACGAAGAGTAATGCCGTTTTCGAGCAACGAAACAGCCTCTTCTTCGATATTGTCACGAAGAGACACAACGTACGTTTTATCAATGTGGTTTTTCGGTGATAGAATACGGTGTGCGAACTCGCCGTCATCGGTTATCAGCACAAAGCCCGTAGTATCTTTATCGAGTCTGCCGGCGGGGAACAGCCCACGGCGCATAAGCTCCTCGGGGACAAGGTCACAAACGGTTCTTTCACCCTTTCCGTCGCTTGCCGAAACAACGCCCTTCGGCTTATTGAGCATTATGTATATATGTTTTTTTATTGTGAAAATTTCACCGCATACTTTAATCTCGTCCGAATCGGCATCAGCCTTTTCGGAGCCGCTTTTGACAGTCCTGCCGTTAAGTGTAACATTGCCGTGAGAAATCAGACCTGCCACGTCTTTTCTGCTGAGTTTACCGCTGCCTGCTATAAGCTTATCTATCCGCTCTTTTTTCATCCGTTTCTCCTTATTTATTCGCCGGTGTTATCAGGCTTTGCAAAGCCGTGCATAAAGCCGTTAAGCTCTGTTGAGCACACATCTCCGCCTATTACCTTGCCGTCATACACCAAGATATTTGCGTGGATAAAGCCGGTATTTTCATATCCCGTATAATTTGTAATCTCATATGTCCAACGCTTTACCCGTTTCGACGCATACAAGGATAAATCAAAGCCTTGTTCCTTTTGAAGCTCATTGTATTTTTCGTATACATCATCAAATTCCGCGGGAATAATCACTTCGCAAACCTCAACCGGATCTTCTTTTACGCTCCAGCCGAACTGTGAAAGATACGCGATTCTGTCCTCGGAGGAAGCTGCTCTGATATTCAGCGCCGCCGTTTTCCCCGCCTCTGCCGTATGATGAGAAACAATAATCAGCGCGACTGCAAGCAATGCCACAAAAAACACAAGCAGAGCCATTTTTACCTGCCTTTTCTTTACGGAGTATACGAACATATAAATTCACCTCGAAGCAAATATATGCAACGAGGCGAAATAAAATACTATATAAGGCAGCAAAAATTACTTGCTCTCTTCGGGAGCCTTTTTGTGCTGAGCGGCAGCCTTGAGAGACTGACGCACGCGTCTTATTTCATTTACGGAGTTGGTAAGACCCTCGTCTGCCATAGATACAACCCTCTCAACGTATTCGCCTGCGCTTTTACGCATATCGTTTGACCACTTTTGAGCCTGCTCCGTAAGCTCCGCTGCAGTCCCTCTCGCCTGCTCGACGATACCGTTTGCCTTTTTACGTGCTTCCGCCATAATATTTTCAGCCTCGGCCTCGGCGCCCTTCGTTATCTCGTGCTCGGAAATAAGCTCATCGGCCTTTTTCTTTGCCGCGGTAATAATCCCCTCGGCGGTGCTTTGCGCCGCTGTAAGTATTTCCTTTCTCTCGGAGGCTATTTTTCTCGCCTGCATAAGCTCATCGGGCATATTAAGCCTCATATCCTCGATAGTGGTTCTGAGCCTTTCGACGTCAACTATCTGATTTGAAGTAAAGGGAACGGATTTTCCCTCATCAATAATCTGCTCAAGCTCCTCAATTAAGCTTTCAATAGTCATTTGTTTTACACCTCTTATTTGCTGTCTCTCAGTTTATTTTTTTATTCTTTTGATGATGTCCTCACGTATTTCAGCAGGAACGAATGTGCTAATGTCACCGCCGAGCTCACAAACCTGCTTTACCACGCTGGAGCTTAAGTACATATTCTCGGCTCGCGTTGTAATAAATACCGTTTCAAGCTCGTTATTGAGTTTTTTATTTGTGAGCGCCTGTTGAAATTCGTACTCAAAATCCGAAACTGCTCGAAGGCCCTTTACTATGGCAACCGCCTCTTTGCGGCGCGCATAATCGGCAAGCAAACCGTCGTATCGGTCCACATCGACGTTTGGCATATCTGCGGTACAGCGCTTCAAAAGCTCAACTCTCTCCTCCGACGTGAAGGCATAATTATTTTTTTTATGATAATTTGTCATTACGACAACGATGACCTTATCAAACATTTTCGCACTTCTGCGGATAATGTCAAGGTGCCCCATTGTAACAGGGTCAAAACTGCCGGGACATATAACCGTTTTCAAGAAAACCCCTCCGAATTACTTTTTATAGGTAGTGAGTTTAGTCTTGGAATATTTATATTCCTTAAATTTTTTAATATCACCGACTTCTTCCGGCAAGTCCTCGCGGTAATCGGTTTCACACATTACAATGCCGCCGTCTTTTAAAACACCGTCGACAAGAGACAGAGCTGTTTCTGCCATTTGCCTGCTATACGGCGGATCAATGAGAATTATATCAAACTTTTCTGCTGTGCTGCGAAGGAAACCAAAGCTGTCGGAATTTATAACCGTTGCTTTATCAGATAAACCGCAGGTTTTAAGGTTTTGCTTAACAACGGAAAAAGCCTCTGCGCTTTTATCAACAAACACAGCCTTTTCGGCACCGCGTGAAAGAGCCTCAATTCCGAGCTGACCCGACCCCGCAAAAAGGTCAAGCACAGATTTCCCCGGAATATCAAACTGTATTATACTGAACATAGCCTCTTTTACCCTGTCGGTAGTGGGACGCACCACTTCTTCGCCCTCAAGAGTCACAAGCTTACGTCCTCTGGCTATACCGGTAATAACTCTCATAAGATCTCTCCATAAAATGCTTCTAATATTATTTCATTATTTTATCACAATTGTCAACAGTTTTCACTATTTTTTTAAATTTAAGAGTATATTCTTTAATTCTTCGGCATTTTTCGCGGTTTTTTCCGCTCCGGCTTTTTTGAGAACGTCTATATCGCGATAGCCCCAAAGCACGGCAATAACACTCAGCCCCGAATTTTTTGCCGTTTCGACATCAACCTCGCTGTCGCCTACATATACGGTCTCGCTCTTTTCGGCACCCATCTTATCCATAGCGAACAAAACATTGTCGGGGTAGGGCTTGTTTCTGCGCTCTTTTACGCTTCCGACAACGGTTTTTACATAATCGCCGAACATTTCGCCGCAAAGCTCCTGTGCGGCAAAATCAGCCTTATTTGTAACTATGGCAAGCTTAAAGCCGTTTTCATAAAGGGTTTTTAGCATATCCGTAATTCCGGGATACGGTTTTGTTTTATTTGCCATATTTTTTTTGTAATTGCGGCAAAATATATCAAAACACTTATCTATTTCCGCCTTATCGGTGCCTGTGGGAACGGCTCTCTCGATAAGCTTATATATACCGTTTCCGACAAACCTGCGCACCTCGTCGCGCGTCCTTTCCGGGTAGCCCGCGGTTCTGAGCGTGTAATTAGTGCTGTCTGCAAGGTCGTCGAGAGAGTTAAGAAGAGTTCCGTCGAGATCGAATATAACCGAGTTAATCATTTTAAACAATCCTTTGTTCTGTAATAATCATATATATTTTGTGCAACGGCAGAGGTTATCCCCGGAGCCTTTGAAAGCTCATCGACCTCAGCGTTTTTAATCGCAGTCATGGTTTTAAAATATTTTAAAAGCGCGGATGCTCTTTTTTCTCCGACGCCCTCTATCTCGGTAAGAGATAGCGAAAGCCCGCGTTTTGCATGCTTTTGGTGATGATATGCCACAGAAAATCGATGTACCTCATTTTGTATTTCGGAAACGAGCGTAAACACCTGTCGTTTTGAATTTATGGCTATCTCGCCGCCGTCACCCGAAATGGCTCGCGTGCGGTGTCGATTATCCTTTACCATACCGAAAAGCGGAATTTTAAGTCCGAATTCACGAAGCACGGGTTCTACGGCATGGACCTGCCCAACGCCGCCGTCAAGCAGTATAAGGTCCGGCAATTTACCGAAGCCCTCGGTTGAATCCTTGCTTTTTTCGTATTCGGAAAAGCGTCTTGTAAGAACCTCATTCATAGCACGGTAATCGTCGTTACCGTCAAAGCTCTTTATGGAAAAACGTTTATACGCCTTACGATAAGGCTTACCGCCCTTAAAAACTATCATACCCGCAACAGAATCCTGCCCTGCGGTATGCGATATATCGTAGGACTCAATGTACTCCGGCGTCTTTTTGAGACCGAGTAAATCCTTAAGTTCGTCGAGAACGGCTATCTCTCTTCCGGTTCTGCCCTTTTTAATCGCCAGCTTTTCCTCGGCGTTTTTACGGCACATATTAACTATTTCGAGCTGTTCGCCCCTTGCCGGAACAAAGACCGTAACTTTTTTGCCCTTTTTCTCGGAAAGCCATTGCTCCAAAAGCTCTCTGTCGGCAACCTCGCCGTCTACAGTAACACGCTTCGGAATATTGTCTCGCATAGAATAATAGGACGTGATGAAATCGGAGCGCATACTCTCTTTATCACCGGGGTCATCGAAGAAGAAATGCTCGCTGTCAAAAAGTCTGCCGTTTGAAAACCTTAAAACAGCAAGGCACACACTGCCGTCAATATCAGCGGTTGCAAACACATCCTGCTCTTCGACGGATTTATAAACAACCTTTTGCTTTTCTTTAATTCGCTCTATGGAGTTAATGCGGTCGCGCAGCTTTGCAGCCTGTTCAAAATCAAGCTCCTCTGCCGCCTTTTCCATTTTGGCACGCAAATCGGCGATTATATCGCGGCTGTCGCCCTTTAAAAACGCAATCGCGCCGTCCACCGCCTCGTCATAATCGGATTTTTTTATTTTACCCGTACAAAGTCCGCAGCACTGCGAAATATAATAATTAAGGCATGGTCTGCTCTTGCCGAAATCGCGCGGAAAGACCTTGTTGCACTGCGGTAATTTGAATATTTTATTGGCCGCATCCACACTTTGCCTTACCGAATACGAGCTGAGATACGGACCTATATACTCCGAACCGTCATCTTTTTTATTGAACACGGCGGAAATCTTGCGATATTCACCATCGGATATGCGAATGTAGCTGTAACCCTTATCGTCTTTTAAAAGGATATTGTATTTCGGCGAATGCTGTTTTATCAGACTGCACTCAAGAACGAGAGCTTCGAATTCGCTTCCCGTTACTATATAATCAAAACGGTCGACATTTTCCACCATTTTACGTACTTTTACCGGATGGCGATTTTGCGAGCCGAAATACTGGCTGACGCGGTTTTTAAGTGCTTTTGCTTTACCGATATATATTATTTCCCCATCGGCATTTTTCATAATATAAACGCCCGGCAAAAGAGGCAGGCTCATCGCCTTTTTTCTGAGTATTTTCATTTTCGGATTCAAAGCACTCACCGCCCTTCGTTAAAAAATAAGGCACACCGAAGAAAATACGGTGTGCCGTTTTAATTGAATATTTAAATTACTCGGCAAAGCCTGATTCAACAAGCTTAACAAGCTCCTCAACGGCCTGTTCTTCATCGGGGCCGCCGGCAATGATCCTGATCTTTGTGCCACCCATTATGCCGAGTGAAAGAACTCCGAGAAGGCTCTTTGCGTTAACTCTTCTCTCTTCCTTTTCAACCCAGATAGAAGATTTAAACTCATTGGCTTTCTGAATGAAGAAGGTTGCAGGACGAGCATGAAGTCCTACCTGATTTTGAACAAGAACATCTTTAACGTACATAGTTATTCTCCCCAAATATTGATATATAATAATGTTTTTTCTTCGTACCGTTAACATATTATACCACAAAACTTGTCCTCGTCAACGGCTTTGACACGATATATGGGGGATTTTGCAATAATTCGGCTGTACCTCCAAAGACAAATCAAAACAATTTTAAATGTTTGTGCAAAATAACAACCGCAAGCTTTAGTTCATATTGAATATACACAAAAAAATCGGGCACACATCAATTATTGACTTTTTGATGCACCGGATATGTTTTTTCGCTTAAAACGCCGAAGCTGTAACCCATACTTTTATAATATGCGATTATCTCGGGAAGTGCCTCCACAGTTGTGTTTTTCACCGCAGAATCGTGCAAAAGCACAACTATTGTGTTGGATTTCGGTACTTTTTTACAATTCTCTATTATAGTGTTTTTAGGCTGTTCCCTTGAAACGGCGTCACCCGAAGAAACGTTCCAATCAAAATAGCAGTATCCTTTTTCTTGCACCTCTTTTGTCAGCGTCGTCATAATCCCCGGCGAATACTTGCGGCTTATGGTATTGCTGCTGCCTCCGGGAAAACGAAATATGTTTGTACGGACTCCCGTTTCATTGTATACGAGATCGGATATTTTCTGCAAATCGTCAAAAAACGCCTGCTCTGAAGCATACACCTGCGGATAATTGTGAGAATATGAATGAAGCGCGATTTGGTTTCCCGATTCGGTTATGTTTTTCATATACCCGTTATACTTACCGCCGTTTTTCACAAAAAAAGTCGCCTTAACTCCGTTCTCATTCAGGATATCGATTATCCTCGGAGTGTTAGGCGACGGGCCGTCATCAAAGGTCAGGTAAACAACTTTGCCGGCATTGGCTTCGGCGAGTGCCCTGCTCTCTTGTTCCCTTTTAAGCGACACCTGCTCATTAAGCTTTGATATTTCGCCGTTCAGACTGCCCTTTTCATCCGCAAATAACGATTCCCGTTCACTCAGCGATTGCTCCACAGCCGCCTTTTGTGCCGCAACCGTTTTTAGATTTTTCTTGGTTTTATTATATTTGACTCCGAACACCGCAAGCAGTATTGAGATTAAAATAATCAACAATGACAGAACAAATATCATTTTTTTAAACAAATTATTTTGTTTTACAACAATGCTTAACCTTTGCTTTTCCACCGCAATTACATCCTTTGATTTAATTTGTAACTCCATTATATAATAATGTTCGACAAAATCAAGCAACAAATAATTACAAGAAAATTAATAATTTATTAAGCGCAAAAATGCCGTGTGAAAGAATGCTTCACACGGCATAATATCAGCAAAAACTCTTATAAATACAGTTTATCTATTCCGCCGCAAGCGGAACCTCACTCTGAGTATCAACATTAACAAGGCCCTTGGTGGTAAGCTTTAAATGCGGTATTACCGGTAAGCTCAGAAACGACATAATCATAAACGGCTCAAAGCCCTTCGGCACACCGAGAGAATACACGCTTTCGCGCACCTTTTCATTTTCTTCCGCCGCTCTTTCCGCTGTTTCACATGACATAAGTCCGCCTATCGGCAAGGGCATTTCGGCCACGACTTTTCCGTTTTTAACCGAAACTATACCGCCGCCGAGCTCACGTATACGGTTTGCGGCAAACGCCATATCATCGGTATTTGTGCCTATCACAATAAGATTGTGCGAATCATGCGCCACGGAAGATGCTATGGCACCTTCCTTAAGTCCGATACCCTTTATAAAAGCATTTCCTATATGACCCGTGTTGTGATGTCTTTCAATAACGGCTATTTTCAATATATCATGCTCGATATCTATGCCGTTATTGCAGTCGAAATCAATATCCGATACCAAATCATCGGTCAAAAGCTGCCCGTCCACAAGGGAAATAACATGGCATTTTCTTTTACCGTTATAATCGACATCAAAATCAGACGAAGACAGTATGGGCAAATTAAACGAGCTACGCACTTTTTTTTCGAGAGCATCATTTATTTTCGGCATATCAAAACAAAGCGTTTTGCCGTCCGAAACAACCTTTTCTCCGTTTTTGTATACATCGCGCACGATTACCTTATCAAGGTCATCAAGGACAAGCAAATCCGCTTTGTAACCGGGTGCTACTGCGCCTGTATTTTTAAGTCCGAAGCACTCCGCAGCATGGAGGGTCGCCATTCTTATACCCGTGACGGCGCTTTTGCCCATTTGCACGGCAGAGCGGATTATACTGTCTATATGACCGTTTGAGATAAGGTCAGCCGGGTGTTTATCATCGGTCACCAAAAGGCATCTCTGCTCCCACGGGTCGTCAAACAGCGAAATCAGCCCCGAAAGATTTCTCGCCGCAGTTCCCTGCCTTATCATTATTCTCTGCCCCTTGCGTATGCGCTCCTTGGCTTCATCGGCCGAAGAGCATTCATGGTCATCTCCTATTCCCGCGGTAATGTATTTATCAAGCGGCTTGCCCGACAAAAGCGGAGCATGACCGTTTACAACAAGTCCGCGAGACAATGCGGATTTGATTTTTTTCTCAAGCTCGCCGTCCCCGGCAACCACGCCGACATAATTCATAACCTCGCCGAGCCCGAGAACACGACTTTCAGAATAGAATTCCTCTATATCATCCGCCGAGAGAACCGCGCCCGATTCGTCAAAGCCTGTCGCCGGAACACATGACGGTATTACAAAATACACGGTAAGCGGAAGTCCCTCGCTTGATTCAAGCATATAGCGAAGACCGTCTTTACCGCTGACATTGGCAATTTCATGCGGATCGGCTATTACCGCGGTCGTACCGTGAGAAACCGCCGTTTTGGCAAATTCCGGGCAAGTGAGCATTGTGCTTTCGATGTGTATATGCCCGTCTATAAAGCCCGGGCAAATATATTTTCCGGTAGCGTCGATTACTTCATCTGCTTCATCGTCACCGTAGTCGTCCACACCCAAAATAATTCCGTTTTCAAAAAGAACGTTCGTCTTTATGAGCTCACCCGTAAAGACATTGACTACCGTTCCGTTTTTTAATAATCTTTTCATAGCGCGCTCCTTAACAAGTCAAAGTATATTCTGTAAATGATTGTATCACAAAAACAATTTCATAGCTACAAAAAGTTGCGGATAAATAAAAAAAGGTAAGCATCTTACGATACTTACCTTTTTTTGGTCGGAGTGACGGGACTTGAACCCATGGCCTCTTGGTCCCGAACCAAGCGCGATACCAAACTTCGCCACACCCCGAAGTGCTTTAGTATTATATTATATCGGAGCGATAAAATCAAGTGGTATTTTGATTTTTTATTAAATGTTTTCAATTTTTAGGCAAATCGGAGGAAAAACGAGTTTTAAGGATGATGCCGAGATATACTAAAGCAAGCCTAAATTTTTGCAGGCAGGGCTCAAATCGCAATCAAATTACACAAGCCCGTAAGGCTTTAAGTTCGCCTCACACGGGAATAGGAAGTTTAAAACTATATTATATCCGTCTATTCCTCACTCAGCTCACCGGTGGTTTCATCATTTTCGCTGTTTTTGGTGGGCTCCGCCAAAAATCCCAGTTTGTTTTTCAAATTCTCAAGCGCATCAAAAAGCTTTGCTTTTACTTCCGGCTGATTAACAAAATCGATGTCCGATTGCGCGGAATTATAAAGTGTTTGTGTTCTGAACAGCTGATATTTCTTTATACTGTTCTCCGCATTCAGAGCGTTTTGAATATCTGTGTCGGAATCAAAGAACGCCACGCTGCCGCCCCTGTCGCTCATATCGTCATTATTGCCGTAATCAAACAAAGCTATGTTTATGTCGGTGTCATTCGGAATTCCGTTTACCCTACCCTTGGGTGTATACTGCCATACCTTATAGTCATATTTAAAATCCGTGGTTTCACTCGTATAATGCGCAACCCAAATTTCATAATTTGAAAGACGCGAAAAATTCAGCTCATCGGTATAAAACGTTTTGCTCGCATAAATTCCCGGTTTGTATCCTGCATTTTTTACGGCCTCGCAAAATGCAACGGCAATGTTGGTTCGCTGACTTGCCGTGAGGCGGTCTGCTCTGCCCGAATGCTCACTGTTTGAAAACTCCGTATCAAAATATATGGGTAACGTTATATTATATTTTCTCGAATAGTTTACAGCCACGCTCGCTTCCTCAACGGCCTCGTAAACCGTAACCGCCTGGCTGTAAAAATACACGCCTACCTGTATGCCGTTATTTAAAGCGCCCTCAACATTTTCGCTAAAGCGCGAATCAAGCTTGAGTGTTCCCTCGTCGCCGTATCCGCGAAATCCGACACGTATTATAGCAAAATCAACGCCTGCAGCTCGCACCGCCGCCCAATCTATCTTACCATTATGATGAGACACATCAATACCTACCATAGAGGAAAGAGCGCCGTTATCGTTGAAATAATACTGCACATCGCTTATGGCTTTATGCCCTCTTATCGGATTGTGTGACGAATCAAAATTAAAAAGTGTACCGTCTATATCGATAAGTCCCGACATAAAATCACGGTTCACGTATTTTAAAGGCAGCAGAGAGGAGGTGTACATACTGTCTGATGAAAGCGGAACGCCCGTTAATCTGCCGTTCAGGCGCGGAGATTTTGCCGGCGCAAGGCGCGACGAATTGGTACCGTAATCACGGTTGATTTCAGCGTCCTCATCTTTTTTGCTGTCACCGGTGGCAATCTGCACGTTTTTCATTTTTTCATCAATTTCAAATAAAATTGCCGAGGTGGTTTCTTCCTCTGACGAAACAGACTCATCCTCGCCGAAAACTTCTAACTCCGCATCGGTAACAGCGGCCTCGGTCTGAGTCTCGCCGATTACTGCAGCACGCTTCTTTTTATTGCCGCGGACAATTAACACCGACGTCAATACTATTGCCGCCGCTAAAACAAAAACAGCCGCAATCAGCATTATTTTTTGCGAAGGCTTTAAAGCTTTAAGTTTTTGCAAAGGCTTTAAAGCTTTAAGTCTTTTCTTTTCCTTTTTCGGGTCGCTGTTTTCAGTTGTATTCTGTGTTTTTTCAGATGTGTTTTCCAATTATGTATCCCCTTAAAGCCATTATCAACGCTTGAATAATTAAAGAGCAAACTTCTTTATTGCTGCCGCTACGCCATTATCATCGTTGGAAAGAGTAACAAAGTCGGCTGCGTTTTTCGCAGGCTCCTGAGCATTCTCCATAGCTACACCGATACCGGCTTCGCTTATCATTGTGATATCGTTGTATCCGTCTCCGCATGCCATAACCTGCTCGCGCCTTATACCGAGACTATCGGCAAGCCACATAAGCGCGGTACCTTTATCTACCATAAGAGGCGTTATCTCAAGGAAAAACGGTTCGGAGCGAAATACCGAAACTCCGCTAAGCTCGTTTTTAAACAGTTTTTCTGTCTCGGTTATATAATCGGGCTCACCCGTTATAAGATATTTGGGCACGGGATAAGTAACCTCTTTTCGCAGACTTTGAACTCTTTGAAGTCCCAAGTTATTGAGATTTACCTCAAGATAAAAATATTTGTCGTCGGCATTGTCGGTAACCGCTGTATCGCCCTTGTATGTGGTTATCGGGACATTATACTTTTCGGCGACGTCGATAATACGGGCACTCTGCTCCGCCGAGAGATTTTTTTCGTACAAAAGTTCACCCGTGCGCGCGTCAAAAATGCGCGATCCGTTGTATGTTATAATGTAACCGCCGCCGACGTTAAGCCCCAGCTCCTCGGCATAACGCGTAACGCCGCTTATCGGTCTACCCGATGCTATTGTGACTATTCCGCCGTTTTTCATAAATCTCCGTATAGCCGTCTTATTGCCTGCCGGTATATTTTTTTCGGTGGTAACAAGAGTTCCGTCTATATCAAGAGCAAGTAGTTTTATATGCATATATTTCACCTTGGAAGAAAGAATATCGGTATTGCATAACCGCAATACCGATTATAATTATATCAATGGGCAAGCAAAACATCAATTTGTAGAAATGCAAATAATTCTGTTAAAAAAACGAGAATTTTATATATTATGCGTCATACGGCTTTTCTGCCTAATTTTGATTTTCATCAATACATTCGATTATCCTGTCGAGCTTATAATGCATATTTTTAAGCAGAATCTCACATTTCAAGTTTATTTTATAATCATTTTCGCTGCGTCGACGGTCTTTTTCATCCTGTCGCTTTTGACTCATCATAATAAGAGGTGCCTGAATAGCCGAAACGCACGACAAGACAAGGTTCAGCAGAATAAACGGGTACGGGTCGAATGACTTTGCCGCCAAAACCGTATTTACTGTTATCCAAACGAGCAAAAGCAGAGTGAAGCCTATAACGAACGTCCAGCTTCCGGCAAGAGAGGAGAGCCTGTCGGAGGCCCTTTGCCCAAAGCTTTCTTTACACTCGTTGTTTTCTGAAACCGTTTTATTCAAAAGCAGATGCACTTTTTCTTCATCGTCGAGATCCTCGTTTATATCGTTTAGGATATACTTTATAATCTCATAATCGCTCATTTATATATCACCATCGCACATAAAATATTAAGGCTTCGCAAATAACGAAGCCTTAATATTTTCGGTATAATTTGTTTTTATATACACATGAGAAAAACGCAAAAACCGATTACTTTATGCGCTCAACCTTTAACATATTCGTTGTACCGGAAATCCCGAGCGGAATTCCCGCGGTTATTACAACGATATCGCCTTTTGAAATGAGACCGTGCTTACGTGCAACCTCAACAGCGTGAGAGAAAAGTGCATCAGAGTTATTTTTTTCTTCGCACATAAGCGGTATCATACCCCAAGACATATTCATCTGACGGCAAACGGTTTCATCGGTCGTGCAGCTGATTATCATGGAGGACGGGCGATGCTTTGAAATCATACGGGCAGTCGAACCGCTCTTCGTTACCGTAATAATCGCCTTTGCGCCGAGGTCGTGAGCGGTTGTAACGGTGGCGTGTGAAATAGCGTTTGTTATGCTGTTATCGTACTCAGACGAATCATTTTTAAATTTAGTAAGATAGTCTATATCTGCCTCGGTGGTCTCGGCTATAAGTGCCATTGTTTCAACAGCCTCGACAGGGTGCTTACCGGCGGCAGTTTCACCGGAAAGCATAATTGCCGAAGTTCCGTCATAAATTGCATTTGCAACGTCGGTAATCTCTGCTCTTGTGGGACGGGCATTCGTTATCATCGACTCAAGCATCTGAGTTGCGGTTATAACCTGCTTACCTGCCGTATATGCCTTTTTGATGAGCTTTTTCTGTATTGACGGAATAAGCTCAAACGGTATTTCGACGCCCATATCGCCACGCGCTATCATAATACCGTCCGCAGCGGCAATAATTTCATCAATATTGTTGACGCCGCTCATATTCTCTATTTTTGCAATTATTTTTACCTTGTGAAATCCCACGGAATTTGTAAAATTACGAAGATAATCAACATCCGCGGCCGAGCGAATAAATGAAGCCGCTATGAAATCGAATCCAAGCTTTGCCCCGAACGCCAAATCGGACATATCGTGCTCGGAAAGATAAGGCATTGATAAATTTGTATCCGGAACATTTACGCCCTTTTGGTCTGAAATAACACCGCCGTCAACAACCTTACAATAAATATCGGGGCCTTCGACCTTTTCGACCCTGAGAGATACAAGACCGTCGTTTATTCTGATAATCGTGCCCATTCTGACATCCTGCGGCAGTTCCTTAAAGGAAACGCTCGCCTGCTTTTCGTCGCACTCTACATCTCGCGAGGTGAGAATATAATCATCGCCATCTTTCAGCGTTACGGCTTTGTGGTCTTTAAAATAGCCTATACGTATCTCCGGACCCTTAGTGTCAAGCATTGTAGCTATGGGGAGATCAAGTTTGTCTCTAAGAGCCACCAGCTCATCAAACCTTTTTTTATGCATTTCATGAGCGCCGTGAGAGAAGTTGAATCTCGCAACATTCATTCCGGCTTTTATCATCTTTTCAAGGACTCCGTCCTCATCGGTAGCCGGACCGACGGTGCATATTATTTTTGTTTTTCTCATTTAAAAGCACCTCCAAAAAATATATATAAATATGTTTTTCAAATCTTCCTCAGATACATTGTATAATTAGTTTTGTCAAATGTCAATCATATCAGGCATATTTATTAGGTTTGTACGTTAATATATTTTTATGCTACGAAAGAACATTATTTTGTATTATTTTAATTTACAATACCTTGTTCGACAAATGCCGAAAGAAAAATAAAAAAGACAGCTTGAAAAACAAATCAAGCCGTCTTTAACTTAAATTACGCATTGAATTTAAAACAGAATATTCCCTAAATTCAAAATTCGTTAGCCTTCGTAATCGTCCTCGTTTTCCCAGTTATGGAAAACATTTTGAACATCGTCGTTATCTTCAAACATTTCGAGCATTTTGCCCATATTGTTTATATCCTCTTCACTTTCGAGCTTTGTATAGGTAGATGGAATATAATCGACCTCGGCTGTCAGGTATTTATAACCCTTGGCCTCAAGATCGTCGCGTACTGCACCCATATCGTTAGGCTCTGTGCGAACTTCGAAAACATCGCCGTCTGTGAGGAAATCGGTGGCACCCGCTTCGAGAGCGTCCTCCATAAGTTTTTCCTCGTCAACATCCTCTTTGTCGATAATAATTACGCCTTCACGGGTAAACATAAACGAAACACAGCCCGAGGTTCCCATATTGCCGCCGAACTTATCAAAATAATGACGCATATCGCCTGCGGTTCTGTTGCGGTTATCTGTAAGAGTCTCGACTATTACGGCGACACCCGACGGACCGTAGCCCTCATAGATTATGCTTTCGTAATTATCGGTATTGCCGTCTCCGGCAGCCTTTTTAATGATTCTTTCGATATTATCGTTCGGAACATTGCAAGCCTTTGCCTTAGCTATGCAATCCTTAAGCTTTGAATTACCGGCAGGGTCGGGTCCGCCCTCTCTGACGGCAACAGCTATTTCACGGCCGATTTTAGTAAATACCTTTGCACGGGCATTATCGGTCTTTTCCTTTTTACGTTTGATAGTACTCCATTTTGAGTGCCCTGACATATTTTTCACCCTCTGTCAAAATTTACGGAAAATATTTTAACATACAATCGCTTTATTATCAAGATTTTTTTGTTTGACGAAACGCAATACGGTTTTAAGCCGCCGATTTTATGAGAATCACACCGAAACGAGTAAAAATACAAAAAATCAATTCACATATAATAAGTAATAAACTCGTCTTTAAAAGAGTTTTATATAGAATCAAACAACGCATTTGAAATATCCGTTTATTAAGTTACAAAAAATAACATTTTTAGCATTTATTTTTCGGTTTCACTCCCACAAAAATCGGCAAATGGTGGGACAGAAAAGATACAGAAATTGATATTGTCGCAACAGATAATTCCAATAATATCATCTTCGGCGAATGCAAATATACCAAAAAGCCGCTTGATGTTAATGTATATTATGATTTGCTTGAAAAGGCGAAAAAAGTAAATTGGAACAAGCAAAACAGAAATGAATATTTTGTATTCTTTTGCATTAACGGCTATACGGAAAAAATGCAAAACCTCGCAAAACAAAATTCAAATATCGTTTTGTACTGAAAAATATAAGTCTTGTGAAACGACACTGATGCTTAATTGAGCATTGGTGTTTTTTCTTTTCACCGCGAAAGAAAAAAGCCTTTACCTTTCGGCAAAGACTTTGTTTGTATGAGAGTCAATATTTTTTGGTGTTATTTGCTTTTCTTTTTTGCCTTGATAACGCCTTTTATTGTTTCGATGCCGTGAATGGTACCCACAAGCGGATGATAAAACATAATGCGTGGTCCTGAATAACGCATCACTTCTTTAATTTTCACTCGCATATCGGGTTTGTAGCAATGGCAGGGACATTGCGAGCAGAAGTTTTTATCGTTTCCCCAGCGGCAATGATCAAGCCTGAAAAGCGCATAATCAGTAAGTTCTTGGCAGTCCTTGCAAAGAGTACCTTTTTTTGATTTATGCACGCCGTGGCAATAAATTTTTACCATTTCGGGTAACATTTCTTTTTCTCGTGTGATTCTGTCTTTTTTCATGATAATCTGCCTCTGTAAACGGTGTAAGCTTCGTCAGCGATTTTTGCCGTTGACTTTCTGTGAGAAACCAAAACAATGCTTTTGCCGTGCTTTGCTTCGTTTATAGATTTTAAGATGTTGCCCTCGTTTAAACTGTCCAAATTGCTTGTGGGTTCGTCAAGCATAATCATAGGAGAGTTGCAAAGGAACGCTCTTGCAAGACCTATACGCTGTTTTTCACCATCCGAAAGCAAATCACCGAGTTCGCCTACATTTGTGTCGTATCCCTTAGGCAAAGTCATTATAAAATCGTGAATTGAGGCTTTTTTTGCGGCAATTTCAACTTCTCCTCTTGTTGCGTTGTAATCTGCAATTTTAATGTTATTTTCAATCGTATCGTTAAACAATTGAGTTTCTTGGCTTACAAGGCTCTGATTGTTACGAAGTGATGATGTTTTAATATTTTTAATGTTTTCACCCGACATATCAATTTCGCCGCTGTTTACATCCCAAAAACGCATCATAAGTTTAAGCGCAGTCGATTTGCCCGAACCGCTCGGTCCGTTTATAGCAATGATTTTGTTTTTTGGAATTTCCATATTGAAATTTTCAAGAATTTGCTCTTTGTCATATGCAAAGCCTACATTTTTGCATTCCATTGCTTCAAATATGATGTCGTCACCGTTTGTGTTTTCTTCAACAACAGGGCTTTCATCAAGAATTGACAGCACTCTTTCACCGCTTGCAAGGGTGTGAGTCAAATTGCCTGCAAGGTTTGAAAGTGCGGCAACCGGACCAAATGAACTCATCATTGCAACGGTTGAAACAATAAGTCCGTCAAATCCGATTGTGCCCTTTTGGTAAAGGCAAATTGCAACTAAAAGCATTGTGATTGAAAAGAAGATAATCGAAATATCCGTAATTGAAATATTATGCCCCTCAATTTTCTTTAACTTCTTTTGAAGTGAATTAAGTTCATCGGTTTTTTCGTTCATTTCATTAAGGCGGGTATCGGTTGAATTGTATCTGATTGATTCCAAAAGTCCCCTCATACTGTCAAGCACATATCCGGAAAGTGCACCCGAATTTTCACGGTAGGTCATACCGATATTTTTGTTAAATTTAGATGATACAAGTGGAATAATAATGCCGACTGTAATGTAAGCCGCAAGTGCAACAAGCATAAGCCAAATACTGTATCTGCCAATAAATATCAGCATAACAAGGCTTGTTAAAAACGCAATACAAATCGGAGAAATCGTGTGAGCATAAAAAACTTCTAAAAGCTCAATATCACTTGTTATTAGCGATATCAGATTGCCTTTATCTTTACCTTCAAGTTTAGCCGGAGTTAACCTGCGAAGCGATTTGAATACTTTATCACGAATAATGGCAAGCAACTTGAATGCAATATAGTGGTTGCACGCTTGCTCGCCGTAGTGAAGAAAGCCACGCAAAACCGCAAAAATAATAATGCAAATACATCCCGTTTTTATTGCAAGTCCACCGTTTATACCTGCGGCTGTAAGAAGTGTCATACTGCCGACAACCGTGATTTGAATAGCACACAAAAATCCCGTAACGCCGAGTATAACTGCAAGTACCATGAAAAAAGCAAGCGGCTTAACAAGTTTTATCAACCGCATCATAATTTTGAAACCTGATTGTTTTCTTTTCATTACGCTTCCTCCTTTGCATATTTTTCAAGTTCAGCTTGAGTGGAATACATCAGCTTGTATTTTTTATTAAGAGACATAAGTTCAGAATGAGTACCGCTTTCCTCAATTTTGCCTTTATCAAGCAGAAGAATTTTGTCACTGCCTACCACATTTTCAAGCCTGTGGGAGATAAGAATAACGGTTTTGATTTTAGCCATATTGTGAATAACGGCCATAATGTCGTTTTCGCTTTCGGCGTCTATGTTCGAAGTTACTTCGTCAAAAACATATATCGGTGTGTTGTGAAGCAAGGCCCTTGCAATGGCAAGCCTTTGCCTTTGTCCGCCCGAAAAATTGTTGCCTTGTTGATTAAGTTTAGTATCAAGTCCGTCTTGCTCACTTAAAAATGACCAAAGGTTTACAATTTTCAATGCTTCAATCATCTTTTCGTCACCGGCGCTTTTGTCGGCTATGAGCATATTTTCCCTAACCGTTCCTGCAAAAATGTAGGAATTAAAGTTTACGGCAGTGATGTTGTTCATAAGTGTTTTTTCATCAATATCTTTTATTTCAACACCGCCGATTGTTATACCTCCGCTGTATCCCTTTGTTGTGCCGCAAAGTAAAGAGGCAAGTGTGCTTTTGCCGCAACCCGATTCACCTACTATGCTTATAAGCTCGTGCTTTTTAAAGGTTGCCGAAATATCGTTAAGTACGGTTTTTTCGCCGTCATAAGAAAAGGAAAGGTCTTTAATTTCGATATCCCCGTCAAGATTTTCAGGAATCTCCGCTCCGTGTTCGTCCTCTTTTGTATCAAGCAACTTAAAGAGTTTGTCGCTTGCAGCCATACCGTTCATAGCCACATGGAAAAATGAACCGAGAAGCCTGAGCGGTAAAAAGAAATCAGCCGCAAGCATGATGATTAAAAATGCTTGGGGTAATGTGATTATACCGTTTTCAACCTGAACGATTGCAATTACTACACCTACTGCACTTCCTGCATATGCAACAATATCCATAACACTTACGGAATTGAGTTGCATTGTAAGAACTTTCATAGTAATTCTTCTGAATTCTTCGGCTTTTTCATTCATTTCAACATTCTTGCGTTCATCCGCCTGATAAACTTTGAGTGTTGTTAAGCCTTGGATATTTTCAAGGAAAGTATCGCCGAGGTTTGTGTATACTCCCCAATATTTGCTGAGAAGTCTTTTTGCGATTTTTTGAACTGCAACAATAGAAAGCGGAATAAGCGGTACACAAATAAGAAGTACCACCGACGCTTTCCAGCTTACGAACACAAGCACGGCAAAAAGCGTTATCGGTGCAAGCATAGCAAAGAAAAACTGCGGCAGATATTTGCCGAAATAAAGTTCAAGCTGGTCTACACCCTCAACAAAAACCTGAAGCACCTCTGATGTTGATACCTTTTCGCTGTAAGATGCCCCCATCCGTGTAAGCTTTTTATACATTTTTTGTCTAAGCACTTTTTTTACTTCGCTTGAAGCGAAAAACGCAGTCTGAGAACTTGCGTATCCGCAAAGATAGCGCACAAGCATAACCGCCGCAATTGCGCCCAAATAAGGCAAAAGTCCTTTAAAATCAAACGCTTTACCGTCGAAAATTTGCGCAAGTAGATTTGAAAGAATGAAAATCATAACGATGTTTGCAACCGTTTTCAACCACTGCGCAAGAACTGTTAGGGCAATGTATTTCTTTGAAGAAGGTACTTGCTCTATAAGTCTTGTTTTAATCATTTCTTTTCTCCCTCAATTAAGTTATTTATCCAAAAATTCATTTGCGAGGCGGTAATCGCCTTGCCGTGATATTTTACCGTTTTCCATAATCAGCACTCTGTCTGCAAGAGCACCGGCACATCGTTTATCGTGTGTTACGGTAACAATTGCCGTGCCGAGGTTCTTGTTTATATTATTTACGGTTTCAACCGTTTTACAAAGGTTTTTGTAATCCTGACCCACCGTCGGCTCGTCAAGAAACAGTACGGTCGGCTCGCTTGCACAGACGGCAGCAATGGAGGCACGCCGTTTTTGCCCTTCGGAAAGTGATTGCGGATGCCTCTGCTCAAGTCCCGAAAGTCCAAAGGCATTTATCATTTCCCTTGCTATTTCCTCGCTTTTTGCCTTAAAGGAAATCTCGCTTAAAAGCGTTGGCATAAAAAGCTGATAGACCGGATTTTGGTAAACATATCCCACCTTTGAAAACCATTTGCTGTTTGCTTTTTTGCTTTTTGTTATTGTTTGGCTCAGCGCACCGTCATTCGGCTTATTCAGTCTTGCAAGCATGCGCATAAGGGTGGTTTTTCCGCATCCGTTTTCACCGAGCAAAACTATTCGTTCGCCTGCCCGAATTTCTATATCAAGTCCATCTATAATATTTCTGTCACCTGCGGCAAAAAAGAGTTTTTCGCCTTTTATAAGCACTTCGCCGGGCAAAGAGCCGTCGGCATGAGGAATTGTTTTTATTCCGCTGTTCAAGTCGTTTATGTCCGTACTTGTAAAAAGCTGTTTGTTTTTGATTCGCATAACTTTATCTATGTAGTTTTTCACAACATCAAGCCTGTGCTCAACTATTAAAACGGCATATCCGCTGTTTGCCAAATTACGAAGTGCTTTCAACAAAATGTGTGCTGTATGAGTGTCCAAATTTGCAAGCGGTTCGTCAAGAATAATGATTTTTTGCTCCATCGCAAGGGTAGAAGCGGTTATCAGGCGTTGCTTTTGACCACCGGAAAGTGTTTTTGTTTTTGCGTTTTTTTCTATTTGCATAAGCGTTGTGAATCGTTCAATGCGTCTGTCGATTTCTTCGGACGCAATATTAAGATTTTCGCAGCCGAAAGCGATTTCTTCGTTTACTAAATCATAAATAATTTGTTCGTCCGCATTTTGAAGCACAGTACCGATTAGCTTTGAACGCTCGCTGATTTTTAGCTTTGTAACATCCTTGCCGTCTATTTCCACACTGCCCGAAAATTCTCCCGAATTAACGAACGGAATAACACCGTTTATTATCGAAAGCAGGGTGCTTTTTCCCTCACCGGAAACGCCCGACAAAAGCACGGTTTCGCCGTATTCCACGGTGAGATTTATATTTTCAAGCACATTTTCTTTAGCACCGTCATATTTAAAAGAAACTTCTTTCAGTCTTATCGCTATGCCCATATCATAACACCTCCGCCTGCGCAAAGCACGATAACACAGGCAAGAAATACGAAATCCCTTGCTTTTATTTTTATTACTTTATATACCGAGCTTGTACTGTCATCAAGTGTAAATGCCCTTGTTTCAAGCGAAAGGGAAAGAGTATCCGATATTCCGATGATTCGCATAACGAGCGGAATAATAAACGCACGGTAAATGCAACTCGGTCGGTACCAATTCATATTTGCACCTCTGACCTTCATCGCCTCCCAGATCTGCTTTATTTCACCCACTAAAACCGGAATAAATTTAAGTGTTACAAGCATGCCGAGCGTTATAACTCTCGGGCATTTCAGCTTTGCAAGACAGCGTGTTAGATCGCAGGGTGATGTGCTTACCATCGGCACGGCACACAATCCCAAGAGAATCATTCTTAAAAGTGTTTGCCAAAATGCGTCCAAACTTCTGTTTGTCAAAAATGACAGACCGCCTATAATAAGTCCGCAAATCGCCATTGCAACGGTCATTTTCCATGTGCTTTTAAAAAGACCGAATGCTAAGTAAAGCACAAAAATTGCCGTGGCAAAAGCAAAAGCCAAAAGATTGTTGGAAAAAAGCATTCCGAATATCAACACTATTACGGAAACTGAAAATGAAATCAGCGGATAAAAAGGCTTTTTAGCCTCAAATGTTTCAAGCATTATCATCTTCTCCGTACGGTTTTAATTTACCTGCCTTTTGAAGTTCTGCGGCGATTTTCATTCCGATTGCCGCACCCAAAAATGCCAATATAATTGTGCCGATTGATGTTAAAACAGAAATTCTCGGATTTGCTGTAAGCTGAGCGTAACTTTGCCCATTGAGCCAAAGACTGAACAGAACCGAAATCGGCAGTGAAAACGGCATATATATTCCCGTTGTAACGAAAACGGAAACTTTCTTTTGATAACCTCTGAAAATCAAAAGCATAATTAATTCCGCTATGATTGCGGAAACAAAATTGTTAAAAAACATAACCGTCGAAAAGAAAATCAGCGGTGCGCCCGAAAAAAGTCCGATAATTGTGAGAGCACCAGGCTTTCTTACTTTCATAAGTCCGATTGCTACGAAAATCGAATAAATAGGTGCGGCTGCCATGTTACGCAGTCCGAAAACGGTGGTGTGCATAACAAGCGGCATCGTTATTCCGCCGCACAATGTCATCGCTGCGGATAAGACAGCCAAAAACACAAAATCCTTAACTTGAAATTTCTTAAATATTTTTTTCATACTTCGCCCCAATCAGTCATGTTTATTTTTCTTGATAACAGCAGTCATTACAAGCACAAATGCAACCGCACCCACTACGCCGCAGGCAATGGCGATCGTAACTTTTTTATTTTTAACCGTTTCCTCTTTAGGCTCGGTAACGGTTGGTGCTGTTGTAGTTGTAGTAGTTGTTGTAGTTGTCGTTGTAGTATTTGTTGCTGTCGTTGTAGTATTTGTTGTTGTCGTTGTAGTTATAGTGGTAGTGGTAGTGGTTTTTTTGGTGGTTGTTTCTTTTTTTACATCTCTGATTTTTTTTGCACTGTCATAATCTATTTTAATTCTTGCAGAAGGTGATAAAGGCATAGCCGAAGCGGCAAATTTTACGCCGACAAATTCATTGTCGCTCTTAATCGGAAATTCAAAAGCCGTTTCATATTCAGTTCCGTCAATTTCAACATTATTCTTTTGCTCAACTTCTACTGTGTCGCCCTCAACAGAACCGTCCTTGTAATACCAAAAATGCATATCGCTTGTTGTTTCGGCAGGAGCTATTGTAAGCGTTTTTTCATCACCGTCAACTGTAAGAAGTGCGGTGTGAACAATATAGCTGTCACCCATAGATGTTCTTTCTTTTTCTGCGTGCCACATTTCAATCGGCACTTCGTAAACACCGTCCTCGCTCGGACCCATTGCAAACGCACCGAACGAAGTGCAGGTAAGTGCAAGTGCAAAAACTATTGCAGTCAATGAAATCGATAATTTTTTAAACATATTTGTCCTCCGTATTTTATTAGCCATTGCTAACTTGACATTAAAATTTTTAGTTAGCACAAGCTAACCGCGGTTATTCTATCAAATGACAAATAAAAAGTCAATATTTAAACTATAAAATAATTAAAATTTGGCACATTTACAGCCTGCATTTGATAGACAGTTTAATAAGTCATAAATCATCTTACAGCCCAATTATTAAGCAGCGGTATCCTTTTTCAAACAATATTATTCTGGTAACTTTTCCATTCATGTGCACCTCTGTTACTTGCCTACATTTTGGGCAAACCTACTTTTACAAGTTAAAAAAATATAATTTTAATTTGAATGCGCTATCGTATTTTGCATATAATATTTCTATAAGAATGCAATATTTGCATATTTACGGTTGACAATGTGCAATTACTGCATTATTTTTCAATCAGAGGTGCAATTATGAATGTTCTAAAAAAACTTGAGAATTGAGAAAGTTCTCGTAAAACGACATTCCCGAACTGTTGAATATACTAAAAAATCAAATATCTAAATTGTAAAATGATATTGATAATCCTTGCCTGTATGGTGAGGATTTTTCTTTTGCGTGAAAATAATTTATAAATTTTTTCTAAAAACACATCAACAAAACTCAATTTTTTCTCTGTATTATAGAGGGATATTTTTTGTTATGGTGAAATCAAATGTAACCAAGGTGTAAAGAATTTTGCAAAACACCCGAACAAAACGGGGATTTTTCTCCGTATAGCAGAGGGAGTTTTTTGAACGATGCTTTTCTTTTTGATTTCCACTCGGCAAAATATTCTCTAGAATAATTTTAAAGGAGGTTTTCGTATGCGTAAAAATTGCAGTGGGCAATTTTTTCTTTTGCCGAACAGAATTTTTGATGAACGGTTATCGCCAAATGAATTTATTGTTTATTCTTTTCTCGTTCGTGCAAAGGACTCGGCATGGCAAAGTTTTTGGTCGGTGCCTATGATTGCAAAAAGCTGTTCGATGTGTGCATCCACTTGCAGAAAAGTTTGCGTTCGCTTGAAAGCGGCGGGTACATAACGATCTCGAAGCGGTTTATCGGCGGCGAGCAAAAGAGCAATCTATACACGGTCAACAAGATTTAATGCACCGTGCTTTAGGATTTATCGGCAAAGAATATGAAAGACTTTGATTTTGAAATTTTATGATTTTTGAAACGAAAATTGACAGCTTTTGGGTGGGTTTTGAAGCGAAATTCAAGCCGCCGATTTTATGAGAATCACACCGAAACGAGTAAAAATACGAAAAATCAATTCACATATAATAAGCTCGTCTTTAAAAGAGTTTTATATAGAATCAAACAACGCATTTGAAATATCCGCTTATTAAGTTACAAAAAATAACATTTTTAGCATTTATTTTATTTAATATAAAAACGCTCAATGTAAAAAATAGTAATGCAAACGCAAATTGTAATGAAAAGGAGTGTTTTCAAATGTCAAGTTCCAAGAACGTTGTTCCGGAAGCTAAGGAAGCTCTTAACAGATTCAAAATGGAAGCTGCTAATGAGGTTGGTGTAAATCTCAAGCAGGGTTATAACGGCGACCTTACTTCTAAGCAGGCCGGCTCTATCGGCGGACAGATGGTCAAGAAGATGATCAAGGCTTATGAAGACGGCATGAAATAAGAAGTATAAATACCCTGATTCTTCAATAAATTTCGGACAAAATGAAGGTCTGCCGGTTAAACCGACAGACCTTCTTCTGTGTTTGTTATTAAATATTTCAGCGGACGGATACGGCTTTATATCCGATATCATAAAACATTATTATACACTAATTGGATTTAACAGGGTAAAAGAATCCATTCCGTCAAGATAAGCTAATATCGCGTCATTTGACAGTACCACCGAGTTCTCCTCGTTATAGTTGCCGGCTACAACAATCACATACAGATAACCGTCTCCCTCGTTTTCCATAATTCCTGTAAGGTGTGTGTTCTGTTGGAAGTTCTTACCGGTAATAGCGGTATAGTATTCTTCCGAACCGTCGTTACTTCTTATTTTTACTTTAACAGCCACACCGTTGTATACATCATCCGGCATTCCCTCGGCTTCTACCAATGTAACTGTGTTGCCCGCCTTAGCCTCATAATATTTCATGAGGGCAAGAGCCTGTGCGGCGTCGGCAACATAGCCATCATAATCTATGGCGGCACCGTTTCTGAAGGTGTATGTTTTGCCCGTACAATACATCGCCTTGCCTTTATAGTTCCAATCAAGAACGCCGTTTCTTACATAATAAAGGGTAGTGCCGTATCTTAAAACACCAGAGAAATTCCAGTCAAGAACCCCGTTTACCACACCGTAATATGTTCCGTAATAATTTGTAAGGCTACAATAGTCCCAATTGAGGAAGCCCTCCTCTACGTAATACCATGTGCCATAATAATTTACAAGTCCTGTATAGGAAGTGTCGATCTGACTGTTTGTAAGATAGCACCATTCATTGCCGTAGTAATTATAAAGACCGTTTTTATTCCAGTTAAGAACACTGTTCTCAACATAATACCAAGTATCGTAATACTTAGTAAGTCCGGTATAATTCCAATTAAGAACACTATCCTCAACATAATACCAAGTATCGTAATACTTAGTGAGTCCGGTATAATCCCAATTAAGAACGCCGTTTCCTACAAAGTACCAAGTATCGTAATACTTAGTGAGTCCGGTATAATTCCAATTAAGAACGCCGTTTTCCACATAATACCAAGTGTCATAATACTTAACAAGGCCTGTGTAGTAGGCATTATGCTCACCGTTTTCCATATAGAGCCAAGTACCGTCAGCCGTTCGTTTAAGTGAATCGGTAGTAGACGCAAAAGCGACGACCGACATTACAGACAGCGATAGAATAACAGCCAATGCAACCGCAATCAACTTTTTGAATTTTTTCATAAATTTAATATCCTCCCTGATTTTTACGGCATAAAGCCCTGCCGTTTATTCGAATTATACAACAATCAGTATATAATTGCAATAGTTTTTATGCAAAAGTGTTGTATTGACACATTTCTCTAAAAAACACAAAACCGTTCAAATGAATGAACGGTTTTGCAATATTTTGTATGCAGCAGTCTTTAAGCAAGCGAGAAACAATCAAATACAATGCGTATTACGCAAGAATTCCGTTTCTGACATAGTAACGCGTGCCGTAATAATAGGTGTATCCCGTATAATTCCAGTCAAGCACGCCCTTTTTGACGTAATACCAAGTGCCGTAATATTTTGTAAGACCGGTGTAATCCCAATTAAGTACACTACCCTCGCAATAATACCAGGTGCCGTAATAGTTTGTGAGCCCCGTATAGTTCCAATTTAAGACGCTGTTTTCGACGTAATACCATGTGCCGTAGTAGCTCGTGAGCCCCGTATAGTTCCAATTAAGAACACTGTTTTCGACGTAATACCATGTACCGTAGTACTTTGTAAGACCCGTATAATTCCAATTAAGAACACTGTTTTCGACATAATACCAAGTATCATAATACTTAGTAAGGCCTGAGTAATCCCAGTTCAGCACACCGTTTTCGACATAATAATAAGTGCCGTAATAATTTACAAGCCCGCTGTATGAAGTATCATTTTTGCCGCTGACCATATAGTAATATTTATCTCCTATATATTTCAGCGATATTGTGTTCGCGGGAGCCGCCTTTACGTCAAAGTCACATTTTGCGGTTTTATCGGAGCCGAGAAGCTTTGGAGTTTCGTCTCCGCTGTAAATATCAAATGCAGTTACAGATATACTGCCTTCTTTATAGTTGCCGTCAAAATAAAAAGTATAACTTCCGTACAGTTGCTCCGTCGAAGAGGATTTCGGTGCGGCTGCCGAGCATCTTAAAGAATCCTGTGAAAAATTATAATTTGTTATTGCCGTACCGCCGTTTTCGTACGAAGTAACCGATGTCTGCTCGCCGTTTTTATCCGCCTCCGGCTTTGCGAGCCTCAAATATGAGGAATCGTATTTAAGTGTATAGCTGCCGCCCGCGGCCCCTGCCGGAGCATATATTTTTACCTCAACCCTGTTATAGCCCATAATCTGAGCGTCAACTCTGAAGGATGCGCTTTCGGAAGAAGTGTCAACGGCAAACGACGTCGCAAGTACAGCGAACACGCATACAAGTATTGCGAGAGCCATAACAGCCGAAATTATTTTAGTTCGTCTTTTCATATTAACCTCCGTTAAGCCCCGAAACAGACATTTACTTATATCGGAATTATACAACATCCGAGATGCATAGTCAACACTCATGCATTATCGGTTGATACCCAAAAAACAAAAAAATATACCTAATTCCGAAAAACGAATTTCGAAACACGGTATATTTTCTATGTTAAAGTGTAAGCTGCTCGCCGACATCATCAGCCGACAAAGTCGCACCGGCGGCAGGCAAAGTTCTCGTCCTGTATCTCGCAGGCTTTACAAACTCACCATCGGTATACTCTTTTACGGAAGATACCCTATGCCCTTTTTTGAGAGTCATAACCGATACGCCCATAGAATCCTTGGTCGTTTTGACGGCTATTGCGCAGGTATTGAGAAGAAGAATTCTGCCGGAAGTGGACTTCATAACATACTCCTTATCCTCAGTCACACAGAACATATTGACTACCGGGAATTTCTCACAATACGCCTTAATCAGCTTCTTGCGGTTCGTTTTAGTTTCATAGGCGGAGAGGTCTATTTTGGCAAGCTTGCCGTTTTCAAAGAAGAACAGCATAAAGCCCTTATAGTCTGTTGTAACCGCCATATACACGGCGTTTTCATCGGGCTCCATCTCAAGCTTTGAAGCCACATAATCACCGAGAACGCTCGCCTTGCTGTCATCAAAGTCGGCAGCTTTGGCTTTATAAACACGGCACTTATCGGTAAAGAACAAAAGCTCGGTATTGTTTGCAGCCTCAACGGTCTCTATTATTTCATCGTTTTCCTTTAGCTTTTGCTCACCGCTCATACGCAGTGACTGCGGAGTTATCTTTTTGAAATAGCCCTCTTTGGTAAAGAACAGCGTAACGGGATAATTCGGTATCTCCTCATCGGGCTCCGATTCATCATCTATATCACTCGTGTAGATTATTTCCGAACGACGCGGCTTATCGTAATTTTTAACGACATCCGAAAGCTCGTTTACGATAATTTTTTTAACTCTTGAGCGACTTGCGAGAATATCCTCCATATCCTCGATTTCGGCTCTCAGCTTTTCTATATCTTCCGTTTTCTTTAAAATATACTCACGGTTTAAGTGGCGCAATTTGATTTCAGCCACATAATCCGCCTGTATCTTATCTATTCCGAAGCCTATCATCAAGTTCGGAACAACCTCGGACTCCTCGTCTGTTGAGCGTATTATTTTTATTGCCTTATCAATATCGAGAAGAATTTTTTGAAGTCCCTCTAAAAGATGCAGCCTGTCTTTTGCTTTGGAAAGGTCAAAAAAGACGCGGCGGTTTACACATTCGGTACGGAAAGCTATCCATTCCAAAAGCAGCTCGCGCACTCCGAGGACTCTCGGCGTTCCTGCTATAAGGACATTAAAGTTACAGCCGAATGAATCTTCGAGCGGAGTCATTTTATAGAGCTTTTTCATAAGCTTTTCTGCATCTGTGCCGCGCTTTAAGTCGATTGTTATTTTAAGGCCCTTTTTATCGGTCTCGTCGCGGATATCGGAAATTTCCTTAGCCTTGCCGCCCTTTGCGAGTTCGACTATCTTATCGATTATCGCCTCCGTAGTGGTGGTCGCCGGAATTTCGTATATATCAATACAGTTATTCTTTTTATCATAGCTGTACTTTGCGCGAATTTTGAAGCTTCCGCGACCCGTGCGGAATATCTCGTTCATCTTATCTTCGTCGTAGAGTATCTGACCGCCGCCTATAAAATCGGGAGCCTTTAGCGTTTCGGTTATATCGGCGTCGGGGTCCTTTATAAGTGCCACGGTAGTATCGCAGATTTCTTTCAAGTTGAACGAACAAATATTTGAAGCCATACCGACGGCTATGCCCATATTGGCATTTACGAGCACCGACGGAAATGTAACGGGCAAAAGCGTGGGCTCGGTCATGGTATTGTCGTAGTTTGGTACAAAATCGACCGTGTCCTTATCTATATCGCGGAAAAGCTCGGCTGAAATCGGGGCTAATTTTGCCTCGGTATAACGCGAAGCCGCATACTGCATATTTTTTGAATACGATTTACCGAAGTTACCCTTTGACTCAACATAAGGATGAAGAAGCGACTCATTACCTCGCGCCAAACGAATCATCGTCTCGTAAATTGCCGCGTCGCCGTGAGGGTTCAGCTGCATGGTGCGGCCGACTATATTGGCGGATTTTATAGTGCCTCCCTGAAGAAGCCCCATTTTATACATAGTATAAAGCAGCTTTCTGTGTGACGGTTTAAAACCGTCTATTTCGGGAATGGCACGCGACATAATAACACTCATGGCGTATGGCATATAGTTCACTTCAAGCGTATCGGTTATATGCTGCTCTACCACCTCGCCTGCACCGAGAATATGAGCGTTTATGTTAAGTTCCTCCGAATTTCGGTCTGTTTCGTTTTTCTTGGTTCTTTTAGCCATTTTCCGACTCTCCTGATTTGCCGTGATAACGTTAAGAAAGGTCAGTCATATCAATGTACTGAGCACCGTTTTCGGCAATATAATCTTTTCTGCCCTGTAAATTGTCGCCGAGTAAAAGGTCAAATTTATCGGCGACAGCCTCGGGTGAATAATCCGGCTCGACCTTTATAAGACGACGGGTTTTGGGATTCATTGTGGTAAGCCACATCATCTCGGGTTCGTTTTCACCGAGACCCTTTGAACGCTGTATGGTATATTTTCTGTCTCCGATTTCAAGAAGGGCATCCTGCTTTTCCTTTTCGGTGTAGCAAAACCAGGTCTCGTCCTTGCAAGTTATTTCGTAAAGCGGAGATTCGGCTATAAACACCTTACCCTCTTTTATAAGCGTGGGCATAAGACGATAAATCATCGTTAATATCAGCGTCCGTATCTGATAACCGTCAACGTCGGCATCGGTACAAATTATGACCTTGCTCCAACGAAGATTATCCATATTGAAAAGCGACAGATTTTTATTTGCCTTGGAGCTTACCTCAACGCCGCAGCCGAGCACTTTGATAAGGTCTGTTATAATGTCGTTTTTAAATATTTTGGGGTATTCGGCCTTAAGACAGTTGAGTATTTTCCCTCGTACCGGCATAACTGCCTGAAAGGCACTGTCTCTCGCCTGCTTGCAGGCACCGAGAGCCGAGTCGCCCTCCACTATGAATATTTCACGCTCCGAAACGTCCTTTGAGCGGCAGTCAACGAATTTTTCGATTCTGTCAGTCATACTGTTGCCGCTTTGAAGCGTCTTTTTAATGTTGAGCCTTGTGGATTCGGCCTTGACGCGTGAACGCATATTTATGAGCACCTGCTCGGCAATTTTTTCGGCGTCTATTCTGTTTTCTATAAAATACACTTCAAGCTGATGGCGGAGAAAATCCGTCATAGCCTCCTGAATGAATTTATTGGTTATAGCTTTTTTGGTCTGGTTTTCGTATGACGTCTGAGTTGAAAAGGATGACGAAACAAGCACAAGACAATCCTCCACATCCTGGAAATTTATCTTGCTGTCGCTCTTTAAATACTTGCTGTTTGCTTTTAAATAGCTGTCAATCTGCGAAACGAACGCACTTTTTACAGCTTTTTCGGGAGCGCCGCCGTGTTCAAGAAAGCTGGAATTATGGTAATACTCCTTAAGCTGTTTTTTATTGGAAAAACACAGCGCAACATTGAGCTTAACCTTGTATTCTGGCAAATCGGCTCTGTCTCTGCCCTTTCTCTCACCCTGCCAAAACTGCACGGAAGAAAACGCATCGTCGCCGACAAATTCCTTTATATAATCGACTATACCGTTTTCGTAGCAGTATTCGTATTTATCGAAGCTCTTTTCGCCGGTTTGATTGCGAAGAACGAATTTTATTCCCGCATTTACAACCGACTGCCTTAATATAGTCTCCTGATAGTATTCAAGAGGAATATCAATATCGGTGAACACCTTGATATCCGGTTTCCAGCGTATTCTTGTCCCGGTATCTTTTTTATTGTACGGTTCCTTTTGAAGCTCGCTGACGGGCTCGCCCGCCTTAAAATGTATCTCATAGCGAAATCCGTTTTTGTGCACCTCGGCATCCATATACTCCGAAGCATACTGTGTGGCACAAAGTCCGAGTCCGTTAAGTCCGAGTGAATACTCATATGTTCCGCCGTTGTTTGTATTATATTTACTGCCGGCATACATCTCACAGAAGAGCAGCTCCCAGTTCCAGCGCTTTTCCTTTTCGTTGTAGTCCATAGGCATACCTCTGCCGTGATCGACAACCTCAACGGAGCCGTCGAGAAAACGGGTCACGGTTATCTCTTTACCGTAGCCCTCTCTTGCCTCGTCTATGGAATTTGAAAGTATCTCAAATACAGCGTGCTCACAGCCCTCAATACCGTCCGAGCCGAAAATAACGGCAGGGCGAAGCCTAACCCTGTCAGCACCCTTTAGCTGCGAAATACTTTCTTCATTGTATACCGCTTTTTTTGCCATTTAAATAAACCACCTTTTAAATTCCGAGCGGCGGAAAAAATGCACGCAGGAAAATCCTGCCGAAAAATACCGCCATATATTTTACACTATATATAGCGGTCAAGTCAAGTTATTTGCCTTTTCAAACGGATATTTAGGGCTAATACGCCTAAAGTCGACAGCTCAAGTCAGCTTTTATCGTCATCGGTATGCTTTTTAACCTTATGTTTATTTCCGTTTTCATCAACGATATACGTATTTTCAAGATTTGCGACAAGATTTCTTTTAAAAGAGTCGATATACTCGCGGCGCAAAATTGCCTGCTCCTCCTTTTCTTCGGGAGTAAGCCCATCACCTTTTTGCTTTTTGGCAAGGAAGTTTATACGCTCAATTTTACTTTGCTCCATAATCATCACCACGTAAAGCTTATTTTTTATTATTTTATAATATTTTTTAAATAAAGTAAAGGAGCGGCTCAACACTTGAAAATATTAAGTGAATATCATATAATTTCATTATGATGAAGGAAGGATTACAATATGTTTAAATATGTTCTGATAGACATTGACAATACGCTTTTGGATTTCAACAAATGTGCCGAAAAAGCTATGACAAACGCTTGCAAAGCTTGCGGAGTAGGTTTCAAAAAAGAAATGCCGTCGGTTTTTCATAAAATCAACGACTCTCTCTGGCAAAGACTCGAAACGGGAGAAATCACAAGGGATCAAATACACGAAAAACGGTGGAATATGGTTTTTTCGGTTATGGGTATCACTTTTGACGGACGCGAATTTGAAAAAGAATTCGTAAAAGGAATATATGACAGCCACGAGCCTGTAAACGGAGCTGTGGATACGGTTAAATATCTGTCAAAAAAATACATACTCTGTGCCGCAAGCAACGGGCCGTTTGAGCAGCAAAAACACCGACTGACACTTGCCGGAATGATAGACTGCTTTTCTCACCTTTTTGTTTCGGAGAGAATAGGCATACAAAAGCCCCAACGGGAATTTTTTGAGCGGTGCCTCAATGAGCTGCACGAAACCGACAAATCAAAATTTATACTTATAGGCGATTCGCTTACCGCCGATATATCCGGAGGGAAGAGCTTCGGAATCACCACCTGTTGGTATGACCACAACAGCACGGGGTATGATAATGTGGGCGCGGATATAAGAATCGACAGTCTCTCAGAAATCAAAAGCATACTTTGAGGAATTATTATGATAAAGCTCCCCGAACAAGTGAATAAGGCGATATGCCTGCTGAAAAACAGCGGTTTTGAAGCCTATGCCGTCGGCGGCGCGGTTCGTGATTGTCTGCTCGGCAAAGTCCCGTTTGACTGGGACATCACAACAAGCGCACGCCCCGAGGAAACCGAAAAGGTGTTTTGCGGCGAACGGATAATAGAGACAGGTATAAAGCACGGGACGGTAACTGTTATAATTGACGGTATGCCGCTCGAAATAACCACTTATCGCATAGACGGCGACTATACAGACCACCGTCACCCGCAAACGGTATCATTTTCGGGTAACCTCAGAGACGATCTCTCAAGGCGGGATTTCACAATAAACACGCTTTGCTGTAATTGCGACGATAAAATAATTGATGCTTTCGGCGGCAAAGACGATTTGAACAACAAAATAATACGGTGCGTCGGCGACCCCGACACCCGTTTTTCGGAGGACGCGCTCAGAATAATGCGTGCCGTCCGTTTTTCGGCGGAGCTCGGGTTCAAAATAGAAAAAAGCACATCGGACAGCATACTGAAAAACAGGCAGCTGCTGTCGGATGTGTCAAAAGAAAGATTACAGGTTGAATTCACAAAGCTTATCACGGGAAAATACGCAACCGACGTTATACGGAAATATCACGCGGTTATAGAGGTATTTATCCCGGAGCTTGCCCCACTTGTAGAATGCGAGCAGCACACAAAATATCACAAATACGATGTGTTCGAGCATACGCTTCACGCCGTAGACGCGATAGATTTTAATGACAGAATTTTGCGTCTTACAATGTTTTTCCATGATTTCGGAAAGCCCGACGCCAAAACCACTGACGAAAACGGCACTTCGCACTTCAAAGGTCATGCCGTGATAAGTGAAAAAAAGACGCGAGACATTCTTAAAAGGCTGAAATTTGACAATAATACAATAAACGAGGTATCAAAGCTCGTTTTGATACACGATATGAAATCCCCGCGCGACAAAATTCAGGCAAAAAAAATGATGTGCAGTCTCGGAGACGAAGCATACCTTAACCTTATAAAAATCAAGCGTGCCGATAACAGGGCAAAGGCCGATCCGCACGCGATAGACGAAAAGCTTAAAAATATGCGTTCGTTCTATGAGGAGATAAAGATAAACAACGAGTGCTATAATTTGAAATCTCTCGCAGTAAACGGTGATGATATTAAGGCCTTCGGTATTGCCGAGGGAAAAGAGATTAAAAGCTCACTTGATTTTTTACTTAACGGCGTTATAGAGGGTAAGTGCCAAAACAGAAAAGACGTATTGTTGGAATATCTGAAAGAAAATACAAAATAATTAAAAGCACCGCGATTTTGGTAAAAAGAATCAGCGATGCTTTTTTATTATGCCATAAGACCGCATGACCTGCGAAGCAGTAAAACCGCGTCGCTCTCATCTACGGCTCCGTCTCGGTTTAAATCGGCCTCTTTGAGTTTTATCGGAGACAAGCCTGTTAAGCCCGCCGAATATTTAAGTATTATAACAGCGTCCGCACTGTTCGTTTTACCGTCTGAATTCACATCGCCGAAATTCACTCGCGCAACGTAATAATAATCCGTTTTGCCTTTGCGTATGCGAATACCTGCACCGTCCTCGACAACGGCGAAATCAGGCAAAATATTGCCGTTTTCATCAAACACGGTCAATTCATCCGCAGCATCGATAACTCCTTTGAATACCAATATCTCCTTTAGCGTTTGTACCGTAACACCGACTGCCGTATTTACAACACCGGTTTCTTTCTCCTCGGACACACAATCAAAAGACACTGTTGCATTTCTTATGCCGCTTGCCGCTTCGGATGAAAACGCAGAGCTTCCGTATATTGCATAAAGTGATGTACATCCGTCTAATGCCGTAGCCGACATCTTCAGAGTTTCGCTGAAAACGGTAACGGTTTTTAAAGACGTACAGCGCGAAAAAGCTTTGTCTGATACAAGCTCGGTATTCGGGGGCAAAGTAACTTTTTCCAAAGAAGTATTTACCGAAAAGGCAAAAGCCCCTATCTCTCTAAGAGACGGTGAAAAGCTTATCTCCGAAAGTGCGACACAATTATAGAACGCTCGATCCCCTATTGTTTTTACGCCGCGAAGCTCAGCTTTTGAAAGAGACGAACAATTTTCAAACGCGCTTGTATGAAGTTCCGTAACGCTCTCGGGCAACGTAACTTTTTCTAACGCAGAGCAACCGAAAAAGGCTTTCTCACCGATAAATTTCACTCCGTCGGGAATTGCGGCGAAAGAAAGCGACGAACACCCTTTAAAGGCTCCCTTGCCTATATATGTAACTCCTTTTTTAAGCTCTGCTTTTTTTAAGGAATAACAGCCCGAAAAGGCATTGTCGCCTATCTCGTTTAAATTCGCGCCGAAGCTGACATATGACAGAGCCGTGCAGTCGGAAAAAGCGTTTTTGCCGACTGTGGTGACAGAATCGGGTAAGCCGATAAATTCCACGGTTCCGTTTGACGAAAATGCGTAATCGTCAATCGCCGCCACCGTTTTGCCCTTAAGTTTTTCGGGTACCAAAATCGTGTCGCTCACTCCGCGGTAGCCGCTTACGCAAACCTTTCCGTTCTTAATATAATACACAAAGTCGCTGTCACCCGAGGCAAAAGCATCGAGAGGCAGCGACAATATAACGCAAATAACCGCAAATGCAACTATTGACTTTATTTTATTACAAACAGCTGTCATTTCATTCCTCCGCCCCTTTTATGAGCTTGATTGTATCACCTTTTTCGGCTTTTTTCGGAATTTGTGCTGATTTATCACACAAACTCATTTCCGCCGCTTTATATTCTTTTTACAAAACATCGCATTCAAGGTAACAAACGGCGTCATAAAATAATATGCGGCTAAATGCCGACTGAAACAGCACACCGGATATTGGATGTGTGCTGTTTTCTGTTCTGATTTATATTTAAAACGACACTTTTTACTGCTTATTAAATATCAACGGTCAGGCTATTCAGGACTATAACTCATTGACATTTATTTATGCCGATGATATACTTCTAATGTTCGCTCAGGGAGCGATTGTTCAGTAAAGACGTAAGCCGAACAGGGTGCAGACTGAGAAAGCTGTATCTTGTTTGGCTTTTTAAATATAACATTGCTTTTGTGCTACAATTCTAAGAAAACGGATACATAAATCAAAAGGATAACGCAAGTGATTTTCAGGAGAATATTAAAATGACAAAGGACGAATATTTAATAACCGATCCGCCGCTCAAGGCTTTGACTGTTTTTGCGATGCCTATGATTTTAGGCAGCTTCTTTCAACAAGTATACAATATGGCTGATTCAATTATCGTCGGTCAATTTGTCGGCTCCTCTGCCCTTGCGGCCGTCGGGGCTTGTGCCGCTCTTACAAATGTTTTTATTTGTATAGCACTCGGTGCAGGCGTGGGCGCAGGTGTACTGGTAAGCCGTTATTTCGGTGCTCAAAATTACGGAAAGATGAAAACAATCGTTTCAACATCGTTAATAAGCTTTTTGCTTTTAAGCATATTTCTCGGTATCTTTGGATTATTCGGTTCTAATTGGATGATGAGCATACTGCAAACGCCTGCGGATATAATGGAGGATGCGGTACTGTACCTGCGCATCTATTTTGCGGGCTTTCCGTTTTTATTTATGTACAACATTCTTTCAACCATGTTCACTTCAATCGGCGAATCGAAAATTCCGTTATGGCTTTTAATATTTTCATCTGTATCGAATATCATCATGGACCTTTGGATGGTGGGCGGTCTTAAACTCGGAGTATTCGGTGCGGCTCTTGCCACCCTTATTGCACAGGGCATTTCTGCCGTACTTTCCCTTTTGATTTTTCTTTATCGAATGCGAAAATACGCAAGTCCGTTTCATCGATTTGACAAAAGCGAACTGCGTTTAATGCTTAAAATCGCGGTTCCGTCTATTCTTCAACAATCCACGGTATCAATCGGTATGATGATTGTGCAGGCGGTTGTAAATCCTTTCGGCACGCAAGCACTCGCAGGCTACGCGGCAACGATGAGAGTAGAGAATGTTTTTTCACTGATATTTGTATCAATCGGGAATGCTGTGTCACCATTTGTTTCGCAAAATTTCGGTGCCGGAAAAATTGACCGTATTAAAAAAGGCTATCGCGCCGCTTTGCTGTTAGATGTATGCTTTGCCGTACTTGCATTTGTAATTATTGAAACGATGCACACTCAAATATCTTCACTTTTCTTAGGAAAAGACGGAACGGCTTTAGCATATCAAGTGTCCGGTGATTATATGAAATGGATTGGATACTTTTTCATATTTATGGGTATCAAAATGGCAACAGACGGTGTTCTTCGCGGACTTGGAAATATGCGCCCGTTTTTGACTGCAAATATGGTCAACCTTGCGATTCGGTTATCCGTAGCATTAATTTTTGCACCGCATTTCGGTATTGCATTTGTATGGCTTGCAGTTCCGGCAGGTTGGCTTGCCAACTTTGTAATTTCCTATGCGGCACTGAGAAAATCTTGGCCGAAAAATGCTTTGGATCAGAAAATTCACCATATCTAAAAAAACAGTCACCGCAATGGTGACTGTTTCTTTTTAACGGAAAAGCAGAAAAAGCGGACGAGAAATTATTGTAGGCAAGATGAAAACAGCTTCAAGCAAGCGTATCGTACCCTTAAACGAAACTGCAATACAAGCGATTATTGAGTTACGCAACGAGCGATATTTCGGTGAGGATGCACCATTGATACCCGATGCAGACGGAAACTTTACAAGACCGTTGAACTTGCGAAAACGGTTTTATTCCATACTCGATGCGGCAGGATTCAAGAAAAAAGGTTACACAGCCTGCGCCACACCTTCGCAACAAAGCTTGTAACAGGAGTGCGAGCTGAGAACGGAACGGTAAAAGCATTAACACCAAGGCATGTGGCAGACCTACTCGGACACACAACTTCGGAGATAACTGAAATGTATTATGTCAAGCGAAACACGGATATGCTGTTGGGCGTTACAAACGGATTTGAATTGTGATATAAGACGGATAATCGTTATTTGAGCAGATTAAAAAACAGCGTGAGAATTCCTCACGCTGTAAGTAATTAAATATTCAATAAAATGTTAAATGGTCAGATTTTCCAAAACAAATGGTGATTGATCAATAAATATTATAAGCTATCAGATAACACCTTGATTTTTTCATCACGGCTAAGAGTCTTATAACCGCCATCCATTGTTAGTGTTAAATCGGCAATGTTTTCTATATCATCTTTGGTAACTCCCAAATCGGATATATTAGTAATAACACCGATTTCGTTCATCCAATTTTCCATTGCAAGTAATCCTTCTTTTGCAATTTGCTCATCTGTTTTGCCTTGAGGGGAAACGTTCCAAACATTGATTGCAAAACGCTTAAATTTATCAAGTCCGTAAGGCATAATATATCTGTAATAAGCGAGAGAAACAGCAGAAAGCGTCATACCGTGGGTTGCATTTGTATAACCTCCGACTGCCTGACCGAGCATATGAACCTCCCAATCGGTTGTTTTGCCTTTGGCAATAAGGGTGTTAAGCGCCCAAGTAGCAGTCCACATAATATTGCTTCTTGCTTCGTAATCATTAGGATTTTTTATCGCAACAAGGCTTGAGTGAATAACACTTTTCATAAGTGCTTCGCTGATATAATCGCTTGTATTATCATCAGTTCCTGAAAAATATTGTTCGCAAATATGATTGAAAATATCATAAATTCCCGACACCATTTGGTATTTCGGCAATGTCATTGTAAAGCGAGGATTAAGGATTGTAAATATCGGCATAATCTTTTCATCTGCAAAAACATGACCGATTTTTTCTTTAGTATTCTGATTTGTAATTACAGAACCTGCGTTCATTTCCGAGCCTGTTCCAACCATAGTCAAAACACAGCCAATCGGTATTATTTCACAATCTGGTTCTTCAAAACGGACAAAATATTTTTCCCAAGGATCTTCATTACAATTAACAGAAACAGAAAGCGCCTTTGAAAAATCGCAAACAGAACCACCGCCAACTGCGAGAATAAAATCCGCATTATGATTTCTTGCTATTTCTATACCTTCATAAAGTTTTTCAACAGTCGGATTTGGCATCACGCCCTCAATTTCTGTGATGTTTTTATTACTTCCTTTTAGGATTTTGATTATATCGTCATAAATACCATTCTTTTTTATAGAACCTGTACCATATACAAGTACAACATTATCACCGTATTTTTTCAATTCATCACTTAAATTGGATAATGAATTTTCTCCAAAATAAAGTTTTGTCGGATTACAATAACTAAAATTTCCTAACATAATTTTGCTCCATTCTTTAATAATGTAGAAATTTCATTACACATTTTTACCCATTTGATATGCAAGTTTCATTGCAGGGTGATTTTTAATTTCACCTTTTTCATACACACCGCCGGCAACAACAGTTCCTTTTTCAACTGCACCTTCGACACAATCGGCATAACCTCTGAAACAAGCTAATGTTGTGTCTGCTGACGATTTTTCATTGTCTGCCATAGTAGTAATATAATAAAATTCCTTGTTTTTAACCTCTAACCAACGAGCAACAGTACGGTCGATAACTGCTTTTAGCTGAGCATCTATTGAATAAAAGTAAACCGGACTCGCCAACACAAGAACATCAGCATCAATCATTTTTTGTAAAATCTCAGCCATATCGTCCTTAAATACACACGCACCGCTATTTTTACTGCAATGGTAACAAGCAATACAAGGGTGTATATTCTTTTCGGACACATGAATTTTTTCAACATTATGACCGGCTTCTGTTGCACCTTTGGCAAATTCATCACACAAAATGTCAGAGTTACCATTCTTTCGAGGACTGCCTGACAGAATTAAAACTTTTTTACTCATAATTAAGTTCTCCCTTTAAGAATTTATTGCGTTAAAATATTCCTCATCTGACACAGCTTCCAGCCATTCATTTGATGTATTTTCTCCCGGAACTTCAATAGCTAAATGAGAAAAATAACTATCAGCCGAAGCTCCGTGCCAATGCTTGACATTCGCAGGAATATTCACAACATCGCCGGGCAGCATTTCTATAGCTTTCTTGCCCCATTCCTGATAATATCCTCGTCCGGCAACGCAAATCAAAATTTGACCGCCACCGTTTTTTGCTTTATGAATATGCCAATTGTTTCTGCATTTTGGCTCAAAGGTTACATTAAAAATACCAACTTGGTCTTTAGAAACAGGGGCAAGAAAACTCTTTCCGCTGAAATACTGTGCAAAGCTGTCGTTCGGCTCACCAATTGGAAATATCATTGATGAAGCATATTTTTCAATCGTATTATCTTCAGTTTCCTCGTTCTTATCATTCCACACTTCTTTTGCCATACGAAATGCAGCCCAAGCTTTGGGCCATCCTGCATAAAAAGCATTATGTGTTAAAATCTCCGTGATTTCTTCTTTTGTAATTCCATTTTTCTTAGCACTTTCCAAATGGTAACGAAAAGCGGAATCAATTAAACCTTGCGACATTAAAGAAGTAACTGTAACAAGTGAACGGTCTCTAAGTGATAACTTGTCTTCTCTGCTCCAAACCTCACCAAATAATACATCATCATTTAATTCAGCAAATTTCGGAGCAAATTCTCCTAATTCTTTTCTACCGGCTGTTTGTTTTACTGCCATAAATTTCAACCTCCTAAATCTTGAAATTTGCTATTGAATATTTTTTTAATCTCTGTTATATTGATAATAATACCTAAACCTAACTTTAAGTCAAGAGCTTTTTTATTTTTTGGGAGGGAAAAATATGTATACAATCGGTCAAGTATCTGAAATGTTTGATTTACCGGTATCAACTTTGCGTTACTATGATAAAGAAGGGCTATTTCCTGAATTAAATCGCACATCGGGAATTAGACAATTTAGCGAAAATGAAATTGAGGCATTGCGTGTGATTGAATGCTTGAAAAAAACAGGGTTACAAATAAAAGACATTAAGCAATTTATGTCTTGGTGTATGGAAGGAAGTTCAACTTATACCAAAAGGAAAGAGTTGTTTGAAAGCCAAAAAAAGCAAGTAGAAGCAGAGATTACTAAGTTAAATAAAACGCTTGATATGTTAAATTTCAAATGTTGGTATTACAGTGAGGCTATCAAAGACGGAAACGAGGACAGACTCAAAAATATAATTCCGAACGAATTACCGAACAGCATTAAATCGGCATATATCAATTCGCACAAAGAATAAAAAATTATATAAAAAAGAAAAAGTAATCACTAACGGATTTGAATTATGATTGATGCTTTTTTGATGATGTACCAAACGGATTGGGCGAATTGTGTGGCACAAAGTGAACATAAAACAGTGTGAAAATGAAAAAACGGCGTACGGAAAAAACCGTGCGCCGAAGTTTTATCTATATGGGAAAAGCAAGTAAAAACGCCGTAAAACAAAAGCGATAATTATCATCACAAGATTGCAGATGATATACAAACGGACTTGCAGTTGCTTCGCAACCCCTCTTGCGGTACCCAAAATATGGCGGTGTTACGCCATATTTTGACCGCTGCGCCATCCTCGCCTCGCTGCATCTGCCACCGGCAGCGCTCGGCGACGAAGCCCGGCACGCGCGTGCCTCGGGCAAGTTTTGTCTAACAAAAAAGAAACAGTCACCAAAACGGTGACTGTTTCTTTTTGGCAGGGGCAGAAGGACTTGAACCCTCGGCACGCGGTTTTGGAGACCGCTGCTCTACCAACTGAGCTATACCCCTATATTAAATTCTTCCTTGCGGAAATCACTTTGATATTATACATATATTGCATCATTTTGTCAACAATAATTATTTTGAAATGTTTTTATGAAGCTTCTTTTGAAATCTAATACACAATAGAAAAAACGATAACAATCGGCGTCGGTGCTATTGCTCGGCAAAAGCTGCAATCGAATGATGCATTACCGATGACAAAAACCGGTTTCCGCATAATTTTTCTCTTGTCCGTTATCTCTCAAATCAAAAAAAGAAAAACGAAAAGATAAACATACAAAACAAAAAGAAACGACAATCTTCTCACGAAAATTGTCGTTTCTTTGGTGGACCATCAGGGACTCGAACCCCGGACCGCCCGGTTATGAGCCGGATGCTCTAACCAACTGAGCTAATGGTCCGCATCTAAACTGCTTGATTATTATATATATAAACGGCACAATTGTCAAGAGTTAATTTTTCTTTTTTTAAAATAGTTGTCGTTTCGAAGTTCGCCGCCGAAACTTGTGTAAAAACGCATAATTTTATATGTTTTTGACGCTTTTACATATTGCAAATCCGTAGATTTATTATATAATTATAAAAACAGACTTTTATCCGGTTTTGTTTTTGTACAAAACATACATCAAGTGAGGTGAGAACTTGTACGGACTTATAGATCATCAGGAAGAAATTAACCGTCTTATGTCACGTTACGGCGTAAAATTCGGACTTTATAAAAACAACAAATTCAATGAACGGCTTTTCCCCTTTGACACCATACCGCGCATAATACCGAAAAACGAATTTGAATTTCTTGAAAAAGGCTTGAAGCAACGCGTTTACGCTCTTAATTTGTTTTTAAACGATATTTATTCCGACAAAAAAATCATACGCGATAAAATAATTCCCGAAGAATTCATATATACTTCGCCGGGCTTTTCCGCACCGTGCGACAAGCTGACTCCGCCTAAAAAGATATATAATCACATTTCGGGTATAGATTTGGTACAAGGCAAGGATATGTGCTGGTATGTACTTGAGGACAATTTACGCATACCCTCCGGCGCGTCATATCCGATGATAGCGCGCGAGCTTTGCCGCAGAGCAAGTCCCGACACGTTCCAAAACAATTCGGTAGACGACAACCGCGACTACGGCGGGCTTTTGCGCCGTGTTCTCGATGATGTAAACACCGGCGGAATCAACGTGATTTTGACCCCCGGCCGATACAACTCAGCTTTCTTTGAGCATTCGTACCTTGCGGAGCGCACAAAGGCTGTATTTGCTATGCCGCAGGACCTTTTCGTTGAAGGCAACGTGCTTTATTACAGTGAATATTCCGGTAAGCGACAGCGCGTAGGCACGGTTTACCGCCGAATTTCAGATGAATATATTGACCCTATGACATTTTACGCAGGCTCTCTTCTCGGAGTACCGCATATCATAGATTCTTACAGAGCCGGAAATGTTGCGATTGTAAATGCGCCCGGAAACGGCATAGCGGATGACAAGGGCGTATATTATTTCGTCCCGCAAATGATAAAATATTATCTCGGCGAAGAACCGATACTAAACAATGCCGTTACCTATCTGCCGATAATAAAAAAAGATCTCGATTATATAACCGAAAATCTGCCATCGCTGGTTATAAAAGATGTATCGGAGTCCGGAGGCTACGGGGTCATATTCGGAAATACTCTGTCTAAAAACGAACTCTCTGCCATAAAAGAAGCCGTTAAAACGTCGCCGCGCCGATTTATAGCGCAGGAGGTAATAGACTTTAAAGGGCTCAAGGTTTTTGAAAACGGCAGGCAAGTCGAAAGGAAAGCGGATCTTCGCGCGTTTGTGCTCTACGGCGACGAAATAAAAGTTTGGCACAGCGGTCTTACACGCTATTCTCAAGATCCGGATTCTTTTGTTGTGAACTCATCTCAGGGAGGAGGATTTAAAGACACATGGGTATTATCTCGATAAAATCCACGGACAATCTCTTTTGGCTCGGCAGATATGTGGAGCGCGTCTTTACCACTCTTCGCGTTTTTTCGGAATATTACGATAAAATGATAGACAAAGACGAAAACGCCTATGTTGATTTTTGCCGCAAGCTCGGTATAGAAAACACATATTCATACAAGCAGGAATTTATAACGAAATATCTTTTTGATGAAAACGACCCAAATTCTGTTATGAGTAATTTACTATGCGCCTATGATAACGCCGTTGTTATGCGTAACGAGATAAGCTCCGAAACGCTGTCATATATTCAAATGGCGGTAAATTATATGGAGCAAGGCAGAGAGAGCAGCGCACCGATGCTCAAATTGCAGGAGGTATTTGACTGCATATTTGCCTTTTGGGGCAGCGCCGACGACTTTGTTGAATCGGAGACAACGAGAAATATACTGAAGTTCGGCAGAAGCGTTGAAAGACTTGACCTCTATACCCGTTTTTCCTTTTCTCCGACTCTCATCAAAAAGGAATTCAGTATACTTTTAAACCGTCTTTACAAAGTCGGCGTAGACTGTAACATAGACGCGATCAACACCCTTATGAACATCATTCTCGAAAAAGATGAGTACAGCGACTACGACCTATATACCGTGCGCGACGAGTTGTCTAAGGTATTTATTACGGCACCGCAGTATTGATCAAAAAAGGAAGATAAACGTGAAGCACATCAAATTTTTTTACAGTATGAAAATTGATTTTTCGTCCCCTGTGATAAGGCACTGCTTTTCTTTGAGATGCTTGCCGTTTGATACGCCGTCGCAGAGGATAGAGCTCATAAACGTGGACATAGAGCCGCATAACATGCTTACCGAAACGGCCGACGGCTTCGGCAACAGAGTCCTCACCGACAGAATTATCGAGCCTCACTCAAAATTCGTTGCAATAGTTGAGGGAAAAGCGAGTTTAGACTTTTCAAAGCGCGAAAAGGAAGAGCTTAACTGCATTTATAAATATCCGTCGCAGCACACGGTACCCGGAGAAAAAATCATTGAACTCGTGTCGGGGCTCGGTGATATGGCAAACCTTACCGCGCTTGAGACCGCACAGGCGGTTTCAAAAAGAATCGGCGAAGTATTCAGCTATAAAAGCGGCGTAACAAATATAAATACCACAGCGGAAGAGGCACTGCACCTCGGGTGCGGCGTTTGTCAGGACTACGCGCATATATTTTTATCGGCGGCAAGACTTTCGGGCGTTCCTGCAAGATATGTTGCAGGCATACAAAAAGGAACCGGAGAAACGCACGCTTGGGCAGAGTTTTACGACGACGGCATATGGGTCGGAATTGACCCGACGAATCACAGAATGTGCGATGAAACGTACCTTGCGCTAAGCCACGGCAGAGACTTTGCGGACTGCGGCATCAACCGCGGGCTGTTTATCGGCGGAGGCACTCAAACCCAAAGCATCGTGGCTACGGTGGAAGAAATATAAAAATGAGTGGTTATCCATGGCCCATTAAACAAAGTGTTCTCATCTTTTCAGAGCAAGCGAATACGAATGCTCGAATTGCGGCAACAAAAGCGACAAGCCCTATACAGAGTGTCTGCACTGCGGCTCGGAAATGACATCGTATCAAGGCTACCACAGTTATGACCAAAGCTAGATTGACGAGATGGCGGATTACGACGAGATGTTCGGCGACGATGACGACTGAAAGCAGAATTTGTTCCAAAAAAAAGAATCGAGCAGCGTATATCTGCTCGATTCTTTTCTCATTTATCGAATGTTGTTTTTTATCACCGACCAACTGTCTGTTAATCGTTCGAGATTATATGACGCATTGGCGGGACTTGTTGACGGCAAAGCCACGGTATCTCTGCCGACGGTATCTTTAATATACTTATTAAACAATTTTTCGCTTGTTTTGCCGTTTGAGTAGATTTGTCTTATACCGCAGGAGGATAAAATCACCCCTATATCATTCGGTACAACATTTTTAATAGAGCTGTCGGAAGAACCCACTATATCGCAACTTTTTATAACGTCCCAAAGCGCTATATTATGGCTCTGCAAAAGAGCTGTTTTTTCTTCATTAGACGATGGCACCGCACAACCGAGTACGGCGGCGAGCACACGCCAAAAACGATTTTGGGGATGCCCGTAGTAAAAGGATACTTCCCTTGATTTAACCGACGGAAATGAACCGAGAATCAATATTTTGGAATTGCCGTCATAAATCGGCGGTATAGTATGTAAAAGATGCTCCGAAGTCATTGGTTTTTATCCTCAACTATTCTGTAATATGTTCTTGCCGTTACAGCATACACCAAAACGTAAATAATTGCAAATACGGATATTGTTGCGACGGTGCACCAGAAGAACAGCGTAACATTGCTGAGGTTCAGCAGCTTTAACAGCTTTGTAATTACTTTAAATCCGAAGCAGATATGAATTACGGCTGTAACGAGCGGCAGGAAAAATACGGTGAGCACTTGGGAATGGATACTCTTTTTGACCTCTTTTTTGCTCATTCCGACATTTTGCATTATTACATAACGCTGCTTATCGTCATAGCCCTCGGAAATCTGTTTATAATAAATTATCAAGACCGTTGCAACAAGGAAGAGAAGTCCCAAGGTTATGCCTATAAAGAACAGACCGCCGTACAGAGACATCATACTGTCGCGAGAGATTTCGGCACAATTTAAATCGACTGCGGAGGTCTCGCTTATATCGCAAAAAAGAAGCGATATATCCTTCATATACCCCTTTTGCACGTCTTTCGGCGCATCGGTATCAAAGCCGTAGGCGAAGCTCAGGCCGGTGTGAGAGGCGTCTGCACCCTCGCTTTTGTAACCCATGGAATTATATATCGACATGGCGGCTTTTTCATCGGAAACAATATAGTAACTGTAATTTGAGGTAAACGCCGAATAAGAGTCAATAGTAGGGAAAACGTCCACGGTATGCTTTATTTTATATGCGTCGTCGCCGAATTTAACCGTACCCGAAAAAGCCTTGCCGCGCGGCGTACAAGACAGCACCTCATCGCTTTGGAGCGTTTCGTTTTTTCCTGTTATCCTGTTGTATTCCGATACCGGTATCAGCGTCACAATGTCTACTCCGAGTCCGTCGTTGTAGTCTGGGGTTACGGTAGCCGTATAGCCGCTGTCGTTAGCGTAAGACGAAAATGAGAGATAGCGGTAATAAAGCTCGTTCTTACTTTCTATACCGTATTTTTGAGCCTGCGTCGTCATAACATCGGCATAATCTTTGCAATTTTCCGTTGTTGCGTTTTGCACGTCGATATAAATATTGCGAGGATACCGCGTGCGCATAATGTCCTCCGTACCGGCATACAGCGATACCGTAGTGGACACGGTGACAAGCACCGCGGTGGAAAGAATGCAGATGCTCGCAAGTCCTGCCGCATTTTGCTTCATACGGTATATCATACTTGAAACAGAAGTAAAATGCTTTGCTTTATAGTAATATTTTTTATTTTTTCTGAGAGCTTTTAATATCCATATACTGCCCGAGGAGAAAAGCATAAAGGTTCCGACTATTACGAGCAAAACCGCCGCAAAGAACGCGCCCATCGCCGTTATCGGTGATTTTACAACGAGAGCTATGGTATAACCCGAAGCTAGAAAGGCTGCACCTAAAACAGCCGTAAGTACCTTTGCCTTCGGCTCTTTTTCGCCCTTATTTCCACCTTTTAAAAGTTCAACGGGATTTGATAGGCTGATGCATAAAAGATTATGTGCAAGATTCAAAAGAGCTATTGCGCCGAATACCAAAGCAGTAATGTCAACTGTTGACTGATAAAATCTGAAATCAATGTTTCCGCCGAATTTCAGTATTTTAAGCAGCAGCAAAAAGGTCAGCTTTGAAAAAAGCGCACCTATGGCGATGCCTGCCGCAGTTCCGAAAATATAGGTATAGGCAGTTTCAATAAAGAGTATTTTCGCTATATGGCGTTTTTCCATACCGAGAATGTTGTATAATCCGAATTCCTTTTTACGTTGTTTAATAAGGAAGCTGTTTGTGTAAAATAAAAATATGGCAGAAAAAATACCGACTGTTGCAAGGGCAAACGTCAAGAGGGAATGCAGAGCGTCGCTATCTGCCCATTTTATGTTTGCTATTGTGCCGACCACAAAAAACATAGCTGTTGTAAATATACACGTCAAAATATACGGCACATATGTTTTACGATTATTTTTAAGATTTTGAACGGCAAGCTTTGAATAGAAAAAATTATTCATTGCTCTCACCTCTCGTTGCCATTGCGGTCAGAGTGTCCGAAATCTTCTGGAACATCTCGTCGTTATCCATACCTCCGCGATAAATCTGATTGAACACCTCGCCGTCCTTTATGAACATAATCCTGTTGGCGCAGGACGCCGCCTTTGTGGAGTGAGTAACCATCAAAATGGTCTGACCCTCCTCGTTAAAATCGCCGAACAGCTTTAAAAGAGCATCAGAAGCCTTTGAGTCAAGCGCACCGGTGGGCTCATCAGCCAATACAATCTGCGGATTTGTTATGAGAGCTCTTGCGACGGCGGCACGCTGTTTTTGTCCGCCCGAAACCTCATATGGAAACTTTGAGAGTATATCGGTAATTCCCAACTTTTCGGCAAGAGGTTTCAACCTCTTTGCCATTTCATCGTACGGCTTGCCTGAAAGCACAAGAGGAAGGAAGATATTATCCTTTAAAGAGAATGTGTCCAAAAGATTAAAATCCTGAAATACAAATCCGAGATTATCGCGTCTAAACGCCGAAATTTCTCTCTCTCTTATTGCTGATAGACTTCTGCCGTTCAACAGCACCTCTCCGCTCGTAGGCTTATCAAGCGACGCCAAAATATTAAGCAAGGTTGTCTTACCGGAACCCGACTCTCCCATTATTGCAACATACTCGCCCTTTTCCACGGAGAAACTGACATTGGAAAGAGCTTGAACGTGCGCTCCGCCGAAACGGGTCGTATAAACCTTTTTCAAATTGTTTACTTCTAAAAGCGGCATAATAATTACCGTAGCCTTTCTGCTACAAATATTACATAAACAACCACGGTTAACCCTTGCTGTAGCCGTACAAGGCGTGACGGGAATTTCGTCTGTCTAAAAATAATAACCGAATAGCTTTTCTTTTTCGGCGTGATTTTACGTACCGAATGTATCCCTTTGTTTATTGCACGTTCAGTATATCAAAACGGAGAATCGCAAGCCATCGAAAAGGCTTACAATTCCCCTTTTAAGCTTACATTTATGTAAGGTAGCGTTATTCCACTCCGAGGCTGACGGTGTCAAGACCAAGTTTGACCGCAGTCCCCTTTCCCACCTCGGAGGTCACCGTAATTGTGTGGGAGAGCTTTGTAAGTATCTTTTTGCAGAGAAAAAGTCCTATTCCCGTAGATTTTTTATCCTCTCTGCCGTTAAATCCGGTAAAGCCCTTTTCAAAAATACGCGGTAAGTCCTCAGGTCTTATTCCGATACCGTTATCGGAAATGACAAGCGTTTTCGCAGTATTTTCATCCAAATAAATATTGATTTCACCCTCGGACGTATATTTCAACGCATTTGAAATAAGCTGTTCAATTACAAACGACAACCATTTTTCATCCGTCAACACCTTGCAATCAACATTGCCCACAACAATCTTTGTTTTTTTACGCAAAAACTGCTTTCTGTATTTTTTAACCGCCGCTCTAACTATTCCGCCTAAATCGTAGCTTTTGATTTCGAGGTCGGAAGAGATGCTGTCGGAACGGATGTACTGAAGCACCATTTCAACATATTGCTCTATTTTAAAAAGCTGCTCTTCAAGCTCGTCGTTTTCCGAAGAATAGTCTGTTTGCAGCAGCAGCCTCATAGCGGCTATGGGAGTTTTTATCTGATGCGCCCAGAGAGTAAAATAGTCCGCCGAATCGCTGTATTTGCGATTCATACGTGTTTCGGCATCTGTTTTGAGTGCGGACATCTTTTCGGCAATATCGGCAAGGTCCTTTTTTATTGGGTCCTCATAATCCGGCAATTTAAGAACGGCATACTCTGCGTCGTTTTTAATTTTTTCAAGTCTCTTATGCTTTTTGTATACCGAGGAAAAACGCAGAACAAATACAATCAATAGAATTACGGCGGAGATGAGCGTCGCATACAGCACCGGCTCCGTTTCCACTCCGTAAAGCCAGAACACCGTATAAAATACCGCCGCTGCAAATACAAACGATAATACGGACAAGATATTGCCCGCCGTATATCCGAAAAGTGCTTTAAACCAATCTTTCATAAAACCTACCTGACTATATAACCGAGACCCTTTTTGGTAACTATAAAGTCGCAAAGCCCGGCATCTTCAAGCTTTTTGCGAAGCCGCGTCATATTTACCGTGAGTGTGTTGTCGTCAATAAAGCTGTCGCTTTCCCAAAGCTTATCCATAATCATATCGCGCGGGACAACCTTGCCCGAATTCTCCATAAGCAGCTGCAAAATTTTAAACTCATTTTTCGTAAGCTCGGTTTTTTTGCCGTTAAAATCTATCGTCGCGTCATTGAGGTTGAGTATTGCGCCGCCGTGTTCGATAACCGACGTTGTCCCCGAAAAAGAATACGTGCGGCGCATTACCGCCTGCACCTTTGCAGTGAGAACGCTCAAATCGAACGGTTTGGATATAAAATCGTCACCGCCCATATTAACAGCCATAACTATATTCATTTTGTCGCTTGCCGAGGAAATAAATATTATAGGCACATTTGAAAACTTGCGTATTTCGCCGCACCAGTAAAATCCGTTAAAATACGGCAGAGATATATCAAGGAGTATAAGCTGCGGCGCAAATGACACTACCTGTTCGGTTATATTTTTAAAGTCAACAACAAAATCCGCATCATAATCCCATTTGCAAAGATGCTCTTTAAGGGTTCTCGCTATGACCTTATCGTCTTCAATTATAAGTATCTTTTGCATAGTTTCACCTTCATATGTATTTTAACACGAATACGGCAACTTGTCGATATAAAACAAAAATCGGCGCGGTATAAGACAATACTGCCCTATACTGTGCCGAAATGAGCGGTTAAATTATATCAGTCTACTCTCTTATCGCCAAAGAAGAAGAGCGCAACGGTACCGGGGCCCGTATGTGAGCCGATAACGGTGCCAACGCTGTTGATTTCGACCTTGCCGTTGAGCTTTTTGAATTTTGACTCAACAAGGTCGGCAACGGCTCTTGCGTCATCATAGCAGGCGGATTCGGAAATGTAGCACTTGCCGCTGTAATCAAGACCGCCGTCTGCGTGCTCGACCATACGGTTAACTATCTCTTCAATAACCTTTTTCTTTCCGCGGTACTTTGTTCTCGGTATAAGCTTGCCATTATTATCCATATTGAGGAGAGGACATATGTTGAGCATTGTGCCGAAAATCTGCGCGGTCTTTGTTATTCTGCCGCCGCGATAATAGCTTGTAAGGTCGGTAGAAAAGAACCAATGATGAACATTGAGCTTACGCTCCTCGGCAAAATCACGAACCTCTTCTATGCTCTTGCCGCTGTTTTTAAGCTCTGCCAAAGTGTCCATTAAAAGACCGTAGCCGGAGGAAGCACCGAGAGAGTCTACTATATATATTTTTCTGTCGGGGTACTCTTCGAGGAGCTCGTCACGCGCAATGCAGGCGGAATTATATACGCCCGAAAGTCCGGTTGAAAGAGAGACGTGAAGAATATCCTTGCCGTCCTTTAAGAACTCTGAAAAATACTCCTTAAACTGACCGACGTTGACCTGGGAAGTGGTAGGCTCGGCCCCGTCGGCTATTCTCTTGTAGAACTCGGCGAACGGCATTGATTTACCGAGGTCATCGGGATACTCCTTACCGTCCATATTGAAGTGAAAGCAAACATAATGCACTCCGATTTTATCAAAATGCTCCTGTGAAAGATCTGCCGTGGAGCAGCAGCTTAAAATATAATCTGACATTAGATATACTCCTTAATTTTCTGTATCTGTCACCGGTAAAACTTCCGGTATTTTTGTTTTAGGTTTGCTCTGAACGCTCCAGGCTATGTTAATTGCATGGTCTGCCACACGTTCAAAGTCTGTTATTGTATTTATAAACAGCATTCCCGCACGGGTTGTACATTCGTGACTGTTGAGCCTGTCAATATGAGCTTGCTCAAAAGTCTCCTGCATTTTATCAACCTGCGCCTCAAGGGAATTGAGTCTTTCCGCCGTTTGTACACTCAGATTTTGCTCCGAAAAAGCATCTACCGAGCCGTCAATCAGCGAAATGACGGTACTATGCATAGTTTTTAACTCTTTTTCACCCTCCTCTGAAAGCTCTATATTTTCATTTACACGCGACAAGGCGGCTTCCTCAAGGTTTGTCGCGTGGTCGCCTATGCGTTCTATGTCGTTTATAACATGGAACAGTCGACCGATATATTTAGCGTCCTTATAGCTTAAATCAAGAGAGTTTATCTTGACCAGCACGGGCGTTATATTGTGATTGAGATAATTGATAATCTTTTCGGTGTGATTTACTTCGTCAAAATGCTTAATTTCCTTGTTTATAAGGTCGCTTGACGCAATATCGAAATTGCGTCTTGCCAAAGCAGCCATACGAAGAACCTCTTTTCCCACCTGCACTACGGCAAGCGGAGGGGTGTTGAGCATTCTCTCGTCAATAAACTGAAGGTGCATTCCGTCGTCCTCTTTACCCTTTTTGTCGGGGACAAGAATGCAGGAAAGCTTTACAAGGGCGCCGGCAAACGGGAACATTATTATGGTGCTCACTACGTTAAATATGATATGAACGAGCGATATCTGCATCATCACGTTGTCACTCATAGCCTGTATCCACTTTGTAAACGGAAGGAACATAGATATGACAACAAAAACAACCGTGCCGATTACATTAAAGAGAATGTGCATAACCGCGGTACGTTTTGAATTTGTCTTTGTACCGATTGTCGAAAGAAGCGCGGTAACACAGGTACCTATATTCTGACCGAAAATAATATATACCGCGAACGAAAGCGGCACAAGCCCCTGTGATGCGAGAGCCTGAAGTATGCCTACGCTTGCCGCAGAGCTCTGTATAACGCTCGTAACTCCGGCGCCTATGAGTATGCCTACAAGAGGATTGTCCGCATTTATAATCCAGTTGCGGAAAACCTCGGAATCCTTAAGCGGATCCATGGCGTTTTGCATAAGCTCCATACCCATAAACAGCATGCCGAACCCGGCGAGTGCCTGCCCGACATATTTCAGCGAATTCTTTTTGGCAAAAAGAATCATAAATGCGCCTATAAATATAGCTATCGGAGCTATCCCGGTAAGATTCAGCGAAACAAGAACGCTTGTGGTTGTGGTACCGATATTTGCACCCATAATAACGCCTATCGCCTGCGTTAAATTCATAAGACCCGTATTAACAAAGCCCACAACCATAACCGTGGTTGCCGAGGAGCTTTGTATAAGCGTTGTTATGAGAAAGCCGACAAGTACCGCAAGAAAGCGGTTTTTTGTCATTTTTTCAAGTAAATGCTTAAGACGCGACCCGGCTGCAAGCTCAAGTCCCTCGCCCATCAGCTTAATACCGTACAAAAGCAAGCCGAGACCGCCTGCAAAGGTCAGATAATTAGTAATACTCAAATTTTTTCCCCTTTAAAATACTCAGTTTTCCGCTTCTCTGCGTTTTTCGCTGAGCTTGAATTCCTTGCCGTCTTCACCCATGTGATATATTGTTTTGCTCACGGAAATACCGCTTTTACCGGTTACCCTTGAATAGTTAACGCCTTTTTTGCGAAGATAAGTTTTATACCACTCAAGTCTTCTTAAAAAGTCCTTGTATCTTCTGTTTTCAAGATTTGTCCACGCGACCTCGGATAGTGCCAAAATACGCGGATAGACGGAAAACTCCAATGCACGCTCCGAATCTACCCATTCAGTCCACATTTCGGCTTCTATGCCTATTACGCGCTGCCCGGATTTTCCGAACCCGGATTTAACGGTATTATATTTATACACTTTTTTAAGCGATATAACAGAATATTTGCAGTCAAAGTAAAAATACGCCGTGGGAGAAAGAATAATATCACGCTTATATGACTGCCTTTTGACCTCGCCCGAATTTGACGGCAGCCAATACTGACACGTAATATCAGGAGAAAAGCTGTCATTGATGCAATCGTTCCAGGCAATGGGTGTTTTGCCGTATTTTTTAAGAATCTCGCCTATGCGAGTCATATAGTAGCCCTGAAGCTCCTTTGAGTTTTTAAGACCGTTTTTCTCTTTTGCCGCACGGCACTTAGGACAATCATCCCATATCTTGTGCCCCTTTGAGGCCTCGTCTCCGCCTATATGGAAATGTGTGCTTGTAAAGAGCGGACAAATCTCGGAAAACAGCTTGTCAATGAAATCATACGCATCTTCGTTTCCCGGGCAAATTGCAGCGTCAAATATACCGTTTTCGCAAGTAGGCTTGAATTCACGCGGCTTACAGGCAAATTCCGGATATGCGGCAAGCAGAGCCGAAGCATGGCCCGGCAAATCAATTTCGGGAATAACCTCTATATTAAGCTTTGCGGCGTACGCCACAATATTCTTTATTTCATCCTGCTTATAGTAATAAAAATATTCTCCGCCGCGGTGCTTTAAGCCGAGTCCCTCAAGCCCGGCATATTCACGTTTAGAGCCTATTTCGTTGAGTCTCGGGAATAATTTACTCTCTATTCTGAAACCCTGATCATCGGAAAGATGCCAATGGAACTTATTTAATTTCAGCATTGCCATATTGTCAAGCAATTTTTTTACGGCTTCCGTGCCGAAGAAGTGGCGGCACTCGTCAAGCATAAATCCGCGATATTTAAATGCAGGCTTATCGCTTATGTAAAGTCCGTTTATAACTGCCCTGCCGTCTGTTTTTTCGGCCTGCATTATTATGGTTTTCAGCGTGACAGCCCCGTAAAATGCACCGGAAGAAGATGAAGCCTTTATCATTATACCGTCTGTGGAAACCGAAATAGAGTAAGCCTCGTTTTCCATTCCGGCTACCTTTTGAAATTTAATTGCGCCCTCGCCTTTTACGGGCTTTGTTCTGAGATAATCGGTCAAATATCTACCAGCAGAAACAAACTCGGGTGAGCAAAGGACCTCGGTATTTGAAGAAATTACATATGTACCGTCCTTTGAAGTATAGTTATTCGGCTTGGGAATAATATTGTATTTAAGCATTTCCAATAACCCTTTCGCAATAAATAATATCCTTTTATCTCAGAAATTACCATTGTGGTAATTATAACAAAAATAAAAGGATATTAAAAGCCTTATTTCAATTTCTGCGTTAATTTCTCATAAATCTCTATAATTTTAAACCGAGGTTCAAATTTTGGGTTACTTTCTACAACTTTAAGCTCATCCTCTGACAAAATGTCTTGAAGCTCCGCATCATCGGATGACTCGGCTGCGGGCAGACACATAGGCGGAAACATAACGCACCACCAATTTTTGCCTTTCCCCTCTCCTATTATGACGCGCACGGCCTCATATTCACCGGCAGGCAAAGTTATACGATCATCATAAGTTCGCGTCGAAAAAAAGTCCTTGCCTATTTCGAGCCTTACATCATAATCGAAGCCGTTTTTACGTATTACCTCGCGCGCCGTCTCTTCAAGCCGCTCCTTTTGCGGAATAAGCAGCTTTTCGGCATTCGCACTTGTCAAAGAACCGTCAAATATCTCCTTGCCCTCATTGAGCACGGCATCGCGCACCTTAAGCTTCAGTATTTGGTCCTCGTCGCTGTCGGAATTAGCTATTACATGCATACGCAAAACGTCGCGTCTTACGTCGCCGCACGACGCGGCAAATGACACAAAGCTGAAAATCGACGTTATGACAAATGCTGCGGCTAACGATATTTCAAATCTTCGAATAAGCTTTTCTGTTTTTGATTTCATATGTTTTTCATCCTTTCGTAAGGTAATTATTGGAAGAAAAATCATATTTATACAAAAAAATGAACGCAGGGGTTTTTCCCTGCGTTCCTGAAGCTCGATGTTTAAAGCTGACTCAATGCGTCGCCTATGCTCTTCTCAAGAGCTTCTTTACCGTATTTGTCTATCTCGTTTTTATCTTTTGCCTCATGGGTAAGGCAGCCTGCGCCGCCTATACATCCGCCGACACACGCCATACCCTCAATAAAGTTATTTTTAAGGATTCCGCGCGACGCTTTCAAAAGAGCCGTTTTGCACTCTTCTATGCCGTCGCACGGAAGCGGATTAACGGTGAAATCTATATTCTGCTCCTTAATTGCCTGGCCGACAGCCTCCGAAACGCCGCCGCTTCGTGCAAATATTCTGCCGTAATAGGAAGCATTGTCAAGAACATCCTCAGGAAGCTCGGTAAGCTCTATATCACGCGAGTCAATAAGAGCCTGAAGCTCCTCAAAGGTGAGAACGCAGTCGACATACTGTGCGACTCTTTCCTGCTTCGCCTCGGCTTTTTTTGCCGTACAAGGGCCTATAAATATAACCTTTGCGGTCTCGTCGGTCTCTTTTATATATTTTGCAATCGCCGCCATGGGAGACAGATTGTGTGAAATGTTCTCGGTAAGCTTCGGATAGAACTTCTTTACATAGTCAACAAACGCCGGACAGCAAGAGCTTGTGAGGAAACCTTTTTCGGCAAGCTCTTTTGATTCGCTGTATGCTACAATATCGGCACCGAGAGCAGCTTCAACCACGCTGTAAAAGCCGAGCTTTTTAATCGCGGTCACAACCTGACCGAGCTTCGCATACACAAACTGACTCGCTATCGACGGAGCCACAACTGCATACACATTAAAACCGTCGCCTTTATTACTGTCTTTTAAAATCCTGATCGCATCAAGTATAAACGACTTGTCCATAATTGCGCCGAACGGGCATGCATAAGAGCAGGCGCCGCAGTTTATACATTTATTGTTATCAATCTGAGCGGGATTTTCTTCGCTGTCTGCCATAGAAATAGCCTTTATTTTGCACGCCTTTTCACACGGTCTTGTATAGTTTGAAATTGCGCTGTACGGACAAACCTTGGCACACTGACCACAGTTTACGCACTTTGTTTTGTCAATATGCGCTTTCTGATTTTCGTCAAAGGAAATGGCTCCCTTGCGGCAGGCACTCTCACAGCGGTGTGCGATACAGCCACGGCAGTCGTGTGATACCTGATAACCGCTGGCAGGACATTCGTCGCAGGCTATATCTATAACCTCTATTATGTTCGGATTTGCTCTGTTGCCTCCGCAGGCGAGCTTTATACGCTCGGCAACTATTGCACGCTCCTTGTATATACAGCAGCGCATAGTTGCCTTGTCACTCGTTACGGTCTTTGCAATATCATTGAAATTGTTGGCAAGGGAAAACTCTCCCTCGTCAAAGGCTATTCTTGCGACCTCACGAAGGACCTTGTATTTTAAAAGCTGTACCTTCGTATCAAATTTTCTCATTCAATTCACCCTTTGTTAAAAATAGCTTACTTTGATCCGTTTACCCATTTTTTTCAGATACTCCGAAAGCTCTGTAACAAGCTGCATCTTGATGTTAAAGTTTATGGGAAGATTTGGATTTTGATGTGCCGGATTTATTGCAGTTCCGACAAAGAAATTTATATCAGTCGCCTCCTGGAAAAGTATGCGCGCTATCTGCGACGCACCGTCCGCACGGACGCTCCAGTCGGCGTAAATATCATCGTCATTTAGATAACTCTTGGCGTATTCAAGCACTCGGCTCATTGTAATTACACCCTCGGTTGTCAAATCGACGCCGTCAATTTCGGCGACAGGCGGTATTTCGGGGTCGAGATATTTTAAATCCGTCTTAACCTCTTTGCCCAAAAAATCCGCCGCAAGAGTTGAAGTTGTTCCGCCGCATACAATATGCTTGCCGGTCTTGCCGAAAAACAACGACATCATTTTATTGACATCTGCAGGGTTCCTCGGCGGTCCCATGAGAAGATTCACGGATTTTCTCTCGCGGATTTTGACAACGCAAACGGTTGTATCGTCACCGGGCATTCCGCCATATAGTTTATCACACTGGTCAAGCAGTAATGATGAAAGCGTTTTAGCCGTAAAATCGGGGCGATAATATTCCTCCATAAACTCGATTATCTGGTCGCGCTGCCAACCGAAATTCATATTTTCACCAATACCGGCATAAACCGCTCCGTCACTCGTAAAAATGAGCGTATCGTTAAGCTTTAACGATATTTTCGATTTATATATCATCTTACCGTCGATTTCCACTGCGCTCTCGGGATACACAAGATTTTTTCCGTCACGCAGCAGAATGACATGCGGATTGTCGTATTGAGCTATTTCAGCCTCTTTGTTGTCTATTACACGCACTATTGTAAAAGTGCTGTATGCCACCTGACGTACCGAACATATAGGCAGTGTTTTTGCTATTGTATCAACACACATTTCAAGCGGCATATTATTTGCAATCATGGTGGATATTATTTTCGAAGTCAAAGTAGAGAGAATATTTGCTTTTACACCGGAGCCGAGCCCGTCCGCAAGCACAACAACATAATCGTCATCGCCCTGCTCTATAACCTCCACCATATCGCCGCACAGCTCCTCGCCGTACTTGGTAAGACTCATATGGCCTATGTCCGTGCAAAGATTATTCATCCTTCAACGACTCCTTAAGCTTAGTGAGGGCTATCTTTGTCTCGGCGGTAGTCTCGCCAAGCAGAGAAGCTATCTCCTGAACTATGCGCATTTGCTTTTCGACGACCTTATCCGTTATTTCTATCGTTTGACGGCTAAGCTCCGCCTTTTTCTCTTTTTCTGTCTCCTCGGCGGTAACGTCGCGCATAATGCACATAAGTATATGGTAGACATGGTCGTATACTATTGTTTCTTCAATGTATTTTTTATATTCGGCGAGGTATACGCGTTTATCGTGAATATCCCTGCCGTTTGAAAGAACATCTATAAAATCAAAAGGCTCCAAAATACGCACAACCGGCTCACCCACAACATCCGAAGCATAACGAATGTTCATAATCTCCCTTGCCGCGGCATTTATCTGCTGAACCACCATATCCTCATTTAAAATGAGTATGCCGTTGGGAGTATTGTTGAGTATATTGTCGGAAAATTTTTCTGCTTTATCCTTAAGGAAAGGAAGGCACATCTCGAGATTTGCCTTGCCCTCAAAAACCGCCTGAGCCTTTTCACGACAGGTATTATAGCCGCACGAACCGCAGTTAAGCTCATCCTCCGGCTTTTGCTTACCCATTTTGCGAAGTATCTCATCTATCGCTCTGCTACCTGCCATATTGTGCGGAGAAGCAAGATAAATAAGATTTTTTGAAAGCTCGTTTTCGCTCAAGGCGTCATATTTAAAATCATTGTCGCCCGCGTCTTCGGCAAAGCGACGCACGGTTATATAATCACGCACAGGAGCGCGGTGATTTTTCTCCATAGCCGGACCGCCTATACAGCTTCCCGGACACGCAGACATTTCTATAAAGCAATGGTGTATATTACCTTTTTCAATATCCTTTACGGCATGGATGCAAGACGACATACCGTCAATCGAAATATACGTGTAATCATCGTTATCACAAAGCATTGTTTTGAGAATTCCGCCGGAGGTCGGGAAAAACCTCGTTTTTCCCTTTTCAACTCCGTCATCATCAGGCTCCTGCGCCAAAACAGTATCGGTTTCGGCAAGCCAACCGGAAAGCTCTTCAAATGTCAGCACACAGTCAACCGTGCCGGGATACTCCTCGGCCTCCGCCTTTTTTGATATGCACGGACCTATAAATACTGTTTTAGCCCCCGGATGCTCTTTTTTAAGTTTCGTACAATGCGCCTGCATTGGGGATACCACTTTGGCAAGATAGGGTATTACATCGGGGAAATGCTTTTGTACCAAGAGATTTACGGTATGGCAGCAGGTCGAAATGACAACATCCTGCTTTTCACCGTCAACTATTCTGTCGTACTCGTCCTTTACTATTGCGGCTCCGACCGCCGTTTCTTCAACGCCGGCAAAGCCGAGCGACATAAGTGCTTTTTTCATCGCGGTAAACGACACGTCGTAATTGGCAATAAACGACGGCGCAAGGCTAACATAGACCTCGCTGTCACCGGATAATAATTCCTTTGCCTTATAGACGTCGTCGCGTATGATTTTGGCATTTTGCGGACACGCGACAAAGCACATACCGCAAAGAATACACTCATCCTCAACGATCTGCGCCTGATTGGCCGAAAAACTGATAGATTTGACAGGACAATTCCTGATACATTTATAGCAGTTTTTGCAGTTTGATTTTTTAAGCTTTATGTACCCCGCCATATTATACACCTTTTTCCTTGCGACGCAAGATTTTTATGACAGTTTGTCAAGCACGTTGGTTTTAAAGAATTCCTCAACGGTATCGGGAGAAACGGAGAACAGCTCCCCGTCTACGGTAACGCTGACGCCGTTTTGGCAGTTACCCATGCAAAACTTTCCGCTGAGAGTGACTTTGTCTTTCAGGTCATTGTCGTTTATGAGGTTCTGAAGCTTTTCAACGACTTCACGCGAACCCTTAAGGTGGCAGGAGCTGCCGATGCAAACTACTACTTTCATATTATTACAATCCCTTTCCCGTAAAACTTTATATATGAGTTTTACTTTAATTCATTTTACCAAAACTTAAATAAAAAGTATATAGGTTTTTTTCGGAAAATTCTTATTTCGCAAACAGGTACGGAAAGAAGTATTCAAGCCGTACCTGTTTGTAGTTATTATTTTGTTTTAAGCATAACTTTAGCAAGATTTGTTCAGACTCTCACGGCGCCTGTTAAGGTACGCAAGAGGGCGAGCAAAGTGATTTTATCGCGAAAAATCAAACCTCAAAGTATTATTTTCGGCGAGATTCGATGAGAAATTTGCTTTGCGTGCCCCGGCGCGTACTAAGGTACGCAAGAGGGTGAGCAAAGTGAATTTATCGCAAAAAATCGAACCTCTAAGTATTATTTTCGGCGAGATTCGATGAGAAATTTGCTTTGCGTGCCCCGACGCGTACTAAGGTACGCAAGAGGGCGAGCAAAGTGAATTTATCGCGAAAAATCGCCGAAAAGAATCATTCGTAATCTACTACATCTGCCCATCTCAAGAGGAAATCCCTCTCTTCGGGGTTCCCCTTAACGCTCTGCGAAGCCGCTACGATAGGAAGCCATTTCTGAACATACTGCTTTGCGGTATCGGTCTTTTTGCAGAACAAATCGAGATACTTATCGGCAAGCTTCTGATCGCCTCTGAGGCAGAAAAGAAGATACGTTCTTGCGGCATCGGCCGCTCCGTTACCCTGTGTTACGTGCGCCCAGTCAATTACGTAATTCACGCCGTCATTGCCGATAATAATGTTACTCGGTCTGAAATCACCGTGGCAAACCTTGTTGTGGGTATGCATACCGGCAAGACGTGTGTGAAGGTCATAACGTGTTGTTGCGTCAAGGTCGGTCTGAGATATTTTACCCTGCATTTTATCCTTGAGCTTGTTGAGCATAGGGCAGGTCTTAGCCAAAATGCTCATTTGAATATCAACAAAGAGGTCAAGATATTCCTCTGTCTTAGCAGGATTTTCGTCCATAAGCTGCTGAAGAGTTTTACCTTCGATATAATCTGAAACAATTGCCCATTTGCCGTCAAGCTTGCAAACCTCTATGAGCTTCGGCATAGGAATGCCGGTTTCTTCAACACGCGCCTGATTCAAGGCCTCGTTTAAAATATCGGATTTTTTGTATTCGTCACCGAAAACCTTAATGGCTTTGTCACCGTCTCTGTAAACTGTTTTTGCTGTTCTGACTGCAATAACTTTTTTGAGTTCCATAAAATAATCCTCCCTTATTTACCGTAATATGCTTTAAGGTACATCTCTTTGATTTCGCTCATAAGCGGATATCTGGGGTTAGCACCTGTGCACTGATCGTTAAATGCCTGTTCAACCATTTGGTCAAGTGTGTCAAGGAAGTATTTTTCATCAACGCCGTATTCCTTGATGCTCTTCTTAATTCCTATGCGGTCCTTGAGCTCGTCTATTTTCTTAATAAGATTGTCAAGCTTCTCTTCGTTATTCTTGCCCTTTACACCGAGAGCGTCGGCAACCTCACAATATCTTTCAAGTGTGTGCGGATGGTCATACTGCGGGAAGGTACCCATCTTCGTAGGAACCTCGGCGGCATTGAAGCGAAGAACATAATCTATTAAAAGAGCGTTGGCTATACCGTGAGGAAGATGGTGGAATGCACCGAGCTTATGTGCCATGGAGTGGCATACGCCGAGGAAAGCGTTGGCAAAAGCCATACCTGCCATAGTAGCGGCATTGCCCATCTTTTCACGTGCTACAGGGTCATTGGGGCCGTTATCATATGCTCTCGGAAGATATTCAAATATCATCTGAAGAGCGCGAATTGCAATACCGTCGGTGTAATCGGTAGCCATTACGGAAGCATAAGCTTCAAGGCAGTGTGTAACGGCATCGATACCTGAAGCCGAAGTCAGACCTTTCGGAGCATTCATCATCATATCGGCATCAACTATTGCCATATTGGGCATAAGCTCATAGTCGGCAAGCGGCCATTTAACGCCGGTGTCGGCATCTGTGATTATTGCGAAAGGAGTAACCTCCGAGCCTGTACCTGCCGAGGTGGGTACAGCTATGAAATATGCTTTCTCACTCATCTTCGGGAATGTATAAACTCTCTTGCGGATATCCATAAAGTCCATAGCCATATCAGAGAAGTCAACATCCGGATGCTCATACATTACCCACATAATTTTTGCTGCATCCATTGCGGAACCGCCGCCGATTGCGATAATTGTATCGGGCTCAAAATGACGCATCATATCGGTACCCTTGCGAGCGCACTGGAGAGTCGGGTCGGGAGCAACCTCCGAGAAGCAGGTGTGCTGAATACCAAGCTCGTCAAGCTTATCCTCAACAGGCTTTGTATAACCGTTATTATAAAGGAACGAGTCAGTTACTATAAACGCCTTTTTCTTACCCATAACGTCACGAAGCTCATTGAGAGCAACGGGAAGGCAGCCTTTTTTGAAATATACTTTCTGCGGAGCGCGGAACCAAAGCATATTTTCCCTTCTTTCTGCAACAGTTTTGATATTGATGAGATGCTTTACACCGACATTCTCGGAAACCGAGTTGCCGCCCCAAGAACCGCAGCCGAGTGTAAGCGACGGAGCAAGCTTGAAGTTGTAAAGGTCACCGATACCGCCCTGTGAAGAAGGTGTATTAACAAGTATACGACAGGTTTTCATCCTCTCGGAGAATTCGGCAAGCTTATCCTTTTCGGTAACAGCATTAAGATATACGGATGAGGTGTGACCGTAGCCGCCGTCGGCTATAAGATGCTCAGCCTTTGAAAGTGCGTCCTCAAAGTCCTTAGCCTTATACATGGCAAGCACGGGAGAGAGCTTTTCGTGAGCAAATTCCTCGGAAATGTCAACACTCTCGACCTCACCTATCAAGACCTTTGTTGTTTCGGGGATTGTAACGCCTGCGAGTGCAGCTATCTTATATGCCGGCTGACCGACTATCTTTGCGTTAAGCGCGCCGTTTATGATAATTGTCTTTCTTACCTTATCAAGCTCATCCTTTTTAAGGAAATAGCAACCGCGATATAAAAATTCGTCCTTAACCTTTTTATATATTTTTTCGTGTACGATGCACGACTGCTCGGAAGCACAAATCATACCGTTGTCAAAGGTTTTCGAGTGGATTATGGAGTTTACAGCCAAAACTATGTCGGCGGTATCATCAATAATTGCGGGGGTATTGCCCGGACCGACGCCGAGAGCCGGTTTGCCCGACGAATATGCGGCTTTAACCATTCCGGGGCCGCCCGTAGCAAGTATTATATCGGCCTCCTGCATAAGAAGATTTGTCATATCAAGCGACGGAACGTCTATCCAGCCTATTATGCCCTCCGGAGCACCGGCTTTAACTGCCGCTTCAAGAACGATTTTTGCAGCCTCTATTGTGGACTTTTTCGCTCTCGGGTGTGGGCTTATAATAATGCCGTTTCTGGTTTTAAGACAAACCAAGGTCTTGAAAATTGCGGTAGATGTAGGGTTGGTGGTGGGGATAACCGCCGCAACGACGCCTATCGGCTCTGCAACCTTTTTCATACCAAACGCGCTGTCTTCCTCTATTACACCGCAAGTCTTTGTATTTTTATATGCATTGTAGATATATTCTGCAGCATAGTGGTTTTTGATTATCTTATCTTCGACTACGCCCATTCCCGTCTCTTCAACAGCCATTTTGGCAAGCGGGATTCTCGCTTTGTTTGCTGCGATAGCCGCCGCTTTAAAGATCTTATCGACCTGCTCCTGAGAATAAGTCGCAAAAATCTTTTCTGCCTCTCTGACTCTTGCGAGAAGGGCTTCGAGTTTTTCTACCGAATCGACAATCTCATGCTTGTTTTGAGTTTCCATAGGTATATAATCTCCTTTTCAGATATTACTAAATTTACAAAAGTTCTTTTCTGATATGAGAGGAAAGAACCGCCAAAGCCGAAGCAATATTCATATTCTGTATAAGTATGCCCGGACCTGCTGTAAGATGAACCGGAGTGAAATTAAGAATTGCAAGTATTCCGCTTTTTACAAGCTCGTCGCAAACATCCTGAGCACTGTCCGCCGGCACAGCTATAACCGCCATATGCACCTTGAGTCTTTCGCAAAGTTCGCCGAGCTTTCGCATGGGAAAGACGGGCTTTTCCTTTTTGAACGGCTCTTCGTCAAAGTTTACCGCGTCAAATCCCGCAACTATACGAAACCCACATTCGGAAAATCCGTCGTAATGTAAAAGCGAGCTGCCGAGACTTCCGACTCCTACTACAACGGCATCGGTTGTGTTGTCGTAGCCGAGGAATTTTTCCAAATCCTTTATAAGCTTCGCGGTCTCATAACCGATTTTAGGCTTCCCCGCACAGGAGCTTACCTTTGCAAGGTCCTTTCTTATTTGAACCTCATTAAGGTCAAGGTCTGCCGCCACCTTCGGCGCGGATATATACAATACCCCGTCAGCCTCCGCCTTTTTGAGATATGACAAATAAAAAGGTAATCTATAAAGTGCCTGCCTTGATATTTCACGGACAGGCAAAGCCTGCTCTCGCATATCTTTGACCTCACTATCAGTAATTACTTACTGATAAAATCATAGCTTATTGTTAAATGTTTGTCAATGGTAAATTGTTATTATTTTAACATTTATAGCCATAAACAAATTAAGCGGTTCGGCGCGGCGGTTTTTGTACGATTTTACAATCGTTTTTTCGGCCGATGCTTTGTGCCGGGCTTTCGCTTGCTTAAAATATCAGAATCCGAGATAAAATGCCACTACTGTGCTGCAAAATGAATATCCTCAGCCCAAATTCCATGGTTTTTATTTAGATTGCACATTTACAACAAAAAGCAAAAATGTTAAAATAGATTTTAAGTGCGTATACAAAAGTAGAGGTTGATGGGTAATGAAGGTAATTTCAATAGCAATAGGTTTGCTCTTTTTGGGACTTGGAATTCCGATGGTGAGCGGCAAAGCGGAGAATTTTGTCGTCGGAAGCGCCTCGCCCGACAATGAGCTGAGGAATAATTTCGATACAAAAAAGCTGTGCAGAATATTCGGCATATATTTGATTTTTGTTGCAATATTTACGGCACTTTTAGGATTCTTCTTTAACAGGGAATTCTTTACCGCCTATTTCATCTGCGTTCTTGCCGGTGCTTTTATATGCATCGCCACCGTTGGATTAACTTGCCGTAAAAAGTCCGAATAATTCTGCCGCGAATGTCTTATCAGGCTACATAAGACATCCGCCTTAATTAAAGCTGTAGCCGGAAAGGCCTGAAAAAAATGGATTACGCTAAGGAATCTCTCAAAAAACATTATGAATGGCACGGAAAAATAGAAATCAAAACACGCGCCAAAGCAGACAGTAAGGACGCGCTATCGCTCGCCTACACACCCGGTGTAGCACAGCCGTGCCTTGAAATACAAAAGGACATAAGCAAGTCTTATGAGCTCACAAGACGTTGGAATACCGTGGCCGTTGTAACGGACGGAACGGCGGTTCTCGGACTCGGAGACATAGGACCCGAAGCCGGTATGCCCGTAATGGAGGGCAAATGCGTTCTCTTTAAGGAATTCGGAGACGTTGACGCCATACCGCTCTGTGTGCGTTCAAAGGATGTTGACGAGATTGTAAACTGCATTTCTCTCCTCGCAGGCAGCTTCGGCGGAATAAATCTTGAGGACATTGCTGCTCCGAGATGCTTTGAAATAGAACGCAAACTCAAGGAAAAAACAGATATTCCGATTTTCCATGACGATCAGCACGGCACAGCGGTAGTTGTTGCCGCAGCAATAATAAATGCGCTCAGAGTCGTTAAAAAAGAGCTCAAGGACTGTACGGCTGTCTTTTCCGGTGCAGGCGCGGCAGGCATAGCCATTGCAAAGCTGCTCATAAGTCAGGGAATTAAAAATGTAATTATGTGCAACAGTCGCGGCATTATTTGTGACGGCGATGAAAAGCTGAATCCCGCACAGAGGGAAATCGCGAAAATCACAAACAAGGAGCACAAGAGCGGTTCACTTGCCGACGCATTTAAGGGTGCAGACATATTTATAGGCGTTTCGTCTCCCGGAATCGTAACAGAAGAAATGGTTGCCTCCATGGCTGAAAATCCCATCGTACTTCCCATGGCAAATCCTGTTCCGGAAATACTGCCCGATAAGGCAAAAGCCGCAGGTGCCGCCGTTGTCGGCACGGGCAGAAGCGATTATCCCAACCAAATCAACAATGTACTTGCGTTCCCGGGAATCTTCCGCGGAGCACTTGACTGCCGAGCTTCCGAAATAAACGAGGAAATGAAGGTAGCCGCAGCAAGAGCGATAGCTTCGCTTGTCTCTGATGATGAGCTTTCCGCCGAGTACATTTTACCGAAAGCATTTGATGACAGAATAGGAAAAACCGTTGCGAAAGCGGTTTATGACGCAGCCGTAAAATCCGGCGTAGCAAGAATATAATCTATAAGAGACTATAAGAGAGAAAAAGCGCCTTTAAGGGTTATCCTTAAAAGCGCTTTATTTTTGCTTAGATTTTTTTGAGTCCGACAGACAGTCCTTTACCTATCGCAGAACCGAGAACGGCGCACACAACAAGCTCAATGGGAGCGTTGATTCCCGCCGCTATGCCTATAACGGTGGTGAGAATATTTTCAGCTCCGCCGAGAGCGGCTGACTGCTCGGGCGTAAAGGTTGTATTTATAAACAACAAAGCTAAAAATCCAAGGAAAAAGATAGTATTAAAAGCCGAGCCGCAGATACTCGCGACAAGGTAATTGGCACCGTCTTTTTTTGTCTTTTTTGTCACGGCGTTAAAAATGAGACCTGTGAGCCAACCTGCAAGCACGCGAGGAACTACGCAAACAACAAGCGTTTTAAATACGCTTATAGAAATAAGTATCGCGCCGAATGCGCTCAGAGAAAAGCATTGAATAAAGCTCGATGCACCGAAAACGAGCCCCAAAAAGGCTCCTGCGGCAGGCCCTAAAGTAACTGCGCCTATGATAACAGGTACCATAATAAGTGTCAGTTCAAGCGGCCCGAGCTTCAAATAGCCTATCGGCGTGAAGGTCATAACGGCGATGATTGCGGTAAGGAGAGCCAGCTCGACTAAGCGAACGGTTTTTTGCATCCTTGCCTTGTTAGTGGTTTTTGACATATATAATCCTCCTTGCTGCTGCTCCGCAGAGCGGATGCAACGCAAAATAATAAACTATGTAAAAACTGGATACGATATTTAATTTTTAATTACGATTAATTACTGTTTTTATCATAAATGGCTTTAAGCCCGTATAAAAGAAGATTGTCATCATGAATTATATTGTGACGGCAATATCCTATTACATAGGAGGAAAGCCCACCTGTTGCAACAATGGTTTTCGGATCACCGAGCTGTTTTGCAAAACGGTCAAGCATACCGTCAATCATATCTGCGGTGCCGAAAATGATGCCCGACTGCAAACACTCTATCGTATTAGTGGCACAGGCATGCGGCGGAGAAGCAAGTGAAAATGACGGTAAGAGAGAAGCCTGCCCCGAAAGTGCTTTCATAGAGATTTCAACACCCGGTGCTATTGTGCCGCCGTGATAGCCGCCATGCTCATCAACTGCATATATTTTTGTGGCTGTGCCGAGGTCAATGACAAATGCGGGCATTTCATATCTCGCCATAGCTCCTACCGCACCTGCTACAAGGTCGGCACCGAGCTCTGCCGGATTATCTATTAAAATATTAAGCCCTGTTTTTACGCCGGGGGCTATTATAACAGACTCAATGCCGCACACCTTATTAACCGCTGTTTTAATTTTCCCGGTAAGCTCAGGAACAACAGAGCTTAAAACAGCTCCGGTAATTTCAGCCGGCTCCAAATCATGCATTTTAAACACGGCAAGAAATTCAACGGCAAACTGATCGTCAGTTCTGTTACGCTCGGTAGCAAGTCGCGAAACAAAGCTCAGCTTATCGCCGTCAAACACTCCGAAGGTAATATTAGTATTACCGATATCGATCGTCAGTATCATAAATTAAGCAAAAGCACAAAATGTGCAGTTCCTTTCATATTGCTTTTAAATCTTGAGACATTTATATTTTAATACATCAGGCAAAAAAAATCAAGCGGCTTTGCCTTTACAAAGCCGCTTGTAATAATTACAGGGTTAATTATTTATCCTCTTTTTTCTTCTTTGTGAGAACAAGAGCAATACCCGCTGCCACAGCTACGCCTGCTACCGAGAAGAGAGCAACGTCACCGGTCTGCGGAATCTTACCTTTTGTGGTTGAAGAGCCGCCCTTAGAAGTTGTTGACTTCTTGGTTGTTGTGGGTGAATCTCCGCCTTTGTTTCCGCCGCCGAAGAGGCCCTTAATTGTCTCAAAAGCTTTACCGATGAAGCCCTTAACGCCGTCGATAGCACTTGTGGTAGCCTCTGTCGGGCCTGCAGTTGCTGCATTGTTCTTGGAAACCTCTTCCTGACGAGCGACCTCGGCCGAAAGAACCTCATAAGCCTCATCTGACAAAGCGGGATTGATGTCTTCGCCCTTAGCATTCTTGGAAGAATGAAGTTCATCAAGAACCTTCTGGATATCGGCATAATCCATTCTGCTCATAGCATTGATAAGAGCCGTAACCTTTGCCGGGTTGTAAGCATCGTTTCCGTCTTTATCTTTATAATCATTGTTATCAAAATCAGTAGTGAGATATATATCAATAAGACCGTTGATATAATCTCTCTGGTCATCGGTAAGTGCGTCAAGAGCACTTCTTACGGAACCGCCTGCCGGAGCATCGGGGTTCGGAGTGCTTCCGCCGGAATTGCCGCCCTTGGTAAGAGCGTTAAGTATTTTAAGGACAGTCTCAACATCAATTTTTCCACTTACGGCAATCTTACCGATAAGAGTAATGATCTCTGCGATAACAGCCTCGTCCATCTTGCCGTTGCTGTTGATGATGATGCCGACAAGCTGCTTAATGGTATCGGCAGCTCCGCTTATATCAACATCGGGAAGAGTGATACCGCCGAGTATGTCGCCGATTCCGCCGCCGCTTGCAGTAGTGTCTTCAGCAAAAGCCGGGAGGCAGAATGAAAATGCCATCACTAAGGAAAGCAACACTGCTAAGAACTTTTTCATAATTAAATCCCTCTTATTTCAATTATTTGAGTTGTCACTCATTATTTAATGATATTTTACTATATGTTTTTGCGGTTGTCAACTATAAAAAGAGAATATTTTTCCGTAATTTTGGTGTTTTTTTAATAATTCCACACTTTGCGGCGTCAATGTTTTAAAAAACCGATTTGATGCGGTGTTTCCGCCGATTTTGTGTTGACGGCAAAGACAGACAACTATATAATGTATATAAAAACCAAAGGAGGCACTTATGCGAACAGAGGAAAAAGTATTTTTCGGAATCGGAACGGTATCGTTTTTGCTTATGCTCTCGGACCTGCTTCTTGAGGTCTTTTCCGCATCGCTTTTTATAGGCTCTAAGCGGCTTATTTCTTATATCGGTATACTTATTATAGTATGTGCCGTCAGCTTCACGGTCTTATGCTTTCTTGTTGTTAAAAATCACCGAGGCCGTTTTAAAAGCAAAGGAACACGGATTTTTTTAAGAGTGCTTTCGATAATAATTTGCATAATGCTTTGCCTTGCCGGTATTACAATTGACGGAATATTATACACCGATACCGTAAAAAAAGCCACATCGGATGACAAGCGCCATACTATTATAATAGACAGCGAACCGGGCTCGGGTGAATGGAATATGACCGTTTACAGACGATACTCCCCTTTTCTTATGTCCGCTCGCGGAAACGGAAAAAAAGTCGTTGATATGGCAGACGAGAACGGAGATATAGACGTTGTATGGACCGACGGCGGCTGTCTTGTAAGTTACAAGGCTTATAAAACAGATGCAACAAGCGTTGATGACACCGAAACCGTAACGCTGCGATTTTTTTACAATGAAAAATCAGGCAAATAATTATACAGCTGCTTATAAGAGGTGTTTTTATGTGGCTCGTTTTAGCATTTTTATCTGCCGGATTTGCCGGAATAACGGCAATTCTTGCTAAAATCGGCTTACGGAACGTCAACTCAAATCTTGCCACGGCTCTGCGCACAATAGTTGTGCTGTTGTTTTCGTGGCTGATGGTTTTTATTGTCGGATCAGCATCCGAAATAAAGGATATAAGCGTCAAAACGTTTATATTTTTGATTTTATCGGGACTGTCCACAGGGGCTTCTTGGCTTTGCTATTTTAAGGCTTTGCGTCTCGGCGACGTAAACAAGGTAACTCCAATCGATAAGTCAAGTACGGTACTTACAATGATACTTGCCCTGATTTTTCTCGGAGAAAAGCTGACCGCAGTTAAAATAATAGGTATGGTTCTTATCGGCACAGGAACATTCCTTATGATAGAAAAGAAAAAAACAGATAATTCCTCCGCCGACAAAAGGAGTGGAGCTTCGCTTGTATATGCCATGTTCTCCGCTGTTTTTGCGGCCTTAACATCGATATTCGGAAAAATCGGCATAGAGGACGTTGAATCAAATCTCGGCACGGCGATAAGAACCGTGGTTGTTCTTCTGATGGCGTGGATTTTGGTCTTTGCGGAAAAGAAGCAGAGCGAAATCAAGAACATTGATAAAAAGAGCTGGCTGTTTTTGGCCCTTTCGGGGTTCACCACAGGCGGCTCATGGCTTTGCTATTACGGAGCCCTGAAAAACGGCCCCGCAAGCATCATTGCACCGATAGACAAATTGAGCATCGTTGTAACCGTAGCCTTTTCATATATAATATTAAAAGAAAAGCTTTCAAAAAAGGCTTTTCTGGGACTTGTGCTGATAGTGGCGGGTACTCTGTCGCTTCTTATTAAATACTGATTGAAACGGAGACTTATATGTACGGACTTTTGGGTGAAAAATTAGGTCACAGCTTTTCGCCGCAGATACATGCTCTGCTCGGCGATTATGAATACAGATTGTTTGAGAAGCAAAAGAATGAGCTTGACGACTTTTTTAAAAACAGAAATTGGGATGGCATAAATGTTACAATTCCGTATAAAAAAGCCGTCATCCCCTATCTCGACCGTCTTTCGCCCTCCGCCGAGAAAATAGGGAGCGTTAACACGATAGTTGCCGAAAAGGACGGCACGCTTACGGGATATAACACGGATTACGACGGGTTTTCATATTTAATTGATGTTTCCGGAATATCGGCAGAAAACAAAAAATGTCTCGTTTTGGGTTCCGGCGGCGCATCTTTAACGGTGATAGCGGTGCTGAAGGATAAAAAAGCGCGCGAGATTGTCAATATTTCACGCTCGGGAGAAAACAATTACGAAAATATCGACAGACATTTTGACGCGGACATAATCGTAAACACAACGCCCGTGGGAATGTATCCGAACAATCTGAAATCGCCTTTATCGCTTGACGGATTTAAAAATCTTTCCGGTGTTCTGGATATAGTGTATAATCCGCAAAAGACCAAGCTGATACTTGACGCCGAAAAGCGAAATATCAAAGCGCTGAGCGGTCTTTCAATGCTTGTTGCTCAGGCCAAAAGAGCTGCCGAGTTGTTTTTGAATACAAAAATACCCGACAGTAAAAATGACGATATATATCATAAGCTCTCACTTGAAATGAAGAATATTATTTTAATAGGTATGCCCGGTTCCGGCAAAACGACTGTCGGAAAAAGAATCGCCGAGGCCTTGAACCGCGACTTTATAGACACAGATGAAATGATAGTAAAGAACGTCGGCAAATCCATTCCCGACATATTTGCAAACGGCGGTGAAAAGCTCTTCAGAAAATATGAGCACGAGGCGGTGCTTGCGGCGGGCAAGCTCAGCGGCAAGGTAATTTCAACAGGCGGCGGAGTCGTCGTAAACGATGATAACTTCGACGCTCTGAAACAAAACGGAACGATAATCTTTTTAAACCGCAGCACCTCTTATCTGCCGACAGACGGCAGGCCGCTGTCGCAGAGCAACGACCTTAACGAGATGCTCAAAAAAAGACTTCCGCTTTACAGAAAATTCTGTGATATTGAGGCGGACGGAAATGACACGATAGAAAATGTTGCGAACAGTATTTTAAAGGAGCTGCAAAATGAAAATACTTGTAATTAACGGTCCGAACATCAATATGCTCGGCATAAGAGAGCCTGCGATTTACGGCGACAGAAATTACGAGACCCTCATAAATCAGATAAACGTCTGGGGCGCAGAGCTTCACGCCGAGGTTGAATGCTATCAATCGAACCACGAGGGCGATATAGTAGACAAAATACAGGACGCATTAGGTAAATTCGACGGTATAGTCATAAATCCGGCGGCATACACACACACAAGCGTTGCAATACTCGACGCGCTGAAAGCCGTTTCCATACCGGCTTGCGAGGTACACATTTCGGACGTTAACGAACGCGAAAAATTCAGACATATTTCATACGCCGGTATGGCGTGCGAGGCGCACTTTATAGGGTTCGGATTTGACGGATACAAAAAAGCTATGGAATATCTGTGCGAAAAGTACAAGTAAAAAAGCATAAAATAAACGGGGCTGCAAGGCTGAGCGTTCATAAGGAAGTATTGGTTTCTCGCATAAAAATCTCTTATGCTTTTGTCAAAAAGCCTCGCAAGGCGACAGCCTTGCTTCATTTCTTGACTTCGGCATAAAAAATTTTTATAGCTATGAAACTGCGAAGCACTTCAAAATGATATATTTTTGATACAAGAAAATGCACCCCTCAGATAAGTTTGGGCTTATCTGAGGGGTTATGCTAAAAGATGTTATTTTGAAGCAATACTGCCTTATAAGCACTCAGCGTAAGACGTATGGGTTTACAGCTCCGTTTTATTTTTACACATAAAAAATTCTTTGCGTTTATTCCACGCCGCGGTACAAAAGTCCGCGGGTAAATTCAATTTCGGGCGAAGAACCGTTTTGATACGCCTTGAGTACCGAGCTTATCTGTTCTTTGTCCTCGGTTGTAAACTCCAAAAGCACAAAATCCGCGTTTTTGACCTCATTCATTCTGTCAGCCATATATATGGGTCTTGAATTGAACAGTTCGGAAAATCCATTTGTACAGCGAACCGGGAATTCAATGCCCTTTCTGTCGCGTAAAAAGGATTTTCCGCCGCACTCGCGACAGCTTTTCCCGTTTTTTACCGGACAATTTCTTGTGAGCATAAGCGGTACTCTGCCGTAGACGCAAACACCGCGCCGACATTCTCCCTCAAGCGCAGTCAGCTGTTTCAAAGTCATTTCGTATGAGAGCACACATTCCGCCGCTCCGAGCTTTTGAATTTCGGACAGAGAAACCGAGTTAAAAATATTTAAAAACGGTCCGCCTATTATCTGAACACCCGCCTTTTTTGCCGCTGCAACCGAATCGAGCGTATTGCAAAGGGCATACCTTGCGCCGCTTTTTATAAGCCTCTCGACAATCTCGTCAAAATTACCGAATATACCCCTCGGCAAAACTGCACCTGCGGAATACTTTTCAAAAAGCTCCGGCTTTGAAGACAGCGGAATAAAAAGCTTATCACATTCCAAATTTTGGGGAATGGCGGATGTATCGCGGAACGAAATATACGTCTGCGGCTTTTTATTCGGCTTGCGATTTCGGAAAATAATATTAGCTTTGTTTATGCGGTACGGTGCTCGTTCTTTAAGCCTGTCGGCAAGGCGAAGCAGAGCCTCCCTGCGGAGCGCATTCATTTCTGCCGCCGACACACTCAAGCCGTCGTCTATACAGATGTCGGCATCGCCGAAAGAAAATACGGTTCCGCCGCATTTTTTAAGTCTCAAAAGAGCCTCTTCTTTGGTAAAAGGTCTGTTTACGGCTTTTTGCGGCAAGTTTTCGGATAAAACAGTAACGCTTAAATCATTTGCGGAAGCCATAAGGCTGATTTTCTTATCGGATTTCACAGAGAGAACAAAATGCACCCTGTAAACCGCACGTTCTTTTTCGTAAATACGCTCATATTTTTTGAGAAGCGAGGCAGTAGCAGAGGTTACATTTTCCTTTTCGCGGAAACCGAACATATTTCTGCCCAGAGCATTTTCGTAATATCCCTTTGTAAATCCGGAGCGTGAAAACAGGGAGCAAAGATCTTCGGCATTCTCGCTTGAATACTCCCCCGACAGCGAATTTTTCAGAGCTGTAACTGCGGCTGCGACATACTCGGGACGTTTCATTCTGCCCTCTATTTTGAAAGATGATATTCCCATTTTAGACAATATCGGTGCGTACTCGATAAGCGACAAATCCTTTAAGCTCAAATCATGCCCCGTTCCGTTTTCCGCCGCAAAAGGAAGCCGGCAGGGCTGAGCGCACAGACCGCGGTTGCCGCTTCGCGACCCTAAAAACGCACTCAAGAGACATTGCCCGGAAACGCACATACAAAGCGCCCCGTGGACGAACATTTCAAGCTCAATCGGCGAGTTTTCGCACAGATATTTAATCTCGTCTTTTGATAATTCGCGAGGCAAAACAGCTCTTGAGAATCCTAAATCGGCAAGAGTACGTATGCCGTCCAACGTTCCCACCGACATTTGGGTGGAGGCGTGCAGCTCTATATCGGGACAAATATCCTTTACGACGCGCAAAACGCCGAGGTCCTGCAAAATAAGCGCATCTGCACCGCTTTTGCAGATACGCCTGACGCTTTCCTTAAGCTCCGACATTTCGCTGTCTTTAACAAGAGTATTTAAGGTTATATGAACTTTAACATTTCTTTCGTGGCAAAAATCCACCGCGCGCTGCAAATCGTCCCCCGAAAAATTCGAGGCATTTCTGCGCGCGTTAAAGTTGCCGGTGCCGAAATACACGGCGTCCGCTCCGCTTCTTACCGCGGCAGTTAATGCTTCAAAGCTGCCTGCGGGAGCCAATATCTCGGGCTTTATCATTTAGCGGAATCCGGCTCTTTTTCGGAAGAGAACAGATTTATCTGCGCCGCTCCGGCTTTTTGCTCTGTTTTAAGGCGGTCTATCTCGCGCTTATAGAAGTCTCTTTCGGACTTCGACTGAGACGCATCCTCAAGATAATCCTTTATCTGGGCACGGAGATTATCGGCGCTCTGCTCTGCCTTTTTAGCACTGTTGGCATAATCAAGTGCTATCAAAACAGCCGCCTGATTCGTTGAAATAAACGGATTTACAGCGCGAAGCTCTTTCATCTTTTCGTCGATTTCGGCAGCGAGCATAGTAGTATATTCGGGAGTCTCCTCAGTCGTGAGAGCATAGTCAACTCCGGCAATAGTTACTTTAACCTTGTTTTTTTCCAAGACATTCACACCCCTGTTTTTATTACAAGCATTATTATACTTTATATTTCAAAAAACTGCAACATCATATTTTGCGGTAGACAAGTATACCGAATTCGGCACTAACCGAAAGCTTTTCCAGCTCCTCTACCCTCTTTTGTTCTTTAACTCCGGTTTTGTAATAGTAAGGAGTCATTTTAAAAAGAGAAGATATATCCTCGCCTGAATTTAAATCGAATTTGTATTTTACGTCGATTCTGTCTGTAAAATCAAAGCCGTCAAGGTATGTGTCCGAAACCTCATTTTTATAAGGTGTATCATATGCGGCGCACTTTAACTCCCACAAATGATTTTCAAGTGGTATCACCATTATAAAAGCAGCATCTTTTTTCAATACTCTTTTAAATTCGGCACCGCAGTACGGCGAAAAAATTTCGAGTAAAATATCAATGCTCGAATCCGCAAATGGAAGAGAAAATGAACTCGCCACCGCAAAATCGACATTTTTTGCGCGTTTTGCGGCAACGGTCAGCTCGTCCTTGGAAATATCCGTACCGAAAACCGAAGAAAGCGGCAACACATCGGCAACAGCCTTTGTGTAATACCCCTCGCCGCAGCCGCAGTCAAGCACATTTCCCTTTTGGGCGGCGTACTTCTGCACTGTATCGCACAGAGCACGTCTCAGCGGCTCATAATATCCTTTGGACAAAAATTCTCTGCGCGAATCCGTCATAAGGCGATTATCACCGTGATTTTTTCGACTGCTGCCCGTCAGCAAATTGACATAACCGCTCTTTGCAATATCAAAATTATGTCCGTTTTCGCAAATATAATTTTTTTCGTTTTTTACAAGTGGTTTTTTGCACACGGGGCAAATAAATCCGATACTATTCTTCACAATGTTTCTCCAAATACATTTCATCCAACAGCTTTTTGCCTGTTTCCGTTCTGAAAATATTTTTTCTCGCCGCACTTACGGCTTTTTTGTCGAGCGAATCCTCAAATGCGTTTACGATAAAATCCGCTTCAATCAAAATTCTGTAATCCGGTGACATATCATCGGTATATGTGTGGTGATGCGCCACAAGATAACACACACGTTCAATATCGTCCTTAGAAAAGCCGAGAGAGGTCATAAGCTTACGAGCTTCACTCGGTCCCTCCTTTTCCTGATAAGTGCCTGCCGTACTGCCGTATTTTTTCTCACAGATATGTATTCCGATATCGTGCACCGCGGCAGCAGAAAGTAAAATATCCTTTATTTTTCCGTCTGTTTTTTCTCCGTCGGCAATCAGTTCGGAAAAAGCACGCACCTTAAGCATATGGTTAATGCGTTTTACGTCTCCGTTTAAATATTTGATCATTTCGCGCGTAAGTTCTTTGTTCATTTTGTTCACCGAATTTATAATACAACCGTTAAAACAAAATAGCAATAGTCGTCATTGACAAACAGGGGTTAAAAATGTATAATATCTAAGCATTCAGCCGGAAATCAATACATTTTCGTGCAAACAGCGGACTGTTATGCTGTGTTTCGCAAGAATAACAAAGTAAAAGAATCAAATATATCGGGGTGTAGCGCAGTTGGGCGAAGAGGTTCGCCGCGTCCTGCGGACGATTCAGGCGAAACTCTGAGGTGAAAAAACAACGAGCAATGCGATGCGCTCCAAGCGAGCAGTGCGACTATGTTTTTGAGGGAAGCGCAGCGGATTGTTATATCGAAATTCACAGGACTGACAAAGTAAAAAATCAAATATATCGGGGTGTAGCGCAGTTGGGCGAAGAGGTTCGCCGCGTCCTGCGGACGATTCAGGCGAAACTCTGAGGTGAAAAAACAACGAGCAATGCGATGCGCTCCAAGCGAGCAGTGCGACTATGTTTTTGAGGGAAGCGCAGCGGATTGTTATATCGAAATTCACAGGATTGACAAAGTAAAAAATCGAATATAACGGGGTGTAGCGCAGTTGGTAGCGCGCCTGCTTTGGGAGCATAGACGGTCTTCGCACCGCACGAAAGCGAAAATCGCAGAAAGCCCTTCAACCGTGCGGATTTCGGGCGGTTTGTGAAATGATAAAAGGTAGTCAAAAATGTGTTTGACCACAGATTTGACCACTTACACAACCACAATTAAATAAACTATCGGGGTGTAGCGCAGTTGATAGCGCGCCGCATTTGGGATGCGGAGGCCGCGAGTTTGAGCCTCGCCACTCCGACCAAAAATCCTCTGAAACCGAGCGTTTCAGAGGATTTTTCATACCGTTCCAGCCTTTTTCTCTGTCTATTGCGATACAAATTTTGTTAGGTTGAGAGTATAATAATCAGATAAAATTAGCAAAAGATAACCCACAGAAATAATTCTTGACAAATGATATTGTTGTAGTATAATATAATGATTTAACTCAGGTTAGATGGTCGGTTAGGGAGATAATCTTAAGGAGAAACCATAATGCATGACTTTAGGTATGTAACCAAAAAACAAGCTCAGCCTATAAAGGATGAGCTATATCAAATTCTTTACATGGTACAGGATTTGGTGCGTGACAATTTCACTTTTAGCTTCACACCGATTGGCAGTTCAAGCCGTAACATGATAACCTACGATGCAAAATCTAACATCGGTTTTGACTTCGATATCAACATCGAGGTCAATGACGATAATGAGGATTTTGAACCTAAAGAAATACGGACAATAATACGTACTGCTATCGACCGTGTTGCACCTCGCTATGGATATAAATCTTGCGAGGACTCCACTCGCGTTCTTACGATTAAAAAGGTTGACACTTCTCATTCTCGCATTATTCATAGCTGTGATTTTGCAATAGTGTATAACTGCACTGATGGCAGACAACAGTATATTCGGTTCAACAAAGATAACAATTATTATTATTGGGAATATCAGGGGAAGGGTTTTGTAGGATTAGAAAAGAAAATGGATTGGTTAAAAAGGGAGAACCTTTGGGGCGAGTTGCAGGATTATTACATATACAAGAAAAACTGCAATGATAGCCCTGATAAACACTCCCGTTCGATTTTTGCAGAATCAATAAATGAAATGTGCCAGAAAAACGGATATCGCAAATAGCCTTTTTCTTTGTCTACAGCAACGCAAATTTTGACAGGGTGACTTTTTCGGTCACCCTGTCATTTTTTCTTTTTCCGCCTTGATTTGCGCCTTAACCTCTGCAATCATTTCCGCCAGCTTTTCTTCGCATTCCTCGCGCGTTTTCGCATAGATATTGTGGCTTTCCCGCTTGCCGTAGGCATTGGTTGGTGTGTACCGCCCCTCGTAGAGGTGGTCGTTAATCATAGTGACACAACCCGTCCCCGGCTTGCGTATTTTGGGCTTGTACGGCGTGAATTCGACCGGGGAGGTATCTTTCCTTTCCTCCCGCGCTATCGTCGGCATTTGGGCGTCTGTACCGCCGATTTTGCGGTCAATATGCACTGCCGCCTGCCTTTGCATAGTATCGGTAATATGGCTGTAAATATCAAGCGTGGTTGCAGATGACACATGGCCTATAGTTGCCGAAAGAGTTTTCACATCCATACCGTGCTCCAGTGCCATGGTCGCAAAGGTGTGCCGCAGATCGTGAAAGCGCACCTTTTTACAACCCGCCCGTTCCAAGATCAGTTGTAACCGTTTTCTAACCGATGACGGATTTCTAGGTCTGCCGTTATCCGTCGGTGACGGAAACATCCATTCCGAATCCACCGTTTCCTTATACTCCGCAAGGTTTTTCAAGAGTGACGGCGGCAGAATAACAGTGCGTATCGAGGCTTTTGTTTTCGGCGCTGATATGATCACCTCTGCCTTGATGATATATACCTGCCGTTCAATGCGAAGCTCTCCTGTTGCGAAGTTGAGGTCGCTCCATTTGAGCGCCAATATTTCACCGCGCCGCATCCCCGTGCCGAGCTCCAGCAAGAAGAGCTCATAATATCCCTCTTCCTTTGCCTGATGCAGAGATCGGATAATTTCATTTTGCGTGAGCACCTGCATCTCCCGCGCTTTTTTCGGCGGCAGTTTACAGCAGACAGCGGGATTTGTTCGTATCAAACCGTCCTGTACCGCCCGCTGTAAAGCTGTGCGGCAGTTGGCATGTATCCCCCTTATCGTTCTGTCCGAAAGTCCATTTCCGTAGGTTTTTGCGTGCAGTTTTCTTCCGTCTGTCTTTTCCTTTGCGTAGAATTGCTGTAAATCCGACTGTGACAGCCTGTTCAGCGGAATTTTTCCGATTTCGGGAATGATGTGATTGTAAATACGATTTTCATAGTCGGTTCTTGTGGTAATACGTAGTGTGTGTCGGCAGTAGGTCTGATACCAGAAGTCGATCCAATCCCCGAACGGCATATCCGGCTTGATTTTATCGGAAGAGCGTCCGCACTGATCTTTCAGCGCTTCGAGCTTAGTGGAACATTCTGTTTTTGTTTTCGCCGTTACGCATTTTGTAATAGGCAGGCTTTTCTCATTGTACCCGACAACAATTCTTCCCTCCCACCGACCGTCTTTACGCAGACGTAATGTGCCCTCACCATTTTTTCTTTTTTTAGCGATTGGTATCATCTCCTTCAAGCATAATCTCATCCATAAAGCTCCCCACGATAGCGGAAGCGTTTCTCTGCATATCGGTGGTCACATGGGTGTAGGTGTCCAGCGTAAAGCTGGCGTTGGTATGCCCGAGGATTCCCGACAGGGTTTTCGCATCCACGCCGCCCGCCAGCGCGTGAGTGGCGAAGGTGTGGCGCAGATCGTGGAACCGAATCAGCGGAAGCTCAGCCTGTTTTAACAGTGTTTTTAATCGGTGGTAAGCATAGTCGGGGTGCATCGGTTTTTCGGGCTCATAGATATTCGGAAATATCCATTCGCTGACTGCCGTTTCTTTTCGCTTCCGCAGAAGTTCCGCAGTGCTCGGCGGCAGGACAATCGTGCGCGTTCCCGTCTCGGTTTTGGTTTCACCGATATTCAATCCGCCGCCTTTCCTTTTAGCAACCGAACGCCTCACTTTCAGCTTTCCGTTTTCCGCATCGAAGTCCTCCCACCTCAGTCCGCAGATTTCACCCCGCCGCAGTCCTGTGGTCAGCTCGGTGTAGAAGAAATCGTACCACAATTCATCCTGCCTAATGCGTTTCATAAATCTGTCAAGCTGTTCGTCATTGAGTATCTGCTTCGGCGGATAATTGTTTTTGGGAATCGTTGTGCCGACCGTTGGGTTTTTAACAATCAGCCGTAGGCGCACCGCCATATCGAGTGCTTCGTGCAGCATCATATGAATACCGCGCACCATACTGTCGGCAAGCTCTGTACCGTGCAGCTTGTCTGGTTTCACACGCCCTTTCTTTTTGACGGTGTTATAGAATTTTTGAAGCTCCTGCGTGGTCAGCGCCGACAAAGTTTTGTCGTCGAGATACGGTTTGATTTGATTTTTGATCATCGCTTTGTAAGAATCCAGCGTGCTCTCGCGAATTGTGAAGATCATATATTCATTGATCCATCGGTCGAGCCATTCGCCGAGCGTCATATTCGAATCCTCGGTGAGGTCGGCATCGCGGTACATCTCGATGCAGTCGTGGAGCTTTACGATTAACTCCTTTTGTGTTCGGGCAAGCACATAGCGGTGAATCGGATCGCCGTTCTTTTTGTGACCGACAACGATGCGGCCTTCCCATCTTCCGTCTTCGCGCTTGCGCACCATACCGTCGCCCGACGGTCTTCGTTTTGCCATGGTATCACCTCCTTGCAGCACAACACAATACCACATATTTTTTACAATATCCAGCTAAATTTGCGGTAAAATTCGCAACCCCTAAATCAGCGAGGTTTTTATCGCCGCAACCCCTAAATTGAGGCTTTTATAACCGTTCTTAAAAGCCGCACAAAGCCTTATGCGGTCGGCGTTGCCGTCCGCTGTTCCCTGCGAGGGGAAAGCAAGGCAACCCCTCGCTTTCTCCTGCTTGTTTTCGGACGAGCCGTAAAACTGCCGTTAAACCGCCGATTTTCCATGTTTGCGGTCAAATTCGGCGAGTTTTTTCAAGGCTGCCTGACGCCGATTTCCTTCGTGCAGCCGTATCAGCTGTTGCTCGTAATACTGCTCTAATGCTTCCGCAATCGGGCGGATTGTATAGCGCAAATTTCCGTTGTGCTTTTCTCCTTTTTGGGTGATGACGGAAGTCGGCTCGGCAGTAATTAACTGCTTTTCAATCAGGCTGTCTACATATTTCCTGATGGTATTTTTGCTCATGCCGACAGCTTTCCCGATCGTTTTGTAGCTTGGATGGCACTGAAATGTTTTCCTGTCCTCGCAGTACATCAGATACGCATACACTGCGATTTCACCGGTGCTGAGACCCAAGCTGAAAATTTCATTCGGCAGAGGAAAATAATCCCGGATCGCATCACGCTTTGGATATCGGGTGAATTTCAAATGCTGCCTCCCGTCTTTTCTTCGACCCATGCGCGGAATTTTTCTTTCGGTACGATGAGCCGTGAGCCGATACACAACGACGGAAATCCTTTCTCGTGCATCAGCTCGTAGCTGCTTGAGATGGAGATGCCGAGGAGCTTGGCTACCGTTTCAGCATTAAGGAACAACGGCAGATCCTCATAAGCGGTGTAAACAGATTCTTTCATTGGTTTTTCCTCCTGTTAAATTCACACGGTTTTTCGCCGTGTTATGTAGAGGACTGCTGTTTTGCAAAACAAAAAGACCCGCACTCAATCCCGATACGTAGTTGCATCGGTGATTATGTAAGTGCGAGTCTGAAACTCAAAACAGAAATATGTGTATTCAATTGTCGGTTGCTTTATTTACTTGCAGTATAACATACCGGAAAAATTCTGTCAAGTTTTTGCGTCAACAGTGTATATTCCGGCGCTTTTGCGGGAATACTGTTTTCTTTGTTTTCTGCGGTGCAGATTTTAACCGTGCTGTGTCGAACTGAAAATCGCAAGGCCAAACCGCGAAATCGGCTCGGCCTTGTTTCTGCTTATTCAATCCTCTGACAGCTCGTACAACACTTCGGTCATGATTCTCGCCGCGAGCTTAAAGCCGCTGATAAACGCTTCGCGCTCATTCATACCGTGCAGTTCCGCCTCACAGTCTTTGAGCTTTTCAAAGATCTCTTTCTGCTGAACCGTGAGCGTCGGTATCAAGCTGTCCTGATGCCGAATAACATAGCTCAACACTTCGCTGTAAGCACTCCCGCGCTTAAAACTGTGTTCGTGCGGAACGATATTGCCGTAGTACATATCTTCAAGCGTTGTCATTTTCATTCCACCTCACATAAGAAGAGGACGACATGTCATCGGTCATACCCGACACCGTGTCGCCCTCATTTTTCATTTTTTCTGACGCAATCAGCGCGTGCTTGACAAGCAGCATTTCAAGCCAAGTACGCTCGTCGTATTCCGACGGACGCCCATTTTGGAGGAAGTCTTTCATCACTTCTCCCATAATGCCGTACTTTTCTCCCACGCCTTCTCCGCGGTACAATTCTTCTAAACTCATCTGTGCCATATCAGCACCTCCTTTGCAGTACACAACAGTACCACAAAGGTTTGCGAAAGTCCAGGGGTTTATGGAATAAATAAAATAACAAGATCTCCTACGGTTTATATTGGCCATTCAATCTCATTCAATTGCAAAAGATACTTTAGCCCTTTTTCTGGATTGACCATCTTAATGAAATAAGCTAATCCATAAAGGTGTTCCTTATAAAATCCTTTCTCGCACCCGATGTGCGACATATGATCCACCACACCATATTTTTTGCAATAATATATCGCATTTTCAAGTTCATTAATGCGCTTTTGGGGAATGGCAACCTCCTTATTAACAATTAAACCAGTTACCTCTTGTCGTTGGTGAGCATATTGTAGTCTAAACTTTCCTTCGTTTATTTCATAGCCTTCCTCGTATATGATTTTACGAATTAGTTCAATATACTTTTGTATAGTTTTCTTCCCAGAAAAAGTAATATCGTCTGCATATCGGGTGTAACTAGCACCAATTTTATCTGCTAGTCGCCCTAATCGCTTATCCAATTTCAGCGAAACCAAATTTGATATAGTTGGACTTGCAGGAGAACCTTGCGGCAGAACACTTCTTGCATTTGTGCACAGGTTTGTCAAAAGCTTTGAAACGCTATCTGTATACCCAATGTATTTAAATATCTTGTAAATTTCTCGATATTGAATGCTAGGAAAGAAATCTTTCAAATCGATATTTACTACCAACTCTTTTCCAGTATGTTGAACTGCGTTATCGTATATCGACACTCCTTTTACAAACCCTTTGGCAAATTGTGAAACAGAAAATTTATCGAGTATATTTTCTTTTATCCATAATTGAATCCTTTTTAACTCCTCATTAGGAGCTTCAATCTCTCTCAATCCACCATTTTTCTTTGGAATGTGAAAAACCCTGTAGGAATCACACTTTTTGTCACCAAAAAGTCTGTCTTGAGCACTTTTATGAATGCCAAGCAGTTGTCTTAGATGTCTCAAATTATATATCACAGGCACATTGTTATCTGTAAGCCGTTGATTGTACTCTTCTATAAGTCGTTTTTCTTCTTCGGTAATAACTCCCGCTTGATATGCCTTTTCAATATGCTCCATAATATCACCCTTTAATGTAAATATAAACGACCCCCTACACCTACTTCAGTCTGATATTCGTGCCGGATAGGTTAAAACTGCGTAAGCGTTTTAACCTATCCGGCATTCAGGCTTTCTGTTAAGAAAGCCTGAATGACGAATGGAGGAGCGGAGCGACGACAATCGTCACATTGGTTACATAGGCATAGCCATATGCATATGCCTTCGGAGGGGTTGGCGAGCGGAGTGCGCAGCACCGCCGCCCCCGAAGCAGGCATATGGCTATTAGTGCCGTTGTAGTTTTGAAGAGATACACACTCTTCGTATTCTAGGTGTAGGGGCTCGAATATTAACATGTTATTTTTTATATCCAGAAAAAGATTTGCCAAAGTTTCTAGGTATATATGATGTTTCAACAAGAGGAATTTTATGCTCACTTAATAATGATCGCTCAGCATTCTCCCATCCCTTTAATCTCTTCTTTATGAGTTTTTCTTGAGTTTCACTTGTAGGCAGTATTTTCCCGTCCTCTATTTTAATATATCCCTTTTTCGCTATGTATTCTAACCTTTTTTGAAGCAAATCCATAGTAATTCCAAAATCCGCACACGCTTTTTCAAAAGAAAAGTCATTCCCGTTCAAAATGCAATATACAATAAAGCGATTGTATTGATTGTCTGTTATATCAAACAAAACAACTGACCTGTGAGCGTTCTTTCGCGCAACACCTTTCAACATACTTATTGATGTATTCCTAGGGCTGCTGTTTTTACGGAACAACGACACAAAGTTTTCTGCGCTGTGCCAAAATAGTCCTAAAGTATCATTAGGCGTGGTTTTTTCAAACGACACCAACGACTGAATATCTTTATAACCTAGAATTGCGTTACTACTAATGTTTTTTCCTGCGCAAATTAACTCGTATTGCTCTTTTTTTAGCCTCGCTTCTATTCGTGGGAAAATGTAATCATCTTTAAAGGCTTTATCTGTGCTGTCTACATATATCGTTGTAAGGTCTATTCCTAATTTAGTTTTAAATTCCTCTATCATTTGTAGTCCCGTGATAGTCGTGTGGACCATAAGTACATATAACTTTGAGTTTTGCAATTCTGGAGCAATAGAAAACATTTTTGATAATGCTTTTATGATAGTATCCCCAGATCCCATATAATCATCTACGATAGCAAGCACTGTTGGAATGGCATCATTTTCTAAATACTCGCGAATAACATCGTTAGATGAAAAGCCTTTCACATTGTTATTAAACCAATATGAACTGAAGATTATATCTGAGTTTGCAACGCCGTACTCTTTTGGCATTTTAGCAAAAAGCACATTGCTAATATCTTCACCATTTACAGTTATGAACTTTTCATGCAACTCAACAACCTTTTGGTTAATCGCAGTCTCGGTGTAGTAATAGAAGTTTTTTAGGAGTTCCAGAAGAACAGGGATATCCTCTTCATTGAATTGTTTTAACCAATTATCCAAGATGGTATCGAATTCTTTTTTGAAATTGGCATCACCCCAACGCTTCGTTATTTCGCCAAATTTATATCTTGGTTTAAAAAACATATCAGTTCCTCTGCCTCCTTTCCACTTCTTGTTAATTATTTAAATTAATACCCCTTCGCAATGATCAATCTCGTGTTGGATAATCTGCGCCATCCAACCAGTGAAGGTTTTGATTCGGATTTTGAATTCTGTGGTTTGCCATCGAACTTTAATAGTTTGATAACGTCTGCATTTGTGGGGGACGCCCAACAAAGAAAGACAAGCTTCTTCGATATCATACGGCCCTGACTTTTTAATAGTCTCAGGATTAAATCTCATTATATGTGTTCCTTCGTTATCAAATATAATAATCCGGGTCTTGTACTACCTGCAAATCTTCTTTTGCTACCGCCTCGGACTTTCCCGCAAGAGAAAGAGAATTAGATATTTGTTATTTTTTACTCATATCTTATGTCCTCCGAACAACTATCAAAACAAAACCAGCCAAGCTAGTTGATTTTTTTAATCAAAACTGTTATAATAAAATGATAAATTATGGTCGGAGGTGTGATATGCCAACTCTCATTGATCTGTTTGCAGGTGCCGGTGGATTAAGTTTAGGGGCAGCTAGAGCAGGGTTCGATGTGCGTGCTGCTGTTGAAATTGATTTCCATGCTATGGACTCACATCGCACCAACTTCCCGAACACCACCCACATTCAAGAAGATATAATGTCTTTAAACGGGACTGATATATTAACGCAAGCCAATATACAGCAGCAGGATTTAATCGGAATCATTGGCGGACCTCCATGTCAAGGTTTTAGCAGCATAGGACAAGGCAATGTAAAAGATATAAGGAACCGATTGTTTGTCAAATTCTTTGAATTAGTAGAAGAACTTCAACCCGTATTCTTCTTGGCAGAAAATGTTCCTGGCATTATGAACGAGAAATACGATGCGATTCGGACAGAAGCATTCACCCATATTCAAGGATATACAATGTTAGATTCTATCAAAGTTGTAGCCAATGATTATGGTGCGCCAACGACAAGAACACGTATCTTTTTTATTGGTTATCGTAATGATGAGCGACTAATACCATTCACAAAAGAGGATATTGAGGCCATGCAAGTTGCAGATCTCGAAAAAACAACAGTCAAGCAGGCTCTCGAGGGGTTACCAGAACGTATAAGATATAGCGCAAAATCCAAAGGGATACAAAAATTACAAGATGGATACTTAACAGGATCACGTATACAGTCGCAGTTTTATTTCAACCACGCGACAGGATTGCGACCTGACGGAATTGGTGACGATACATACGTTCAAGCTTACATTAAGCATCAAATAGTAAACGGATATAACCCTACTAAGCACGCACCGGCTGTGCGAAATAGATATGCAAAGTTAAAATATGGTCAACAGGACAAGATCTCGAAATCCCCTAAATTAAATCCCGACGGATACTGCCCGACGCTGCGTGCGGGCACCGGCCCAGAAAAAGGCAGTTACCAAGCTGTTCGCCCTATACATTATAGATACCCTCGTGTTATTACACCACGCGAAGCCGCGAGATTACAAGGTTTTCCAGATTGGTATAAATTGCCTAATACAATATGGCACGGTTTTAGACAAATTGGAAACAGCGTTTCCCCAATTGTCGCAGAAAGAGTCTTGCTGGCCATCCGTCAAAGATTAATGCTGTGATAACTAGGGTAGAATTTATAAAAGTTAGCATAACTTTTTATTTTTTCATTTCCATCATCTCCAAAAAAGACAAAGCTGAATTTTTTCTCCAACTGCTCTTGAGCATTTTCGCTCGGGAGCAGTTTATTCATTTCAAGAATCTCTTTTACAGTCAACTCTGGTATTTTAATTTTAGATGGCTTGTCCCACTCAAAATTCACAAAAGATATATTATCATCAAATGAATTTCGTATTTCAGTTTCCTTATCGTGATTATCAAGAACGATGAAAGTAAACGTTAACATGGTTTGACCATCTTGATAAATTGTTGAAAATAGAGGAAGCACAAATCTCTTGTCAAATTTATTTTCTTTAAATAAACTGCCCAACATTTTATGTATGCACCGCAACAATAATATCGGGTAATTCGCAGTTGTCAACTCTTCTTTGTGCACATCTGCCGGTATATGTTCTCCTATTCTTTCTTGCAACGCATTTAAACGAAACGCCTGTAAATCTTGATTAGCGTCGCACTTTCCTAAGGATGCAACATTTGCATTCAATGTTATCCGCACAATGTCATTAGTATTCAGTAAATTGCTCAAAGCAGCCAAATCATTAAACTGTTGAGCAAGTTCGGCTGGCGATGTGTAATCGAGCCATATAATTGATTTTTCGCCATTCCATTCTCCGACGGAAATAAAGTCGGTACTGGTTTGGTTAATGATGCGTATACAATTATATGGCATATTATATTCCGCTCGTTCTCTTACAGTAGGATCTGCTTCAAGTGATATCATAGAGTTAATATTCAATCTGTCATGAAGCAACTTGAAATCATCAAACATAAAAGATCCGAAGCCAATATATCTATACTCTTTCAACTGAAATTTTGTGTTTAATCTATCCAATGCCGCCACAAATAGACAACGATCAACATATTTGTTGGGACGCAAATGATAAAAAGGTTGTGCCATAGTTACACCTCTTGTTTCTTTACCTCTTTGAGTATTTCATCAAAACATCTTTCACCAACAACAGATGCGCTAATATCAGCTTCTGTATCGCCAAAAAGATGACCAATTAACAACTTGATGTCTTCTACGCTTTTCGAATAGCGAATAATTCTATACTGTCTATCATTTTCAGGCTGGGGGAGTTGCGGTCTATAGGTATTTCCTCGTCGATCTTTTCTTAGGTTAACTCCTAAATCATCCTTTGCAGAGTCAGTAAACAAATTAGCGTATGGAACTCTCTCGGCATTTTTAGAATAAATTCGTTCCTGTTGTTGTCTCCCTTTCCATTGATTTGTATAGTTAGTAAACATTTTTAATCCCTCGCATATTTTTTCCTTCACGGCGATATAAATTGCTGAAGAATGATCTATGCCTCGCTTAGTAGTTGTCATCGGAAGCGATTTAGGATTATTGCTCTCAAAAATCACTATTCCTTTAATACCTATAAACTGTGTATGGTAGTTTGGAACTCCGCTTGTACCCCATCCAGTTAAATAAGTTTTGTCGTTATATAAAACTACTCTGTCGTTACAAACGATGGTAATACCTGCATCATATGAGCTCCTCTTAGATTCATTCATAGCATCTATTTCATCATCGGATGCCATAGGTGCATAAAAACCAATCGCCAAACGAACTTTCACATCATCATATTCGTTAGTAAAAACATATGGTCTTATTCCTTGCCGATTCGCAGAATCTTTTTGAACTAATAATTCAACTGGCTTCCCTTCAATTTGAACACCATTAATTTTGATAACAAATCCTTTTTGAATAATGAGACTATAACTCTCTTGAATGGCTATTTTTAATTCTTCAACAAAAGAATTAATTTTTTCCTCTGTATTCCAAAGTTCTGCGATACTATCATTTAAACGAGTCACTTTCACTTCTGTCCCATTGTATTGAAGCGAATTTTCTTGAGAGTTGTCCTGGATCGGAAAATCCCAATCTGAGATATTCTCCACCCACTCACTGGGAATTATAACAGAATACCTCTTATCAAGATGTCTTGTGTGAACCACAGCCTCTTTGCCAATTTTAAATATGGCACGCTTCATACCGATTCCATATATTCCTATAGTCGCCTCACCTGTATTTGTTGTGGGAACACGACCCATACGGAACGCATAGTTTTCCGCTATTTCGCGAGGAATGCCACCGCAATTATCTCTAATCGAAAAAGTTTCTTTTGAAATTGTAATATTTGCTTCGTATGAACCGTAATAGTTTTCATCTTGTGCCTTGTTTTTATTGTCTGAAGATCTTACAACACCATCCAAACAATTGTCAAGCAAATCCAATATAGCATCATTTAATTCGATATCTCGAGTAAGCATTTCTACGAAGAATTCTTTTGTAGGGCTTCCATTTGCACTTGTAGCCATAGTATTACCTCTTTCAATTTTATTTATATATTATATGTACTTTCATTAGAAAAATTTAGATAATCGCTTTCCAAATGTTTTCTGCAATCCTTCTATCTACCGATGCTACAACGTTGTTACCACATCATCTGCCATTGAGATTTTGAGAAAGCAGTATTCTTAAGGAAACCTTTGTAGTTCTATAAAAATATATGGTGTGATTTCTCTAATACCCAAATATTCTCTAATCATCCATACATGGTTGCAATATATTCTCATATTAAGGCCGCTACCACTTCCGTCATTTTATTTTCCTTTTAACCGTAACCGTTTGCTGCATAACCTTGTGTCGTAAATACAACATTCCTCGATATGATATTCAAGGTTTTTTTTTAACCTGAAAGATGATTCAAATCAAATGTATCCGTTTCCGATATATGTAACTTGCTTACGACATTTTGAAAGTTGCAATGAGATAATAATTCTTCCGATGTCAACAAAAAATCAAACCGCAGTCAAATATCTTGTTAAAAGCCCCATTACGTATTATCAAGTGTCCCTTTAAAGACTGAAGAATGATGAAATTCAAGATATTTAATACGATTTTCGTCCATAGGAAGAGCTTTGATAAATGTATCATTTTTTAAAGCTATTTGTTTCCATGTAAAAGGAGAAATAAAGTCCGAAAGAATTACATGTCTATTCTCGGTGAATGTTATAAAACCACGATCAAACAATTTATCGAATAGCGGAGAAAGGATATACCCATTATATGGATCAATCTTCTCCTTCGGAGTAGAAGCAGCCCACGGTTTAATATGGCTTGCAATCAACAAACGTCATCTGCAATCATTGTAAAGGGACAATATCTGCACTGTTCTAATAGCTGCTCACGGTACTTACCCTGACCATCTCTAGCTTGACGAATTGCCTGATCTTCATTTTCTTTTTTCTTGCTCAACTTGTCCTGAGGCTGTTCTTCCGTTTTAGATTTGCCATAAGTGAAAACAAGCGGTCCATTCTGCTTTTCCCAAATAGCCTCAAAATCTACAAACAATTTCCAGTAATATAGCGGATCACTTTCGAGTCCGACTTTTTCAACATATATATAACTTACTAGCGGCAGTGCTAATTTCCGAATAAGTTGATATCCGTCATCAGTAGAATTTATATATCCGCGCGACCCCGCAATTTGATGTTGGTCATGGATATTAAAGAAGATGACATCATCAAGACCTTCTATCATCAACATGCGTTCATTCCACAAGCGAGGCAAATCACTCTTTTTAGCATACTCTTGCGATGGTTCTTGATACTCATTCTTTATAGCGTTCATGTATGCAATCAAGTCTGTCTTGAGCATGAAACATCTAGCGGTGAACTTTTCACCACCATAAAAGCTGTACATGTCTTCCTTTGAAGAAATATAAAACTTAGCTTCACCGTGCCCATGTCCAAGCTTGTTGCTGCCGACTACTACACAATCGGGAACAGTCATCATGTTTGGAAACACTGATATTGTACGTAAGACTTCACCATTAATCTTCATTGTTAACACCATACCTTGTAATATCCATTTGTTTTAGTATTGCGATGAGGACATCAACTACAATACTGTTTCCGGATTGCTGATACATTGATGTATCTGAAACCACTATTTTGAAGGAATCCTTAAAGCCCATAAGACGGAGGCATTCACGTGGCGTCAGTTTTCTAATTCTTCCTTTATGCGTAACATAATTGTCTACACCAGCTCTATGCATTTTGTGCATTGTTTGTAACAGCGGCCTTGCAACATCAAGATCAGTTTTTGTGGAAGTTCTAAAATTCTTAGTACCACCAGCCAATACATATTTGGCAACCTTTTCAGAAAGATAGTATTTTTCCTCGACATCCTTCACATCAAAAATAAACTCATCAAATCCCTCTTCAAATGTTTCTTCTTCTGCTACTGGATGATACACAAAATCACCATGCCAATTAAATTGCTGATTTCGCTTTTGACAAAGCGCAATATCTCCATTTACTTGTGTATAACTTTTTTCTCTGTTTTTTTGGCTTGTAACAAATTTAATTCCTTTTTCTCGTAGAAAATACTTGGTATCAACATAATCCTCCAAAAAGTCGTACATTCTATACTCCAATTTAATAGGAGCAGGAAAATGAAAATCAGTCTTGTTTTTAAAACCAAGACAAAAAATCCGTTCTCGATTCTGAGGAATACCATAGTCTTTGCTATTCAATACTCGAAAATGAACATCGTAACCTAATTCTTCAAAAATGTCATGGATTACTCTCCAAGTGCGCCCACCGTCATGATTTAATATACCTTTTACATTTTCAAAAAGGAATACCTTTGGATTAGTTTCTTTAACAATCCTTGCAAACTCATAAAACAAAGTACCTCGTGCATCCTCAAAGCCAAGTCTTTTGCCAACCATGGAAAATGCCTGACAAGGGGCACCACCAATAACAAAATCCACCTTACCCCTATATTTTGAAGCATCAAATTCACGAACATCTGTAAACCAATCTTCTTCATTTATTTCGTAGTTAGCAAAGTAACTTTTTTTGCAATTAGCATCTATATCTCCAGCAAAAATAATCTTATGCTTCAATTTCAATCTTTGAAACGCGTGCTCAATTGCACCTATTCCACTAAAGACCGTACCTATTCTAACTGTGTTATTTGGAAATGAGAATTCTTTTTCCCTCCAATCTTTATCATCCAACTCTTCAGGTATAATATCTGAATTGTCAATTATATTTTTTTGAGCTTTAATTGCTCTTCTAGCTTCACTGATCTTTTCGGACTCCTCGTGGATGCTCTTTTCAACTTTTGTCATCACTTTCTTTTCCATATCAGTACTCCCCAATTTCAGGAACTATTTCAACGATATCGTCCATCTTACATTCAAGAGCGGTGCATATCTTCACAAGCACATCACTGGAAACTACAGCGCCGTCTTTGCCCATCTTAGTTATGGTGGCAATGCTGATGCCGGCTTTTTCGGCGAGTTCTTTCTTTTTCATATCACGGTCGATCAGAAGCTTGAACAATTTTTTATAGCTTGCGGCCATTGTATTACACCTCATAAATAGTTATAGTTAGTACATTGTATCATTGAAAATCATTATACCACACTCTACGCCAAACATCAACAGTTTTCGGCAGAAAAATACTGCGATTTCAGCATTTATCAACTTTTTGTTGCAAGTTTTAATTTCCTCCTTGCTTTTTCGTAATTCCCTTATCTTTGTCTACTGCGGTGCAAATTTTGACTGCAATTATTTTTATAAATACAGATGCTTGAGTTGCCGCATAAACAAAAATCGCTCCCAAGAATTGATCTTGGGAGCAATTTTTCACACAGTGTTTATTTATCAATCTTCTTCATTCCGGCGGCGTTCTTCTTCGGCTTCCTCCTCTTCTCGGCGATACTCACTGTCGTCCCAGTTATACACATATTCGCCTTGGTCGATGCTGAAACCGTCTCTTTCGATATTTTCATATTCGCCGGAATCATAGTTGAAACAATACTTCGACATACGATTCTCCCATTTACAGCTTGATGATCTCGTAATCCGTGCGTGTGCCCTTTATGCGATCTGCGCGAAACAGCTGGCTGTTTGTTTTCCAATGCGGGAATTTATCCGCTTTTTCTGCGTTGGTATCACGATGGCAAATGACGATATTTCCTGCAACATCACTGCCGCCGAGCGACAGCGGACGGATGTGGTCAAGTGTCGGATGATAGGCGCTGTGCGGATCTCCACAGGCGGACTTCCGCATTTCGCGACCGGCATAGTCGAAAACGGTTTCACGGTTCCCGAAAACCTTGTTCCATACTTTGACCGTTTTGTACTTTGACATTTTGATGCCCTCCTTTATAAGTGATATACACATTATCGCACATAAAAGAGGATCGCACTATGAACCGTCGGTTCAAAAAACAGCATCCCTGTGGGCCCGTTCACCCGTAGGGACGCTGTTTTTTTCAAAGACTCTCGGCAATTTTTTGAAACAGCAAAAGTCTTTTGGCCGACGGCGTTCTTTGGCCGGAGCAATAATAGGCGACCGAGCGGGGCGTAACACCTAAACGCGTCGCCCACTCTTCCTGCGAAAGACCCGATTTATCCACTATGCTCCGAAAATAGTCTGCCATCTCATAATCGATTTTTCGATTACTCATATTCGCAAACCTCCTTTGCATAGACAACGCAGTGCTCCGAAGGTTTTTTAAATATGTAATATCAGTATAGCCTATTTCCTAAAAAAATCAATAGGGAAAAATCAATTTGCAGGAATATCGCTTTTCGATAATTCTGTAAAGTGGTGTATAATCTACTCGCGGCGTATACGGCGGATCGTTAAGCAGTTTATACTTGATTATACTGCCGAATGCACTGTCGAGTGAGGAAAAGCCCAGATATTCGTTGATCCTGTCCATAAAAAGCGCATTACAATACTGTATTTCATCGGAAGCTAGTTTCTTTATATCATAAATGTATTGATCGTTTTCCGAATAAACGCCGCTGTTTTGTTCACCTTTCGTTGCCTCATAATAATTGTGGTTTGGCTCAAAAAGACTTTCGTTGGGGATCACCGTCAGCTCCGTCAAAGGCACACACGACAACCCGGATTTCATTCCTGCATATCTGAATTTATAGAATGGATTGATGAGCACGATCATTCTCTTAGCCGAAATCGGAAACATCATGAAGTTTTCACTGAAATGTGTGAGCGACTTTTTTAAACTTGCAATTACATCTTTTTCTTCATCGTTTGTCGTGCGGTTTAATATGTCTGTCAGCCACGAGAGCTTTTTATCATTATGTCTTGTGATGCCGTCCCAGCCTTTTTCGTTTTCCGATGTCATACCGATATCGGTAATGACAAATTCATCCCCGCTTTCCGGTGCATCCCAGAAGGCAATATATCCGCTGTTAACAATGCTTGCCCAACGGTATGCCGTATAGGTTTTATTGGGGTTTTGCAGAATAGATGCAGGTGTACCGTCGGAATCCAAAACAGTATTAACAGTCCGCATCCAATATTCATACGGCGTTTCGCCTTCGATACGGCGTTCTTTAAAGTCGGGAGCAAAAGAATTCTTCATTTGCCGTTCCTTTTGCAGCCATTCTTCATTTTGCATAGTCCGCAATTCTGAAACAAGCAGAAATTTTTTGACCTGTAATAGTTGCATACGGTTCAGAGAAACCGTATGGTCGGCTTTTAGCAGTATATTGGCAAGCAGGTTGCCGAATTGCGATTCGACTTTTGTATTCAGTGCTCTTTCAGTGTTGTGGTCATAAAGAGCGTTTTGCGCAAAGGCATGCTCGGGGGCAATATTCTCGCGCAGCTCGCCGGTTTTTATGTTGTATGTACAAAGCCTATTACTGAATTTCCGCAAAACCAACCGCGGAACATAATGACTGGAAAAACTGCCGTTTGGCATAAACTTCCCTCCAAAACGGTTTTATTGATAATATAATACACCATATTTGGTTGCTACGCAACCGGCGGCTAATAGTCTGCACAAAATTAACTTGAACAGGCTGTCATTCAGAGTTATAATAACCGTATAAAAAGCAATCGCCTCTCGCGTGATAACGAGAGGCGTGTAGTGTGTATTATTCTGCAAAAAAATCCTGCTGACCACATAACAGACCACCTACCGTTTCGGAGCACTCGGAAACAGTGGACTGGGGAGCGCCGAAGAGCACGGTTTACCGAGCGGAAAGGGGCGAAAAAAGCTATTTTTAGCGGAAATTGCCTTCATAGGTCCGTTTGGGAGCAGGATGCCGGGGGTTCGAGTCCCTTCACTCCGACCAAAAAAATGACCGAAAGCGGAAAATAATCTCTGCTTTCGGTCATTTTTATATATTTTTAATTGAGAAGCTTTAATTGAGAAGCCGATTTTAAAAATCAAAGCTGCTTTGATATACGTATTTATATAAAAAATGTTAATTTCCGCATTCAATGCTTATCTTATTAAATATTGCGAGAATATCGTCTATCGACGTATTCTTTTTATCCTCGCCCGCCTTATCAAGTATAATATTGCCCCTGTCCATCATAACAAGGCGCGTGCCGTACTCCACGGCATAGCGAAGATTATGCGTTACCATAACAGCCGTAAGTTTTTTCTGCTTAACCACTTTATCGGTAAGCTCCATAATTATTTCCGCGGTCTTGGGGTCAAGTGCAGCGGTGTGCTCATCAAGGATAAGGAAGTCTATCGGTGTCAGCGTTGCCATAACAAGTGAAACCGCCTGACGTTGACCGCCCGACAGCGAGCCCATTTTCACGTGCAATTTATCCTCAAGTCCGAGACCGAGCGACGAAAGCTGTTCGCGGTAAAAATCATATCGTTTTTTATTGAGCGCAAATGACAAACCGAAGGGCTTTCCTTTATTGTCGGCAAGCGACATATTTTCGAGTATCGTCATATTCGGGCAATTGCCCATTGAGGGATTTTGGTACACTCTGCCGATATAGGCATAGCGTTCAAAATCCTTCTTCTTATTCACGCACTTGCCGTTTATAAGAACTTCGCCTGCGTTTACGGGTATACTTCCGCATATTATATTCAGCATGGAGGTTTTTCCGCTGCCGTTTGAGCCTATTACGGAGACGAATTCCCCGTCATTTACGGTAAAATTAAAATCGTCGAAAAGGCACATCTCCGTAACGAGCCCGGGATTATATATTTTTGAAATATGCTTAAGCTCCAACATTTTTCTTCACCGAGCCTTTCTGAAGATTGCCGAGAACAAGTATTGCCAGGAACAAAACAGCCGTTATAAGCTTCAAAAGATTCGCAGGCAAGCCGAGGCTTATTGCAATTTGTATGCAAGCTTTGTAAATTACGCTGCCGAATATTACGGCGGTGGTGCCCTTTATAAAGCTTACGCGCCTGAAAAGCGTTGTTCCTATAATCACCGCTGCGAGGCCGAACACTATCTGACCGGTTCCCATCGTCGCGGAAAACGAGCGCTGCTCCTGACAGGCAACGGCACCCGAAAGAGCCACAAGAGCGTTCGATATTACAAGTCCGATTATTTTTATTGTGCCCTTGTCCTTTGAGAGAGATGTTACAAGTACGCTGTTATCGCCTACCGCGCGAAGCAAAAAGCCGTTTTTTGTCTTAAAGTAAAGGTCAAGAAGCACCTTACAGACTATCATCAGAATTGCGGAAACGATAAGTTTTCTTAAAATAAGCGACATCGACCCGAAAACCGACATTGTAGCGGGAGATGTAAATATAGTATCTTTTTCACGCGCGATTGAAAGATTTGAACCGGCTATCTGCAGATTTATTGAAAATAAAGCCGTCATTGTTATAATACCCGAAAGCAGGTCGCGTACCTTCAAACGGACGTGGATAAATCCCGTGACAAATCCGGCAAGAGCTCCGACAAGAAAAGATATTAAAAGAGCGAGAAACGGATTTACGCCCTTTACAAGTAAAACAGCCGTTACGGCAGCTCCCAAAGGGAAGCTGCCGTCTACGGTGAGATCGGGAAAATCCAATATTTTATATGTAATATATACGCCGAAGGAAAGAAGAGCGTATATAAAGCCTTGAGTTAACGTGCTTATAATAAGATCCAGCATTCTTTTACACTACCTTATTTACATTCTATTGCCTTTGCGGCTACATCCGACGGAACGGTAATTCCCATAGCGCTTGCTGCGTCGGAATTTATATATGTGCTGTACTCGGTCACTGTTTCGTACGGAATGTCGGAAGCCTTAGCTTCTCCCTTTAAAATTTGAGCGGCAAGCTTACCTGCCATTTTACCGAGCTCCACATAATCGATACCGGCAGACGCCACACAGCCTTTTTTAACCTGCTCAATTTCGCTACCGTATACGGGAATACCTGCGGCATTGGTTTTTTCAAGTATTGACGGAAGAACGCCTACAACATTATTGTCGGTAAGGTTTGTGATGCAATCAACCTTCTTATTTATAAGAGTATCGGCAGCCTGTGTAACGGACGCCTGATCGGCAACGCCTATGGCTTCGATAGTAAATCCGTAGTTGCCTGCTTTTTCTTTATACTCGGCGATTGCTGATACCGAATTCGGTTCGCTTGTTGTGTAGATGATACCGATTGTTTTTGCATCAGGCTGGAGTTTTCTTATAAGCTCAAGCTGCGGGTCAACGGGAAGCTTATCCGAAACGCCCGTGATGTTGCCTGTTGTAAGACCTGCTTCACCGGGGTCTGTTATGGCGTTGAATACAACCGGAATGTTCTTATCCTCTGCCGCAGCGTAACAAGCTGTTGCCGAGGGGGTTGCTATGGCGCACATAAGTGCGACGTTTTTGGAAGAGAAGTTATTGGCAATCTGTGTTGCGGTGGCATTGTCAAACGAAGCATTCTGATAATCTATTGTGTAATCCTCACCCTCTGTGAGTCCGGCCTCCTTAAGTCCGAGAAGGAAGCCCTCGCGGCAATTATCAAGCGAGGCGTGCTCACCGTACTGACTGATGCCTATTACCGGAACCTTGTCTTTTTTCGCCGTACAGCCTACGAAGAATATTGTTATTGCCGCTAAAATTACCGCTACCGTTATTTTTACTTTTTTCATGATGATGACTCCTTAATTTTTAAAATAAATCAGTGTACAATGTTATTATTTAAAAATCGCCATCGCCATCGTCTTAAATAATATTGCATTCTTTTCTCCTTAATAAGCAAATAAAAAAAGTCTTATCCCATATATGGGACAAGACTTTGAATCCTGCGGTACCACCCAAATTGCCGGAAAAACCGACCGCTCGTTTCTTATACTTACATATAAGCCGCTCTGATAACGGGTACGGAACCCGTCGGCCGCTACTCGCAAACGCTTTCGTGCCGCCCTCATAAGTCCATTCGCTGTACTCTCCCCTGCGGTATTTCCACCGACAACCGCTCTCTGCAAGCTTTAAGTAAAGCTACTCTTCTTAATCACAGGTTTTTTAGATGTTGCCACAATGTTATCACGCCGTTCTTTCTTTGTCAAGAAAAAATTACAAATATTTTTAAATCGTTATTTATGGGGCAAAATGTCTTATATCGGTACATATCACGAAAAAATGCTTTGTTTTGCGGAATAGTTAAATAAATACAAAGCAAAAATCTTGATTTTAGTGAGCCATTGTGCTAAAATGTACAAATAATGTCGTCAAGAATACCTGTGATTTAGCAATAATTGGTTATTTGAGACAATAATATAAAAAGACTTCTATGTCTTTTGAAAAAAATACACAAATTAACAGGGGGTCTATCATTTGACCAAGTACATCATCAAGCGCATAGCAATGGGCTTGCTCAGCATTTTCATTGTTGCCACGCTGACGTTTTTCCTTATGAACCTTGTTCCCGGCGGTCCGTTCGTTGCGGAAAAATCCATAAGCAAGGCTGCACAGGAAGCTCTCGCTGCAAAATACGGATTGGACAAACCTTTATTTGAGCAATATATAACCTATATTACCGATTTTATCAAGGGCGATATGGGCGTAAGCTTACGTCAAAGAGGAAGAACCGTATCGGACATTATTTTTTCTAAATTCCCCGTATCGGCAAAGCTCGCCGGAATAGCTGTTCTCGTCTCTCTTCTTGTAGGCATACCGCTCGGATGTCTTTCGGCATACAACCGAGGTAAATTTGCCGATAACTTTATTATAGTACTCGCGACGTGCGGTATCGCAATACCGAGCTTTATAATCAGCGTAATTTTACTGTATACATTCGGCAGCAAGCTGAATCTACTGCCAACGGTAGGTCTTAACACGCTGTCATCATATATAATGCCGGTGACGGCGCTGTCGGTTTACCCAACGGCATATATAACGCGGCTTATGCGCTCAAGTCTTTTGGACGTTATGGGGCAGGATTATATAAGAACGGCAAAAGCCAAAGGCCTTTCAAACTTCAAAATACTCTTCAAGCATGCTCTCAGAAACGCAATACTCCCCGTAATAACATACGTCGGACCAATGCTCGCAAGCCTTATGACGGGTTCGTTTATAGTAGAACAGATATTTGCAATACCCGGTCTCGGCCGTGAATTTGTTTCGGCCATAGTCAACCGCGACTACACCATGATAATGGGAACAACCATTGTCCTTGCGACACTTATCATAGTTGCAAACGTCATAGTTGACATACTGTATAAAATAATCGACCCGAGAATCAAACTTAAGTAAGGAGCGGCATCGCCGATGAACAAAAAATTTCCGAGTCTGCATTTGAAGGCAGACGATTTTATACCGGCTACAACAACGGAAAAAGAAAACCTTGTTGTAATGCGAGACAGCGTCAACTTTTGGAAGGACGGCCTCAGACGTCTGCGTAAAAACAAGGTTGCCATGATAAGTCTTGTCTTTATTTTACTGATAGTGGTTTTTGCTTACATTCTTCCCAGCTTTTGGCCGTACAGCTATGAGCAGCAAATAAAATACAGCGAGAACCTCTCCCCGTTTCAGTACAGCGAAACAGAACAGGCGCAAATAGACGCGGGTCAAAAGGTATTTCCTCACATCTGCGGAACGGATAAGCTCGGCAGAGACTTTGCCGTTCGCCTTATGATGGGCACAAGAATAAGCCTTACGGTAGGTCTTGTGTGCGCAGCGCTGGTTCTTATAGTCGGCTCGCTGTTCGGTGCAATAGCCGGTTTTGCCGGCGGTTGGGTCGATAATATAATGATGCGTTTTACCGACATTTTATATACAATTCCCGATATACTTTTAATAATTCTGCTTGCAACATCCCTAAAGCCGCGACTCGAAGCGCTCTCTGCAAATCCGGGTTTTACTTGGATGCAGAGAATGGGACCGAACCTTATAGCAATATTCCTTGTATTCGTTTTGATATACTGGGTAGGTATGGCAAGAATAACACGTTCTCAAATACTTGTACTCAAGGAGTCCGAATACGTTACCGCGGCCAGAGCACTCGGTGCAAGCAATTCGCGTATAATCAGAAAGCACCTTTTGACGAACTGCATAGGTACTCTTATAGTAACAACCACGCTTCAGATACCCTCCGCAATATTTACCGAAAGCTATTTGAGTTTCCTCGGACTCGGCGTTACGGCTCCCATGCCGTCGCTCGGTTCTCTTGCCACGGAGGCCGTAAAGGGTATGAACACTTATCCCTATCTGCTGTTTTTACCGGCGTTACTTATAAGCGTTATCATACTTGCCTTTAACCTTCTCGGAGACGGGCTGCGCGACGCGTTCGACCCGAAGCTCAAGAACTAAAGGAGGGTAAATATTTTGAGTGAAAAACTTTTGGAAATAAAAGACGAGAAGCTGTCGTTCTTTACTCCCGCAGGCGAAGTCAAAGCACTTAACGGCGTTTCGTTTTCGATGGATGAAGGCGAGGTTCTCGGAATAGTCGGTGAATCGGGTTCGGGAAAATCCGTCACGGCATATTCAATAATGGGGCTTACCGCCTACCCGGGCAAGCTTATAGGCGGAACAATCAGATTTAACGGTCACGAAATTGAAAAGATGACCGATAAGGATTTCAGAAAGATAAGAGGGAACGAGGTTTCCATAATATTTCAGGACCCTATGACGAGCCTTAATCCCGTTTACACAATAGGCAACCAGATAACAGAGGTTATAAGGCTGCATACGGATAAAGACAAAAAACAGGCATATGAGCGCGCTAAGGAGCTTTTGGAGCTTGTAGGCATTAACGAGCCTACCAAGCGTCTTAAACAGTATCCGCACGAGCTTTCGGGCGGTATGCGCCAGAGAGTTATGATTGCCATAGCTCTTGCATGCGAGCCGAAGCTTTTAATAGCCGACGAACCTACAACGGCTCTTGACGTCACAATTCAGGCGCAGATACTTGACCTTATGCAGGATTTGCGTAAAAAGCTCGGAATGAGCATAATTATGATAACTCACGACCTTGGCGTTGTCGCGAGTATGTGCGAAAAAATTGCAGTTATGTATGCGGGTCATATAGTTGAATACGGCACGGCAGACGAGATATTTTATGAGCCTAAGCACGAATACACAAAGGGTCTTATAAAATCCATTCCTAAGCTGAATGTCGAAAGTAAGGAAAGGCTTGTACCGATTGAAGGGCAGCCGGTCGATCTTCTCAACCCGCCGGCAGGGTGTCCGTTTGCACCGAGATGTTCAAAATGCATGAAGATATGCTTAAAGCAAATGCCGCCGAAAACGGTTTTAAGCGACACACATTACAGCCATTGCTGGCTGCTTCAAAAAGAAGAATTTGAGGAAGGAGAGAATGACTGTGAGTGACGATAAAAAGCTCATAGAAGTACAGCACTTGCAGCAGTACTTTCCTGCCGGAGGCAGAGGCAAAAAGAAAAAATACGTTCAGGCGGTAGACGATGTTTCGTTTTATATAAAAAAAGGCGAAACTCTCGGGCTCGTCGGCGAATCCGGCTGCGGTAAAACCACAGTAGGGCGCACTCTTTTAAGGCTTTACGAGCCCACAGACGGAACAATAATATATGACGGAGACGTCATATTTGACAAAAAGAAAAAAATCGCGGTGAATATGCTCCCCTATCGAAGAAAGATGCAGATGGTATTTCAGGACCCGTATGCGAGTCTTGACCCGCGTATGACGATAGGAGATATTGTCGGCGAAGCTATTGATATTCATCATCTTGCCGCCAACAAAAAGGAAAGACGCGACAAAATCATATCGCTTCTTGAGACCGTCGGTCTTAACAGCGAGCACGCCAACCGCTATCCGCACGAGTTTTCGGGCGGTCAGAGGCAGCGCGTCGGCATAGCGAGAGCTCTTGCGGTAAATCCGGAATTTATCGTATGCGACGAGCCTGTATCGGCTCTTGACGTTTCAATCCAGGCACAAGTCGTCAATATGTTTGAGGATTTGCAGAACGAGCTCGGTCTCACCTACCTTTTCATAGCGCACGATTTAAGCGTCGTAAGGCATATTTCAAACCGTATAGGCGTAATGTATCTCGGCAAGCTCGTTGAGCTCGCCGACAGCTACGAGCTTATAACACACAGCGCGCATCCATACACTAAGAGTCTTATTTCGGCTATACCGGAGGCGGACCCGATAATTGCACGCTCATCTCACAGAATTCCTCTTGAGGGCGATGTTCCGAGTCCGCTGAATCCCCCGAGCGGATGCCGTTTCAGGACCCGCTGCCCGTATGCCGACGGACTTTGCGCCGAAAAATGCCCGGAGCTTCGCGAAATCTCGGCAGGCCATTTTGCAGCTTGCCATCACCTTGACAAGGTAAAATAGTTGTTTATTGTGCATCTGGAGCACAATGGATATATTTTTAAGCAGCGCGAGTTGCTATAAGAAGGAGATGTATTTAATGAAAACCAAAAGACTTATTGCTGCGATACTCGCAGTTGTCATGTGTCTGTCGGCAATGGCACTCCTGAGTTCATGCGGCAACAGCAAAAAGGATGACGCCGGTATAACGGTTCAGATAGGACCTAACACCGAAACGCTCGATCCCGCTCTTAACAGTACTGTTGACGGCGGCAATATGCTCATCACGCTCTATGAGACGCTTCTCATAATTGATGAGGACAACAAGGTTCAGCCCGGTCAGGCTGAAAAGTACACTGTAAGCGATGACGGTCTTACTTGGACTTTCACAATGCGTGACGGTCTTAAATGGTCTGACGGCACCGAGCTTAACGCCAAGGACTTTGAGTATACCTTTAAGCGCCTTACAAACACAGAGCTTGCCGCTCCCTATGCCGAGACTGTTATCGGTATGGTTGAGGGCTATCAGGACGCTATCGGCAATCCGGATGAAGACGGTAAGCCCACCACTACTCCCGATCCCAACAAGCTCAACGTTGTTGCAAGCGAGGACGGCAAAACTCTTACAATCAAGCTTGCTTACCCCTGCTCTTACTTTGACAAAATCGTTGCATTCGGCACTATGAGCCCCGTACAGAAGGCTACCGTTGAAGCTAACGGTGACTCTTGGGCTACAAAACCCGATACTTATGTCTGCAACGGTCCGTACATGATTACCGAATGGACTCCCGGTGAGCGCATTGTATGCAAAAAGAACCCGAACTACAAAGGTGGTTGGGATTCAAAGCGCATAGTTAACAACAAGCTCACATTCTTGCTTCTCGAAAACTCAAGTGCTTCCTTCACCGCATACAACAGCGGCGAGGCTCAGCTCATTAAGGATGTTCCCACCGAGGAAATCCCGACTCTCAAGAAGGCTGCTGACGGCGGAGATTTCTATGTTGACACCATTCTCGGCACCTACTATCTCAGCATGAACCTTAACAAGGCTCCCTTCAACAACAAGAATGTCCGCAAGGCTCTCAACCTTGCAATTGACCGCGACTACATTGCAAACACCATAATGCAGGGCACATACTCCCCCGCCTATAACTTTGCAGGTCCCGGCGTTGTTGATAACGAGGGTATGTTCTTCGATAACGCAGTTAAGGAAAACGGCGGAGAGACCTATATCAGCAAGGATTATCAGGCTAATCTCGAGGAGGCTAAAAAGGCTCTCGCAGAGGCAGGATATCCCGACGGTAAGGGCTTCCCGACCATCACCTACTCAACAAACGATGCAGGTTACCACAAGGCTGTTGCAGAGTATCTCCAGAGTGCTTATGCTCAGCTCGGTATCACTATGAAGATTGACATTGTTGAATGGTCTTCATTCACTCCTCAGCGTCGTGCAGGCAATTACGATATGGCTCGCAACGGCTGGGTAATGGACTATAATGACGCCTCAAATATGCTTGAGCTCTTCGTTTCTACCAACGGCAACAACGACGGTAAATACAACAGCTCTGCTTTTGACGCTGACATTGCTAACTCTAAGGTTGCAGACTCCGCAGCTCACTTTGCGGCTCTCCACGAGGCTGAAAAGACCATGATGGAAGATTACGCCTGCATCCCCGTTGCTTATTACAATGACTTCTGGCTCCAGAAGCCCGAGCTTAAGGGCGTATGGCACAGCCCGTACGGCTATTGGTACTTCCAGTATGCTACCCTTGAGAAGTAATTTCTCTTAAGACACTAAGCACAAAAACAGATCGCCCGTATCGTTTAAGGTACGGGCGGTTTTTATATGCTTGAAAAGATAATAGCCGTATGTTAAAATCATTTTGTACCGAGAAGGCATAATTTTTTCAGATAGGAATGAATAAGATGAGTGTTATTGACAGATTTTTAAGATACGTCGAATTCGAAACGACCTCAAACGAAAACAGCGAGAGCATACCGTCAACGGAAAAACAAACAGTTCTTGCGGATTACCTTGTAAAAGAGCTGAAAAGCATAGGTGTAAGTGACGCTTACCGTGATAAATACGGTTATGTTTACGGACATATACCTGCGACAAAAGGATTTGAGAAGCTTCCCAAAATCGGATTGATTTCTCATATGGACACGTCTCCCGATGTCAGCGGAAAAGACGTCAAAGCAAAAATAATAAAATTTGACGGCACAAATGCGCCGATGATAGATGCCAAGTATTCGGGCGAGGATATTATAGTTACCGACCGAACAACACTTCTCGGCGCAGACGACAAGGCCGGTGTTGCCGAAATAATCGAGGCGTGCCGCGAAATTTGCGATGACGCAGAGCTTTGCCACGGCAAAATTTCAATTTGTTTTACACCCGATGAAGAAATAGGCAGAGGTGCCGACAAGTTTGATTTTGAAACCTTTGACGCGGATTTTGCATATACCGTTGACGGCGGTGAGCTTGGCGGAATAGAATATGAAAACTTCAACGCGGCAGGTGCAAAAATAACCTTCAACGGAGTCAACACGCATCCCGGCTCGGCTAAAAACAAGATGAAAAACGCTGTTTTGTATCTTGCTGAATTTATAAATATGCTTCCTGCCGCCGAAGCTCCCGCGCACACCGAAAATCGCGAGGGATTTTATCACGTTTCATCGGTTAACGGCAACGAGAGCAAGGCAACTCTTCATATGATAATCAGAGATCACAACAAGCAAAACTTTGCAAAGCGCAAGGAATTTATTACCGTACTTGTTGAATTTTTCAACCGCAAATACGGAGAAAACACGGTTTCGGCTGAAATTAAAGACAGCTATTACAATATGCTTGATGTCATTAAAGAGCATATAGACATAGTAGAACGAGCAAAAAAAGCAATGCGTAAAGCCGGTGTGGAGCCGCAAATTACACCGATACGCGGCGGAACCGACGGTGCAAGGCTTTCGTTTGAGGGTCTGCCCTGCCCCAACCTTTCAACCGGTGGAATGAACTTCCACAGTATTTATGAAGCAATACCTGTAAATGCTATGCTCAAGATGGTTGAGGTCATTAAAAACTTAGTAAGCGAATAATTGAATAAAGAAAAAGTCCCGTGAAGTTTACTCTCCTTCACGGGACTGCTTTTATGTATTATTTTTATAACTGCGGTATTCTCTTTCTATCCAAGCCATTAACAGATTAACTATCCGCCTTTGCTCGTCATAAGACAATTCTCTGCCCTTTTCTACATGATACCACTTATTTAAACACCCTCGACAGCAGCAGGCGCAGGCATGCTGAGCCTTAAACACGGGGTGACCGCGCATCGGCGTTTGCTTGCCGTCGTTTGGTATAACCGCCGGTGCAAGACGTTTCTTTATGAAATCCTCCGCATGGCTTTTTACGGTATCCAAGCCTTTTTTGTCAATGTAATTTATGTCCTCGTCGGACAGATGAAATTTAGCTCTGAAAGCGGATTTTTGAAGCCTTGAGAGTGCTTCGTCAACAGTCAACCGAAAACTCCTCTTTTCAGTAAAAATCAAGATAAGCATACACCATTTTGACTGCTTTTGCAATGACTCGGCTTTTGCTCGACAGCAGAATACTATCTTGACAGCTTCACTTTTTTCATCATAACAGCCGAATACACAAATACAACGGCTTCTGTTATAGGCATTGCCCACCAAACTGCATTTCCGCCGAAAGCAACAGGCAATAAAAGTATCAGAGCACCGCTTATTACAATACCTCTTGCAACGGATGCGATAAGTGATATCTTGGCTCTCATAATAGCCTGGAAATAGTACGTTGAATAGATATTGAACGGCAGCAGTATAAATGAAATCGCATAAATTCTGATTATTCCGGGAGCTATTGACAGCACCTCGGGAGTGGGCGTCATAAACAGCTTTATAAACACCTGCGGCATAGCCATAGAAAGAACCGTCCAAATTGCTCCGAAAACGGCGGCGGTTATGATATTGTACTTAAGCATTGTCTTAATTCTGTCTGTAAATCCGGCACCGAAATTACGCGAAATTACGGGCTGTGCCGCCTGACCGATACCGTAAGAGCAACACTGTACAAGAGTGCCTACAACAACTATTACTCCGTAAACCGCAAGTGCGTCCGTACCGAGATACTCCATTACACGGCGGTTAAACAGCATTGTGGCTATGCCCATTGCCACGTCAACTATAAATGAAGAAAATCCGTTGACGCTTATCATTTTAAAGCTGTTAAGTATTCTTAGAGGCTTTACGAATTTCAACGTATTCTTTTTGCTGATAAAATGCGTAAGCATCACAAGAACGGACATTGAAGCTCCCATTGCTGTTGCAATTCCCGCGCCTTTAATTCCCATATCCAATGTGAACACAAAGAAATAATCTCCGAACACATTGAATATACCGCCGAAAATAACGGCTTTTGTGGCTCTGCCGGGGTCACCGTCATTACGGAGAAACGACGAGAGCAGATTTATAAATACATATACGGGAACAGTAAGCTTTGGGGCTACCATATATTCTTTGCAAAGCGGCATAAGTGCGTCATTTGCGCCGAAAAGCCTGAGAAGCGGTTCCTCGCAGACCCACACCAAGACCCAAAGTATCAACGCCCATAAAACTCCGAGTATAAATGCAGAGGTAAAATATCCGTTTGCCTCTTTTACGTCATCGCGTTCTCCCCTTGCGACGGCATAAATCACCGAGCCGCCTATACCGCACAAAAGCCCAAAGCTGTATATAATATTCCAAATTGGGGAAATTACCGCCATTGCGGCAGAGCCGTCCGGTCCGTGATACTGCCCTACCATAGCCATATCCACAAGTCCGTAAATGCACGCTATCAGTGCACTTCCGAATGAAGCTATAAAAAATTTACGGTAAAGCTTACCGACATTATCCTTTAAAAGATCCATACCTACTCCTTGAATATTAAAAAAGACCGGATATGGAACGGGCATTTCAGCCTGCACCTTATCCGGCTTGTTATTTCCATACGATAACCAGCCCTCCGAGTGAGCTATTGTATTGTATCAACTTTTGTAATCAAAGTCAAGAATTTTCAAAGAGGAAGAAATTGAGAAGAGCATTACAGCCCTTTTCTATGTCATTGTATGCTTTGTCAAAGTCGCCCGAATACCACGGGTCGGCAACGTCGGATTTGCAAAATAGAAACAAATATCCTTTTACATCTAAAAATAGTATTTAAAATTATTAAATACTATATTGACAAATTTGCAATCTAATTATATAATGTAAACATAAGAGGTGATTGTAAATGAATAAACTTATTTCAAAATGTCCCGCATGCCACGGAGCGTTACAGATTACTACCCTGCGGTGTCCCGATTGCGGAATGGAGCTCAGAAATGTATTTGACATCAGCGCTTTTGATCTGCTCGACAGCGATCAACTTGATTTCCTAACAGCTTTTTTAAGGAACAGAGGAAATATGAAGGAGGTACAATCCGATATGCAAATATCATATCCGACAGCTAAAAAGAAATTGGATAACTTGCTTGAGGCCTTAAATCTCGGCGGCGCGGCGAATGATGCGTTCCCCAAGGAACCCGATGTGAGTTGTATGAATGTAGATTATACAAGCAACCTCGCGTCCGAAATCATCAAAGCAAAGTTGAAAGAACACGGCGGTCATGTAACCGTATATACAGCAAGAGGACTTCCTTGTGAGATTTACGCAGAACCGGACGGAACAACATTTACAAGCGATAAGCTCCCGATTAAGCCTGCGTATGATTATACGGTGTTTGACGTTATTGTTGATTTGCTTTACAGACAGGGCGGCAGCGCCAAAAAAGGAAACGGCAGAAACTGCAAGCTCGGAGAAGCGGGTTGTGAGGAAAACACCGTGGTCGGAACGGTAGCACTTCACAGAGGGCGAAAAACGGGTGATTCTGTTTTTGATCCCGTATTTGTTTTAGCAGCGGTTTTAGAGTGGGCAGGTATAGCTGAAAACGGGCGCGGCGAGTTGATTCTTACCAAGGAGTATACAGAGAAATTATGATATGTTTTTTACTTACTCTCTTTCTTAGATTTTGGTATGATATTTTGTTCAAAAATCCGTATTAAATCCTACTGTGTACCATTTGGGCGTGGGCGGATATTTTGCTTTAACAAATAGAAAATCGTATAAAAAATTTCACAAAAATATAAAAGGCGGTTATTATATGGATAAATTGGCAATAGAATTTGAAGAAGAATTACGGTCCAAAATGATTGAGGCGAAAAAAACGTGCGGATATAATCCGACACGCTTTAATCAGATGTTATCACGATACGGCGGTGTTGAAACTGCACGGCGGCTGATAGCAAATGCGCAAAAAAGGGGAAATCCGGCAGAGGGACTTTCCACACTGTGGGCTCACAGGCGTTTAGACTTATCTATGGAAGCTTCTGTCTGTGACCCTAAGTATGCACCGCTTTTTTCAGAAGCCGAAATCAGATATTGCAAAGAAATGCTTGAAAAATTGATTTGACGATTAATTGCGCAAAAACAAGAGGTCATATCTTATTGCAGATATGACCTTTTGTTTTTTGACTTACAATTATAAATTTTGATGGCGTTTGGGGGAACTATTTCAGGTGTTCTCGGATTAATTTTAGAAAACTAATTCATATTCTAAATATCGTCTTGCTTCATTTTTCGCTTCGCTTTATACAGTTGTATTTCCGGCAAATTTCATTTCACTTTAGGCTCATCAATTTTCACAGCATTGTTCTCTTTTAAACCTGAAGAATTGCTGAATTTAATCATAGGCTTTTGGCGAGTGAATGCAGAATCTTTATTTAACCTCATATTAAGCAGATATTACCCTCAAACAACATATTTCTATATTTCACGTCAGCATTGCTAAACAGCTGTTATTTTATGCATTTGATACCTCAAGCAATTTTTTACTTACCCTCGCCTGAACGTCAACATAATAAGCCTGTTCCGCTGCATTAAGGTTTTGGCTTTCCCACTTATCAAACTTATCGCACATATCGGCATACTTGCTCATATATTTTGCATAATCCGCCAACAGCTTGGTATCATTCGGATTGCTTTGATATTTCTTCATGAATTCAACATATTCGTTCATAAATGCCTCATAGCTATCCATTGCCTCTTTGAAATCCTTACGCATTCCGTTGACAAGCTGCGTGTCGTTCGCTTTGGTTTCATCGGGGGCTTTTGCGGTTTCGGGCGCAGCCGTTGCCGTGACGTTGCTGTCGGTCGAGCTGCCGCTCGGCTTATCAATGTCTATGCTCATAATATTGAAGCCTTCATATTTAATTGAAACACTCCAACCCTCGCTGTTTTTGGCTCTGTAATAATCATCGCCCTTGTCGTAATCCACCGTGAAGCCCTTTTCCGAGCAAGCCTTTACATAATTGTTATAGCTCTCCTTGCTCGTGTTACCAATATACACATAAAAATCGTCATCATGCTCGTAAGAAAATTTGCCGACCGTAGATTCGGGCACGGGAAGCTGATTTCCCGCGTTGCTTGCGGGCCAGGATATTTCCGACATTTCCATAGGCTTTTGGAGCTTAATACTCAAGCTTTTTAAGCTGTCATTATATGTTAAGTTCAGACAGTAGCCGTCAAAATTATATGCCCTGTATGAATAAGAAGTCGATTTTGCATCGGTTGTAAAGCCCTTTTCCTTAGAAGCGGCAACATAATCTGCATATTGGCTGCCGGAGATATTTTCAACCTCGATATCAAGCGTCTCAGACGTATTTTCGTGAATTTTTCCTTTATTTGCAGCAGGCTCAGGCAATTGTGCACTCAAAACCATTTCATTCCATTTGATTTTTTCGGTTTTCTTTCCGCTTGCAGCTGCGCCGATTATCGAAATTAAGGCTATGCCGATAATCACATAAAACCACCATTTTTTATATATCGGCTTTTTGGGTTTATTCTGCTTTTTACGCCCTTTTTTACCCGCCTCAAGCGGCTGATTGACCTTTTGCCGTTGAAAATTCACCTGTTGCTCCGTCGTTGACGGCGTCGGTGCCGACTCCTGCGTTTTTGTTCCGCATTCGGGGCAAAATTTGCCCTCGTATTCGGTTCCGCAATTAACACATTTCATTTCCTTTTCTCCTTTGTTTTTAATTGTTATGTCCCGTCGGCGAAGGCAAAGCACCCTCGCCGAGACATTCATACCGCTATTTCCGTCCGATTGAGTGTTCTTTAATCATTTTTCTGATCCATTTTTCGCTGTACCCGTATTTTGTAGCAAGCTGTCTGATATTTTTGCCGTCATATTCCGCGACAATTCTTGACGCAATAAATTCGTGTGTAAAAAAGTTCACCGGAAACGTGATTTGTTGCCCACGATATGTAGAATACAGCGTCATAGCTACCTCTATACCGAGAGCGTTCGCTATTTCGTTATATACGCCGTTCAAATATTCGCTTTCAATTTCGCTTGGGTTCATATTCATATAAACCTCTCTCACTTTTACTGCCTCCTATTATGATTTATCGTTTTGGATTTGTATAGAGCGACAATTCATAGGAATAATTCCTTGTAAAGTTCCTTATCCGCTCATAATAGGGTTTGTAAATTTCGCGAAAGAAAAAAAGCACCGTCCGACAGCGGGCAGTGCATAAAAAAGGATTTGATTATTAAATTTTTGCTTGATACTTAAACAGTGATTACCTTAATAGGAAGCAGTGGCGGAGGCTCCTCATCCTTCGGTGCTGCTTTTTTCTTTATACAATTTCTGTTTTTTAAATTATTAAACTCTTACTATACCCCATGTATACTTATCCGCTTTTCCTATTTGATATGCTGTTATCTCGTCGAGCCGCTCCTCCGGCTTAATAAATGTAACGGTCTTCATACATAAGCGAAAAAGCGAACAGTTTTTAATCAGCGTCACACTCGTCTGAGTCCGCATAAAATTATAAATTACTGTTCTTTTTTGCAATATACTTAACTTTTAAATCGTCAAAAATATTTGCTAATCCTTCCCATGTGAGCTGTCGTTTTTCAAACCAAACCCTCTGTAAAAAACCAAGAGCCCTGTTCGGATTTGCAAAATACAGCTTTGAATATCCGATTCTGTTTTTATCAAGATATGAGTAATAATAATCAAGCTTATTATGAAACTGCTCATATGAATTTTCTCCGCGCCAAACAGTTTCACACATAGCTCCAAGCCTAGGATAAGTCATTTTGTCCGCTTTTTTCATATTGGGAACATATTCCGTCCATAACGTTGCTTCCGCACCGAGGCAATTTCCGTCGTATAATTTATGGTTGGCGGTATCTTTGAGACTTATGTAGCCGTAAGGCAAATCTATATAATATGCTTTTGAACTTGTATCGATAAACGGTCTGCCGCCCGTGTTTATGTCCCCGCATTTCGTAAAGCCCAAATTTTCGGAAAGCAGCTTATCATCCTTCAAATCCCAACTCCACATAAACGCCTGCTTATTCTTGCCTGCGCAATAATCATTAATTCTGTTCATAAAACAGCACTGAAGCTCATCCTCGTTATTTAAGCCAAGCTTCTTCATCATTGCCTGACAATGCGGGCAAAGATGCCATCTGTGTTTCGGCACCTCGTCGCCGCCTATATGAAAATACTTATCCGGAAAAAGCTCACAAAGTTCATCCACTATATCCTCGACAAATTTATATGTGCTTTCTTTCCCTGCACACAAAACATCATGCTTTACTCCCCAATGGTCTGCGACCGGCAAATTTCTTTCAAAACAGCCGAGGTAATTATAACAAGCCAGCGCACTTCTGCTGTGCCCCGGAATATCAAATTCAGGCATAACCGAAATACCGAAATCATGTGCATATTTGACTATACTTTTAATCTGAGCTTTTGTGTAATAGCCCTTATGTTGCCTATGATTAAAATTTGTCTTTTTCCTTACAGACCCGATTTGCGTCAGCAACGGATATTTGTAAATCTCAACTCGCCATCCCTGGTCCTCCGTCAAATGCAAATGCAGAAAATTAAGCTTGTGCAGAGACATTTTTCTAATAAACAGCTTGACATCGTCAACGGGATAGAAATATCTCCCGACATCAAGCATAAAGCCTCTGATTTTATACTTAGGCTTATCCTTTATCGCAATAAACGGAATCGTTCGGCCGTATTCAAACAGTAGTTGCTTGAGTGTTTGCAGAGCAAACACTTTTCCTGCCTCCCCACTCGAATACACGGAGATTTTCTCATTTACTTCAAGTCTGTATTCTTCATTTTCAAGCGAAAAATCATGCGTAAAACTAACAACAACATCATTTCCGACCGGCAGTTCGAGTTTACGTATAAAATCATAAAAATCATCTTTAACAGAACCGTTGACATTTCTTTCGTCAAGCGACAAAGATTTTATGAACAATCTTTTTGTTTCATCTGTTTTTTCAAATAACGGAGTTGGGATAATATGAGACATAAAAAACCTTTCGCATAATCTTTATATTAATAATTATACACTTAACTTATTTTATTGACAACCGTCCTTATTATGATATAGTTATACCATATCATCGGCAGAAGGTGTATTATGAATAATAATAAAAAGAGCTTTGATAAAAAATGGTACAGCGAGGAGTTCTTGAACGAATTAAAGAGAACAGCCTACGCGGAAGCCGACGGAAATTTAACTTACACAGCCAAATATGCGCCCGACGCCGTATCAAAATACGGCATAGATCCGCGCATGCTCGGCGGACCCATAGGCAAAATGGCAAGGAAACTAAAGCTTGTCCCGGATTTTGTTCTAAACAGTATTCATTTAAAAATAACCGAGAGAAGTCTCGGTTTTTTCAGAAAGGGCTGCGACAGGATTTCTTATGCAAACTGTCATATAAAAGGCGTTTCAATCAAAAACAAGCACATTAAAGCTTCCGACGGATTTGATATTCCGATCAGAATATATGAAAATGCGGAATGTGAAGGCACAAGGACGGCAATGATTTTCATTCACGGCGGCGCATTTGTCGGCGGAACGCTCGCGCCGTATGACGAGAGCTTAAAAATGCTCGTTGATAAATTCGCCGTTAAGGTAATAGGCATAGATTACAGGCTTTTGCCCGAAAACGCCTATCCCGCACCGTACAGCGATTGCTTTGACGTATTGGAATATATAAGCCGCAGCTGTGGCGAATTCAAAATAGACAAGGATAGAATTTTCGTCTGCGGTGACAGTGCCGGAGGAAATATTGCTCAAGCGTGCTCTACCAAATACAAGGGTACCGGAAAAATCAAAGCGCAGCTTCTACTCTATCCTACCTTGAATATGTTCGGTTTTACCGACGAGTATTATAAAAAAGGATATTCCGACTACAAATTTGAGCCGTCACAAAAGGCTGTTTCAAAAGGCGTAATAAAACAAATGCAAATGCTTACGCACTGCAATTTTAAGCAGATAGGCATACTCTCGCCCGACGAATACAATAATCCGTACATTTTCGACGCAAGCGGCAATGTTCCGACATTTATTACAGTAGGCGCGCTTGACTATCTGAAAAAAGACGCCGTTGCTTGGGCTCATAAGCTTTCAAACGCAAATGTAAAAACAAAGCTTGTCGTTTACAACGGACTCGGCCACGGATATTTAAACGCAACCGGAGTTTTTCCGCAAGCAGAGGACGTGATAGACGAAATGGGCAAATTCATATATACGATTTTAGAATTGTAAAAGCAATCGGGCAACGGGTTTCCCGTAAAGACCTGAATATATACTCGCAAAAAGCGTCGGAGATTGGCTTTCTCCGACGCTTTTTGGGTTATGTATTATATAGGAAAAGCCGCAACGCATCTGTATTTAAAGGTAAATGTACAAAAAAACGTACCATAAATGTCTAACAACAGAATTTGGTTGACCCAATAATAAGTGAATGGTATCATAAAATAAAAAGCAAGGAGGAAAAAGATGAAAGAACAGTTTATAAATTGCTATCCATTATCCAAAACTTTACAGTTTTCTTTAATTCCCGTCGGAAAAACGGATGATAATTTTAATAAAAAGCTGTTACTTGAAAGGGATAAACAAAGAGCGGAGAATTACGAAAAGGTTAAAGGTTATATTGACCGCTTTCACAAAGAATATATTGAATCCGTACTAGTCAATGCAAGGGTTGAAAAAATCGATGAATATGCGGATTTGTATTGGAAAAGCAACAAGGACGATTCCGACGCAAAGGCTATGGAATCATTAGAAAATGATATGCGAAAGCAAATATCAAAACAGCTTAAATCAAATGCACGCTATAAAAGGCTGTTTGGAAAAGAACTTATATGTGAAGATTTACCGTCTTTTTTAACGGATAAAGAAGAGAGAGAAACAGTTGAGTGCTTCAGAAGCTTTACAACGTATTTCAAAGGCTTTAATACTAATCGAGAAAATATGTATTCAAGTGATGAAAAATCAACTGCAATAGCTTACCGTTGCATAAATGACAACCTGCCACGCTTTTTAGATAACGCAAAAAGTTTTCAAAAGGTATTTGATAATCTTTCTGATGGAACTATCACAAAGCTAAACACAGATTTATATAATACATTCGGCAGAAATATTGAAGATGTTTTTTCTGTCGATTATTTTGAATTTGTTTTGGCTCAATCGGGTATTGATATTTATAATTCTATGATTGGCGGATATACTTGCTCTGACGGAACAAAAATCCAAGGTCTTAATGAATGCATAAATCTTTATAACAAGCAGGATGCAAAAAATGAAAAATCAAAAAGATTGCCATTGATGAAGCAGTTATATAAACAAATCTTGAGCGAAAAGGACAGCGTATCGTTCATTCCCGAGAAATTCAATTCAGACAACGAAGTGTTGCTTGCAATTGAAGATTATTATGCCGCTCACATTGGTGATATTGATTCGCTGACAGAGCTTTTACAATCATTAGACCTTTATAATACCGACGGAATATTTGTAAAATCCGGCGCTGCCGTTTCCGATATTTCAAACGGTGCATTTAATTCATGGAACGTATTACGTTTAGCTTGGAACGAGAAATACGAGGCATTGCATCCCGTAACAAGCAAAACAAAACTCGATAATTATATTGAAAAGCGAGACAAGATATATAAAGCAATAAAAAGCTTTTCGCTTTTTGAACTTCAAAGCCTCGGTAACGAAAACGGCAACGAAATAACAGATTGGTATATTTCCTCAAGCAAAGAATGTAACAGCAAAATCAAAGGAGCTTATTTGCAGGCACGTGAATTGCTGAAATCCGATTATGAAAAAAGCTACAATAAAAGACTTTCTAAAAACGGAAAAGCAACAGAGTTAGTTAAAAACCTGCTTGACGCAATAAAGGATTTTCAGCATCTTGTAAAGTCGTTAAACGGTACCGGTAAGGAAGAAAACAAGGATGAACTTTTTTACGGCAAACTCACTTCGTATTATGACTCAATAGCAGATATTGACAGGCTTTACGATAAGGTTAGAAACTATATTACCCAAAAGCCTTATTCCAAAGATAAAATTAAATTAAATTTTGACAATCCTCAACTTCTCGGTGGATGGGATAAAAACAAAGAAAGCGATTACAGAACCGTTCTTCTTCGCAAAGATGATTTTTACTATCTTGCTGTTATGGACAAATCGCACAGCAAAGCTTTTGTTGATACTCCTAATATAACCTCTGAAGACGAGGATTATTACGAAAAAATGGAATATAAGCTTTTACCCGGTCCCAATAAAATGTTGCCAAAGGTTTTCTTTGCCGCTAAAAACATTGACACATTCCAACCGTCAGACAGAATACTTGACATTCGCAAAAGAGAGAGTTTCAAAAAAGGGGCAACATTTAATAAATCCGAATGTCATGAGTTTATAGATTATTTTAAGAACTCCATTGAGAAGCACGATGATTGGTCGCAATTCGGCTTTGAGTTTACTCCTACCGAAAACTATAACGATATCAGCGAGTTTTATCGAGAAATTTCGGATCAGGGTTATTCTGTAAGCTTTAATAAAATATCAAAAAGCTATGTTGATGAACTTGCAGACAACGGATATATCTATCTTTTCCAAATCTACAATAAAGACTTTTCAAAGTACAGCAAAGGAACTCCGAATTTACATACTCTGTATTTCAAAATGCTTTTTGATGAGAGAAACTTATCAAATGTAGTATACAAGCTCAACGGTGAAGCCGAGATGTTTTACCGTGAAGCAAGTATAAATGACAAGGAAAAAATAACTCATCAAGCCAATCAACCGATAAAAAACAAAAATCCTGATAACGAGAAAAAAGAAAGCACTTTTGAGTATGACATTATTAAAGATAAAAGATTTACCAAAAGGCAATTTTCGCTTCACGTGCCTATTACAATCAACTTTAAGGCACACGGTCAGGAATTTTTGAATTATGATGTTCGCAAGGCGGTTAAATATAAAGATGATAATTATGTCATCGGCATTGACCGAGGAGAAAGAAATCTGATTTATATCAGCGTTATTGATTCAAACGGTAAAATCGTTGAGCAAATGTCGCTTAATGAAATAATCAGTGATAACGGACACAGAGTTGATTATCAAAAGCTTTTGAACACAAAGGAAAAGGAAAGAGATAAAGCAAGAAAAAATTGGACTTCTGTTGAAAATATAAAGGAACTCAAAGAAGGCTATATCAGTCAGGTTGTTCACAAAATTTGTGAATTAGTCGTCAAATATGACGCTGTTATTGCCATGGAGGATTTGAACTTCGGCTTTAAGCGTGGCAGATTCCCTGTTGAAAAGCAAGTTTATCAAAAATTCGAAAATATGCTTATTTCAAAACTCAATTTGCTTATTGATAAAAAGGCAGACCCAACAGAAGACGGTGGGCTTTTAAGAGCATATCAGCTTACAAATAAATTTGACGGCGTAAATAAGGGCAAGCAAAACGGCATCATCTTTTATGTTCCGGCTTGGGACACAAGCAAAATAGACCCGGTAACAGGTTTTGTTAATCTTTTGAAGCCAAAATACACAAGCGTATCGGAAGCAAAAAAGTTATTTGAAACAATTGATGACATTAAATATAATGCAAATACCGATATGTTTGAATTTTGTATTGATTACGGTAAGTTCCCAAGATGCAATTCAGACTACAAAAAAACTTGGACTGTTTGCACTAATTCAAGCAGGATTTTAACTTGCCGAAACAAAGAAAAGAATAATATGTGGGACAATAAGCAAATTGTTCTTACCGATGAATTCAAATCGTTGTTCGGCGAATTCGGCATTGATTATAAAGGTAATCTTAAAACTTCAATTTTAAGCATTTCCAATGCTGACTTTTACAGGCGATTGATAAAGCTTCTTTCATTAACGCTTCAAATGAGAAACAGCATTACCGGCAGCACATTGCCGGAGGATGACTACCTCATATCCCCTGTTGCAAATGACAGAGGCGAATTCTATGACAGCCGTAATTATAAAGGAACGAATGCTGCATTACCTTGCGATGCCGATGCAAACGGCGCATATAATATTGCGAGAAAAGCACTTTGGGCAATAAATGTTTTAAAAAGCACTCCGGATGATATGCTTAATAAAGCAAATCTCAGTATAACTAATGTCGAATGGCTTGAATACACGCAAAAATGAGCGAGCAGCCCTTAGCTATATCTCAATTAAATGATTTTATTTTCTGCCCTGTTTCAATATTTTTTCATTCGCTTGAAACCGAAGAGAATATTATGGTTCAGGATTCGTTTCAATTAAACGGAACTAATGCTCATAAACATTCCGACTCTGCAACATATTCAACCGAAAAGAGTGTGTTGCAGGGCGTGAGCGTGTATTGCGAAAAATATAATTTGATTGGCAAAATTGATGTTTTTGACGAAAAAACAGGTGTTTTAACTGAACGCAAAAAGAAAATCAAAACCGTTTATGACGGATATATTTAACAAATTGTCGAAAATGAATTTATAAATTATAACAATCCAAGGGATTAATAATCCCTAATAATTTCTACTGTTGTAGATTACAATGAGTAAGGCTGACTACGGCGGGATTAATAATCCCTAATAATTTCTACTGTTGTAGATGTAATGATACCTTTTAATGCCACATTTGATTAATAATCCCTAATAATTTCTACTGTTGTAGATATAATCAGTCAGTCAATCAGTCATTTGGATTAATAATCCCTTATAATTTCTACTGTTGTAAATTTTCGAAATATTTACAACGCTATTCATTATTTTATAACATACAAAAAGCGTCGGAGATTTGCTTTCTCCGACGCTTTTTCTTTTATTCTGTGTTACGGCAGGATTTCAAGCCAATAGCCGTCCGGGTCCTCGATGAAATAGATGCCCATTTCAGGATTTTCAAAGCAGATACAGCCCATTTCTTCGTGCTTTTTATGCGCCGAATCAAAATCATCTGCCTTAAATGCCAAATGGAACTCACATTCGCCCAAATCGTACGGCTGCGGATGTTCTTTAAGCCAAGTGAGTTCAAGCTCAAAATCGCTTGAATCATTGCTCAAATAAACGATAATAAAATCGTCGGTGGTTTTTCGTCTGACCTCGTGCAAATCAAGCGCATCGCCATAAAACTTAATCGACCTATCCAAATCGGAAACATTATAGTTTTCGTGAATCATTCTAAAGCTCATATTTCTTCTCCTTTTGCTGATTCTGTGTTTTTTATTCGTGATTTATACTGCGGATATTCGGTGATAAACCTATCAATCACGCTCGGTTCGTTCCAATAATGCATAGGGAAAACGGCGTTGCAATCGACGTGTTTCAAAAAATAAAGCATACCGTCGGCATAGTGTTCCTCCTGCCTTGGGTCAAGGGGAACGAATGCGGCATCAAAATGAGCGTCCTTGATTTTGTCAATCTCGGCACGGTACGTGGAGGCCATTTGGCGATTGTCATCTTCCGTCTCACCCTCCCAATGCCAATCGTTCAAATCACCTGCGTGGTAAATTAAGCCCTCGCTTGTCTCGACGATAAAGGCAACACCGCTGTCGGTTGAAAGAAGCGTACTAACCTTTGTGCCGTTGTCAAGAATGTAGGTTTGATCGTGGTAAGCAGTCGTAACTTTCACACCGGCAGGATACTTCTTTTTGCCGATGTCCTTCGCCAAAACAGCCTGATAATTCATGCCCATATCATCAAGAATTTCAAAGATTTTCGGGTTGAAATGGTCTTGATGGAAGTGACTGCAAAAGACTATGGCTTCCTTACTTTTGTCAAGCCTCGGCATCTCGCCTTTGTAATAATCAAAAACATAATAGCAGTTCTCGGTTTCAACCAAAAAGCCGCTGTGGTTAATGTATGTTATTTTCATAATCCACCTCTATTACTCTTGTCTTATTATATCAAAGCGATAAATCGGAATCAATACCGCACAACATTTTCGATACGAAGCTAAACGCTTGAAACGGTCTACTTGAGCCTCTTTGCTTTTTTAATAAAAAACAGTTCTAATTGCCGTATAAAATATATAAATAGCAAAAGACTTGAAACAAAATTCGTGAGTATGGTATAATTTTAAAAAATGACGGAGGAATTTCTATGAACAGAAAAAATGCAGGTGCGGTTTTCGGCACTCTCTGCGGACTGACGGCATTGACCGCAATGTCGGCTGAAATATTCTATGATTTCTCGATAAACACAAAATCATCTATACATATGAGTAAACTCAACAATCTCGTTCAAAAGGTCACGAACACATCCGGCAGCGAAGAAGACGCGAGCGAAAAATACAGCGGACTCACCGGTACGCCAGAAATGAAAAAATGGTACAATGAGCACGGTGAGGATGTTTACATTATGTCCGACTCTCTTCGTCTGCACGGTAAGATATTTAAAAACAACAGTTCAAAATATGTACTTGTCTGCCACGGATACACAAGCAAGGCCAAGCATATGGCCGGTTTTGTAAACAAATTTTACTCACTCGGGTATAATGTTCTGGCAGCAGACGCACGTGCACACGGCGACAGCGAGGGCACGAAAATAGGAATGGGCTGGCCGGAGCGATTTGACGTTATCGAATGGATAAAGCTTATTATTTCTTGGGAGCCAAATGCGCAAATAATACTACACGGCGTATCCATGGGAGCGGCGACGGTGCTTATGGCATCCGGTGAAGAGCTGCCCGAAAATGTCAAGGCTATAATCGCAGATTGCGGCTACACCTCGGAATGGGATGAATTCAAATGCGAAGCAAACGCTCTGCATATCCCGTGGTTTCCCGTACTCAACGCCGCATCTGTGATGTCAAGACTTCGTGACGGGTATGATTTCAAGCAAGCGAGCGCTCTTGAGCAGGTCAAACAAAGCCGTATTCCGACTCTGTTTATTCACGGCTCCGATGACGAGCTTGTTCCATACAGTATGCTCGATAAGCTGTATTCGGCGGCGGCCTGCGAAAAGGAATGTTTGACCGTCGATGGTGCCGGACACGCGCTTTCATCCTCGGTTGAGCCGGAGCTTTATTGGAACACGGTTGAGAGCTTTATTGAAAAATATTCGGCAAAATAAAATTTGAGCCGTGCCGTTCGGCGGAAATAAGCATATATATTTTAAAGACTATTACGAATAATGTGCAGAACGGATTGTAGCTTCGATGGTAAATGCGGAATACGGTAAGGTCAAATTGTCATTGACCTTGCACTTTAACGAGTATAATAAATTTCGGCTTTTGTTAGACGGGAAAGAACCTGTGGACTTTGAAAATACGGGAAAATCAATCAATTATGTATTTGAAACAGAAGTTGGAAATCATATTTTAACATTTGAAAGCATTCCTTTTGAGAAAAATCAATTAGGAAAATTGAAATTTTCGTTTTTATCCGAATCATTTCAAAAGAGAATATTGAATCATTTGTTTGCTTTCAGATATGATTTATCCTGTTTCAAAGTAACATACATACTGCATATTCATCGTAATGCAAAATTGGAAATTGCCATTAAAACAAGCTGCTATAATAATTTCCTTTATATAAGGGCTAAATGTTTGCATCCCATAATTGTTCAAAGCTCAAATATAAAAGTTCAGAAAGAGGAATTTTCTGTATTATATAATAAGCTTTTGAAGAAGAAATTTTATTTTTCTCAGATGGTTATTTGGACAATTTATTTTATTTTGTTAATAACGGTTTTTGGCGGACTCGCTATCTATGATATTATAAATTGGGAAGCAGACACCTACATGGCAGGGTTTAATAAAATTTCAGCATTGTTTTTGGGCGTTTTTCCGCCGCTTATTATGATTTTATTTTCTTATTTTTTCTGTATTGTAAATCTCGTTAAACAATACAACAATAATTATTTATGCGAATAAATGATTATATGTTTTTTAAAATATGAAGCAAAAGAAAATGCCCGAATACCGTCGTAAAAAGCAGTATTCAGGCATAAAAAAGCCTCGGAACAAATTGTTCCGAGGTATTGGCTGGGGTATAACAACCTGTCAAGTCACGGTAGTATTTGCTTTGCAAATCTCCACCTTAAAGACTTGACAGAACGTTTTTACGGGTTTAATTGCATTATAAACCCGTAATAAGAACATCACCCATTTACAAAATCACAGATTTTGAATGGGTCCCGATAACCTTGTTACTCGCTTCGCTCGTAATAAGGATTCGAACCTTAAATGACGGAGTCTGAACCTCGCAATCTTTTTTCAAAACCGCCTATTTAAGCCGTTTTTCAGACTTTGCGTCTCTCAAAAATCTCTCAGAATTTTATTTTTGCTTATAGCCGCAAATTCGTATGAGGAATTGCGAACCTTACAATGAGGTGTCGTTTGAAACGCAAAGTCTACTACTTTATCAATCTTCTGTATTTCATAACCCTTAAGGCTATCAAACATAGCAGCTAAGCGATAAGGATCGCAATTTTCACCATCAACAAAAATTCGAAAAGGGTTGATTTCTCGAACCCTTTTCGACAAACTGAAGGATATAGCTTTGGCTATATCCTTTTAAACACTTAAAACCTAAATGTTTTACTTTCCCCTGCTTTAAATTCAACTGTTTGTGATTTACCGCCGGCTTTAATATTAAGCTTTTGGTCAATATCCGAAGTAACGGTTGCGCTTATTGTTTTACCGCCGTCTGCCCATTTTAATTCAGTTACGGTAGCACGGTTACGGGTTTTAATCCCTTTAAGCGTTCCGTTTTCAAAACCCGAATTCGGGAGGGCCGGAAGAAACTCAATATCATTATTATGTGAATAAACAAGAGATTCATTTATAATACCGAGATAGCCTATCGCAAAATCAGTACAATAGCAACTGCCTTGGTCATAATCGTGGTTAGTCATTAGTGAATCGTACCTGATTTTATGGTTCATAAGTTTAACGAGGGCATCTGTTAAAGAATCTGAATCCTTTAACCTTGAAGCAATAAGGCTACGGTGAACAAGTGCGTGTGACGCTTCATTTTCACTCTGTCTGTTTGCAATTGCCTGCTCGCAGGCTTTTGACAGTTCATCATTTCCCTGCGTTTCAAAAAGCGGCCATACACCGTAAAGATGACTTAAATGACGATGTTTATTATTTTCATCAAATGAAGTTGTTGCCCATTCTTTAAGAGCGCCTGTTTCATCATAAAGATACGGCGGAAGATTTTTTTCAAGTTCCCGCCATTTAGAAGTATCAGCACTTTTATCAATGTCGCCCATAACTTTAATAAGCATATTAAGATTATCACGGCAGGCAGAAATATCAATAGCACAGTTAGCATCCGATGGGCTGTTATAATTTGACGGATTATTTTCAGGCGAATAGCTTGGCAAAATGCAATATGTTTCACCGTCATTTAATGATGTTTTGCCCTCTTCATAATGAATAGAACCGTCTTTTGCGGTATAATATTCAGGGCTCATCAGCTGACTCCAATAATTTGCGCTTTTCACCAAAAGCGGATATAAAATATCTTCTTCAAGCCTTAAATATCCACGCTTTTTAATTTCTTCAATTTGACTTTCTGTTAAGTCTTTTTCGGTAACGGAGAGAACCGATTTAAGATTTTCAAGGTCAAATTCATCACTTAAAGGAATATTGATATTACCATATGAAAGAAGAGTTTCATAAAGCGGGTTAATCATCCAAGATGTGCCGGCGTTCCAATATCTGAAAGGATAAGGATAGCAGGTTTCGGTAATTACTGCTTTATCACCATCGGTATTGACCGGAGCCTGAATAGCGTCTTTAAACCCATGTGTTGCATATGCATTTTCTTCCCAATCAGGAAGTTGCCGCAAAATGAAATATGCATAGCCGATAGGGCTGCGTGACATATTGCTCGTATTCATTGAAGAAGTTTGCAAATTAACATTTGCGTCCATTGTATATTTACTGCCCCAGCCGGTGTTAAATTCACCTGTCCACATACCGTAAAGTCGGCTTGTGGAATAACCCGAACAGCAAAGATACGCATATCTGCCGGCATAATATGTACGCTGGGCAAGAGCAGAATTTATTTTCTTTTTACCCTTTTGTATTTTTAAAAGTGTTTCATTTGACTCAAAATTATCATCACCCAACGAAAGTGTAACGCTGTCGAATTGAGGCTGATAAATTTCCAAGTGATTATTTAACGCTTTATCATAATCAAAATCATTATTACCTGCATATTTTGCCGCTACACATTCAAGCTTTGCTATACAATCTTCGACAAGTTTGAAACCATTTTGCTTTTCGAAATCATCAATTTTTCCCATATCGTAAGTTCTGTCACTTACGGTAAGAAGATAAACACTGTCGGCATCGGTTATTTTAATGCCTGTATTTTCACCCAAAAACTGTGTTTCGTCTGTTTTCTTATCTATCAACACTTTTTCTTTGTTTCCGCCTGAAGTAATTACATAAGTTACTGTTGCATAACCGCCGTTTTTAAGTTCACTTTTTTCATAATCAGGATAGTGTGAAACAAGCGCAAGGTAGTTTGCATTATCATCAGTTAATTTTTTATACTTCATATTAGCTTCGTCACTGTCGCCGAAATTTGCAAGAGTTGAAAGGTTATCAAATGATAAAGTTAAATTAAGCTTACTGCCGGAAGATGATTTATTAAGCTTGGTAATCACAACATCATCTGCCATTGAAGTGAATGATGTACGCTTCCAAGTGCCGTTTTTATCCGTAAAATCAACACCGACCTGCGATGTTTCATAATCTGTATAGCGAATATATTTTTTAGTGCTTTTCTTATCAAAATCAAGCCGTAATTGGCCGCCCGGGTGATAACGGTATACGTCATCATAGTTTGCATTATCCGTAATATCTTTACATTTAATAATACTTTGCTTTACTGTTTCAAGTTCATCATAAGTTTGAGGACAAGTACGCTGATTTTCATTAGGCATTATAAAATGCATATTTTGAAAAATAAATGTGTCGCTGTACGGACTGCCGCTTGTAATAAACCCTTGAAGTCCGTTTCCGGATACCATCCCCTGCCTCCAAGATTTAGTTTTATTTTTTCTCGAATCTTTAAGCTCGGTATAATTATATGAAAATGAAATTTTAGAAGTATCTTTAAAGAGAGATTTAATATCACCTTCGCTGACTTTGCCCCCTGAACAAGATGCCAACGAAAAAGCAAAAGTTACAGTTAATAACACACAAAGTGATTTTTTTAAATATCTATTCATAAACTCACCTCGTAAAAATTATAACATACAGGCATAAAAACAACACGACATCATCTTTATGTAAATGTCGTATATGTTATAATAAGCAAGGTGATTTAAATGGATTTCATTTGGAACAAAATACAATTTGTAATAACAGATTTGGGTGGCGGCAAACTCGGCGAAAAAATACCGATGCACGTTCACGCAAAAGGCTGCTATGAACTGCATTTTATAACCGAAGGTAAAGGCACGCTTATAGCCGATGGCAGAGAAATTGAATTAAAGAAAAACGATTTTTTCATTACAGGGCCGAATATTAGGCATAGCCAAAATTATGATGAGCAAAGCCCTATTGAAGATGTATTTGTATTGATACAAATTAAAAACGATAAAAGCAAAAATGTATTTTCAAGTATTTTTACACAGCATAATTTTTGTTATCTTGAAAATGTTGACAACAAATTTGCAAAAATGCTTTTAAGTGAATGGAAAAATAAAAATCCTGATTACGAAAGTGTGATATCGGGATTGATGATAATTATTTTAACACAGATTACAAGATTGCTTTTGCCAAAAGATTTTCAAGAATTTGCTAATAAAGAAAACTTGAATGACAAAAGATTTGCAATAATAGAGCAAGCATTTTTGTACGAAAACGAAATTACTCTTACAAAGCTTTCGCAGATGATAGGTTTGTGTGACAGGCAAACACAAAGACTTTTAAAAAAATACTATGGCAAAAGCTTTAGAGAAATAAAAAAAGAATCCGGCAGATAAAAACAGCGCTTTACTTTTAGCAAAGTGCCGTCAGCAGGTAGGGAAACCGAATTTTAAATTTCTACACGCCGGTAGATTTTGAGAAGGTGGTATGAATTCTGCGTTTTGCTTTGGCAAGAGTCATCTTTGCTATAAGATATAGCCTCTATGACAATTATTATAACGCGGCGCGTTTTAGCCACTTTATCGACAGTCTGAGAGTCCTTACCTTTTGGCAAAGATTCCGTTTTTATGACTTAACCTCAATAATTGCATTCTTTATCGTCTTGAAATCCTTATTCTGCGATAGGGGAACACGAACCAGCTTTTGATTGCTGTAAATATCAATAATCTGTTCTTTATATGAATACCATGTATCATACAAATCAGAAATGATTGGATCTTTTTCATTTCGTCTACGATGGAATTTACTAAGCGTTTACCTTTTGTACTGAAATAGCCATATACCTTTTTACCTTCATAATCAGAAAGGTACTCCGATAAAGAAACCAACAAAGCTTCTATCTTTGGATTATCATATAATCGAGAATTCACTTGGTCGATAATATCATAAATTTGTTGTTCTCCGGCTTGTCGCAAATTATCTCTGCTTTTACTGGCTCACCCGTAAACGGGTCTATATACTCTTTTAACGTCATTTGATCATATTCTAAATCTTCTTTTAATTGATTTTGAATATACTCCTGTATTTTCTTTGCATTCTTTCCAACCGTGTCAACATAATATCCTCTACACCAGAAATGACGATTTCCAAATTTATATTTCAAATTTGCATGCATCTCAAATATCATTAGGCAAATATCATTAGTGTACTTTTTCCTTTCAAGTATCCCACAAAACTTGATACACTTATACTTGGCGGAATTTCTACCAACATATGAACATGATCCGGACACATTTCTGCCTCCACTATTTTGACACCTTTTCGCTTACATAAAGCACTTAATATATTGGCTATGTCCTGACGTAACTTCCCATATATTATTTTTCTACGAAATTTTGGTGCGAATACAATATGATACTTACAGTTCCATTTTGTATGTGATAAACTATTATTGTCCATTATGGATACCTCCTGTGATTAAATGCGGTTGGCGAACCTGCATTTACTATATCACTGGAGGTTTTTTACTGTAAGCTAAAGCGTCTTCAACCACTCGCATAGCAAGTGGTTTATTTGTTGAGCTTTGCTCAACAGGGCCTTGCCCTAACAATAAAAGGTCTGGCTACCCAGCCAGACCCTCATAAAAGACCCTATCGAAGAACCCTAAAAAACTATGCTTTTTTTAATGCCAGACCCTATCGACAAACCCTAAAGAACTTTGATTATCCAAAAGATATGTAGCCTTTCTTATCTTATTGTTTAATAAATCATTTTTTTACTGATAATCTTTCAGCTCATCCTATTGAAAATCTTCATGTTATTCCAGATATACATCGTTTAAATATACCATTACAGCATATTTACGTTCGTTTCAAAATTCACTCAAACAGATATGAAAAGTCATCAATATTGTAATCTCTAACTTCATAAACGATGTCATTCACTTTGACTTTATTATCCATAAAAGATATTAGAGTAATTTCTCCCCCCTTTTTTTCTATTTTAATCAAATACTGCCATCCTTTATCTTTTTCATCTGTTATTTCTTTTAACGAATACGAATTAAGTTTACTTATCAAATCCTCAAATTTTTCTTTTTCTATTATAACATCTTGTTTCTGTCCAGTAGTTTGAGTTGATACTGTAATCTGTTCTATCCCATCTATCTTTATGTTCATAGATTTTTCATCTCCTAAATTATTCGAAATACAACCTACTAAAAGCACAACTGTCAATAATGCACTAAAGGTTAAACCAAATAATTTCCGAATAAACCGCTCCATATTTTCCTCCTTGTTTTTTGAAAATTCTACACACTACCTCAAAAATTAGAATCATAGTCTGCCAATTATCTATCTCCATTTTTGTACCTCTGAGGATTACTATAATACATAAAATCTCATCTCTCTTTTTCATTTTAATCAGTGAAACAAATTATTGATTACTATCGACACTTACAGTTCTGACACTTACAGTTCTGACACTTATAAGTTCCTATTCCATCCAAGTCGAAAACCGAATAAATACAAGTCCCCAGTTCTCTTGCTATTTCATTTGCAACTTTCATTGATGGTTCTATTTCATTTTTTCAAGCAAACTTATATATTGCCTTGAAATATCCATATTTTCGACAAGCTTTGCTTGTGTAATTCTTTTTTTTCCTAAGTTCTTTTATTCTATTTTTCATTCCATTACTCTCTTTTCATTTTAAATATATCAGTTTACAATAGATTTTGCAAGTATGATTTGCAAACCTAACCATATTACCATATTTTTTAGATTTCAATAATCCCAGCTTTTCAAATTTCAGCACAAAAGAGCGAATGGTTGCGTAGGCGCGTTACCGAAATCTTTTTCAATTTGTTTTGTTGAAAAGTCGGATATGCCGTAATTTGCTACAACGAACTGCCACAGTTGTTCCTCTTTTGCGGTTATTTCACCTTTTGACAATGCTTGTTTGAACAAATCGAAAACGTCAACACAAATTTCCCGATTTTCAAACATGCCGTAAACATTTTCGGCAAAATAGATTATAAACGGAGTGACATCAATTACACCTGTTATTTTTTGATTTTCTTCAATCAAAGTGTATGCCTCATAGTATTTTTTAACGCTTTTCATTATATAACTCGAAAACGGAATAAACAGTGTATTGCTAAAACCCTGCTGCACCAAATACCACAAATGAACAAAACGAGCCATACGACCGTTTCCGTCGAAATACGGGTGCAGATATGCGATATAAAAGTGAATAATCGAAGCTTTTACAAGCTCGTTCATACCGTCATTTGTATTGATAAATTTAACAAAATTTTTCATTGCATTCGGCAAATTATCACAGTTAATTCCCATATGCGCAATCTCGCCTGCAAGGTCTTGAATATGCACGCAGTCGTAACGATAACTGTTACCCTTAAGCAGTTTGTTCTCTTCATCAAAAAAATCGCCGACTGTCATCATATATAGCTTGTAGATATTTTCTTCTGTAATGATATTATTTTTATCAACAATGAAATCAAAGCCTTTTTTATACCGAAAATGCGAGTTTCTTCATCATCTTTAGGTGCATAGCCTTTAAGGATACTGCGAACACTATCCCTGTTGTAATCAATGCTCTCAATTTTAGCAGTTGAAATAATTTCCTCCTCAGCAGCCTTTGCCCCATAAGCCTTACCCTGATTCATCATCAAAAGTTTGTAACTGTCCATATTGATATTAGCCTTGCTTTCAATATACACAAGATTATAAAAGGGCAAACTTAAAGAGAGGGTTTAAAGTTTTATTACTTTAAGCCCTCTTTATTTTTTGAAATGTCTCTCAAGTTTTTTGCTCTTTTCAATTCGTATTACGATTTTGATTTGAGCGATCTCTCTCAAAAGTCTCTGCCAATTGTGTATCACAAGTTTTCAACAAATTCGTATGAGAAATTGCAAACCTTACAATGAGGTGTCGTTCGAACACAAAGTCTACTACTTTATTTTTCTATTTTGCAATCTCTATTGAAAAAGTACCATTGTTATTAAACGCCGGCTTAAAGCAAAGCAGCTCCACAGCCTTTGCGTATACTCCGTATTTCAACACTTTATTCACCTGCGATTGAGATAATTTTCGTTCGGTTACAGTATGTATTCCATCATTCTTTTCTTTGTTTTCAGCCCCATTTTTTCATAGAATTTTTCTGCCGGAGTGTTCCCTGTCCATACATTCAGTGTTACTTCGTAGCAGTCCATCCTTTTTGCCTCTTTTTTGACGTAATCAAACAGAGCCTCACCGATATGCTTTCCTCTTTGTTCCTTGTCTACGCACAAATCGTCGATATACAGCGACTTAAACGGTACTGTATTGTTAGAAACAGACTGTTCCTGTAACTGACAAAAGGCATAGCCCACACAGATGCCACTGCCGTTTACGGCAACATAAATCGGCTTTTTGTCATCATTTATCATTTTCACCAACTCGTCAGTCGTGTATTTGGTGGTGCCGGATATAAAAATATCCGGGCGTATGTCGGCGTGTATTTGGAGCACCTGCTTCAATAACTCGATAATCCTCGGTATATCCTTTTCTTCCGCTCTTCTGATATTCATACTGTATTAGCTCCTAATGAATAAATTTTCGAATTCATTATATAAAGATTATTCTTGTCAGTCAATTTAAAAGTTAATACCTGAATATACTCCGTAGTGGTCGGACACATACCCGTTGTTCAGGTCGTTCAGCACGGTATAATCTACTGCTTTTCCATCGGTAAATATAAAATCGATAGGCTCATTACCGGTAGAGCGATAGCCCCACTCTTGATATGTGGCTGTCTTTTTTGCTCTGTTCGTGCAGTCGTTCAGCTTGGACGCAACGAGCTTATAAGCCGTTCCGTCTTGGGTTTCGTTGAAATCACCGGTCAAAACGGTGCAGTCGGTATTGTTGTATTTTTCTTTTAGCTCATTGAGTTTGTTCATAACTACATTTGCACCGAAATCAGCTGCCTGCTCCGATGCGTTATCCAGATGAGTGTTCAAAAAAATGATGTTTTTGCCGTTCTGCTTATTCAGCAGAACAACATAGCTGCAAATTCTGTAGCATCCGGCTTCACAGTGATTACCGTCTTTGTCGGTGTAGGTGTATTTGCTTTCCTTTTCGGGAGTTTCGCTGAGCCAGATTGTGTTCTTTTCCACAGCGGAAAACTTGGTTTTGTTCCAAAATACAGCATTCATTTCGCTGTTCTTTTCTTCGCTGTCGCCGCCTCGCTTTACTCCGTAGTTTTCATAATCCGGCATAGTAGATTCAAGCTTTTTCAGCCAAATAGAATTCATTTCCTGCGTGCCGATTATGTCCGGTTTTATACTGTTCATATAGCTTGCAAATCGGTCGCAGCGTTCTGCACTTGAAGTGCCGTCTAATTTTTCACCAAAAGCGGCAGCAACATTGAATGTTACTGCACTTATGTCGCAGTCAGCGTTTTTCGGAGGTGTATATGTCACTTTAGGTGAGCGATAAACGAAGCAAGAAGAAGCGATAACAGCGCCGACGATTATCAGAGCCGCTACGGTATTGTAGGTATTGACTCCCTTTTTGTGAACTGCGTTCTGCAAAATGAATCTAATGAAATATGTCAAAAGAGTCAAAATCAATCCTGCCTTTGCCCTTGCGCCAAAGCCGACAGCGCAAAATGACATCAGTACCGTCACACCGAAATTTACGCTGAATGCAATAATATCACGCTTGTATCCGCTTTTGGCAGAAGTGAAGAAGGAGCAAATTATTTCTGCAATACCAAAAATCACAACACAGAGTATTGCCGATACAGCAAACAGATATGCCCTGTCGCTCAATACGGCGGTTAGGTCTATTCCGTGGTTGTGTATGCTTGCCGCAAAAGTGATTAGCGAAACATTTTTGTGACCTGCATAAAACATCGGCAGGCACAACACAGCAAGGGATGCTAAAAAAGAGAGCAGCCGCATTATGTGCCACGGGGTTTTAGCCTCAGAATCTTTTAATATGCTTCCGAATTTTTTGTTTGTTTTTGAATGATTATCCATTTTTATTCTCCAAAATAAACAGTAGCGTTTCTGTCGCTGTCCGCACCTCTGTTTACCAGCGGCAAAACAACCTCACTAATACTCGATAGGCCGATTGAATTGAGCTTTTTACCGAACGGTTTTGCAAGACGGTCGGCTTTCTTCAACACTGAACATGTCATTTTGTATTCTGCGGAGGAAGTAGGTATGTTTCCGTCGCCTCTGTAAAGATTTGCCGCAATGTTGATAACAAAGGGGACTACTTTTTTTGAGCTGATTTTGCTTATTTCGCTCTTGCTTATACCACTCGAAAAACGAACGAAGTGCCATACCTTTCCGAATGTAAGATGATTTAGAAATTTAGCAAAACGGTGAATAATGGGCTTGTATTTTTTACTCGTTTCCTTAGAGATACTCATGCCTACGGCAAAGTCGGCAAACTTGTCGTAGTCATATTCGGCATCGTACAGTGCTTTTGATACAACGCCCAAAAACAAGTCTTTTGTGTACTCCTCGAGGGCAAGCCCGTTTGTATCGATGCTGTCTGCGCAGTCTGCACAAATGGTTTTTATTTCTGCTTTTTTCTGTTCTTTGTTCAGCACTATTTGGCGATAATACGGCGGAAATCCCGTTAATGCCGCTGTAGAAATGTCATAAAACTTTTTGTTTCCTATTTTGCAATAAGAAATGTTGTGCATATGCGTGTGACCGGTAAGCACAAAATCAAAGCCTAAGTCGGAAAGCTGCTTCCTGCGCAGCTCATATTCATTCAGCATATCACCCTTTGCAACAGCCGCATATATAGGCGACGGCGGCACAAGAGGGTGATGTGTCATTGCTATAATGTATTGACCGTCTCTTTTTGCATTGTTCGCTTCTGTTTTTACCCAGTTCATCAGTTCGTCGCTGAATCCGCAATCGGGATCACCGTAGTCATCGTTGAGTGCAAACAGGCGGTATCCGTCTGCAAGCTGTGCCACATACGACATTGTGCTTTTGTGCTTTGCGATGGCGTTGTTATAGCCAAAATCGCCGTAGTATTTCAAAAGTTGTGTTCGTTTTACTGACTCAACCTCTATATACTTGTCGTTTTTGTCTATGCCGTATGTGGGCATACGAGGAGTGGTATAGTCGTGGGTTGCGGTTATGACATACACTCTCTTGCCCTTTTGCTGCAGCTTTTTCAGAGCGGCTTTCATCTCGTCGTGAGAGGTCCTTTCGCCGTTATATGTAAGGTCACCGCTTATGAGAACAATGTCAGGCGTATCATTTTTGCACAAGCAGTCAAAGGTGTGCTCAACGATTTCTTCGCTCCTGCTGAAAAAGAGCTGACCCGGCTTTGGCTTTTTGTTTTTGTCAAAGCCGTCCACAAAATTCTTTTTTGAATAGTAATGGGTGTCGCTGATAACCGTGAATTTCAGTTCATCATTCATTCTTCTTTCCCTCTGTTATTGGCTTTTATGAACTCGTCTTTGTCGTTTAGATTCCATACACATTTACCTAAGATGTATTCAGCCTTTTCTTTCTTGCTCATTTTGAATGTAAAAGGTCTGTTGTTTTGGATTTCGTCATAGACAGGAGCGGCGAGAGTTGCTTTTCCGTCGTGCAGTGAGCAAGCCGCCAAAATTACAATGTCGCTGTCATTAGGCAAAATGACGGTGCTGTTTTTAGGCACATCAAATTCGACAATGTAAAAGTACATACTTTTTGCAATTTCATCCTTGCCGTTTTTGTGACAATGGGTTGCTTCATATGCGATTTTGCCTTTTTTGATATATGCGGTTTCACCGAAGTCGTACAAATCCCATCTTGCAAAACGCTCAAAGCAGGAATTTACCTTTGCCTTTACTTCTCTGCCGTTTATGACAAATTCAGCGTCTTTATCCCCGACCAATGAGGCACAAAGGAGTGCAATTTTGCTGTCTTTACTGCCCGTATTTATCTTTTGTGCAGAGGCAGTAAGAGCGTTGTTTCCATTCTTGTTAATGATGAATTTGTATCCGTTTGAATTGATTTCATCAGGCACAATTTCAAACGGAACAGTGTAGTCATAGTCGCCGCATTTGCCTTGCTTTGTGATAATATTTTTGTCGAGAGGCAGTTCAATCGGTACAGCCTTTTCCGCTTTTACCTTTTCACCGCTCTTTAGCTTGAGTGCAAAACTTTTGATTTCGTATGGTTTAAAGCTTGTAATAAGTTTTCCGTCCTTTATTTCAGCCTTGCCCTTGTATTCTTCACTTGCAAAAACTTCTTTTGCATCCTCTATGCCGTTTCCGAGTGTGAGCGAAAATTTGTTTATGGTTTTGTTTGCGCCCTCATTGAGCCTTATGATAATTTCATCGCTGTTTTCGGCTTTTTTGATAGCACGAACAATGACATCATTGGAAGAAACACTGCCGAAAGAATAATTTGTACCCAAAGCTCCGTTGTGCTTTTTGCAAATATATGCAGTCATAGGAGTAATGAATTTTCGTGCCTCAAGCTGTGTGTCTGTGCCGACATCTCCCTTGTGGCTGAAAATTGCGAATGAATATCTGTTGAGCCCCAAGTCCATCATTGACTGCATAGAGTCGATTCGATAGTTGTGCTTAGGCGTGTGCAGAACGGTAAATCTCAGCGTGCTGTCGTTGAATTTGTCCCAGCCGTATTTACATTCGCTGATTACGGATACACCGCTTTTTCCGTTTTTGTCTGTAATGTCTGCCCAATTTTGAGCAGGTACCTCATAGAGTTTGTCGCACATATTCTGCCTTTTTATTGCACCGAGTCCCAGGTCAAATGTGGCTGTGCCGTTGCTTACATTAAAGCTGAATTGCTCTTTTGCCAATGTGCGCAGAGACTGCCATTCTATTTCGGAATATACCTCTACACATTTTCCGCCGTCCGAAAGTGCAATAATGTTTGTGAAGGTACTCTTTTTGTCACGCTGTGTAACCTTGAATGCGACACGGCATGGGCCGTTTTCGATTATTTGCATTTTAGATTTAATGGGGATTCTGTCTGCCGCATTTTTGTTTTCGTTATAATCCATTTCCCACGCAGGCCAAACGCGTGAGCCGTTGTACTTGAGCAGTCCGAGAGAAACAGGCTCTTTCAGAATTTGGAAATTGTTTTGTTCCTTGTCAATAATTGACTCAATATCGCCGTTTGGATTTAGGGTGACGATATACTTTTGATTTTCCATTCTGTTCTTTGAGATGAAAACAGCACTTTCTGCGTCGCACGGTATATCGCTTACTCTCGCATCATAAATTCTTGTACCGAGACTCTTTACATCTGCAATGAACAGAATTTCGGTATAAGTGTTGGTTCGGTTTATAACTTGACTCTTAATCTCGTTTCCGTCATCATCGAACACTCTCACATTTTTATTGCCTATACCGCTCAGTCGGGCAGTTACGTTCTGCTGCCTTTGGGACTCAATCGGGTTGTATACCATAATAGGTGTACCCTTGCAAAAATCTGTTTTCATATTCAGTGCCAGTGCCGATGCGGAAGCTTCCAGCTCGTTTGCAAATTGATTCATTGACACGGCATAGTCGTTCCATGAACGCTTGTAAACTCTTTGGCAGCTTGTACCCGGAATATCATCGTGGAATTGGTGAGCAATGAATCTTTTCCAGGCTACGTCGATAGCACTCTTGTTATATTCTTTGATGCCGAGATAAGATGCTGTTACACTTGCTCTTTCTGCAATGTCAGCCAGTTCCTGACATCTTCTGTTCCAGCGTTTTCCCACCGCTCTGGAAGTGTAACCGCCTACTGCGTGGTCTTTCATGACCAGCTCATTGTTCCAGACAGGGAGCTTCGCCTTTTGCTCCGGTGTGAAATTTTCGTCAATATCGTGATAAATTCGGTCGGCTGAAGATGCCAAAACCTCAATATCACTGCTGTTGTTTTTGCTTATTTCTTCTTCAACAAATTTTACGCTTTTTTCCTTGGGTGCGCCGCCACGGTCACCGATTCCGTGGAAAATATATGTCATATCGAGATCGTATTTTTCATTCTCTTTCAGTTTGTTTTGGACAAAATCCCAGTCACGCAATTTTTTGAGCGTAAAGTAGTAGTCGTGAGGATTTACACTCGCATATATCTCGTTGCCGTCTACGCCTCTCCATCGACCTATGTCAAACGGCACTCCGTAGGCACTGCCCCAAGCGAGCTTTTGGGTGGTGAATCCCATCAGATTGGCGTGACTTGCGATGCTCGGCAATGCCCAGCCGAAGCCAAAGCAGTCCGGCAAATATATATCAACGCTTCTTTTTCCGAATTTTTTGTCAAAATATGAGTTGCCGAAAAGAATGTTTCTAAACAAAGCCTCAGGTGACGGAATGTTTACGTCTCCGTTTTCAAATGATGAACCGCAAACATTCCATCTTCCTTGTTTTATATATTCTTTCATTTTGTCAAAAAGTTCCGGATAATACTCCTCCATCAGCTCGTATCTGTATGAGCCTTCAAATGAAAAAGTGTATGTAGGATATTTTTTGAACAACTTGAAGTTGTCAACAAGTGTGTTGTAGATATATTTGCTTACAGTAGTTTCAAAATCCCAGCTCCAAACGGTGTCGAGATGTGCGGTTGCGACTGTATAGATTTTCTTTTTATTGCTCATTGTTTTTATTTTCCTCGATACTTTTTTTATACTTTTTGTGTAGGTACAATGTGAGTATTTGGAACAGAATTACTGCTGCCGCCCCTGCAAAAATGCTTGCCCCGTTTATAACAGCGGCTGTGCTTAAAGCTATAAATGTGCAGATTTGTATACCCGACAAAATTATATTTCGCTTATATCCGTTTTTTGTATAAGAAAACAGGGATATAACCGCACAAACCAGCGAAGTCAAAATAACTGCCGCAAATGATATAAAGCAAAGCAGCATCGCTTTGTTTTGGAACACCGATGCGGAATCCGAAATGATACTTTTAATTATTGATATAAGATTTATGCCTGCACCGTTCACTTTATATACAGGTATCAGCAGTGCGACTATCGGCAGAAAAAACGATATGAGTCTGACTAACGCTATGGGCGAGCCGATGGAGGACTTCTTGAGTCCGTTCAAAAAATTATCGAATCGTTCCCATTCTTTTTCTGCCCTTATTTTGTCGCTTTCGAGCCTTTCGTCAAAGCCATATTGCACGATATTCACGCCGCAGCTCGGACAGTTTGGCTTGAGATAAAACGGGCTTAACTTGGCACCGCATTTGGGACATTTGTTACTCATTTTCGTTGCCTCCTATCGCCTGAACTTTTGCTTTTTCTTCTCGTCTGTTTTTTAAGTCTTCACGAATTTGCTTTAGCTTTTCGCCATTCAGATTGTAGAATGCGTACGGAATAAGAGTAATGAGACCTAACAGTTTAGGTATCAGAATAAACAGCGCCCATATCCACAAGTCAGTGTGTTCTCCTTTTACGGCTACCGAATTACCGACTGTGTCTTTAGTGAAAGTTAAACCTATCAGAGGCAGCAGTGCAGTACCGATAGAGGTGGACAGAGAACCGGTCAGCTTGCCTACAAAGGTGAGTACGGAAAAGCTGACTCCCTCATTTCTTTTTCCCGTTTTCCATTCCATATAGTCTACCGTGTCGCCTATCATCTCAGTAGGAATGACATTGTTGACAGTTTGGAAAAAGGCAAAGAAAAAGTTTTGGAGCATAAGCAGAACAGAGATGGCAACAACATTTGTTTTATAAAATCCGAGGCCGCAGAAGAATACTGCCGTGCCCAAAACAGCGTTGAAAATAATATTCATCATAACTATATGCTTGTTGTCCATTTTTTCTTTCAGCTTTGGTATCAGCAAATATGATATAAAGCCAAGCAGAGTACCCGGCAGTGTTATCCACAAAACAGCAGAGTTCAGGTCGAGTACCTCCGAATAGTAGTAGGTCTGAAAAACATTTGATATACCGCCGAGACTTCCGAGCACATTCGCAACAATAATCAGGAGCAGCGGCTTGTTTTTAATGAGAACTTTGAAGTTATCAAGCAGTGACGGCTCCTTTACGCTTTGACTTACTCTTTCTCTTATTTTCAGTCCTGCAAGAGAGAACAGCCCCATACCGAACACACCTGCTATACAAGCGAGAATCAAAAAGTCCTGTGCAAGTGTGATATTCCAAACACCTTTGTTACTGAAATCCATCATAACCACAAGCATTGTTGTCGAAAGGCCGCCGATAAGGCCTGACAAAAATCTTGCAGTTGAAATAACCCTTGTTCTGTCACTCGTCGACGGCGAAATAGCCGCACTCATACTCCAAAACGGAACATCACCGAGAGTATAAAACAGTTCCCATATGAAATAGGAAACATACATATAAATGATTTTTACGGTCGTCGATTTTGCATCTGCCAATATTTCGGGACCGGCAAACAACATAATCGTAGTTATTGCAAGAGGCAGCGGCACAAACAAAAGATAAGGCCTCAGTTTGCCGTATCTCGTTCTCGTTTTGTCAATTATTCCGCCCATAAGCGGATCGTTTACTGTGTCCCAAATGCCCAGGAATAAAATCATTGTTGACACTGCAGCAGGAGGAATTTCAAAAACCTTTGTAAAAAACAGCGAAAGGTATCCGCCGGCTATCAGATTGTATCCGAACACCTGACCTGCATTTGCAAGACCGTATGACAGCGTTTCTTTTACGCCTACATACCTTGTTTCTTTTTCCATAAAAATTAGCTCCGTTCAATAATTTTTATCCGGTTTTTTATTTCCATCCGCCGCAATAGTTTTTATTGTGCTCTATAAATTCATCTACAAGTTTTACCGCTATCGAGTAGCTGTTTACGAGAGGGTGGAGTGTAAGCGCCTGAATTGCGGCAGAGCGGCTCCGCTCCCTTATTGCTTTGGAGGAGAGTCTTTCATAGTTTTTGACTCTGCGTATCAGCTCGAGATTTTGCTCGTCTACCTTGCCGATACGGTGCGGTGTACAACCGTTTTTATCGACATCACAGGTGATTTCGACCACATCGTCGTTCCTTAAACCGTCAATAGAGCCGTCGTTTGGAATACACATAATCATAGTACCCTTTGTTCCGCTTTGAGCAGTTTCGATAAATTTGAGTGCAACGCCGGCATATCCGCCGTCATCTTCTTCGTAAATGTCAAAGTGCCATGGCTGAGTACGCTTTTCACCTGTTTCACTTGCCATATAACTGCCCTCACGCATACCGTACCATTTGCTGAAAATCTTTAAGCAGTTTTCAAAATCGTTTTCTATATCCATTTGCGAAAGTTCCGTCGTCATGGATTTATTTATATCTCGTATTTGTTCGCCACGGGTTTGGTCGGCTTTGAGTATGTTTTCAACAGCTTTTTCACGATAGTAAAAATAATAGAGATATTCGTTTAAAACGCAGCCTCTGTCTCTTAGAAGCTCCTTTTCGAAATAACGCATATCACTCTTTTTGTATGCCTCGTCATTTTCGATCAGTTCCGGCATTATTTCTCTGCCCTTTAGCTTTATACTCTTGAAATATGACAGGTGATTAAGGCCGTAACATTCGCCCGTTATGTCATTGGGACTTTCGCCGTACATGAGTGCAAATGTGCGAAGCATTCCCGATGGAGCGTCGCATATTCCGTATGTAAAATCATATCCCATATCACGCAGGGTTTGGCTCACTACACCGGCAGGATTTGTAAAATTAAAAACTTTTACATTGGGTTTTGAAAATTTTTTGATAAGCTCGCAATATTCGGCAAGAGCCGGTACGCTCCTCATTGCAAAAGAAAGACCGCTCGCTCCCGTTGTTTCTTGACCGAGGACACCGTGATTGAGTGCGATTCTTTCGTCCTTTGCTCTCATTTCATCTTCGCCCACACGGATTGTGGTTATAACATAGTCGGCATCCTTTACTGCCTCAATGCTGTCCGTCGTCAGCATAAATTTCATTTTAGGACAAAGGAGATTTGCAACATGACTCGCCATACCGCCGTAAATTCTTAATTTTTCTTTGTTGTTATCCATAAAGCAAAGCTCGTCTATCCGCAGCTTTTCTGCTTTTTGTGCTATGCTTTTTGCGAGGAACATTGAGCGGACTCCGCCCCCTCCGATGACTGTTATTTTCATATACATATACCTCCGGCTGCTGTTCTATACACATAATTATAGTATTGTTGTGCCACCAATAAAAGAATATAATACGACAATAAATTAAATATTGTGTCGTATTATATAAAGTTTTTATTGAAATAAATTTCGATTTGTATTATATTGTTTGTATAAACAGAGAGGACTTTAATATGATTTTATCATTTAATTATAACGGCTGCCGAATTCAGCTTTTCAAAATATTTTCAGATACGCTCGATTCCGTGGTTCCGATGCATTCTCACGCAAAAAACGGGTACGAGATTCATTATATTGCCGGAGGCAAAGGTGTACTCGAAACAGAAAAAGACCGATATGACATAAAGAAAGATTCTCTCTATGTTACCGGTTCAAATGTGCTCCACAAACAACTTTCCAGCAAGGATGCCCCGGTGTTTGAAATCAGTATTTATCTGAAAATTCTCGGCAATACCGATGATGCGGCAATACGGTTTTTTGCCTCCAAGTTTTTTTGGATAGGAAAATGCAGTCCTCAGCTGCGTAGGATATTTAATCAGCTCGTCTCCGAAAATTCAAAAACAGGTCTGTGGAGAGAAAGCATTCTGTCCTCCCTTACCCTACAGATGATTACGGAGATGACACGCCTCTACTATCCCGACAATGCCAGCTCTCTGCTCCCTCCTGAAGATTGCGACCTGAATGAAAATCGCTCATGGATACTCGATACTCTTTTGCTGGAGGATTGCAGTGATGTAACCCTTAATGACTTTGCCAGAGGTATGGGTGTGTCATCCCGCCAGGCAGAAAGAATTATCAAAGATTATTACGGTTCATCTTTCAGAAAGCTGCGCTATGAATCAAAGATGGCTATGGCAGCATCGCTCCTTGAGAGCGAAAACATTACTATAAATGAATGTGCCGCAAAATGCGGCTATACGAGCCTAAGTTCCTTTGCCGCTGCGTTTAGGCGAAAATTCAATATCAGCCCAAACGAGTATAAAAAATCTATAATTGCCAAACGAGACAGTTCAAAATTATAGCTCTCCGCCGATTTTTCTTCTTATTCCCGGCTTGTCAGCAATGAACATCAAATTGTTCACGTCTCTCTAGACGAGCCTGCCGTTTTTGTTCGGAGGCAGATTTATTACCATAAGATTATTTGTCTTTTCGAGAATACGGTAGTTGTTGACTATTTCGTCTGCGTCCTACAAAGTTTTGCTGTCGTATTCGTCCGAATAGAACCAAACTCCCTCCTTGCGTGAACATATTGTTTGTTCAAACGGCATGATTGTTTTTATAACCTACAACATAACGACCTTCCCGTCTGCCGTCTTTTCTTTTATAAATACTGCTTCCGTATTTGGACATTTTCTTTACTCCTTTCACTTTAAAATAAGAATAAATTTCATATAATTGTTTTGAGATAAATTAACTGTAATTTGATAGGAAAAACTAAAACATTTATATTAGTTGACCTAATATAAATTGCAAGTAAAAAAGCGGTCTGTAATAAACAGATCGCTTTAGTTTTTTATTGATGTCTATTGTTGGTTTTAATCACGGGATAGCATATGGATTAAAAGGTTGAAATAAAATCACTTGAAATTGCGATTTTTTCCTGCTATAATAAAAATATAACGTGTGGCATTTCTGCGTAAATCCAGTTGCAGAAGTCACACGCTTTTTTTATGAAATCGTGTGAGAAACGATAAATAAAGCACAATTACATTAAAAATCGAGTAGCAGAAATGCGTAAGTCCGGATTTTAGGGCTTGCGTGTTTTTATTTTTTGAAAGAAAGGTGATTTAATATGGGAACAGGAAATCAATTTTTAGGGACGGAGCGTATCGGCAAGCTTATGCGTCAGTACGCAATCCCTTGCATCATATCATTGTTGGTTGGTGCGCTTTACAACATTGTTGACCAAATTTTTATTGCAAATGCAAGTTACCTCGGCTCTTACGGAAACGCTGCCAACACAGTCGTTTTTCCGTTGACGGTTGTGGCTCTCGCTATCGCCGTAATGGTGGGTGACGGTTGTTGTGCTTTTGTAAGTATGGCGCTTGGCAGAAAAGAATCAGACAAAGCAAAGCGTAGCGTGGGCAATGCTGTTGTGCTGACCGTTGCAGGCAGTGTTATTTTGACGGCACTGTATTTGATTTTTGCGAACCAAATCATTGCTATGTTTGGCGGAACAGTCAATGAGGAAACATTTCGCCAATCGCAGGAATATTTTTTCTACATCACTTTGGGTATTCCGTTTTATATGTTCGGTCAGGCTATGAATCCTGTAATTCGTGCAGACGGAAATCCAAAATTTGCTATGGCTTCAACTTTGGCAGGTGCGGTCATCAATATCATTCTTGACCCTATTTTTATTTTCTGCTTCAAATGGGGAATGATGGGTGCGGCTGTTGCCACGGTAATCGGTCAGGTAGTGACTGCAATTCTTGCCGTTTGGTATATTGTGCATATGAAAACAGTCAAGCCTTCACGCAAAGATTTTGCTTTGCAACGGAACATTTGCGGAAGAATGTTGTTGCTCGGAATTACAAGTTTTTTGTCTCAAATCAGTCTTGTTGCGGCAATGGCTGCAATCAACAATATGCTTCGCAAATACGGTGCGCAAGACCCTATTTTCAAGCAGGAACAGTATGCGCAAATCCCAATGGCGGTAGTTGGAATTGTTATGAAATTCTTCCAGATTGTCATTTCAATAGTAGTCGGTATGGCGGCAGGCTGTATACCTATTATAGGATACAATATGGGTGCAGAGAAAAAATTGCGTGTAAAGGAACTGTTTACCAAGTTGCTTGTTGCCGAAGCGTTGGTGGGTGCTGTTGCACTTGTGTTGGCAGAGGGCTTCCCTCATCAGCTTATCGCCATTTTTGGTGCAAAAAATGAGAGTGTTTATTATACCGAATTCGCAATCAAGGCATTCAGAATTTATCTTTGTATGATGATTTTGGCTTGCGTCAACAAAGCTTGCTTCATCTTCCTGCAGGCAGTCGGCAAGGCATTGTCTTCAACTATGTTGTCAATGTTCAGAGAGGTTGTGTTCGGTGTGGGTTTTGCATTGCTCTTGCCTGTGTTCTTCGGCTTGGACGGAGTGCTTTATTCAATGCCTGTGTCCGATATTTTAACCTTTATCATCTCGGCAATTATCATCGTGAAAACATATAAAGAATTGAATACGAAAGGAGCGCAGAGCATATGAAAAACAGAGTTATAACCATCAGCCGTGAGTTTGGCAGCGGCGGACGCACAATCGGCAAAAAGGTTGCAGAAAAACTCGAAATTCCGTGCTATGATGCAAAAATTATTCAAGAAATGGTTAAAGAAACGGGCTTTGCACCCGATTATGTAAAAGAGGCAGGAGAATACGCACCCGGTGGCTTTCTCTCTAATGCTTTTTCTAATCGAATGTTCGGACCGACAAATGAGGATATTCTGTGGGAATATCAGTATAAAATCATCAAACAGCTTGCAGAAAAAGAGCCGTGCGTAATTGTCGGTCGTTGTGCGGATTACATTTTGCAGGACAATGCAGATTGCTTGAAAGTGTTTGTTCACGCTGATATAGATTTTCGAGCAAAGCGGATTGTTGAAGTGTACGGCGAGCGAGAGCAGTCTCCCGAGGATCGATTGAAAGATAAGGATAAGCGCCGTGCGGCATATCACCGTTTCTACACCAATATGAAGTGGGGACACGCTCAAAATTATCATCTGACTTTGGACAGCGGAGTCCTCGGAATTGATAAGTGCGTGGACATTATTACCGAATTATTTTGACCTGAAAATGAAAAAATCGATTTAAGTGATGTCTCTCAAAAGTCTCAGTCATAAATGCCCTAAATCGCAATTAAATAACTTTGAAATTTTGAAATTTGCTGTCTCTTAAAATCTTTCAAAAACCCCCGCGATATTTTAAAGCAAAGAAAAAATGCCCAAATTCCGCCGTAAAAAGCTGTATTCGGGCATAAAAAAGCCTCGGAACAATTTGTTCCGAGGTATTGGCTGGGGAATAGGGATTCGAACCCCAACAAACAGAGTCAGAGTCTGTCGTGCTACCGTTACACAATTCCCCAATAGCGACAACTTCTTTTTCGTTGCGAATGATATTATACTATGAGGCACAGACAAAGTCAACATTTTTTTACGGTAATTTTAAAAAATCCAAATTGTCTAAATTGCAAGATTAAATAGGACAACGGCAGCCGTGAAATCAAAGAGGAAAACGGCAGGCTTAATCAATCTTGGTACTGCTGTGCCGCGCCGAAACAATAATAAGTGCAGGCAACCGCCGCATCATAAAATACCGTTAATCGCACTTTATGTTGGGATGATAAAGCTTAGCCATACCGCCGGTGCTTGTTTCGCGGTACTTAGCGGAGAGGTCTCTGCCTGTTTCATACATCGTTTCTATTATGAGGTCAAGCGAGATCTTTCGCGTTGCGGTAAGGAAATTGGCAAGGTTAATGGCATTTATGGAACGCATTGCGGCTACGGCATTCCGCTCTATACACGGAATTTGCACGAGGCCGTATATCGGGTCGCACGTAAGTCCCAAATGATGCTCTATGGCGTTTTCGGCGGCATACTCTATCTGCTCAAGGCTCATTCCGAAAAGCTCGCCGAGAGCAGCCGCGGTCATGGCACACGCCGTTCCGATTTCTGCCTGACAGCCGCACTCTGCACCGCTTATCGATGCATTTGTTTTTACCAAAAGCCCGATAATCGCCGCCGTAGCGAGTGCTTGTTCTATTTCTCTGCCGCTGTATCCCCTCTTTTTTTGGAAATATAGCATTACGGCAGGCAAGACTCCGCTTGCACCGCACGTGGGCGCGGTAACTATGCGGCCGCCCGCGGCATTTTGTTCACCCACAGCGTAAGCATACGCGCAAACAATGCGGTTTTCACGAGTTTCGGGAGATTCGTCAATATGGTTCTGCCTGAATAAAAATCCCGCTTTTCTCGACACGCCGAGTCCTCCCGGCAAAATTCCCTCTGTATTAAGTCCATCTTTTATGCAATCACGCATACAATCCCAGACTTCGCCGAGAAAATCCCATATATCGCTCCCCTCGGTCTTTTCGACATACTCCCATATACGTATATCGTTTTTGCGGCAATGCTCCGCAATATCCTTAAATGTGCTGAATTCGTATATCGGCTTGCTCTCAGCCATTTTCATACCCTTGATTGTGACTTCGCCGCCACCTATGCTGCAGGCGAGCATACTGTCGCAAAGCTTATCATCCTTATAGGCAAAAAGCTCCATAGTATTTGGATGCGGAAGGTCGGTTTTTTCAAAATCAAATTCAACGGTTGTGTCAATCGGAGACAATGTTTCCTTGACTATGCGGTCGGTGCCGTGACCTCTGCCTGTTAAGGCAAGGGAGCCGTATAATATCACCTTGAATTTATCGACATCAGGGTTTTTCTTCTTAAAAATACGGCAGATTTTTTCCGGTCCCATAGTATGCGAGCTTGAGGGTCCTCTGCCTATTTTATACATCTGCCTAATTGACTGAAGCCCCTTTGGCAGCTCTTTTTCGGCTTTTTGTGTACCCGAACCGAATGCAAAATCATCAAGTGACAGATGGAATGCGCTGCAAAGATTGCATATTGCATCAAACGATGGGGATGTCTCCCCCTTTTCCCAACTTGAGAGGGTATTCACGCTGACGCCGAGAATATCAGCCAAAGCGGTTTTGGTTATGCCATGCTGCTTCTGCAGGGTCGCTATTTTTTTACCGAAAGAATGATTTTCCATTTTAACACTCCGAACCTTTAACTCAATATTGAAAAATTGCTGTACCGCTCGTTTTCGAACACAGTAAGGAAACCTACAAATGCCGAAACATACAGAATAAGAGTAAATATAATGTAAGCCGTGAATTTAAGAGCCTTTTGATTATCCGGCACAGCCGAATAGAGATTTATAATTATAAGGGTGCCGAAAAGCACGGCAATAAACGCAATATCGGCGAGATACCGTATATTGACGCCTCCCAAGCACATATCGAGAAAAGCCACCGCAATGGGCATTATCACGCCGAGCAAAAACGTTGCTCTTTTCCAATTCTCCGTTTTTTTCGTAAGAACACACGGAAATCCGAAAAGGCCGAGTGAAGCGGGCAAATTAAATATACCCATAGTTCTTGTCAAATAGATATATCCTTTATAGCCGCCTTTGTACACACTCGCGCTGAGGTGAAAAAACGGAAATTCGGTTTTAAAGTCCGGTAATTGCAGAAAGTAATGATAAATCGCAGGCAAAAACAGAACCGGGGTCACAGCATATTTTGAAACGTCGGCAACGGTCAGCTGATATGCAGATCCGAAGTCGAACACCGACGAAAAGCGCGCGTAATTGTACCACATCTGAAATGCCGCTCCGACAAAAACCGGTAACGCAAAAGACAAAACGGATAACAGCTTCACTTTCGTTTTTATATCCTTACGGCAAAGGACATTTAAATAAAGCGGCACCATAACAACAGACATAAGTGCCATATTGGGTCTTGACATAACCGTAAGAACCAACGAAATACCCGCAAAAAAGAAATCGGCACATTTTGCCGCCGTCTTTTTCTTCTCGTAAGCAGCAAGCGAGAACATCATAAACAGAGATAAAAAGCAAACTCCGCTAATCACAGCCGTATAATACATATCGGCACTTGTTAAAAGCATAAACAAAAGGCTTCCCGACTCTACCGCGGCAAATCCGAAAAACACAAGAGCTTTATTCGGTTTTTCGCAAAATATTCCGACTGCTTTTAAATACGTAAGCGCGACAGCAGTTACAGCCGCCGTAAACAGTATGAAGCATACCGTCGCCGCCGACGGCACCTTTCCTGTTATAAAGTAATAAGGGTAATAAACCGTTATAATGGGTGTTATTCCGAAATAAGAATAATATTTACCGTCGTACAGTGCTCTGTCCCACAGGAAGCGTATACCCGTTCTGCTCGCTCGGTCATATGGGTTTGAAAGAGCCAATAGTTCCTTTGCCGGTTCAATATCTATAGATAGCCGATGCTTTAAAAAGGCGTCGAACTGCTGCTCATAAGCATTTTTATTGTATAGCGTTTCAAACGGATACGTCGCCGCGGGCTTGAAAATACCGGCATATATGAAAACTCCGAATAAAATACACAACAGCCAAAGAAAAACAAAAGCGATGTTTGTACTCTTTTTGTTTCGGCCAAGTACGCACGTGTGAAGACGCGCCTTGCCACTGAAAAAATAAAACAGCACAAAGCTTAATACCTCTACCGTGACAAATCCAGAAAAGCTCATTTGGCTATGCACTCCCGTTTTCGCTCATACTTTCTCAAAAATCCTATCGCTATTGTAACATATCGAGGCGAAAAATAAAACAGTAAAAAAGCTTTAAGTGCGGACAATATTTAATTGCACAAGATAAGCTGTTATGATACAATATTTATAACTTATATGAGAGGTGATTATTTTGGAAGATTATATAAAGGCTTCCGATCTTGCTCTGCTGACCGAGGGCTATGAGCTTACCATGGCAGACGGGTTTATGGGCGCGGGTATGAAAGATACCGTAGCATATTTTGATTTATTCTTCAGGCGCGTTCCCGATAACGGCGGTTTTGCCATCGCGGCAGGCCTATCAAAGGTTATCGATTATCTTGAACATCTGCATTTTCGCGAGGAAGATATAAAATACCTCAAATCAAAGGGCATCTCCGACGAGCTTGCAAGCTATCTCAAAGATTTCAAATTCACCTGTGACGTATGGGCAATACCCGAGGGCACTCCGATTTTTCCGAACGAGCCTATCATAAAGGTAAGAGGCCCGATAATAGAGGCTCAGCTTATTGAAACAATGCTCTTGCTCTCAATAAATCAGCAAAGTCTTATAGCCACAAAGGCAAACAGGCTTGTAAGAGCGGCGCACGGAACAGCGGTCGCGGAATTCGGCACAAGGCGCGCTCAGGGCGTTGACGAAGCGGTTTACGGTGCAAGAGCCGCTTACATCGGCGGCTGTGTCGCAACATCAGGCGTAATACCCGAAAAGGAATTCGGCATACCGTCGGTCAATACAATGATACACTCATGGGTACAGCTTTTTGACAGCGAATATGACGCATTCTGCGAATATGCGAGACGTCACCCCGACGACTGCACTCTTGTGGTTGACACATATGACACCATCCGCTCCGGTATTCCAAACGCAATAAAGGCCTTTGACGATGTTTTGGCTCCGCTCGGCAAACGGCCGAAGAGCGTAAGAATAGATTCTGGCGACATCACATATCTTTCAAAGAGAGTCAGAAAAATGCTCGACGTTGCAGGCTATCCCGACTGCGACATTATGGCGTCAAATTCGCTTGACGAGCACCTCATAAGCGATATGGTATCGCAGGGTGCAAAGGTGGACTGCTTTATAGTCGGCGAAAGACTTATAACCTCGGCTTCTTCTCCCCTTTTCGGCGGCGTTTACAAGCTCTCCGCGATAGAAAAGGACGGCAAACCGGTGCCGAAAATAAATCTTTCGGAAAACGTCAGAAAAATTACCATTCCATCATCAAAACAGGTTTACAGGCTTATAGACAAGGATTCAGGCAAAGCGATAGCGGACGTACTTACTCTTGATGACGAAATAATCGACGAAACAAAGCCGTATATTCTTTTTGATCCGGATTTCACCTGGAAGAGAAAAGAAATAGAAAACTTTGTGACGAGAAAACTTCTCGTACCGATATTTAAGGGCGGCAAAAAGGTCTACGAGGAGCCATCGCTCAAAGAAATACGCGAATACTGCCTGAGACAGACAGATACGCTTTGGGACGAAGTAAAGCGTTTTGAAAATCCTCACAAATACTATGTCGATCTCTCAAAAAATCTTTGGGCGGAAAGAAACGGTCTTATAGAGAAATTTAAGGGCATTAAATAATTTTACGGAGGGTTCACTATGAATATATGGCATGACATAAGCCCGGACAGAATAACAAAAACCTCGTTTGACGCGGTTATAGAAATCAGCAAGGGCAGCAAAATGAAGTACGAGCTTGATAAAGAAACCGGTCTTTTGCGGCTTGACAGGGTTTTGTATACATCCACCCACTACCCTGCCAACTACGGTTTTATTCCGAGAACATACGCAAAGGACAACGACCCTCTTGACGTGCTTGTTCTCTGCTCTGAGCAGATAGAGCCGATGGCCCTCGTCAAATGCTATCCGATAGGCGTTATAACCATGCTTGACAACGGTTTTCCGGACGATAAAATCATTTCGATTCCGTTTGATGACCCGATGTATAACTCATACACCGACATAACTCAGCTTCCTGCCCACATTTCCGATGAAATGAAGCACTTTTTCTCAGTTTATAAAACACTCGAAAACAAAAAGACGGTTATTGACGAAACAAAAGGCGCTTTTGCAGCGGCTGATATTGTCGAGGATTCAATAAAGCGCTATACACAGGTATTTGAAAAGTAGTTTTTGGTGTGGGGTGAACAAGTGAAAAACAAGGCTGTAAAAATTTTTATGGTGCTGATTGTGGCGGTCGTAGCCATATTCGGCACAGTGGCAATAGTAAATTCTTCAAAAAACGGTTGGGAGCCGTCTGTTAAAGAAACCAAAGAGCCGAAAACCAAAAAAGCGACACCTGTTGCCGCGGTTTCCGATGAAACCGTGACTGCGGAGAAAAAAGAACCGGTTAAAATCAGTATGCTCTCGGTCGGCGACAATCTTATACACGACGGAATTTACGAGCAGGCAAAGAAGCGTTCAAAAAACGGCGGTTATGATTTTTCATACGCATACAAAAATATTGCCTCCACAGTGGAAAAAGCTGATTTGGCTACCATAAATCAGGAAACGATAATAGCAAAAAGCTATGAGCCATCCGGCTATCCGCTTTTCAACTCTCCTCAGGAGGTCGGCGAAGAAGTTAAGAAAATAGGCTTTGACGTTGTAAACCTCGCAAACAATCATATGCTTGACAAGGGTGCTAAGGGACTTTCGGAGGCTATTGATTTTTGGAACAACATAGGTGGCATCACAATGACCGGTGCTTACAAGGACGAAAACGATATGAACCGCCTCGAATACATAGAAAAAGACGGCATTAAGATAGGCCTTGTAGGCATAACCCGCTATACAAACGGTCTGTCATTGCCTAAAGACAGCGCTCTGAAAATAATATACACCTCAGACGAGGACACAATCAAATCAAAAATTCAGAAAGCCAAGGCCGAATGCGATATTGTTTTGGTAAACGTTCATTGGGGTGAAGAGTACACGACAACCCCCAACAACGACCAACGCGAGCTTGCAAGCAAAATGGCGTCGTGGGGTGCAGATGTAATTATAGGGCACCATCCTCACGTCATACAGCCCGTAGAATGGATAGACAACGGGAACGGCACAAAAACACTTGTGGCATATTCTCTCGGCAATTTCATCTCGCAGCAAAACACGGCATCGAGAGTTATAGGCGGTATGCTTCACTACGACTTGACAAAGGACTATGACACCGGAAAAACAACGGTTGACAATGTGGTTTTTGAGCCTATCGTGACCCACTATGTGCGGGGCAGCCACGATGCTCAGATCTATCCCCTTTCGCAATACACCGATTCGCTCGCAAAAGCCCAAGCCTCGAGACTCAAGCAAAACGATTTCAGCATTAAATATATAAACGACTTTGTGGGTAAGGTCATTGATAAACAGTTTTTGAATCAAGCGTAAAAGATAAAAGACGGACTGTAAAACATACGGTCCGTCTTTTTATATCAGGCTATTACATAAGCGTTAGTTAATTTTCATCTAACTCCTTTTCGGCTATTCCGACGATTGCACTCGTACCGAGCCTGTCGGCTCCCTCCGAAAGGAACTCCGCGGCATCCTCCAGCGTGTGAATACCGCCTGCCGCCTTTATTTTTACGGACGGAGACACGTACTTTTTAAAAAGCTTTATGTCATCATGCGTTGCGCCGGCATTGGAAAAGCCCGTTGAGGTTTTTATATAATCCGCTCCGGCCGCACTTACAATGCGGCACATTGTTTTCTTTTCGTCCTCGGTCAAAAGACAAGTTTCGATTATTACCTTGAGGCATTTGTCGCCGCAAACCTCTTTCAGCGTTTTTATCTCATTTTCCACATAGTCTGCATTTCCGCTTTTAAGCGCTCCGATGTTTATTACCATATCTATTTCGTCCGCACCGTCAAGCAGTGCCCGCTTTGCTTCAAATGCCTTGACCTCGGTCGTGTTATACCCGTTAGGGAAACCTATAACGGTGCAGATACGCATTTTACCGACTGCATATTCCGAAGCAAGCTTTACATAGCACGGCGGAATACAAACGCTTGCGGTATTATACCTAACTGCCTCATCAATCAGACGTTTTATGTCATTCGGAACGGCGGTCTGTTTTAAATTTGTGTGGTCGCAATGCGATAATATTTCGTTTATATCCATTTTTATCCTCCATCGGTCAGATACTGTAATTATTTTACCATAGACTTTAGATACTATCAATTATAAAAAGTCGCCGCAGAAGCTTACCCTCGGGGCCCCCTACATAAGGAAATTACCCAAAAATACATGAAACAGCAAAGTCCGTACCCTGAAAAGGGTACGGACTCTTACTTTTACGGTGTCACAATCCGATGCTTGCTAAACCTGTGGACACAGTTATTTTGAGAGTGAGCTCATATGTTAACCTCTAAGCCAACTACCTAAAACTATAATATTGTTGACTTAACAAATAGCTGGTCAATTGAGCCATATATTGTTTCATAATCACCTAATTTTTCGAAGCCGTATTTTTCATATAAACCGATTTCTCCGCTCATGATATATATTTTTTCATATCCCAGCTCACGCGCATATAAAATTGCGCTTTGAATCATCAACTCTGATAATCTCTTACCACGGTATGGTTCATCAACAAAAACGAATCCTATAAATGGTGTAAACTTGTATTCCTCCGGCAGCTCGTCCTTTTCAGCAAATGTGCAGAATCCCGCCACTTTTCCATTTACGTAAGCAACAAACACCCTTTCCCATGTATTAAAGTCATTGTTTTTCATCTTTAGAGCCAAATAGGGACCCGCTTTCCACGGGCATTTTTCAGCTAAACAAATGGTTTCGTTCCAATATTTGTGTTTTTGGGTCATGCAATAAATTTCAGTCATATATTACCCTAATAAAAATTTCTATTTATCATATTATAAGTGTAGCACATAATCATAATAGAAACAATACTGCTTCGGCAAGTTATCATGTATTCTGGCCCGCTGACAGAAGTGTAAAGGGACACTTCCTTATGGAGTGTCCCTTTCTGCGGCGACTTTAATATTCCGACATCACTTTGTCATAAGATTGCAAACAAGATTTGAAAGCTCCACCGGGTCGTCAACCGACATACCGCCTATAAGACGCGCCTGAGCATAAAGAATCTTTGCGTAATCACAAAGACTGTCTTTATTGTCCTTATAAAGGGACTTGAGCTTTTCGGCTATTGGGTGATTTGCATTTATTTCAAGCACTACCGTAGCCTTGGCGTCCTTACCGTCGGGCATCGCATTCAGCACCTTTTGCATTTCGAGAGAAATAGCACCCTCGCTCGATAGGCAGACGGGATGGTCCTTAAGCTTATCAGTAAATCTAACCTCATGAACATTTTCTCCGAGAGCCTCTTTCATTTCTTTGAGCATATCGGCGTTATCCTCGTTTTCCTTTTTGAGGGCTTCTTTCTCCTCTTCGGTTCCGAGGTCAACATCTTCCGTGCAAACGTTAACAAAGGTCTTTCCGTCATATTCGCTGAGTGCGCGAAGGGCAAATTCATCGACATAATCGGTGAGATAGAGTATTTCATAGCCCTTGTCCTTAACCGAATCCACCTGCGGAAGCATATCTATTTTGTCGGTTGTTTCGCCTGCTGCGTAATAAATGTCCTTTTGGCCGTCCTTCATACGGGATACATATTCCTTTAAGGTTACGGGCTTCTTTTCGCTAGACGAATAGAACAAGAGCAAATCCTTGAGGCTGTCCTTGTGAATACCGTAATCGCTGTATACGCCGAATTTAATCTGCATACCGAACGCTTTAAAGAATTTTTCGTAAGCCTCACGGTCGGTTTCGAGCATTTTTTTAAGCTCGGAATCTATCTTCTTTTCTATGGTTTTTGCAATAAGCTTTAGCTGATGGTCATGCTGAAGCACCTCACGCGAAATGTTAAGCGAGAGATCCTCGCTGTCTACAAGACCCTTAACAAAGCTGAAATGGTCGGGCAAGAGGTCCTTGCACTTGTCCATTATCAAAACGCCTTTTGAGTAAAGCTGCAAGCCCTTTTCGTATTCCTTTGTATAATAATCAAACGGAGCGTGTGACGGAATGAAAAGAAGCGCGTCATATGTTGCCTGACCCTCGGTTTTATAATGAATAACCTTGAGCGGCTTTTCATAGTCCATAAACTTATCTTTATAAAAAGCTTCATATTCCTCGGGCTTAATCTCTTTTTTATTCTTTTTCCAAAGAGGAATCATACTGTTTAATGTCTCGTCCTCTTTTACAGTTTCGTATTCGTCCTCGGTACCCTCCTTAAGACGTCTCTTCTCTACCGTCATTCTGATAGGATAGCGAACATAATCCGAATACTTTTTAACTATTGTCTTGATAGTGTATTCCTCAAGGAACTGAGAATACTTTTCTTCATCCGTATCATCTTTGATATGGAGAGTTATCGTAGTGCCGACGTCGGGCTTGTCGCATTCCTCAACGGTATAGCCCTCAACGCCCTTAGACTGCCAGCGGTAAGCCTCGCTTTCGCCGTAAGCGCGACTTTCAACGGTTACACAGTCGCTCACCATAAATGCCGAATAAAAGCCTACGCCGAATTGACCGATAACGTCTATATCCTTTGCGTCGGCGTTTTCCTGCTTAAAAGCGAGAGAGCCGCTCTTTGCGATAGTGCCGAGGTTTGCTTCAAGCTCCTCCTTGGTCATACCTATACCGTTATCTGATATTGTCAGAGTTCTGTTTTCCTTATCCGGAGTAATTCTGATTTCAAAATCACCGTGCGACATTCCGACATTTTGGTCGGTCAGCGAACGGAAATACAGCTTATCAACGGCATCACTTGCATTTGATATAAGCTCTCGCAAAAATATTTCTTTATGCGTGTATATGGAGTTTATCATTAAATCAAGCAGCTTCTTTGATTCGGCTTTAAACTGTTTTGTACGCATACAAATCACCTGTTTCCATAAAAATAGCCCTTTTTCAAAGAGTAATAATATTATATCACCGCAAAATTAAAAGTCAAGAAAAGTCAAACAGAGTTAATAAACAGTTTACATATTAACAGACAAAATTCTATTATTTTGTTTTGGGCAAAACTTTTCAAAAAAAGGCTTGACTTAGAGTAAACTCCAAGTGTTAAATTATATTTAAAATTAGCACACTTAACATCATCGCCCACAATGGGCTATGACGATACTGCAAAAGGAGCTGACTGCAATGAATAAAAAGGTTCTCATTGTTTCATCAAGTCCGAGAAAGCACGGCAACTCGGATTTACTCTGCGATGAATTCGCACGCGGAGCAAAAGACGCAGGAAACGAGGTCGAAAAGGTCTTTCTCGCAGACAAAAGCATAAATTACTGCCGCGGCTGCGGAATATGTAATTCTACGCATAAATGCGTTCAAAAGGATGATATGGCGGAGCTTAATGACAAAATGGTCAAAGCCGACGTTATAGCTTTGGCTTCCCCCGTGTACTTCTATACTGTTGACGCACAGCTTAAAACATTTATAGACAGGTGCGTGCCGCGTTACACAGAGATGTCGGACAAGGATTTCTATTATATTCTGACCGCGGCGGATTCCGATAAATCGGCATTTGACAAGTCGATAGAATGCATAAGGGGCTTTACGCTCGACTGCCTTGACGGTGCAAAGGAAAAAGGAATAATCAGGGGTGCCGGTGTATTTGAAAAAGGCGAAATCAAAGACAAATCGGAATACAAAGAATGCTACAATATGGGCAAAAACGTTTAAAACAATTTAAGGAGACCGATATTTATGGAAAACACCTTGACAAGAAAAAAGCAAATCATAACAGCTAAAGCTCTCACGACGGTAATAGGAATAACTCTGTCGGTTGCCATACCTCAGCTGTTCCACGTTATAGGTATCGTGAGCGGTACCGGCAGCTTACCCGGCTCGGCATTTCTGCCGATGCATCTCGGCGTATTCTTCACAGCTCTTTTGGCAGGTCCCGCGGTGGGTGCCGTAACGGGAGCGGTAAGTCCCCTTTTGAGCTTCGCGCTCACGGGTATGCCGTCGGCGGCACTTCTTCCGTTTATGATGATAGAGCTTACCGTATACGGTCTTGTATGCGGACTCCTCAAAAACAAAAAAATGCCCGTCATTTTAAAGGTACTCACGGCTCAAATACTCGGAAGAGCCATACGCGCAGCTGCTATTTTAATCGCGTTTTACGGCTTTAAAAGCACGGCGGTTTCACCGACAATAATACTCTCAAGCATCGCTTCGGGTCTGCCGGGTCTTATTTTACAATGGACGCTACTTCCGCTTCTTATATACCGCGTTAAGGGGTTAAACAAATTCTATGAATAATATCGAAAAAGCAAAGGAGTGTCTTAAAAACGGTGCTTCGCTCGTGCTGTATGACGGCAAAGAGTTCATCGAAGAAAACGGCAAGGGGCTGTCCCCTCTTTTGAAGCTGCTCAGCGAAAAAAACGATTTATCGCGTTTTTGCGCCGCCGACAAAATCATAGGAAAAGCCGCCGCCATGCTTTTTGCGCTGCTTAAAATCAAAAATGTGTACGGTGAGGTTTTAAGCCGCAAAGCCATACCGATACTCGAAAAATACGGTATAAAGTATTCTTTCGGCACCGTAACCGACAGCATAAAAAACAGATATGGCACGGGGATTTGTCCGATGGAGCAAACCGTTGAAGGCATAGACGATGCCGACACGGCATTAAAAGCCATAAAAGAAAAAATTAAAACTATGAGGATGAATAATATGAAAAAGCTCGGATTCGGTCTTATGAGACTGCCTGTTCTTGACAGTAACGACCCCTCTAAAATAGATATTCCGCAAGCCGAAAAAATGGTAGATAAATTTTTGGAGCGCGGTTTCACGTACTTTGACACAGCATATATGTATCACGATTTCAAGAGCGAGGAAACCGCAAAGAAAATCATAGTTGACCGCCACCCGCGTGACAGCTTCACACTCACGTCAAAGCTGCCCACTATGATGTTGAAAACAAAGGATGACAACAGCCGCATATTTGAAAAGCAGCTCAAAAACTGCGGTGTTGATTATTTTGACTACTATCTTCTTCACAACCTGAACGTATCAAATTACGAGACGGCAACAAAGCTCGACTGCTTTGATTTCGTGGCTCGCATGAAGGAAGAGGGCAAAATAAAGACCGTCGGATTTTCGTATCACGATGACGCAAAGCTCCTCGACAGAATTTTAACCGCGCACCCCGAAATTGAGATAGTTCAGCTTCAGATAAACTATCTCGATTGGGATAATCCGGGTATTCAGTCGCGCCTATGCTATGAAACGGCGGTAAAGCACGGCAAAAAGGTAATTGTTATGGAGCCTGTAAAGGGCGGAACACTCGCAAAAATACCGGACGAAGCCGAAAAACTGCTTAAAGATTATGCTCCGGACGCGTCAATTCCCTCTTGGGCGGTAAGATTTGCAGCAAGTCACGACAGCGTTATGACGGTACTCAGCGGAATGAGCACATACGAACAGCTCCTTGACAACACCGGATACATGGAAAACTTCAAGCCCTTGTCAAAGGAAGAATTCGAAATCATAGGCAAGGCAGTAGACATTATAAAAGCTTCTATAACCGTGCCCTGCACAGGCTGCAGCTACTGCACGGCAGGCTGTCCGAAGCACATTCCGATACCGAAGTACTTTGCTCTTTATAACGAGGAAAAACGCGCTACATATAAAGATTTTTCGGTTAACGGCCAATACTACGAAAATCTCGCTAAGGAATACGGAAAAGCCTCGGACTGCATAAAGTGCAGGAAATGTGAAAAAGCGTGTCCGCAGCACATTAAGGTAAGCGAGCTTATGCCTCAAGTTGCAAAAACTTTTGAAGAATAAGGGCGCAAAAAGAGAATCGCAGAGCTTGGAAGCACTCTCGCAAGACTCAACAGAAAGATTGAAAATCACGAGAGCAAATGCATTCCGTTCGAGGAAAAGCTAAAAGCGAAAAAGACAGACCGATAACTAAAATCACCAAAGTACATTTTGCTTTTGCCGCTCCGAAATACATTGATACAAACGACTTATTGTGTTAAAATGGAGTTTATATCAATAGTTTTTCGGGGTGGCATTTTTTATGTATATAAAAAGTCAGAATTTGAAACAGCTCTACCGCATAATTTTTTTATTGTGCTGTGAGGCAGGGATGATTTTACAATATATTGACAGTCTGCGACGCGGCAACGCCGACACGCTTTTATATTACTACACGGTACAAAGCGGCATACTCTGCTTTTTATACTTCTTTTTTCTCGCCGTTTTCAGCCCGAAAAAGGAAAAGGCCGTTATCAGAGGTGCCGTAACCATGTGTATAGCCGTGACCGCAATAGCCTATTTGTTTATGCCGAACGGTGCCAAAGAGGCAGCGGCCTCCGATAAGGCTTTTTACACAGGCTATATTCTTATGCACTATATCGTTCCTCTCATGGTGATACTCGACTATCTGCTGTTTTTCCCAAAAGGGTTATACAAGGCTTTGCACCCGCTTTGCTGGCTGATTTTGCCCTATCTGTATATCGCATTTACAATGATTTGCGCTAAATTCGGCAGCAAGATCTTTTCCGGCTTCGGCGGCAGCAGCCGTTACCCGTATCCGTTTCTCGACACAGACCTTTACGGCAAAAACAAGGTTGCGCTTATAATTGTCTTTATTACGGCGGCGTTTTTGGCTCTCGGTTATCTGTCGTTTGTTATTGACCGCCTGCTCGGAAAAAACGGCAAAAAGCTTAAGTAATAAAAGCCTCAAAACATATTTGAAGGAGCGATAAAAGTGATAATATATTTTACAGGCACCGGAAACAGCCGCCATTTAGCAAAAAAGGTCGGAGAAGCAATAAACGAAATTCCGGTCAACTCATTTGAATATATAAAGGAGTGTAAAAAAGGCAGTTTTGACAGCGATACCCCCTATGTTTTTGTATGCCCGACTTACGCTTGGCAAATACCGCACATTTTTGAAAAGCTCATAAGGGAATCCGTGTTTCACGGCTCCGATAAAGCATATTTCATAATGGATTGCGGCGGCGAAATAGGAAATGCAAGGAAACAATTACAAGCGCTTTGCTCTGACAAGGGTTTCGAATTTATGGGTGTTTACGAGGTTGTAATGCCCGAAAATTATACGGCACTTTACAGCGCACCTGATGAAAAAACCGCAGAGAAGCTTATAATAAAAGCGGATAAAGCGGCTCTTGACGCAACAGAATACATCAAAGCCGAAAAGCCTTTCCCCGATATTAAAGTCGGCATTGCGGACAGACTAAAAAGCGGCATAGTAAATACGGTCTTTTACAAATTTATCGTATCCGCAGACAAATTCTACGCCACCGACAAATGCATAGCTTGCGGAAAATGCGTAAGAAGCTGTGTGCTGAACAACATTGAGCTTAAGAACGGCAAGCCTGTTTGGGGCAAAAACTGCACACACTGTATGGCGTGTATTAACTTTTGTCCCACAAATGCCATTGAATACGGCAAGCATTCAATCGGGCTGAGGCGTTACACTCTGACAGACTGAAATACGGAAAATTGCTTTTACCGAGTGCTCATAAAGCGTTTCATAACCAAGCGGTATTTTTATAAATTAAAGACATAGATAAAGCAGACCTTGTAGGGACAAATCACAAGGTCTGTTTTTTTACGGTAATAATTCATATATGAGCCTTTTGTCTCAATATTGCATTTTTCGTCTGACGAGAAAGACAGTCGCTGCGGTGATTAGCTTGCTTACACCTATATATGAAGAAAAAATTTGCCCTTTTGGGAGAAAAAAAGAAACCGTTACCAAACGGTAACGGCTTCCTGAATTTTTCCGAATGAATTATTCTGCGGTTTTTGCAGCCTTAGCGGCTTTTCTTTCCTCTATTTCTTTTACATACTCTCTCTGCTTACTCTCGGTAACCTTGTAGAAGAGCATGGGGATAATGGTGGCAACCATCGAAATAGCACCCGAAAGTATGAGCACAGCCCAAAGCTTTTCAGAGCCCTCCGGAGTTACGGTATTGTACGGGTCTGACGGAGAAATGCCGGAAATTCCATATGCCATAACGCCTATGAATGCGCCGACAGCCATACTGATTTTATTTATGAAGGTCTGCATTGAGAAGCAGATGCCCTCTGCTCTCTCACCCGTTTTCCACTCAAGATATTCAACTGTATCGCCTATCATAGCGTAGGTTATTACGTTATTGATACCCTGAGGAAGTCCGAGGAGAACAAAACCTATGGCAAGCCAAAGGAGATTTGAGGAATTGTTATATCCGCCGTTTCTGCCTATAAAGTACATAGCGAACATAACTACGGCGCCGAGTACATGTACATAGATATATGTATTTTTCTTTCCGAAATGCTTTGTGAACCACGGAATAAGCACGGTTGCAATTGCTCCGCCGGGAACAACAAGTATTGTAAGAATACTGTATACTGCCTCGTTTCCGAGAACATACTTTGCAAAATAAAGCGAGCCCGTGTACATATAAACGGTTCTTGCCGCACCCAAAATACCGGAAATGAGTATGAGCAAAAGCTGATCGTTTTTAAAGAGAAGGCCAAGGTTATGGCCGAGTGAAGGCGGAGTTGTGTCGGAGGTATATCTCTCTTTTGTGTTTTTAAAGCCATAGAAGAACATCGGCAATGACACAATAACGAGAACAACTGCGCAAATAAAATATGTCCATTTAAGTGTGTTTGCGTTTGCTACGGAATTAGCCGCTATAAGCACACCGTCGGCATCCTTATATTTTGCGGTTACAGCCGAAGTAATTACGGGTACAAATACCGTTACGGCGCCTGCGCCTATGGTGCAGCAAAGACGCGCAACAGTAAGAAGATTACCGCGAATGGTTGTGTTATTTGTCATAGCCGTTGAAAGGCCCCAATAAGGAACATCGGCTACGGTAAATACCATTGACCAAATAACATAGATAACCGAAATAATGATGAATGATTTTGCCGTGCTGTTATAGACAGGCAGGAAGCAGGCTATGGTAACCAAGCCTATCGGAACAGCCATCCATTTAAGATACGGGCGGCATTTGCCCCATTTGGTTCTTGTTCTGTCAACAATAGAGCCCATAATCGGGTCATTGAGAGCATCATACACCCTCGTGAAGAGCATAAGAAGCGCTACTGCGGTGGCGCCTGTCGTTTTGCCGATCCTGGCGTCCGCCATTAAAAGTGCATCGGTCATAAATATGGTAAGATATGAGCCGATGATGGTGCAGATAAAGTTTTGGCCTATACCGGTAATACTGTACGCAATAGCTTCGCGCGGCTGCAAATTACCGTCATTCGGCGTGGTGCCGAACAGCTTATGCCAAAAACCTCTCTTAACAGATTGATTTTCCATTAAGTTAACTCCTTTTCCTTTTTTACAACTTTATACAACTTAAAAAGTCATAAAAAATATTATAATCCAGAAACTTAAAATAGTCAATTTGAATACAACAAATTTTTCATCTTTATTTGATTAAAGACACAAAACTCGTTTGTGACCGTTATTTTTTCACATTCGGAAATGATATGCCCTTTTTGGCGGTCAAACCGCATATTTCTATTTGACTTATTTCTCTTAAACATTTATTATATAGAGTATATATTATTTGTATTTGTCTGAAATCGGAGGATGACGGCGTGAAAAAATCAAACAGTTTACTGAAAAAATTACCGGGGTACATAGGCTACGGCGTAGGTGCCGTGGGGCTTGACCTCAGCTACGGAATGTTCTATTCGTTTTTGTCTTACTACCTTTCAAGCGTACTCGGACTTAAACCCGCATTTCTTTTGATACTCACCCCGATAGCACGTATTTGGGACGGTATTAACGACCCGATGATGGGAACGATAGTTGACAACACGCGCACAAAATTCGGTAAATACCGCCCGTGGATACTCATAGGTGCATTCTCGAACGCGGTGGTTCTTACACTCCTCTTTACATCCTTCGGTATGAGCGGAACAAAGCTCTACATATATATAGCCGCCATGTATATTCTTTGGGGAATGACCAACACCATGGCGGATATTCCCTATTGGTCGATGATACCCTCATTTACAAGCGAAGCTAAAGAGAGAAGCTTAGTAGCAACAATCGCGAGAACCTTCTCGGGTCTCGGCCAGGGAATCATAACAATATTGACTCCCATAATTCTTCCTCTGCTCTCAACAGGCATGACCACAGAAAAGGGTTACAGCGCAACCGGATTTTCGCGTTGGGCTATGATATGCGGAATAGCACTTATACTTTTTTCGGCTACATGCGTATTCAATACAAAAGAGACAAACGTTGTCTACAACGAAAAGCAAAAATTCAGCTTCAAGCAGATATTCAAAACCGTGGCTCACAACGATCAGCTCGTCGTATTTATGATATTCGCCATGCTTTCAAATGCAGGCTGGTACCTGACAAGCTCCACGGCTGTTTACTATTTCACCGATGTTTTGGGCCAGCCTAAGGGTCAATCGCTTTTCCAAACAATCGGCGCAGTCGGCTCGGTAGTCGGCCTTTTGGTAATACCCATGCTCTCGGAAAAATTTACTATGCGCTCAATATACACCATATCGCTCTCGATGACTATTTTGGGATACGCCCTGATGTTCCTCTTCGGCCCGGTGCTTAAAATCGCAATAGCACTTGATATTTGCTATATTTTGGCCTCGGTGGGCATAAGTTCGATGTTTGTTTCGCAAACTGTATTCCTTGCGGACATAGTCGATTACGGCGAGTACAAAAACGGTTCGCGAAGCGAGAGTATAACCTTCTCTATGAAGGGCTTTTTACAAAAAATGGCATACACCATTCAGACTGTTATTCTTTTCGGCGGTCTTGGCATATTCGGCTACAACGAGCAAATTAAAGAGGGCGTTATAAACAGCGCCACCAAAAACGCGATAGGCACAATAGCCTTCGGAATACCGCCAATACTTATAATAATTTCAATGATAGTTTTCCGCAGCAAGTTTAAAATTCACGGCGAGCTTGCCGAAAAAATTCATAGCTATATTACTGAAAAAAGAGCTGCTGACGGTGACGAAAAATGAGGATTCTCATTATAAGGCACGGTGACCCCGACTACGAAAAGGATTCGTTGACTCAAAAGGGGTGGCACGAGGCCGAGCTTCTTGCGGACAAAATGGAAAAGACCGACGTTACGGCTTTTTATGTCTCTCCGCTCGGCAGAGCGCAGGACACTGCAAGCGTTACACTTAAAAGGCTCGGAAGAAGTGCAAAAACTTATCATTGGCTCAGGGAATTTCACGCGCCGATATATGACAAAAAGACAAAAAAGCTCCGCGGTCCGTGGGATCTTATGCCTTCGTTTTTCACTAAAGAGGATGACCTTTACGATGTGAAAAAATGGGCGGACACAGAGTTTATGAAGCAAGGCAGAGTAAAGCAGGAGTACAGAAAAGTTTCTCAGGGTCTTGACAAGGTACTTAAAGCGCACGGATACGAGAGAAAAGATAAATACTACAAGGCCGTAAATGCAAACAAAGACACAATAGTGTTCTTTTGCCATTTCGGCGTGGAATGTGTAATGCTTTCACATCTTCTCAACATTTCGCCCGTATGCCTGTGGCAGGGCTTTTGCGCTGCTCCGACCTCGGTCACTACACTGTACACCGAGGAGCGAGAAAAAGGCATAGCGGTATGGCGCTGCAGCTCATTCGGAGATATTTCTCATCTGTACGCAGGGAACGAAGAGCCCGCATTTGCCGCGCGGTTTTGCGAAATCTACGACGATATGTCGCAAAGGCACTGATAAAAGCTATAAAAATGGGGCTGTAAAAATTTCTCGTTTTTACAACCCCGTTTTATATTGTATTTTATCTTAACTTATTTAAGCTTATCTATCATAATATGAGCCGCCTTGTATATATCACCGCAGCCGAGAGTCAGGACAAGGTCGCCGTCCTCGGCATTTTTAACAACATAATCGGCAACCTCCTCAAATGTATTAAACCACACGGAACCCGGAATTTTAGCGGCAAGCTGAGAAGTGTATACATTATAGGTATTAACTTCACGCGAACCCATTATTTCGGTCATAACGCAATGGTCGGGTATGCAGAGTACCTTTGCAAAGTCATCCATCAGCATATATGTGCGCGAATAGGTAAACGGCTGAAACACCGCCCAAACGCTGTGATATCCCATCTCCATAGCGGCGTCAATGGTAACCTTGAGCTCAGCCGGGTGGTGAGCGTAGTCATCTACAAAAGTAACGCCCTTATATTTGCCGAGCAGCTCAAAACGTCTGTGAGCACCGCTGAATGCATCAAGTCCCCCGCGGCAAGACTCGGCGTCCGCGCCGGAATACATTGAAGCCGCCAAGGCTGCAAGTGCATTAAGGACATTGTGAAGCCCGGGAACTCTGAGCTTTATGTGGCAGAGAAATTCACCCTTGTGCATAGCGTCAAATTCATAATAAGCACCGTGTACGGGAGCGATATTTTCGGGATAATAATCATTTTCTTCAGCCATGCCGAAGGTAATAAGATCCTTGCCGGAAATGCCCTCCATAGCCTTTAATGTGTTGGCATCATCGCCGTTGTAAATTACCGCCTTTGTCGCCATAGAAGCGAACTTATGGAAGCTTTTAATCAGATTATCAAGTGTTTTGAAATAGTCGAGATGATCCTCGTCTATATTGAGTATAACGGCAACATCAGGTGACAAGTCAAGGAATGTATCGACAAATTCGCACGCTTCACAGACAAAATTTTCACTCTTGCCCACTCTGCCGCTTGAGCCCATCATCGGAAGCTTTCCGCCGATTACGGCAGACGGGTCAAGCTTTGCTGTTATCATTATCTGCGTAGTCATAGATGTAGTTGTGGTCTTGCCGTGAGTTCCGCAAATGCCTATGCAGTTTTTATACATTCTCGAAATTGCGCCGAAAAGCTTTGAACGCTCAAAGGTTGGTATTCCGCTTGCCTTAGCGGCTACAAGCTCCGGATTATCTTTAAGCAAGGCCGCGGTATAAACTATCATCTCGGCGCCTTTTATATTTTCCGCCCTTTGACCCATGGTAACGGGGATACCGAGCTTACGTATTCTGTCAAGCGTATCGCTCTCGTTATTGTCCGAACCGGAAAGCTCATAGCCCCAGCTGTGAAGTATCTCGGCAAGCGGGCACATACCGCTGCCGCCTATCCCAATAAAGTGTACTCTCTTTACTTCTTTTAAAAGTGTATCTATGTCTTTCATAAAAGTCATACCTTTCGGTTTATTGTGTCAGTATTTCCGACTAAAATATATTATATTGCATTTTGGCAAAAATTTAAACCCTTAAATTATCTTTCACAATATATTTTCGGCATTCATATTATAGTGTATAGATATCCATCCGAAAAAGGAGGGAAATAAATGAAAAAAATCGTTATTGCCGGCGGAGACAAAAGGATGAGCTGTCTCGCCGAGCTGCTTTTTAACAGCGGGTATTCTTTCGCGTCATATGCAGTAAACGGCGGTCTTACCAAAGACGAGTTTCTTTGTTATCTGCGCGAAAACAACAATATACTGCTGATACTGCCGCTCCCCGTAAGCCGCGATAAAATTCACCTGAACACCGGCAAAGCGTTCGAAGACGTCAGGCTATCGGAAATCGGCGAATGTCTCGGAAAAAGTGACACGGTAGCAGGAGGAATCATAGGCGACAGTCGCACTGTTTTGTCGGCAAACGGCACAAAAGTATATGATTACTATGATGAGGAATTTATTACGGACAATGCCCGTTTGACCGCGCAATGTCTTAAATTTGTGTTAAATGAAAACGGAATATATGATTTCAGCGGCAAAAAGACGGCGATTACCGGATACGGCAGAACCGCGAAGGCTATTGCCGAATTCATGAAGGAAAACGGCGCAAAGGTACTGATAACGGCAAGAGACCCTCACGCACTCGCAGACGCGGTCAAAAAGGGATACAGCATATGCCTGCTGAGAGATTATGACTGCATAGCACACGACGCGGATATTTTAATAAACACCGTTCCCGCTGAAATAATAGATAAAAATATTTTGAGTCGATTGAGAAAAGACGTTCTGCTTATAGATATAGCTTCCCCCCCGTTCGGAGTGGATATCGGGCTTGCCGACTCTTACGGGATAAACGCTGTCAGAGCATTGGGGCTTCCCGGAAAATACGCCCCCGAAGAAGCCGGCAGGCTGATATTTAAGAAAGCTCAACCGCTTCTGTAAGGAGGGAAAAATGTGCTGAACTTAGGATTTGCAATGTGCGGTTCGTTCTGTACGTTTAAAAAGGTGATCCCGATTATGGCTAAGCTTAAAAGCGACGGGTTTAACGTAGTGCCCATAATGTCTGAAACGGCATTTACGACCGATACACGTTTCGGCTCGGCTAAAGACTTCGCCGACGAAATAACCGAAATAACGGGAAATGATATTATAAGTACTCTGCCGAAGGCTGAGCCGATCGGTCCCAAAAAGCTGCTCGACTTACTTATTATCGCACCGACTACGGGAAACACTCTCGGGAAAATGGCGAACGGCATAACTGATACGACCGTAACGCTTGCAGCTAAAGCGCACCTTCGCAACAGACGTCCGGTGGTAATAGCCGTTTCCACAAATGACGCGCTCGGTGCCACCGCTAAAAACATAGGTCTTTTAATGAACTGCAAATATATTTACTTCGTACCGATGAGGCAGGATGACTGCATTAACAAACCGAATTCCATAGTTGCGGATTTTGAAAAAATACCCATAACCGTTTTGGATGCTTTAAACGGCAAACAGACTGAGCCCGTAATAATATCGTAAAGTCACACAAAGAGAAGAATGGCACAACTAAAATATCCGCATTCGTTAAATATCGAGTGCGGATATTTTTTTCGACAAAAAACGGACCGTAAAATTTTTACAGCCCGTTTTTTAAGGGATTTAATAAGAAAAAATACTGTGTAAAAAATTACTTCTTACCGTTGAAAATGTCAAGAACGTCCATATATCCGTCGTCGCTTCCGAAGCCCTTGCCGTTGTCGGTAGTGCTGCTTACATCCTCAAAGCCGTCATCCTTGCCGCCGAACGAAAAATCATCGGTCTTATTGGGCTTTTTAGGCATACCGTTCTCATCCGTACCGAAGCCTGTTGCAATAACGGTAATTGTCATCTCGTCTTCTTTTTCTTTATCGAGATCTACGCCGAAGATGATGTTAGCATCCTCATCAGCCGCTGCACGAACTATACCTGCCGCGGTGTCGATATCGTCAAGGCCGATATCCTCAGAAGCGGAAATGCTTATTATAACGCCCTTAGCGCCGTCGATTGTGGATTCAAGAAGAGGGCTTGAAATAGCTCTCTGAGCCGCCTGCTCAGCCTTATCCTTGCCTTTGGCGGTACCCACGCCCATATGAGCATGGCCCGCATCTTTCATAACTGCGGTTACATCGGCAAAGTCAAGATTTATAAGAGCCGGCTTAATAATAAGGTCGGAAATACTCTTAACGCCCTGGCGAAGAACATCATCTGCTATATCAAACGCATTGAGAAGAGTAATCTTCTGCTCGGATACCTGCTTTAATCTTTCGTTGGGAATAACAACAAGGCTGTCTACATGGCCTGCAAGCTCTGCAATACCTGCCTCTGCCTGCTGCATACGTACCTTACCCTCAAAATCGAATGGCTTTGTAACTATACCTACGGTGAGTATTCCCTTTTCCTTAGCAATCTCGGCAATAACGGGAGCTGCGCCTGTGCCTGTTCCGCCGCCCATACCTGCGGTAATAAACACCATCTGTGTATCATTGAGCGCTTCAATAATTGCGTCGCGGCTCTCCTCGGCAGCTTTCTGACCGATTTCGGGCTTTGCTCCGGCGCCTCTGCCCTGCGTAATCTTTTCGCCTATCTGAATTTTCTGACCGGCTTTTGAAAATGCAAGCGTCTGCTTATCGGTATTTATAGCTATAAGCTGAACTCTGCCGAAGTCATTGTTTGCCATACTGTTGACAGCATTTCCGCCGCCTCCGCCAACGCCTATAACTTTAATATTAGTAACGTCATTAAATTCGTTGTCCATTTCAAAATCCATTTGAGAACATCCTCCATTATGTAAAGTCTTTTATTTCACACCTAAATAAAGTTAAACTCATACCTATTTAGGTTAGTATATCATATTATCCCGTTATTTTCAACGTTTTTTTGCATTTATATTGTATATAATTACGGAGATATAAACGGAACCGTTGTGTTATCCTCACGCTGAGGACTGAGATACGCCTTTTTATCAATTGTGAAATCTATGCTGCCCGTAAAATCTGGATTATCGCTGTCAAGCCTTGTCAGGGCAGCTTTTACAAAGTCCATTTTATCGTTCACGGAGGACGAAAGTCCCAAAAGCACGGTAACGCGCTCCTTATATACCATTTTAATATTGGAATGGTTGCTCACATCTATACTTGTTATTCCGCTGAGTTCATTTGATTCAAGCAATGTCAGTACATTTTTTATAATGCCGAGGTCGTCGTTATCCTGAAATTCCACGGTTTCCCCCGGTACCGCCGAAATCACCGGTGAGGAATCAATTATGATAATACCGTCGCCGATAGTCATAAGTCCGTCCTCAAGCACTTTGCCCTTGTCGGAAACCAACGTAAAGCTGTCGCCGTTGTCTATTGCAAGCTTGGCGGTTGCAGCCGTGATTTTTATCGTTATTGTTCCCGAAAGATTGCGTTTTATTTCGGCCGACTCAACATAAGGAAGGGTGCATTCGATTCCGGAGGCTGTTTTTTTCTTGCTTGTCATAAACATATTGTCGCCTATATTTATCTGCGACGCAGCTATAACATCCTCATTGTTGTATATCTCGTCACCGGTAACCGCAACATTGTCTATACGGAAAAAGACCGTAAGCGAAAGAGTTACTGCGACGGCAATTATAATTATAATACCCAGGATAAGAGCAATCAGCTTTTTTATCCTGCGTTTTTTCATTTTAATGAGCCTGCTGCGACGGCGCATTTCATCGCGCGAGAGCTGCTGCCTGCCGCCCTGCGTGCGCTCATTTGCCACGCCGTATGTTACATCGATCGTCTGCCTCCTGCGAGTGCCGGTCGGTGCAGTCTTCTGCCGACTCCCCCGCTGGTTTCCCGATGTTTTCGGCGAACTGCCTTGTCTCTTGTTTTTCGGTCCCGTCATTTTCATTTATCCTTCTCACGTCTGCTCCGAGCAGTTTCAGCACCTTTTCAGGAGCTTCATATCCTCTGTCCAAATGCTGCGTACCTGTAATAACCGTCTTGCCGTTTGCGGCGAGACCGGCCGTTATAAGCGCAAAGCCTCCGCGAAGATCCGGAGCTACAACATTTGCGCCCGTCAGATACTTTGAACCCTCTATAACCGCCATTCTGCCCTCGACGCTTATTTTTGCGCCGAGCCGCATAAGCTCAGTTACGTGTTTAAATCTGCTCTCAAATATATTTTCAATTATTACGCTCGTGCCGTCCGCTACAGACAGCATAGCTCCGACTATTGCCTGAGCATCGGTCGGAAAGCCCGGATACGGCATGGTGCGTATCATTTTTACTCTTTTAAGTCTCGGCGGTGCGGACAGACATATCCACCTGCCGCTCGTCGTTATATCACAGCCCGCTTCGGAAAGCACCGGAATCAGCGCACCGATATGTGCCGGAATTACGTCCTTTATGCAAATTCTGCCGCCGGTTGCCGATGCGGCTATAAGATAAGACGACGCCTCTATGCGGTCGGGTATAACGGTATGGCATGTGCCATGAAGCTTTTTAGTGCCCTCTATTACTACCGTGCTGTCGCCGGCGCCGGAAATTTTAGCGCCGCAGCCGTTTAAAAAATCGGCAAGGTCGCTGATTTCCGGTTCTCGCGCCGCATTTGTAATAACAGTGGTTCCGTCCGCCGCGGCGGCGGCTATCATTATGTTTTCTGTGGCTCCGACACTCGGAAAAGAAAGCGTAATATCGGCACCGTGAAGACGTTTGCCGAGCGAACAGTACAGTCTGCCGTGTTCTTCGGTAATTTCGGCACCGAGCTTTCGCATCGACGATAAATGCAGGTCAATGGGTCTGAGGCCTATTTCACAGCCTCCCGGCGAAGATATTTCCGCTTTTCCCGTACGTGCGAGCACAGCACCCAAAAAGACTATCGATGAGCGCATCTCACGCATTAAATCATCGGGAATTTCACTTACGGTAATAACGGACGAGTCCACCTCTACCGTGTGACCGTCGCGTATCACCTTGCAGCCGAGATGCCGAAGTATTTGAATAGCGGCGTCTACATCCGAGAGAGCCGGGCAATTATGTATTTCGCATTTGTCGCCGGTCAAGACCGTAGCCGCTAAAATCGGCAGCGCGCTGTTTTTCGAGCCGTGAACTTCAATTTCACCGCAGAGCCTTCGTCCGCCCTCTATTATTATCTTATCCAATACATACACACCCCTTAAAGAAAAAGGTAACCCTTTTTCATATTATGCAGGGCTGTATGTTTTGGAAACGACAGCTGTTATTTTTTCTCCGCTAACTTTTCTATTATATCACAAATCATCGCAGAAGAGTTTTCAACCGCCATTTTTTTTGCATTCCTGCCGAGTCTTACAAGAGTCTCGCGGTCTGCAACAAGTGAGTCAAACTCGGATATGAGTTTTTCGGAGGTTAAATCCTTTTCCTCAATAACGCGCGCGGCATCGTTTTCCACAAGAGCCATGGCGTTATGGTATTGATGGTTTTCGGCAACATTCGGTGAGGGAATAAGTATTGACGCTCTGCCGACTGCTTCGATCTCGGAAAGCGACGACGCACCGGCTCTGCCGATAACAAGGTCACTTGCCGCAAGACAGACATCCATATCATCTATATATTCGCGTATTACCACGTTGCTTGCTTTGTTCTCGTCCACGCCGAGCTCTTTTAGCCTTTCAGGAACCCATTTACCGTATTTTCCGGTAGAATGCATAAAGAAAAGATTTTTATTTTGCCAACGCTCGGCTATCAAGGCAGTCATATTTTCATTTATCGCCTTTGCACCCAGACTGCCGCCCATCGAGAGTACCATTATGCTGTCGGGCGAGACACCGAGCTTTGCACGTGAAAATTCCCTGTCCGCTTCTATGATTTCGCTTCTTACCGGAAGCCCCGTAACTACAGGCTCATTTTTACATTCAAGGTGTTCCTCTGCCTTTTTAACCGTGAGCATAACCTTGTCCACCGTTTTGGCGAGAGCCTTGTTTGTAACGCCTGGATAGGCGTTTTGCTCATGAATGGCTGTCTTTACGCCGAGCTTACAGGCCGTTCTGACAACGGGACCGCTGACATATCCGCCGAAGCCTACTACAACGTCCGGTTTAAATTCTTTGATTATTTTTTTGACCTCTCTCGATGAGCTTATCATAAGAAAGAGAGTTTTAATATTTTTAGCTATATTTTTAGCGGAAAACTTTCTCTGGAAGCCGGTAATTTCAATGGTTTTAAAGGCGAACCCCGCCGCAGGTACGAGCTTTGACTCCATATGCTCCTTTGTACCTATAAAAAGTATGTCGGCATCCGGATGGCGGCGTCTGAGCTCGCCTGCGGACGCAAGCGCCGGATTTATATGTCCGCCGGTACCGCCGGCAGCGAATATGACTTTCATATGTTTACTCCTTATTCTTAGGCTTTTTATTTTTCTATTCGCGAATACCTTGATACCGACAGCACTATTCCCATTTCAATAAGCAGCATCATAAGCGATGTACCGCCGTAGCTGAAGAAGGGTAAGCTTATGCCCGTATTCGGCAACGTATCAGTAACAACGCCGATGTTAAGCGCCGTCTGAAGTCCCACCTGAAAGACGATGCCCATTGCAAGCATGGCACCGAAGCGGTCCTTTGCCTTTAGTCCTATAACGACCCCACGCCAAACAAGCAAAACGTACAGCAAAATTATTCCTACCGCTCTGATGAAGCCGAGCTCCTCGCAGACAATCGCAAAAATAAAGTCATTTTGCGGTTCGGAAACATACAGATGCTTTTGTTTTGAGTTGCCGAGACCGGTTCCGAAAAGTCCGCCGGAACCTATGGCGTAGAGCGAGTTGTTGGTTTGCCATCTTGCTCCCTTGGGGTCGTAGCTTTTATCGAGCCACGCCGTAATTCGCGCGCCCGCGTATTTTTCAAGAAGCTGCGGATTGAGCACGAATATGATAATTGCCACGGCGGCAATTACCGCTATAAGCACAAACCAATGCCTCTTTATCTCGCCGAGATACATCATAATTACTCCTATGGCGAGAATAAGAATGGTGCCGGAAAGGTGATTTTCAAGATAGACAAGACCCGCCGTAACAGTTATAACCAAGGCATAGAAAAGAAGCTGCAAAAACGAATTATACACGACGATATGTCCGCCCGACAGTTCCTTTACTCCGTCTGCAAATTTGGAACGGTTTATTGACTTTCCGACTATTTTTTTATGATTTCTGTCCATTTCGTATGCGCAAAACAAAATTATGGCAAGCTTTGCTATTTCCGACGGCTGGAAGGTAAAAAAGCCGAGATTTATCCATCGGTGGAATTCACCGAACGACGCCGGCAGTATAAGAACTATAACAAGCAGACCCCATGAGACAATAAGACCGGGAACAGCAAGTATTTTAAGATAATCATACCTGAGCTTTGAAACAAGGAGCATACAAATAACGCCGACAACGGCAAAAATCAGCTGACGCTTAAAAAAGTATGTGCTGTCCCCTTTTTTGTTGTAAAAGGCATAGGTGTAGCTTGCCGAGAACAGCATTACAAGTCCTATTGTAAGTATTGCGATTACAAGAAGAAGGAAGAATACGTCAATTCCGCCGAGTGCGAGAAAATCGGGTCTTCGCGAGCGTTTTTTTGTCTTTTGAGGACGCGGTTTTGCATTTTGGGCGTTCCCTGCCATAATTCTTCCTCCTTTTCCTGAAAATTAAAACGGACATCTGCCGAAATCGGCAAATAAAATTATTTCATACCGTAATACAAAAGAGCGGTTCCTATAATTCCGCCGAAAAGCTGAACGAGTGTAAACACGACGCATATCTTGCGCTCTTTCCAGCCGCACATTTCAAAATGGTGGTGTATGGGTGCCATTTTGAAAATTCGTTTACCGTGCGTTGCCTTAAAGTAGCATATCTGAAGCACATCCGAGAGCATTTCGACTACATAGATTATTCCGTAAAGCAAGATTATAAGCGGACAGTCTATGGCATAAGCGAGGGCTACAACCATACCGCCGAGGAACATTGAGCCGGTATCGCCCATCATAACCTTTCCGGGATACCAGTTCCAGATAAGGTATCCGAGACATCCGCCGAGAAGGCATCCCGCAAGAAGGCTTACACCGAAGAAACCTCTGATAAGTGCCGCCGCTATAAATGAAATTGCCGCCACGGAGGTAACGCTTGCACACAAGCCGTCTACGCCGTCCGTGAAGTTTACGGCATTTACCGTGAGATAAATAACGGCAATTCCGAATATCCAAAAGAAAAATTTAAGGTCGACATTTCCGACGAACGGAATGAACATATATGTGTTTCCCGACATATAGAGCGCCGCAAGATACGCCAGCATCACAAGAATCTGCGCGCCGGTTTTCTGCGCTATGGTAAGGCCGAGATTACGCTTTTTGGCAACCTTAATATAATCGTCCGCAAAGCCGATAAGTCCGAAAGCGACAGCCATTAAAAGTCCCGCAAATATTTTGACCTTCATATCGTCGCCTATGACAACGCTTCCCGAAGTCAGAATATGACCGCCGAGCAGCTTATCGGTTATCAGGACGACAGCGAACGATACAATTATGCTTATTATAAACATAAGACCGCCCATTACGGGAGTACCCTGCTTTGATTTATGCCATGCAGGACCTATGTCAAGAATAGTCTGCCCGAAGTGCAGCTTTCTAAGCCACGGAATTATAACAAATCCGAGCAAAAAAGCTATTAAAAAGCTAAGCAGAACGCCGAATATTAATGCAACCCAAATTTTCATTTACTCTTCCCACTCTCTGTATAAGCTGTTTATAACATCCTCGAGCTTCATTCCGCGACTCGCCTTAAAAAGAACTGCGTCGCCGTCCTTAAGCGTTTCGAGAAGCGCTTTTACAAGCTCGGTTTTATCGTCAAATGATTTTATTTCATCGACAAATCCTTTTGCTCCCTCGGCAATGTGTTTTGCTTTTTCGCCGTATGTAAAAAGAATGTCGATATTTTTGTTTTCGGTATATTTTCCGACATTTTCATGAGAAACATCGCTGTATTTCCCGAGCTCAAGCATATCGCCGAGAACTGCTATCCTGCGGTTTGATTTAAACGAGGACAACACATCCAGAGCTGCTTTTTGCGAATCCGGGCTTGCGTTGTAGCAATCCTCTATAACCGTTATTCCGCCGACTTTTTTAATACGCTGACGCATTCCGGACGGGACAAAGCTTTTGAGCCCTGCCGCTATTTTCTGCGGCTCCATTCTCATTTCATACCCCACGGCAAACGCCGCAAGAGCGTCATATACGTTGTGAATTCCGACGGTAGGCACGGTGACGCGCTGTGATGCTCCGTAAAATTCGACCGTGAAGGATGTAAAACCGTTTTTTTCTTCAATATCCTTTGCCCTGAAATCAACATTCGGATTTTCGATTCCGAAGAAAACAAGCTTATAGTCGGGCTCCCTTACGGTAACGAGCTTATCGTTATCGCCGTTTAATATAAGCGGCGCACCCTTTTTTATACCCTCGAGAATTTCAAGCTTCGCTTTTAGGATTCCGTCGCGTGAGCCGAGATACTCTATATGCGAAACGCCGATATTGGTTATTATACCGATGTCGGGACGAGAGCTTTTTGTCATTCTCTCGATTTCGCCGAAATGATTCATCCCCATTTCAATAACCGCCGCCTCGGTATCATCTTTAAGGCGAAGCAAAGTTTTGGGCATTCCGATTTCATTATTGAGATTACCCTCGGTCTTTATCGTTTTAAACTGCTCGGCAAGCACGGCGTAGGTCATTTCTTTTGTCGTAGTTTTGCCGACCGAGCCGGTAAGGCCTACTACCGTCAAATTATCAAGCGTACCGCGGTAATATCCCGCAAGGTCAAGCAGAGCCTTGCCGGTATCCTTAACTGTGATTACGGGTATGCGGCTGTCAACCTTTTTACGAACAAGCACCGCCGCAGCTCCGTTTTGAGCCGCCTGCGACACAAAGTCGTGCCCGTCAAATTTTTCTCCCTCAAGACATATGAAAAGGCACCCCTTTGGTATGTCGCGGCTGTCGGTCGAAACCGATGTCACAATACAATCATAGCCCGAGAGCCTGCCGCCTACGGCTTTTGCAATACGCGAAAGAGTTAATTCCATTACTTATCTTTTCCTTCTGCTAATATACCTGCCACAACTTCACGTTCATCATAGTGTATTTTGCCGGTATTTAATATTTGATACGTCTCGTGCCCTTTGCCGGCAAGGAGAACGACATCGCCCTTCTTCGCTTCGCCGAGTGCATATCTTATGGCCTCGGTACGGTCAACAAGAACCTTGATTTTCGCTTTGCAGTTATGCATACCCTCCAAAACATCGTCAACTATAAGCTGCGGGTCTTCGCTTCGCGGATTATCAGATGTTACAACCGCAACATCTGCAAGGTCGCCTACTATCTTGCCCATTTTAGGGCGTTTGGTCTTGTCTCTGTCGCCGCCGCAGCCGAATACGGCTATAATTCTGCCGTTTGTGGTTTCACGGACCGATGATATTACATTTTCAAGGCCGTCGGGAGAATGTGCGTAATCTATAAGAACGGTATAATCCGTATCCGTCGGAACTACCTCAACTCTGCCGGGCACGCCCTTGCTCTTTTTGAGCGAAGAAAGGACATCGGAAAAATCAAGTCCCGTGAGTATGGCGCAAATTGCGGCACCCATCGTGTTGTAAACGGTGAAGTGACCGGGTATGCCTACGTTTGCTCTGCCGATTTTATCGTTCCAAAGGAGTTCGTACTGCACAGAGGAGGAGGTGCAGACAACATTTTTTGCCACAAACTGCGCCTCATTGTTTTTAACCGAAAATGTCACGACCTTTATCGGGAGTCCGTCTACCATATAATGTGCCGATTCGTCATCGATATTTATAACAGCCGTGTCCGATATTTCAAACAGCTTGCGCTTGGCGTTTCGATAGTTTTCAAAGGTTTTGTGATAGTCAAGATGATCCTGCGTGAGATTGGTAAACAATGCTATGTCGAAATGACATCCGTCTACCCTCCCCTGCGCGAGTGCTTGGGAAGAGACCTCCATAACGCAGTATTTACAGCCGCTGTCAACCATTTCCCTGAAGAGTCTCTGAAGCTCTTTGCTGTCGGGAGTGGTAAGCGACGACGGGTACTCTTTGTCGCCCGTTACGTTTTTAACCGTGCCTATAAGTCCGGATTTTATTCCGAGATTATCGAAAATTCCTTTTAAAATAAAGGTTGTTGTAGTCTTTCCGTTTGTTCCGGTAATGCCTATAAGATGAAGCTTCTCGGACGGATTACCGTAAAAATTGGCGCACAATAAAGAATATGCATCTCTTGTGTTCTTAACCAAAATCTGATTTTCAACACCGGTATCATACTCCGCCACTACCGCACGGGCTCCTTTATTCACAGCCTCCTCGGCGGCAGAGTGGCCGTCAAAATGTGCGCCCTTGATGCACACAAAAACGCAACCCTCGCAAAGCTTTGCGGTATTATCGGTAATATCAGTAATTTCCGTGTCATTAAAATTGCTTTTTGTATCAATGCCCTTTAAAAGCTCTGATAACAGCATCGGTTTTTTCCTCCTGTTTTTTACTTTAATATTATGCGGGACCGTCCTGTACGTTTACGGACGACTTGAAGTAAACTGTAATTACAGAGCCCTGCTCTGCCTCGGTGCCCTCCGCAATGCTCTGCTTATAAGACACAAAGTCATTTGAAGAAGAATTGCCGGCTACCTTTATGTTAAAGCCTGCGTTAACAGCGGCCTTATTGGCTGCGCTGATTGACATATTGCAAAGATTCGGAACGGTGGCAACTGCCTTCTGCGACGAAGAATCGGTATATACCACTATTACTCCGCCCGACCTCATTTGCTGGCCTGCCGCAGGCGTCTGTGAAACTACCTTAGCTCCGTCTCCGACAACCTTTACGGTATAGCCCGAGGCTTTTGTCTTTGCATCCTGAGGAGACAATCCGACAAGACTCGGAGCTACGGACGATACGTTTGCCATTTCCTTATCGTCATATCTCGGCTCAACATTCAAGTAGGTCAGCACCTTTTCAAGTATATCGCCTGCTATGGGAGCTGCTACCGCACCGCCGCCGTGAGCACCTGTCGGCTCATCTATCGCTACAAGTATTGCTATTTGCGGATCATCGGCGGGGGCAAAGCCGGCGAAGGAGGCAATATACGCTCCCTCGTGTCCGATTTTTTCGGAGGTACCCGTTTTGCCTGCCACGTGGTAACCCGCAACATATGCGTTTTTACCTGTTCCCACGGATACGACCTGCTCCATCATATTAGATACTATGGAAGCGGTTTTTTCGGATATGACCTGCCTCTTTACTATAGGCTCCGTCTTTTTCATGACATTGCCGTCACCGTCAAGCATAGATGATACTACATACGGCTGCATAAGCTTACCGCCGTTTGCTATCGCCGAAACCGCCGTTATTATCTGAATGGGCGTCACCTGGAAGGTTTGACCGAACGAGCTTGAAGACAGCTCCGAAATACCCATTTTATTGAGAGAGTGATAAGTCACGTCGGCTACGGGAGTCGCCTCCGCAGGCAGGTCGATGCCTGTTTTTTCGGTAAAACCGAACGCTTCAAAATATTTATAAAAAGTATCTTTACCGAGCTTTTGCCCTATTGTCACAAAGAACGGGTTACAGGAATTCATAAGTCCCTGCGTCAAATTTTCCGTACCGTGGCCGCCCGGCTTCCAGCACTTCTGATAATTATTCGCAACCTGAATACCGCCGGTGCAGGTATATGTTGTATTGAGGTCCACAACACCCTCTTCAAGAGCCGCCGAAACGACTATCGTCTTAAATACCGAACCCGGCTCATATGTATCGCTTATATCGCGGTTTCGCCACTGAGCATAAAGAGCGTCCGTCGTAGCCTTTTTTTGCTCGTCGGGAGAGGATATTGCGGATATGCTCTCGGCAAGCACCTTGTTTGAAATCTTATTAGGAGAATTCAAATCAAAGTCAGGCTTTGACGTCATACCGAGTATAGCGCCGGTTTTGACGTCCATTATTATGCCGTAAGCATATTTCGCGCCCGTGTCCGTAAGTGCCTGGTCGAGCGACTGCTCGAGGTAATACTGTATTACCTCATCTATTGTAAGCACAAGGCTGTAGCCTGCCTTAGCGTCATATGTGGTTTGATAATCCGTGGACATAGAGCCCTGTCTGGCATTTTTAGCCGTTATTATTCTGCCGGCGGTGCCGGTAAGCTCGTCGTTGTATTTCAGCTCAAGCCCGAGCCTGCCCGAATCATCGGAATCCGTAAAGCCTATTATTGTGGAAGCAAACGACGAGTAAGGATAATATCTCTTTGTATCTGGATCAACACCGATTATTGAGGAAAGCTTGTTTTCGGAAATAAACGTTTTAAGACGGTCCTTAACATCCGTCTCAACCTCGCCGGCTATTTTTTCGTAGCCGCTGCTTGTGCGCTCCGCCTTTTTGCGAACCGTCTCTTCGTCCACACCGAGCATGGTACTGAGATTTGTAACCACAAGGTCGCGCTGCTCGTCGCTTGTTATCTTTGACGGATTTATATAGACAAGCCACGCCGAAGCACTTTTGGCAAGAGCTTTCATATTTGAATCGTAAATCGTTCCGCGCTGAGCCGAAACCGTGGTGTCCGAAAGCTGATTTTGCTCGGCTTTAAGCTTATATTCGTTGCCGTGAATAAGAGAAATATATGCGAGCGAGCCGACACATACAAGAAAAGCTGCGGCGATGAAGCACAGCACCGTAACAGCTCTTTTACCCATTCTCTTTGAAGGTCCGGTCTGCATATTTTTCTCCTTTCATTAAATTTAAGTCTGATTTTGTTTTCCGTTTGTCGAATTGAAAAGCGAAAAAGGTGCAAAGGCGCGCTTTCTCTGCCTCTTATTCTGAATCGTGTGCATTTTATGCATTTTTGCGACGACTTGTATTTTTGATACACGAGGAGCGAAAAAGGTGCAAAGGCGCGCATTCCCTGCCTCTTATTCTGAATCGTGTGCATTTTGTGCATTTTTGCGACGACTTGTATTTTTGATACACGAGGAGCGAAAAAGGTGCAAAGGCGCGCATTCCCTGCCTCTTATTCTGAATCGTGTGCATTTTGTGCATTTTTGCGACGACTTGTATTTTTGATACACGAGGAGCGAAAAAGGTGCAAAAGGCGCGCGATTCAGGCAAAATAAATAGCATAACGAGAGTTAAGTATAGCTACCTTAACCCTCGTTTTATTTTATTTCATTTTACGTGTATATATTCCAAAAGTTTGGTTATAAGCGACTTTGACTCTTTTGAGTCGGAGGACGATGCTTTGCCTCCGGAAACAGTTACCTTATCATCGCCGGAAAGGTCTATATATTCTATCTGATAATTTTCCGCCTTTACCATTCCGAGAACATTTTGTGCATAATCATCGACCTTTTCAAGAGATATTGTCGAATCGAGCTGCATATTAAGTCTGACGGTCTCGGCCTGCGCCGCCGTAAGATTTGACTCAGTCTTGGCGATTTGACGGTCAAGCTCGTCCACACGCAGTTTGCTGTAAAGCAGAGCCGCAAAAAGCGAGAGCAAAACAGCGGCAACCGTAAGCACCTTTGCCGCACGCAAAGCCGTGGCTCGCATTTCGTTTTTTGCCTCGACTGTTGTTTTCTTTTTTCGTGTTACAAGCCGCATACCGGAGTCGGCCGTACGCTCTCCGACGCCGGGCAGGGTAGCTATTTTTCTCGCGGCATTATGATCGAATGAGACGGGTTTCGGCTCAAACATGGAAAAATCATAATTACCGTACTTGTCGTAATTACCTGCCATTTTTTCTCCTCCGGGAAATTTATCTTAAAATCTAATCATCTTTAATCTTTTTTATTGAACGAAGCCGCGCCGAACGCGAACGAGGATTACGTGACAACTCTTCGTCGCTTGCCGCAACACCCTTTACGGTAATCTCACCGCGCGGCGTTTTTCCGCAAACACAAACCGGAAAATCCTTTGGGCAAGTGCAGCCCTCACAAAAGTGTGCAAAGCGTTTTTTCACCATACGGTCCTCAAGAGAATGGAATGTTATTACCGAAAGGATTCCACCGACCTTAAGCGACGAAAACATATCATCAAGTGCCGAATCAAGCTTTGTAAGCTCACCGTTTACCTCTATACGGATCGCCTGAAAAGTTCTGCGTGCCGGATGCGAGTCTCTCATTGCACGCTGAGGCATTGACATTTTAATAATATCGCAAAGCTCAAATGTTGTTGAAATTCTTTTATTTTCACGTTCTTTTACTATATTTTTAGCTATACTCTTTGCATACCGTTCTTCACCGTAGTCTCTGATTATACGATAAAGCTCATTTTCGGAATAAGTGTTAACAACATCCGCGGCACTTTTGCCCTCTTTGCTCATACGCATATCAAGCGGCGCGTCCATATGAAACGAAAAACCGCGCTCGGCAGTATCTATCTGATGAGAGCTGACGCCGAGATCCGCCATAATTCCGTCGGCTTTTCTGCCGTTTAATATTGCGGATATATTATCAAATGTATTGTGAACTATCTCAACATTCGGAAAAGACGCAAAGCGCGCCTTCAATACCTCTATTGCCTCAGGGTCGCGGTCAATGGCTATGAGCCTGCCCTTATCGGAAAGCCTTTGAGCCACAGCGTGGGAATGCCCCCCACCGCCCGCGGTACAATCGACGTAAAGGCCGTCGGGCTTTATTTCGAGTGAATTGACAGTTTCGTTAAATAATACGGGAATGTGTTCAAAATCCATTTTAAATACCTATCAGAACTGAATCTGCGAATAGTCGAAGGTCTGACGAATGTTTCTCGCACGTTCCATGGTCTTGTAGTATTTATCTGCGTCCCATATTTCAAGGCGCTTACCTACGCCGGCAACGACAACATTCTTTTTAAGCCCGGCAAAGTCGCAAAATTCGGTAGGAATGGTAATCCTGCCCTGCTTGTCCGGCTCAACCTCAACCATACCGCCGAAAAAAAGACGTTGCATATCAAAATTCTGAGTATTGATAACAGACTCGGCTATCTTGCTCCACTCTTCGTCGGAATAGATGTAAAGGCAATCGCTGCCGTCTATCGGGCAGAACACTCTGAAGGTAGAACCGAGCTTATTACGCATCTTGGCAGGAATGAAAAGGCGGTTTTTGGCGTCTATGGTGTGTTCTTTATAGCTGCCGAAGCTTTCGGTACGCTTTTGCGCCGCCGATGTTTCGGTAGTTTTTTCTTTAACATTTTCGTCAGCCACTTTATTCATTCCTCCTTTCTGCTCCAAAGTGTGGGTTTTTACTCCCCAAATATGGGTTTTTTAAACATTTCTCACCTATTGACTGTAATTATAAAGCATACTCACCCATTTTGCAATAACTAAAGCAAAAAAAACTTTGTTAAATTTAAATGAATTTTCGACATGATTTTTGGGCATAAAAGAACGGTATTCAGCATAATAGCCGAATACCGTATCGTAAATTATCGTATTTTGACCTTAAAAAGGCCGTTTTCAAACAGGTCTTACCGGAATATTTTTCTCCTTGAGATATTTTTTCAGCGATTCTATCGGGATTTCATTAAAGTGGAAAAGCGACGCCGCCAAAACAGCGTCCGCCTTGCCTACCGTAAAAGCATCGTAAAAATGTTTCAGCTCACCTGCTCCGCCCGATGCGATAACGGGAATACCGACGCTTTCGGAGACAGCTCTTGTAAGCTCAAGGTCGTAGCCCTTTTTTTGACCGTCGCAGTCCATACTCGTCAAAAGTATTTCGCCTGCGCCGCGCTTTTCCGCCTCCGTCGCCCAAAGGACCGCGTCAATTCCCGTGGGGATTCGTCCGCCGTTTAAATAGACCTCCCATTTTCCGTTGTCGGTACGCTTTGCATCAATGGCGCAGACAACGCATTGGCTTCCGAATTTGTATGCCGCGTCATTTATAAGGTCGGGATTTCTGACAGCCGCGGAATTCACCGAAATTTTATCGGCACCGGCTCTGAGCAGTTCCTTAAAGTCGTCGGTAGAGCGGATTCCGCCGCCCACCGTAAACGGAATGAATATAGAATTTGCTACTCGTGAGACTATATCGAGCATTGTGCCTCTGCCGTCATTGGTAGCGGTTATATCGAGAAGCACAAGCTCGTCTGCGCCCTTTTTATCATATTCAACGGCGCATTGCACGGGATCGCCGGCGTCGCGTAAATTTACAAAGCTGACACCCTTGACAACCCTGCCGTTTTTAACGTCAAGACACGGGATAATTCTTTTAGCGTACAAGCGCGTCACCTCCGAGCTTTGCAAAATTCTCAAGTATTTTAAGTCCTACTCTGCCGCTCTTTTCGGGGTGAAACTGCGTAGCATAGAGGTTTATTTCGGGGACCGCCACGGAAGAATCGAACGAAATTCCGTATTCTGTTTTCGTAGCGACGTCCGAGCGATTTTCGGCGTCGAGATAATAGGAATGAACAAAATAGACAAACGAGCCGTCTGCAATGCCGTCATATATAGGGCAAGGCTTTTTGATGTCTGCGGAATTCCACCCGATGTGCGGAATTTTAAGCCCCATATCCGACGGAAAACGCTTCACCCTTCCTTTTAATATGCCGAGCCCGGAAACGCCGGGGCTTTCCTCGGAGGAGTCAAAAAGAAGCTGCAGCCCGAGACAAATTCCCAAAAACGGCTTGCTTCCGAGTGCCGCCTTTTTAACGGCCTCACAAAGTCCGCTTTCGGTCATACAATTCATGGCATCGCCGAACGAGCCGACACCCGGCAAAATGCAAGCACTTGCATTTTCAATTTCGGACGCTCTGCTCGTAACAAGGCTCTCGGCTCCGATGAAATCAAGAGCTTTTTTTACGCTTTGTAAATTCCCGGCGCCGTAATCTATTATTGCTATCATATAACGCTTCTCCCCGAAGAAAAAATATGAAATATTGTACCATTATTCTTTTTTGTTTGCAACCGTCGGAGACACAGCATTTATACCATTTACAAAACCCATCGGAAAATAAAAATCGGCAAGTATCAAAAGATACTCACCGATTTTGGTGGGAGAGAGTGGATTCGAACCACTGAAGTCAGTGACGACAGATTTACAGTCTGTTCCCTTTGGCCGCTCGGGAACTCTCCCATATTAAATTATGATGCGTAAAATGGAGCTGGTGGACGGACTTGAACCCCCGACCTGCTGATTACAAATCAGCTGCTCTACCAACTGAGCTACACCAGCGTTTCGAACGCTTGAATATATTATCATAAAAGGGCGATTTCGTCAACACAAATTTTAAAAATTTTTAAAAAACTTTGTAAAACCCGTTTCTCGGTGAATCGGTAATTAAGAGCACTCGGCGAAAACTGGTTTAAAACCCCTTGCAAATATGACTGCCTGCCGACACAATACATACTCTTGCTTTTTACCGCGCAATACTGTATAATTTATTCCAAAAATAATGATAAATGACACATTAATTACTCGCTGCAAATGCAGCTGTTTCCGGTAAGGCGTGTTGTATTGAGCAGTAATGATACAAGCCTTATCTTATAGGAGTTTTTATATGAAGGACAAAGCACAAAAAAATATTAAGATGCATTCGGTTCAGTTCAACTTCATAATGAACGCCATACTGACCGTTTCTTCATTTATTTTTCCGCTGATAACGTTCCCGTATATTTCGCGTACTCTTTTGGTAGACGGTATCGGAAAGGTGAATTTCGCAACGTCGGTAATTTCATACTTTACCATGTTCGCTTCGCTCGGTATACCGACATACGGTATCCGCGCGTGCGCAAGAGTTCGCGACGACCGCGAAAAGCTCACAAAAACCGCACAGGAACTTATAATAATAAACCTTATCACCTCGGCAATAACATACGCTGTATTTTTTATACTGCTCTTTACCGTTGACAGGTTCTATCAGGACAAAACACTGCTCACCGTAACCAGCGTTTCGATTATACTCAACACCTTGGGCGTTACATGGCTTTATTCGGCTCTTGAGCAATATTCGTATATCACGGTAAGGAACATTGCCTGCAAGCTTGTCTCCGTAATATTGATGTTCATATTCGTCCACAACACATCTGATTATGTGATTTACGGTGTAATTGCGGTCTTGGCATCGGGCGGCTCGAACCTTTTGAACTTTATCAATCTGAAAAAATATATTTCTCTGCGACCCGTAGGGCATTATGATTTTAAGCAGCATTTGCAGCCGATATTCATTTTCTTTGCGACATCGATTGCTATAAGCATTTACACAAACCTTGACACGGTTATGCTCGGATTTATGACCAACGACACACAGGTAGGCTTATACAGTGCCTCCGTTAAGGTTAAAACCGTTTTGCTCGCTGTGGTCTCTTCACTCGGAAATGTTCTTTTACCGAGGCTGTCGGTATATATACACGACAACGATTACAGTAAATTCAGAGAGGCGCTGTCAAGAGTTCTGAACTTCCTGCTTTTGATAACTATACCTTTGACGTTATTCTTTACGCTCTACGTTAAAGACTCCATTATATTGCTTTCCGGCGAAGCCTTCTTAGACGCCTCTCTTTCAATGAGACTTTTGATGCCCACGGTATTTTTCTGCGCCCTCAGCGGAATGACCGGCAATCAGATGCTGGTACCGCTCGGCAGAGAAAAGGCTGTAATGCTGTCGGTAAGCATAGGTGCTGTTTTTGATTTTGTTTTAAACTTCTTCGTAATTCCGAAAATGGGAGCTGCCGGTGCGGCACTCTCGACACTTCTTACGGAATTTTTGGTTTTGGTGGTACAGACATTCTTTTTAAAGGACCATCTCGGCAAAGTCATACGCGGAGTAAAGGCATTGCCCATTCTTATAAGTGCTGCCGTATCCACGGGTGCCGGAATCGTGATACAGCACTATATGGGTGTTTCAAACTCATTTTTACGGCTTGTCATCGGTGCGGTTTCGTTCTTTGGAATTTATTTTGTTCTGCTTCTGATTTTAAAGGAAAAGTTCCTTACGGAAAACCTTACGCTTGCACTTGAAAAGCTGAAATCGCTGCTGTCTTCGAGAAATCAGCAGCCGAAGGATTAGTTATTTCACGGTTTTACAAACCGTGAAATAAGCATTAAGCAAATTGAAGAAGCCGAATTGTACAAACCCCCGATAGAGGTCTTTTACTCCTATCGGGGGTTTATGCTGTGATTTTGCCGGAAAGCCTTTGTTCCGCATATCTTCACAAAAGTTCAAACAGATCTTTGCGGCATTTGATTTTTCCGCTTTTTTTAAGCTTACCTATAACAGCGGACAGTCCCGAACGGTCAACCTCGAGATAATCTGCAAGCTGCTGACGGTCATAGGTAATATGAAAGCTGCTTTTCCCCTGCTCCTTAGCCGTCTGCATTAAATATGTCATCAGCTTTTCCTCCGTAGAGCGTTTACTCGTCACCTCAAGTCTTTTCATAAGGACAAGATTTTTCACCGATGACGTTCGCAGCAAATTCAGAATAAAACAGTTATATATATCCGTATTTTTGAGAGGAATATCCGGCAGACTGAGGAGCATGACAACGGTTTCGTCAAGGGCAACGACATCTACCGGAATACTTTTTATTCCGGCACACACAAACGCTTCACCGAACACCTCCGAAGGCTCCAACACAGCGACTATGCTGCGATTGCCGTAGTAATCCGTCCGCTCTATTTGCGCGTTACCGTGAAGTACAACACCTATATGCTCAGGTTTTTCGCCCTCGGAGAAAATAACGTCGCCTTTAGAGTATTTAACAACCTTAGAGTTCAAAATCTCGGTCAGGCACTTTATGTCGTCTATGTCAAGTCCCGTAAACATACGACACTTTTTGAGTATTTCAAAATAATTATCCATTTTGCCTCCGTTTGTTGAAAATTCAACATACAATTCTGTTTTATTATATTATAATGTCCTCACAAGTCAAGAAAAATAAATTTCGGAGGATATACCATGATAAGAAAAATCATTAAAATAGATGAAGAAAAGTGCAACGGCTGCGGCGCATGTGCCGCAGCCTGCCACGAGGGTGCAATAGATATGGTAAACGGCAAAGCCAGGCTCATGCGCGAGGATTACTGCGACGGGCTCGGCGACTGCCTGCCCGCCTGCCCCACAGGAGCTATAACATTTGAAGAAAGAGAAGCTCCCGAATACAACGAAGAAGCCGTTAAAAAGGCAAAAATGCACAAAGCGGCGGCTATGTTTCACGGCGGATGCCCCGGTTCACGTTCAAGGGCAATTGAGCGCAAAAACGAAGTCCCAAAAAGCACGAACACGTTTTCGGAAAGCCGTTTGAGACAATGGCCCGTTCAGATAAAGCTCGTTCCGGTAACCGCTCCGTACTTTGAGAATGCGGATTTACTCATATCAGCCGACTGTGCTGCTTACGCATACGGAAATTTCCACGCAGATTTCATAAAGAATCGTATAACTCTTATAGGCTGCCCGAAGCTTGACGACACGGATTATTCGGAAAAGCTGACGGAAATTATAGCACTCAACAACATCAAGAGCGTTACCGTTGTGAGAATGGAGGTTCCCTGCTGCGGAGGTATTGAAAACGCCGCAAAACAGGCTGTAAAGCGAAGCGGAAAATTTATACCGTGGCACGTGGTGACGATATCGACCGACGGAAACATTTTGGATTAAAAAGCAAAATGAACAAAGAAAAAATGAGCTGTAAAAATTTACAGCTCATTTTTTGTATCAAGAATTCTCTTTAATGTATTTGCCGTATTTAATTCTGTTAACTACAAAGCCTACACCGAGAACCAGCAGAAGCGGAATCAACAGTATAATAAGAGCCAATATACCGCAAACGACAATCGGAACGCCTTTTTTGCTCTTTTTGACGTTGCATTCGGGCTTTTTCTCTTTTTGAGGCTTCTTCCCCTGCTCGCCCTCTTTATAGAACGGTCTTATAGGAAGTATGGCGTCATATGACGGTATGCCCGAATTATGTAAAAGCGGTTCCGCAAAATCGGTAAACGAATCAGCAACCTTTATAAGCTTGCGCGGCTTTATATGAAGAGCGGCAAAAACCGAATCTACAATGTGAAGAAGCCCTACGGTTATTTTATATTCGTTATCATCAACACTGTAAAGGTCTTCTCCGCCGTACAAATTAACAACAAGGTCACAGATAAAGTCAACAACGCTTTTATCGGCAATATCGGCATAATCCTCGGGCTTCAGCCCTGTTTCGGCACGGGTCAGCTTTGCGACTTTACCTATTGTAAGAGCATTAAGCTTTTTGGCAAACGGTTTTATAAGCCAGCCGATTTTATAAATGAGTTTTTTCTTTATGCTCATTGCCGTCGCCATATCGGCAAGCGTCGGAATATCCGTTCCGGCGGCTTTTATCATATCCTTTACCATACCGATAAGCTGATATTTGAGATACTCCTGAAGGGTTTTGCCCTCCAAATCGAAGTCCACCGTTTCGGTTATGAGGTCGGTGGTGGTTGAAACCATTTTTACATCCGGGTCAAAAACAATGGTGCGTATCGGTGCGGGATAACCTACGGTTGCGGCGGTTGCTATATCGTAAAGCGTATTTCCGCGGTCGCTCGTTATCACGTCTATATCGTGTACGTGAGTGTGACCCGTAAGAATAAACTGTATGCCTAAGTCGGCAAGCTCGTTTCTGCGCGTCTCGTAGTCGCCGAGCATATCGTTTTTGCCTATCAGCTCATAAATCGGCGACGGGGCTATAAGCGGATGGTGAGTCATAGCCAAAATAAACTGGTCGTTTTTGCGTGCATCCTCCGCCTGAGCCTTTATCCACTCAAAGCACTCATCCGAAAAGCCGCTTTTTCCCGAGAGATTGCGGTCGTCATTAAGTGCAAAAAGCCTGTAACCGTCGGCAAGCTGCACTACATACGACATACTGTCTCGATGAACAGCAATCGCTTCATCGGGGCCGAACTCTTTATACATATCATAGAGCTGCTCACGCTTTGCGGCAGGGATTTTCACCTTTTCATTGCCTACAAAGCTGTCTGTCAAGCCGTCATCCTGATAGTCGTGGGTTGCCGTAAGAACATAAACGCGCTTTCCGCTCTTTTTTAAATCGCGGAGCATTTCGATAAATTCCTCGTGTGCCTCAATTTCACCGTTGTTGGTGGTATCGCCCGAAAGCAAAACGATATCGGTTCGTTTATCTTCTTTTATCTGCTTAAAGGCAGCTCTTAAAAGCTCCTCGCTGTATTTTAAAAGCTTTTGGCTTTTGGCGTTTGCCGCATCGTAAGCCTTACCCTTAGTGCCGGTCTTTTTTGAATAGTAATGCGTGTCCGTTATCACGGTCACGGTAAGAGGTGTTTTTGCCAAATTTACTGACCCCCTTTTATTACTTTATCGCTTTTGTTTTGACTTCGTCTGCAAGGCGGTCGCAAAGAGACGAAAGCTCCATGGAGCCTATATCGCCCTCGCCGCGATGGCGAACGGAAACAGTACCGTTTTCAACTTCTTTGTCGCCGACAACGAGCATATACGGCGTCTTTTGAAGCTGCGCCTCACGTATTTTATATCCGATTTTTTCGGAGCGATCGTCAACCTTTACGCGGATACCGTATTTTTTAAGCTCTGCCTCGATTTCATGCGCTCTGTCTGCATGGCGGTCGGCAATCGGAAGAACGACGGCCTGTACGGGTGACAGCCAAAGCGGGAACGCGCCTGCAAAATGCTCTATAAGAACGCCGATAAATCTCTCTACCGAGCCGAAAACAACGCGGTGAATCATAACGGGGCAGTGCTTTTCGCCGTCGGCACCCGTGTATTCAAGATTAAATCTCTCGGGAAGCTGGAAGTCAAGCTGAATAGTACCGCACTGCCAGGTTCTGCCGAGCGAATCTTCAATGTGGAAGTCAAGCTTCGGACCGTAGAACGCACCGTCGCCCTCATTTACGGTATATTCCTTACCGATGCTTTCGATTGCGTCGGAAAGTGATTTTGTGGCTTTGTCCCATTCCTCTTTTGTGCCCATATGGTCCTCGGGCATGGTTGAAAGCTCTATGGTATACGGCAGCTTAAAGAGATTATAAACCTCGTCAAAGAGCTGTGATATTCTTACAACCTCGTCGCGTATCTGGTCGGGAGCGAGGAGTATATGAGCATCGTCCTGAGTGAAGCAACGTACGCGGAAAAGTCCGTGAAGCGCGCCCGAAAGCTCGTGGCGATGTACTCTGCCGAGTTCACCGTAGCGAAGAGGCAATTCCTTGTATGAATGAGGCTCAAGCTCATAAACAAGTATGCTACCGGGGCAGTTCATCGGCTTTATGGCGAAATCCTCACCGTCGATAACGGTTGTATACATATTATCCTTGTAGTGATCCCAGTGACCCGAAGTCTCCCAAAGCGAACGCTTCATTATCTGAGGAGTGGATATCTCAAGATAACCCCACCTCTCGTGAACCTCGTGCCAATAATCAATAAGAGTATTGCGGAGAATCATACCGTTGGGAAGGAAGAACGGCATTCCGGGAGCCTCGTCGCGAAGTGCAAAAAGCCCAAGCTCCTTACCGAGTTTTCTGTGGTCGCGCTTTTTAGCCTCTTCAATTCTTTCGAGATATTCCGTAAGCTCGGACTGCTTTGTGAAAGATATACCATATATACGCTGAAGCATTTTATTTTTTTCATCGCCGCGCCAATAAGCGCCTGCTATGGACGTGAGTTTAAATGCTTTTACCCGGCCTGTATCGGGAATATGCGGCCCCGCGCAAAGCTCGGTGAATTCCGCCTGCTTATAAAATGAAATCTTCTCGCCTTTGCCGGCATGCTCTTTAATAAGCTCAACCTTATACGGCTCGTCCTTTTCCTCCATAAGCTTTAAAGCCTCGTCTGCGGAGAGGTCGAACTTCTCAAGCGGAATATTTTCCTTTACGATTTTCTTCATTTCAGCCTCGATTTTTTCGAGAATTTCGGGAGTGAAAGAAAAATCCACGTCGAAGTCATAGTAAAATCCGTTTGCTATTGACGGTCCTATTGCAAGCTTGGCACTCGGATAAAGACGTTTAACAGCCTGTGCGAGTATATGCGAAGTTGTATGCCAAAATGCCTTTTTGCCGTCCTCATCGTCAAAGGTAAGTATTTCTACATGACAATCCTTTGTTACCGGAGTGCGAAGGTCGCAAGTCTCGCCGTCAATCTTTGCAAGGCAGGCGGCTTTGTAAAGCCCCATGCCGATAGACTTTGCTATATCCATTACGGTCGTGCCGCTTTGAAACTCCTTTACAACATCATCCTTCAATGTAACTTTTACCATAAAAACTACCTCCATTATAATTAAAAAGCACTTCATCCCAAATTACTGGGATGAAGTGCTATGCATTCCACGGTTCCACCCGAATTGACGATAAAAATCGCCCGCTCAACTGCTTTTAACGCAAGCTTACGTCACGCCTTAATCATATGTTTTCGACGCGCGCTCGGGAGCGGTATCGGGCAGCTTTGCACGCTCTTCTTTCAGCCAACGAAAGAGCTCTCTTATGTGCAAACGACTTGCCGTCATTCTCCGTCAACGGTTTAACCTTTTTACTTTGGCTCTATATTATACTCATTTTTCCGATATGTCAAGAGATGATTTTAATTAAAAATTCTATTACAAAAACAGCGACGCAGGAGGACAGCGCAACCGTGAGCAAGCCCTTCTCAAAAAACGCAAGCAACAGCGCCACTATGAGCCCTGCCACAGCCGACCACACGCTCCCCGTAGACGAAAAAACCGCGGGAAATGTCATCGCCGCCAAGACTGCATACGGAATGTAATAAAGAAACGATCTTATAAATCTGTTTTCGATTTTTTTGCGAAAAATCACAAGCGGCAACATTCTTATAAGATATGTGACAAGCGCCATAACCGCTATATATATAAATATGTTCTCAGCCGTTTTCATTTTTGTCGTCCTCCTTTACGGGTTTTAAGAGGGCGCCGACAGTCGCGGAAAGAACGGCGCAAATGATTATTACAAATCCCGAAGAGACTTTACAAAGACCCGGCACGTATTTGAAACATATGCTCAACGCCGCCGACAATAATACCACAACAGCCACAGTCTTATTATGCTTTGCGGGCGGTATAAATATAGCTATAAACATACCGTAAATCGCAATGCCGAGAGCGGAGCGCACGGACAGCGGAAGCACGGTGCTCGCCGCAGCACCTATAAGAGTGCCGAGAGTCCACCCGACTATCGGCAAAAGAGCAAGCCCGTACATATATTTTTTGCCGACCTCTCCTTTTTGACCCGAGGCTACGGCAAATATTTCATCGGTATTGCTGAACGCTATTAAAAATCGGTCAAGCAAATTTACGCTCTTGTGAAGCTTTTGCGACAGAGAAACCGACATCAGCGCATAGCGTATGTTTATAACAAGCTGTGTTAGTGCCATTTCAAGATAAGCACCGCCGGCGAGAATTAAATCAAGCCCTGCAAACTGACCTGCCGAGGTCAAATTTGTCATAGAGATAAGCACCGCCGTAAAAACGGGCAAGCCGCCCTCGACAGCCATCATACCGAATGTAAACGAAACCGAAAGATAGCCGAGCGCTATCGGCAAACCGTCTTTCAGGCCTTTTTTAAAACTGTTTTGAAATTCCGTCATTTTTCTTCCTGCGTTTTCTTCCCTACGATATAAAAAGCACACCTCGGTGAAGCCCCGAACGGTGTGCTTTTAACAGCATTGAATATTATAATCACAAAGTCGTTTTATGTCAATATTATTCGGTTTTATTCTTTAATCGAAGTGCTCTTGTGGCGTTGATAACCGCTACAACCATAACTCCGACATCGGCGAATATGGCGACTCCCATATTTGCAATGCCTACTGCGCTGAGCACAAGGCAAACGGCTTTCACAAGAAGGGCAAACGCAATGTTTTCTCTTACTATTTTCAGCGTGTGAACCGAGATTTTTTTCGCAAGCGAAATCTTTTCCGGATCGTCGTCCATAAGCACTATATCGGCCGCCTCTATTGCCGCGTCCGAGCCGAGCGCGCCCATCGCTATGCCTATGTCGGCTCTTGAAAGCACGGGAGCATCGTTTATTCCGTCGCCGACAAACGCCAGCTTTTCTTTGGGCTCTTTTTTGTCAAGGAGTTTTTCGACCTCCGATACCTTATCGGCAGGGAGAAGTTCAGAGTGAACCTCGTCTATGCCTATTTCCGCGGCTACCCTGTCGGCAGCGGCCTTGGAGTCGCCCGTGAGCATTACCGTCTTTTTGACGCCGTGCTTTTTGAGTTCGCTGAGAGCAAGCTTTGTATTGGGCTTTACAACATCTGATATTACAATACAGCCGGCATATTTTCCGTCCTCGGAAACATACACAACCGTACCCTCGTTATGCTCGGTTGAGACAGCGATATGCTCTTCTTTCATCAGCTTTAAATTGCCGACTAACACTCTTTTACCGTCAACTGCAGCCGAAACACCGTGGCCTGCAATCTCTTTTATATCTGTAACGCCGTTTTCGTCAATATCCTTGCCGTAATATTTTTTAAGACTGAGGCTTATCGGGTGACTCGAAGCACTCTCGGAATACGCCGCCAAGCGCACAATGGAATCCTTTGTGTATCCGTTTTCGGGATATACTCCGGTTACCTCAAAGACTCCCTTTGTAAGAGTTCCGGTTTTATCAAACACAACATATTTCGTATCTGAAAGCCCCTCAAGATAATTGGAGCCTTTTACAAGTATACCGTTCGCCGAAGCACAGCCTATACCCGCAAAAAACGAGAGCGGAACCGATATTACAAGAGCGCACGGACAGCTGATGACAAGGAAGGTAAGCGCTCTGAATATCCAATCGCTCCACATGGCCGTGTGACCTGCAATAAGCCTTATAACCGGAGGTAAAATTGCGAGTGCAAGTGCCGAAAAGCAAACCGCCGGAGTATAATATCTTGCAAATTTTGTTATGAAATTCTCGGAGCGCGACTTTTTCATACTTGAATTTTCAACAAGGTCAAGTATTTTTGATACGGTTGAATCGCCGAACTCCTTAGTGGTTTTTACCTTGATAACGCCGGTCATATTGATGCAGCCGCTTATAACCTCATCGCCCGTTTTGACATTTCGCGGCAGGCTCTCGCCGGTTAAAGCACTTGTATTGAGCGATGTGTCACCGCTTGTAACAACGCCGTCTATCGGGATTTTTTCACCGGGATTTACGGTTATTTCGGTACCGACCGCCACTTCGTCGGGATCAACCTTTTCGAGTTTTCCGTCAACCTCGACATTTGCATAGTCGGGTCTTATATCCATTAAGGCGGAAATATTGCGTCTGCTCTTGCCGACAGCTATGCTTTGGAAAAGCTCGCCTATCTGATAAAAGAGCATAACGGCAACGCCCTCTTTATAATCGCCGAGTGCTATGGCACCGACGGTAGCAACCGCCATAAGGAAATTCTCATCAAATACCTGACCCTTAAAAATGCCTTTAACAGCCTTTTTGAGAATGTCGTAGCCGATTATAAAATACGGTATCAGGTTTAAAACAAGCCAAATGTATTTATTGAGAGTTATAAATTTGCCGAGGACGGTAAGACATACTATCAGCACAGCCGAAACAATTATCCGCCACAGAACGTTTTTCTGTTTTTTACTCATAAATATCTCCCTCACTTATTTATTTGCCGAAAGCGGCATCTCATAACATCAGATATATATTTCACAGTCGTCCTCTACTCTTTTGCAATTTTTGAGGACTTTTTTCATAACGGCTGCCTCATCGGCACCGTCGTCAAATTCTACTTTCATTTTTTGTGTCATAAAAGATACAACGGCTTCACGAACGCCGTCGGTCTTTTGAGCGGCTTCCTCCATTTTTGCGGCACAGTTTGCACAATCGACTTCTATATTGTATGTTTTTTTCATAATAACAACCCTTTCTTCGGCTGCTCTCTTTCGGAACAGTTGAGCAATCATTCATTTGTTGTCTATATTATAGTTGAACATATGCTCAATTGTCAATATGTTTTTTAAAATTTTAAATTTTTTTATTTTGGTGAAGCATCATTTCTAAAGCGAAAATTCGCACGGATAAAAGTCTTTCTGTCTGTACGATTTCACATAGAAAGTAAAAAAAGCCCCGAATAATGTTTTCGCATATTCGGAACCCTGTAAATTATTCAATTGTGACAGAATATTATATCGACAATATAATCGTCGGTTTTATATCATGTATATTTAAGAAGCCTTAATCGCCCAAGTGCTGATGGCGGATATGCTCGTCCGCTATTTCGATAACGGTTGTAATGTGCTCATCGTCAAAGCTGTAAAACACATGCTTGCCGTCTCGGCGAGCCTTAACTATGTTGTTCGCCTTTAAGAGCGCAAGCTGATGAGACACGGCTGACTTAGTCATACCGAGTGCTGCGGCAAGGTCGCAAACGCACACCTCGCGCTTATCAAGTGCCATAACTATTTTGGCTCTCGTGGGATCACCGAGGACTTTAAACAGGTTTGAAACACCGTTTATCTCCTTCTCAGAAAACATATTGTTTTTTATATCGTCAACAACCTCTTGCATAACGGCATTACAGTCGCACTTATTATCAGCCATTATTTTTCACCTCATAAACATACGGTATCGTACTGTTAAGAATATTATATATCTTAAAAACAAATATTTCAAATAAAATGTGTATACACAAAGGAACGCCAAACGGTGATGCAAAAAAGGACTCAGCCTACGCTAAGTCCTTTTTGGTGACCCGGACGAGATTTGAACTCGTGTTACCGCCGTGAAAGGGCGGTGTCTTGACCGCTTGACCACCGGGCCGTTATGGTAGCGGCAGTGGGACTTGAACCTACGACCTTCCGGGTATGAACCGGACGCTCTAGCCAACTAAGCTATGCCGCCATATATGCCGCTTTTTCAGCGGCTTTGATATTATAATATAAAGTGTACTGCTTGTCAATAGTTTATTTATGATAAAATGAAAATTACATTGCAATGCGGCATACCGTTTTTTCAAAAGCCGCATTGCAACAAAAAAGTCAAACTATTACTTCTCCATGAGCGTTACCATTACCGCCTTTTGAGCGTGGAGACGGTTTTCGGCCTCATCAAATATCTCATCCGCGTGAGACTCGAACACATCTGCGGTTATCTCTTCACCGCGGTGAGCAGGCAAGCAATGCTGAACCATACAGCCGCTGTTTGCAACCGCAAGCAGTTCCTTATTGACCTGATATTTGCCGCCGAATATTTTTTTGCGTTCTTCGGCTTCACCCTCCTGCCCCATTGACGCCCAAACGTCGGTAAAGATGACGTCGGCACCGCTTGCAGCCTCCATAGGCTCTGTAAACATCGAAAATCCCGCATAATTATTTGCAAAGTCAAGCACGCGGCTGTCGGGTCTGTACCCCTCGGGGCAAGCCACCGATACCTGCATACCTGTTTTAAGTCCGCCGACTATAAGAGAATTTGCCATATTGTTGCCGTCGCCTATGTAGCACATTTTAAGGCCGTCAAGGTGCCCCTTGTGCTCACGTACCGTCATAAGGTCGGCAAGCACCTGGCACGGATGGCAAAAATCGGTAAGACCGTTAATTATCGGGATAGAACCGTACTTCGCGAGTGCCTCAACCTCGGACTGCTCAAAGGTTCTTATCATAATGCCGTCGATATAGCGCGAGAGAACTCTTGCGGTATCCTGTATAGGCTCGCCGCGTCCTATCTGAAGATCGCGGTTTGAAAGAAAGAGTGCCTGACCGCCGAGCTGATACATACCGGTTTCAAAAGAAACCCTTGTTCTTGTTGAGGATTTTTGGAAAATCATACCGAGGGTCTGACCCTTGAGCCTTTGATGCGCTATGCCGTGCTTGTTTTCATATTTAAGCTGATCGGCAAGATTTAAAAGGTCAGATATTTCACCGGGAGTTGTCGATAAAAGACTTAACAAATGCTTCATTTTAATTCACAGAGCCTTTCCGGCTACAAATATAGTCACGTTGCCCCTGCCGTAGCCGTGCAAGGCGTGAAAACTGCATAGGAGTTTATTCAGAAAGGGTCTTTTCGAGAATCTCAAGTCCCCTGTCTATTTCGTCATATGTTATGGTGAGCGGAGGAAGCATACGAAGCGACTGCTTGGCGGTTAAAATAAGAAGCCCGTTTTCAACACAGCGCGCCGCCACATCCGCCGCCTTTTGATTTTTAAGGTCTATACCTATCATAAGGCCCATACCGCGCACTTCGGAAACATCCTTAAACGAAGAAACCTTGTTTCTTATGTATTCGCCCTTTTCGCGGACGTCCTTTAAAAATTCTTCGTCAAGTCGATTTAATATCTCAACCGCGCCCGATAAAACCACGGGATTTCCGCCGAAGGTGGTACCGTGAGTGCCGGGAGTCAAAACGCTGCCGAACTGCTCTTTTGCAAGGCACGCTCCTATCGGCAGTCCGCCGCCGAGGCCCTTTGCGGATGTCAAAACGTCCGGCTTTACGCCGATATTTTCCCAAGCATAGAGCTTACCTGTTCTGCCGACGCCCGTCTGCACTTCGTCGAATATGAGAACAATATCGTTTTCATCGCAAAGCTCTCTTATGTATTCTATATAATCGCGCGGAGTTATTACGACTCCGCCCTCGCCCTGTATAACCTCAAGTATTACCGCGCAAACCGTTCCGTCGAGAAGCTCGGAAAACGCTTTTTTGTCGCCCGCCTCGGCATATTTAAAGCCGCCCATAAAAGGCATAAAATACTTGTGGTAGTGCTCCTGCCCCGTTGCGGTTATTGTAGCCATGGTTCTGCCGTGGAAAGAATTCACAAGCGATATTATCGTATTTCGGTTTTCACCGTAGCGGTCAAAGCTGTATTTTCTCGCAAGCTTTATGGCGCACTCATTTGCCTCCGCTCCGGAATTGCAAAAAAGCACCTTATCAAATCCGCTTTTTTCGCACAGAAGCTTTGCCGCCTTGGCAACAGGCTCGTTATAATAAAGATTTGATGTATGCTGAATTTTATCTATCTGCCCGATAACAGCCTTTTTCCAGCCATCATCGTTTACGCCGAAAATATTAACGCCTATACCCGAAGTAAAATCAATTACCACTCTGCCGTCAGAGGCCGTCAGAGACGCATTTTTGCCGCCCGTCAAGGCTATCGGAAAATGACCGTAAGTCGGCATTAAATATTTGTCGGCAGTATTTTTAATTTCGTTAAAATCCATTTTATCAGTCCTTAATAAACTAATCTTATTATATATACAAAGTCCGAAAAATGCAATTGACGTTTAACGCAAGCTGTTGTTTAAGATGCTGTATGTTATATACTTGCTGTCTGCACAAAACGAAGTTTAGCAGAAAAAAGCGCAAAATCTTGATTTCGTGAAATTTTTTTCGTTAGACAAGGCGTGTGCGGCGAAGCTGTATGTATATACTGCGAGCTGCACAGAACGAAGTATAACGGAAAAAAGACACGAAATCACCCGTGAAACATTGTGCCGAAGCCCTCGTCCGTGAATAACTCCATAAGAATAGAATGCGGTATACGTCCGTCGATTATGTTGGTCTGAAGAACTCCGCGGCGGACGGCCTCTACGCAGCAGTCGATTTTCGGTATCATACCGCCGGAGATAACGCCCTGAGACTTGAGCGACGGTATTTCGGAAACCTGAACGTCGTGAATTAAAGTGGAATCATCGTCTTTATCCATTAAAAGTCCGCTGATGTCGGTCATAAGCAAAAGCTTTTCCGCGTGGAGACTTGCGGCTATTGCCGCCGCGGCGGTATCGGCGTTTATATTGAACACCTCGCCGTTCTCGCCCGTTGCAACGGATGAGATAACGGGTATATATTTATTTTCAAGAGTGTAATCTATAACGTCGGTATCGATTTCGGTTATCTCGCCTACAAATCCGACGTCCGATTTTGTGTATTTTACGGCTTTCATCATTTCGCCGTCGATACCGCAAAGGCCTATCGCCTTGCCGCCGTGCTTTGAAATGAGCTGTACCAAATGCTTATTCACCTTGCCTGCCAAAACCATTTGAACAATATCTATTGTCTCTTCGTCGGTATAACGCAGTCCGTCTACAAAGCGGCTCTGCTTGCCGACACGTTTGAGCATATCGGATATTTCCGGTCCGCCGCCGTGAACAAGCACAATATTTACTCCGACGGAACGAAGAAGAACTATGTCGGTCATTACGGCATCCTGAAGCTCTTCGTTTACCATGGCATTGCCGCCGTACTTTATGACGACCGTTTTATTTTGATATTTCTGAATATACGGTAAGGCTTGAACGAGAACCTCGGAACGGTCCGAATTTGTTATATTTGATATTTCCATATTTCTCCTCCGATAAATGTCTGTGAATGCTGCGTTTATGCGTTTTACGCTCAGGTGCGGTAATCGCCGTTTATCTTGACGTAATCGTATGTCAAATCACAGCCGTAAGCCGCGGCAGAGAAGCTGCCTGATTTTAAATCGACAAGGATATACACCTCATCACAGACTAAGACTTTTTTCGCAAGTTCTTCGGAAAACGGAATTCCCGAGCCGTCCTTGCACACTTCTATTTCTCCGCCTGCCGAGCTGAATTTCACATCAACCTTATGAACGTCAATATCGGCTCCGCTGTAACCGAGAGCGCAGAGAATTCTGCCCCAGTTTGCATCCGCTCCGAACATAGCCGCCTTAACAAGCGACGAGCATATAACCGATTTTGCACATATTTTTGCCGTCTTTTGGTCAGCGGCACCCGAAACAATACATTCGACAAGCTTTGTTGCACCCTCGCCGTCTTTCGCCATAAGCTTTACAAGCTTTTCGCAAATTGCCGCAAGCGCACAAGTAAAGGCTTTATAATCTGCGTTTTCGGAGGTTATTTTCTCGTTTCCGCAAAGTCCCGACGCCAAAACAGCCACGGTATCGTTGGTGGATGTGTCGCCGTCTACGGAGAGCATATTAAAGCTGTCTTTAACCACCTCGAGAAGTGATTTTTTAAGCATTTCCGCCGAAATGTCGGCATCCGTTGTAATAAAAGCAAGCATCGTTGCCATATTCGGGTGAATCATACCGCTGCCCTTGGAAATAGCACCTATACGGCATTTTTTGCCGCCGAGAGAAAACTCACAGGCAAATTCTTTTTTTACGGTGTCCGTTGTCATTATCGCATTTGCCGCAGAATCAGAGCCGTCCTTATTAAGGCCCGAAACAAGCTTCGCCATACCGTTTTTGATGGGCTCAAGGTCTATTGGCTGACCTATAACTCCGGTGGAAGCTACCACAATATCGCTTTTTGAAATGCCGAGTGCGTCCGCGGTTATTTTGCACATTTCCTCCGCTTTTTCAACTCCGTCGGCATTGCAGGTATTGGCTATGCCGCTGTTGCAGACAATTGCGCGCGCCTTGCCGTCGCTTATATTTTCACGTGTGACGGTTATCGGTGCTCCGCACACAAGATTTTGCGTATAAACAGCCGCCGCGTCACAGTCCTTTTCACAGTAAATAAGTGCAAGATCCTTTTTCTCCTTATTCTTACGGATTCCGCAATGAATTCCGTTTGCGGTAAATCCTTTCGGTGCGGCGACACCGCCGCCGATAAAACTTAATTCCATTATAATTTACCTTTCATTTATAATCTTACAGGTCAAGTCCGTATTCGGGAGGTAAACCCATACCAATATTCATACATTCCAAAGCCGCTCCCGACGCACCCTTGCCGAGATTGTCGTAAAGAGCCATAAGAAGAAGTCTGTCGTCATTTCCGGCTACGGTGACATCCATACTGTCAAGCTCAGCTTTAGAATTTGCCGCGACAAAGCCGCCGTTATCAAAAGCCTCTTTATATTTAACTATGTCCGAAGCATATTTTGAGCGGTAAACCGCTTTAATGTCCTCTGCGGTTTTTCCGTCTTTGAGATCCGTTTTAAACACCGGAACCGTGACGAGCATACCGCTGAAATAATCACAGACATACGGACAAAATATCGGTGTAACTGACAGGCCCGAAATTTTTCGCATTTCTTTGAGGTGCTTATGCTCCTGATTTAAAGCGTATTCACGGGGAGCAAAAAGCTCCGGTGCTTTCTCGTCGCTTTCATACATAGCGATACCTTTTTTGCCGGCTCCGCTGTAACCCGAAACGGCGTGACAGATAAATCCGTGGTCCGGAGAAATAATACCCTCGTCCAAAAGAGGCTTTACAAGCGCTATAAATCCGCTTGCATAACAGCCCGGCGACGCTATACGCTTTGAAGAAGCCACGGTTTTAAATCCGTCTTTAAATATTTCGGGGAAACCGTAAGCCCACCCCTCGCTTGTACGGTGAGCGGTTGATGTATCTATAATAACCGTGTCGTCATTTGTAACAAGCTCTGCCGCCTCGATTGCCGCAGCGTCCGGAAGGCAGAGAAAAGCTATATCGGCACTGTTGAGAACTTCCTTTCTTGATTTTATGTCCTTGCGAAGCTCATCGGGAAGAGATAAAAGCTCAATATCATCTCTTTTTTTCAGACGGTCAAATATTTTAAGACCCGTAGTTCCCTGACTGCCGTCTATAAATACTTTTTTCATATTATTCACCATAGCCTTTCAGGCACCAAACAGTTTATTAAAAATCACCGTATATTCTTTGAAGCCTTAGCGGGGCGCAATCGGTGATTTTTGCCGTCTCAAAATTATGCCACAGGCAAATTTTGAGACGGCAATATAATTTAAGAAGTGTAACTTTTCACACTATTTGTCTTGTTCTTTCAATATTTTTTCTATTCTCTTTGCCTCTTTCAGCACGTTCTGCGGTGCGGGTCCGCCGAGCGAAGTCCTGCCGTTTACGCACTTGTCGAGATTTATGGCGTCATAAACGCCGTCGTCAAACAAATCGCATATCTTTTTGTATTCTTCAAGAGGCAACGTTTCAAGCGTAAGTCCTTTTTTAATGCAGAGAGCCACTATTTCACCTGTGGCCTTATATGCGTCACGGAACGGCAATCCCTTGCCGACGAGATAATCGGCGCAGTCGGTAGCGTTGATAAATCCGCCTGCCGCGGCTTTACGCATATTTTCGGGAATAGCCGTCATTGTGTCAAGCATGGGGATAAATGTGGTGAGGCAGATTTTAACGGTGTCAAAGGCGTCAAATATAGCTTCCTTATCCTCCTGCATATCCTTATTATAAGCGAGCGGCAAGCCTTTCATCATTGTCAGAAGCGTCATAAGGTCTCCGAAAACTCGACCGGTTTTGCCGCGGATAAGCTCGGTTATGTCGGGGTTTTTCTTTTGCGGCATTATTGACGAGCCTGTTGAAAAAGCATCGTCAAGCTCAACGAATTTAAATTCCCACGAGCACCAGAGGATTATCTCCTCAGAAAAGCGCGAGAGATGAACCATAAGTATTGACAAAGCGGACGCAAGCTCCATACAAAAGTCCCTGTCCGATACGCCGTCAAGCGAATTGAGCATAGGTCCCGTAAATCCGAGTGCCTCGGCTGTCATTTCGCGGTCGGTATTATATGTTGTACCGGCAAGTGCACATGAGCCGAGCGGGCAGTAATTCATTCTTCTCTGCGCATCGGCAATACGTTCGCGGTCACGCAGAAGCATTTCGGCATACGCCAAAAGATGATGGCCGAATGTTATGGGCTGAGCGCGCTGCATATGAGTGTAACCCGGCATAACGGCGTCCGCATACTTTTCAGCCTTTTTGCACAGAACACCTATAAGCTCCGTGACAAGCGAATAAACGCTGTTGCACTCGCGGCGCAAATACAGCCTCACGTCAAGAGCTACCTGGTCGTTTCTGCTGCGCGCGGTATGAAGTCTTTTGCCGGCCGCGCCTACGCGCTTTGTGAGCTCACCCTCAACAAAGGTATGTATATCCTCTGCATTCGGGTCTATCTCCAACGTACCGTTTTCGATTTCCGCCTTAATGGCTTTTAATCCGTCAACAATTTTTGAAAGGTCGTCCGCCGATATGATATTTTGCGCGCAAAGCATAGTGGCGTGTGCAATACTGCCGTCTATATCATCCTTATACATTCTGCTGTCAAACGCTATTGACGAATTAAAATCGTTGGTTTTGGGGTCTAAAGCCTTTTGAAATCTGCCCTGCCAAAGCTGCATTTTTTTACTCCTATCAAATACCACACAGCGACAAGAGACAGAAACATCTCTTGTCGCACGCGGTAGTGCTAAGCACTGTTGTTTATTTTTTCAAGCGGTTTACAATGATTATTTGTTATCTCTCTTTGCGTCAAGTAAAGCTTTTACCTTTGTGGGGAGTCCGAAGAGATTGATAAATCCGGTAGCGTCGGTCTGATCGTATGCGCCGCCGTCATCGCCGAACGAAGCAACATTTTCATCATAAAGAGTATACACAGAGGTGACGCCTGCGTTTATAACGTTGCCCTTATAGAGCTTAAGCTTAACGTCGCCGGTTACGGTCTGCTGAGTGTTGTCGACAAAAGCCGCAAGAGCTTCGCGAAGAGGTGAGAACCATTTGCCGTTGTATACGAGCTCGCCGTATTTCTCGGCAACGAGTTTTTTGTAATGAGATGTGTCACGGTCGAGAGTTATCATTTCAAGAAGCTCATGAGCCTTGTAGAGGATTGTTCCGCCGGGGGTCTCATAAACACCGCGTGATTTCATACCTACAAGACGGTTCTCGACTATATCAAGAAGGCCTATACCGTTTTCTCCACCGAGCTTATTGAGCTTTTCGACAAGTGAAACAGCGTCAAGCTCTTCGCCGTCAACGGCTGTGGGAACGCCCTTTTCAAAATGGATTGTAACATATGTAGGCTCATCGGGAGCTTTTTCGGGAGAAACTCCGAGCTCAAGAAAGCCGTCTTTATTGTACTGCGGTTCATTTGCCGGATTTTCAAGGTCAAGTCCCTCGTGAGAGAGATGCCATACGTTTTTATCTTTTGAGTAGTTTGTTTCACGATTGATTTTAAGCGGAATCTGATGAGCCTCGGCGTAGTCTATTTCTTCATCACGCGATTTTATGTCCCACTCACGCCAGGGAGCTATAATCTCCATCTCGGGAGCAAGAGCTTTAAGAGCAAGCTCGAAACGAACTTGATCGTTGCCCTTGCCGGTGCAGCCGTGGCAAATAGCGTCTGCGCCCTCTTTTTTTGCTATATCGGCAAGGCCCTTTGCGATACAGGGACGAGCGTGCGATGTACCGAGAAGATACTCTTCATACTCGGCACCTGCTTTAAGGCAAGGCCAGATATAGTTTTCGATATAATCCTTTTTAAGGTCGAGAACATAGAGCTTTGAAGCGCCGGTCTTGAGAGCCTTCTCCTCAAGTCCGTCAAGCTCAGTTCCCTGACCTACGTCGCCGGAAACCGCTATAACTTCGCAGTTATTGTAATTTTCTTTAAGCCACGGAATGATGATTGACGTATCAAGTCCGCCGGAATAAGCGAGTACGACTTTTTTGATGTCTTTCTTGTCCTTTTTCATAAATGTTACCTCCGAGCATCGGCAAAAGCCTTTAATTTTTGATTACGAAGAGATTATACACCAATCACATTTAAAATCAAGTGTTTTTTGCATAAATATTCAAGTTTTGTGTATATTTGTGCGATATAACGACATAAATATACATTATGTGCCCTGTTCTATGCAATATTTAACCTGATTTATGAATTTTTATGCAAAAACTAAAGCCGAGCGAGAAATTTCGCCCGGCTCAGCCGTTATTTTTGGTTATTTTTTAAAGCTTTTTTCGCCTTGGACTTTTTGACTCCGCGCGTTATAAGCCCGGCCGTCAGGGCAATTATCACAGTGCCTGCCGAAAAAGCCGCTATCTTAATGTTATGTACATACTGCCCCTCGTAATATCTTGCCTTGTTTGAGCTCTTGTAACCGACAAGGTCATTATAATACATCATATAAGTGCTGTAATCGAGAGTGTTTTCGTCTATATCTATAACGCGCGTCCCGTGGAGAGGTCCGTTACCGTAAATATAAAATCCGACTCCGCTCGTATGCACCATATCAATGCCATTATACGTGCCGCAAAAGTCATTGTTATGATCGTGCCCGAAGAACGCCGCCTTAATGTCTCCCTGCTGCTTCCAAGCGTCAAATTCGCCGCCGTTCACCTCTGCGGGACACGGCCCCTCGTCAAGATGACCGCTTGCAATATCCGTATTAAGCACATAATACTTACCGTCTTTTTTTACCGCACCGTCCGTGCCCTTGGGAACCTCCTTTAAAAGTTCATATATTTCGGGAACGGGTATATGCTGGAAAAGGAGAGACGGCATAGGTTCTCCGCCGTTTTCAGCTTTCAGGGCATCGCTCGTTTTTTTGTACCAAGCAAGTTGATCCTCGGCAACGTGGGCATATCCGCCGTTTTCTTTATCATATGTGCCGGAATCTATAAACCAAAGATTAAAGACGTTCTTTGCGCCGTCCGAGCTTTTTATAGGAAGATTATAGTTGCCGCAGCCGGTCATAGCTTCTCCCTCGGAAGCAAGGCAGCCCGGCATAGAATTATAGACCTCCATTTGGAACTGTTTGGAGACCTTACCCTCGTCATCGTGGTTACCGTATACTATTGCAAACGGTATGTTCTGTGAGGTAACGGGCTCCATAATCTGCCTGATTGCCTTTTCGACACGCTTTTTGCTTCTGTAAAGCACGGGCGACGGGCCGTGTATATTATCGCCGGTAAATACAACAAGGTCGGGCTTTGCAGCTTCAATCGAAGCATACATAAGATCAAGCGTCTCTTCGCACGGATTTAAATCATCCTGCGGATCTGCAAATACGAGTATACGAAATTTACCGTCTTTAAATTTAAGCGTAGTTTCATCCCCAGTTTCGGCAAAGCTCTGAATTGCAAAGCACGGTGAAACCACCGATAAACAAAGAATTACCGATAAAATAATGTTTAATACCTTTTTCATTTTATCCTCCCAATGCGCGTATCCTCTCGAATACATTTCTCCTGCAAAATAAATAATGCCGCCGCAAAAGCTATTGCGACAAAACAGCATATAAAATAATACGCTGTTTTGAACAATAAAATCAGCGAAGGCTTAATGATTTTGTATAATTATTCTAACATCGGGATGGTTTTAATTCAACAGCAATAATCAACAATAAAAACGTGCTTTTTTCGACAATTCGAGCAGCTCATTTTTTTATTGATTTCAAATACTCTTTATCCCTGTCCGAGAGTTCCGCATCAAGAAGCAATTCAGGGCGTTTTTTTAATGTAGTCTCAAGCGCCTTTTCGTGTCGCCACTTATCAATATTCGCGTGATGCCCAGACAAGAGTATATCGGGAACCTTTTCCCCGTGCCATTCGTACGGTCTTGTATATTGCGGATATTCCAAAAGTCCGTTATAGTGACTTTCAAGCTCCTTAGCTTCGTCATTCGGCAGGACATTTTCGAGCATACGTGAAATACTGTCGGCAAGCACAAGCGCAGGCAGCTCGCCGCCCGTCAGGACATAATCGCCTATTGAAATCTCTTCATCGACTATCTCATCGAGAATTCTCTGGTCCACGCCCTCATAATGACCGCAAAGCAGCACAATCCGGTCTGTAAGGGCAAGCTCCTTTACTCTCTGCTGCGTCAAAGTTTTGCCCTGCGGCGACATATATATAAGGTGCGGTTTTTCTTCGCCGGCACCGTAAAGGCTCTTATAGCAGTCATATATGGGCTGCGGACCCATCAGCATACCCATTCCGCCGCCGTACGGCGCATCATCAACACGGTTATGCTTATCAAGTGTAAAGTCTCTTATATTTACACAGTTTATCTCGACGTAGCCGTTTTTTCGCGCTCTGCCTATAATACTTTCGGACAGCACCGACTCGCACATTTCCGGAAAAAGCGTCATTATGTCTATTCTCATTCTCCGTCCTCCCTTATTGCACACTCATCGGAGAAAAGGCCTTTGAGCGGACGAAGATATACTTTTTTGTTTTCGACATCAAGTTTCACTACCACTGAGGGAATTACGGGAACCAACGTCTCTTTTCCGTTTTTATCTTTGACAGTCCAAGCGTCATTTGCAACGCCTTTCATAACTTCGGTAACTGTTCCGTACAATACATCGGTATTATCCGCGTCATACACAGCGCAGCCTATTACATCCTCAACGAACGCTTTGCCGCTGTCAAGATGAACATCCTTTCGGTCAAAATACAACACTCTGCCGCGGTATTTCTCTGCTTCTTCGATTGTAAGAACGCCGTCGAGCTTTAACAGGGCTGCATTTTTATGAGGGCGCACCGAAACAACGCCGACTGCCCTCTTACCGTCGGCATCAAGATACAATGTTTTGATTTTTTTCAAAAAGTCCGCGCCGTCGCACCATACGTCAAAGCGCATTTCGCCTCTGACGCCGTGCATACCGACTACCTTACCGGCCTCAAGAAATTGTTTTAACATATAAATTCACCGATTGCCGCTTTAAAACGGCACTAAATAAAATGAGTACAAGAGGAAGCCCCCCTGTACTCGTTTACTGTCAGTCGATCTCAACCTGAACCCTTGTGCCGTCCTTTGTGGCTCGAGCCTTAACAACGGTTCTGATAGCCTTGGCTATTCTGCCCTGCTTGCCTATAACTCTGCCCATATCGTTTTCGGCAACGTGAAGGTGATACACCGTAACGCCTCTGTCATCAGTCTCATCTACCGTAACGGAAACCGAGTCCGGCTCATCAACGAGTCCTTTAGCGATCTGTTCGAGAAGCTCTTTCAACTAAAAGACCTCCTATTATTTAATGATTCCGCTCTGCTTTAATACAGATTTAGCGGTCTCTGTGGGCTGAGCGCCGTTTTTGAGCCACTGCTCTGCCTTTTCAGCGTCAATCTTAATTTCAGCCGGAGACTTCATAGGATCAAAAGTACCTATTTCTTCGATAAATCTGCCGTCACGCGGAGCTCTTGAATCTGCAACAACTACACGATAGAAAGGAGCTTTTTTAGCACCTACACGACGAAGTCTGATTTTTACTGCCATTGTTTTTTCCTCCAAATATATAATTATTAAATTTATAAACTACACTTATAAAGTGCGATTAACAAAAGTTACATTCCGTAATTGCCGAAATTTCCCATTTTACTGAAGCGACGACGTGCAGATTTTGAATTAAACTGTTTAAACAGCTTCTGCATATCGCGATACTGCTTCAAAAGCTTGTTGACATCCTCAACCTGCATACCGCAACCTGCGGCAATTCTGCGCTTACGTGACGGATTTATAATATCGGGGTTGGAGCGCTCCTTATATGTCATCGAAAAGATGATTGCCTGAACGCGGTCAAACTGACTCTCGTCTACGTCCATATCCTTTATCTTACTGCCGACGCCGGGGAGCATACCGAGCAAATCCTTCATAGAGCCCATTTTTCTTATCTGCTGAAGCTGAGACAGAAGGTCGTTTAAATCAAACTTGTTTTTTCTGAGTTTCTTTTCAAGCTCGGCGGCCTTCTTTTCGTCAAGAGCCATTTCCGCCTTTTCGATAAGGGAAAGCATATCACCCATACCGAGAATTCGCGAAGCCATACGGTCGGGGTGAAAATAGTCAAGCTCCGTGAGCTTCTCGCCCATACCGACAAACTTTATAGGCTTACCGGTAACAGCTCTCGCGGAGAGCGCCGCGCCGCCTCTTGTATCACCGTCGAGTTTTGTAAGTACCATACCGTCGATGCCGAGCGCATCGTCAAATGCACTTGCCACCGTGACGGCGTCCTGACCGGTCATAGCGTCAACAACAAGAAGAATCTCGTGGGGATGAACCTCGGCCTTAATGTTTTTAAGCTCGTTCATCAGCGTTTCATCTATATGAAGACGACCTGCCGTATCTATGAAAACGTAGTCATATCCCTTATCCTTGGCAAGGGAAACTGCATCTTTCGCTATTTTAACAGGGTCGCCCTGACCCTCTTCGAACACGGTGACTCCGGCCTGCTCACCGACTACCTGCAGCTGCTTTATGGCAGCCGGGCGGTACACGTCGCACGCAACAAGCAGCGGTCTGTGACCCTCGGTTTTAAGCTTCAATGCTATTTTAGCACAATGAGTTGTTTTACCGGAGCCCTGAAGGCCGCACATCATAATGATTGTGGGTCCGTGTGAAGCGTATGCGAGCTTTGAGCCGGTTCCGCCCATAAGCTCGGTCAATTCCTCATTGACTATTTTTATAACCATTTGAGCCGGTGTAAGACTCTCTAAAACGTGTGAGCCTATTGCGCGCTCGGTAACTTTATTTGTAAAATCCTTTGCGACCTTATAGTTAACGTCCGCTTCAAGAAGAGCGAGGCGAACCTCACGCATAGCTTCTTTAACGTCGCTCTCGGTAAGGTTGCCTTTGCTGCGAAGCCTTTTAAAAGCGGCTTCAAGTCTGTCCGATAATCCTTCAAATGCCATAAACTTACCTCTGTAATTACTCTATGATAGACAAAGCAAGAGATTTTATCTTTACCGTAGTGTCGTTTATCTCTCGAGAAAGCCCGTGATTTAAATTATAATCGCTGATTTCCTCGGCACAGTTTATAATATCGCCAAGTGTGGTTTTTATGCCATTCCATTTTTTTACGAATCCGAGTCTCGACTCCATCTCGTAGAGCTGCCCCTCGGCACGTTTTATTGCATCGCGCACACCCTGACGGGTTATGCCCTCGTTCTCGGCAATTTCGGCAAGAGAAAGGTCGTCGTTATAATAAAGATTGATAAAATCACGCTGTTTCGCAGTAAGCATATCACCGTAGAAATCAAGCAAAATCGTTATTTCAACATTATTTGCCAAAACTACCACTCCTTAAAGAAAAAGTCCCTGTAAAGCCAGCGACTTTACAAGGACATATTATACTAAATTATATTGTAATTGTCAAGAAAAAGTTTAGTTCTTCTTGGTTGTTCCGCCGCCCCAGTCAATAACGGCGTTCTTTGAGGGGTCCCAGTTGGAGTCGGCGGTTGTGGGCGTTGTGGTGGGTTCGGTGGGCTTGGTTACGGGCTCAGAGGGTTTTGTAGCCGGCCGGGTGGGCTCGGTTACAGGCTCCGTGGGCTTCGTAGTATTTTCCGTTGTCGGCTTCGTGGTTTCTTCGGTTGTCGGCTCGGAAACGGACGAAGTCTCTTTTGCCGTAGTCTCGGCATCGGGAACCTTAAGCCCTGCCGCTATACGCAAAATATATACGGCGTCGCACGAATCAATTTTACCGTCACCGTTTAAATCGGCTCTTTTGATTTCGTCATTTGAGAGGCTCAAAAGTCCGGCATCACATTTCATAACAAGCATGGCATCTGCCGAATCAACTTTACCGTCGCCGTTTACGTCTCCGCGGTTTTTACCGTCGCCGACAGCAAAAGCCATTACCGCCGCAACCGACAGCACAATTACGGCCGCTGACAGAATACTGAATAGTTTTTTCATTTTAGTTCCTTTTATTATCGAGCACTCCAATCAATAACAGCCGCATGGCTCTCATCCGCAGGATCACCTGTTCCTATTTTTACGGTACCGCTTTCGCCTTTAGTGGGAGCTTCATTCGGCTTTTGGGGCTCATCCTTGCCGTTCGGCTCGGTCTCGGCAGCCTGCTCGGAGGTCTTGGTTATAAGGTCTTCGTAGAACTCAACCGAACCGTCCTTGCCAGTGGTTACGGGAATAAGCTCTCCGTTTATGTTTGTTACGAATTTTTCGCCCGATTCATCGGTTGTGTATTCAATGGACGTTGTTTCGGAGGGAGCGGCTGTAGTATCGTCCTTTTCCCAGCTTCTCTTTTTTCCGCAGGAAATAAACACCACCGAAATCATAAGTATCAAAAGTGCGACAGCAATAATTTTTTTATTCATATTTTTCTCCTTTGCGGCTTTTGCTGAAATTATTTTAGCACAATCGTCATTTCAATGCAACACACCGTAATAATCTTACAAATATATATAACGAAATCACTTTAATTCGGCTATTGTAACGCCCTCTTCACCCTCGCCGTATACACCCGTTCTGTACGATTTTATGTTCGGATGGTCTTTTAAGTGCTGCTGTATGGCTCTTCTGAGCGTACCTGTTCCCTTACCGTGAATTATTGTAAGCTCATTAAGACCGGAGCGAAGCACTCCGTCAATAAACATATCAAGGTCGGCTATTGCCTCCTCAACCGATTCACCGCGCAAATCCACGCTTGACTTACCGCTCGGCAAGGACTTTTCCTTTACGGAACGGTAAAGGCTCTGCTTTTTCGGCTTTTTCTTCGGAGCCAAAAGACGAAGCTCCGATGCCTTGACCTTCATCTTCATAACGCCTGCTTTTACCTCGGCGTTACCGTTTTTATCAAGCGATACGACCTCGGCCTCGGTGCCGAGCGTTTTGACAAATACATTATCACCCGTCTTTAACGGTCTCGGCAAAACGTAATCGTCGTCATCGCCGTCAAAGTCGTTTTTCTCGTATGTCATATCATCTATGGTGTTGAGATGCTGCTTTAACGCCGCCTTTGCCTTGCGTGCCATCTCTGAAGCGTTTTTCTCATTCGACTGCTCGCGCTTCAGGCGGTCAAGCTCCATCATAAGAGACGCTGCGGCACGCTTTGCGTTTTCAAGTATGCGTTTCGCCTCGTTTTGAGCCATAAGTATTTGCGTTTCGCCCTTTTGCTTTGCAAGTGACAGCTCGTTTTCCGCCTTTTTCTTTATCTCGTCTATCTCGTTTTGCATTTCGGCGGTCTTTTCTTTTTCCTTTTCCATTTCGAGGCGTGTTTTTTGGAGTGTATCAACAACATCCTCAAATCTGGTATTTTCCTCCGAGATAAGCTTTGCCGCCTCATCTATGACCTCTTTTGACAAGCCGAGCTTTTGAGATATCGCAAATGCGTTGGAACGACCGGGTATACCCGTTATCAGCTTATATGTAGGCTTCAAGGTATCGACAGAAAACTCGCAGGATGCGTTTTCGACTCTGTTCGTGCGAAGCGCATATTCCTTAAGTTCGGAATAATGGGTTGTCGCCGCTATTTTGGCACCCTTACGGCGAAGATCCTCAAGCACCGCAACAGCCAAAGCTGCGCCCTCTACGGGATCGGTTCCCGCTCCGAGCTCATCGATTAAAACGAGAGAGCTTTCATCAACGTTATTGCTTATATTTACGATCGTCGTCATATGTGCCGAAAAAGTGGAGAGCGACTGCTCAATACTCTGCTCTTCGCCGATGTCGGCAAACACGTTTTTAAATACGGCTATACTGCTGTTTTCGTTTGCCGGTATAAAAAGACCGCACTCCGCCATAAGAGTTAAAAGGCCTATTGTTTTTATAGAGACGGTTTTACCGCCGGTATTGGGGCCTGTTATGACAAGAGAATCATATTTGTCACCGAGCGACACGTCTATAGGCACGGCTTTTTTAGGGTCAAGTAACGGATGGCGAGCTTTTTTAAGCTCGATAACACCGCGCGAATTTATAATCGGCATTGTAGCCTTCATCTTATAGGCAAGCTGAGCCTTTGAGAAAATCAGGTTAAGCTCCGCCGCCGATTCGCAGCTTATTTTTATTGTATCGGCAAAGCTCCCTGCCTCCTCTGACAGTTCCGAAAGAATTCTTTCTATTTCATCGCGTTCACGGCTTTCAAGCACCTTTATACGGTTATTTGCCTCTATTACAGCCGCCGGTTCAATAAATACCGTGGCACCGCTTCCGGATGTATCATGAACCATACCCGAGACCTCGCTTCGGTGCTCGGCCTTTACGGGAACGACAAATCGGCCGTTTCGCTGTGTGATTATAGCGTCCTGCAAGCTTGATTTGTATTTCGGAGAGCGTATCATACCATCAAGCTTGTCGCGTATTTTGGACTCCTCAAGTCTTTTGTGCCTGCGTATATCTTTAAGCGCAGGTGAAGCATTGTCCGACATTTCGGTATCGGACAAAACAGCATTGTTTATTTTATCCTCAAGATATTTATTTGTGTAGAGCGAATTAAATAGGTCGTCTATCGCGCTATCCATACCGGCACTTTTTGAGCGCCACTCGGTTATACCGCGTATCACGCGCAAATCGCAGGAAATATCCAAAAGCTCACGCATGGACAGCGTGCCGCCGGACGACGCACGGCTCAGCTGATTGTTAACATTTATAAGGCCTCCGAACGAGGGCGCGCCGAATTTTGCTATGAGTATATGAGCAGCCTCCGTTTCAGAAAGGCGTTTTTGCACCTCAAAAAAATCGCCGCTCGGCTGCAGCGACAACGCCGCAAGCCTTGCCTCCTCGCAGGAGGTCATTTCCGAAAGAGTTAAAAGTATTTTCGGAAGCTCAAGTGAAATGTGGTATTTATTCATAATTAGTCCTTTACAGAATAATAAAAATCAAGTGTTTTAAACGGTCTGTCCGTCTTTGAGGCAAGGTATTTCTCGGTGATGTAGCTGAGGTCCTCGCTTGCTTCCGGCGACAGCTTAAAATTGTATAATATATCTATTTTGGCAAAAACTATATGGCGCATTGCGCTGACAACGCCTATCTCAAGAGGGAAAAGAGCGTTCTCGTCGGCACAGTTGTCGCAGTAAAGCAAGCCTCTTTCCATATCAAAATACATTATCGGCGTCTCAAATGCTCCGCACCTTTCGCAGGCGATAAGGTTCGGCATATAGCCGGCAAGAGAAACAAGTCTTAATTCGGTTATTGCCTTTAACAAAAGCGGAGGTCTTTTTCCGCTTGCCAAAAAATACAGCGAATTGAGCACCACGCGCAAAAAGTCCGTCGCATCGTCCTCCTTAGGCGACAGCTCAAAGGCTATATCGCAAAAATACTGTGCGAGCGACAGCTTTTCTATGTCGTTTCGCAAGCCGAAAAAGCTCTCTATGCTCTCGGCCTCTTCTATTATGTAGCTGTCCTTAGTTTTGTAAAGCGACAGTTTGGAATAGCACAAAAGCCCAGTTGCCGACTGCTTTTTGCTGCTTAACTTTTTGGCGCCCCTGACAAATGCGCGTAACACTCCGAGGTTGTCAGTCAGCACCGTTACAAGCTTATCGTTCTCGCCTATATTCTGTTCTTTTAAGATAAGCCCCTTTACATTCACACCCATCGCTTTTGCCCTTTTCGGCTGAACAACCGACGCTGTTTTGCTCTCGGCGGTATATAAGATAGTCCTCGATTTTACCGCTTTTCGCAAACAAATTCCAATAAATCTCGTTATAGATAAAAAACACCGCCCTCGGAAAACTTATATATTTAAATTCTCCGTGTGCGGCGGTATTATGTCTGTCAATCAAGACCAAAATTGTGTATAAGTCCCTCTCTGTTACGCCAGTCCTCTTTAACCTTGACCCAGCATCTGAGATTGACCTTTATGCCGAAGAATTTTTCCATATCCTCACGGGCAAAAGTCGATATTTTTTTCAACATACTTCCGCCCTTGCCTATAATTATTCCCTTGTGGGACTCGCGCTCGCAGTAAATAGTGGCTTCTACGTCCATAATATCGCTCGTATCACGCTCGCGCATAAGCTCGATGGAAACCGCAACACCGTGAGGTATCTCCTTATCAAGCAGGCGGAGCATTTTTTCGCGTATCATCTCAGCTGCAAGCACTCTTTCGGGCTGATCGGTCAACGTGTCATCCGGGAAAAAGTGCGGGCTGTTTTCGGCGTGCTTTTTAAGCTCCGAGAGCAAAGCCTCTATACCCTCGCCCGTTTTTGCGCTGACGGGAACAATCGCTTCAAAATCATACTGCTCCGAAAGAGCGGCAATTTTAGAGATAAGCTCTTCCTTACGGCTTATCATATCTATTTTGTTAAGAGCTGTTATAACAGGCATTTTTGCCGAGCGAAATTTATTTATAAGCTCCTTTTCCGCGGCGTTAAGCTCTTTATCCGTCGCATCGACGACAAACAGGCACTCTTCAACGCCGGATATGCTGTCGTTTACCGCCTCAACCATATATTCGCCGAGCTTGTCCTTAGGTTTAAAAAATCCCGGAGTGTCGGTAAAAACAAGCTGCACATTATCATCGGTAGTCAAAACGCCCATAATTTTTGTACGGGTGGTCTGAGGTTTACCGGATACTATGGCTATTTTACTGCCTATAAGTCGGTTGAGTATCGAAGATTTGCCGACGTTTGCCTTGCCGACTATGGCTGCAAAAGCTGATTTTGATTCGTTCATTTTTTCTCCTTATCCGCTCTATCGGAAGATTTTTTCTTCATTTGCGGAAAACCTTTAAATATAAAAATAAAAGCGACAACAAGACTTAAAAGAAACAGCACAAAATATAATATGTGCTCCTTAAAATAAACATAAAGTGCCGAAAAGGCCTTTGGCTGCCACATTATCATAATTCCCGTGAGAACGGCAAATATTGCCGATACCAAAACGGCTCCTGCCGCGGTATCCTTTGCCGCCCTGCCGTTATCAGTCCATTCGGTGCTTGCCAAATCGACGGTTCTTTCAACTGCGGTGTTGACAAGCTCAAGAGACACAACAAGTGCGTTTGCAAGAAATATTATCGCAAACTGAGTTCTTGTAATCTCAAAAAAGTCCGCCATCAGCAAAAAAGAATACATATATATCATACAGACAAAATGTATTCTCATATTGCGCTCGTGTTTAAGTGTGTAAAATATTCCGCGGAAAGCATAGCCGAAGCTCCTTATGAGCCCGCGCATCAGATTTTATCCTCACTCTGGTCTATATAATAGCTGCCGTTGCGTTTGAGACCGAGCTGTGTTAACACAGTCTCCTCTTTTTCACGCATATGTACCGCCTCAAGTCCGCCGTTCACATGGTCATAACCAAGAAGATGCAAAAGAGAATGGACGGTCAAAAACGCGATTTCCCTCTGAAGAGAGTGTCCGTATTCCTCTGCTTGAGCTACTGCATGCTCGATTGATATAACTATGTCGCCGAGCATTTTTGCACCTGTGTCATGATTTATATCGTAAACGCCGTTTTCACCGAGCGGAAAAGACAAAACATCTGTTGACGCGTCGATATTACGGTGTTTTTTGTTAAGCTCTCTTATCTCGGCGTCGTCCACGAAGGACACGCTGATTTCGGCGGAGCCTTCAAATTGCTCCATTGCGAGTACCGCATTGCAGCAGCGACGAACGAGCATACGCACACCCGTAGGTATTTTTACTGTTTTCTGTTTGTTTGAGATGATTACCTTAATTTTGTCTGTCATTTTCTTTTCTCCTCATTTTTCTCATATGCTTTGATTATATCCTGTACTAATTTATGCCTTACTACGTCCTTTTCGGTGAACGTATTTATTGAAATATCCGGAACATTTCTGAGTATTCTCATAGCGTCGGTAAGCCCCGACCTTTTCCCATCCGGTAAATCTATTTGGGTAACATCGCCGGTTACTACCATTTTAGAGTTGAAGCCGAGACGGGTCAAAAACATTTTCATCTGCTCGCGAGTGGTGTTTTGCGCCTCGTCAAGTATTATAAAGCTGTCGTCAAGAGTTCTGCCGCGCATATACGCAAGCGGTGCCACCTCAATAGAGCCGCGCTCCTGATAACGGGCGAACGCCTCTGCCCCGAGCATATCGAAAAGCGCGTCATACAGCGGTCTTAAATAAGGGTCAACCTTTTGCTGCAAATCGCCCGGCAAAAATCCGAGCTTTTCGCCTGCCTCAACCGCCGGACGTGTCAAGATAATGCGATTGACCTCCTTTGCGCGAAAGGCAGTGACAGCCATGGCGACGGCAAGATATGTTTTACCCGTGCCGGCAGGACCCGCACCCAAAACTATTGTATTTTTTCGTATTGCCTCGACATACTTTTTCTGACCGAGCGTTTTCGGTTTTACGGGTTTGCCCTTAGATGTTATGCAGACGCAATCGCCCGATAAGGACATAAGCTTGTCCTCTTCGCCGTCCTTAACGAGAGATATGACATATCGCACGTTTTGATCGGAAAGAGCTTCGCCCTTATTTATGAGGGCTAAAAGGCGCTCTATGGCGGTTGTGGCCTTAGCCACATTTTCCGCCTCGCCGCTTATTTTAAGGTCGGAGCCGCGATTTAAAACCGTAACCGAAAATTCACTTTCTATAAGTCTTATATTCTCGTCAAAGCTGCCGAATAAGCTTACGGCATTTTCCATACGGTCAATACTGAGGACCTGCTCAAACACTGAAAAACCACCTTAGATAATTTTCTGTCGATATTTAATATATAGTATCACAATTTTTGTGATTAGTCACTAATTTTTTTCAACAAAAATCTCGCTCTCAACGCCTATTTGTTTTTCACATTTGTATGCTCCGCTGAGTCTTGAACCGTTTTTTTGTATATCAGAGGAAATAATCTTACAATTTTTCAATTCGCTCCTGCAAAGGTCTGTGTATTTTTTTGCCGACAAAAGCTCCCGACAGCTTTCATCCTCCAACAAAAAATCTCTGTTGTATTCGGTAGCGCGCACCCTTATTATACCCATGGGCAAGACGGTTTTATCCGTTGACGCGAGAAAGCTCACCGCATATTTTTCTCCGTAATCGGGAACACCTCCGAGCGGAATTTTAACATTGAAAAAATACAGCGCATACCTTATTTTTTCACGCGAAGGCGCGCAAAATTCCGAATTTTCAAAATCGGAAGAAATGTTTTTTTCGACTTCCGCATACACGTTGCCTGCCGCATGTACAAGAGATTCGGTCTTGTCTTGATTTGTCTTTACCCCGGATATGAGAAGATTGCCCTTCAGCACGGCAGAGCCTGCCTTTATCTCCTCTTGACCCGAATACAACTGCACCTTTGTCACCACGCCGTCCTCCGATGCAACTATATTACATGGGGTTTCGTTGTCCTCTATCTTCGGTGCCGGCACGCTTTCACGCACCTCCACGGACGCATTAGAGCCGTTCAGATTGACAACCGCAAACGACAAATCACCGTCAAATATTTTTAAAGCCTCGTCTGAAATCTCTTTTGCGTTTATATCTCGGCGCTTTGCTCCGGGTTTTACTCCCAATGAAGAAAATACATTGAGAATTTGCTCGTCTGATATGTTTTCGTTTCCGCTGACGGATACAGTCCATATCATAGTCGATAAATACGAAACGGTGATTATCGCCGCGGCAACGCCTATTACAAGTCCCACTCTCTTTCGCTGCTTAAATGTAAAAAAAGGCAAACCCGTTTTTTTGATTATTCTTGTTTTTACCCCGGAACGCCTTACCGCCTCCCTGATATTTTTATAGTCTCGAAGCATAGTTTTTGCATACAGCTTGTCTTTTACTCGTTTTACATCCCACAATCTTATGTGATAAACGGAGCACAGATTTATAAAGCGTTCGGGAAAACCACCCTCCGCGCAAAATTCAACATATCCGAAAATAAATCTCAAAAAACGTATTATCGACATAAAATCACCTCAGCCCGTAAATTCAATCGAAATTATACTGCCCTTTATCACCGTCTGTTCGTCGGAATAAGAACACAGCGTAAGGTCGCTGCCGCAAAAGGTAATGGTCAAAGAGCCTGCATTAAGCGAAATCCTGTCATTGTCATATTCCGTTATTCCGAAGCAGCCGTCAACGACCGCCTCCTTATTGCCCTCCGTCTCAATATGCGGCACGGACGGGCTCAAAATTTTAGGCATATCAAGCGCGCCGACAATTTTTTGCTCGGACGCTTTTTTTCGCTGCTTTCTTCTTGCGGTCAAAACCGATCCCTCCGAAAAGTCATTTTAAGCTCATATATAAATATGCCGCCTCATATATTTAAATTACGGAAAAGGGTGAAAAGAATGAATAAAAAGCAATGCCGAAAATATATAGTTCCGGTTATATTGACTGCTTTGGTGTGCCTGTTTTTGTTTACAAGGCCGGAGATATGCTCCGAGGGCGTCAGAAGCGGAATACTTTTGGCGGCGGAAACGGTAGTGCCGTCCCTGTTTCCGTTTATGACGGTGGCCTCCTTTCTTCTGCGCTCGGGTCTCGGAGAAGCCGCGGGAAAACCGTTTGATAAGGTGTGCGAAAAGCTGTTCAGGCTTCCTGGCGTTTTGGCTCCGGTTATTATTATGTCACAGATAGGCGGATTTCCCATAGGCGCAAAAATGACATATGAATTGCTCAAGAAAAATGCTATAACCGAAAACGAGGCGCAAAGAGCTTGTCTTTTTTGCATAAACGCGGGCCCCGCCTTTGTGATAGGGACGGTTGGCTCGGAAATGCTCGGAAGCGTCAAAGCCGGCGTGCTGTTATACATATCTACTGTTTCGGCATCATTTTTTACCGGTATCTTTTCAATGGCTCTGTATGATAAATCGGCGGAGGAAAAGGGTAAAAGCGAAATTCCGGTTACACTTTGCGACCCTGTCGGAGCTTTTGTACATTCCGTGGGTGACGCCACAAACGACGTAATAAAAATATGCGCCTGGGTAGTTATTTTTAAAACCGTATGCGACGGTTTATCTACCTTACCTATACCGCCCGGAGCTGCTCTTTTCTTTGAATTCATCCTCGAGGTCACAAACGGCTGCCGCGCTGCCGCCGGAAAAGCTCCGATACCAGCCTTAGCCGCAATAATATCCTTCGGCGGTCTGTCGGTACACTGCCAGATAATGTCGTATCTCAGATACACAAAACTCAAAATGCGGTATTTTTACACGGCAAGAGCGGTATGCGCGTCTTTTTCGGCAATAATATGTATGGAGCTTTTAAAGGTCTTCCCATGCGAGGTATCTGTCTTTGCAACCGACAGCTCTGTAACTCCGGCAGCCTATTCGGTTTCCGTACCGGCTCTTGCGGCACTGCTTATAATGAGCGTGCTGCTCATCTTAGAGGTTGATTCGGATAAAAAAATGTGTTAGCATAGTAATACACAATGTAATCGGGGTGAAACGGATGAAGGATAAGATGCTTGGCGGAAACATTTCTCCGAAATGTGAATACTGTGAATTTTCAACGCCGATAAATGACGGCGATACGGTGCTCTGCCCCAAAAAGGGCGTTGTGTCAAAAGATTGGTGCTGTAAAAAATACAAGTATGATATTTTTAAACGTGAACCGAAACTACACCCGACAGCGCCCGAATTTTCAAAAAGCGATTTTGAGATTTAACATAACAGCCGTCCGAGAGACAAAAGCAGTTCTCGGGCGGCTGTTTTTTCGATAAAAAAGCGAATATATACTTAAGAGATTGAAAAAGAGAATAAAAGTGATATACTATTATAATTAAAATTTCATTCAAAAGGAGCAACTATGAAAAAGTATTACGCTCTTTATAAAAAGCAATTTATCTTAGGGCCGGCGTTTAAGCTCGCCGAGGCCATACTTGAACTTTTGGTCCCGCTCGTTATGGCTAAAATCATTGACGTGGGAATCAAAAACGGCGATGTGCCATACATTATAAAAATGGGGCTTTTGATGGCAGGCCTCGGTATACTGGGCCTTTTGTGTGCCATAGTATGTCAATACAGCGCCGCCGTTGCCCAACAGGGAGTTGGCACGGAAATCAGAAACGATATGTTTAAAAAGATAAATTCCTTTGCACAAAGCGATATTGACGCCTTTTCTTCGTCATCGCTTATAACGAGAATTACGAACGACGTAAACCAGATACAGTCGGGCGTTGCAATGTTTATACGTCTTATGTTTCGCTCGCCGTTTTTAATAGCCGGTTCGCTTATTATGGCAATGAAGCTTGATCTTAAAATGTCAATAATCTTCTTTGCCGCAGGTCTTTTGGTCAGTCTTATTATGTACTATGTTCTGACTAAGAGCCTGCCGCTTTACAAGGTGATACAAAAGGTACTTGATAAGGTCTCGCTTGTTGTCAAGGAAAATCTTTCCGGCGTCAGAGTTATACGCGCATTTTCAAAAAGCAATCACGAAAAAGAGCGCTTTGGCGATAAGAATGACGAGCTGACTAAGATAAACTTCCGTGTGGGCAGCCTTTCGGCACTTCTGAACCCAATGACATTTGCCGTGATGAACCTCGCAATAGTAATTTTGCTGTATTTCGGTGGAAAAAACGTATATTCGGGCGAACTGTCGCAGGGAAAAATAATAGCACTCATAAGCTATATGACACAGATACTTCTTTCAATAATCGTATTTGCAAACGTCATAGTCGTATTTACAAAGGCACTCGCAAGCGTTCAGCGCGTTAAAGAGGTATTGGACGCCGAGCCGAGCATAAAGGATGACGACGCGGCATATCAAAACGGCGATGAATCCGCTACGGCGGTCGAATTCACCGATGTCAGCTACGCGTTCCCAAAATCCGACGAAAACGCCCTGTCAAACATCAGCTTTACAGCCGAGAAGGGCGAAACGATAGGAATTATAGGCGGTACGGGCGCAGGCAAAAGCACACTCGTAAATCTGATACCGCGCTTCAGCGACGTTAAAAACGGCAGCGTCAAGGTATTCGGCCACGATGTTCGAGACTGTAAATTCGGGTATTTAAGGCACGTCATACATGTTGTACCGCAAAAGAGCAATCTTTTTTCGGGTACAATAAAGGACAACCTGCTGATGGGTGACCGCTCCGCCGATGACAGAGACATTGATTTTGCGCTCAAGGTTTCGCAAAGCGCGGAATTTGTATCAAAGCTAAAGGACGGCACAAACACCTTAATTGAGGAAAATAGCAAAAATCTGTCGGGAGGTCAAAAGCAGCGACTTTGCATAGCAAGGGCAATAATGGGGCACCCTCGGATATTGATTTTTGATGATTCATCAAGCGCGCTTGACTTCGCCACAGACGCAGCTCTGAGAAAAGCTTTGAAAGAAAACTTAAATGACACAACCGTATTTTTGGTATCGCAGCGCGTCAACACGGTAAAGAATGCCGATAAAATACTCGTTCTCGACGACGGTGAGCTTGTGGCAACCGGTACGCACAAGGAGCTATACAAAACAAATGAAGTATACCGCGACATTTGTCTGTCACAGCTTTCGGAAAAGGAGGTTGCCTCCGTATGAAAAACACAAAACGTCTCATAAAATATATAAGTCCGTTTAAATCCAATCTCTTCGGGGCGATTTTTTCCGCATTTGTCGGCATTGCGCTGTCGCTTATGGTGCCCATTCTCATCGGTAAAGGCGTAGACTGCATAACGGCTAAGGGCGACGTCGATTTCGCAAGGCTTTTTAAGGTCGGCGCGGTTCTCGCGATATGCATTGTTGTTTCGGCGCTTTTCCAATGGATAATGACGTATAATTCAAATAAGCTCTCATTTAAAACCGTTCAAAAAATGAGAACCGAGGTCTTTGAAAAGCTTACAAAGGTGCCGCTTTCATATATTGACTCCACGGCACACGGTGACATAATAAACACTGTTGTCACCGACATAGATATTGTCTCCACCGGTCTTTTACAGGGCTTTACCCAAATATTCTCCGGCATTGTGACAATACTCGGTACGCTTATATTTATGTTCACGATAAACTGGTATATCACGCTCGCAGTTGTGGTGCTGACTCCCCTTTCGTTTTTTGTCGCTTCGTTTATAGCAAAGCACGCGCACAAAAATTACGTAAAGCAGGCAAAATACCGCGGTGAAATAACCGGATTTGCCGCCGAGATGATAGAGGGAGCCGATATAGTAACAGCATTCAACGGCGAAGAGGACGCTTACCGTCATTTTCACGAAATAAACGAAAAGCTCAAGAAGGTCGGTACAACCGCGCATTTCTATGCGGCACTTACCAATCCCTGCACGAGATTTGTTAACGCCATGATATATGCCGTTGTTGCTGTTCTCGGCTCAATACTCACGGTAAAGGGCGGTATTTCCGTAGGTAAGCTCTCTTCTTTTCTCACATACTGCACACAGTATACAAAGCCGTTCAACGAAATATCAAGCGTTGTTGCCGAATTTCAGAATGCACTTGCAAGCGCCGAACGTGTATTCAAGCTTCTTGACTGCAACGATGAACCGTCGGACGAGGGAGCAAAGGAGCTTAAAGCCGAAAACGGCACGGTTGAATTTAACAATGTTTCGTTTTCATACAGCAAAAACAAGCCGTTTATCGAGGGACTTAATATAAGAGCTGACAGCGGCAAAACAATAGCCATAGTAGGCCCCACAGGCTGCGGCAAGACAACACTCATAAACCTTTTAATGAGATTCTACGATGTCACCGACGGTGAAATTGACATAGACAACGTAAATATAGCCTCTGTCACGCGCGACTCGCTGCGTTCCGGATTCGGAATGGTTCTTCAGGACACATGGCTGTTTTCCGGCACAATATTTGACAATATAGCTTACGGAAAACCCGACGCCACACGCGAGGAGGTAATTGAGGCGGCAAAGGCGGCTCACGCTCACAGCTTTATAAAAAGGCTCGAAAACGGCTATGACACTTTTATCTCGGAGAGCGGAGATAACCTCTCGGAAGGTCAAAAGCAGCTTTTGTGCATAGCACGAGTAATGCTGACAAAGCCGCCTATGCTCATTTTGGACGAGGCCACAAGCTCCATTGATACAAGAACCGAGGTCAGAATACAGAAGGCGTTTGCCCTTTTGATGGAGGGCAGAACAACGTTTATTGTTGCGCACCGCCTCTCCACCATAAAAAATGCCGATGCAATCCTTGTAATGCGCGACGGGAAAATAATCGAGCGCGGACGTCACGATGAGCTTATAGAGCAAAACGGATTTTACAAAAAGCTCTATAACAGCCAGTTTGCCGTATATTAAATCCCGACAGAATAATAAAAAAGCTCCGCGGTTAAGGTCACAAGCCAAAACTGCGGAGCTTATTTTTTTGTTTACTTGCCGAGTTTAATTTTTACAAATTCCTCTATATACTTTGCGGTCTTATCAAATCCCGCCGATGAGCTGTTTATACACAGGTCGTAGTTTTTGAAGCTGTCCCACTCGCGGCAGGTATAGTAGCGGTAATAATCGCTGCGGTGAGCGTCTATCTTTTTGATTTTACGCTCTGCTTCCTTATCGCTGAGCGACGGCTCAAGCACCTTGACGTTCTTAATGCAATCACTCATGGGTGCCCAAACAAACACCTTCACGACATTCGGCATATCGCGAAGTATATAGTCGGCACATCTGCCTACTATTATGCACGAGCCCTTTACGGCAAGGTCTTTAATTATTTTCGCCTGATAATTAAAGATGTTTTTATGTGAAACAAAAGCACTGCTCTCCGGCGGAATCAAATCGCCCGTATATCTGTCGCTTGCCGGAGAAAAAATACTTTTTTTCACGGACTCATCGTTTTGGCCGAACAGCTTTACGTTTATTCCGCTCTCCTCCGACGCCATATAGACAAGGTCGCGGTCATAAAAGGGAATCGAAAGGTTTTTTGACAGCATTTTGCCTATTGTTCTGCCGCCGCTTCCGTATCCTCTTGCGATGGTAATTACAAATTTTTCGTCCATAAACTCACCGAACCTCTCAAAACGATATGATATTATTCGCCGAGATAAGCCTTTTTAACCGACTCGTCGTTTATAAGGTCTTTTGCGTCTCCCGAAAGAGTTATGTTACCTGTTTCGAGTACATATGCCCTATCGGCAATCGAAAGAGCCTTCTTGGCGTTTTGCTCAACCAAAAGAACGGTTGTTCCGCTCTCATTGATCACCTTTATTATATCAAAGATTTCCGAAACAAGCAACGGGGAAAGTCCCATGGACGGTTCATCCATCAAAATAATTCTCGGCTTGGACATAAGTGCTCTGCCCATTGCAAGCATCTGCTGCTCACCGCCCGACAACGTGCCTGCAACCTGATTTTTGCGTTCCTCAAGTCGCGGAAAACGCTCGTAAACCATTTTAAGAGTTGAGGCAATTTCGGATTTATCCTTGCGGGTATATGCGCCGAGCTTTAGGTTTTCGAGTACCGAAAGCTGCTGGAAAATACGTCTGCCCTCCGGAACATGTGCCATACCCATGGAAACTATTTTGTGCGGCGGAGTTTTAGTAAGCTCTTTGCCGTCAAACACAATAGAGCCTTTTTTAGCCTGAATAAGGCCGGTGATCGTGTGAAGAATGGTTGTTTTACCTGCGCCGTTGGCTCCGATAAGGGCAATAATTTCGCCCTCATTTACATCAAAGGAAACGCCCTTAATAGCCTTTATAACGCCGTAATTAACTTCAAGATCCTTAATTTCAAGTAATGCCATAGCTGCTCCTCCTTATTCGCCGAGATATGCTGTGATAACTTCGGGATTATTGAGCACATCGGACGTTTTGCCCTGACACAGGACATGACCGAAGTTAAGAACCGTAAGCTCCTCGCATATGCCGGAAACAAGCTTCATATCGTGCTCTATAAGAAGTATGGTCATATCGAACTCATCGCGGACAAAGCGTATTGTCTCCATAAGCTCCTCTGTCTCATTGGGATTCATTCCCGCCGCCGGCTCATCAAGGAGCAAAAGCTTCGGCTCAGTCGCAAGTGCTCTCGCTATTTCAAGCTTGCGCTGCTTTCCGTACGGAAGATTTGAAGAAAGATAAGACGCTTCTTTATCAAGGTCGAAAACCTTTAAAAGCTCCATGGCCTTTTCGTCCATTGCACGCTCTTTTTTGAAATATGACGGAAGCTTGAATATACCTGCTGCCGTATTGTACTTATAATGATTGTGAAGTCCTACCTTAACATTATCAAGAACCGACATCTGACCGAAAAGTCGGATATTTTGGAAGGTTCTTGCAACGCCTGCCTTGCATATATCAATGGTCTTTTTGCCCGTTATAACGGTGCCGTCGAGAGTAGCCTGACCCTCGGTAGGCTTATACACGCCCGTAAGAAGGTTGAATATGGTCGTTTTACCTGCGCCGTTCGGTCCTATAAGACCATAGAGCTCGCCTTTTTCTATTTCTATGTTAAAATCATCAACGGCTTTAAGACCGCCGAAGGTTATGCTTAAATTTTTAGCTTCGAGCAATGCCATAATTACCGTGCCTCCTTTTTGGTCTTACCGTTTCCCTTTTTGAAGAACTTTTTTATCGAATGAGTCTCCCAGAAAGCGATTGCCTTGGGGCTTGAGGTCATTATCATCATAACAATAAGCACTACCGCATATATGAGCATTCTGTAATCGCGAAGTCCGCGGAGAACCTCCGGTAAAGCCGTAAGCACACACGCTGCGATTATAGAGCCGCGTATATTGCCTATGCCGCCGAGAACCACAAATACGAGTATCATTATTGACATATTGTAGCCGAAATTCTTTGATGTTGCGGCAAGCACGCTGAGGTTATGCGAATACAAAACGCCGGCTATGCCTGCAAAAAATGCGGAAAGCGAAAAGGCGATAAGCTTATATTTAGTCACGCTTATACCCACCGATTCGGCGGCTATACGATTGTCACGCAGAGACATTACCGCTCTGCCGGCGCGCGAATGAATAAAGTTCAGAATTACAAACAGCGTGATAAGAAGAAGAACTATACCTATTACAAATGTTGAATCGTTGGGTGTTCCGGTTATACCGAGCGGCCCGTTTATAAGAACAGTACCGTTAGCCTCAAGATTTAACGACGACTGACTCGTAAAGGAAGCGTGAATACCGTGACTGTCATATCCGACGTATATTGTTCCGAGTATGTTCTTAATTATCTCGCCGAACGCAAGCGTTACTATTGCAAGATAGTCGCCCTTTAATCTTAAAACGGGGATGCCTATAAGCACGCCGAATATTGCCGCGCAAAGTCCGCCGACAAGTATGGCGAGCGGAAAACGAATCCATGCATTTGTAAGAGTGTTTTGCGTAACTACCGAGAAAATCGAGCTTGCATACGCACCGACGCACATAAATCCCGCATGGCCGAGCGAAAGCTCTCCGAGATAACCGACTACAAGGTTAAGAGAAACGGCAAGTATGGAGTACATACACAGAGGAACCAAAAGGCCCCTCAAAAGGCTCGATATATTTCCCGTGGACTTGAGTATTTCGACTACGGCGAATACAACTAAAACCATAGCATAGGTTATGAGGTCGCTTCGGGTACTTTTTTTAATCAGTTTTGACTTTGTTGATGCCATCTTTGTACCCTCCTTAAACCTTTTCAATATACTTCTTGCCGAGAATGCCCGTCGGCTTAACAAGAAGCACTATTATAAGTACGGCAAACACGATAGCGTCAGCCATCTGCGAAGAAATATAAGAGCGGCTGAGTATTTCTATAACGCCTATAAGCACACCGCCGATTACGGCACCCGGAATAGAACCGATACCGCCGAGAACGGCAGCTACGAATGCCTTAATGCCGGGCATTGCGCCTGTCTGCGACGAAAGTGTGGGATAAGCCGAGCAAAGGAGTACGCCTGCAACGGCCGCCAGCCCCGAGCCTATGGCAAATGTGAGAGAAATGGTCGCATTTACGTTTACGCCCATAAGCTGAGCCGCTCCCTTATCCTCGGATACTGCGAGCATTGCGCGGCCCGGCTTTGTCTTATTTACAAAGAGAGTAAGCGAAACCATTATTATGAGCGAAACTATTATGGTAACTATAGTTTCGGCGCTTATTGTTATTTTACCGCCGGCAAGCGTAAGTGCCGGTAGATTTACAATAGAGGTAAAGCTCTTTGCCTGCGAGCCGAAAATCAAAAGTGCCATATTCTGAAGAAAGTAGCTGACACCTATTGCGGTTATAAGAACGGCAAGAGGAGAAGCGCCTCTTAACGGCTTATAGGCAAATCTTTCTATTGCCATACCGAGCAAGGTACACGCCGCCATAGATATAACGAGTGCGAGATAAGGATTTACACCGGCGTATGAGGTCAACGCAAATACTATGTATGCACCGACCATTATTACATCGCCATGTGCAAAGTTAAGCATTTTGGCGATACCGTAAACCATGGTGTAGCCGAGCGCTATTACGGCATATATACTGCCGAGACTGACGCCGTTTATAAGGTTTGTTATAAAAGTCAATTTACTGCACCCCAAACTAAAAATGTTTCTTGTTTAAAATATAAATAGTATAACATATCCTCTTTGCCATTACAACGAGAAAAATATGCAAAAATGAATAATCAGGCGGCGCGCTTTTCATTATATTTCACCCAATTAAAGCGATAATGTAGGAAACAAAACGGGCCGGCAGCCGTAAGCTGCCGACCCGTATTCAGCCTTTAACCGAAGAAATCAGTCCATCGGCTGATATTCGCCGTTTTCAATCTTAACCGCTTTCGGCTCTTTGTTTACTTCGCCTGTTGCTTTCCAGGTCATACCTGAACCTGTTACACCGTCAACGGTGATTTCGGTCATGGCTCCCTTGAGAGCATTGCAAATATCGGAAACGCTCATATCGCCTGTAACACCTGCTTTTTCCGCAGCTGCCTTTACAACATAAACAGCGTCATAAGCGTCTGCCGCAAACTGATTAAGAGTAGACGGGTCATACTTTGCATTGTAAGCGGCAACGAACTTCTTGGTTGTCTCGTCGGTAGCATTAGCTGCAAACGGGGTAAGAAGCATTACGTTTTCTGCAAGAGACTTATCAAAGTTCTCGATGTTAAGAAGTCCGTCAAGACCGTCGCAGCCGAAGAACTTAGCAGTAATACCAGCGTTCTTAGCCTGAGAAAGGATAAGAGAAGCTTCCTGATAATAAATCGGGAGGAATATAAGCTCTGCGCCGGAAGCCTTAATCTTTGAAAGCTGAGAAGAGAAGTCCTGCTTGCTGTCGCCTGTGAATGCCTCGGAAGCTACAAGGTCAAGACCCTTTGCAGCCGCTTCAGCCTTAAAGTTGTCATAAATGCCCGAAGAATAAGCATCGGAGCTGTTATAGATAACAGCTACCTTTGTAGCAAGACCCTTGCTTGCGATATAGTCTGCGGAAGCAGTACCCTGGTTGGGGTCTGTAAAGCAAACCTGGAAGCAGTTGTCATTTGCTATTACCTTAGCTGCCGAAGCAGAAGGTGTTATCTGGAACATATTATCAGCCTTAGTCTGGCTGATAACAGAAAGGCAAGCACCTGTGGTAACGGTGCCTATGAATACCTTCATACCGTTATCCTTAAGAGTATTGTATGCGTTTACTGCTTTTTCGGCATCGGCTTCATCGTCCTCCATCTGGAACTCAAGCTTCATACCGTTTACGCCGCCTGCAGCGTTAATTTCGTCAACAGCAAGCTGTATACCGTTTTTAACGGCAATACCGTAAGCTGCCGCGTCGCCTGTAAGCGGTCCGCTGGAACCTATTTTAAGTGTTTTACCGTCTGAAGAGCTGCTGCCGGTTCCCTTACTGCCGCAAGCCGTAAAGCAAGCTGCAAGGAAAGTCAAAGCAAGAACTGCTGCCAGAACCTTTTTCAATGACATTTTCATAAAATGACCTCCTGTAGCTAATTTTGCAAGATTTAAAAGCGAATCCTGCAATAAATCATTTATGATGAAAATTATCTTACACGCAAAAATATGATTTGTCAATAAATAGCCGAAATTTAGTCGCGAAAAGATGACGAAGTTGCACAAACACAGTGCTCTGTTTTTGTGCACTTTTGAAAAGCCGTTGATTTTGTCGTTTTATGTACTAAAATCCATACGGCGTTTCCGCAGTTTAAAGACTACGAAAAAAGCAAGGAGCCGCGGATAATACCCACGGCTTCTTGCTTTAAGACTTTATATAGAAATGGAAGATTAAGCTACGTGAAAGCTGCCTCTTTCGGCACCCTTTCTGCCGCCGTCAACAAGCTTGAATTCACGGTTTTTACGCATTTGCTCAATACGCTTTTTTCTCTTGTATCTGCGGTAATTGACAACTATAATCATCTTGACCTTTTGCTCAAAGGCGATGAACTTATCCTCCTTATAAAATCCGTATATAAGAAAGATAATAACTGCGAGCTCTATCATAGAAGAAATGGCTGTGAATGCTGACATATTCAGGACCTCCGGTTCTTTAGAACATTTGTTTGTGTTTCATTACACCCTTATTATACCAACAATTTATATTTTGTCAATACAAATGTTCGGATTTTTTCGGTATATAAGTCCTAAAATTAGGACATTTGCGTTGCAGAGCTAATACTTTTTTAATTCCAAACGCATAATACCACAACATATTGTGTTAGTCAATACTTTAGGCACAACTTATGCTATTTATACATAAAACGACCAAATAATTGTTTGTTCGGTATTTATTATGGATAATATTTATGGTACAATAATACGGTCAAATATATGTAATTTCAGTAAGGAACGGTAAAAAGAAATGTTCGTAGATATAGCTAAAATAAATATTAAAGCAGGCAACGGCGGCAACGGTGCGGTTGCTTTTCACAGGGAGAAATATGTGGCTGCGGGCGGTCCCGACGGCGGCGACGGCGGAAGAGGCGGCAACATAGTATTTCAGGCAGATGACAGTCTTGCCACATTATCCGATTTCAGATACAAAAGAAAATATAAGGCTCCGAGCGGTGAGGACGGCAGAGGCGCAAGGCAAAACGGCAAAAAAGGTCAGGACCTTATAATACGTGTTCCGCGCGGCACGGTAATACGCGAAGTAACAAGCGGAACGATTATGGCGGATATGTCAACCGACGAGCCGTTTATAGCTGCGAAGGGCGGCAAGGGCGGATGGGGCAATTCTCATTTTGCCACCTCTACACGCCAAACTCCGCGCTTTGCGAAAAGCGGCGCTCCGGGCGAGGAGTGGGATATTTCGCTTGAACTGAAGCTCATTGCCGACGTTGGTCTTATCGGCTTTCCGAATGTAGGTAAATCCTCGCTTTTGTCTGTGGTGAGTGAGGCGAAGCCCATTATAGGCGATTATCATTTCACAACTATAATACCCGTTCTCGGCGTTGTCACCATGGGTCCCGAGCAGAGCTTTGTAATGGCGGATATTCCGGGTCTTATAGAGGGAGCTGCGGACGGTGTGGGTCTCGGTCACGAATTTTTAAAGCATATAGAACGCTGTCGTATGCTGGTGCACGTAGTTGACGTCGCCGGCAGCGAGGGAAGAGACCCGAAGGAGGATTTCGAAAAGATAAACGAGGAGCTTGTAAAGTTCAATCCCGAGCTTGCAAAATGTCCGCAGATAGTTGCCGGCAACAAAATAGACCTTGCAACCGACGAGCAGCTTGAGGATTTCAAGAGCTTCATTGAGAAAAAGGGACTTCCCTACTTCCCGATAGTCGCACCGATAAAATACGGCACAAAGGAGCTTATAAATGCTGTTGCGGAAAAGCTCTCTACCCTGCCGCCCGTAAAAAAATACGAGGCGGAGGAAATACCGCTTTCGGTGCTTGAAAGCAAAAAGAACAACGGCTTTAAGGTTACCGTGAATGACGGCGTATATTCTGTTGAGGCGGACTGGCTTTACAGAATACTTTCAAAGACCGACCTTGACGACTACGCGTCGCTTCAGTATTTTCAAACGGTTCTAAAGTCGAGCGGAATAATCGACGAGCTTGTAAAGCAGGGAATTCAAGAGGGAGACACCGTTTCGATTTACGATCTCGAATTCGACTATATACCGTAATTACCGCGGTATCAAAAAGGGGTATATAAATGTTTGCTAAAATCATAAGCGTCGGTCTTTTCGGCATGGAAGCCTATATGACCGGCGTAGAAGCGGATATTTCGGGCGGTATGCCGCGCTTTGACGTTGTAGGACTTCCCGATACGGCAGTCAGCGAGAGCCGCGAAAGAGTCCGCTCCGCCATTAAAAATAACGGATTTGACTTTCCGCCGTCACGCATTACAATAAATCTCGCACCGGCGGACATAAAAAAAGAGGGGCCGATTTACGACCTGCCCATTCTGATAGCAATACTTAAATCCACGGGGCAACTATCCTGCGATACCGACAGCTCGGCTTTTTTGGGAGAGCTGTCGTTAAACGGCGAGGCGCGCAGAATTAACGGCGTTTTGCCGATGGTTATTAAAGCACAGCGTTGCGGTGTTAAAGAAATATATATTCCCGCTCCGAACGCTGCCGAGGGTGCTGTTGTGCGCGGCATAACCGTATATCCCGTAAGAAACGTCGGGCAGTTGCTGTCACATCTCACGGGCGGAGAAAAAATAACACCCGTTTCCGAATCCGATTTCAAATCTTACAGCCTGCCCGATAATCTGCCGGATTTCTCCGACGTCAAGGGTCAGCACGAAGCTAAAAGAGCCTTAGAAGTTGCCGCCGCAGGCGGACACAATGTTATGATGATAGGGCCTCCGGGCTCCGGCAAGAGTATGCTCGCGAAACGCATACCGTCGATCTTGCCCGATATGACATTTGAAGAATCGCTTGAAACAACCAACATATACTCGGTAGCGGGAGTTTTGCCCAAGGGAATATCCCTTATAAAAGCGCGTCCTTTCCGCTCGCCGCACCACACCGTCTCCCCTGCCGGACTTTCCGGAGGCGGCACGGTACCGCGCCCGGGTGAAATATCCTTAGCGCATAACGGCGTACTGTTTCTTGACGAGTTGCCCGAATTTTCGAGAACGTCAATGGAGGTTTTACGTCAGCCGATAGAGGACGGTAAAATAACAATAGCGCGCGTTGCCGCAACATTTTCATATCCTTGCAGCGTTATGCTTGTATGCGCCATGAACCCGTGTCCGTGCGGTTACTTCGGACATCCGACAAGAAAATGCACCTGTCCGAAGGGCGCGCCGCAAAAATATCTGTCAAGGGTATCGGGTCCTCTGCTTGACAGGCTTGACATACATATTGAGGTTCCGCCGGTTGATTTTGACGCCCTCTCGCAAAAGGATGGCTCCGAAGAATGCTCTTCCGAAATTAAGGCAAGAGTCAACAAGGCAAGAGAAATTCAGCGCCGCCGTTTTAAGGGGACAAGCGTCACCTGCAACGCTAAAATGAATTCTGCACTCACAAGAAAATACTGTATTATGACCACGGCAGCGGCCAACATACTGCGGCTCTCCTTTGATAAGTTGGGTCTTTCGGCAAGAGCCTATGACAAGGTGCTGAGAGTGGCAAGAACAATAGCCGACCTTGACGGCAGCGACGTGATAGACACCAAGCATATAGCCGAGGCGGTACAATACAGAAGTCTCGACCGAAAATTCTGGAAGGAATAAATAAACGCAATACAAAACGGCTGTAAGGGCAAATCTTACAGCCGTTAATTTTATTGTTCTTTTTTATATTCCGTCGTAATAGCCTTTGTCGATAAGCTCGCCTATCGAAGCTACAACAGCCGGCTTATCCTCCTTATACGTTACGCCGTACCACTTATCCTCGGCGACGAGAACATTAACCTTTTTTGTTCCGCTCTCGATAAGAGAAGATACGACGGACGGGAGATAATACTCGGATTTCGGCACATTCAGCTTTTCCTTAAGAAAAGAAACAAACCCATCCTCTATGTATTTGAATACGTCGGGACGAAATCCCCAAAGGTTCATGGAAACGACCGTATCCGGCGACAACGCATTCCAAGTCTTGCCGTCATCCTCGGTAAATGAGCAATCGCTGCGAATTTTTGTATATTCGGTGACGCTCTCTAAGGCGTCATTATCTGTAACACAAACGCCTCTTGAAACGGTACCGTTTTCCGTAAGCGTATTCTTGAGTCTGAAGCCGACCATACAATAATCCTCGGAATCCGATGACAGCTCGTCGTAAATCTTCTTAAATGCGCTTCTGCCGTAATAATCATCGGCATTTACAACCGCAAACGGCTCTTTTACAACATTTTTGCAGCAGAGAATTGCATGAGCGGTTCCCCACGGCTTTTGACGGTCTGCAGGACAGGTAAAGCCCTCCGGAAGAGCATCTGTCTCCTGAAAAACGTACTCAACCTTAACCTTTTTTTCTATACGCGAGCCGACGATACGTTTAAAATCATCCTCGATTGCGTGTTTTATAACAAAAACAACCTTATTAAAGCCTGCCTTTACCGCATCGTAAACCGAAAAATCAAGAATTACCTCTCCGTTTTTTCCTATCGGCTCAAGCTGCTTTAATCCGCCGAAACGACTGCCCATACCGGCAGCCATAACAACCAAAGTTATGTCCTTACCCATTGTTTTTCTCCTTTAGCCCCATTGGCTTGTTTTATTTATTATTTGCCTCTTTTTCGGTTTGCTCGGCTATTGCCTCGTCCTTTTCAGCCTCTTTTTCGGCTTCCTTCGCCTCTTTTTCGGCTTCCTGTGCCGCCTTTTCGGCTTTATCAGTCTTAATTTCTTCCGCTGCCTTACGAGCCTTTTCGGCTTTTGCCTTTGCCTCTGCCGCTTTTGCTTTTGCTTTTTCGGCTTCTTTACGGGCTTTTTCGGATTCCTTGCGTGCCTTTTCCTCGGCATCGCGTTTTGCTTTTTCCGCCTTGGCAACGGCTTCTATTTTTGCTTTTTCTGCCTCTCGGCGTGCCTTTTCGGCTTTTTCTGCGGCATCTCGCTCGGCCTTTTCTGCATCCTTGCGCGCCTTTTCAGCCTCTTTTTTCACCTTTTCATCGGCTTTTTTAGCTTTTTCCGCCGCTTCGCGCTCGGCTTTTTCTGCGTCCTTGCGAGCTTTCTCGGCTTTTTCCGCCGCTTCACGCTCGGCCTTTTCCGCATCCTTACGTGCCTTCTCGGCATCTCTGCGGGCTTTTTCGGCGGCCTTTTCTGCATCCTTGCGCGCTTTTTCGCGCTCCTTGCTCTGCTCGTACTTTGCTTCGCGCTGTTCACGCTCAACCTTTATTTCAGCCATATGCTCCTCGCTGATACCGGTGCTGCGCCAAGTATGGATTATTTCGGGAGCCGCAAATATCTCATCAAGACGTTTGATAAACGGAACAATCTCGCCGAAATCAAGCGCTCTGTGGTCAAAAGCAATACAAAGCGGCATAACCTGACGAATGGCTATTTCCTTTTCGCCCGCTTCATTTACAACGACTACGGGCTTATCCTGAACGGCACCGACCGCTATGGCACAAACCTGCGGCGGAACAATTTCAAGCAAGCAGGTTTCACCGCGTTGCGCACGGTAAACCGAGCCGATATTTGAAACGGTTATCGTACCCTGCTCGATATCGTGCTTTGTAAGCCTGTCCTTTTCTGGAATTTTATAATAATTGCTCTTTTCCTTTCCGCTGAGGGTCTTAACCTTGTGCTTACCGGTCTTTGAGCCGATAAGACGATAAAGGGTTTGTTTGATTTTGCCCTGCTTTAAAGCTGTAAGCGTGTTATCAAGAGAGACATCAAACATAACCTCGTCAAGATTTGTGTTTGCGACACGGCGGTTTACGTCCGCGATATACGCAACCATCTCATCAAGGTTTTTGTTTTCAAAGTTGTGAAGATTTATTGTCATCATCTCGCCGTTCGGCAAGACCATCGGCATAGAAATATCAATATTTTCAAAGGTATGTATTTCTCCTCTGACAAGCTTGCGGTCAAATTCGATATGAGAATTCATAATCGGATCCGCTTTGAGCCCCTCAACTATTATTTTGAGCATAAGAGTATTTAAAGTGACCTTTTTCTCGGGCGGACAATCTTCATTAAGCCTTTTATACTCTATCATAAATTCGGTAACGTCCGGCTCGTAGTTGTATGTAACGTGAGGAACATTTGCCCACGATTCGGTCGTCATATTTGCTACAATCTTGCGCTGAATACCGAAATGTATGGTGTTGGTTTTTTTCATTTTGTTTTTTGCCATAAGTATTCCTCCATACAAAACTTTACTTAAATAGTATAATACAAATCATTTTAGAAATAAACTTTTTTTTGCGAAAAAATCACATTTTACATATTATGTCAAGCAGCTTAACAGTTGTCTATAATCTCACAAGCAGTATTTGTGTATTTCAGACAAAAAAACGCAGATTGAATTTGTATTTATATTGGAGTATAATAATATAAAATTTATAAAGCGAGGAGATTTTGGATAAAATGAACAAACAGACCGAAATAAAAGAAAGCACCGTCCTTCTTATGCCGGACGGGAACCTTGCAAGACCCGGCTATTGTAAGCACAACCTTTTCAAATATAATCCCGAAATGATAAAACGTGAAAATACCATGCGCCTTAAGGAATGGGATTATTACCAGATAAGCGACGGAAATATAATGATACAGCTCAATTTCTTTAATATATCGCTTGCCACCTGTGCCACTTTCGGACTTGTTAACCTCAAGACCGGCAGAAAAATAAGCGGTATGGCAACTGAGCTTTTCACGCCGCACAAGAACCGACTCAGCAAAAACGGCGACGTTCCGAACTATACCGAATATAAGCGCGGAGGAACAAAGCTTATATTTGACGTTCGCGAAACGGAGAGACGCCTCTATTTTGAAGGCACGGCTTCAGGCAAAAAGGTTAAATTCGACGTTACTTGCTATAAGCTTCCCGAGCACGAAAGCATAACAATAGCGACCCCGTTTAAGGAACAGGGATGCTTCTTCCTCACTCAAAAGCTCAACTGCCTTGCGACAGAAGGCACCGTTGTTGCCGGGAACGAGAAATACACATTTACAAAGGATAAAACCTTTACGGTTCTTGACTGGGGGCGCGGTGTGTGGCCGCACACGAATACATGGTACTGGGGAAACGGCAGCACTTATCTTGACGGTAAGCTCTTCGGCTTCGAGCTTACATGGGGCTTCGGCGACGAGTCAAATGCAACCGAAACAGCTATATTCTATGACGGTAAATGCCATAAAATAGGCGCGGTGCATCTTGAGAAAGACCCTGAAGATGATGCCGGATGGATGAATGAATGGCATTTTATTTCGGAGGACGGCAGACTTGATTTGACTATGAAGCCGTACTACGACCACTATACAAACATGCTTCCGCTCAACCTGTTCGGTATGAAAACGCATCAGGTTCACGGACTTTGGAGCGGCAAGGTCGTTCTCGACGACGGCACGGAGCTTAATATTAAAGATATGTATGCATTCTGCGAAAAGGTGCACAACAAATTCTGATAAAAGCTCCGGCTGCTTACTAAACAAAAAACGCTTATTCCGAAAAATCGGAATAAGCGTTTTATTTTGGGCTTGCTTTACTTTATTCGCCTGCTTTATATTTGCCTGCCATAACGAGGTCAAGCACGGAAGCATCGGAGAGATCAACAACACCGTCTCCGTTAAGGTCCGCCGCAGCAAGCTGATCATCGGTAAGAGTTTCAATGCCGAGCGAATGATATACGATAAGGTTGTAATCCGTACTGTCAACCTTGCCGTCGTCGTTCACATCGCCGAACAAACGTATTTTAACCTGTACGTTAAATTCACTCTTATCACTGACAAGACCCGAGCCGCTGACAGCGCGGAATTTGTAATTATATGCTCCGCTGCCGTTTGTGGTGAGAGTGTTGCCCTCAATATTTGTCCACTCGCCTCCGTTAAGCGAATACTGATATTTAACGCCCGACGAAGCCGAAGAGCTGAGAGTAAATGTCACATCCTGCCTTACAAGCGAACCGGAAGCCACATTTTCTTCACCGCAAGCCGCCGTCACCGTAACGTCCGTCGGAACGCTCTTATCAATCATAACGACAACACCGTCCGATACATCGCTCTCAACGCCCGCTTTATTAACAGCCTTAAATGTATAAGTCTTATTGCAGTTTTCGGCAATATTGAGAACGCTGCCGTTCATCTCCTTAAAGCCCGATCCGTCGTCATAGTAATATGTAACGCCGGTATTGCTTGTGGCCGAGAGAACTATTGTAACATCGCCGCTTGTCCACTCGCCTGTTTTACCGTAAGAAGATACGGTAAGCACGGGTTTATCGCCGTCGATATTTGTAACCGTAAATATCTTTGTTGCAACTCTGCCGTTTTTGCCTACTACGGTAAATACGTATGTACCGTTCTGTGACACGGTGTAAGAGTCTTCATTGGTTATATCCTGACCGTTGCAGGTAACCTCGCGAAGTCCCGACTCGCCTACCTCGGTGCTTATGTTTATCTTATAAGGATTCGGAGTGACATCGGTAACCTCGGGAGTAAGAGTTATTTCGGGAACCTTTGCATCTATCATTACGTGATAGCTGTCAGAGGGATAACTCTCGGTGCCGGCATTGTTAACGGCTTTAAATCTGTAAACGGCGTTGGTTGTATCGGTTATCTCAATGCTCGTGCCGCTGTCGATAAGAGTCCAGCCGTTTCCGTTGTCATAATAATAGTTAATACCGGAAAGAGAAGCTTCCTCGGTAGAGAAGTTGAATGTAACGCCTTCACCCGTCCATCTGCCGAAGGTACCCTCGAACGAAACACGGATAACAGGCACCTGACGGTCTATCTTAACCGTAAACGCGGTGACGTTGCTCTCAAGAGCCGCATAGCTCTCGGCCTTAAATTCGTATTTATGCTCACCTGTTTCGGTTGCGGTAAAGGTATTGCCCGAAAGCTCCTGCCATTCGCCGCCGTCAACACGGTAATAATATTTGTAAATTCCCGAATAAGCCTCGGAGGAAAGAGTTATATTTACATCTGTTGCACTCCAAGCACCCTCTTGATATTCCTTATCACCGCCGTATACAGCGGAAACGGTAACATCGGTGGGAGCCGTACCGTCTATAACCACGCCGTCCGAACGAAGTATCGCGGAAACATTGCCTGCCTTATCGGTAGCTCTTGCCTCTACAAAGCCCTTGAAATCGGGGTCTTTAGCCGGTTTGTTTTCGCTGTCGTAGACGCTCCAGTCGGAGCCGGTCGGCTGACCGTTTTCATCTACAAAGCGATATTCAATTTTGTCTATTCCCGATACGCCCTCATCCGACGCATCAACGGTAATTTCAACAGTCTTGTTAAAGAATCTGCATAAAGTGTCCGCCTTGCTGAAGAAGTTTCCGGAAACCTCTCTCGCGACACCGCCTATGCCTTTATGTAAAACGGTTATGCTGTTTACGGTGGGAGCAATTTTATCGATATTGTTTATAACGATGCTTTCTTCTGCCGTAAGGCCGTTACCCGCAGTTACAACTACGTTGTAGGTTCCGTTCTCAGCAACGGTAAACGAATCATGAGAAGCGGTTATATCCTCACCGTTTAATGTAACGGAGGCTATTCCCGAAGCGCCTACGTTAAGACTTCCTATTGTAACATCATAGCTCTTATTTGTAAGCTCGGTTACGGCGGGAGTAAGAGTGAACGAAGGCTCTATATCATCACGCATAACGGTGTAGCCCTCGGTGTAATCGCTCTCAATACCCTTGGAATTTACAGCCTTAAAATAATATGTATCGCTGCTGTTCACATTTACGGTAAGCGTGTTGCCTTCCAATGGTGCTTCTACGCCTGCGGAATCGGTTTTAAAGTAATACTTAACTCCGTCAAGCTCGTGAGACGATGAAAGAGTAAAGGTTACGTCCTTGCTTGTCCATCCGCCGTTATAATCGCCTTTATCAACGCTGACAACGGGTTTACCGTATACAATTACGGGGAATGTAGCCGAAGCGCTGCGCCCCGCATGTGTGTATGTAACGGTTATATTCTGCTCTACATCGTAAAGCTCCGGGTCAAATGACGATGTGTCAACCGTGTAATCGGTGACGTATTCGGACTCGGCGTTGCTGTAATTTGCCTTAACCTTAAGACCCGAAAGATCAAGGGTCTTATCGCCCTCGAGATAATCCTTTTTAGGATTTTCGAGCTCAATTGATGTTACCGCCTTAGAGTGAACGGTTATCGGGAATATTGCGTGATATGTTTTGCCGGCTCTTACTACGTTAACTATAATATACTGCACCGAATCAAGTATCGAAGTGTTGACGGAGCTTACCGTATAATCCGTTACCGGAACGGAAAGCTGATCGTCGGTATAGGCGTTTGCCGCCTCTTCTCCGTAATATTCGGCAATATCCGCACGATTATATGTAAGCTTAACCTCCATACCGGTGAGATCGAGCTCTGTGCTACCCTCTACATAATCGGTCTTAGTGGGCGCGGTAAACGCAATACTTATCGGCTCAACCTCAACTACCGTTATATTCTTTTGAGTTTCTACGTATGCGCCGTCAACCTTTGTAACGCCGTTCCTGCCGAATGCATGTAGTGTTGTATCGCCTGCCGAAATACCCGTGACAACACCGTTTGAATCGACCGAAGCATACGCATTCTTCTGATTTACGTCGCCGATATTCCAGTCGGAGGTCCAGGGAGCCGAGCCGTCGTCCTTAGTGAGACCCCAACGCTGCTTATCGACCGAAATTCTCTCGGGAGAGAATTTAGCGGTGTAGGTAACCGGAAAATCCTTGATTACATAATCATTTCCCGTTATGGTAACTCCCGTGAGGTGTCTTATTGAGTTACCGCGTACCGTTATCTCTACGGATTTAGACACGCTTCCGATGGTTGCGGTTATTGTGACCTTTTTGGTGTTCCAAATGGCCGTTCCGCCGGAATCAAGACCTTTTACAAGACCGTTTGCATCAACAGTAGCTATTGACGGGTCGGAAGAAGTCCATACGACAGTTCCGAGAAGTGCTTGGTCGTAATCGGACGGTGCTATATTCGCGATTGCAAGCTGCGTGGTCTTGCTCTCATTAACCGCTGTGCTGCCGCTGATGCTGAAGTCTGTTATCGCCTTGCCCGCCGTTACGGTAAGAGAGTCCTCAACGGTTTTATCATTAAGAGTTGCTCTTACGTGTATTTCGCTAATACCGCTCGATTTCGGGGTGAATACACCGTCGGACGAAAGCGTAGCAAGCTTTGTCTCGGCGGGTGCCTCGGCGGTTGCCCATATTATTTCTTTTGTATCGGGATTTGTAAGTCCCCACTCTCGTTTTACCGACGAGTTTGTGTTAAGTCTTGACGGTAACACATTTGCCTTAAAGGTAGTCGGCGTATCATTGGGAACGGCACTGTTACCCTCAATTTCAACAGAGGAGATACTGCCGACCACACCGGCTCTTGACACCTTTATTGTAACATTTTTGGAAACGCCGCCCGCCGTTGCGGTAAGGGTTGTGGATTTACTGTATTCAACGAGTCCGTCGCCGCCGTCAAGGCCGGTTACCGTACCGGAGGCAGCAACCACGGCAATCGATTTATCGGCGATTTCCCAAGTAAGGTCGCCGGTATATGCTCCTGCGGGAACAACATTTGTAATTGCAAGCTGCGTTGTGGAGCCTTCACTTACGGATACGGATGAATCTGTTACGGTTTTTGTGCCGCTTATAATATCAAAGGATTCAACCGGGAGATCCTTCTGTTCAACTACATTAAAGGTTATGGTATCGACAAAAGCTACATTGCTCGCGTCGTATGCCCTAACCGTTACCGAGCCTGCTGCAGTAAATGTGACAAGTCCCGTATCGGAAATCGTTGCACGCTTGCCGGAGCTTGTATCAAATACGCTGCCGCCCATCTCCCATTTTACAGAGTGCTTAAGTCTTACCGGTGTTACCGCCGCGTAAAGCTGAACCGTTTTGCCCACGGCAACGGTAAGAGGAACGCTCTTTTTATTGGTTATATGAGTTCCGGTAGGAAAGATGTTCGCAATAACGCTCTTTTGAACCTTTATTTTAATTTTGTCACTTGCAAGCTTTGCTCCGCTTGCGTCATATATAGTAGCCGTTATTTCGACATTCATATTGGCAAGAGCAGACGCAAGGCTGTCCGCAAGAGTATCACCTGCAATGCCTCTGACAATAGAAACTATCAGGTCATCGTTCATACTGTCAAGATTAATACCCGACTTTTCAAGCTGTTTCATAATCTCGTCAGCCATTTTATCGCCTACGAGAGGAAGCACGCGCACGTTTTCATCAAGCCAAAGCTGAATTATAGCTGTCTTTGACGAATCATATGCCGTAACCTTGCCGTTATCGTCTACATCGGCAAGAAGCGGTAGGGTACTCTCCCACTTTACCGTAGTACCCTCAGGCAATTCGCCTGTCGTGGTATACTTTAGTTGAAGCGTTTTATACTCGGTCAACTGCTGTATTTCGGTAATGTCATTACCGTTTTCGTCCGTAATGTTAAGCGAGACTCCTGCCGCGTAGCTCACAAGAGCAGACGGAACCAAAGTCAACAGCATAAGGACAGACAGCAAAACGCTCAAAATCCTGGTTGATGTTTTTTGCATACAGATCTTCCTTTCTCTGAAAAACCGTTTTTACATACAAATAATAACAAATTCTACATATTTTTTCAATGCACACATTTTTACAAATAGTATTATAAGCCGGTCTGTGTTTTAGTGATTATACAATACGAACAAACAAAAAAGCGCGGAATTACACACTCCGCGCTTTAATAACATATTGATATACCGCCTTACCGCACTGATAAAGCGTTTATTTCTCAAGCTTTTTCTGAGACTGCATTTTGAGATACGCATTTATGAAACCGTCAATATCGCCGTCCATAACCGCATTGATGTTACCCATTTCGTAGCCCGTGCGGTTATCCTTGACAAGTGTGTACGGCATAAATACATACGAACGTATCTGATTGCCCCAGCCTATCTCTTTTTGGTCGCCCTTAATATCCGAAATTTTGTCAAGATGCTCGCGCTCCTTGATTTCAAGAAGCTTGGATTTTAACATTCTCATGGCAACCTCTCGGTTCTGATGCTGACTTCTCTCAACCTGGCATGCTACAACAATTCCCGTCGGAATATGAGTAAGTCTTACGGCAGATGAGGTTTTGTTTACCTTTTGACCGCCTGCACCGCTTGAACGGTAAACATCCATTTTAATGTCCTCCGGAGCTATTTCAACCTCGACCGTATCATCGATTTCGGGCATTACCTCAACCGAAGCAAAAGAGGTATGGCGTCTGCCTGCCGCGTCAAACGGGGAAACTCTTACAAGACGGTGTATGCCCGTCTCACTTTTCATAAAGCCGTAGGCATTTTCGCCCTCTATGAGGATACTTGCCGATTTGAGACCTGCCTCGTCGCCGTCAAGGAAATCAAGCGTAGTAACCTTAAAGCCGTGACGCTCGCCCCATCGGCAGTACATTCTGAAAAGCATCTGCGCCCAATCCTGCGCCTCGGTTCCGCCTGCGCCGGCGTGGAAGGTAAGAATCGCATTTTTGGCATCATATTCACCGCTCAAAAGAGTTGTAAGGGTCATGGTGTCAAGATCACTTTCAAACTTTTCTACACTCTCGGTGCACTCATCGAGCATACCCTCGTCCTCTTCTTCATTTGAAAGTTCAATCATAACAAGCGCATCGTCATAATCCTGCCTGAGCTTTTCATAAGCCGCCACTTTGCTCTTGAGGTTGCTTGTGCGCTGAACAACCTTTTGAGAATTTGCTATATCATCCCAAAAGCCGTCAACAGTCTGCTCTTTTTCAAGCTGCGCTATCTCTTCTTTCATCTTATCAAGACCCAGAGCCTCGGAGAGGTCATCAAGAGTCTTTTCGTGGTTTATAAGTCGCAGTCTCAATTCTTCGTATTGAAGCATAAATATAATTCCTCTACTTATAATTTTTATATATTTACAAAGCTTAGTGCCTCGCCGACTATTTAATATCGGCTATGTCATAAGGCGTTTTTTGATACACAAAGTAGTTAAGCCAATTTTGGAAAAGCAGGCTTGCCGCACCGCGCCAGGTGTCTACGGGCGTTTTTTTGATGTCGTTATCGGGGAAGTAATTGTGCGGCATCTTTATGTCAAGACCCTTTTTTAAATCGCGGAAGTACTCGCGGGCCAAGGTGTCGCTATCATATTCGCAATGACCCGAACAGTAAAAATTGCGACACGCCATATCCGACACGAGATGGACTCCGGCTTCCTCGGAATAAGACAAAATCTGAAGGTCCTTTACTCTTATTATATCCTCTTTTCTGTTTTCCGTGTGACGTGAATGCGGAACATAAAAGACATCAGAAAATCCGCGCAAAAGCGGATGATACAAATCAAGCGGTTGATGGCGAAATACGCCGAAAACCTTCTCGGGAAGCAGATGCTTCGGAATACCGTAATTATAGTAAAGCGCAGCCTGCGCTCCCCAGCATATATTAAATGTGGAATACACATTTGTTTTTGCCCAATCAAATATTTTGCAGAGCTCGTCCCAATAATCGACCTCTTCGAAGTCCATCATCTCAACGGGCGCTCCGGTAACTATCATACCGTCGAATTTTTCGTCCTTGACATCGTCATAGGTTTTGTAGAATTTGAGCATATGCTCCCTTGACACATTTTTTGAAATATGGCTTTTTACCTGCAGCAAGTCTATTTCAAGCTGAAGCGGAGAATTACTGAGAAGCCTTAAAAGCTGAGTTTCGGTCTCGATTTTTGTAGGCATTAAATTCAGTATTATAATTTTAAGCGGACGAATGTCCTGCTTGACGGCTCTGTCCTCCGTCATAACAAATATATTTTCAAGCTCCAGACTATGATGCGCCGGAAGCTGATTATCTATTTTTATGGGCATACAGCCACCTCTTTCAAGAAGACGAACCTCGGTCTTTTACCCGTTTAAGTTCTGACAAAGTATTATAACATAACACATCATCGTTTGCAATGCCGATACACATAAAAATACCCCGACCGCAGTCGGGGTATTTTAAACTTATTTATTACCGTTTATATCAGCAAACGGGTTTTGTGTTTTCCTCTTCCTCGTCGTCCTTACGTTTTTTACGAAGAATTATGAAGAATATAAGTGACAATCCACAAAGGAAAACAGCAGCTGCGGCGAGCGGATTTTCACGGATAAGTTCACCGGTTTTGGATATTACCGGGTTATTCATTATCGGGTTGCCGCTGTCGCTCGGTTTGGTTACCGGAACTTCGCTTGTCGGCTCCTCTACGGGTGTGCCGGGAACAATAGTAATAGTACCGTCGTCGTTAACGACAAAGTCGAGCCATAAGGTATTGGTGCCCTTCGGAACAACTGCAATCTGCGAGCCGTCATCAAGTTTAATAACGGTTGTTTCTGTTGCCGTATCACTTACGCTTACCGAGAAAGTAGTCTTGCCGGCTACTTCACCGTTTTCGTCGGTGATTGTTACAACATGGAAACCGTCTTTAATAACGTCAACGCTGTATGCACCGTCTTTTCCTGCCTCAGCCTTGATTTCGCCGAGGTCAATGTCGAGCTTAGCGCCCGGGAAAAGGTTTTTACCGCGATACACATTACCCTTCATGCCCATACGAACACAAGGATCTTCGTGATCTCCGCCGGGATTTGTAGTGCCCGAGGGATTAGTGGTGCCCGAAGGATTGGTAGTACCTGAGGGATTTGTTGTGCCTGAGGGATCTGTAGGAGCTGTCGGCTCTGTGGGTCTTGTAGGCTCGGTAGGTTCTGTGGGATTTGTAGTCGGCTCGGTGGGTCCGAAGCATTTTTTAAATGTGAACACAATGTTCATATCGGTGGTAACCGAATCAAATCTCAACATACCGTACTGCAATTTATCGGTATAATCTTTACCGTTTACCGTGACACGCTCAAGGTGGCTGTCAAGCTTTGCAACAGCTCCGAGAGAAAGCGAATCAAAACGGTCAACGGCGAACTTAGCACCGCTTGCAATAAGGTTGCCGTCTTTAAGGACATAACCTCCGTCGTTATACGTTACGGTAATTTCATGGGTATTCGGGACTACAGTTTTAAGCTGTGTTTTACCGATTTCACCTGCCTCGGCGAAAACGCAAAGCTGCATGGTGAATATAAGCAAAACAGACAACAGCACACTGCAAGCCTTTTTCATGAAACCACCTCCTTAAAAATTTTAAAAATCAAAATCCGGCAATAATTATGCAGCAACGTACTCTACTGTATAAGTCATGTGGCCGACATACTCAGCTATGGGAGCGTTGAAGTCAGCGATTGTAACGGTTGTTGCAGACTTAGCAGCGTTGTTAAGCTCGGGATATTCAGCAACGTCTCCGCCTGCTACGGTGAAGGTGAGGAATTTATCGGTAGCAGCATTTGTCATTTTTCCTGCATCGTTAGCAGCAGCCGAAACCTTGAGCTTAGCGCCGAGCTTAAGCTGAGAATCAACGGTGTAAGAAGCGTCCTGAGCTGCGGTGTCATTCCAAGCAACTGTGATCTCAGCAGGAATTGTAACGGTGTAGTTTTCGGGATCGTTGTTCTCCTTATCGGTTGTCTTTGTCTTAACCTGAACATCGGCGGTCTTGGGGTCTGATTCCTTGGTTATTGTAGCTGCGAATGAGGGAACTGCTATAGCTGCTATCATCATAACAGCAAGAAGAATTGATACTATCTTTTTCATAATTGTAACTCCTTAATGAAATAATGTTTAACTGTTAAACAAATTATTGGTCAACAACTGCTGCTGTGAAGGTAACGGTAGCATCGCTGTAATCGGTGATGGTAGCGTTCCAAGCTGCTGCTGCAACGTCAACGTTAATGTTGTAAGTATTGTTAACTACCTCGGCAGCAGTCTTAACGGAAGTGTCGCCGCTGAAGGCGTAAGGAATGGTATAGCCGTTATCGGTAGCGGGCTTCATTTTGCCAGCCTCCGAAGCAACAGAAACGGAAAGACATTTGCCGGTCTTGAGAGTTGACTTAACATTGTAGGTAAAGGCTGTGGTTTCAGCGCCCCATTTAACGCTCATTTCAGCAGGATATGTTACTGTGAAATAACCGTCTGCGGGAACGTTTGTTGTATCGGTCTTAACGGTTGCAACACCCTTGCCGTCCGCTGTATCCTGATTGATTTCAGCTGTAGCTGCAAAGGACGGAACTGAAACTGCCGCAAGCATAGCCGCCGCAAGAACTATTGAAAGTAACTTTTTCATAATATAACTCCTTTTCGGATTAAAAAATTAAGCTATCGCTTCAACAGAAGCTGTAAATGTAAGAGTATCTTCATACTCATCAATGGAAACGGATCCCCAGTTTTCCTTAGTAATATTGACATTTACCGAATATGCGCTGTCGGTAACTGTCTCATGACCGGTTGTTATGTTGGTATCACCGGCTATAGTGTAAGGAAGAAGTCTGCCGCCGCCTGTATGGAGATTTGCACTGTCCTGAGCTACAGTAACACGAAGGTTATTTCCGCTCACAAGCGTACTCGATACAGTGTAACCGATTTCGGTACTTTCGGTGCCCCAATAAATGGTGGTTTCGGCGGGATAAGAAACGGTAAAGGTACCGCTTATTCCGCTTCGGTCGGTAACTACCGAGGAGTTACCGACGCCACCGGAAGTAGACTGATCTATTGTCGCAGTTGCAGCAAAAGCGGGAACCGATATAGCCAAGAGCATCACAGCCGCAATGACTATTGAAAGAATTCTTTTCATAATTGGTTCTCCTTGTATTTTGAAAGGGTTTCCGACTCTTAGATTGTAGCGGGAGCTATCGAAACCGTAAGTGTAAGATTGCCCTCATACTCATCTACCGGAACCTTTGCCCAATCAGCTGAGGCAATGTTTACTGCAGCGTTAACAGCTTCATCTGCAACAACTGCAGAGGCTGAAGTATAAGCTGTGGTGCCTGCTACGCTGAAAGGAAGAGTAGCGGTATTGCCTGATGCGATAGCCTTGAGGTCGGTTGTGCCGTCTTCCTTTGCTACCGTAACATTAAGACGGTCGTTTGATTTGAGCTGGCACTTTACGTTGTATGTAAAGTCTGTGCTTTCTACGCCCCAGTAAATAGTGGTTTCTGCCGGGAAGGTTACCGTGTAAGAAGTAGCCTCGGGACCGTCGGGACCGGTTTTTGTAGAAGTAATAACCTTAGCCGTATCGGAGGTATGGTCGCTTGTAAGCGTCTTGTCAGCTGCAAATGACGGAACGGAAACCGCTGCGAGCATTGCCGCCGCAAGAACTATTGAAAGTAATTTTTTCATTGTGGTTATCTCCTTTCAAAATCAAAGGCTTACGGTGAAGGTAAGAGTATCGCTGTACTCGCCGACGATAGCGTTGTTCCAATCGTCTGCGGCAACCTTAACCTTGAGGGTAAGTGCCTTTGCGGGATTGATAACGGGGCCGTCAGCTATAAATTCGAGGTTAGAGTCAGCCGAGAAATCGTAAGCCAATGTCTCGTTTGCATCCTCTGAAAGCTTCATAAGTCTTGAGCCCTCAACGCCGATTTTAAGCTTCTGGCCGTATTTAAGGTGAGACTCAACAGAAAATCCGTCAAGAGCTGTTTCCTCTGCGCCCCAGTAAATTGTGGTATCGGCCGGAATTGTAACGGTGTATTTAACAGCGTTGTCATCGGGAGCATCGGGGCCTGTTTTTGTGGAGGTCTTAACAATAGCTGTACCGGTATTGTCAGTCTCCTTGGTTATGGGGTTAGCTGCGAAAGCGGGAACCGAAGCTGCTGCAAGCATAACCGCTGCAAGTGCGATTGAAATAAGCTTTTTCATTATAGTAGTCTCCTTTCAATAATTAAACCTCAGCGGTAAAGGTAAGGGTGTCGTTGTAAACATCAACAACAGCTCTGTTCCAGTCCTCGCTGCTTATTGTAACCTTGAGGTTTTTGTCAACGGCGGGAGTTTCCTTGTTGCCGTAAACTACGGGGCTGTCTGCCGTGAAAGCGGTGTCGCCCGAAAGAGTATAGGGAAGAGTGTAAACCTCGCCTGCTGCGGCATCGGTCTTCATAGAGCCTGTGCCTGCTACGGTAACCTTGAGAGCCTGGCCTCTCTTGAGGTGAGACTCAACAGAGTAAACAAGGTTTGTCTCCTCGGTGCCCCAGTAAATTTCTGTATCTGCCGGAATAGAAACGGTGTATCTGACAGCAGCATCCTCAGGCGAATCGGGGCCTGTTTTTGTGGATGTCTTAATTATGGTTGTGCCGGTCTGCTCTGTTTCCTTGGTTATGGGATTAGCTGCAAAAGCGGGAACCGAAACAGCTGCGAGCATAGCCGCTGCGAGTGCGATAGAAATAAGCTTTTTCATGATTTATCTCCTTATATTTATTACGCGTTAGTATATTCTGCCGTAAAGGTAAGAACATCTGTATGCTCACCCGAAGCGGCTTTTTGCCATTCAGCCTCTGCGATGTTCACGGAGAGGTCATAAGACTTCATATAATCGCCCGGTAAAAACGCCATTTGCTCTGCGCCTGTAAGCGTGTAGGCGATAGTCTTTGAGCTGTCCAAAGTGTTGACAAGCTTTGAGCCGTTGAGCGACGTAACAGCCACCTTAACGGTCTTGCCGGGAGACAGCCACATTTTAGTTGCCGTAACCTTGCCTATTGCGTAAGAAGTAGCTTCCCACGGTATTTCGGTATCGGCAGGAATTGTAAGCTCATACTCATCCTGTTTGCCCTCGCCGGTAAAAATCTTTACGGAGCCTACGGGGTTCTCTTTGTTCAGCGTAGCCGGAGCCGCGAAAGACGGAACAGTCACGAGCGACAATAAAAGCACTGAGAGCAAAACTGATAATGTTTTCTTCATAGAACCACCTCCTTATGGTCTTGATAAAGCATTTAATTTGTTAATTAACCTTTAGTGTAATCTACGGTATAAGTAAGAGTAGTCGAATACTCGGCTATCGGAGCGTCCGTCCAACCGGAAATCGTCAATGACGGTTTTTGAGCGGGAAGCGCTCCCTCATTTGTACCTGTAAATTCTGTGGAAGTAAAGTTCTGTGAAGTATACGGAAGAGCGTATGTCGATGTTGCTGCATTGGTAAGAGTGTCATTTGCGACAGAAGCGCTGCGTGCTACGGAAACACCAATCTTGCTGCCCGTATCAAGTGAAGACGTAACCTTATAGGAAACATCAACGGCTTCCGTCTCGCCCCAAGGAACATCTATTTCCGCAGGAATTGTAACCTCAAAGAAGTCGTCTGCGGCAAAATGAATATTGATTGTTTTTCTGACAGGCTCGTTTGTTGTCTTGTCAACAGCAACCTCACCGGTAGCATTATCGATAAGCTCTATTGTAATAACATCTTCACTCGTTACGGTAACGCCCGTGACGGTAAACGTAAAGTTTATTGCCTTGGGAGCTGCCGCCGAAGCGGTGTTATTTGCGACATCCGCAGTTTCGGGAGAAGTGTTAAGAGCTTTTGCCGTTACGGTCTTTTCAATCGCACCCGTCATTGCAACGTTGTAATCGAGGATGTTGCCTGAAACGTCCTTAAGACCTCCGTTTTTAGAGGTTACACGAAGTGTGTAGCTTCCGTCCGGATAGTTAACGGCATTTGAAAGAGTAAAGACTGCGGTTCCCGTTGTTGCATCCTTATTGAGAGCGACGCTGTCTTTGTCTACCGCCGAAGCAAAGTTCGGGAAAATACGGAGGGTATCTATAATACCGTGGAGAGCTTCGCCGTCCGAGGAATTAACGGTGTTACCGTCGTTAACCTCTTGAACCTGCCTTATATAGCCCTTAAACGAATTGTACTCTTCAACCGCTTCCGTTATTGCGGTAAGGTCCTGAATACCGTTATTGTCCATTTGACCCTTAACGGTATTGTAAAGAGCCGTGTACTTTTCTTCAAGTCTAACAACGCCGCCCTTAACCGTCTTACCGGTGATGTCGTCGGTGTAAGTTTTGATATTGGCAAGCACCTTGTTAACCGCCTCGGCCGCCTTAGCATAATTCTTATACTGAGGAGCACTTGCAAATTTGTCGGCCTTATCAGTTAAGATATACTTAGCGTAATAATCAAGGTCGTTATACTTTTCGATGTAGTTTTCAAGCGCCGCGGTCTGACCGGTAGGCATAAGCCTGCAGTCGGTCGTAAGGTCGGTCGCTTTACCGGTCTCGCCGTACATTGAAGCAACAAGAGTGTTAAGGTCTTTAATACCGGTTATAGCGGTACCGGAGTCACTCGTGTAGCCGTCACGGTAATTTTCGAGAAGTCTCAAACGTTTTGCAACCTTATAAAGGTTTTCCATTTTTGTGACGTTCTCCGCACCGAGCGCCGCAATCGCCTCGTCGGTATAGCGCTCATAAGACTGCTCATACCAATTGATTATGTTCTGTACGTCAGCCGCGGTGAGAGAATATGCGCCATAATCTATAAGCGGCTTCTCTGTTCCGCTCGCATCGGTGCCGATAACAAAACCGGGATAAGGTAAGGCGTTGCTGCCTGTTACAGAACCGCCGGTTGCTGCAGCCGGCATAGCCTCAATCAAAGGTTTCAAATCGGCAACCGCAAGTTGCGGCTGATCGAGCAAAGTGATGCCGTCGTCGATGCTCTTGTACTTTTGAAGCACGCTGTATGCTCTTGCAACGGAAGGTATTGACTTTTGATAATCCGAAAGCTGTGCATAAAGAGCAAGTGCCGTGTTTATCTTTTCGGTACGAGTGTTCGCTTTATAAATATCAACATCCGCTACCGCGTTTTCAAACTGCATTGAAGTAAGAGACTTAACCTGTGCATAATCGTCGAACGAGACGTCGCCGGTTCTGTTTTGTACGCCTGCGCCGTATGCCGAGGTACCCTGTCTGTATGTAAAGCCGACAGAGCCTATTGTAAAGCTCTTACCGTTCATTTCGGCTGCGCTCTTTCCGTTTACGGACGAATCGTCGTAATTTGACAAGGGCGCTATACCTATGGTAACACGGAAAATGTTGTTAAGGGACTCGGCTTTTTCATCTATACGATAGTTAGAGGTTACCGAAATACCCTGAACGCCTCTCGAGAACTGGAAGAGCGGAACCATAACATAGCCCTTGTAGTGAGAAAGGGTCAGGTAATCGCCGTCTCCCGTATCTATGCCGTACTCCGAGGTGTAAGCGTAAATTCTTCTCTTGCTTTCATCCTTGGGAGTACATTTAGCCCATTCACCCGTCTTGGGGTTAATGAGATAGAAGTAAGAAGCCGCGTTGTTGCTGCCGAAGTCGAGGGTGTAGTCCTCGGCGGCACCGTCATAGTATGAGCTGATATTAAACGCCATTGAGAATGTGTCAAGCTGAGAGAAGTCTGCGTAGAATACAAGTGCCAGACGGTCGGTTTCGCCTATGTCGTTTTTGGTATACGACTTAGCAAAATCGCCGAGACTCTCAGACGACATATTGTTGGCTCTCAGTTTGGAGTAATCGCCGCTGCTGCTCGGTTCTTCGCTGGCAAGTCCCTTTGTAATGCTTATGCAGTTATACCAGCCTTTTCTGTCTTCGGCATACTGGTTATTTATGGTAACCGTTGCGGCGTTTTTGCCCTCAAGGCCGTTTGATGTAATGATTGCCGAAGTACCGTTTTGACGATAGCTTGTAATACCGTTTCTCTGCGGGTCACTACCGAGAGCGCCGGTCGGTATAAGTGTAGGCGTTGCGGTATCCTGAGAGTGCGCCGAAAGTGAAGCAAAGGGAACCTGATATGTCAAATATCCCTTAGAATAGTAGTAATCCTGACCTACCTGGCCGGCATATTTTGAGTTTTCAAATTGCCAGCTTCTGGTGCCTTTTTTCAAGGAATCGAAGTCGCCGAACGGTATAACCTTGTTGTTTGTAAGCGCCTGGCCTATTACAACAGAGTTGTCGGCAAGCTCTTCTTCTATGAAGCTGAAGTACTTTAAGAGCTTCTCCTCTTCCGCTCTGCCGAGCATAGCGAGCTGGCTTAAGTTAAGGCGGATATAAACCTCATAAAGGCTCTTAACAACGGCTTTATCCTCATCGCTTACCGCGAGAGTATTTTCGTCGAAATCGGGAAGCTGCTCAAGCTTCGTTGAAATCATCGGAATGAAATCCTCTGCACCCGAGTTAGCAGAGCCGTAGGTTTTACCGTCTATACAAGCCTGCTTGGCGGTCTTGTATTTTTCCCAAGCCTCGGTCATACCGAGTGCTGCCGCCTTGGTATCGAGCGCAGACTCCTCAAGGAATGAAGCATCGATTATACCGGATTTTCCGGCTTCCTCGGATTTGTTATATTCCTCAATTGATTTTTTATAACCGGCTATCAAGTCCTCGATATACTTAACGGCGCGGTAATCGTAGGAGTTCGGATCTTCAATGTACTTTTGGCAGGCATTGAAAATAGCGCGCGGAATTTCTGTTTCCTGGTCATAATATGTCTTAACGGGCGTGCCTGTGTTTGTTGCTCCGTTAAGGGTATTTTCGCTGTATTTCTGACCGTCTGTACGGTAGAACAATACATTATCAAGGAAAATCTTTTTACCTACGCTGCCGTTGTTGGTTTCAAGGCTCGTAGAAGCCGGGTCATACGAGCAGCCCGTAAACTTAAAGCCTGCGGACATAATATCCTCGATAGCTTTAAAAGCATTTGTACGATTAACTACCGGATCTTCACCCGTACCGATTTTGGTCTTATCGATATAAGCTCTTTTGGGCGAATCGGCTGTTGTCTTGCCACCGTCCGCCGTAGTCATGCACGGAGCGAGCATCGTGCCGCCGTCGATATAGTATTCACCGCTCAAAGTCGACGTCTTGTTGATTCTGAAGGAATAGCGTCTAATAAGCAGAGCATCGGATATCGAAGTACCGGCAGGGTCAACAACTACCGACTGCGAAAGCTTAATTTTCTCGTTATAATACTTGTCGGCATTTGCTTTAGTTTTATCCGAGTTGTTCCACACATACATATCAGACACAGGCTTGTTTACACCGAAATCCTCGTTGGATTCCGTGACAACGGAGTCGGTTTCGGAGCACATAAACTGAAGCGGTATGCGGACATAACCCTTGAAGTGATCAAGGTCAACAGTACCGTCTTTTAACATAACCTTTTTCCAGCTACCGTCCGTTTGCTGCAGGTATAAATATGGATCCTCACCCATATAGCCTGCTTTTGTGGTACCGACAGTAGAATAAATCATATCGCCGTATCTGTTGAAAGCGTTATCCTTGTCGTTATAGCTATTATCAAAGTCCTGTGCAAAATACTTTTCGTTTGAACGAAGGCGGAATGAAAGCCCCGTTACGCTGACCTGTGAGAAGTCAAGATAGTACCAAATCTCGGAAGCACCCGTCGGGTCCCAAGTCTGGCGGCTCCATGTTGTATCAAAGGACTGAGGGCTGTCGGTGGTTGCGGCGGACTCGATACGCATTGCGTAGCCGTAGCTGTTGCCCGTGTCTTTAACGCCTACACCATCGGTTCTGCCTCCGACTGTAAGGTGATTACCCTCCTGCATATAGTCAAGTGAGCCTGACGTACTGCGTACATTGTTGATTTCGGCGGTTCTCTCGTCGGTTCCGTCATCCGAAAACGAACCGTGGCTATCTGCTTGACCTTTTTTATCAAAGGTAAGGACTTCACGCATGGCAAGAACGTTGTTTGTAACGGGGGCATAAGCGTCCGCATCGTATACATAAGTCGGAACATCCGAAACGTATGCGTTAACAGCCTCCGAGAACCAGCCGTCGCTGTCGTACGCCGTTATCGTAATATTGTAACGGTGATCGTCAGACAGACCCGCAGGCACCTTTGTTTTGATTTCGTCTGCCGTAATCTCAGCCGTGTACGGTGCGGTACCGGTGGGACTAACCATCTTGCGCAGCAAAACCGTGCTTGTGTGAACCTCGGTATATGTTCCGAGATCAACAAGCTCTAACATATACCCGTCAATTGTTTTTGTGCCGGTTTTGCGCTCGCTAACCTTAGCCGCGGGGAAGCTGACCGTAATTCCGCCGTCGTCATTAAGTGTTGCAGCCGCTTCCCTTTTATCCGATTCGGTAAATGTCGGTATCGGGTCATATTCGCCCTCGCCGGCCGCGAGAACCATGGGAATCGACGTTACCAAAAGCACTACGCAAAGCAGCACAGCAGTTATGCTTTTTCCGATTTTAATCTTTGAATTTTTTTGCATAAACTGCAACTCCTTTCCTCAAAATCTGTATTTTGAATATAGTTTCTTATGAAACCACGATGGTCGTTTTTAAATCCATATTGTTAAGTTTACGCTGCTCTTTATCAAAGCTGTATGTCTTAACATGGATTGTTGCCTGATAGGTTCCTGCCGCAAGCTCACGGTTCAGCGTGAACTTTGATATTGAATAGCCAGGCGGCAAGAGATTTGAGGTATATATAACCTCGCCTGTATCTGAAAGCTCTATTTCTATAACAAAGAAGCACGGGTTTTCCTCAGGATTTGAGAATACGAAGCTCTGCTCCTTGGTATTTGCCGCCAAGGGAAGCTCGGGAATACCGTAGACCTTTATCTGCCTGCCCCTTGTTTTTGTTTTATCGGGTACGGAAATCTCGCCCTCGCCCAATATGGCATTTTGGTCGATTACGCCTGCGGGGGGCGTTGTGGTTGTGCCATCGCCGCCTGTCGGTATAACGGACTTTAAAAGGAATATAAGACCTATTATAAGTGCCGCTATCAAAAGCGCAAACAAAAGCCAAAGTAAGAGCCTGTCTTTAACTATCGCAATGAATTTGTCAGCCTCTGTCTCTATGTAGCCGACTACCGCGGTATGAGGCATTTTCGTTGCGGCATACACCTTTTCGGTTTGCCCGTCGTCAGACTGCAAATCACCGATTTCGCGTTTGCCCTTCCCTATTTGACCGACAACCGTATAGCCGCCCGAGGGATAGCGCGAGTCTATTTCTTTCTTTTTGAAATAAGAAACCGAGAAGCCGGTTTTGCCGTTTTTGTAAACGCCCTCGCCATCGGCTCCGGTAAGATGCCGAAATATAAGATCTGCCAAATGAAAAACCTCCGATAAATTGATTAAAAACGCTATATATAATAGTATACGATAAATCCGCACCGCTTCGGGTTTACTTTAACGCTTGTTTCTCATCATTTTGCGAAAGAGCGTCTATTTACCGATTTTAAGGCGCAAATGGGTACACTATTACACCGTATATTTATACTTAAGTTTACACCAAAAATGACTTGGTGTAAAGAGTTTTTAGCTAATTTAAAAACTCATTTTAAACAGTCTTTAAACCAAATATTAACAAATTATGAACGCAGTTTGACAATCTTTTGTCATTTTGAAATGAAAATATGTAAAATTTTAGATTACGAGCACACTTCGACAAAAATTGCCGCCGTTTTGGGTAATCTTGTACAAATTATATACCGGAAATTCTATGTAATCAATTCTCTTTCATAGAACTCTTCCGTTTAGCCTCTTGATTTTATCACGTGCTGTGCGACAAAAAAACGCCATTGTAACAAAAAGCCGTTTTAATTTCACAAACGCCAGAAAAGCACAAAAAAACGGGCTTGTAAAGCAAATTACAAGCCCTGAAATATTTATATCTATAAGATAATTTCGGATATTACGGAGTTGGAGAGTAAAAATCCGCGCCGCGTCAGAGAAATTCCGCCGCTCTCACAGCTGCAAAGCCCGTATTTTTCGTATTGCTTTGCGCTTACAAGCATTTTTTGCGGTATCTCATGATGAAAACGGGCGTAAAAACGCTCTTGTGTAAGCCCCTCGCGAAGCCTTAAAGCGAGCATACAAAATTCCTCTTCGTCGCCGCCGTCGCCCTCGGTTAAACGCTCGTTGCCGCTTATGAAATACTCAATATCACGCGGATAATATGTGCGTTTTCCGCCTAAAAACGAATGTGCCGAAGCACCTATGCCGAGGTACTCCTCATCGTGCCAATATTTCAGATTGTGGCGGCTCTCAAAGCCGGGAACCGCAAAATTTGATATTTCATACTGCATAATACCGTGTTCTTCGAGGTATTCGCACATAAAAAGGTACATATCGGCCGTATCGTCGTCAGAGGGGAACGGCAATTTGTCTCTCATACGAAAAAACGGCGTATTCTCCTCTATTTTGAGAATGTAGCAGCTGAGATGCGGCACACCCGAAGAAATGCAGAAATCAAGCGTGCTTTTAAGGCTCTCTTTTGTTTGACCCGGCACGCCGAGCATGACATCAAGCGAAATATTATTTATTCCCGCTTTTTTTGCCCGTGAAACGACACCGAGAACCTCGCTTTTGCCGGCTCGTCTGCCTAAAATCCTACGTTCGCCGTCATTTGCCGACTGCAAGCCTATGGAAAGCCTATTTACTTTACACTCGCTTACTTTTTCAAAGAATTCGTCGCCGAGCGAAAACGGGTTGCACTCTACCGTTATTTCCGCATCATCGGTCAAAAACGTTGATTTTGCGCCGTTTATGATTTGACAAAGATAATCCGGAGCCAAAACCGACGGAGTTCCGCCGCCAATGTAAAGCGTGTCGGCTTTACAATTAAACTGTTTTGAATTGTTCCGAAGCTCTCGCAAAACAGCCGAAACATATCTGTTTTTTGTATCGTCATCGGCGCGAAACGAGTAAAAATCGCAATACGGGCACTTTGAATTACAAAACGGAATGTGAATATACAGCCCTATATTATTCATCGTCTAATTTAAGCACAGCCATAAACGCCTCTTGCGGAACTTCTACCGTACCGAACTTGCGCATACGCTTTTTACCCTCTTTTTGCTTTTCAAGCAGCTTCTTTTTACGCGTTATATCGCCGCCGTAGCATTTAGCGAGCACGTCCTTACGCATTGCCTTTACGGTTTCGCGCGCTATTACCTTGCCGCCCACGGCTATCTGAATGGGAATTTCAAACATCTGGCGCGGAATATTGTCCTTAAGCTTTTCGGCTATTCTGCGCGCTCTCGGATATGCCTTTTCGGAGTGAATAATAAACGAGAGGGCGTCTATCATATCGCCGTTCAAAAGAACGTCGAGCTTTACAAGGCTTGACCTTTGATAGCCGCAAAGCTCATAGTCAAACGAAGCATAGCCGCGCGTACGCGATTTTAAGACGTCAAAGAAGTCATAGATTATTTCGTTAAGCGGAAGTATATATTTTAAGTCCACCCTGTCGGCGTCAAGATACGTCATTTCTTTATATTCGCCGCGTCTGTCCTGGCAAAGGTCCATTATGGCTCCCACATAATCCTTAGGAGAAAAGATGTGCGCCTCCACCATGGGTTCCTCTGCAAAATCGATTGTTGCGGGGTCGGGGTAGTTGCACGGATTGTCTATTTCGACTACGTTTCCGTCGGTAAGATGTATTTTGTAAACAACCGAAGGTATTGTTGTTACGAGGTCGAGGTCATACTCTCTCTCGAGGCGTTCCTGTATGATTTCAAGGTGCAAAAGCCCCAAGAAACCGCACCTGAAGCCGAAGCCGAGGGCACTTGACGTCTCGGGTTCAAACGAGAGCGAGGCGTCATTCAGCTGTAATTTGGCAAGAGCGTCCCTAAGAGCCTCATAATCCGCTCCGTCCGCCGGATAAATTCCGCAGAAAACCATCGGATTTACCTTGCGATATCCTGCAAGCGGCTCCGAAGCCGGATTTTCGGCAAGAGTCACGGTATCGCCTACGCGCGCATCGCCTACGGTTTTAATCGAAGCGGTGATATAACCGACCTCACCCGAGGACAGCTGCTTTGTCGGCTCCAAGCTCTTGGCGCGCATATATCCCGTTTCCACAATTGTAAATTCGGCACCCGTAGCCATAAGACGCATGGTCTGCCCCGGCCTTACCACACCGTCAACTATTCTGACATAGACAATTACACCGCGATAGCTGTCATATACGGAGTCAAATACAAGCGCTCTGAGCGGCTTTGAATCGTTATCATCCGGAGGCGGCACAAGGTTTACGATTTCCTCGAGCACAGCGGGAACATTCTCGCCCGTTTTTGCCGAAATTCGCGGCGAATCCATACACGGTATGCCTATAACGTCCTCCACTTCTTTAGCAACGCGCTCCGGCTCTGCGGCGGGAAGGTCGATTTTATTTATTACCGGTACAATTTCAAGGTCGTGGTCAAGCGCAAGGTAGGTATTTGCAAGAGTTTGAGCCTCTATCCCCTGTGACGCGTCAACTATCAGCACAGCTCCCTCGCATGCCGCAAGGGAACGCGACACCTCATAGTTGAAGTCAACATGACCGGGAGTGTCTATTAAGTTCAGTTCATATTTTTTGCCGTCGGCAGCCTTGTAATCAAGCTTTACGGCACGTGCCTTAATGGTTATACCGCGTTCACGCTCAATATCCATATTGTCAAGAAGCTGCGCCTCCATATCACGTTTCGCTACGGAGTCCGTAAGCTCCAACAAACGGTCGGCAAGCGTACTCTTGCCGTGGTCGATATGGGCAATTATGCAAAAATTTCTGATGTAGTCCTTTTTACCTGACATAAATTTCCTCTTTTATCTTTTTAAATCCCGTATATTATATCAAATTCGGAGTTAAATGTGAATACCGAAAATTATTTCTCACGGTCATAAAAAGACAGCATCGGCTTTATCTTTTTGCCGCCTATCACTCTCTGCTCGTAGTTTTTGGTTATTTTAAACACCGTCCCCGACAAAAGCAACAGACCTATAAGGTTCGGCAAAGCCATAAGACCGTTAAACGTATCGGAAAGATCCCAAACAAGCTGAATGCTCGACACGGCACCTATAAATGTCATTGCGAGAAATATTATTTTATACACCGCAGTCAGCTTTTTTCCGCCTATATATTCTGCGGCGCGCGAGCCGTACACCGACCAGCCGAGTATGGTTGAAAAAGCGAACATAACTATACCTATGGATACTATATAAGAGCCCCATTTGCCGAGCACACTCTCGAAGGCATATATTGTTATATTGACTCCCTCAAGTCCGCTTTGCAGATTTGCCCCGGTAGTCAGTATTACGAGTGCCGTAAGTGTGCATATAACAATGGTGTCAAAAAACACCTGAAATATGCCCCACATACCCTGTGTTACGGGTTCCTTGGCATCAGAGGAGGAATGGACCATTACGGACGAGCCGAGGCCTGCCTCATTAGAAAATACTCCGCGCGCCACACCGAAACGCATGGCTCTTGAAATACCGTATCCCATAACGCCTCCTCCGACGGAGCGCATACTGAACGCTCCCGAAAATATCTCGCCGAAAGCGTCGCCTATATGGCGGAAGTTTACGATTATTATTATAAGCGCGCCTATTATGTAAAACGCCGCCATAAAAGGCACAAATTTTTCCGTCACCGTGACTATTCTTTTCAGTCCGCCGTAAATTATAACGGCTATAAGGGCGCAAACGACTATCCCCGTGACAACGCCCGGTATATTAAACGAACCCTTAAGTGCCGTGGATATTCCGTTGACCTGAGCTACCGAGCCTATTCCGAACGACGCGAACAGGCAAAAAACAGAAAATATAACCGCAAGCCACTTTTGGCCGAGTCCTTTTTCGATATAATACATAGGGCCGCCCACCCACTCGCCTTTTTCGTTTTTTCTGCGGAAATATATGCCGAGCGCATTTTCGGAAAAGCTCGTCATCATACCGAGCAAAGCAGAAATCCACATCCAAAATACCGCACCCGCTCCGCCGGAGGAAATCGCGGTGGCTACGCCTACAATGTTGCCTGTGCCTACCGTTGCGGCAAGAGCCGTTGCAAGTGCCTGAAACTGCGATATGGCTTTTTCGTCCTTGGTTTTTGTTACCTTGCGGTCTTTAAAAATTGCGGCAACCGTATTTTTAATTGTGTAGCAAAAACGGCGTATTTGGAAAAATCGCGTACCGCACGTGAGATAAAGACCGGTAAGCAGCATCAATATGAGCATCGGAGGCCCCCAAACGACGCTGTTTACCTTACTGTTTACATTTTGAATAAGCTCTACAAAATTTTGCATAGTACCTCCGAATGTGTTTTTATTGAATAACAAGAAAACGGGGCAAAAGCAGCTAATAACAGTATTGCTTTACGCCCCGAATTATTAAGAATAAAGCTTTCCGACTATGATGTTCACAAGCGAAACCGGCAATGCCTTTGAAAGTGCCAAAAACAGATGATATTTAGTGCCTTTTGTAGACAAAAGCTTCGGACGAGCTTTGGTTGCCGCAGCATACACCGCATCGGCTATATCGTCCGGTGACATACCGTTTTGCTCGTCGCGCTCCATACCGGCAACCGCTCTTTTAAGTGTTTCGCCGTAAAATTCGTCACCGGCGGTATTTTTCTCTCTTGCCGCTGTAAAACCCGTTTTAACATCGCCCGGCATTACGGCGCAGACCTTTATATTAAACGGTCGCACCTCGTTTGCAAGAGCCAGAGTCAGCGAATTTACAGCCGCCTTTGACGCCGAATAAAACGCCTGAAACGGTATGGCAAGCGGAGCTGCGAGAGAGCTGAGATTAACAATTCTTCCGCCGCCTTGAAGCCTCATATATTTAATTACGTTTTTTGAGCAAATAAAGCAGCCGAAGAAATTGACGTCAAACTGTTTTTTAGCTTCTGCAAGCTCTGTGAATTCAACCGCCCCTGAGATGCCGAAGCCTGCATTATTCACAAGTATATCAATGCTTCCGCTGTCATTATATATTTTTTTGAATGCCTCTGAAACCGAGTGCTCATCCGTGACATCGCACGAGATATGCTTAACGCCTACCGTTTGAATCTTCGGCTCGCGGCGGCTCAGTTCATACACCCTGTATCCGTTTTCAAGAAACTTACGGCAGCAGGAAAGTCCTATTCCGCTCGAACCGCCCGTAACAACTGCAGTTTTCATCAATCTCAACTCCGTTAAAGCAGGCAAAGGCGCAAAGCCGCCGCGCCCGTAAAATACAAAAGAATTTTATCACAGCGGAAACGTTTTCGCAACTAAATGCGAAAAAATATCCGTAAATCTTGTACGTGTTGCCGTATTTGGGCTTATTATATTATATCGCCGGTCTTACAATCCCCGGATTATGCCTATTTGTCCGTTATTTTATTTTATTAAACAAGTCGATAATAAATACGTCTATATTGTTTGCGGTATATTCGGCGATGCCAAACGGCCGAGCTTCCTCAGACCGATTGCCGATTTTCACAATTTGCGGCGCTTTTACCGTTTTTTAACAGAATTACAGTTGCACATTTTGCTCATAAGCTTTAAAATTACAGTATATAGTTATATTGTCGCAGGCATTAAAAGCGGCACAAGAATCGGTATAAATCCGAACAAAATCAACCGTTTCATATTCACGAAAAAAGGATGGAAAAAACAATGAAAAAGAAAAAAGAGAAAGGAAATAACAAGGGTTTATCGAGATACCTTGTGTCGGTATTACTGTTTTTGTTGTTCGAAGCGGTGGCAATCACACTATGGCTAACAAAGGATAATCTGTTTTATTTGCTGAATTTCAGCTACATAGGCACCTGTCTCGCATTGGGGACGGCACTTTTTACCGCCGAGAAACGCTATGCGCGTCATTTTGTACAGCTGGCAGTCGGAAGCTATATGCTGCTGTATCTCGGCATAATCTCCCGAGAAAATATGCAGATTGAAGGCTTTTGGTACTATCTGTTCCTCGGCGTTTTTGAAGCAGCAACCATTCACTATGCCGTGGCCAAAATCTTCGGACCGCTGCTGTTCGGACGCGGATGGTGCGGCTATGCCTGTTGGACGGCTATGGTTTTGGACTTTCTTCCTTATAAGCAGCCACGGAAGCCGCGAAAAGAAAAACTCGGAATTCTGCGCTATGTGATGTTTGCGTTATCATTGGCTCTTGTGTCGGGTCTGTTTTTGTTCAAGGTCGCAAATCTTGAGAAAATTATGTTTTGGCTGTTTCTCGCCGGAAATGCGCTTTACTATATATTCGGAATTGCGCTTGCCTTTATATTTAAGGATAACCGCGCGTTCTGCAAATATCTCTGCCCTATCACAGTATTTCTGAAGCCCATGAGTTATTTTTCGCTTCTGCGCGTCCACTGTGACGAGAGTAAATGCGTTCATTGCGGCAAGTGCCTGAAAGTATGCCCAATGGATGTTGAGGTTAACAAGGATTCACGCAAGCGAAAAAACGGAACAGAGTGTATTCTCTGCTACGAGTGTACAAAAAACTGCCCCACAAAGGCACTGCATTAAAGCGAAAAATAAAGAAAGGTGCAATTCCGAATGAATTGCACCTTGTTTTTTATAAATTCAAAAAGTCTTTTCTGTAATCTACTCCGAAGTATTCGGCGAGCTGCTGCATTTCACCGTCCTTTATCGTGTTGACTCTCGGCATTCTTCCCTTTGTTATATTACAGGCGATTACCGACGGATATTTGCCTTTTGCAATCAACGGATTTGAGTTTAATCTGCAGGAGCTTATTTCAACCTGCTCAATGCTGCCGTGCTGTCTTTGATTGTGCCGCTCCGCCATTGGTTTTATCCTGCTGTTGTTAAAGCTCTCCCGGCAGAATATTTTTATAGACATAATACTGCACAAGTGCTAAAATTTAAGCAAATTCTAATTGAATTTAATTTTTAAAAATACTTTGGAAGAGTTGGCAAATGACAAAACAAAATTCTATGCTTACCGGCAAGCCGATAAAAAGTATAATTAAATTCTCGCTGCCGATTATGGCTTCATCGCTTTTACAGTATAACTATACATTGGTCGACAATATACTTGTCGGGCGATATGTAAGCACGGACGCTCTTGCCGCGGTCGGCGGAGTCGCCTCGATAAACTCGTTTATTGTCGGTGCGGCACTCGGCCTTACAAGCGGATTTACAATACCGGTGGCGCATGCTTACGGCGCAAAGGACCAAGACAGGGTCAACAGATATTCCGGAAGCAGCATTACGGTGTCGTTCTTGCTCGGCCTATTACTTGTTGTTGTCGCGCACATTATTTCCACTCCTCTTTTGAAGCTTATCGGCACTCCGGACGAAATTCTCGGTCTCTCCTCGGCGTATGTAAACATTCTTTACTTTGCAATACCGTTTCAGATGCTCTCAAACAATTTTACCGCAATTTCAAGAGCCGTCGGTGAAAGCAGAAAACCGCTCATATATTTTACGGCAAGTATTTTTGTAAATTTCGTGCTTGACATGCTGTTCATAAAGGTATTTCGCTGGAGCGTTGAGGGAGCTGCGCTTGCTACGCTTATTTCTCACATTACGGCAGCCGTTCTTACGGGAAATTACATTTTAAGGCGCAATACAAGCGTACACATTTCAAAAAAAGAGTTCAAACTCGACCTCAAAACAGCATTCATACAGTTAAAATTGGGAATACCCGTTTCGCTTCAGTTTACCGTTACCTCTATCGGATCGATGTGTCTTCAAAGCGCGGTAAATTCATTCGGCACGGCGACTATTGCAGGCTTTACCGCCGCAGGAAGGGTCGAGAATATTGCAAATATACCGCTGAGCGGACTCAGCGTCGGTACACAAACCTTCGTCGGGCAAAACTACGGGGCCGGAAAGTACGATCGAATAATTAAATCGGTTAAAAAAATATTTACGCTCAACATACTTCTTTCCGTCGCTTTAAGCGTTGCTCTTCTGACGGCAGGTATGCCGATAGTCAGGCTGTTTATGACAGAGCCTAATGAAGACATCTTGTTTGCCGCCCATAAATATCTTATCGCCACGGCGGAGTGCTTCAGTCTTGTCGCTGTGCTGTTCGTTTTAAGGAACACTCTGCAGGGTCTCGGCTTTACATATGCAAATTCGGTTGCGGGTGCCGGCGAGCTGATAGGAAGAATATCAATAGCACTTATTTTCACTCCGCTTATCGGCTTCAATGCAGTATGCTACGCAGCCCCTGCCGCATGGCTTCTTGCAGACATCCCGCTTGCGATTATATATTTAAAAAAGAAGAAGAAATTTAAGGCGTTAGCAATGCGGAATATGAATACAACAGCGGATATATAGCCCTTGAAATTTCTTTATCCGCAAACGAAATAAAAAGAATTATCATTAAACAGTCGAGTGAATCTCGTTTTATATATCGATTTTATAAAATTATTTATATTGAAGTCAGCCGAGAAAGGAAGCAAGGCTTTTCGGCAATGGATTTATATGCAAAAAACCAACACTTCCTTATGAACACTCAGCCAACGGAGCGAGATTTTTTGTTAAACACCGAATTTTAAAATTCGAGACGTAAAAATCGATAATCGGTCGCGACATTTACGTTTGCTTTTTTGTATACCAAAACAGGGTCCCTTGACAAAAAACAAAGTCCAATGCTTAATATTTTTTGCAGCACAAGCTCACTTTTGCCCTGTTGCGTATTAACCGAGCGATAATTATTTAAAATGAGGTGCCTTTATGAAAAAATATAATATAACGACATTGATTTTAATGATATTGGTTTGTCTCGGACCGCCGCTGAATCTTTTATTTGAGTATTTTGTTTTACATCAAAATCCGTCTCCTGTTTTGTGGGGTACAACGATTTTCTCGCTGACAGGCTTACTGCTTTTCATCATCTACTATATAAAAATATTAAAGTAATAATGTGTTTGAATATGCAACTTTGACCGTTACAGGTAAAACAGCTTCAGCTTAAAGAGGTGTTCATATGAAAAAACTATTATACGATATAGCTCCGCTTTATTTGTCCGAAGGGTGTATAGATGAGCTACACGCCCAAAAAATGATAGGAACGGCCGTATGTGCACCGGAGTCTTGTATAACTGAAATTCTAAACGAAGCTCTCTCTTTACTTTATAATCGTTTTTCCGGGATTGTTTTTATAAGGGCTGATGAAGAAACAATTTTAAAGACAACCAACTATCTTAAGACGGATTATGATTATAAACAGATGAAGCCATCAGGTTTTTTGTCGTACAAATTGCCTGAGCTCTCATTTCCGTTGAATTCTGAAAATTTGCCCTACATTATAGATAATTTTGCTGATTTTTCTTCACTTGAAATTCATTTTGCCAAAAGAGAATCCGTCAATTTTGTTTATGAAAGCGTTAAAAATCATCCGTATAAAATATCAGCTGAAAATTTATCTGATTTTATAACAGAAAGATATGTGATTTTAAATAAAAGCGGAGATGCCGATGAGCTTGAATGTGTTGTAAAAGAGCCCTACATACAGGAGATTTTAGATATTTTTTTGAAACATTTCAAATCGAATAAATAAACAAAATCTCACTTCGTAACGAAGTGAGATTTTTTGTTGCGAATTGAATTTTGAAATGCGTTTCAGAAAAATAAAAAATAAAAGGCAGAGATTATCTCTGCCCTTGGAGCTACTGGCCGGACTTGAACCGGCGACCTGCTGATTACGAATCAGCTGCTCTACCAACTGAGCCACAGTAGCAAATGTTATTCAAAACAAAAACAGCCTTGATTTAGCTGCTCACATATTATAAATGAACCGCGCTGTTTTTGCAATAGTAAAAAGCAAAAAAGTTCAGTTTTTGACAAACATATCATCTTGGATTGTGAAATCGCCGTATATGTGATAATATATTATAAGCTTGCAGGCTGTCTGTAATCGGATTTTCCGATTACTTCGCAAACAAGCTGTACTTTTTATTTAAAGGGGTAATATAATGAGCATAGCCGTAGTTACCGGTGCCTCCGGAGGTATCGGTGCCGAAATTGCAAAACGACTGGCACAGGACGGTTTTTCCGTTGCACTTATATATAACAGAAACGCCGAAAAAGCACAGAAAACGGCTGACGAAATAACTCTTTCGGGCGGCAGCGCAAAAACGTATAAATGCGATGTACGTGACAGCTCGGAAATAACTTCGGCAATTGAAGCAATAGAGCGTGACTTCGGCGAAATAAGCGTACTTGTAAATAATGCCGGAATATCTGAGCAAAAGCTCCTCACCGATATTACGGATTCGGATTGGGAAAATATGATAAGCACAAATCTAAGCGGTGCTTTTTACTTTTGCCGTGCCGTGCTCCCCTATTTTGTTCACAGAAAATCGGGTAGGATAATAAACATCTCCTCTATGTGGGGCGAGACCGGAGGCTCGTGCGAGGTGCATTATTCCGCGGCAAAAGCAGGCCTTATAGGTCTTACCAAAGCACTTGCAAAAGAAGTTGCTCCGTCCGGAATTACTGTAAATGCAGTATCCCCCGGCGTTATAAACACCGAAATGGTGACAAAGCTCGGTAAAGATACCGTAGATATGCTGCGTGAAGAAATCCCCGTAATGCGGCTCGGTACTCCCGAAGACGTGGCAAATGCGGTTTCATTCTTAGCCGATGACAAATCGTCATATATCACGGGGCAAATAATCTCCGTAAACGGCGGCATAGTTATTTAGTAATTACAAGGTTCAGTATACAAAAATCGTATAAGCAAAAAACGGGATGTAAAACATAAGTTTTACATCCCGAATTTATTATTTGTCTTTTTTATCGCCGCCTACTCTTGACCAATCGACAAGAATATGCTCGTTATAGAAATTGCTTCGTTTTTCAAGCTCTTCGTTTACAAAATCGGTTCCGTCACGCTCAAAGAGAGTCGGTGTATCAGAGAAGAGGTTTGTTCCTATACCGAGCTTATTGCCCTCTATCTCAACGCCGATACTTGCGAGCATTGTCGGCAGCATATCAAACGTTGCCCACTCGCGGTTATGGAAGCGAGTATCGGGAGCCGAGGTGCAGTTAGGTGTGGGATTAAGTATAAGGTTAAAGCATGTACGTCTGTAATTCGGGTCAAAGTCCTTAAAGAAATTCGGATCCATACTAAGGTGGTCGCCGTTAATTACTATGGTAGTGTTCTCATAGAACGGCTGAGACTGTATCCAACGTACAAACTTAACCGTCTCTGCCTGGCTGTAGAATATTACGTTTGCATACTGCTTATCAAACGGAGTCTTGGCATTGGGAGAAAGGTAGCCGTCCGGGAAGTGCGTATCAGCCGTTTCCATAACGAAATAGAACGGTTTGTCTTCGCCTGCCAAGCGTGTAAGCTCCATCTTTGCATATTCATAGAGCTTATCATCCTCATAGCCCCACCAAACGCTGTAATCCTGAGGAATGAAGTTATCTTGTTTCGCACGCTTGTAGTCCATTATATTGTAATCGCCGTGCTCCTCAAAGAAGTAGTCAAGTCCGCCGAAGGATGCATCTGCACCGAACATAACGGTTTGATTATAGCCCTGTTCTTTTAATATATCACCTATTGTGGTAGCTCCCGGCAGGAAATTGTCGGCAGAGCCGTATGCATTTGCACCGACCGGCACCTTCATGGGCAAGCCGCTGCTCATATTCACCATTGAAGCCACAGACCAGTTGGCGCCCGTCGAGGACGGATTACCGCCGAAGCCCTCGGGAAGATCCGAGAAATTGTAGCCCTCCTTTGAGAGCTTTCCAAGGTCGGGAAGAAGATTTGTGTCCATATATCCGCCGAGCTCTTTTGAGAAATACGAGTTCTCCATAGATTCGAGATAAATATGGATAAGGTTGCGCTTTTTCTCCGGGAAGGTCATTTTAACCTTTTTGGGATCGGCAAAATTATCTTCTATGTACGGCGAATCATCAGCATAAGCCGCATAGAGCTTTTGAAGAGAAAGCTTTTTTACACCGAACACCACGCCGCCGGAAAGCATAAGAAGTGCCAAGAAAAGAGCCGTGAGACGTCTTGCAAGTCCCGAAAATACTGTGCGCTGTTTTTCGTGAAGCTTGTACAAGATTTTTCTCGTTGAAAAAGCAAATACGCAAAACAGAACTGTTACCACAGCCGTAAGCAAAACAGGACCTTGGAACAACGTATTCATAACCTCGGGGCTTGCGCCGCCGGTGTCGGAATTCAAATTTATCATCATCTGGTCGGGTGTAAGTCCGGCAAATGTATCTGCCGCCCAGATGGAAGCCGTGAATGCCGCCATACCGAGAGCAGCAAAAAGCACCGACAAAATACGAAGTATCCATGCGCCGACCTTGTGCTTCGGCTTTGTGTGTGAAAAGGATATTACACCCTCGACAACACCGCGACCGAACAAAAATACAAGCCCGACAGCCAAAACAAATACAAAATACTTGAGCGGATACCATTTACCGTGCGCCGATGTCAAAAGCACATTCGGTATTTTCAGTATCAGCGACATAATTCCGAGTGATGCCAAGTTACTCACTAGAGTATCGCGTAACACAGCAATAATGCAAGCAGGCGCGTTTCTCTTGCGCGTCAACAGAAAAATATCCGCAACGCTCAAAAGAAGTCCCGCAAGGACTCCCAAGAACCAAAACATATATATCCCTCTTTCATTACATTGTAACGGTAATTTTACCATACATAAAATCCGTTTGCAAGGATATTTTTTCGCAATTTGCACAAGCAGGAAACGCATAAAGTAAAATTTCCGTAATTCCTGATAAATAAAGGGTTTTATGGACACAAGAATCCGCAAAACCCTTTATTAAATATATTTAGTTGTAAATTACACTTTGCCGTATCAAGCTTATTTCATTGCTCATCGGAAAACAGTCTTTCCGCGTATCGCACAGCGCCCATGGCGTCCTTTGCGTAAGAATCGGCGCCTATTCTGTCGGCATAATCCTGAGTCATAACGGCTCCGCCGACCATCACCTTACATTCGGGATAGCGTTTTCTTAAAAGGCGAATGGTCTCCTCCATATTCACAACCGTTGTAGTCATAAGCGCACTCAGACCCACGAGCTTGACCTTCTCTTTTATTGCTGTATCAACTATAATTTCCGGGTTAACATCTTTGCCGAGGTCGATTACGTCAAAGCCGTAGTTTTCAAGCAAAACCTTAACAATGTTTTTCCCTATGTCGTGAATATCGCCCTTGACGGTGGCTATAACTACCTTATTCTTTTTCTCGCTGCCGTTCGCTTCGGCAGGTATGCTTGCCTTGATTTCATCAAATGCCGCCTTTGCCGCATCGGCACTCATAAGAAGCTGAGGCAAAAAGATTGTTCCGTCCTCAAAGCCTTTACCGACAATATCAAGTGCAGGTATCAAATATAGATTTATAATGTCAAGAGGCTGTTCCGTCTTTAAAAGCTCTCTTGCATTCTCCCCTGCCGCTCCGGAAAGCCCGTTTATAACCGCGGTTTTAAGGTCGGTTTTATCATTTTTTGCCGTCGGTGCCGAATCCGACGTCTTGCTTATGTACGTCTCAAAATTTTCATCGTACCCGTTAAGCGCGCAATAGGAATAAAAAGCATTCATCATACTGTCGGATTTCGGATTTATAATACCTGCCGAAAGTCCGCTGCCCATGGCAAGAGTTAAAAATGCCGCGTTTATGTTATCGCGTTTCGGAAGGCCAAAGGAAATATTTGAAACTCCCAAAACCGTATTTACGCCGAGAGTGTTGCGAACATATGACAGAGCCTGTAACGTTCTCTTTGCGTTTTCCGCCCCGGTGCTTACGGTCATAGCAAGCGTATCTATTATGAGGTCCTTTTTATCTATACCGTATTCCTTTGCGGTATTTATTATTTTCTCGGCTATTTTGATTCTGCCCTCGGCACTTTCGGGAATACCGCTTTCATCAAGCGTAAGGCAAACCACGACTCCGCCGTATTTTTTAGCGAGCGGAAAGATTTTTTCCATACTCTCTTTTTTGCCGTTTACCGAATTTATAAGCGGCTTGCCGTTATATATGCGAAGTGCCTGCTCCATTGCCGCGGGATCGGAGGTGTCTATTTGAAGCGGAAGATTTGTAATTCCCTGTATGCCCCTAACAGTATCGCACATCACTTTCGGCTCATCGATTTCGGGCAAACCGACGTTAACGTCAAGTACATCCGCTCCGCATTCGACCTGAGACAGAGCCTCGGAAAAGATATATCCGCTGTCGCCCGAAACGAGTGCCGCTTTAAGTTTTTTCTTGCCCGTCGGATTTATTCTTTCACCGATTATTATAGGTCTTTCGCCTATTACAGCCGTTTTTGAGTATGATGTAACTGCTGTAATGTTTTTTTGCTTTACAGGTAAAACAGGGATATCCTTGCACAGCTTTACAGCCTCTTTCAGGTGCTCAGGCGTAGTTCCGCAGCAACCGCCGAGCAGCGAGACACCCATTTCGGCAAGTTCCTTTAAATCATTGGCAAAGTCCTCCGGTGTGACATTGAAAAACGTAACTCCGTTAACACATTCGGGTAGCCCCGCATTGGGATTTACTACCAAAGGCGTGCTTGAATATTTTAAAAGCTCCGGTAAAAGAGAAAGCATCTGACGAGGTCCGAGTCCGCAGTTAAAGCCTATTGCGTCAACACCGAGCCCCTCAAGCATAAATACCGCCGTCTTGATGTCGGAGCCGGTAAGCAGCTTGCCGCTCTCATCAAATATCATGGTTACGACTATCGGCAAGTCACAATTTTCCTTGGCGGCAAGAACCGCCGCTTTTATTTCGTATGTGTCACCCATCGTCTCGATAAGCACAAGGTCTGCGCCCGCTTTTTTGCCCGCGATAACCTGCTGCTTGTAAAGCTCGTATGCCGTCTCAAACGGTAATTCGCCGTACGGCTTTAAGAGCTTTCCCGTAGGTCCCAAATCAAGAGCGACAAAGGTTTTATCCTTGCCGGACACGGCCGTTTTAGCTATATCTATCGCGGAAGTAACAATTTCCTCCACCGTGTAATCGGTACCCTTGAATTTCAGCGCATTTGCACCGAAGGTGTTTGATTTTATTATATTGCAGCCGGCGTCCGCATACGCCTTGTGAATGGCATAAACGGTATCCCGATGAGTAATATTCCATGTTTCGGGAATTTCGCCGGCAGAAAGTCCGTTTTTTTGGAGCATTGTACCCATGGCTCCGTCAAAAAACAATCTCTCTTTACCTAAAAGGTCGATAAATTTCATAGCTTAACCTCTTCTGAATTCGCAGTTTTTATTTCCGCATGCGGCGCAGGCGTTAAAATTACAGTCCTTATCCTTGGTAAGCCCTATAAACGCCGTAACGGACTTTGTGGGTATCATCATACAATTCTCCGACAGGGTAAGCCCTATGCGCTTGGTGCAGTCAAGCAGCTTAAAAAACTCCTTTTGGCTCTCAAGCGACAAATCGGCATAACCGGGGCTGAAGCGCGGTCTTAAATAATAGCCTCGCTTCTCCTCTTCCTTTGCTATATTTTCGCAGACGTCATCGCAAAAGCTTTCGACAGCCGCCGCCGTTGCCGCTTGCATAACCGCCGCTCGCGCAGTGTCAACTCCCGCGTACCGTCTTACGAGAATATCGCTCTGCATACCGAGCGTTGCGGCAAAAAGCAATATTCTGTCGGAATTTCTCAAATGCTTCACAAGCTTTTCGGAGTGAAATTCGATACCGTCAAGCTTTACGGCACTGTCGGACAGGTATTCGAGTTTGCACTCTCTGTACAGACTTCTCGGCTGAATCGACGTAATTATTTCAATTTTAACGTGATTGATAAGGTCAAGGGTTTTTTCGTCCGCCTCACGACCTTTATAGCCGAGATAGCGAAGAACTTCCTTTGTGTTTATATCCATAAGTGAAACATCCTCTGTGCCGAAAAAAATCGTTATTACATTCTTTTTTATAATAATACAAAAGCAGTAGGAATTCAACAATTTAATTTCTTGACTTAAGGCGGCTCTTATTTTAAAATTAAGCTGTAAAGGGAGTGAAGAAATGCGACTTGACAAATTTTTAAAGGTTTCGCGTATCATAAAAAGGCGTACTGTGGCAAACGAGGTGTGCGACGCAAAGCATGTCAACGTAAACGGCAAGCCGGCAAGAGCATCTTACGATGTAAAAGAGGGCGATGTTATTGAAATCACCTTCGGGCAAAAGGTCACAAAATATCAGGTCTTGAATGTAACCGAATACGCAACAAAGGAAAGCGCGTCGTCTATGTATAAGGAGCTTTAAAATGGGCTATATCGAAGATTTACGCAAGCTGATAGGTCACAAAAGAATTGTTCTCAACGGCAGCCTTGTAATCATAGAAAACAAAGACGGAAAAATTTTGATGCAAAAAAGAACATACCCGAAGGGCAAGTGGGGGCTTCCCGGAGGTCTTATGGAATTGGGCGAGTCAACCGTTGAAACAGCTGTAAGAGAGGTTCGGGAGGAAACTAATCTTACCGTCAAAAATCTCAAGTTGCTCGGTGTGTATTCCGGTAAGGATCATCTTTGCAAAGCGGAAAACGGCGACGAATGGTATGTTGTCGTGACCGCCTACACCACAAAGGATTTCAGCGGGACGCTTATGATAAACGACGGCGAATCGGAGGCTCTCGAGTGGTTCTGTCCGGAAGAGATACCGAAAAACATCCCGTCTACTCACCGCCTTGTGATAGACGATTACAAAAACGGCTTATAAAAACAGGCTTTTTAAAAATAAAAAAGGACTAAGCTCTTGCTTAGTCCTTTTTTGGAGCTGATAGGCAGACTCGAACTGCCGACCTCATCCTTACCAAGGATGTGCTCTACCACCTGAGCCATATCAGCAAACCGCACTACTTGCGAATGCTTGAATATTATACACAAGGAACTACCCTTTTGTCAACACTTAATTTGAATAAGGAGAGGCTTTTACGTCAATAATTTTCAAAGAAGTGCGAAACAGGGCTGTTTTAAGTCTATTTTCCCCGAGCTCGGCACAAAAACAAAAAAATATACTTTTTTAGCTTACGCATATCCGGATACTTTACAAAAACAACCGCAAATTCAATTTCACATATACAAAAAGTCGTCTGTTTCTTGTGCGAACTCACAAAAATGTAACAATAATATCGTCACTTATACATATTGTATGTCTAAATACTACAAATTACCCGTAAAAAGAATATTAAACTTGCAAGAACTTCGCGAAAAGTGTATAATATTGTCATATTATATTGAGGGATTTTGCGCTTTATTTATCATTTTTTTGGTGTAAATTACTCATTCAGTGTAAAAACAGTATGTATGTATGTATGTAAGGTAATTCAAGGAGGAACATTTTGGGCGGAGATTTACACTGCCACACCAAGCTGTCCGACGGCTCACTCGGAATAGAGGACTTGGTTCTTTTGGCAAAAAAGAAGGGAATCGAGACAATAGCCATAACAGACCATGACTGTCTCGCAGGTACAGTAAGAGGAAAAATAATCGGAGACAGATACGGGGTGAATGTCATTCCCGGGGTAGAGCTGTCATCAAGAGACGAAAAAACAGGAAAATACGTAGATATACTTTGCTATCTCAGCGACGCACCGGACAGGCTCCAGGGGCTTTGCCACAAAAACTCGCTTGCCCGTAAAAAAGCAGCTCATTTTATGATGCTTCAGATTACAAAGCGTTATCCGGTATCGGCCGAATTTATCATCAAATGCGCCACCGGGTCAACAAATATTTTTATTCCGCATATAATGCAGGCTCTTATGGAGAGCGGCTATACAAATACCATTTTCGGTGATCTTTATAACAAGCTGTTCAACAAAGAGTCCGACGGCAACATTTTGGTAACGCCGAAATACCCCGATATCGAGGAGGTTGTCGGTGCGATTCACGACGCGGGCGGTATAGCGGTTCTCGCTCACCCGTATCGATACGAAAACATCGACTCGATACCTCGTCTTATAGAATGCGGAATTGACGGAATTGAGGTTTGGCATCCGTCGGCAACCGAAGCACAGCGCGCCGAGCTTAAAAAGCTCGCTACCAAAAACAAGCTTTTAATGACAGGCGGAACAGATTTCTGCGGTCTTTACAACAGGTATCCGGTTTCCGTAGGCGACATTGACGTTCCCGATGATGCCGTTACAAAGCTTCTCGGATACAAGGCCAAAATCAGAAGAATGCAGAAAAAGGCTCAAAAAGCCGCTGAGGAAGCCGCAAAGTCAAATTAACCTAAGAAAGGCAGCCTTTAAAAGGCAGGGTTTACTATGGACGACAGCGATGTAAAAATTTTTAAAAAAGAAAAAAGAGATGACAAATTCGACGAGATCGGTCTTATCTCCAAAATGAACGAGGAGAGAGGCAACGGCAACATCGACAAATCAAAGAGGCTCGGCTCTTATCTTGCTTCGATTTTTCTTGACAAGGACGTCCTGCTTCAAAAGCTTCGTCCGATTATCGGCGATAAGGAGTACACAAAGGCCGAGAGTTTCCAGATAAAAATTCTTATGTTCTTTGCCGCCGAGTATCAGCTCAACTCGCTTTTGCCGAATAACATACTCCGGAACACGGCAATAAATGCCCTGTACGATGACATACACGACAAGGCAGAGGAATTCTACAAAGAGTTCTCCGATGGTGCCGAGTACAGCTTTTATTACCTCGCCGTCAGAAAAAACGACGACATATCGCAAAACATAGGTAAATGTTTCTCAATGCTATGCGGTAAGGGTAAGGAAAACGAGGAATACGCCTCCCTCGGCTCTGAGCTTTGGAGCGGCGTACTCGAAGAGGTAGAAGAAATAATACGCAAGTATGAATTTGTCGGTATGAAAAAATAAATTTAATATTGCGTTCTGGGACTGTAAAAACTTATGTTTTTGCAGTCCCCTTTTGTGTTGCGGACATTAGAATATAGCGGAAACACCGCCCCGTTTTACCGAGGCGGTGTTTCCTATGCAATAAATTAAAATGAAAAGGGCAGGTTTGCCCCCTCTTGCCTCGGCGGGAAAAAAGGGCAGAGCCGCCGAGACAGCTGCAAGGGGATGAGGAAAATGTACGGAAAAGCCGTTCGGAATATAAGCCCGAAGCTTTTCGTATGACAGAAACCGACGGCGTTTCTATCAATCGATACGAACCAAACGCCTGTCGATTAGCACGAGAGTTAAATGTAATACGGATTTAAAACAAATCCTTTTAAAAGCTCTCGTACAAACAAAAAAGGCGCTGTGAACTACATCACAACGCCTTCGCTGTTTATGCTTAGATTTTATACCGAAAATATTGTTTAGTCAAGATTAAATGCGACGCAAAGTCATATTTCGTAACATTTCACTCAACTAAAGCGTTTTCAGCTTGCCTGTTTGTTGTATTTTACAACCGGATTACTGTTTTGCCCCTTTATCAAACATCTCAAGAGCCTTAACGCTGACGGCATAGCAGCCTGCAAGACCCTCGGCGTTCATATTGTCATATGTATCGCGGCGAGTATGATAGTAATCCTCAAGCTTATGATTAAGACCCGTAACGCCTGTTGCTCTGAAGCCTGCCTGTGCAAATGCGGCAGAGTCGGTAGCACCGCCGAGCGGAGGAACCCAGCCCTTTTTGCACGGAATATTCAATTCTTTTGCTGCTTCCATAAAAAGGTCGGAGACGTCCTTATCGGCTTTAACGGTACCGTTAAGGTCGCGATAATTCGTCATAAGATATTTCGGGTCATGAATTGTATCATATGAGAAAATAAATGTGGGAACGTCGTCAAACTCTCCCTTGTGAGCCTCGCACCAAGCTTTTGCTCCGCGAAGACCGGCTTCCTCAGACCCTGTAAGGATAACGCCTACCTCTGTGTTTTCAAGCTCGATGCCGTTATCCTTGAGAGCCTTGAGAATTGCAATACCCATATAGCAGCCCGAAAGGTTATCGTTGGCACCGTCAACAATGCGGTTTTTATTCCACATCCAATAAAGGCCTACAAGGAACGGAACAAAAAGAAGTCCCCAAAGAGCCATTTTGAAAAGATAAGAGGAAGTATCTATAACGCCGAAGGAAATACCGTTTTGGGCCATATAAATAATGGATATTACCATATAATAAACTGCGCCGAGGGCGCAGATTACGGCATGACCCTCAAAGCCTATGCCGCCGAGCGCATAGTTTACAGGCCACTCCCAAGCAGCGTCCGGATGTCCGTTAAAGAATATGCGGCGTTTTACTTCGCCGGTGCACTTTTTAACTGCGGTAACATTGTGACCGGTAAGCTCGGGGAAGAAACGGTCAACGCATTTTTTGTAAAGGCCGAACTGTAAAAATACTATTGCAAGACCTGCAACAATGAGAATAAGCGAAATAATCGGTGCCACAAAGTAAAGCGCGATTGCCAAAAGAACGAAGGTAATCGTAAAGTATATCCAGCCGAAGAATGAGCCGGGGTTTTCTTTAAACGATTCAACGTCCGCACGTTCGCAGCCGCAATCCTCTTTAAGAACTTTTGCCATATACTCGCAAGCCTCTTTCTCTCCCTTAGTGCCGGGGCTGCGGGTATCCATATCCTTACAGATATGCGTGATTTCGTCAATCATGTACTTTGCTGCTTCGTCTTTTTTGTCAATAAGCGGTTTTAAATCCATATGAACTCTCCTTCTCAAAAGTATATCTAATATTTTATTATAAAAACTGTGCAAAGTCAATAAAAATTACCTTTGAAACGATTTTTTATATTCACGTAGTACAATACAATGTTGTGATCTGTCAATTTATGCATTTTATGCCTCGACTTATGAGACAAAATGTTGTATGATAACAAAATAAAATATATTTTCAAAGCAAGTGAGATGAAAAACGAATGTCTTTTATAGCCGGTACCGGTAAAACAAACGTCGATATTCTTTATGCGGGTCTTAAAAGGCTGCCGCAGTTGGGCGAAGAGCTTTATTCAGACGGTTTCAAGCTGTGTCTCGGCGGAGGAGTCCCCGGTACAATGGTGAATCTCGGCAGACTGAACATTCCGGTTAGAACCGCCACGTGGCTCGGTCTTGATATGTTTTCGGATTTTGCGTCCAATGAGTACCGCGACAACTCCGTGGAAATCACAAACCTTTATGAAGGCGGTGTACTTCCGCTTAACATAACGTCGGCAATGATAACTCCGGAGGACCGTACATTTGTAACCTACGGCCCCGACGCCGAAGAAAATGATATTACCGCGGAAAAAATTTACCGAATGTCAAAGGGTGCCAAAATAGTTGAGGTTCAAAACGGATACTATGACGTATACAGAAAATTAAAAGACGAGGGCACACTTCTGGTGCTGGATACGGGATATACCGACGATATGAGTCTTTCGCTCTACCGTGACCTTATAGAGCTTTGCGACTACTATGTCCCAAATCAAAAGGAGGCTATGAAAATAACCGAAACAGCATCACCCGAGGACGCCATTTCGGTGCTGTCAAGATATATTGAAAATCCCATGGTCAAGCTTGACAAAGACGGCTGTATGGGTATGGAGGGCGGCAAGGTCTTTACCGTTCCCGTAATAGACGAATATGTGCGCGTGGACTCTACAGGAGCAGGCGACGCATTTCTTGCCGGATTTATGTACGGACTTTTCAACGATTACCGCTTTAGGGACTGCATACTGCTCGGGAATTTAACGGGTGGTAAATGCGTAACGGGCGTCGGCTGCCTCACCGAGTATCTACCGGAGGAAGAGCTACTTAAAAAATTCAACGAATACAAAGCCGAATTTTTTGAATAAGGAATAAATAATGGAAAATAATATAAATAATTTAAGTCCCCTGACTCTTGCGTTTCTCGGCGACGCGGTTTACGGCTTGCTTGCAAGAAAACGCCTTGTGCTTGAAGCGAATCGCCCCGCCGATAAATTACATAAGCTTTCGGTTAAGACGGTTAACGCCGCTGCTCAGGCAAATGCGGCAAAGCTTATAATGCCGCATTTGACCGACGACGAGCTGTCGGTTTTAAAGCGCGGCAGAAACGCTCACACCAACCACACACCTAAAAACCAATCCGAGGGTGATTATCACTATGCCACCGGACTTGAAAGCTTATTCGGATGGCTGTTTTTAAAGGGCGAAGAAAATCGTCTTGAAGAGCTGTTCCGTATGATATGCGAAGGCGGCGAAGAAAACGCGGACAGAGAAAATAACTTATAAAATCGCAAGAGAATTTACGGTCAGCATATTTTATTTTTTGGCCGGAGGCATTTTGTATGCCGTATCCGTAAACAGCTTTCTTGCGCCAAACGGTATAATAAACGGAGGCTTTACAGGGATAGCCACCATACTCAACAGGCTTTTTTCGTTGCCTATCGGCACAGCGGTATTCATTATGAACATACCGCTTTTCTTTTTGGCATACAAAAAGCTCGGCAAAGGCTTTATAGTCAAAACGGTTTTCGCAACATTTACAGTATCGTTTATAATAGATTACACCTCCGCTTTTTTGCCGGTATATTCTGGTGACCGACTTCTCTCGTCCCTTTTCGGCGCGGTTACCGGAGGCGCAGGGCTCGCGCTTGTCTTTGCCCGCAACGCAACCACGGGCGGAGTTGATACGGCGGCAAAGCTTATAAAGCTGAAGCATCCGCACCTGTCTATGGGACGGATCATTTTATTTTTCGATATTTTGGTCGTCGGCTCGTCATTCTTCGTGTACAGAAGCGTCGAAAACCTGCTTTATTCAATAATCGTAATATATCTAAGTTCAAAAACCATTGACTACCTGCTCTACGGTACAGGCGACGGCAAGCTGATATTCATAGTTACGGAGCATAGCGAGGAAATAAAAGAAAAAATAACAAAGGATTTTCGCCGCGGCGTGAGCGTATTAAACGCACGCGGAGGATACACGGATAAAGAAAAGAGCGTTTTAATAACCGCCGTAAAAATACAGGAGGCAGCATTTATTACGGCGGCAGTCAAGGAGACCGACCCAAAGGCTTTTTCCGTAATTACGGGCGCTGACGAAATAATCGGCGAGGGCTTCAGATATTAAATTTTCGGCTCCCGAAAACGCTACCGCTCAATCCTTTAAAAGCCCGTTGAATTTTTCGGTAAACACCCTTGCCAGCGTAGCGTGCCCGTGCTTTGTGGGGTGAATATCAAGCTTTTCATCCGTGCCGTAAAAGTTTTCGGCATCCTCATTCATCTCCGGAGCAACATCAAAAACAAAAACCCTGTTTTTTGTTTTGCAAACATTTTTTATCGAGTCATTAAGTCTTGTAACATATCTGTTTGCCGTTTTTCCGACGTTTATATATGAAAAATTGAGCGTTTGCTTTAGGAACGGGTTGTAAACCGTTTGCACTATGATATAGGCATCGGGATTCATATTTTTTATTTCATCGATTATGCGCGAAAGATTTTTTTCGTATTCATCGTATATATTTGTCACTTCCTCCGGGAAGAAGCCCTCGCCGTGCAGCAGGGCGTTTTTAAGTGCGTCTATCATAATATCCTTGCGGTGAAAAAAATCATTCCCGCCTACGGATACAACAATCGCATCGGCATTTTTTATATCTGCCGCAGTCTTTTCGTCCGACAGACTTTTCAGCACCTCGCCGCTGTCATAACCGCTGACGGCGTCATTATTCAATACCGCTCCGATATTATCGGAAAACAGCGTCAAATAATTATCCTCCTGTGAATCCAGCCCGTAGCCTGCGGCTATCGAATCGCCTATCGCGGTAACGACTCGCTCGCCGTACGGCGGAAATGATGTAATTTTTCCGCTGACGCTTTCGTTTCTTCCGCACGCCGAAAAAACAATAAGTACAAACAAAATCACAGCCGACATTTTAAACAGCTTTTTCATATGAGCACCCCGACACTTTTTATTGCATTCAGTATTTTGTGCCGACAAAGCCCCGATATGCAAAAATCCGATACGGTATACGCCGTATCGGATTTTTTATTTGCCTTTTTGGTTAGCTTTTCACTTTTTCTTTGCTTTCGGCCTCATATGTATTAAAAAGGTCGTTTACATTGTGCTTACCTGTGTGGTGATACGGGCGAAGCTTTAAAATTATCCAGCCCACAACAGCACCTACCGTATTACACACAGTATCCTCCATGGTATCAATAAGTGCATAGCGCATTGGATCTCTTGCAGCTATGACATTCGGCAGGCCTATGCCGTGCTCTTCCGCCGCCTTTTCGGCAAGAGCAAGCGACCAATGCTGAGCGTCGCCTATCTGCGGAGCCACCTGGTCAAACACAAACTCGAAAAGTTCCCATGCGGTACCGGCAAAGAACGATATACCGAACGCTCCGAAAATCACAATCGGCAAATCGACCTTAACCTTGTCGCGCTTTTGCATACATACCAGTATTTCGTATCCGACAAATGTGCAAAGGACTCCGCCTACGCTGTGCATTACAAGGTCATACGCAGGGAAGCTGTAATAAAGGTCCATATATGCGCCGCCGAACGACCCCATAAACAGCCCTGCCGCCAAAAAGTCCTGAATATACGACGGAACATAATGCATCCACCGTTTTTCCGGAAAAATCATAAATATTTCCCACAGGAACATAAGCAGCAAATTGGCCGCCGTTTGCAAGCTCTGCTGAACGTCCTTTCTCACAAAAACCGAATCAATGAACGCCGCAACCATAACGGCTCTGAGAACCCACCAATATATTATTTCCCATTTTTTCGCCTTGTTTTCACCGTGCAATATACGATTTATATAAGCCTTCGTATTTACCCCTCCGATTCTTTTTCAACACATTTTAAAATTGTGTCAAATCTTTTCTTATAGGATAACACATTCGGAATGATTGTAAAGAGTAAAATTATTAAAAATAAATTAAAGATTGATATTCCTTACATTTTTAAGACTTACAGCGGCAGTAGGCATTATTCGCTTATTACCATACCCTCTTTTACTCGCTTCTCGGCGAGCTCTTTTGTCACGCGCTCTTTTTTGTCGCCGGTGAGGTCATAGAAGAACATCGGTATCATACAAAGAAGAAGCGATATGCCCGGAACTATCGAAATAAGCGAGAACATACCCACTCTTATGCCGTGCGACATGGTGAGCGGATTTACCGTATAAGAGGTTCCTATTTTGTTAAGGTCAAGCTCGGTCAGGATGTACATAAGCACTATGACGCTTGTTGAAACCGCATTCCCGAGCTTATTTACAAAGGACTGGCAGGCATTTCCGAGCCCATTCTGCCTGCGGCCCGTGGTCAGCTCCATATAGTCAAGGCAATCGCCGACCATTGCGGAAGATACGCAGTTTATAACTCCGCACGGAACGCAAGAAAGAATAACAAACGGTATACACGCCCAGAAATGATTGTAGCCTATAAAGGATGTGATAAAACTCGAAACAAAGCCGAGTATGCAGGAAACGACTATAAGCTTTTTGTAGGACACTCTTTTGATAAGCTTCGGAACTATAAGCATTGCCCCGAACATACCGACAGCCGTCGCTACGGCAAACACCGTATTTACAAGAGATATACTCGACTGTAAAGCCTGCTCAGTCTCCTCCGGCGACAGGCCGGTAATATCCTTTCCGATATAGAACGAATATCTTGCAACGTGTATTGCCGCCGCCTGATACATATATCTGCCCGACGCCAATATGCCCATTATAACAACAAGCATAAGCGGCTTGCATTTAAATATGAGCTTTAAAGAGGACGGCTCACCCTTTTTACGCTTCGGCGGCTTGGGTATTTTGACGCGCTCCTTAACCTTGAAATACGTCATTACAAAAAGTAAATTGCCTATTATAGACGCCACCAAAGCAATCGACATATACTTTGTCTTTTCAAGCGCAAGTCCCGAGAGTCCTGTAAGAGACGGAAGTACAAAGCCGAGTATCATAAATATAGCCATTGGCACGGCCGAGCCTATGCCGTTGGTCGTTCTCGCTATTGACAGTATACTGCCGCGCTCCGAAGGATTCGGAGTCATCGCGTTCGGAAGGCTCCAGAACGGAACATCGGACATTGTGTATATCATTCCCCATAAAACATACGTAACCGACGCATATATCATCTTTGCAGTCATTGAAATATCGGGAGCGTAAAACAGCGAGAGCGTAAGCAAAGCTATCGGAATAGGCGTTGCGATAATATAAGTCAGCATTTTGCCGTGCTTCGGCTCGTGGGCGTCCATTATCATACCCATAAGAGGGTCATTGATTGCGTCCCATATTCTTGCCAAAAACATTAAAAGCAATACGAATATAGGTGTTACTCGAAGCACATTCAAGTAGAAATCGGATATATACGACGACATTATCGCATATATCATGCCCTGCCCGAGTGCTGAAACGGAATATGTTACAAATTCTTTTTTAGGAACGTATTTCCTGTTAGGGTCATCAAGCATCTTGTTTTCCATTGTCTTCCTCCCAATCATAAATTTATCTAATTTTAACATAAAAATATAAAGAGTACCACAATATAATGTTAAATTCACGTAAAAAACAAGATATCCTTATTTGTTAAATATAACGAACAATGACGTGTAAATGTATATTGCTTTACATATATTGCCGCTGCGGAATATGAAAATTGCCGAAGAGACGGTATACGTTCAAAAGGAACGCTCAGCCGTCACTTCGGCGTTTGTGTAAGCTATATTTAATTGCTCTCTCCGAAAAGCCGGAGCACAATGCCGCGCGATGACTCCGGAGTGCGCATCTCGCCGCCGCTTGCTCAAGACTTAATATCGGGCTGCACAGTATATACTATGCAGCAAAAGGGGTATCGGCAACCGTGCTTGCTTCGCGGCATCATCATGACGTTGCAACGGCATTAGCGTAAACCTTGTCGAGAAATTCATCCGTATAGTGCTTATCCATAAACTGCTCAAAGCGATTTTGCGGCGCCACGCCCTTGTCACGAGCATTTCTGCGAGATACGGCTTCACAGGACAGAATAATATCTATAAGAATAAGAATAAACATTATCCAGAAAAGCACCTTACCTATTTTAAGCGGTATTTTATGTATCAGCTTCATAAACAGCGGATATATGAGTTTAACCCATACAAGGCCCATAATCCCCCAGAATACCGAATAAAGAGCGCAGACTCTGCCGTTGATATTAAGCGGCATTTTGCTGTAATCCCAAGATACGTGACCGAACACCAGCTCTTCGCCAAGGGAACAGATGTATTCGGCAACGGTGCCCCAAATATATGACTTGATAAATACCTTCCACCAAGCCTTTTTTGTATCCTTAAACAGAAGATAACTCAAAAGCACGCCTCCGAGACCGTAGGCAAGGCCGAATGGCCCGTAGATAAGAGATTGGCGGCTCTCCCAATATCCGTGCTTCAGATAGCAAAATACCATCTCCACACAGTAGCCTATAACGTTACATATCATAAAGATATAGAAAACCTCATAGCCGCTGAGATGATTATCGTCATCTGTTTCAAAAAAATTCTTTTTGAAATTTTGATTTGCGTTTTTTATTTTTTCCTTGTCGAGCCTCTTTTTTCCCATAAGCCATTCCCCTTTATAGACAATTGTTGATAAATATAATACAGTCTATTTGTGAACGGAATATGAACAGAAGCGTACTTTTTAGGCAAATAAATACCAATAACGTTGTTTTATGTCAAAATAAACAGCGTCAAGTATTGCGTCATTAAAACAAAAAACTCCGACCGGCACCCGAGTGCCTATCGGAGTTTTACAGTCATTTCAGTCAAAACAATATGTAAAGCTGATTACTTTAACAGCTTTCAGACGATATCGGGAGCATAACCATAGCGTGAAATTCCCTGCTTTTATCATCATAGAACCACGAATAGCTGCCGCCGTATTTCTCAGCTGTCTTTTTAATACTTTTTATTCCGTATCCGTGAGACTGTGCGTCCGGCTTGGCGCTCACAAGATTTTCGTTTTCGCATTTTGGTGCTGTCAAGGCTGTATTTATGACGCTTACAACGCAGCTCTTACCGTCAATGGTATAAAGAGAAAACTCAATTTTACCGTTTTCTGCTTGCTTCGCCGCCTCAAAAGCGTTGTCAAGCAGATTGCCCACCATTGCCGAAATATCGCTGTCATGCACAAAGGACAGATTCGAGGTTAAAGCCTTGGCATTAAAATCGAGGCCGTTTTTACTGCAAAGAACCGTATATTTGCCTATGATAATATCAAGCATCTTATTTCCGGTAAGCTGCGATACCGCGTAGTATTTACCGATATTACTGCAAAGCTCACCTATATAAGCCGTAACCTTGTCATTATCCGCTATGCTCTCTATTACGCCGAGATGATTCTTTATATCGTGAACCATAATATGCATATTCTCATTTTGCTTGTCAAGCACGGCGTAATAATCTCTGTTTATATCCTCTCTCTGGCGTTCCATATTGACCTTCATTATTTCTTCGGATTTGCGCTGCATATTTTCGTATACCGCAAATACCATTATATCGGAGATGAAGAGCAAAACACTGCCGCCTATACAGGCATAAGCAAGAGTGCCGCTTATGTCAACGAGCAGTGACAATTTCGCTATAAGAACTATGATATACACACTTGAAAAAGGAGAAATCAACAGATACCAGGAATGGCCGTGGTCTATATGCTGTTTTTCACGCGAGGTGAAATTGGAAATCACAAGGCAGGAAATAAGGTACAATGTTTTGGCGATTACCGCCGCCATGGCATACAGCACATCGTTTGACCTGTAATCGGCTATATTTATGCCGAAGAAGCCCGAAATCAACAGTATACCTATAAATTCCGTCGCCGTAAGTACGCCGGCAAGCAAGACGCTGTGAAAAACCGCCGACTTGACATTTGCCTTGAAGCCGAGCTTCAATATCACGTAATTTACCAAGAAGCCAAAGATAATATTTACTGCCACATTGTTATCGGCAAGCTTATTTACGGCATAATAAACGGCAAAACAGGCTATGCCCATAAGCAGCGTCGAGGGTATCCTACGTCTTACTCCGAACACTCGGTAGCAATACAAAAGAAGAGAACCGAGCTCTATCAGAAAAACATATACGGTTGTGACCTCGCCGAGCATAGTTCATCGCCTGCTTTCAAAATAACTCATAAGTATACGCTTTGTCTCCGCCTGACGCTTGGGTGCCACCGACACGGTATAATGCTTTTTGCCGCCCTCAAGTTCGATTTCCGTTCTTGAGAATTTCACTATTTTATTCATATTTATGATAAAGCTGTTATGCGGCATCATAAAGAACGGCTCGGTCAGCTCTCTTTGCCACTCGGAAAGCGTTTTCTTTGTGCGGAAAACTTCCGCATCGGTATAGACCTTTGTTCTGCGCCTGTCCGTTTCTATCATAATAAGGTCGCAAAGCAGTATCTTTTTATAGTCCATATCGCCGTCACGCAGGTAAAAGCCTACCGTGGTATCGTTTAAAGTGTCTATGGCACGGTCTATACCGGCATATAACCTTTCGCTGTTTATCGGCTTTTCGAGAAATCGCAGAACCTTTAAATCCAACGCGTCGTCGAGGTATTTCGAAAACGCCGTAACAACTATAAAAACGATATTAGGATTGTTTTTTCGCATCGCCTTTCCCACATCGAGCCCGCTGACAGACCCTATCTCTATATCAAGAAAGGCAATGTCGAATTTCACTTCGCTCCGAGCAGCCGCTTGCCCGTCGGTGAACACATATATTTTGTGCGGAACCTCTCTGCGCGTAAAATAACATTCGACGTGCTTTTTTATCTCGTCCGCATAAAGCTGCTCGTCGTCGCATATTGCAATATTCATTTAGATCCCCCTCCGAATAAAAAATAAGGCATATCGCTTTGCCTTTACCGATATTGTATTATATTACAAAACCCGATTAATTTCAATCTTTAAGAAGTTCGACAATCTTATAGATAAGGTTTAGCCTTTCCTTTGAGCAAAGCTTTAGAGAATCTTCGATATTTCCGACAATATCATCTCTGATGTGTCCGAGCAGGAAAAAGTCGGGCGTTTTGCCCAATGTAACGCTTAGCTCCGTAAAGGTTTCCAAGCTCGGTATGGTATACCCGTTTTCGATATTAGATAAATAGTTGTTACTTATCCCCACAGCTTTGGCAAGTTCTTTTTGGCTGATTTTCTCCTTCCTGCGATAAGAGCCCATCATTTTTCCCGCCGCTTTGTAGTCAATATTCATCGTTTATCCCCTCTTTTTAGTGTAATTTACCCTTTCACTTTAATTTTAAGCATTTTAGTTTCAACGATTTAACACTTTAGCAATTTGCATTGACTTGTGTTATTATAGCACATATAATCGTGTTTGGAAAGAGGGTCAACACCTCAATCCAAAAAAAACACAGGGAGGAAGTACCAAATGAAAAAGACAGGAAAAACCATGAAGAGCTTCGCCAAAGCTCTCATCACGGCATCGGTTAAGGGCAGTGCCAATTCGGCGGCTACCACATTTATGTATCAGCCGAAAAAGCCCGAAGGTCTTGAGAAATTCTCAAAGCTCGGTAAATGATCGGTTCTTTATCGGAACAGATCGCAAAATGGCTGAAAAGCAAAAAAATTATTGAGGCCGAGGATGTCGATGTCTGCGGATACGGCATCTTTTGGCTGCTCAATATAATAGAATTTTTGCTTGTTTCGGTCATTCTCGGCACGGTCTTAAGGATTTTACCGGGAGCGCTCGCATTTTTTATATCCTTTCTTTTGCTGCGCCTTTTCGGCGGAGGCTTTCACATGGATACGGAACTAAAATGCCAGATAACGTCTCTCGCAATAATAACGGCGTTCATAATTGCGGTAAAAATGACCGCCGTACAAAAGGCTTCTTTTTTCATGCTGCTTGCGGCGGCAGCCGGTACTGTAGTTCTCTTTATTCTTGCTCCGACAGGAACGGGATATGAGGACAGCAGAATAACGGCTTATCGCAGAATATGTCGGCTCGTTTGCGCGGTATCACTTTTGACGGCAATCATTATGCTTGTCTTTAAAGTGTACTCCGCCGCATCGGGTATAGCGGCCGGCATTATTGCAGAGAGCCTTTTGTGCCTTGCGGAAATACTTAAAGAGCACCGTGCAACAACAAAATAATAACCCATATTCAAACACAAAAGGGACTGTAAAGCATAAAGCAATTACAGTCCCTTTTGCGTTATATTATAATATCCCCTCAAATTCAAAGTCTGAAAAGCGTATCTATGGGATTTTTCGGCTTTTGCGGCATAAGCTCTTCAGGACAGTCAAAATTTACAAGTATGGTGTCGTCGCCTATGACCTCAATTTCGTCCCATTTTATTTTGATGTCCTTCGGCTTGCCGCTCTTAAACGGAAATCTGCCCTTGCCGTATATGACTATTGAAACGATTGAGCCGCTCAGGGTATCAATCTCAACATCACAGACAGAGCCGAGCCTTGCGCCGTCCTTTAAATTTATAATTTCACGTTCTCTCAAATCCTGCACACTGCAAACCATAAAAACACCTCCGCCGTAAATACGTATGACGCAAAGGGCGAAAAAATAACACTATTCTTTGATTTTCCTGATAGCCCCCTTCTCAAGCCTTGATACCTGTGCCTGTGAAATACCGATTTCAGACGCCACCTCCATTTGCGTTTTCCCCTGCATAAATCTAAGTGCCAGTATCTTTTTTTCGCGCGGTGACAATTCCTTTATGCTCTCCTTAATGGATATTTCGTCAAGCCAATCGGTATCCGTCTCACTTCCTCCGACCTGATCCATAACATATATGGTGTCTCCGCCGTCAGAGTATACAGGCTCAAAGAGCGAAACCGGCTCCACTATCGCCTCAAGTGCTAATACTACGTCAGAACGGCTCGTGCCAAGCTCTTTTGCTATTTCGTCAACCGTCGGGTCTCTGCCGAGCTTTGCCTGTAATTTTTCTTTTGCCCCGAGGGCGTGGTATGCCGTATCTCTTACAGAGCGGCTGACGCGCACCGTGTTGTTGTCCCTGAGGTATCGCCGTATTTCACCGATGATCATGGGAACCGCATAAGTGGAAAAGCGCACTTTTAACGACACGTCGAAGTTATCGATCGCCTTTATAAGCCCTATTACGCCGACCTGAAAAAGGTCGTCAAGGTTTTCTCCGCGGTTTGTAAAACGCTGTATCACACTTAACACAAGGCGCAAATTGCCGTTTATCAGTTTTTCGCGCGCAGACTTATCACCTTCCCTGATTTTCTTGAGAAGCTCAAGCTTTTCCTTTTCCTTAAGAACCCTGAGCTTAGAGGTATCGACACCGCAAATCTCAACCTTGCTGTACTGCATGGCGCTCTCTCCTATAACTATTGTCATTAGGATTATTGCCGTGCAGCTCACTCTTAATACAAAACGCACCGTGAAAAATCGCGGCCGATTTTTTGGTGATATTTATTTAAGGTTAAATATCGTCTCCGGCAGCGAATAAAAGTACTGTAACCAAAAATCGACACATATCGTCTGCTTTTTTGTTGACTTTTTTTATACATTCTGTTAATGTTAATATGAAAACATACCGTTACGGTAAACAACGTTTAAAATACAGCTGAACGGGAGTGCAAGCCCCATGCGGTAAAATTTCACGGCTTGATAAAAACGTGCGGCAAATTAAAAACTTTAAATTTACGCACGGATAATATCTATGATATTGTCCGTTTTTTATTTTTCGGCGAATTGTTTTTGATTGCAACAAAACAATTCGGGCACCGAAAGGAGGATTATATATTGACCATAATAAGTTCTATGGATATGCCGACATACGTAGGCATATTGCTAATAATGTTTGTTTTATCTATTTATTCTATAGTAAAATATAGAAAGATAAAAGAGCCTTGGAAAGTTTTAATTTATTTAGCTCCGCCAGAATTTATTGTCTTTATCGCAAACAGAATTATAAAAGAATATTGGTCGAATACTCATTTATATAATATCAGTTCTACAGTTGCTTTAATAACTGGTGGTATAGTAATGACTTCTATATTTGTTGTAGGAATTATTACAAAGGTGAAGAAAAAGCGTTAAAACGATATTATTCGCCTACACTTATTACTTGTCGGCGCATTTTAGGCGTTTGTTAGCTATATTTGTACTGATATGTAACACATACCTTAACGGTCAGGCTGTAACCTATGATGAAATCGGCAATCCGCTCACTTTCGGCAGCAAGTCGTTTGAGTGGTGCGGCAGGCAGCTTGAGCGTATAACCGACGGTGACAACACATATGTTTACAGCTACAATGCCGACGGCGACAGAGTAAGTAAAACCGTAAACGGCGTATAGGAAGCTGGCTCAATAATATTGGTTATTGGGCGCAAGAGAAAAACTTGGGAAAGGAGTATGAATGGGAGGCTAATTATGTATATAAAACGAAATGGGAGTAGAATTATACGTTTAATCGTGCTTATAATAGCAATTTTAATCGCGCTTCTAATAGCAATACTTATGTTAGCATTTAGTCAAGCTTTTCAGGATTGGACATATGACAAACTGCCAAACGGTTATGTGATTGATCGTGTCAATTCAGAGAATATAAGGTTGAATAAAGGGGATAGCTCAGACCTTAGGATTGATCGTTATATATTGGAATTTTGTTATAATGATTCCTATATTGGTATAAAACGATTGATGATTGACGAGAACCTTCCTTATCAAGAGGCGCACATTGAAGATATGGATGCATCAAATCCCTCGTATTATCTTGTGGATACGGTAAACGATGTAGTTATGGGACCGTACACAGCCGAAGAATACGAAAATCAAATTGAAGCCCTGAAGATAGATACAATGTGTGATTGGATAAAAACGGTGCCCATGCCGGAAGGCGCACATTATTAAAGGCTTCAAGGAATTCTTGACAAGTGCCGTGGTATTCGAGCGGTGTTGCATCCCCTGTTGCACTAACAAGTCAGCAACAAGCCGCACTTGTTTCACAATTTCAAGTTTCTTAGGATAGCCATTTAGGAACATGCAAATTTGGTTGCGAGCATATGACGTGGCCGACTAATTAGAGGTGCAAACAATGAAAAAAATCTGTTCCTTAATACTTTTGTTATTTTTACTTTTACTTGTGGGATGTAGTAATGTTTTAAATAACAGTAAACATAGTGAAAATGATTTTATGAAAGATGTTTATATTACTGAAATAGATAAATGTGGTATAGAATGGAGTCAAATTCAGTTTCCCATTGATTTGAATGGAGATGTTTTGAAACAAATCAAGCCAATAGAGACAAATCAGAGTGCGGTGGAGATTGCGAAAAACATAATAGAAGAACTTCATAGAGAGGGGAAACTATCCGAATTTATCTTGATTTCTATTACTCACTCAACAGAAGACAATGTGTGGTACTTCGAATATTCAATAGACCAGCGAAACCATGATGTTAATGATTTAATTGATTGTGGGGCTTTGTATGTTGCAATTGATGGAAATAAAGGATCGTTAATTAAGGCTTGGCTTGACGAGTAAAAGGTTCAAGTAAGTAACTAAAACTATTTGACGGTAAAATAGTGATGAAACAGTCAAACTAAAAACATAAGTGTTTGGAAATGTATGTTACGTATCAGCACACTTTAGATGTTTATTAACTACATTTGTGCTGATACGTAACATTTTTTCTGTAAGCTATGAGAATTTTTCCCTATCCCCGCGTCAAATACATCTTTTAATTCAGGCATAAAAGTAAAAAAACGGACCGCGAAAAACGGTCCGTTTTATCATTATTTATTTTGGTTAACCGTAGCTTTTGCGTCTTGTTCCGACTTTATTTAACCGATAGCTTACCTGCTTGCGTAAGCGGTGCAAAAATGCGCGCGGACTGCTCATCGGTAAGAGTTATACCGAACACATCGCCGTAATACTCCTTTGTCTTTGCGGTTATATCAATATTCTCAAAGCGTTCCGGATAAGTCGCCTTTGCGAGCCAAAGAAGAGTTATCGGGGTATCAACTCCTGCGGTGTAGGTACGGTACATACCGAGAGGCATTTTATAGACATTCTTATCCTTAACTGCTTTTATTCCGCTCCAATCAAAGCTGCCTACGGTATTGTTATAAATATCGTCGGGCTTTGCGGTATTGAAATTTGTGATGAAAATAAAATCGGGGTTCCATTTATAAATCTGCTCCATATTTACATTGGTGGATTTATCGGAATCGAGTTCCTCGCCGACATTTTTTGCGCCTATGGCAGTTGCCCACCACTGACCGAAAAACGAATTTCCCGAAGTGGAGATGTTTGACGCGCTGTATTGGAAGAGGAAAAATACCTTTGCCTTTTCCGCGTCCGGAATTGAGCTTACTCTTTCCTGAACCATATTATAGACACTCTCGCTGTAAGTTCTTACTTTTTCCGACTTATTGTTTTCAGGGAAAAGCTGAGAGAGAAGGTCTATCCAGTTATTGAGGGTTTCAATGGCATTATATTGCCATTTATTCGCTGAAATCGCTATTGCGGCATAGCCTGCATCGGTAAGCTGCTTGCCGAGCTCTTTATTGCCCGAGCTGTAAAATACCACGTCGGGATTTAAAGCCGCGAGTGCCTCCATATTAACGGTTGTTCCGTCTATAAATCCGGTCTCGGCATTGAGTATTTCCGGATAAAGCTCCGACAAAAGGCTGTTTTTTGCAGCCGCCATACTCGGCTGTGCCATACCGACTATTTTTGAAGCCGAATCAAAGAACACGGCAAGCACCGACGGTATAGGGTAAATATCGCATACCACTATTCGCTGAATGTCCTTTTTAACGGTTACGGTATTACCGTTATTGTCAACAACGGTGACAACCTCGCTGTCACTGCTCTTTTTGCCGTCGTCTTTTTTAGCGGAGCAGCCTACCGCCGACAAAATAAGCACAAGACAAAGAAGCAAAGCTAATACTCTTTTTGCTTTTTTCATTTACATTACCTCTTTCTTAATTATATTAAAAATGCTCTTCGCATTTATTTCGGATTTTTTTAGGAACCGTCGGCCGCACTTACGGGCACTATCGTTTTAACGATTCTGCCGCCCGACGTTACCTCGGCTATTTTAACATTCACACCGAATGTCTTTTGTATATTATCCTCTGTCACTATATCGTTTGTCTTGCCGCAAATACATCTTCCGTCATCTCCGAGAAGCAATGCCCTATCCGCTATTCTCATCGCGTGATCGGGGAAATGAGTATTGAATATACAACAAATCCCGCTGTCGCGAAGCTTTGACAAAACATCAAGAACCGTTATCTGATTTTTAAAATCGAGGTTCGACTCCGGCTCGTCCAAAATCAAAATTTCGGGGTCGCACGCTATTGCTCTCGCTATCAAGACCATCTGCTTTTCGCCTCCGGATAAATCCGAGCATTTTTTATAGGCGAGATTTTCTATATTCAGCCTTCTTAAAACGGAAAGCGCTTTTTCCACATCGCTTTTTCGCGGCTTTCCGAAAATCCCGATGCTGCTCCCGAAGCCGAGCAAAACGCTGTCAAGCACGGTATAGCCGCCGAATGAGGATTTTGCCTGCGGCACGTATGATATTTTGCTCCAAAGCTCCCTGCTTTTTATATGCAAAACATCTCTGCCGTCAAGGAAGCTATGTCCACCGCTCCATTTGAGCAAGCCCACGCTGCACTTGAGAAGCGTTGTTTTGCCCGAGCCGTTTTTTCCGAGAATTGCCACTATCTCTCCCGGTGACGCGCAAAAGCTTATGTCGGACAGCACCGTGTTCCTGCCGTCATATGAAAAACAACCGTTTTCAACAGTAAGGGTCACAACTGCCACCCCCCTGTTTTTCGCATAAGAATTATAAAGAACGGTGCGCCTATAACTGCGGTCAGCACAGAGATGGGAATCTCGGCGGCTGTGGCACTTCGCGCAACGGTATCTACAATTATCATAAAGGTCATACCCATGCTGATACAGGCCGGCAGCAGCGACACATGATTGTTTCCGAATTTCATACGGCACATATGCGGCACCAGAAGCCCTACCCAGCCCACCTGACCGCACATTGAAACGCACGAGGCGGTAATTGCCGTTGCACATATTACCGAAACGGCACGCAGAGCCTTAATATCCGTGCCGGTCGCCTTTGCCTCATCATCGGGAAGAGTTAAAATATTAAGCCGCCATCTTATAACATACAAGACAGCCATTCCGACAAGCATTACCGGCGCGCCGAGCATAAGCGAGCGATAGCCTGCGCCCGCAAAGCTGCCCATAAGCCAAAAGGTTATTACCGGAAGCACGGAATTTACGTCCGCCACCGATTTTATAAACGAGACAAGTGCCGAAAAAAGCGAGCCTATCATAATTCCTGCCAAAACCACGCTGTTAAGTGATTTGCCTTTACCGCTACCTGCGAGATAAGTCAGCAACACGGCAATAATTCCAAACAAAAAAGCAACTGCCTGAGTGACAATAAAATCAGCCCCGAAAAAAATCGCAACAGCCGCTCCGAAGCAGGTTCCGCTTGAAACTCCGACTGTATCGGGCGTGGCAAGAGGATTTGAAAAAAGGCTTTGAAATGTACAGCCCGAAACCGAAAGTCCCGCTCCCACAAGGGCTGCAAGGATTATTCGCGGCATTCTTATATTCCATAAAACAAGCTCGTTTTTAGATTCCAAATCAGCATTTCCCGTTATTTTACCGAATATCGATCTTATCACCTCGGCGGGAGAAATACCGAGTCTGCCTATACAAAGCGCCAAAACAGCGACAACAAGCGGCAGTATTAAAAGCAGGGCCTTCGAAAGCGTGGAAAGCTCCAAGCCTTTACATTCTTTTCTTCCTGTCATATCTCTGTTACCACATTTGAGTACGCGGTTTTAGCACTTACGCCGTCGAGTTTTCCGATTTTACCTGACATTGCGCTTATTATATCCTGAGGAGCGTCCACCGCTATACTTATAATATTTATTTTTTTCTCTCTGTAAGGAATACCCATTCTGCCGACAATGTATCTGCCGTATTCGTGTAAAACACAGTTGAGTTTTTCCACAGCGTCCTCGTTTTCTACTATTATCCCTATAAGGGCTACTCTTGATTCCATATTATTATCCACCTGCAATTAAAACAAAAAGGCTGTATCTTTAAAGATACAGCCTAAGTATGCCGTGCAAACACACAGCAGTTTTACTTATTCACCGTATCTTTCGTCTCAAAACAGATTTCGACGTCAGAAACCGCATTTATTGATTTTCATCATAGCATATATCGGTAAAAATTACAACCCTACATATTTTTATCGCAAAACGCTCTGATATCCGCCTTTTCGCAGCCACCCACATGGCGGTCTGCCTCCTTGCCGTTCTTCACTAAAATCATCGTCGGTATAGACATAATACCGTACATCGCGGCAAGGTCTGCGGACTCGTCCACATTTATTTTACACACTTTGACGTCGTCGTATTCCTGCGAAAACGCCTCAAGCTCGGGAGCGGTCATTTTGCACGGACCGCACCAATCGGCATAGAAATCTATAAGAACGGATTTTTCGCTGCGCGATACCTCGTCAGCATAGTTCTGAAGTGTTATTTTTGTCACGGACATATTTCATCTTCCTTTCAAAAGCGCCGAAAAGCGGCACTTTTTTTAACCGTATATTATTTTTGAAAGCTCAAAAGCACGGCGCAAATCGTCCTCTTTGACACCGCCGTTATCGGTATCTTTGGCAAGTACGCCGCCGACAAGCTCGGTATTCATAACAGAAAAAGACAGCTTAACCTGCTTTTCTATTATATTGTATCCGTCGTCCTCGTCATCTCCGGCGGTTACCAAAAGCAATGCTTTTTTGTGCTTTGTTATAGGTTGCGCAATTTTTCTTCTGAAATGCGCCTCGTAATATCGCTGAAAGCGGTCAAACAGGGCTTTCATAGGTGCAGGAAAAGACAGATTGTAAACCGGAGTTGCAACAATTACCGCATCGGCGTCTTCGAGCTTTGCCATAAACTTTTCAAGGTCTTTTTTAGAGCAACCGTTTGCCGCCTTACAATATCCGCAGGCATTGCACGGGGTCGGTTGCAATGAAAAAAGATGGACTATTTCAACATCATCGCTTTTTCTTATGCCCTTCATAAAAGCGCCGGTAAGCTTTGCGGTGCTGCCGTTTGTCTTCGGCGAGCCGAAGAGGATAAGTATTTTCATTCTTCCGTCTCGCTGTCGCAGTATTTGCAGACAAGCTTTCCTCCGTTTTCGTAGAAGAGGTGCGGTACATAGCTCTCGCTGTTTGTGACGCATCTCGGATTTTTGCACTGCTTATCATGGGTGCTGTATGTCTTTTCGGGAACTTTGCCCCCGCGGTTTTCAAGCATAAGTATAATAAGAGCCATTCTCGCATACATACCGTATTCGGTCTGCTCGAAATACTTGGCGCGGCTGTCATCATCAACTCCTACGGTAATCTCATCGACTCTCGGGAGCGGATGAAGCACAACAAGGTCTTTTTTTGCAAGCTTCATTTTTTCCTCATCAAGCACATAAACGCCCTTTTGGCGCTCATACTCCTCTTCGGATTTAAAGCGCTCCTGCTGAATACGAGTCATATAGAGAACGTCAAGCGAAGAAATTGCTTCTTCAAGACTTGAAGAAAAGCTGTATTCGCATCCGCTCTTTTTAAGAATATCAATTATGTATTCCGGCATTTGGAGCTCGGGAGTGGAAATCATAACAAATTTATTGTTTTTATATTTAGACAGAGCTTTAACGAGCGAATGTACGGTTCTGCCGTTTTTCATATCGCCGCAAAGGCCTATGGTGAGGTCGGAAAGCCTCCCCTTTTCGTGCGACAAGGTCACAAGGTCGGCCAAGGTCTGAGTGGGATGGAGATGTCCGCCGTCACCTGCGTTTATAACGGGACTTTTGGAATAGAGCGACGCCGCATAAGCGGAGCCTTCTATGGGATTACGCATAACCAAAACGTCGGCATAATTGCTGACCACTCTTACGGTATCCTTCAAGCTCTCGCCCTTTGACACGGACGCATTAGACGGATTGTCAAACCCGATAACCTCGCCGCCGAGACGAAGCATGGCGGTTTTAAACGACATCTGAGTTCTTGTTGACGGCTCATAAAAAAGCGTCGCCATTATTTTGCCGTGGCAGGCGTCGGTAAAAATCGACGGATTTGCCTTTATCATACCGGCAAGGTGAATTATCTCGTCAATATCCTCAAGGCTTATGTCCTCAAGGTCAATAAGATTGCGTGCTTTCATAAATTACCATCCCTTTATTTTTTTACAGTCACGGTATGCTTCCGTTTCGTAAACATTATAATCTTTTTTGCATTCTTCTTCAATAGCGGCAATGAAAAATTGAGAGTTTATACAAATTTTACCAAAACCCGTATATTGTTTTTTACCTTTTCAAGCTGTTTACAAATGCTTTATCGCTGTCGGACACACGGTATGAGTCTCTGATTTTTTGTATTGCCCTGTTTTGAGTTGCGGCGTCTACATTCCCCGATGAAAATACTTCAAGCGTTCTCTCTCGGAATTTTATAAAGCTCTCCGAAAGAGCCCAGGCAACCGCCATACCGACATAGTATTCGGTACAATCGATATTTTCCAAAATTGAAATGACGTCCTCTCCGAATTCGTCCGTTAAAAGATAGCGTATCATCAAAACAACAGCTGTACGAGTCTCATACGTATTCTGTGAAAAAGCGTGCTCCTTACAGAATTCAAAAAGCATATAAAGCTCGTTCTTCTTAGGCTTCAGCGCCGTACAAAACGAATCACATACCGCCCAATTATCAATATACGGCAAAAACTCCTCTATATATACGAATTTTTCGGCTAACGGCATTTTGAGCTTGGCCGTGACAAGTCCTCTTATCATAATCTCTTCATACGACTGCACAGAGGCCGCCATAAGAAAATAAAGCGGCTTGCCCTTTACTATTTCGGAAGAAATCTTTTGCATTATCGGGAGCCTTACTCCGATTATCGGATATTTCGATGTCTTGCAGAGCCCGCTGTGAAAAGCTCTGTATTTCTCATCTGAAAACGACAATAGATAATCTCTGAATTCCGCATATGCCCTGCCGTTCCACTGTACCTTAGAAAGCTCCATAAAATCCACCTGCGTCCTTTCGGCTTATTTTTACGCAAACTGCATAAAAAAAGCGCTTGATACTTTTACCTTAAAAAGTATAATATATCGCAATTTAATTGTAAATAATTTAATTCTGTGTTAAACTGTTTGCAGATTGCAGAAAGGGGAAAATTTTGTGATATACAAGCTAAACAGAGATAATTACAGAGATTTTTCGGCACTGAACATAAACAGACTGCCCGGAAGAGCTTACTCGATTCCCTTCAGAGAGCTTTCGCGTCTCAAAAAGACCGATTGTCTGACCGAACGCTATAAGAGCGATATGGTTACGGTTCTCTCGGGAGAATGGGATTTTAAATATTACGAAACGCAGAATGTTTTACCGTATGAAATGGACACGGAGCGTATCCGTTTTGATAAGATACAGGTTCCGTCCACCTGGCAGAGAACCGGGTACAGAGAGCCTGTATATTTAAATACAAGATACGAATTTCATCTTTTTCCGCCGGAGCTTCCGAAAGAGGTTGCCGTAGGCGTATACAGAAAAAAGATAACCGTTGACGACAAAACCAAAACTCATATCATTTCATTTTTAGGCTTCAGCGCGTGCCTTGAGCTGTATGTAAACGGTGAGTTTTGCGGCTACGGCGAGGGCTCACACAACAGTGCGGAATTTGACATTTCAAATATGCTGATTTCCGGTGAAAACGAACTACTCTGCGTTGTTTACCGTTGGTCCACGGGGACATATCTCGAATGTCAGGATATGTTCAGAGAAAACGGAATTTTCCGAGACGTTCTGCTTTACACATATGACAAAGCATATATAAACGATTACGAGGTTAAAACACGCTTAAACGGCGGAAGAGAATACGACCTCGATATAGACGTATTCCTTGGGGGCGAAGCCGCAGGAAAAAAAGTTTCGGCATATCTTTTCTCAGGCAGAAAAAAGATATGCTCCGACGAAAAGGATGCCGACGTCTGCGTCAAATTTTCCTTCTCGGCACTCGACGTAAAGGAATGGACTGCGGAAACGCCGAATGTTTACGAGCTTTATTTAACGCTTAAGGACGGTGACGATACACTATGTACCGTAAGAAATTATACCGGCTTCAAGCATATAGAAATTCTCGGCGACGTATTTAAATTCAACTGCGAAAAAATAAAATTCAAGGGTGTAAACCATCACGACAGCAATGCAAAAACCGGCTACGTGATGAGTGCCGCGGACATAAAAAAAGACCTTGTTCTTATGAAAGAGCTTAACGTAAACTCGATAAGAACGTCGCACTATCCGCCTGACCCGATGCTCATTACGCTTGCGGACATTATGGGATTTTACATAATAGACGAGGCCGACATCGAGACACACGGCTGCGGAAGTCTCGGCAAATACAACCTCTATAAGCCTAATTTCATAAGCAACGACCGCTCTTGGGCACCGAGATACGTTGACAGAGTGAGCCGTATGTATTTCAGAGACAGAAACCACCCGTCAATCACGATGTGGTCTCTCGGCAATGAATCCGGCGGATACAAATGCCAGGACAAATGCTATGAATTTTTGAAATCTGTATGTCCGGAAATACCCGTACACTATGAGGGCGCTATCCGCACAAAGAGAGTCGGGTATGACGTAATATCGGAAATGTATACCGACATAGAAAACGTTATAAAAACCGCAAAGGGTACAAGAGGCAAGAAGTACTTTGAAAAGCCGTTTTTCCTCTGTGAATACTGCCATGCCATGGGCGTAGGCCCCGGCGCGCTCGAAGAATATTGGGACGTCTTTTATTCAAGCGACAAGCTTATGGGCGGCTGTATATGGGAATGGTGCGACCATGCGGTATACCATGGCAAGGATGATAAAAAGTACAAGTACGAATACACCTACGGCGGCGACCACGGCGAGGAAATGCACGACAAAAACTTCTGCGTAGACGGTCTTGTATTCCCCGACCGTACGCTCCATACCGGCGCGCTTGAAATGAAGCACGCATACAGACCCGTAAGGTCAGTGGTATCGGGCGACAACACACTTCTTCTTACAAACACATACAGATTTTTAAGCACAGATGTTCTTACCGTAAAATGGGAGCTTTGTTTCGACTGCGAAAAGGTAAAGGACGGCGTTATCGACAAGGTAATAGCCCCGTCTGCTACCGCGGAAGTAACGCTGCCGCTCGGCCGAATACCGAGCGACCGCCTTGTAACGCTCAACATATTTTACGAAGACAAAAACGGAGCCGAAATATCAAGAGAGCAGCACGTACTCTGCGACGCTCCTGCCGCAATCGAAACAGGCGATAAAAAAGTTCTTCTCACGGAGAGCGACTCCGGTTACTCGGCGGAATTTGATAACGGAAAAATCGAATTCTCACGTTCCACCGGAGAAATTCTCTCATATACGGCAGACAGCACAGAACTTATCAGCAAAACTCCGTTGAGCGGCATCTCAGGCTTCTTACCGAATATTTACCGTGCTCCGTCAGACAACGAAGAGGTAAATCCCATACCGAAGTGGAATCGCGAAAAGCTAGCTATGGTCAAAGCGGTCTACAAGGGAATGAGAGCCGAGAGCGAGGAAAAAGAGGTAAAAATAACCGCTTATTACGATATGACTGACGGTAAAAGGCTCTACTACAAGAGCTTTATAGAGTACACCGTATTTTCCGACGGCACGGTTAAAGTTCGTTCCTCTCTCGCGAGGAAGAGATACGGCTGGAAAGAGTTGCCGAGATTCGGCCTTACAGCGGAACTCCCGAAGGAATTTTCAAACGTGAAATACCTCGGCAGAGGGCCATATGAAAACCTCTGTGATTTTAACGGTCAATCCCCGATAGGCTTATATAAAACAACCGTTAAAGAAATGCACGTTGACTATATCAAGCCTCAGGATAACGGCAACCACGGAGCCGTAAGATTTGCGGAATTTACCGACGGTAACGGAAAAGGCTTAGCGTTCCTCGGTGCTCCGAAATTCAGCTTCTCGGCTCATGATTACACACAAAAAATCCTTTGCGCGGCACGTCACCGCGAGGACGTAATACACGAGGACACCACGTTTGTTTCAATTGACGGTTTTGTTCGCGGAACAGGCACGGCGAGCTGCGGTCAGGACACGCTTATGAAATACAGATTTGTATTAGACGACACAATCGAATTCCGCTTTGCCATGAAGCCGATAGCAAGATAAGCTCCCGAAAGAGCCGGAAAGGTTAAGGTTATTTTTAAGCTATGATAAAAAGCACTTGGTTTTTAGGCGGCACAGCCTGCCCCGACGGCGATGAAATCAGAAAAAAGGTATTTGTGAATGAGCAGAAATACCCTATTTCCGTCGAATTCGACGACCACGACAAAACATGCGATCATCTGCTTTTAACGGTTGACGGCACACCTGCCGCAACGGCGCGCGTTTTTATGACGGACGAGCAGACGGCAAAGATAGGCAGGCTTGCGGTATTAAAGGAATACCGCAGTCAGCATCTCGGCGCAGAGCTTATAAAAGAGCTTAAAAAGAGGTCTAAGGCTCTCGGCGCGAAAAATATATACGTCAGCGCACAGGTATATGCCGTTCCGTTTTACGAAAAATACGGATTCAGGGCATACGGGAATGAATATCTCGATATACACATTCCGCATATGGATATGGATTGCCCGTTATAAACATTAAGAGCAAAAAAAGACCCGGGGAGCTGTCGCTCTCCGGGTCACGTTATCTTTTGATTATTCAATCTCAAGATGCTTTGAAGTCTCTTTCGGAGCTTCCTTCTTAGGCATTGTGAGCTTCAGGACACCGTTTTCGTATTTAGCCGAAATCTTATCGGTATCAATACCGGAAACGTCAAACTGTCTTGAATATGAGCCGTAGGAACGCTCGCAGCAGATACTCCTGCTGTCCTTGTCCTTTTTCTCGGTTTCGGTGTGACGTTCTGCCTTGATGGTGAGGATATCGTCCTTGACATCAAGCTTAATGTCGCCCTTTTCAAATCCGGGAAGATCTGCTTCAAGGATATAATTGTTGCCGCTCTCAATAATGTCGGTATTGAATTCGGCAAGCGCCTTACCGTCGAAGAATCTGAACGGGTCATCAAAGAAGCTGTCCATTTCACGGAACGGATTATAGGATGTAACATTGTTTTTACGGTTATAGGGTCTTAAATCAAACATATAAATTCCTCCGATATAAGTTGAATTATGCTGCCCGATTTATTTTTTGCTCGCTCGGTCAGGTGACTTGCGAGCCGCAAGCTAAAAGAGATTCCGTCGGCCTCTCGGCCTCTCGCTCTCTCTTTCTGTTTACAATTATCATTATACCCTGTAATGTTATCCGTTTGTTATATAAATATGAACAAATTGTAAACTATTAGCACTCTACTACTCAGAGTGCTAATTTGATAAATTTCTTGCTTAATTTCGCCGTTAATATTATAATCAAAATAGTAATAACACACCAAAAGAGAGGTATATAACATATGAAAAGGGATTTGGGCAAAGCCGATGAAATATTTGACGTCCCCGCAATAAACTTTTTCACAAGCGGAAATGATTATTTCGGAAGCAGCGGCAGCAAATTCAGATACAGAATATCGCACACCGACGAGAACATAGTCGGTGAAGTATGGCACGAGGATCTCTGCTACGAAAAATGCACCGTTACCGATAAAAAAGAGGATTTCCCGTTGACGCCGGACGGTCTTACAAACTGCATAAAATGGCTTTACGAAAAATACGAAAGCACATACGAAGCCTAAAATCAAGCAAAACAGAGAAAGCCGCCATCGGAAGCATTTCCGAGGGCGGCCGTTTATTTGTTATTGCTTATTATATATCGCTGTCGGCAACGCACGGGCATTTTATCTCACGGCAAAATTTCATTCCACTTTTTCGCGAGTACAGGCATCCAAAGTCCTCCCTGAACAGGTCGGTGATATCTTCCCTTTGACTTTGCGCTCTTTGTATCATACCAATCCGTAAACGGATATTTATCTTCGGTATGGTCAAGCATACGCATTATATCCACCGACAGCTTTTGGGTCATAAATCCGGTATCGTCAAGGGCGCACGCCCACATCGTCCAATCGGTACGCGCATAGTCTCTACGCGGCCCGAGCGGCAGGCCGTATTCGTTTTTAATTTTGATATATCGCGCAATTTCATTTTTGGCCGTTTTGAGCGGGAACAAATCAAACCCGAATATATAATTCCACACAAGATTATACTTAAGGCTCCAGCTCTCCTTCTTTAACAGAGTAAACGAAAGGCACTCCCTGCCCTCGTCTCTTTTGAGAATATCTGCCGCGTTCTCAGAGGCGGCTTTAAGATATTTTTCTCCGTCGGAATCAAGCATTTTGCATATTTCTCCGCAGCAGCGCAGTGCTATGCAGGATTTAACGGCAAGATTTACGCTGCCCGATATCGCCTTTGCATAGTCGTCGGCATTCTTTTGGTTAGCTATATCGTTGCCCGTTTCGGCAAGATAATCTCCCCACTTCAAAAGCAAATCTTTATTTTCGGCAATAAAGCTCCTGTCGCCGGAAAGAACCGTCGCGGCATAAGCGAGTATAAGTACATCGCCGCTTGTTTCGACGGGCATCTGCTCCTCCTCGTCATATATGTTGTCCGAGGTCGAATATACCTTAGCCTTGTCGCCGTCGAAGTCGGCTTTAAGACCGTATGTCTGCCCGTCAGCTATGGGATATGTGCCTATATCGTGCGGCGCAAAATCAAATTTCCACGCGGCAGAACGCGCAAAATCACATATACCGTTAAGCTCGGCAAACACAAGACTCGGATTATACAAAAGGAAAAGCGGTGACGACGCGTACGTTACATCGGTCTCGGCGGCAAATCCGCCGGCGGTGCAGTTTTTGGAAACATACAAAAGCTTTCCGTCATCGGTTTTTACAAGCTTATGAGACGCTATGACCTCTCTGTACGCGGCCGACAAAAGCATACAGTAATCATCGCCGAAACGCTGACCATCGCGCAAAATCCGCGTATTTCGCAAAGAAACCTGTTTCCTCAATTCGTCGTGTTTTTCGTCGCAGTATTTGAGTGCCGAAACGGCATCGGGAAATTTCTCGGTCCAATATCCTCTGAGCTTTTCGCCCATATATTCTATGCTGAAGCCATCGTCAAAAAACAATGTGTCGTGCGCACAAAATTTGTCGCTTACAGGCTCATATGCCTTATGTTCGCTGTGAATGTAGTTTACAAAGCCGTCACGCTTATTGCGCTTAATTGTGGGTTTGCCAAATGAGACAAAGCCGCCCGTAACATAAACCGTTCCCCAGTTTACGGCATTGAAATCACCCGAATACTCAAGAACGTTCTGCTCATTTTGCCTCATATATGCGTAGTATGAGCTGTCTGTCTTAACCGCATCGCCGATAATTTCCTTTCCCTTTTCGCTGTCATAGCAAAAGTTCTCGTCCACAAGAAGCGATATCGAAACGGAATGCGGCCTTTTGTCAAGAATCGTAACCTCATAATCTATAAAGGCGCACGGCAAAGACAAAAGCAAAAGGTCATCGGGAAAAGCCGGAGTCCAAAAGTCGACCTTGAGCTGAACGTCGTGCTTTTCAAACACATATGTAGTGCAAAGCGGAGTGACCTTAAGCACCTTTTGGTGCATATGATGTACTCCGTTTTCGCCCATAAAACGATACGGCTTGTCATCTATCATCATAAGACCGTGGAGGCACTTCTGATACCCTGCCCACATTCTCGTATTATCCTTATACAGCTTTTTGTGCTTCATGCTCCAAATACTGATATACGGATCTACCGTCACAAGCGGATATGCGGGTAAATGTTTCATAAGTACAACCCCTTTCAAATTCTCATTATAGTTATTTTACCACATTTATTTCGCCATTTAAATATACAATTTAGTGAAAAATATACATTAAATATGCTTTTTGTAGAATTCAAAACAGCTGTCAAACCACCCCTCCGGTTCTTTGCCGTTTGCAAGACCTATGCCGTGTCCGCCGGTTTTAAAGAGTTTAAATTCATGCGGCACACCGTTTTTGCGAAGCGCGTCGCACAGCATTACGCTGTTATTGTAATCGACCGTACCGTCATCCTCGCACGTCCAGACAAACGTCGGCGGAAAGCTCCCGTTTGCAAGCTTTTCAACGCTTGAAGCATTAATCTCGGTCTTGCCGGGAAACAATCCGAGAAAATTCCTGCGCGATACCTTATGAGTTTTTTCGCCCATGGTTATGAGCGGATAACAGAGCATAAGGGTTTTGGGGGTTAAAGAGTATTCCTTGCCACAGTATTCGGTTTCGTATCTTTCGCATTGTGAAGAGAAGAAAGCGCAAAGATGGCCGCCCGCAGAGCTGCCCATAAGAGAAATATTGCTTCCGTCAACACAGAGCCTTTCGGCGTTTGCCTTTATGAACTGCATACTTCTTGCCACATCTTTAACTGGGCGCGGATACCTCGCGTTGTAGCCCACACTGTAAAAAAGCACAAAGGCATTTATTCCCCTTTTGTTAAATTCGCGCGCAAACGGCTCTCCCTCGTTAAAATCCGAGATGAATTTATACGCACCTCCGGGGCATATGAGCACCACGGGCGCATTTTCTCCGACAATATATCCGAAAAGCTGTACTTTTTTGCGGTACGGCTCCTCTTTGCACTCGCGTTCCGTATAAATCTTGTACTCTGTTTTTTTAACCATTTTCTTTTCTCCAAATCGTTATATTTAACGTATCCGCGTTAAGCTTACCGAGTTAATTGTATTATATAACACCGCAGCGACAAAATAAAGAGTGAAGTTTAAGCGCGTCAAGCCCGAAAAACTATGTTGCAAGTTGACAAAAGACAATAAAAAGCGTAAAATATCGCATATATCTGTGTAAAAAAATATGTTTCCGACAGGGAGTAAATATAATGAAGTTTTTACAGAAAACCCAAAGGACGGTTATGCTTCTCTTAAAGGTACTGCTATTCTTTATTTTGTTTGCCACTTTTTTTGTTTTTTTCGGTATTGAAAACGAATGGCTGCTGCGCCTTTCGAGAACCGCCGCGGTAACCATGCTTACGTTTGTCGTTCTCGGCTCGGCACTTATGTCAATATACGGCGGATATTCCGTGGGAATAACAAAGAGCAAGCCTATAATCTACTCTATGACGCTCTCCACCGTATTTACCGATATTGTAACTCATTTGCAGCTTTGCATAATGAACACAAATGCGGCAAACAACCAAAAATTCCAGTATGAGCACCCCCTGCTTTTACTGCTTGTTATGGTCATTCAGATACTTGTTATCATATTTTTCGCATACTTCGGAAATTTCGTATACTTTTCAATAAACTCTCCCGAAAAATGCTGTGTTATAACGACTTCAAAGTATTCGTTAAACAACATCATCCCTAAAATCAAGAAGTATAAAAAGCAGTATTTAATAACGGACGCCATACTTTTCACAAATCCGGATTTGTTTGACATCATAAACCGCTGTGACACGGTATTTGTATATGACGTACCGGCAGCCTCACGCACAACGATTGTCGAATACTGCTACGCAAACAACAAAAACATCTACTATAATTTTGAGATGTGCGACGTTGTTTCGCTTCGCGGCAAAAACGCAATGCTTGACGACAAGCCGATGATAGCTTCAACCGTTAAAGGGCTTACGGTTGAACAGCGCATAATGAAACGTGCCATGGACCTTTTTGTATCTACCGTGGGTTTAATTATTACAAGCCCCATAATGCTCGCCTGCGCAATAGCCATAAAGGCTGAGGACGGCGGTTCGGTATTCTTCAAGCAGAAACGTGCCACAAAGGACGGAAAGATTTTCAAGGTCTACAAATTCCGCACGATGAAAGAAAAGAACTCAATAAACAAATCCGTAACCGAGGACGACGACAGAATTACAAAGGTCGGCAAAATTCTGCGCAAATTCCGCATAGACGAGCTGCCGCAGATAATCAACATTTTCAAGGGTGAAATGAGCGTTGTCGGTCCACGTCCGGAAATGATAGAAAATGTAGACGAATACACACAGGCGCTGCCGGAATTCAGCTACCGTTTGCGCGTCAAGGCAGGTCTTACGGGTCTTGCACAGATCGCCGGCAAATACAACACTTCGCCTAAGGACAAGCTCGTGCTCGACCTTATGTACATCGAGAAATACAGCATATGGCAGGATATTAAGCTTATCTTCCAGACGCTTACGGTATTCTTTAAAGCCGACGACAGCACAGAGGCATTCCACCACAGCGACAGCTACGAGTTTTTCACCGCGGACGAGTCTCCAGAGCTTATAGGCGAACCCGAAAACGCAGAATCAAATGTCTGCGAGCAAGAAAACAAGCAATAAAATTTAAATTAAAAACCGTCTTGCGCTGTTTTGTGTGACGCTAAGGCGGTTTTTTATGAGTAAATATATGAGGTGAAGCAAAAGATGTTAGAAGCGGTAAACGTAGGTTTACAATACGGCGGCAGGACGCTTTTTGAGCACGCGGACGTGAAGTTCACAAGCGGCAACTGCTACGGTCTTATCGGTGCGAACGGCGCCGGCAAATCCACATTTTTAAAAATTCTTTCGGGCGAAATAGAGCCTACAAAGGGTGAGATTATCCGCACACCCGGCGAGCGTCTTTCGGTTCTCAGGCAGGATCACTTCGCTTATGACGAATACGATGTTATACGCACCGTTTTGCTTGGCAACCCCAAGCTCTGCGAAATAATGGACGAAAAAGAGGTCTTATATAACAAGGCAGAGATGACAGACGAGGACGGTATGAGACTGTGCGAGCTCGAAGAGCAATTCGCCGAGATGGATGGTTGGAGTGCCGAGAGCGACGCCGAAATACTGCTCAACGGCCTCGGCATAACAAACGACCTCCACTATCTCAAAATGAGCGAGCTTACGGGCGACCAAAAAGTTAAGGTTCTGCTTGCGCAGGCTCTTTTCGGCAACCCCGACATACTTCTTATGGACGAGCCGACAAACCACCTCGACCTTGAAGCCATAGCTTGGCTTGAGGAATTTCTTATCGACCTTGATTCCACCGTCATAGTTGTATCGCACGACCGTCACTTTTTAAACAAGGTTTGCACCCACACGGTAGATATTGACTATAAGAAAGTCACCATGTATGTGGGAAATTATGATTTCTGGTATGAATACACACAAATGGCTCAGCGTCAGATGCGCGAGCAAAACAAAAAGGCTGAGGCAAAAATCAAGGAGCTTCAGGACTTCATATCCCGTTTCAGCGCAAATGCATCAAAATCGAAACAGGCCACAAGCCGCAAAAAACTTCTTGACAGCATCAAGGTTGAGGATATTCCCGTATCGTCAAGACGTTTTCCGTATGTCGACTTCAAGCCCGACCGCAAAGTAGGCAACGAGGTGCTGACTGTAACGGGAATTTCAAAGACGATAGGTGACAGAAAAGTTCTCGACAACGTAAGCTTCACCATACTGCCGAGACAAAAAGTTGCTTTTGTCGGCAGTGACCCTCTTGCAAAAACAACACTATTCAAAATTCTCATGGAAGAAATCGAGCCGGACGAGGGCACATTCAAGTGGGGTGTAACCACATCACGCAGTTATTTGCCGACGGACAACTCCGCTTACTTCGACGGCTGTGACGATTCTCTTATAGATTGGGTGAGGAGCTACTCTAATCTTGTTTTTGAAGCCGATATAAGGAGCTGGCTCGGCAGAATGATGTTCTCGGGAGAAGAAGCCACCAAAAAGGCAAACGTGCTCTCCGGCGGAGAGCGTGTAAGATGTATGCTCTGCAAAATGATGCTCTCGGGCGCAAATGTGCTTTTGCTTGACGAGCCGACAAACCACCTCGACCTTGAATCCATCGCCTCATTAAACGACGGTCTTATCAAATATCCCGAAACAATACTTTTCACATCGCATGACCATCAGTTTGTGGAGACGGTTGCCGACCGCATAATCGACGTAACGCCCGGACACTTCTTTGATGAAGCGATTACCTTTGACGAATACGTTGAAAAAACATCGGAGCAAAATGATAAAAAATAACGATAAATCCAAACCATATTCACACCCAAGGTGGAATGACAAACAGCTTCCCGTTGTTACAGGCTACAAGGAGTTGACAAAAGAAGAAAAGGAACGAGTAGACAGAGATTTCAAGGAGTATTGTGAAAATCATGGGATAGAGATAGTTGAAGATTTATAGAAGCGTGATAATAATATGAAATATGATATTTGGCAGATAATTTAATATGCCAAGCACTTTGCAGAAATGCAAGGTGCTTTTTTAATGCTGTTTTTCAGCTTTTTAGCTGTTAAATATAAAATCACGGGATAAAACCCGTTAATCAAACAGCGAAGCGGTATGGATGAAATGATAAAACGCATAAAACCGTATGCAATTTTAGTATATGGCGGAGAGGTTGAGTACGATTATAAGGACATTCCTGTGTATTACTACGAAAACAAGGTTACCGAGAGATTGAAAAGTGCAAAGGGATAAGATATAATATCAATCGAAATATCGCATATTAAGTGGCACATAATTTAATTTGTTATAATAAGTAAAAAGGAGCGAAGAATGTGAAAGAGAACAAATTACAGCCCGCAACCGATGCAGAGATAAGCCAGGCAATAGAGAAAACCCTTGACGAAATGGAAGAAGAGTTCAAGGCTATATTTAATGCTCCACCGACAGAAGAAGAACTTGCTTACGAAAAAGAGTTCGATGCAGCGACCACCGTTGAAGAGAGAACCGCTGTAATGAAAAAATACAAAGTCGGTCCTTTTAGAGACGGAGCCGAGGGCGTAATTCCCGAAGACTAAAAAATAGAATACAAAAAAGGCGTTGCAGAAATGCAATGCCTTTTCGCTTTGTTATGAGAAAGTTAAATTGTTACAAATAAATATTCAGAATTTTGGAGGAAGAGGAGCAGACGGCTATAATTTAAGTGGTAGTTCGATTGCTCTCCCTCTTTAATTATGTACGGACTTTTTGAGCATTTTTACGGACCTTTTTTCCTATTTCGGCACTTTGCATTTTCATAAAAAGGCAAAACATAAAACCCCTAAAAAGCTTATAACATCAAGCTTTTTAAGGGTTTTATGAATGGTGAGCCATCGGAGATTCGAACTCCGGACACCTTGATTAAAAGTCAAGTGCTCTGCCAACTGAGCTAATGGCTCATATAAAAAGCATTTTACCGCTTTTATATTTTAGAAAAAGAGAAGCAGAAGTGTGGCACCGAGTGCAAGCACAAAAAAGAATAAACCGAAGTATTTCGTGAATCTGCTGAGCTTAGCCTCCATGGTTCTGCCTTTATTCTTACCGAAGAAGGTATCGGCACCGCCGGCGATTGCACCGGAAAGGCCTGCCTGGCGACTCTCCTGCATAAGGATAACAACGGTCAGTATAACAGATGATAATATAAGTAATACAGCAAGAATTATTTCAAGAGCCGACATTTTCTTCCTCCGTTCAAATTTGAATTCGTTTTCAGAATGCTAAAGCATTCTATCATACTGGGTGTAAAAAAGCAAGTCTTTTTTATAATTTTTTTATATGCCGGGAAAATTCATTGCATATATCGCCGATTTCGGAGCATATTATTTAATGCAGAAGCTTTTACACATAAAGAGCGTTTGCCGTAAAAGCTTTTGTGCCGCTTGCAGCTTTCATTGCCGCGAGCGGTTTTTTATCGGCTCGCATAAAAAGCATTGTGAAACAACATCATTGGCCGGTCGTAATGCTCTCTCCGGATGAAGTCTCGCTTTCCGAAGTCTCTGCGGAAATACCGGAGTTGTATATGTAATTTGAGCCTTTGTCGGTATCCGCCGCGGCTTCAGTCGTTGTTTTCTCAAAAAGGCCTGTATAATTTTTTATGATGCCGAACCCGGTTAAAATTGAAAAGGCACTTACCAAAGCAAGCAGCACCGCCGCCACGGTCAAAAACACCGCAAGCCCCTTTTCTGCGTTTTTGCTTCCGCCGCCGTTCTTTGCTTTGACAGTTTCTTCAAACATCATCGGCTGATTTTCGCCGTAAAAATATGTTTCCTCGGGTCTTGCCTCGCTTCGCTTTGTGCCGTTCGAAAAATCATATTGAAATTCCTCACAGGCACGTTTTTTTTGCTCGCCCGCACGCGGCAAAGCATGCTTGCTGCCGTATGATGAATTCTTTTCCGTATCCGTTTCGAGCATGACACAGCCTCCTTGGAAATCAATTTAAATAATTTTAGCATTGTGCGCATAAAAAGTCAATTACTGCCGGTTTTTGTAAAAAAGTTCGCGTGCTTTGCGGCAATATTCGCCATATGATAAATATAAAATAAATTACCGTAAAATTATTGAATTAAGGAAATCATTATGCTAAAATAATAAAAATATTTTATTTTTTACAAATAATTTCCGGGATGTGATTTTTTTGGGAGAAAATGCCACCAGTACAACTGTTGCTGAGCCGTCCGAGCAGGAGCTTGAAAAAGAGGTCAAAAAAGCCTCCGAGCAAAACAGACGTTATATCCGTCCGAGCGAGCTCGTAGCGTTTTTGCTTACGACCTTCGGTCAAAAGAACCTTGACCAGTTTGTAAACGCATACAGGCAGTTCTTTATGATAAGCTTTCTCGGAATTTCGGGGCGCGCCTACGGTCTTATAGTCTTTATCGAATCAATATACGACGCCGTTGACGACTCCCTTTCGGGTCTTATCATAGACAGGACAAGAACCCGTTGGGGCAGACTTCGCCCGTATATGATAATCACCGTACCTATTTGGGGTCTTGCCACGCTGATGCTTTTCACAACGCCGCAGTTCCTCTCGGGTAACACATCAAAAATAGTTTGGGCGGTAATTGCAATATTCGCATACAATCTCGGTATGTCATATTTCAACGCCTGGCAAATACTTCTCTACAACATCACCCCGAGCCTGCGAGAGAGAGACAACCTCATAGCGACTTCAAAGTTCTTTGAGCTTTTCGGCACGTGGATTCCGTCTTTGGTGCCGCTGTTCGTTTCGTTTATGCCGAAGATTTCGGAAAGTATCGGTATGCAGGACGTCTACTCCGGATTTGCCGTTGCCATGATGGTAATAGCCGGCGGCACGGCGATATACGGCTTCTTCGCAATGAGAGAAAGAGTGCCGCTCGCCTCACGTGAACAAATGGAGGAAATCAGCGTTCTCGACTCGTTTAAAAATGCAATTAAGAACAAGCCGATGTTTATTCTCATGCTCGCAAACTTTTTCAACGGATTCAAATCAGTCGGAGCCTCTACCGAAAGCTTCTTCTGGCTTCACAACACGGGCAGCCTTGCAAACGGCACAATAGCCGGCGTATTCACGGGCATTCCGAACTTCATAATAACGCCTATCACTCCTAAGCTTATACATAAATTCGGTGCCAGAAACACCGCAATCGGCGCAGGTATTTTCGGCGGCATAGCATACACGCTGATGTTCATAATAGGTTATGCTCCGTTCGGAAGCTATTCCGGTGCGGAAAGATACAAGAACTTCAGCGGCGGCAGCGGAGTCGCAAATATGGTTTATCTCACCGTAATGCTGACAATATGCGGTCTGCCGAACTGTATAATCCGTGTTTGCCAGGCGGTTTTGCAGGGCGATGTTTACGATTACAGCGAATGGAAATACGGTGTCCGCAATGAGGGCCTTGTAGCAACGGTATCAAACTATTTTACAAAGCTTGCCAATGCCGTTACCGGACTTCTCTCGGGTCTTGTCATAACCTTTGTCGGCTACACCTCACACAAGGACGCACTCGGTAACGTACTACGTGACACAAGTCCGAAGGTTCTCATGGGATTTTTTGCGGTATTTGCCCTTATGCCTGCCATTGCAAGATTTCTCTTTGGTATAATACTTATATTCTTTAACGTTCACGGCAAATTCAAGGAAGATATGATGAAAGAGCTTGAAGAGAGACGCCTTGAAAGAGTACGCAAGATGACCGAGGAGGAAAAAGCACTCGAAAGCTCGGAGGCAAACGGTGAAATTCCGGTAAACGCCGACAACTGACACTTCGGCCAAAATCACAACAATAAAAGACGTGAAATGAGAAAAATCTCACTTCACGTCTTTTTTATATACGGATTTACGTAATCAATATCCCACGCTGCCCGTTAAGGTCTCGTCATCGTCAATCCACTTTTTCACATTGACTATGCGGTAATCATCATGAGTGTCACGGATAATAACATGGTCTATTCCGGAATTTATTATCACTCGTTTGCAGAGTGCACAGCTGCTCGCCTCTTTTACGTATTCGCCGGTATCGCATTCTATTCCGACGAGATACATCGTGCTGCCGAGCATTTGATTTCTCGCCGCGCTTATAACGGCATTCATCTCGGCGTGTACGCTGCGACAAAGCTCATATCTCTCGCCGCGTGGAACATTAAGCCTTGTACGGACGCAGTAATTTAAATCGGTACAGTTTTCTCTGCCTCTCGGCGCACCGCTGTAACCGGTTGATATAACCTCATCATCCTTTACTATGACCGCACCGAAATGACGTCTCAGGCAAGTGCTTCGCTGAGCCACCGCCTCAGCCAAATCAAGATAATAATTTATCTTATCGCGTCTCTCCATATGTATCCTCCGTTTACAAATCTCTGAAGATATTTTATCACAGCGCAAAACCGTGTTCAAGACGTAATAATCAACAAATTTCGACATTAGCAAAACTGCATATAAAAAGAAAAGTCGGACTGCACTAAAAATGCAATCCGACTTTAGCCAAATTAATCTTCTTCCGTAAAGGAGTCTTTACCCAAACCGCATACGGGGCAAACCCAGTCCTCGGGAACATCCTCCCACGCGGTTCCGGGAGCTACGCCGTTATCGGGATCTCCCACTGCGGGATCGTAAACATAGCCACATGGGCATGCATATTTTTTCAAAGCAAACACTTCCTAACAATATATTTACTTGGCAAAGCTTAAAAAATTAACCGAAATATCTCTTGAGAAGACCCTCAAAGGCTCTGCCGTGTCTCGCTTCGTCACGAGCCATCTCATGAACGGTATCGTGAATAGCGTCAAGGCCCTCTTCCTTAGCTCTCTTAGCAAGTTCAAACTTACCGAGTGTAGCGCCGTTCTCTGCTTCGGCTCTCATCTCAAGGTTCTTTTTGGTGCTGTCTGTGATGACCTCACCGAGAAGCTCTGCAAATTTAGCGGCATGCTCTGCCTCTTCATAGGCAGCCTTTTCCCAGTAAAGACCGATTTCGGGGTAGCCCTCTCTGTGAGCTACTCTTGCCATTGCAAGATACATACCGACCTCGGAGCATTCGCCTGTGAAGTTAGCGCGAAGACCCTCAAGGATATCCTCGGGAACATCCTTTGCAATACCTACAACGTGCTCTGCAGCCCAAGATTTTGACTCCTCTTTAACCTCTTTGAAGGTTGAACCGGGAGCGCCGCACTGAGGGCACTTTTCAGGCGGATTTTCGCCTTCATAAACATAACCGCATACGGGACATACAAATTTTTTCATTTTTAATTCCTCCAAGAATTTAATTATTATCTTTATTATTTGACACGGACAAATGCTTTAAACATTCTTCGCATTTGCCGTAAAAGATTAGGCTGTAACCCTCTGCCCTGCCCTTGAAATCACCCAAGCAACGTGCCGTAACGGACGAATCAAGCGGCTCAGAGGGTAAATCGAAATATCTGCCGCAGGATGTGCATTTGAAATGATAATGCTGATTTGTGTTAGCGTCAAAATGCTCCTCACCGCCGAGGGTAAGGCTTATGATTTTGCCGCTGTCACGAAGAAGAGTAAGATTGCGGTAGAGAGTACCGAGGCTTAAATTCGGAATATCCTCCCTTACGGAGAGATAAAGCTCCATGGCAGTCGGGTGGTCATACCTGTTTTTTAAATTTTCAAGGATTGCCTCCCTTTGCCGACTGTAACGCTGTTCCTGCAATATTCAGCCTCCGTTCTTAATATATCGGATAACGTGCGCCGTAAAAAGCCGTGTCTATTCATCGGCTTTAACTGCGTTTTACGTTGCGGTTTGTAACCGCTCAATAATCAGTAACGATTATCGTTATTATTATAATAACACAGATTTTTATTTTTGCAAGTGTTTTTTGAAATTTTTTTAAAATTTTTTCAAAGCTGTAAAATCAACGGCATATTCAATTTGCACAGCGGTGTAATATTGCGGACAGGATTTGAATAAATATTCTTAGAAACGAAAAATACATTTCAGCAAAGAGGAGAGACAGTAATGGATTTTTGTGCGGAAACGAATGAAGTTTCAAAAAGAAAAACAGCCTGTCGGGAAGCTTTGGAGCAACCTATCGAGTGTGATATAACGCTGCCCGAATACCTCCCCGATATTCAAAGAGTATTAAAATGTTCGCTGACTGCACATATAAGCAGCGTTCAGAAAACCGGTGACAGGGTAACGGCAGACGGAACGGGTCGGCTCTCGGTACTATACATGAGCGATACCGGAAAGCTGCAATGCCTTGAGCAGGGCGTTCCCTTTTCTCGTTTTTTTGAAAACAGAGCGGTTGAGGAATGCGAATGTTGCGTCAGGGCAAAAACGGAATATGTCAACTGCCGTGCCGTTTCCGGCAGGCGACTTGATATTCACGGCAGTATAAGCATAACCTTTTCATGCTATTCGTGCGAGCGTAAAAAACTTATTTGCGCATGCAGCGGCGGCGGGGTCGAAACCAAAAGCGAAAAGAATGAAGTGTGCAATATGCTCGGCTGTTCGGAAAAGGGCTTCACCGTCAGCGAAATATACGAAATCGGAGATGCAAAGCCGGCGATATCGCAGATAGTGCGTTCCTACGCAAGTGCCGTAATAGAGGATACAAAGGCGGTATCTGGAAAAATTCTTATTAAAGGCGAGCTTACCGTAAAAACTCTCTATATTGCGGAGACAAATGACAACGAGCTGCAAACAACCGAGCACACCATGCCGATAAATCAAATAGTTGAAGTCGAAAAAGCAGATGACGAAAGCATCAATATAATAAAGCTTGTGATTTCGGATTTAGCCGTATCTGCCAAGACAGACGCCGCAGGAGCACTTCGCCTTTTGGACGCAGGAGCCGAAATACGCGCATACACCGAAACATACAAAAGCGAAGAAATGAGCATGGTGACGGACGCATATTCGGTAAATTACGAAATTGAATCAAAGCTGACACCGACGGAGATACGGCGGCTTGACGACAGCTTTACCGACACTCATCTTTGCAGGGGCAGGCTCGATTTATCGGGTACCGATACCGAGAGAGTTTTAGATATGTCAGTCGCCGGCATAGAGTACAATACCTCACGCGTAAAAGACGAGCTTTTAATCTCGGGGGCAATAAAAGTTAATCTGCTCACCGTAAGCAAAGAAAACGAAATATCGTTTTTTGAACGGCAATTTGATTTTGAATACCGACGCCGTGAGGAATTCTCAGGTGAAAGAACGGAGTTTTCGCCGTTTATAACCGTCACGGGATCTGATTACATACTTAATTCCGGTGACACTCTTGACGCCCGTGTGGAAATTACAATATACGCAGCTGTTTTTTCCGTAAGTACGGTAAACGTCATTACGGATATTACCGTTGACAGTGAAAGGCCGAAAAAGCCGTCCGAAGCCGCACTTACGGTATATTTCGCCGACAAGGGCGAAAAAGTATGGGATATAGCGCGACATTACAACACGACAGCCGACAAAATTATAAGTGAAAACAATCTTGAGGGCATGCTCGTCACCGAAAAATGCAGGCTGCTCATTCCGCGTGCATAAGGGGGAGCCGAAAATGAAAAAAACAAGTATTTACAACGATATTGCAAAAAGAACCGACGGCGACATCTACGTTGGCGTCGTAGGTCCCGTGAGGACGGGAAAATCAACGTTTATAAAGCGATTTATGGATACCCTTGTGATACCGAATATAGATAACGCCGGTCAGCACGACCGAGCGGTAGACGAATTACCGCAATCCTCCGCCGGCAGAACAATAATGACGACCGAGCCGAAGTTCATCCCCGAAAATGCGGTAGAGATAAATCTTCCGGATAACGCAAGCTTTAAGGTTAGGATGATTGACTGTGTCGGTTATATTGTTCCGAGCTCGCTCGGCTATATTGAGGGCGACGGGCCGCGAATGGTTCACACTCCGTGGGCGGAGGACGAAATGCCGTTTGACAAGGCCGCCGAAATCGGTACACGAAAGGTCATAGCGGAACATTCGACAATAGGTCTTGTCATAACGACAGACGGCAGCATAAGCGACATTCCGCGTGACGAATACGAAGAGGCGGAAGGTCGCGTAATAAGCGAGCTTCAAGAATTAAACAAACCGTTTATAGTCCTCTTAAACTGTATGTACCCACACGCGGCTCCCGCGAAGGAGCTGTCCGTAAAGCTTTCCGAAAAATACGGCGTTCCCGTGCTTCCGATAAACTGCCTTGAGCTTACCGAAACAGAAATTAAAGAGATAATGACGCAGCTTTTGTTTGAATTTCCCATTCGCGAGGTATCGGTAAAGCTTCCGTTCTGGCTGACGGCTTTGCCGCACGACCATTGGCTGAGGAAAGCACTTTTCGGCGCAGTGGCTTCCGCGGCAAACGAAATGGAGCTTGTACGCGACGTATCCTTAATGACGGAGCGCCTAAAGGAATGCGAATATACGGATGACTGTTCTGTAAGCAGCATGGATCTGGGGTGCGGCAGCGCAATTATTTCGGTACGCGTAGGGTCGGGGCTTTTTTATAAGGTTCTTTCCGAATCAACCGGTCTTACCGTGGAAAACGAGCAAAGTCTTATGGCCACAATGCGCGAGCTCGCTTCGGTAAAGAAGGAATACGACAGGCTGAAGTGCGCGCTTGACGAGGTGGAAGCGACAGGCTACGGAATAGTGATGCCGTCGATAGACGAACTGACGCTTGAAGAGCCCGAGCTTGTAAAGCAGGGCGGCAAATACGGGGTTAAGCTGTCCGCCAGCGCACCGTCAATTCATATGCTCAAAGCCAACATAAAGACCGAGGTTGCGCCGATTGTCGGCAGCGAAAGCCAGTCGGAGGAGCTCGTAAAATATCTGCTTCAGGGCTTTGAGGAAGACCCGCAAAAGATATGGGAGTCAAATATATTCGGGAAATCGCTTCACGAGCTTGTAAACGAAGGGCTCAGAGGCAAGCTTAATCATATGCCGTCAGACGCGAGAATGAAGCTTCAAGAGACGCTCGAACGAGTTATAAACGAGGGCTGCAACGGGCTTATCTGTATAATTCTGTAACAAAAAAACAACCGGCAAGGCGCTGTTTGCTGCTTGTCGGTTGTTTTTTGTAATGTGATATGATTTACACACAAGAAAATATGTAATTGTAATTGCCTTTACAGCAAAGCCGCAAGTTCCTTTAACGAGCCGACGACCTCACTCGCACGAATATCGCTCTTTTTATTATATTGCTCGGGGCTCGTAACACCCGACAGCACAAGCACAGACGGTATACCGTTAGCCTGCCCTATCAGTATGTCGGTTTCAAGTCTGTCGCCGATAAAGCACAGCTCCTCTTTTTTACAAGACAAAAGCCGAGTAAGATAATCGACCGTGTATTTATGCGGCTTGCCCATTATCATATCGGGTTTTCTGCCGGTTGATGCCTCAAAAAGAGCCATCATAGAGCCCGTGTCGGGCATAAACCCGTCAGCTGTGGGACAATTGAAATCGGGATGCGTCGCAATATACTCCTTCCCCTCCGCCAAAAAGCGACAGGCTCGTCTCAGCTTTTCGTACGTAAGAGTGGTATCAAAACCGAGCACCACTATATCCGGGTCTTTGTCGTCAAGAATAATTCCCGCATTCACAAAATCAGCCGTGAGCCGTTCGTTGCCGAGCAGGTACACCCTTTTGCCGTTCCTGTTGGCTTTGAGGAAATCAATCGTAACGTGAGACGAAATTACGATTTTGTCCGGCGAAATATCGTAACCCATATTGTGAAGTCTTGTTCTGCAAACCTCGACATTGTTTGACGAATTGTTGGTGTAAAAGAGAAAATCCTTTCCTTTTTGCTTAACCGTATTGAGAAAATCAACAGAACCGGGTATAATATTACCGTCAAGGTAAAAAGTGCCGTCCATATCTATAATAAAATATTTGGTTTCGGCAAAAACTGAATTTGACAAAGCTGACACTCCTAAAAAACAAATACAATATATTGTAACATTATTACGACAAAATGCAAGGTGAATTTATGACAGGCAAAGTCCATTCATTTCAAAGTCTCGGTACAGTAGACGGCCCCGGAGTACGCACAGTTCTGTTTTTGCAGGGTTGTCCCCTGCGTTGCCCATACTGTCACAATCCGGACACGTGGGACAAAAATGCCGGAGAAGATATTTTTGTTGTTGACGCGGTAAAGAAGATTTTAAGATACCGCTCATATTTCGGCAAGGACGGCGGAGTTACCGTATCGGGCGGCGAGCCGCTTTTGCAAGTCGAATTTGTATACGAGCTGTTTACAAGGCTTAAGGAGGAAGGCATAGGTACTGCGCTTGACACCTCCGGCGTCATAATGAACGACAGCGTAAAAAAGCTTCTCGGCAAAACCGATATAGTTTTGCTCGACATAAAATTTTCACGTGACGACCTGTATAAAAAATACATAGGAGTGAGCCTTTCCGCTCCGCTTGCGTTTCTTGCGGAATGCGAAAAGGCAAAAAAAAGAGTTATAATCCGACAGGTTATAACTCCCGGCATTAACGATACCGAAGACGATGTTCTGAAGCTTCGCGAAATATTAAAGCCCTTTAATTGCGTTGAAAAAACAGAGCTTTTGCCGTTCCGAAAGCTTTGCAAAGAAAAATATGAAAGCTTAAATATTTTCTTCCCGTTCGGCGACAGAGAGGAAATGCCGCAGGAAAAGCTGAACGAGCTTCAGAAGCTGCTGTAAAAGAGGTTCTTAATTTTGAATTATGACATAAAAAAAGTAGGACTGCCGCAGTCGCTGCGCGAAAAAGCGGATGATATATACACAAACAGCAAAGCTAAAATCAATGCGCTCTCGAAGCTGTTTTTCCCATTTTCCGACATACTTAAGGGACAATCGGATATGGTAAGACTCGCGGTTGTTTTAAAGAGCTTTGAGCGAACTCACGATTTTTACAAGAGCAAAATAATAAGTGATGATGTTTTTTACGATACGATAAAGGATGCAGCCGTCTGGTGCGAAAACAATCAAAACAACGGTCTTAAAAACTACCGTTGGCTTCATAATCACGCATCGGGCAAGCTATTTAAAATAGGCAGGCTGCAATTCCAAATGTATAAAGCCCCCATGGGGCCAGACTACACAAAGCTGCCGTTTAAAAGAGGCGACAACCTCTTATACATTCACATTCCTCAGGGAGAAAAGCTGACAAGGGAGAGCTGTACGGACTCCGTAAGGCGTGCCGAGGAATTTTTCAGAAGCCATTTTCCGAATTACGAATATGATTACTTCTTCTGTGAGAGCTGGCTTTTGTTTCCCGGCAACCGAAGCTTTATGGCAAAAGACAGCAACATAGTTAAATTTATGGACTTGTTCACTCCGGCATATTCGACGGAAAACGATTCGCAGGCAATAGAGCGCATATTCGGAGAAAGAAAAAGCGATATAAACGACTACTGCGAAGATACCTCTTTACAAAAGAGCGCAAAGGAATATATGCTCGGCGGAAACAAGCTTGGCTTCGGCACGGGCTACATAAAAAGGCAGTAGGCTGCAAAAATACATCTTGCGTTTTGCAGCGCCGCGCCTAAAGCAAATATTATTATAAAAAAGGAGCACCCGAAAGGGCAATTACCGCAATGAAAAAGATGATATCATGGAACGTAAACGGACTGCGCGCCGCAGTCGGCAAAAATTTCAAGGAGGTATTTGATTCTCTTGATGCGGATATCTTTTGCATACAGGAAACAAAGCTTCAGGAAGGTCAAATCGACCTGGAATTTGACGGCTATAAAAGCTATTGGAACTATGCCGAAAAAAAAGGCTATGCGGGCACAGCGATATTCACAAAAGAGGAACCAAAAGACGTATTTTACGGCATAAACGAGCCGTTTTACGACAATGAAGGCAGAGTCATAACGCTCGAATTTGAAAATTATTTCTTTCTAACCTGTTACACACCGAATTCTCAAAGCGAACTCAAAAGGCTTGAATACAGAATGTCGTGGGAAGAAAAATTCCTGACATATCTTAAAAAGCTTGAAAAGACAAAGCCTGTTATTCTTTGCGGCGACCTAAACGTGGCACACAAAGAGATAGACTTGAAAAATCCGAAAACGAATATGGGTAATGCCGGGTTTACCAACGAAGAAAGAGAAAAATTCGGGACCCTTTTAGACAGCGGTTTTATAGACACCTTTAGGTATTTTCACCCTGACGAGCCTGGCAGATACTCTTGGTGGTCTTACAGATTTAACGCGCGTAAAAACAACGCAGGATGGAGAATAGACTACTTTCTTGTATCGGAAGAACTCAAAGACAAGCTCGTTTCCGCCGACATTCTCTCGGATATACAAGGCTCAGACCACTGTCCCGTGGAGCTTGTGGCGGATATTTGATATTCCCGCTTAATCAAACGCCGCTCCGTAGTCGTTTATAATTCCGGCAAGCTCGCTCGGCGAGCCTATCACGTTTGTGAGTGCCTCCGGCAGCACGCCGACTATAACGGTTTCCGCAACAACGGCGGACGCCGTTACGGACAAGCCGTCAGTCTTTCCGAGCATAACAAGCCTGCCACTTGTCTCTATATTGAAAACAATGCGATGTATTACCTGGTTAAGCCCGGCCTCTCTGAATTCATTTGAAAATGCCACAACCGTACCGGAGGTCAGCTGAGCATTAAATTTCACGCGCGGGCCGTAGCCGTTTGTATATTCACTTCCCAAAAACGTTCCGATTGGTATAGATATGCTGAATGTTTCGTTTTCTGCGGCGATTTCGGATACGGCAAGGGAAATATTGCTTTGAAGTAAATTTATTTTAACTGTATCAACGTGGAGAGAAGTTACATTTCCCTCCGCGTTTCTTTCTGTTTTAACTATATCGTTATATGCTGTTTCCGATTCGGCGAGGACCTCGGCAACCGCTTTGTTTGTCGAGTTTAAAAGTATTCTTTCGGCTACTGTCTCGCTGTACCTCGTAATGACGGGGCGCATACGACAGGTAAAGGTGAAAACAAGCACCGAAACGCTCATAACGAACACAGCAAAAGAGAAGAACACCCTTTTTGCACAGTTTTTCCTTTTCATTACTTTATCTGCCTCCCCTGTTTCTATTCTACGCAGAGAAGGCATTGTACGTTAAAACGCCATAAAAAAGGAGCTGTAAAAAGCTTTACAGCCCTCAAAAAAAGTATCTTTTTTCTGTATTCAGCCGAAAATCATCTCTGTTATTTTTTCATCTATCGCATTTAGAAATTCTCTGCCGTTTTTTGCCTCTTTCGCGACGCTCTCAAGTATCTGCTTTTCGGTATAAACGGAATCCGATACTCCGCGAGTGAGCTGAGACGTTCTGTTTGCCGACTCAGACACTCCCGCAAACAGCGCAAAGGCACACAAAACAACTGTCAGTACCGCGAGATATTTTTTAATTATCCTGTCTTTTTTCTTCATTTTAATACGGCCATTTTGCCGCAACGGGTCACCTTCCGTATACGGCACAATGCTCCTTTCGTTTATTTAATGGTTCAGACGTTGGAATTTATAAATTCGACAATAGCTTTTCCCATAAGGTGCCCGGAATATTCCGCCTCGGCTATTGTATTTGAATCGCTGCCGAACTCAAGCAGCACCGAGCACGGCGTTACGTCCATATTGTATTTTCTTGCGGAAAACAATATCGGCCGCATAAGCCCCGGATACATGGTTTCGGCTGTCTGCTGCAGCTTTAGCGCGAATGTAAGATTTTGCTCCCATGTCGGAAACGACGTGACCTTGCCGTCCTCACAGCCTGCAATTATCATTATCTGCGCCGCCTTTCTGCCGTTTACCGTGGTTGTCGGCTTTATGCGCGTACCGTCGCTTTGCTCAATCGCGTCTCGGTGAACGTCAAGAACTATCTTTACGGACGGATTTTCTTCCATTATTTTAAGTATTGTCTCACGCGAGCGGTCATATGCACCGGTATACGCTCTGTCGTGTATCTCGGTGTCATGTATTACGCCTATTCCCGCCTTTTGAAGTTCCTCCGAAACGGCGTCGCCCACGCGCACCATATTTCGCGACGAGTCATCGCTCCTCAGTTCAAAATCGCGCGTATACCAGCCCTTATCCATAAGCTGATAGCACTCTGTGGTATGGGTGTGAAAAATAAGAACCGTTGGCGCGCTCTTATCGGCAATATCGAGATTACACTCGCCGTTTAACGAGCTTTCGATATTTATGCTGTGCGACGGCGTTGTGTTTCGTACCGATATATTTTTATATGTCGATGTTGCGGACGACGCATCGAATTTCTTTTCGACTATGGTGCCGTCATGATTTGCCGAGGCGTATTGTTTTTCGGCGTCAGCCATCATTTTAACTATATCGCGAGGAACAGTCGGAGTGCTTCCGGCGACGCTTTCGCTCTGCTCGTTTTTTTCGCTCGGCAATGAAATTACGGCGTTTTGCTGTGAGCTTTGCGCGGAAACGCTTTTTTCGATTGACCTTACCGCACTGCTTTTTGCAGACAGAACGGCACCCTCGGGCAGCATCAGTCCCGCGCCTATAACGGCGGTTCTGCCGACGGCATTTCCGAAACGGCTTCCGCACACAAATGCCAATATTATGATTATCGGCAGGGCGACAAGCACCTCATTTCTTTTTTTCGGAATTTTACCCGTATGTCTTTTTTGTTTCTTCATTTGATTTACATAGCCTTTCCGGCCACAATTTGTTTTTTCGCAAGTCATACGCCGTATGTTGCAGCCGTATACGGCGTATAACAAAAGGCTTAGGACGATACGGCAATATCACACAGCTGCGCATATGACCTTTGTAAGATTATATGCGCGTTTTTCCGATGTTATACGAGAGAAAGAAGAGTTTTCATATCCATATCGGGTTGCAGAGCGGAATTTATCGCAAGAGCCAAAAGGCGTGACGCACGGCTTATCATAACGTCGATTTCGCGCGGTGTCACCATCATTTTTTCGGCTCTTTCGCGTTCCGGCTGCGGTATATTTTCATTTCCCGTTATATCAAAGACAAGTGCGGCGGCATCTACCACCGTCGGCACCCCTATCGCTATTACCGGCACTCCGAGGGTCTTTCGGCTTATCTCGGCGCGATGATTGCCGACTCCCGAACCCGGAACTATACCGGTATTTGTCATCTGCACCGTACAGCCGAGCCTTTTTATGCTGCGTGCCGACAGCGCGTCCACGGTTATTACAGCGTCGGGGGAAGTCTCATTCATTATTCCGCGAATCATCTCGGCGCTTTCTATACCGGTCTGACCGAGCACTCCCGGAGAAGCGGACGATACAGGCCGAAGAGACGGAAGGCCTATCTCCTCCGCCAGAGATTTTGTGATATGGCGCGTTGAAAATATATCTTTTGCGGTCTTGGGACCGAGAGCGTCGGGTGTAATATCCGAATTGCCGAGCCCCACCACAAGAACTCCCGAGGTGTTTTTCGGCAACAGCTTTTTAATTTCATCCCTCACGGCAAACATTCTGCTGTCTGCATCATCAAATTCCGATGAAAACGGCGGCAGCTCCACCGTGACATATGTGCCGACGGGTTTGCCGAGCTTTTCGGCACCGGCATCTGTTGTAATTTCTATTTCGGTGACCGACGCGCTTTTTATCCTTCGCTTTTTTACCGTCACGCCGTCATTTTTGCCGCTGTTTGTTATCTCTCTGCGCTCAATTGCGAGATCGGTTCCGAAAATCATATAAATACTGCTGCCTTTCTTTCGATAAATGTTTGTGTGCTGCAGCCCGTTTTGCCGCATTTTGCGAATTTCGGGCGCGCTTTACGATATATTATTTGCACCGGCATAAATTTTATAGGCTGTTTATGAAAAAAAAACTTGCTTTTTTTCGGAAAGAATGGTATTATATATTCCGCTAATGTGATACGCAAAGGAGGTTAAACTATGCCGAATATTAAATCAGCTAAAAAACGTGTAATCGTTAACAACAAGAGAGCAGACCGCAACAAGTCAAGAAACACCGCTCTCAAGACAGCTATCAAAAAGGCTAATGCCGCTATTGAGTCAAACGCTGCCGACAAAGAAGTTCTTGTTAAAGCTGCAGTTAAGAAAATCGACCAGGCTTCTGCAAAGGGTCTTATTCATATGAATAACGCCGCTCGCAAAAAGTCAGCCCTCGTTTGCAAACTCAACAAGGCTTAATGTTGTTTTTAATGCACCTCGGTCTTTAGACCGGGGTGTTTTGCTTTTTCGGTCAAATTTACATTTTATTCATTGACTTTTGCCTTTTTTACGTATATAATAAACACATAGTTTTACAAAAATTAAGGGAGGCATTTTACCTATGAAAAAAGTTCTTAAAGTTATCGGTATCATCGCCGCTGTTGCAGGCGCTATCTTCGGCGTTTATGTAATAGTGAAAAAATATGTTGACAGCAAAAAAGTAGTTATCGGCAATGACGCTGAAAATTATGTTTCATGCTCCTGCTGCGACGACAACTTCGTTTCCGAAACCGTTGCGTAAATAAAAACGTATTATAAACGCCCGATTGCTGAGTGTTTATAAGGAAGCTTTGCGTCAAAACAATATTTTTTGTGCAATAATAATTGACCCCTCAGATGAGCTCCGGCTTATCTGAGGGGTTTTCATTTTCTTGTATCAAAAATATAATATTTTAAAGTGCTTTACAGTTTCTCAGCCGTAAAAATCTTTTTATACCGAAGGCAGGAAACCAATGATTTCTTACGAACACTCAACCTTTGAACGGGTGTTTTTTATTTACTTTTCGGTTTTGCAAAAAACGAAACCACAAGTCCCGACAGCACCGCCGCCGCAATTCCTGCGGAGCCCGCACACAACGGTCCCGTAAGAACACCGAGCAAGCCTTTTTCGCGGATTGCCTCCTTGGTTCCGTTCACAAGGACATTACCGAAGCCCGTAAGCGGTACCGTAGCCCCCGCTCCGGCAAAATCAACAAGCTTATCATATACTCCGGTCGCACCGAGGATAACTCCGAGCACAACAAAGGCAACGAGTATTCTTGCAGGCGTCATCTTTGTCACGTCTATCAGTATTTGTCCTATAACGCATATGAGTCCGCCGACAAAAAACGCTTTAAGAAAAATCAGCAAAAAACATTTCCCCTTCCGATTTTCGGAATTATTTTGTGCCGATTTTCAATAATTATTCATTTCGCAAATCAAATCCGCCGGGCAAAAGCTCCGAGAGCGTATGCACCTCATATTCGCCCTTGCCGTCGCCGAGAATTATTTTGAAATCACCGCCGCAAAACTCCTTCATAACCTGACGGCAAACGCCGCACGGATAGCAAAGGTGCTTGTATTCGCCGTTTTTGTATTTACCGACTATCGCAATAGCTTCGAAATCGTTTTCACCCTCGCTGATTGCCTTAAAAAAAGCTGTTCGCTCGGCACATATCGTGGGTGAAAAAGCCGAATTTTCGATATTGCACCCCTTATAAACTCTTCCGTCTGCGGTAATAAGCGCCGCACCGACGGAAAAGCCCGAGTACGGCGAATATGAATTTACCATAGCGTCCTCGGCGCATATCAAAAGCTCACAAGGCGTCATAATATCGTCTCCCGTCATATTATCTTTATTTTATAATAATTCATAAATCCGCAAAAATCAAGCTATGCCGTTTTGCAACAAAGTGCCGCCGAATTCGTATAATATAATAAACGTTTTGGGAGGCACGAACATTTTATGAATTATCAAAACAACAAAACAGAAACATCCGTAATACAGCTGGCACTTAAAAGGGCCGGGGTTTTAGACGGTGAAATCGACGGTATTTTCGGAAGCGATACAAGAAATGCCGTAATTTCTTTTCAAAAGGCCGCTTCTCTGTCGCCCGACGGAATTGTCGGTCCGAAAACATACGCCGCACTTTTACCGTATCTCAAAGGGTACACGATTCACCGTGTAAAAAAGGGAGATTCGCTCTATTCGATTGCCGCCATGCACAATACAAGCATAAGAAAAATTATGCTTGCAAATCCGACGGTTGATCCGCTGAACCTGCAGATAGGCACAAATTTAACCGTTCCGTTTGCTTTTTCGGTAGTTCCCACCGACGTGCCGTATTCATATATGCTTTTAACATACATCTGCGAAGGACTTTTAATGCGATATCCGTTCCTTTCAGGCGGAGTTATAGGAAAAAGCGTTATGGGAAAAAGCATACCGTATCTAAGCATAGGTCAGGGCAAAAACGAGGTATTTTACAACGCGTCGCACCACGCAAACGAATGGATAACAACTCCCCTACTTTTAAAATTCATCGAAGAATATTCGGAAAGCTTTGCAAACGGAGGCTCGCTGTACGGTACTCTCGCGGTACAGTTATTTAAAAAGGCAACTCTTTATATTGTTCCCATGGTTAACCCCGACGGCGTTGACCTTGTAAACGGTGTACTCCGTAACGACAGATATAAAAATGAGACGCTCAAAATTTCGGCACGCTATCCCGACATACCGTATCCGAACGGGTGGAAAGCGAACATCGCGGGAGTTGACCTTAATCTTCAATACCCGGCAGGCTGGGACGAAGCAAAAAAGATTAAGTATTCGCTCGGTTTTACGTCTCCCGCTCCGCGCGACTTTGTCGGCACGGCTCCCCTTTCCGCTCCCGAAAGCGAGGCTGTATTTAATTTTACAATGAAGCATAATTTTGCGCTTACCCTGTCATACCACAGCCAGGGTGAAATCATATACTGGAAGTACCTTGACTTTGAGCCGCAAAAATCACGTGAAATCGCAGAATATTTCGGGCAAATCAGCGGCTATGCGGTAGAGGAAACACCGTATAATTCGGGCTTTGCAGGGTACAAGGACTGGTTTATACAGTATTATAACAGACCCGGATACACAATAGAGGTAGGCTTAGGTCAAAGCCCCCTGCCCCTTACGCAGTTTGACAAAATATACAGCGACAACGTGGGGATTCTTAAAGGCGGCATAACCGAAATATGATAAGATATAACGACAGCGGCGATAAATTTAAGGTGTAAAATCGCCGCATATTGTGATACAATATACTCATCTTTGAAATGAAGGTGAGAATTTGAAAAGCTTACAGGACAAATATATACTCAGAAACGGCGTAGAAGTACCGTGCATAGGCTTCGGCACATGGAAAATGCCGGATGAAGTCGCAGAAAATGCCGTAAAAGCCGCAATAGATACAGGCTACCGTCATATCGACACCGCAGGCGCTTACAGGAACGAAAAAGGCGTCGGCGACGGAATAAAAAAGAGCGGCGTTAAAAGGGACGAAATATTTTTGGTAAGCAAGCTGCCAAACGACGACCACGGCTATGAAAAAGCCATAGCTGCGTGCGAGAGCTCGCTTTTAAAGCTCGGTACGGATTACCTCGACGGCTATTTAACACATTGGCCGGTGCTTGTCACAAACTGGGACCGCCTCGAAGACGACCTTTGCGATACCTGGCGCGCAATGATGAGACTGCGCGACGACGGCAAGGTAAGAGCCATCGGCACAAGTAACTTTATGGCGGAGCATGTTGAGATTTTAAAGAAAAATCTCGGCGATTATCCGCTGATAAATCAGGTTCAGATGCATCCGCAAAATCCGCAGGACGAAATGATAGCATACTGCAAAGAAAACTCTGTTTTGCCCGAAGCCTGGAGTCCGCTCATACAAGGTCAGGCATTTAAGCGTGAACTCCTAATAGAGCTTGCCGAAAAATACAAGGTTTCGGTAGCCCAGCTTTGCATACGCTTTATAGTGCAAAAGGGTGCCGTTCCCATTCCTAAGTCGGCAAATCCCGACAGAATTCGGAACAACGCCGATGTATTCGGCTTTGAAATTTCCGATGAAGATATGGAAAGAATAGCGTCGCTCAGGGTCTACGGCAGAATAGGCGATCCGCCGTCGGTGCCGAGAACTCATCAGGTAGTCGGATTTTAAATCACGTATAAAAAAACGGCTTATCGGGATCAAGCTCCCTATAAGCCGTTTTATCTTTATAATGTAAAAGAATCAAGTTCTTCAAGAAACCTTTCTTTTTCGCGGAGGATTGCTTTTTTGTATCTGTCCTCCTCAGAAAAGATACATCCGCAGTATTTTTGCATATAAAAGCCGAGCTCTCTTGCCCTTTGATTGCCGGCTCTGAAATTCGGTCTGAAATCGCGGTAGAGAAATTCCACGCCGAACTCTTTTCCGAAACGCTCACCTGCCGCGGCTATAAGCTCGTGCTTTTGGTAAACGCTTGCGAGAAGCGTGGTTGTAAACTGCTTAAAACCGTGTTCCGCCGCAAATTCGGCTGTTTTGCGAAGCCTCGTCTCATAGCAATAGGTACACCTGTTATCTATATCATCGACAACATTTTTCACAAATTCGCGAAGTCCGTAATCCTCTTCGACCAAAACCCTCATATTTATTTTCGAAGCATAGTCGATAAGGCAATTACGCCTTGCCTCGTATTCTTTCCAAGGGTGGATGTTTGGATTATACCAAAATGCGATCGGCTCTATTCCCTCGTTTCGCAGAGGGTCTATGCAGGAAAGCGAGCACGGCGCACAGCAGCAGTGAAGAAGCACGTTATTCATCGTCTTTGTCACCGCTTTTACGCTTATCCTTTTCCTCGGACTTTTCATCAGTCGTTTTTTCGTCGCCGAGCTGTTCCTCCGGCAAAAATTCGACCTTGACCTTACCTATACGGCGCTCCTCTACGTTCAACACGGTAAACCTGATGTTTTTATACTGAACGGTGTTCATATCGCCGTCAACCGGCAAAAAGCCCAAAAGGCTGATTATAAATCCGCCGAGAGTATCGTAGTCTCCCTCGGGCAGCTTTATGCCGAGTTTTTCCTCAACCTCTTCGATATCGGTAATACCGTCTATCGTAAAGGTGGTATCGTTTATCTTGGATATTTCTTCGTCCTCGTTGTCATATTCGTCCTGAATATTACCGACGATAGCCTCAACTATATCCTCAAGGGTTACAAGGCCGGCAGTTCCGCCGTACTCGTCAACCACTATTGCCATCTGAATATGCTTAGCGGTCATTTCCGAAAATAATTCGCCGCAGCGCTTTGTTTCGGGAACGCAATATACCTCGCGCATTATGTCCTTAGGCGTTTTTGTTTTCGGCAGATTGGACCCGACATATTTTAAAAGGTCTTTAATGTATATAATACCGACAACATTGTCGGGGTCTTCCTCATATACGGGGATTCTCGAATAGCCGTGCTCCATTGAGGTTTTGACTACGTCCTGGAGAGAATCCTCAACGTCAACGCACTCCATATCGGTGCGGTGAGTCATTATATCGGCAACGTCAATATCATCAAATTCAAAGACGTTGTTTATCATTTCTTTTTGGCTGTCCTCAATTACGCCCTTTTCCTGACCGACGTCAACCATCATACGGATTTCCTCTTCTGTGACGGTTTCCTCATCAGCGTTGGGGTCAAGACCGAACATACGGACTATAAGGTTTGTGGAAGCAGAAAGAAGCTTTACAAACGGCTTTGTTATCTTACTGAAGCCGAGAAGTATCGGAGTGACTGCAAAGGAGATTTTTTCAGACTTCTGCATAGCGAACTTTTTGGGTGCAAGCTCGCCGAGAACGAGTGAAAAATAAGACATAATAAGCGTTATGAGTATAGTCGAAATTACGCTTATCGCACCGACCGGAATTACCTTAACAACAGATGTTTTCGCAAGAGCGTCGGTCAGCATTACCGCAAAGTTCTGAGCCGCGACAGCCGAAGTAAGGAAGCCGGCAAGGGTTACGCCTATCTGAATGGTCGAGAGGAAGTTGCTGGAGTTTTTGGTAAGCTTTAATACCTGTTTTGCCTTTTTGTCGCCGTCCTCCGCCATTTTTTCCATCTTGGCGTCATTCAGCGAAATGATAGCTATCTCCGACATTGCAAAGAAAGCGTTGATCAAAATAAGAATAAATAGTAAAAAAAGTTTAAGAATAATACTCGCAGGTCCTGCGTCGTCCATAATGATTTGTGGACTCCTTTCAAAATAATATATTAGGAAAAATTATACTACAAACCCTCTGTTTCGTCAACCGTGAAAAGCTTCGGCGGCTTTTCATTATTTAAGGCCGTCAAGCCGAAATTTCTCGGATATTTTACGGTAAGCCGGAAGAGAGAGTCCGTACTTATCGGCAAGGCGCACAACCTCATATATAAGACCGTCTATTTCCGACTGCTTACCGGCAGCAATGTCGCGCTGCATAGAGGTGGAGGCGTCCGGCGACAGGGCGTCGAGAATATCGAGATTTATTTTTACAAGGCTCTTTTCGTATTTTATTCCCATTGCAGCCGCAAGCGTTTCAATTTCGGAGATAAGCTCAGAAAAAAGCTCGCGCTCCGCTCCCGGTTTTTGCATCTCGGCGGCATTTGCTCCGAAATACAGACCGCATCCCGCCATAGGCGAAACATATGAAAATTTTTGGAGAGTGTCCTTTTCGACATTATCGGAAAAAACCGGCGTTATGTTTGCCAGTTTTAAGTCGCTTTCGATTTTTATAAGCCGCGAATCATCCTTTTTGTGCGAAGGCAGCCCGTAAACTATACGAAAAATCGAACCGTACATATGTATTTTCCCCGGAGAGACAAGACTTGAGGAAACATATATACACCCGTCCGTCACCGTAAGAGAGGGAAGCTCTTTTTGCATATGTCTGCCCGTGCCGTAAATATTGAGTATCGGTATTACCACGGTTTCGGGCTTGGATACGCTTTTTATAAACGGTATTGTGTCTGTAATGCTATACCCCTTTACGCACACAAAAATAACATCGGGAGAAAGAGCTGCGCCGGATTTCACAGCATTCTCAAAACCGTTCATATCAAAGGCTTTTACGGCATTTGTGTATTCGTTGTTATCAAGGCTCAGAGTAATGCCGTTTTCCCTGAGAGCCGACAGATTTTTGCCTCTCGCAATCAGAGTTGTATCTATTCCGGCCTTTGTAAGGTACGCGGCTATTGCGCCTCCCGTTCCGCCGACACCTATAACAAGATATTTCACTGTTTTCAAATCCTTTCAAAAATACAACGAGTAAATTTTCGGTGCTTTTAACCGACCGTTTTCACCGTTTTGATTTCATCGCCCGTTTTAATGCGTGCCGTCTTTTTGCCGCAGGACGAATATACCGACAGACTCTTTATTTCGCCGTTTTCCCACGTGAAATCAAGAGAATATCCTCCGCGGGCACAAAGCCCTTTTACGCTGCCGTTTTTCCACTCCTCGGGGAGTGCCGGCAAAAGCTCTATAATATCATCGGAGCTGTAACACAGCATTTCGCAGACACCGCTTGTGTATCCGCAGTTTCCGTCCATCTGATACGGCGGATGGAAATCCCAAAGGTTCGGCGCGATGTTTTTGTTTATAAGCTCACGCAGCATTGAATATGCTCTGTTGCCGTCCTTTGCCCTCGCCCAAAGGTTTACCTTATTCGCCTTGCCCCAGCCCGAGCCGTTTGCGCCGCTCTTTTGGCCGAAGCCTCTGTCAAGTAGAGATACTTTACAAGCCTCGATAAGTTCGGGAGTTTTATCGGTTATCGCGTTTCCGGGATAAAGTCCGAGCAAATGAGATGCGTGTCTGTGGCGGTTTTGGCAGGAATGGAGCTTATATTTAAGCTTTCTGAACTTCAAGGACTTATACCATTCGTCCTCCTCATACCATTCCTTTATCTGACCCCAGCGTCCCTTTGTAATGGGCTTTAACTTTACACGTACCTTTTCAAGCTCAGCCGCAAAGTCGTCGTCTCCGAGAACCCTTGCCGCCTTTTCGGTATCGGTAAACAGCTGCCATATAAGCGTCTGCTCGTATGTATTGCCTATACTTATGGGCCCGTGCTCAGGAGAATAAGACGGAGACGAAACATATCTGTCCTGCTCTTTACTGTAAACAAGATTTTGAAGCCAAAAAACAGCATTTTCTTTCATCATGGGATATATGTCGGAGCGAAGATAGTCCGTATCCTCGGTAAACGCATAATAATCATAGCAATTCTGCATCATCCACGAGGATGCCGCCGGAGACCAGCCCCAATAGAAATCCCAACCGGGACAAGTCCAACCGAAGGGCGTATTTTGAGTATGACACACCCAGCCGTTCTCGGGATTTTTTTCATCGGAAACGATATTGTGGTAACACCGCGCGGTAACTCTGCCCGGCTCACGAAGCGACTCCATATAGCGTATCATCGGTTTTGCCGCACCGAAAAGTCCCGTGACATACGCATGCCAATAGCACATCTGAAGATTTACGTTCAGATGATAATCACAGCTCCACGCAGGCGAATTGGAATTGTTCCATACGCCCTGAAGATTGGCGGGCAGCTCATCGTTTTCGGCAGAGCTTGAAATAAGCAGGTATCTGCCGTATTGGCACAAAAGCTCTTCCAAGTACCGCCCGTCCTTTGAATCGGGGTTTTCACGGTATGAAGAAAGGAGTTTATCCGTGTATTCGGTGCTTGTGAAGCTTGTAACCTCAAATGAAAAACGGTCAAACAGCGATTTGTATTCGGCAATCGCCTCTTTTTTAACCTCGTCATAGCCTTTTTTCAAAAATTCTTCTATTGCGGAATTTACTTTGCCTTCGGGCATTTCGCCTCTGTAATTCGGATATTCGTTTTTATAGTTTGTTCCGGCAGAGAGGGCAAAAACAAGATATGAAGCGTCTTTAATGGTGAGCTTACCGTCGCCTTTTACCATTTCACCGTCCGTTGTAACACAAAGGCGCGCATAGTATGCGAGGTCATTATCCGAGAGCCTGCCGCACAAAATCAGGGAATTATCCTGCACTCTTATGCTGTCGGTCTCGTGAGACGCCGAAAATGAAATTTCGGTGTTCAACGCACCATTTTTATCGGCGGTGATTTTTTCGGCGATAACCGACGGATTGTGCGACGCAAAACACTCGCGTATAAAGGAAGCTCCGCCGCTCTTATATTTCACCGTGCAAACGGAATTTGTTATATCGAGCTGTCTTTCATAATCCGAAAAAACACCGTGAGGAAATTTGAGCACTATCTCCCCGAAATTCTGATATGCCCCGTAGCCGTCCTTTCCGCCTACAAGCTTATCCTTAAATTTAAGAACGGCCTTTTTATCACCGCGGCGCAGTGCATCTCTGATTTTTTCAAGGTATTCATAGCTGTTTTCGACATTTCCGCCGATATAGTCCTTTCTGCTCTTTGACGGTCCTCCCGTCCAAAGAGTTTTTTCATTAAACTGCAAATGCTCCTCGGAAACACCTCCGAATACGCACATACCGAGCATACCGTTGCCTATGGGCAAAACCTCGTTTTGCCATCCGTTTTCGGAATACTCCGCAGGCTTGTTATATTTGAGAACGTAATTTTTCAAGACAAACGCTCCTTACCGTTTTATTTATAAAAACAATAGCAAACGGAAGCAAAAAAGTCAATATTTGAGCCGTTTCACGGAAAATCTTTTTGTTTTTCCTTGACGAGCAGGCTCTTTTATTATACAATTTCAATGCTTTGAAAATCTCATAATCAAAGTTGTCAGTTCGAGATCCGCCTGACATGGCAAATGTCCAAATCAAAACTAAGGAGTTTGAAAAATGAATAAGAAAAAAGATGTTAACTTTCTCGTCTGCGGTGCGGTAATTGCCGCACTCTATGCCGCGCTGACCTATGCCGCATCCGCCGTAAATCTTGCCTACGGAGCGGTACAGTTCAGATTTTCCGAGGCTCTGACGGTTCTTGCGGCATACACACCGGCCGCAATACCCGGGCTTACAATCGGCTGTCTCTTGGCAAACCTCGGAAGTCCGTACGGTATTACGGACATAATATGCGGCTCGGCAGCAACGCTTTTGGCCGCCGTATTTACGTATCTCACGAGAAAGGTCAAGGTAAAGGGGCTGCCGCTTCTCGCACCGGTTTTTTCGGTAGTGTTCAACGCCGTTATAGTCGGGGCGGAAATAGCCGTATTTTTGCCCGAGGGCTTTACGTTCAAGGGCTTTCTTATACAGGCAGCATTTGTAGGTCTCGGCGAGCTTGTGGTATGCTACGCCGCCGGAATGCCGCTTTGCGCAGCAATAAACAAAACGGGACTTCGTAAATACCTTAAATAACTCTTATATATTGAAACAAGCTATCGGTTTGTGATAAAATAATCTCAGTAACGGCATCTGCTGTTTTTGAGATTATTTTTTTTGCGCCGATATGTCGGCAGGAAACGGGAGACGATGTCATAATGGCAAAAATAATAGTGGCAGACGATGAAATGCTCATACGGCGACTTGTGTGCGATTTCCTGATTAAAGAGGGTCACACGCCACTTGAGGCCGCGGACGGCAAAATGGCCGTAGAGCTTTTCAACCAAAATCCAGACACCGCCCTCATAATAATGGATATTATGATGCCCGAGCTCGACGGCTGGGAAGCGACAAGGGAAATAAGACGGCACTCTGCCGTGCCCATTATGCTGCTTTCGGCAAGAAGTCAGGACTTTGATCAATTAACCGGATTTGAAAGCGGTGCAGACGACTATGTAACAAAACCGTTTTCCCCGGCCGTGCTTATGAAACGAGTGGAGGCTCTTTTGCGCCGCTCCGGGAGCGGATTTGTCTCCGACACCGACGAGCTTTGGGGGTTGTCGGTAAACAAAGACGCGCACGAGGTCAAGGTCTACGGCGAAGCCGTTTCGCTGACGCTTAAGGAGTACAGTATTCTAATAAAGCTGCTCGGCTTTGTCGGCAGAGTTTACTCACGCGAACAGCTGCTTGACGATGTTTGGGGCTTTGACTACGACGGCGATATAAGAACCGTAGATTCTCACGTTGCAAGGCTTCGTACAAAGCTCGGCGACTGGGGAACAAAGCATTTACATACCGTATACGGCGTAGGCTATAAGATAGAGGAGTGAATATGAGCAAAGAGACTAAGAGTAAGCGCTTCATAAGTATAAGGCTGCGGCTGTTTTTACAGGTCGGAGCCATAGTTCTTATTGCCGTAACGCTGATACTCGCCCTCAACAAATGGTATCTCTCGTCAATATACATACTCAATCAAAAGCGTACCATGCAGGATCTTGCGGAGGAAATCGACACCTACGACGTTTCCGCCGCCGATTACAGCTCTAAAATCGCATTGCTCGAAAAAGACAACGGAGTTACCATAGACGTATATATGTCGGACGGCACTCCCCTTTACTACGGTGCCGTGCCTACCGGTATAACCGGAGGTAAAATAGTGATAAAGGACCGACACGACAACCCCGACGGCTCTTTCTTTGAAATTCAGGAAAACGCTATGAGCGACACGCAATTCATAGTCTACGGAAAAAGTCTTAAATTCGGCGGAGACCTTGAGATGTACAGCAAAAAAACGACGATAGACTCATATGCCGATACAGCCATAAACGTAATGCTTATAACCAGCATACTCGCTCTTTGTGCCACGCTTGTTGCAATATATTTTTACTCAAAGAAATTTACAAAGCCGCTTATTGAAATGAGTAGCGTCACCGGCGGCATGGCAGATATGGACTTCTCAAAGAAATGCGAATACGGCGGAAACGATGAAATAGGCACTTTGGCAAGCAGTATAAACGAGCTGTCTGATTCGCTCAACAGCACGCTTGTCGATTTAAACGAGAAAAACCGCAGGTTGCAGGAGGATATAGAGAAAGAACAGCAGCTCGACAAAATCCGCAAGGATTTTATCTCTAATGTTTCGCACGAGTTGAAAACTCCGATTTCAATAATACAGGGCTATTCGGAGGGTGCCAAGCTGATGCTCGACAGCGGCGACACAAAAGGTGCTTCGGAATATTGTGAAATAATAACCGACGAAACTCACAAGATGAATATGCTCGTTTTACAGCTTCTCGAGCTTTCAATGTATGAATCAGGTAACGTCAAGCTCAGTATGGATAAGATAGACATTCGCGCAGCCGCTGAAGAATACGGCGAAGAAAACCGATTAAAATTTGAGAGCAAGGGAATCAAATTTATAAATGATATTCCGAGCGACTGCTTCGGACTCGGCGACAGCGTTAAAATACGAATGGTATTTAACAACTACATATCGAACGCCTGCTCACACGTTTCCGGCGACAACATTATAAGAGTCTATAAAGGGCAAAGCCCGAACAAAGGCAGCATACGGATTTGCGTATACAACAGCGGAAGTCATATAGACAGCGATGATATGGATAAAATATGGATAAGCTTTTACCGCGCCGACAAGTCACATTCACGCGCAGAGGGGCGTTTCGGACTCGGCCTTTCGATAGTCGGTGCAATACAAAAGCTGCACGGCGAAAAATACGGTGCCGAAAACACGGATGACGGAGTTGTATTTTGGTTTGACATAAAAAAAACCTGAGCTTGCGGAGGTGAATATTTTGCTTAAATTTGCGGATAGGCTTCTTTCCGTCTTTTTCCCAAAAAGGTGCAAATACTGCGGAGAATTGATAGTCCCGGAAAAAGACGTCTGTGAAAGCTGCGAAAGCTCCCTGCCGCGTATTTTGCCTCCGTGTTGCCGTTTTTGCGGTCACAGCAAAGAGGACTGCTCATGTAATCAGGCAAAAAACGAATATTCCGCCGTCGCCGCTCCGTTTTACTATGAGGGTGCCGCCAAAACCGCAATACACCGCCTGAAATTTGAGGGAAAGGATTTTGTTGCACGTACTCTCGCACAGGATATGGCAAAAACCGTAAAAGAGCAATACGGCGAAAAGAAATTTGACATAATAACCTTTGTGCCGTTTTCAAAATCCGAAAAACACGACAGGGAATTTAACCAGAGCGAGCTTTTGGCAAAACGGCTCGGTGAGGAGCTTTGTTTGCCGTGTCGGGAGATGCTCGTAAAACTCTATGATGTTCCGCGCCAGCACACTCTCCCGGGAAACAAACGGCGCGGCAATGTATTCGGCATATTCGCGACAGCGGAAGAGTTTTCATATCTTGACGGCAAAACAATACTTCTTGCAGACGACATAAAGACCACCGGTTCCACGCTTTCGGAGTGTGCTAAAATGCTGAAAATAGCAGGCGCAAAAGAGGTTTGCGCCGTAACCGCCGCCATAGCTAAAAGGATAGGATAACGGTATGGCAGGCTTTTGCTGCGTATCAGTACTTTTTTGACATATATTAACTTCGCTTGTACCGATACGCAGCATTTCGCGGTACGTGACACTAATAGGCACAGCCGTGTTAGATTGAACGGGCGACGGTGCGTTATCCGAAGCTTTAATATTACAACTTATATTACCGAAGACGACAGCCTTATATGCTTTGAGCTTAGCAGCGAAGTCGTTGTTAGGGCTGTTCGGCGAAATTTCTTAACCGGCAAAGCAGTTTACGTGTCGGCAACTAATCGATTTTCAGGTGAAATATCGGTCATTACCGATTCAGAGCACATAGCAGAGTAATATCTATAATACTTAATGAAAGAAGAGAAGCAATGAAGGATAATTTCAAATATATGCTTTCCAATTGGCTGAAATGGGATAAAAAAAGCCTCAAATTCTTTTTCCTTTGGGTACCGGCATTAGTGTTGCAGCCGTTAGTTACGGCGTATATACCGAAAGCAATGATTGACGCTATTGATAATGGCGTTACCGTTGGTGATATGACAGTCATCGTTGCGCTTTTGAGCCTCCTTTTAACGCTGACAATATGGCTTGACCCGTTTATGAAGGAGCTTGTCAGAGGCGGCGCAAGAATAGTTCGTATGCGCTATGCCGTTGCAGCGTTCCGTAAAACACTTACAACCGATTATGTCAATATTGAAAGCTTTGAAGGCAGAGAAAAGCAAAAGCGGGCCGAAGCATTTTATAATGCGCGCTTTTCCTCCGGTGCGGATTTTGTGGAGCAGTGCGCTCATTTTCTCGTTTGCGTTATCGGCGTTATTGCCTCCTCCGTTCTCCTTTACAAAGTCAATTACTTTATGATTTTGTTGATACTCCTTACCTGTGTATGTGAGTTCTTTCTCCTTAAAATCCTTAAGACGAAGCAGAGCGAAACAACCGATAATTACTCAAAGCTGTCGGGTAAATTCGAGTATTTCTACAAGCTTTCCAAGAACGCCGAAGCTTCAAAGGATATTAAGCTGTACGGCTTTTCGGATTATTTGGTAAAGACTGCAGCGGATTTTATTTATCAGATTGAACACATTAATGCAAAATACACCAAGCAGAGTGCTGCAATCAGCGGCGTGAGAGCCTTGCTGAATCTTGTTCGTGAGCTGGTCGCTTATGCATATCTCACATACCTGGTGCTTAAAAACCGTCTTTCCGTTTCAGAATTCATTTTCTGCTTTGGCATTATTACGGGTTTTTCTAACTGGATAATGAATCTTGTTTTTAGCTTCATGGAAATTTCTCGTTGCTGTACGGACTGTGCGTTGTACCGTGAATTTGTCGAAGAAAGCGTAAGCGAGGGTAAGCCGGAGGTTGACTTCGGCGAAGTTCGTTCAATTGAATTCAGCAATGTTTTCTTCACTTATCCGGCAAGCGATACCGAAACGATACGAAATATGTCCTTCAAGGTAAACAAGGGTGAAAATATAGCTATCGTTGGTGAAAACGGTGCAGGAAAGACGACGGCGATTAAGCTCCTTTGCGGACTGTATTATCCGAGTGAGGGAGACATTCTGATTAACGGCAGAAGCAGCAAAGAATTTTCCTCTGACAGCTACTTCGATCTGTTTTCCGCTGTGTTTCAGGATTATTGCTTTATGCCAATGACGATAGCAGAAAACATTACCGCAGAACAGTCATACGATAAAGAACGCCTGTTTGCCGCATTTGATAAGGCAGGCATCACCGACAAAATCAATTCCCTTTCCGAAAAAGAGAACACCTTGATGGTGAAAGATGTGTATAAAAATGCCGCCGATTTCTCCGGCGGTGAAAAGCAAAAGCTGCTTTTGGCAAAGGCGGTTTATAAAAATGCGCCGGTTCTAATTCTTGATGAGCCGACGGCAGCACTTGACCCAATAAGCGAAAATGAGCTATATCTCAAATACAATGAATTGACCGAGGATAAAATTTCCTTCTTTATTTCTCACCGTCTTTCCTCAACCCGTTTCTGCGACAGAATTCTGTTTATCAAAGACGGAGCTGTTGCGGAAAGCGGCACGCACGAGGAGTTAATGGCAAAGAAGGGGGCTTATTACAGAATGTACCAAACCCAGAGTATGTATTACAGGGAAATGGGGGTGGCTGTGAATGAGTAAAGCAAGGCTGATAAAAAGAATGTATCGTGAGGTTAATTCCCTTGATCCCCTCCTTCTTCCCGCTACTGCCTTTCAGGCGGTAATTGACAGTATTAAGCCGTTTATCAACATCTACTTTTCAGCAAGATTAATAACCCTGCTGACCCAAAAAGCGGATGTTAAAACGATTGTGTCAAATATAGTTTTAGTTCTCGGATTAAATGTAATTATCTTTTTCTTGGCATCCTTCCTTAATAATTACAATGAAACTCACAGGATGATGCTTCTTGACCTTGAAAACAAAAAGGTTGAAGAAAAGCTGTATAATGCGGACTATGCGCTGCTGAATGACAGTGAATTTAAAGAGCTTTTGCATCGTCACGAGGAAGCGGGAAAGAGCCGTTGGGCGAGACTTCCGTACTATATGTGGACAACGCTTCAATTTATACGAGGCGTGCTGACCACGATTATCTCGTTTATTATCATCATTCCTCTTCTGAAGGTCGGATTTGTCAAAACGGGCGATACTTTCTTTGAAAGGCCACTGTTTATCATTACTATAGTTGCATCAATTGCAATTATGGCGGTGGTAATATTGATTGTTGCGTCAAATATCAATAAATCTTATCTTGAAGCAAACGAAAAGTACGCCGAGCTCGACCGCATTTTCTATTTCTTTATCGACATTTTAGGTGATTACAAAACGGGCAAGGAGATTCGGCTGTATAAGGAACAGGGCTTGGTTGACAGTATTGCAACGCAAAAGATACTGACAGACGGTGAATTAACGCTTCGAAGGATTTCAATGAAAACAGCAAAATCGAGCTCATTTATTGCCATACTCGGCGCAACGGTCGGGTTCGGCGTATATTTGTTTATCGGCGTCAAAGGCCTATTCGGTTTGTTCGGTATCAGCTCGCTTGTATTGTACTGCGGCTCATTTATGCAAATCATCAGCGGTATCATGATGCTTGCCAACACACTCGGTAAGCTGAAAGAAATTTTGCCGTTCGCCGCGGATTATTTCAAAATACTCGAAGCCGAGAGTACAATGGTTTACGGCAACCGCGAACTTGATACATCTGACGGATTTGAGATTGAATTCAATAATGTTTCGTTTAAATATCCAAAGAGCGATAATTATGCCCTTAAGCACATTAACCTGAAAATCGGTGACGGCAAAAAGCTTGCCGTAGTCGGCAGAAACGGCAGTGGCAAAACGACTTTTATTAAGCTGCTTTGCCGTTTGTATGATATTGACGATGGCGAAATTTTAATTAACGGAATCAATATCAAAGAATACACAAGAGAAAGTCTGAGCAGCCTTTTTTCAGTTGTGTTTCAGGATTATAAACTCTTATCATTGACAGTTGCAGATAACATTTCGGCAAGTAGTAAATGTGATGAAAGCTCACTTTATTCTGCTCTTGAAAAAGCCGATATTAAGAATAGAATTGAGGAAATGCCGCAAAAAGAAAGGACTTATCTATATAAGGATTTAGATAAGTCAGGTGTGGAAATCTCCGGTGGTGAGGCACAAAAGCTGGCACTTGCCAGAGCATTATATAAGGATTCGCCGATAGTAATCCTTGATGAGCCGACGGCTGCGCTTGACCCGATAGCTGAAAATGAAATATACAATCATTTTAATTCATTTGTTGAAAACAAAACAGCAATATATATTTCACATCGGCTTTCAAGCTGTGCCTTCTGTGATGAAATCGCTGTATTTGATAACGCCGAACTGGTTGAGACAGGAACGCATAACGAGCTTGTGTCGGCTAACGGTAAATACGCAGAGCTCTGGAATGCACAGGCAGGCTATTATTTAGAATAAGCATTCAGAAGGCAAATTTTGAGAGGTAGTATTTGGCAGTTTTGTTACGTATCAACACATTTTAGATATATATTAACTGCAATTGTGCTGATACGTAACATATTTTTTGCTTTTCGCCGCAAAATCGTCAAATACCGTTTTATTCGACAAAACTGCTAAAAAACAAATTGACAAACATGGTAATTTCAGTTAATATTGTTGTGTAAACCTACTTTGTTAATATTAAACAATGTGCGCCCTGTACGGGCGGCACCGCCGATGCGGACAAAAAAGAGGGCCCCCCTACGGCGGATTTCAAGGGTTAATAATAAAAGCTTTCAAGTGCGGCAAATTAAAAAACTTTAAATTTACGCACGGATAATATCTATGATATTGTCCGATTTTTATTTTTTATTGCTTTTCGGCAGGTTTACCGGTTATATCTTCGGCAGAGAATTATGCACGCATGAGAATATTAGGAGAAACGACATATTATGGGTAATTTATTGTATGACATACCTTTCATACCTTTTGTACTGTTAATGATAGTGATGCTAGTCGCTAGTGTAATAAATTTAAAGAAACTAAAGCAGGATGAACCTCAAAAAAGGCCTTGGTGTTCGATGATATATGTCACAATGTTAGGTGTTCCTGTCTTGACTGTTGCAAGATGTCTTCATGATTTTTCAAAGACCTATAAATACTCTGACATAGCAGATACAATAATTCTTGTATATTTCTTCGTATTTTTTATTGTGCCTTGGGCCACAAGTATTTATGTTCACAAAAAATGGGGGCATACTAAAGAAGATAATTCATTATTTCATCTTATCTTTTTTTTAGGAATCGCCTTATTTGTTCTTTCTGCAATATTATTTTTAATTTATTTTTTAGATATTTAGAAATCTATGCAATAAAATAAATATCTGATTAGACGGTGTTACATTTTCAAACCCCGATAAAATAGAAAACGACATAAAAGATTTGTTTCGGAGAAACTTTCATGAAAAAATATTTATACATATTACTTCCCGTTCTTTTCTGCTTTTTAACCGCATGCTCACCGTACAGCAACCTTAAACAAACGCAAATTATTGATTCCGGAAAATATTATCGCATTTATAAAGAGAACGACAATCAAGTCCGTTACGAAATATATAATCCTGAGGGCAAAATTGCGCTGTCGGAAAAAACCGACCATCCTATTGAAATTAATATGATTAGTGATGACACAATTGACATTGGAATCGGTATGGGGACGGGAATTACAATACATAAGTACTATAATGCAAACGAAAATACTTTTTCGGAGGAATTCACAAATGTATTGACTAATTCAGATAAGTTAATTGCATATATTGAAGTTTCAAAAGAGAATCCTTTGGAAAACAGAAAGGTTGTTGTGCAAAACATTTTCGACAAAAGCCTGTTTTACGAAGAGTTCAAATTAGATTTTTCAAATGTTGATACCCCTGTTATCGAAGCAGAATTTTCAAAAGACGGAGCATCTTTATTACTGACATATTTATCAGGGGAAAAACAAACGCAAACGTCTGAAATATTAGACTTGACAGTTTAGAACTGTTTGACGGTAAAATAGTGAGAAAACAGTCAAACTTAAAACATAAGTGTCCGGAAATATATGTTACGTATCAGCACATTTTAGATATATATTAACTACAATTGTGCTGATACGTAACATATTTTTATCTGGTACAAAGTAAAAAATCCCCTCTTGATGCAGAGTACACATCAGGAGGGGTATTTTTTCGGTAAAAACGGAACACCTGCTTTTCGCCGGATATTCAGCTTTGTCTCACATTAGATGCACAGCGGTTAATGCTCGGCAGTTTGTGTATATCATTTGGTATTTTCAAGATACCGAACGCACTGCTCTGTAACATAGTCTTTATCAAGCGATAGGCTGTCCGAATATTTAATGTTTAAGTAAACAATCGACTTACCGTTGAAAAACAAAAAAGAACCATACTTGAATCCGTTGGAAAAGTCGCTGATACGGGCACACCCCTGTACATCATCATTGATTTGTTCGACTTTGGTATACGTCAAGTCAAAAGTGTTAAGCAAATGAAATGAATATAATAATTCACATATAGGTTTTGGCACATTAAGTATACCGCTTCCGGTAATATTTATAAATGCAAAATCTCCGCCGTCATTGTTTTGTTCGCCGCGGAAAACAAACGAACGGTTCTGGTCGGTAATATATGTATTACCGAATACAAAATTACGTGTGTTATGTTCATTCCCTTTTGAGCTTGGAACGGATAAATCGGCGTCGGCACTGTCAAGTCCAAATAAGGCTTGAGTACCGAAAGTGTTTAAAAATCTTTCTTTTTCGGCTTTCCCGTTTTTGCCGCAAAATGTCACAATCAGAGAAGCACACACGGCAATAACAATCGCCGCAATCATAAGCGCCGTATAACCATTTAATATCTTTTCCAACGCGGAATGTTCCTTTTTGGTAAGGGCAAAGGAAAGATAAAGAATACAGTATACCAACAATAATGCGACACTCGGAAAATACAGGTAAAATGAAGCGACACTCAATGACGAAAGGTCAAATTGGGGAACGCTCAAAACAAATAGACCGACAAGAATCAGAATAAATAAAACAACAAAATTTAAAACCGCAACTTTTTTATTTGCCTTTTTTATCATAATTATACCCGTCTCCTTCCAATTTCATGCATATATAGCGATGAGTTCATCAAACATATGCTGCAATGCATCGCTTTCCGAGGGAAAGCCAATGCATTCATACTCTTCTCCCCTCTCTCTTATAAACGTCTCCCAACGAAGTTTGTTTTTTCGTATGTTATAGCCATCGTTTGTACTGCTATCAAAAGAAACGATTTCCGGTGGTATTCCGTTTTCTTTTAGACGTGCAATAAACTCATTTCTGTTCATATCTCACTCTCCAAATATTTTTAATATACCATCAGCAAGTAATTGATCAACTCTACCATCTAATAACAAGTACTGTGTGCCTCCACCAATTTGGCCAAACCAAGGTGCAACTGTACCACTTAACGCTTGTATAGGCTGTGTTGTTTCAAATATGTGAACATTTTAACGTAACAGTCTTTGGATTCAATCCGTTATCGGATGTACAGTCAACCGATATATCGCAATCAAATTCCAATGTTTTGAAAATTTCGTCTACCTGACTTTGGGTTAAATCTTTTTTTACCCAAACAAGCGATTCAAAAGTTTGCTGTGAGTGCGAGCTTACGGAAGGACCATACCAATTGCCCCAATCTGTATTAACCTCTGTAATAACGACATTGGAAGAATACTGTCCGCAAATATGTGTGCTTTCAATGTTATAATCCGAATCATTTTTTAAAGTGTATTTGATTGTATACGGAACATAGTCACTGATTTTTAAATCCGTTCTTACCACAGTATCGCCTGTGCCGTTATCATTGATTTTATACTTACAAAAAACATCGCAGTCGTTAACGGTATAAGCGGGAAATTTGCTCAAATCATTTTCATTCGTCGGATAAAATTCAGACCACGAAATATTGATTTTTTGAATGTTTTTATTTATGGTTGCCTCACGGTATTTGTGCACGGATATTACAGCAACCGCAATCAAAATCAGCACTATTAAAATTACCGATACAACAGTAACAGCCTTCTTATTTTTCTTGTTTTTCATATTTTCCCCCACTTGTTTTTTTATAAAGAACACAATATGTGTTACTTCCGCAATTCGTTGCTTATGTACAAGATATTATATTATTGTTTTGATAATTTGTCAATATTGACTACAACGACGATGCTGTAATTCTAAAATGTTTTGCTACTGCATAAGTATGATATAAACGACACCCGTAAACATACAAGAACACCCCTACTTTCGTTTTGAAAGCAGGGGCTTTTTTGCGCTATGGTTAATAAAGATGTTACATATCAGTACAAATATAGCTAACAAACGCCTAAAATGCGCCGACAAGTAATAAGTGTAGGCGAATAATATCGCTTTAACGTTTTTCCTTCATCTTTGTAATAATTCCTACAACAAATATAGAAGCTATAAATATACCACTGGATATTAAAGCTACATTAGAGCTGATTTTTTCCAAATGAGTATTTGATTGATATTCCTCTATAATTCTGTTAATCATTAAAACAATAGAGTTAACAACCAAGAAATACATAAGTATTTTCCAAGGTACTTTAACCCTTCTGTATTTTATTATATAATAGATACCTATAACAATAAGTGTCAACATCAAGCCTACGTATGTTGGCATATTCATAGAATTTATTATGGTCAATATATAATCCTCCTTTTAATAGCCAATCCATGCTTTTTTCCAATGTTTTTCTCCAACAGATAACGCAGTACCAATACCGATTGTTAATATAGCACCGGCAACAACCGGAAGATTGAGGCTTCCAATTAAGACTCCATTTTGAAAAACCTTCTGTCTACTCAAATTATATAAAAAGTTTCGGTGAAAGTCAAAAAGTAATTTACCGCTGCACAGTACGGCGTTTTCTCCAATTATCACAGCATTTTTTCGGGACTTGCAAATACGGCTTTTCACAATCATATTCTTAATATGAAAGAGAGGTCGATTTTAATGCTTTTGGAGCTTTTATCCGCCATAACCACAAAAATGCTTTATTTGATTCTGCATATTGAAAATGCCGGGTCATTTCCGAAGCCGCTGTCAGCAAAAGAAGAAAAAAAGGCTCTTGAACAAATGGCTTCCGGTGACACAGAAGCCAAAAATCGCCTGATAGAGCACAATCTGCGGCTCGTGGCGCACATAATTAAAAAATATTATTCAAATTACTCCGACCAAGAGGATCTTATTTCAATCGGCACAATAGGGCTTATAAAAGGCATAAACAGCTTTGATTACACCAAGGGTACACGCCTTGCAACATACGCCTCGCGCTGTATCGAAAACGAAATACTCATGCACTTTCGCAGTCAAAAAAAGTCGGCTCAGGATATTTCCATGAGTGAACCTATCGATACGGATTCCGAGGGAAATCCACTGACACTCTCGGATATTGTCTATACAGACGATACCATCGCAGATGATTTGGATAAAAAAATCAAAATAGAAAAGCTGCGCGAATATATCGACGAAATGGACGACTCTCGCGACAGAGAGATAATTTTAAAGCGATACGGGCTTTTTATGTCAAAGCCGATGACGCAGCGTGAAATCGCCGAAGAAATGGGAATTTCGCGCTCCTATGTTTCCCGAATAGAAAAAAGGGCATTAAAAAAGCTCCGTGAAAAATTCACGGAGTAAAAAAACGCAAAAAAATAGCCCCCCTATTGGAGAACTACTTTCATAAAATGTCGGCATCGACCTATTTTCCCGGGCCGCTTCCAGCCAAGTATTTTCGGCACGAATGAGCTTAACTACCGTGTTCGGAATGGGAACGGGTGGACCCTCATCGTAATAAACACCGACTTTTGAGAAACTTTGTTTTTGAACTCATCTCTCAAGTGCAAGAGTAAGTATATCACAAGGTTTCTCAAATTGCAAGTGTTTTTTGCAAAAAAGTTTAAATTTTTTTAATATTTTTAAAATTATTCCGAAATAAGCGTTTTTTCGATTGTGCCGACGTAAATTCTGTGGTAATCTTTATTTGGATACCACTTTTCTATTGAGCTGTCCAAAAATCCGTCGGGAGTCATATCCTTAAACGCTACCTTTTTGCAGACAAGCACTTTCTTAGCCTGCTTAAATGTGACGGCATTATCTATATATTCCGGGACAAGACCTGTCTCGGCAGCCTTATCAATATCCCTGCCCGATTTTGCGCCGCATATGCCGAGCTCCTTTTTATATTCGCCGTCGAAGAACGAGAGCGTGAACTCATCGTATTTTTCCATAAATTCAAGGGTATATCTCTGAGGACGGACAAAAACAAACACTACATCCTTGCCCCAAAGCTCTCCTACGCCGCCCCACGAAACGGTCATAGTATTCCAATCGCCCTCTTTGCCTGCGGTCAAAAGTGCCCAATCATCGCTTATCATTTGTATCGGCGAACGGTCCAGCTCGCGCACGTTTATTTCTTTAAACATATTTATCAACTCCGTTAAAACATTTCTTTTTATAATATATTACGAAACGAGGAAAAAATCAATGACAGAAGTAAAAGGTTTTTTGAGAGATTTCAGGCTCAGCGTCCCCGAAGCTATTTATACCTGCAACGGGATTAAAATATGCGGCAGACGAATAAAATCGGTTCTGTTTTCAACCGATGTCAGCATAATAAGAAATTCCAACGCCGACGCGGTTATTGCCGTGTACCCGTTTACGCCGCAACCTGTCATCACACAGGCAGTAATGATGGCAGCGGACACGCCGGTATTTGTCGGAATAGGCGGCGGACTTACAAAAGGCGAGCGAGTTCTCGGCCTCGGCAGACACGCCGAATATCAAGGCGCGTTCGGCGTTGTTGTAAATGCACCGACGCCTAATTCAACCGTTAAGGAGCTTAAGGAGGCTCTTGACATACCGGTTATTGTCACCGTGGTTTCAGAGGAGGACGATATTGCCGGAAGAATTGAGGCGGGTGCGGAGATATTCAACGTATCCGCAGCGGCTAAAACTCCGGAGCTTATCGAAAAAATCCGCAAAAAATATCCCGACATACCGATAATGGCAACGGGCGGTCCCACAGACGAAACCATCAAGGCCACAATCGCCGCCGGCGCAAACGCCGTAACATGGACGCCGCCGACAAACGGAGAGGTCTTTAAAGACATTATGGACGCTTACCGCAAGCATCAGGAGCACCCTACATATTAAACGTCACACATCCCACTCATAGTCGCGAAGCTTACCCTCGCACAGAAGTTTAGGGTAATCCCATTGGCGTAAAACCTCGTACACACCTATCGCCACAGAATTTGAGAGATTTAGGCTGCGCGCGTCGGGATTATTAAGCATAGGTATTCTCACAGAGGTCTGCGGATTATCGTGTAAAAGATTTTCCGGCAGACCTTTTGTTTCCTTTCCGAAGAAAAGATATACATTGTCGGGATATTTTACATCGGTATGACGATGAGTCGCTTTTGTCGTGAAATAATAAAAGTTTCCGTTATCCGGATTTTTGCGAAAGAACTCTTCGAGGTTCTCATAATATGTTATATCCAAAAGGTGCCAATAATCGAGACCGGCACGCTTTAACTTCCTGTCGTCGATTTTAAAACCCATGGGGCCTACAAGGTGAAGTCTTGCGCCTGTCAGAGCGCACGTGCGTGCCACGTTTCCGGTATTCTGCGGAATTTCCGGTTCGACCATAACCACATTCAATATCATTTTTATCACCGTTTTCAAAAAATTTCAAAAACAATTTTACCATATTTTTCAAAAATATAAAGAACTAAACAGTATTTTTACCGTCCGTTTTGCACAAGATAATAATACAATCTTATAAAACGGAGGAAAAAATAATGAATAACAATATGAATTCGGCAATGAAAACAGTAGGCGTGAGTCTTGCCGTGGGAACGGCGGCCGCGGTAATGTCAACCGCCGCTAAATCGTCTTCGAGAAAACGCAAGATGAAAAAGGCGGCAAAAAAGGCGGCAAACACCATAAATACCATTGTCGATAATATGCAGGATATGATAAAATAGTCGTATCAAAGTATTCTCTGAGCAAAGCGGTTTTCGCCGCTTTGTTACATAGGAGGAAGAAAAAATGAAAAAAATTCTCTGTATTTTTTCCGCATTGCTGATAGTACTCGGAGCAGCTTTTTTCGGATGCGGAAAAAAGAATGATAAAGCCGCTGCCGAGCAGAGCGAAACCGCCGCCCCCACGACAGAAAGCACGACCGCTCCCGACCCGAAGCCGGTTTTATCAGGCGACGCCGCTTTAAATGACGGCGAAACCTACACGGGTAGGGCTCCGCTGCCGCTTGTCGATTTTAACGTTTCAGATCCCGAAAACACACGCGGTCTTTCGACCGAAAAGCACGGCTACGGCTACGGCATAGCGAAAGACGGCAAACCGAACGATATATCCGTAAACAATCAAAAATACTTTGAGACAAACGGCTACAAAGCGCTTTGCCTCGACACCAAATCAACTGACAAGGTATTATACCTTACATTTGACTGCGGCTACGAAAACGGCTACACGGCAAAAATTCTTGACACATTAAAGGAAAAACAGGTTACCGCCGCATTTTTCTGCACACTTCCGCAGGTAAAGGAAAATCCCGAAATCATAGCGCGAATGATAAACGAAGGCCATATTGTCGGAAATCACTCCGTAACCCACCCCTCATTCCCGACCTTAACAAGACTCCAAATGGCAAACGAAATCAAGGGCATGGACGATTATTTAAGAACCTATTTCGGATACAGCGCACCGTTTTTCCGTTTCCCGATGGGAGAATACTCCGACAGCGCACTCGACGCGGTAGGTTCGCTCGGATACACAAGCGTATTTTGGTCTGTGGCGTATTCCGATTGGGATTTAAAAAAGCAAAAAGGCGAAGAATTTGCGTTTAACACCGTTATGTCAAGGCTGCACCCCGGAGCCGTAATACTTCTGCATGCGGTATCTCCAGACAATGCGGCGGCTCTCGGCAGAATTATTGACTCGGCAAGAGAGCAGGGATACACATTTAAGTCGCTGTACGACTATCCGCAGGAATAATAATCAATCATACAAACAACAAAAACCGCTTCTCGCCGAAACGAAAAGCGGTTTTATTTATCTTATTCAGTCGTTGTTTGTGGCGACTATATTTACCCCTGTACCGAGAACATCCTCGATTACAACATCTCCGATTGAGACGGGAGCTTTGAGTGTGACCTTATTTATTTCGGTCATACATTCGAAAATTTTCTCCTTGGGTATAGGCGAGCTTGTCTTTACCGGCACTACGGGAAGCCTGCCTCCCTCAACCTTAACGGTGGAGGTTACCATTCTTTCGGGGTGTGTGCACTCGGCTCTCGCGTAAGCGTCACCGCGTTTACACGTGTTTCCCGTAACGGAAAGAACTTCTCCGCTGTCTGACAGCTCAACCGTTATGGAACAGCCGATAGGACATGAAACACATACAAGTTCTTTTTTAGCCATATTACGCATCCTCCTTTACGGAAACTACCATGGTGCTGTCTACGGGCAGAGAATGGATAATATCAGCCTTAATCGGAACATATTCCATTTCGCCGGGGCACATTTTCTTTTTCTTCTTGGTATAGATAACCTCGCCGTTGCAGGTAATGGTGAGAGTTACGTTTTTAAGGACTCTGCCAACACGGAAATAGAGCTTAACGTCCTTATCGGTATCGTGGGAAATTCTCTGCGGAACTATGTATCTTACGCCGTTTTCGCCCTTTGTATTTACAAATTCGTCGCAGTTCTTTTCACCGCGGATATATTTTGCGGCACCTGCGCCTGCAAGCTGGCTCTCCTCTGTTACATAGTCAACAAGATCGTGCACCTGTAAAACGTTTCCGCACGCAAACACGCCCTTGTGCTTTGTCTCACGGTATTCGTCAACTATCGGGCCGTTTGTTATACGGTCAAGCTCGATACCGGCATTCTTTGAAAGCTCATTTTCGGGAATGAGACCTACCGACAGCATAAGCGTGTCACAGGGTATATACTCCTCCGTGCCGGGAATGGGCTTCAGATGCTCGTCTACATTGGCAACGGTAACACCCTCAAGACGGTCCTTGCCGTGAGTGCTGACAACCGTGCAGGAAAGGCGAAGCGGAATACCGAAGTCCTCAAGGCACTGAACGATATTTCTCGTAAGTCCGCCCGAATACGGCATAAGCTCGCAAACAGCCTTAACCTTCGCGCCCTCTAAGGTCATACGTCTTGCCATAATAAGACCTATATCGCCCGAGCCTAAGATTACAACAGTTTTACCGGGCATATATCCGTCAATATTAACGTATTTCTGAGCGGTTCCGGCGGTCATAATACCCGACGCACGGCAGCCTGCTATGGAAAGCGCACCTCTCGGTCTTTCACGGCAGCCCATTGCAAGCACAACAGCCTTCGCCTTTATTGTGAGAAGCCCGTCCTTATTGTTAACGGCAGTTACCACGTTGTCGTCTGAAATATCAAGAACCATTGTATCGACTTTAACGTCAATGTCGGTTTCTTTAACCTGCTTTATGAATCTGCCGGCATACTCGGGACCGGAGAGCTCCTCGCCGAAGTAATGCAGACCGAAGCCGGTGTGTATACACTGCTCAAGTATACCGCCGAGAGTATCGGCACGTTCCAAAATAAGGATTTTTTTAACTCCCTTGTCATAGGCCTCAAGCGCAGCCGCCATTCCGGCAGGGCCGCCGCCTACAACTACTAAATCATAACACGTTTCCATTATTCCACCTCATTTCGTCCTGTCAAAGATAATCTTTGACTCGCCGCCGAATTTTGTTATCTCGTTCATCGGAACGCCGAGTTCCTTCGAAAGTATCTCGACTACCTTTGAGCCGCAGAAGCCGCCTTGGCACCTGCCCATACCTGCTCTTGTGCGACGCTTAACCCCGTCAACGTCTCTTGCGCCTACGGGAGCGTGTATGGCGTCGAGAATTTCGCCCTCGGTAATGGTCTCGCAGCGACAGATAATCCTGCCGTAACGTTTATCCTTTGCAATAAGCTTTTCACGCTCTTCCTTTGTCATATTGCGGAAACGAACGGGTGCCGGACGACTGCCGTTAAAGTCTGCTTTCTTTTGGGGAGCGGCCTTTTCGGCGAAAAGCTCCGCGACATATTTTGCAATGGCGGGCGCAGCGGAAAGACCCGGCGATTCTATACCCGCAACATTGATAAAGCGGTCGTTTTTATCGGAATAGCCTATGATAAAGTCATCCGTAACAGGATGCGCTCTGACACCTGCAAACGATGTTATTGCGCCTCTGACATTTACGTTCGGAACGGATTTCAAAGCCTTAGAGAGAATAAACTCAAGGCCCTCGGGAGTTGTATCCACATCGTCCTTATTATCCTCATCCGTCGCCGACGGGCCGACAAGAAGGTTGCCGTCAACCGTAGGAGTTACCAATACGCCCTTGCCCATTTCGTTGGGGCACTGGAATACGGTGCGGTCAACAAGATGGCCGAAGGATTTATCGAGAAGATAATACTCGCCTTTACGGGCTACTATCTTTATGGAATCGTCGCCTATCATACGGGCAACCTCGTCGCTGTGAGTACCTGCGGCATTTATTACATATGACGCGGTTATATCGCCCTTCGTGGTATCGAGAACAAATTCCGAGCCGTTAAAGCTTATTGCCTTTACAAGACAATTTCTTATAAATTCAACGCCGTTTTCGCAAGCATTCTCAGCCGCCGCTATTGTTAACTCATACGGGCATACTATACCCGCGGATTTTGAGTAAAGTGCGCCGACTGCCTCGTCGCTGATATTCGGCTCAAGCTCATGGAGCCTCTTTGAATCAATTATTTCTAGCTCGGGAACGCCGTTTTTAATTCCGCGGTCATACAGAAGATGCACATGCTCCATTTCCTTTTCGGAAAAAGCGACTACCAAAGAGCCGTTATTTCTGTACGGAACATTCAGCTCTTTACAAAGTTTCGGCATAATAGCCGTACCCTCAACATTCAGCTTTGCTTTCACGGTACCCGACACAGCATCAAATCCGCCGTGGACGATTGCGCTGTTTGCCTTGGTAGTTCCCATTGCAATGTCGTTACACCTTTCAAGCACTGCTGTCTTTACGTCATATTTCGAGAGTTCTCTCGAAATAAGAGCGCCGACAACGCCGCCGCCTATAACGGCAACATCGTACTTCATAAAAAATCCACCCCTTGTTTTTATTCAGCTTAGTGAGACTTCACTAATCTATATCCTGGCCGGCAAAATCGTCCTTATCCTGCTTGCTGACAAGAACAATGTCTCCCGAGCCTTTGGTCCCCGTGAGTATTTCCGATATTTTCCTGTTGAGTCCGAGAAATTCATCTCTGAAAGGAAATGTATCGGCGTAATATGTATCAAAATCCGAAGTATAGCTCTTATCAAAAAGTGCCGTGAACGAAAACTTGGGCTTTGCCGCAAGCTTTCTGTTTTCCTCTTCGGATACGGTTTTATCGGTATCGAATATCGATATAAGTCCTACAACGGTCAAAACAAGCGCAAAAGCGAGGCTTAAAACCGCCCTGCCCGTGTTTGACTGCGGACTGAATAAGCCGTGTCTGTGCGCGGCACAGTAGCTTTTTATATGCAAAAAAGGTCTTCCCTTCGTTAAAATCTGAAATAAAGGAACGGATTATAGCTGTTCCCGACAAGCGACGCCGTTGAAATTGCAAGCGAAAAAATCACAAACAAAACCGATAATACGTCCACGGTAACTTTTCCGCTTCGCGTCTTTGAAAGAGAGCAGGCAAAATTTTTGATGCGCGGCAAAAGCGGCATAGCACACACGGCACCTATTATAAGCAGCACCGCATAATTTACAATTACGGTCTTTTCCGTAAGCGTAACAAATCCGTTTGCGGCGCCGAACGCCGCTTTGAAAAAGTATTTAATCTTGGATAAGTCGTCGAAATAGAAGAACACCCATCCGATAATTATAACAATCAGCGAATAAATATGCCCGACTGCTCGCGGCAATTTCTCGAGAAACTTTCCGATATACATTTTTTCAAGCATCAGGAACACAAAATAATAAAGTCCCCAAAGGACAAAGTTCCAGCTTGCACCGTGCCAAAGACCGGTGAGAAGCCAAACTATAAGCATATTCAGTGCCCAGTTTTTACGATTACCGCCGAGCGGTATGTAAAGGTAATCTCTGAAAAACGACGACAGCGTTATATGCCAGCGGCGCCAAAAATCAGAAACAGACACGGCGTAATACGGGTAATTGAAATTCTCGGGGAACGAAAAGCCGAACATATGCCCGAGGCCTATTGCCATATCGGAATAGCCCGAAAAATCGAAGTAGATTTGCAGGGTGTATGAGATTATACCTATCCACGCTCCCGCGCTTGAAAGCCCGGTCAAATCTCCGCCTATGAGCTTTTCCGTGAGCTGACCCGCAAAATTTGCTATAATTGCCTTCTTCAAAAGTCCGGCCGAAAAACGCATAACACCGGCGGAAATATTTTTCAGCGTGACTGTACGCTCTTCTATTTGCTCCTCCACATCGCTGTAGCGAACTATGGGTCCTGCTATCAGCTGCGGGAACATAGACACATACAAGAGTAATTTGTAAAACGACGGCTGTACCTTGACGCTGCCGCGGTATACGTCGATAACATAGGTAAGTGCCTGAAAGGTATAAAATGAAATTCCTATCGGCAGCGCAAGCTTGAGGCTCGGCAAATTCAGCGAAAAAAGAGAATTAACATTTTCGCTGAAAAACGAAGAATATTTAAAAAGCGCGAGCGAAGACAAAGTTATAACCGCCGCAAGAGTGAGAAAAAGCTTTGACTGCCATCTGCCGCGAAAGCGTTCGATAAGAAGCCCGAAAACGTAATCCACAAACGCGGTGGCAATCATCAGAAATATATATTTAGGCTCGCCCCATGCATAAAACACAAGAGAAAAGACGAGTAAAATCACGTTGCGCGAGGATGTTTTTTGCACTATGTAATAGCAAATAAAGCACAGCGGTAAAAACAGGTATAAAAAAGTCAGACTTGAAAAGACCAAAAGATATCACCACAAACATATATTAGCTTTAGTATTGTATCACAAAATTCTCAAAATTAACAGCCTTTTTTGATAAATATTATCAACGCACCGTATTTCAGCTCCAAAGGCGTATTTTTCACGAAACTTTTTCTATTTCCGTCTTCAATCTCGCTATTATTCGTTTTTCCAATCTTGAAATATAGCTTTGGGAAATGCCCAAGATATCCGCCACTTCCTTTTGAGTGTGTTCATTATATCTGCCGAGACCGAAGCGCATATTCATAATCAGCTTTTCACGGTCCGGCAAGGCGTCAACCGTTTTTAAAAGGAGCTTCTTCTCGTCATCGTATTCGATATTTCGATTTACTTCGTCCGGCTCGCTGCCGAGCACATCCGACAAAAGCAACTCATTCCCGTCCCAATCGACATTCAACGGCTCATCTATGGAAACATCGCCCTTATGCGAATTTGTTTTGCGAAGATGCATAAGTATTTCGTTTTCGATGCAGCGCGAGGAGTAAGTAGCAAGCTTGATGTTTTTTTCGGGTCTGAAGGTATTTACGGATTTAATAAGACCTATTGTGCCAATCGAAATCAAGTCCTCTACCGGCACACCGGAATTTTCAAATTTTTTTGCAATATAAACCACAAGTCTCAGGTTGTGAGTTATAAGGGCTTGCCTGGCCTTTTCGACATCGTTTCCGTTGCCGATGAGTATATCGGACAGTAGCTTTTCCTCCTCCTTTTTTGAAAGCGGCGGAGGCAGCGTCTCAGGTCCGTTTATGTAGTGTACGTCATTTAAAAGAAAAAGCTTTTTAATCTTTGCCAGCAGTTTTTTTAGCGCGTTCATTTTTTTGGTTTCCCTCTCTTATCTCAAAAATTTTCGGCCCTAAAAGCACCGAATAATCACCTGAAGAAAACGGAGTCTTACTCTCCGCCAAAATGACATTTTTTACTTCTCTTGCTTCTTTTTTTCCTATTACCGTAACCGAATCTATAAGCACGGCTCGCAGTATACTCTCACCGCCTACCGTTCCCGCCGGAATCAGTCTGATGCTTCCGTCATCGGCATTTATCGGCAGAGCGGCTTCTCCGTCAATAAACAAAAAGATTCCCTCCGGCACAAGCTTTTTCACAACAGAGCGTTCGGCTATAATTACGGGCGTATCCGAGAAGCCGTCGGAGAGAAGATTTCCCGTATCAAAAAGCGCCTTTGTAAAAACAGCCGCTCCTTTATTACATAGTTTTACGTCAAAAAGCTTGTCGTCGGGCGAATTTCGTTTTAAAAGCTTTGAAAAAAGCGTCAAAACCGCATAGCAGACAACCGTAGACAAAACGAGAAGCTTCACATCTATATCAAAATAGACCGCGGCGTTGTTATACACCATACCGCTCGGCTTAAAAACGAGCCAGACGGCAAGCATAAGTCCGGCGAAAATAAAATTCACGGCAAAAAAAGCGGCAAATTCTTTTATGAACACCGTAATTTTTTTCGGCGCAAAGGCAATAAGAACCAAAAGCACCGACATACAGAAATTCATAAAAACAGACAGTACATTCGGAATATTGGGCAAAAAAATCACAAGAGAGTATGCTCCGCCCGTAAACGCGCCTGCCGCAAGCCGTATTCTTTTCGGCTTTAGCCTTACAATCAGCGAGGCCGCCGACAGCAAAAAATAGTTTATAAAGATATTTATTACAACAAGCACATCTACATATATTTTCGTTTTAATCACTCCGCAAGGCAAAAAATCAATACTGTTCTTTTTGTAATTATACGATAAAACCTCTCCGTAATTTGTCGCATTGTGCAAGGCAGCAAAAAAGCTCCGAAGCACACAAAGCTTCGGAGCTTATAGTTGTATTTTAATTAAAGAAGGCTTGCGGCGTCCTTATCGAGATAAATCACGGTATCGCGATGGAACTGAAGAATCGACGCCGGGCAAGCGGGCGAAACCTCACCGTCAACGAGAGCCTTTACGGCGTCTGCCTTGGCTTTTCCGGTAGCTATAAGTATAATTTTTTTCGCGCTCATAATAGAACCGACGCCCATGGTAAGCGCATAGTGCGGCATGGGGTTTTCGTCAAAATATTTTGAGTTTGCCTCAATGGTGCTCTCTGTAAGCTTTACCTTAAACGAGCCCTTTGTAAAATGATTTGACGGCTCATTAAATCCTATATGACCGTTTCTGCCGACGCCGAGAAGCTGAATATCAATACCTCCGGCATTCTTTATAAGCTTATCATAGGCGCGGCACTCCTCATCGACATCATCGGCGTTGCCGTTCAGGAAATGCACATTTTCTTCTTTTATATCAGTATTATTAAAAAACTGAACGTGCATAAATGTGTAATAGCTGTTTTTGTCGTTTTTGGGCAAAGCCACATATTCATCAAGATTAAAAGTTTTGACATTTTCAAGACTTACAAGTCCGTTTTTATACTGCTCGCAAATATATTTATAAGTCGGTATCGGAGACGCTCCCGTGGCAAGTCCGAGTACGATACCCGGCTTTGCATTGACGGCTTTTACAAATTCCGAGCCGACCTCTTTTCCTATTTCTTCGGCATTGTCATAAATTTTGATTTCCATATTTTTCACTCCGTATGCTTTAAACTCATAAACGCCTATTATTATAGCATAATAAAGACTTTTTTCAACATTTATTTACCTGTCGCACAAAATATGATACAATTAATCAAAAGCGAATACGGAGGAAAACCATGATAAACTGCGGCACCGATATTGTAAAAATATCAAGGCTTGAAAAGGCGTTGGAAACGCCCGGCTTCTATGAAAAGGTTTTCGGCGAAAACGAGCGTGCGGAATTTGAAAAACGCGGCGCAAGGCTTGAAAGTCTCGCCGCCGCATTTGCGGCAAAGGAAGCATTCGGCAAAGCCCTGGGAACCGGAATACGCGGCTTTTCCCTGTGCGAAGCGGAAGTTCTGCATAAGGAAAACGGCGCACCGTACCTTTTTCTGTCCGGAAAAGCAAAAGCCGTATCGGATAAAATACACGCCGAATTCTCGCTGTCGCTCTCGCACGACGGCGACTATGCCACGGCATTTGTAATCTGCGTTACGAAAGGTGAAAACATATTATGATGAAAATATTGCCGTCAAATGAAATCAGAGAGATAGAGGCGAAGGCAAACCAAAGCGGTATATCGTATTTAAGACTTATGGAAAACGCCGGCAGCGCCTGCGCCAAGGCGATCCGCAAGAAATTCGACAAGACGACAAGACGAAACGTAACCATCGTGTGCGGCAAGGGCAAAAACGGAGGAGACGGATATGTTATAGCGCGAAAGCTTGCCGAAAATGAATATAATGTCAACGTTGTACTTACATCACGTGAGCCGCCCGTCGGAGACGCAGGCGAGATGCTGTCGCGAATTCGCGGCACGGATATAGGCATCTATCTTTACGACGATGACACCGAGCTTTGTGAAGAGCTCATAGTCGGAGCCGACATTACTGTTGACGCTGTTTTCGGAACCGGATTTAAAGGAGCCGCCGACGAAAAGAACGCGCGTATTTTCAAGGCTATATCAAAAAGCCTCGGATACACCGTAAGCATTGACATACCGAGTGGCATCGAGGCCGATTCGGGATATGTAAAAGGTGCTGCCGTTAAGGCTCAAATGACAATAGCGGTTATGGCGCTGAAAAATTCACTCGTGACATTCCCGGCTGCGGAATTCGCAGGCAATGTTATAGTGGTACCGATAGGAATCCCTGAGGAAATATTCAGCGAATACACGGGAGCTTATACCCTGAGTCCCGATGAAATACGTTCTAAATTTCCGCACAGAAAAGAAAACGCAAACAAGGGCGACTTCGGCAAAGGCCTTATTATTGCCGGAAGCTATGATATGCCGGGAGCCGCGGTCATAGCGTCCGCAGCAGCCGTAAACAGCGGAGCGGGGCTTATAAAGCTCGCCTTTCCGGACAAAGCATATCCCGCGGTAACCTCATCATGTCCGGAAAAAATACTGTTGCCGCTTATGACAAACAATAACGGCAGAATTTCATCGCAAAACATTAAAAAGATAGAGGACGAGCTCGGCAAATGTGACGCCGTTTTAATAGGGTGCGGAATGGGTTGTGACCACGACACCGCCACCATAGCGGAAGCCGTGCTGAAAAGCTCCGCCGTGCCCGTAATAATAGACGCAGACGGCATAAATGCCCTTAAAGACAATATAAATGTTATAAAGAGCTGTTTGTCTCCGGTAGTCATAACTCCTCACCCGGGCGAAGCCGCAAGAATTCTCGGCTGCACGGTCGGCGAAATCGAAAAAGACAGAAAAGCCGCCTGCAAGGCCATATTCGAAAAGACAGGCGCAGTGGTTGTGCTCAAAGGCTCGCGCACAATTGTGACCGCTAACGGAATAGACTTCTACGTAAATCTCACCGGTAATCCCGGTATGGCAACCGCAGGCTCGGGGGATATGCTGTCGGGTATTATACTGTCGTTTATCTGTCAGAAAATAAAGCCTTTTTCCGCGGCGGTGTGCGGCGTATTCGTACACGGAATGGCGGGAGATATTGTAAAAAGCAAATACTCCATGATGGGCACCACGCCCACAAGGATGACAGAGGAGCTGCCGAAGATACTCAGGTCTCTTGAGCGCTGATTGAAGGAGTATATTTAATGAAAAAAATCCTTTCGCTTCTTTTTGCACTCATTTTACTGTTGTGCGGATGTTCAGGAAAGGATAATAAAAAAGGCAGAGGTCAAAAATATGTGTTTCCGCCGTCAGACGCCTTTTCTGCCGAAATAACTGCAAAGCAAGGCGACTTTACATTTTCGGGATTGCTCACATTTTCATCGGAAAGCGGTCTTACGCTCAGCTATTCCGAGCCGTCGGACATAGCGGGCATCACCGTGTCGCTTAAAGACGACACAGCAACGGTTACCTGCCCCGAAATGGAGCCTGTTATCGTGTCTTTGCCAGGCTCATCGGCACTGTGCTTTACGGAAAAGGTTTTTGACGCTCTGAAAAACGGCGAATGCGACGGTTATGCTTTCGGCGGCAGGATAATCAACGAGGGCACCTTCGGCAGCACCGATTTTCGAGTGACAAGAGACAAAGCTACGCACAATATAATGTCTGTCGAATCGAGTGCTTACGGCATATACATAGAGTTTAAATACACAGCATAGCGCAAAGAGCGGTAAAGGCATAAGCCTTTACCGCTCTTTTGCTGCATTATTTGGAATTTCGCTTAATAGTTTTCGGCTTTCATCTGGAAATATGCCTGCGGATGCTTGCATACGGGGCAAACATCGGGAGCTTTTTGTCCGATTACGATATGGCCGCAGTTTGAGCACTGCCATATAGCGTCGCCGTCTTTTGAAAATACCATTTCATTTTTAACATTTAGAAGAAGCGTTCTGTAACGCTCCTCGTGCTCCTTTTCAATAGCCGCAACCATCAAAAAGAGATCGGCTATCTCATCGAAGCCCTCTTCTCTTGCCTCTTTGGCAAAACCGGCATACATATCGGTCCACTCGTAGTTTTCGCCGTTAGCCGCGTCCTCGAGATTTTCCGCGGTATCAGGTATCGAGCCGCCGTGCAAGAGTTTAAACCAAATTTTGGCGTGCTCTTTTTCGTTGTTTGCGGTTTCTTCAAAAATATTTGCTATCTGAACAAAGCCGTCCTTTTTAGCCTTAGACGCATAATAAGTGTACTTATTTCTCGCCTGTGATTCACCTGCGAATGCCGCCATAAGATTTTTTTCGGTTTTTGAACCTTTAAGTTCTGCCATAGCTTTTACCTCTTTCTATTAAAAATAATATATTTGCAATCGAAATTTCTTCCGAAAAGCAAGACAAAGTATTTAGGCAAGCGATAATAATCCGAACTTGCCTACGGTTTAGCCGCGGTATTTTCGTATGCGCTGCCCTCAAAAACATTCCGCTCCGCAAAGGCACGGTTTATAGTATTTAATACATTCTTTTTGTCCGCCGACCACAAGGGCGACACCAAAAGTCTCTTCGGCGCGTCTCCGGTGAGGCGGTGAATTACCGTTTGCGGCGGCAAAATCGGCAAAATTTCGCACAAAATATCGACGTATTCGTCTAAGGTCAGCGTTTTGAATTCATTTTCGAGATACATTTTTTCAAGTGCGGTTCCCCGGAGCACGTGCAAAAGCTGTAATTTTATACCGTCGGAATGAACCTCAGCTATATGGCGCGCCGTATTTTTCATATCCTCGGTCGTTTCATGCGGCAAGCCTATTATCATATGCGTCACAACATTCACACCTATGCTTTTAAGCTTATATACGGCTTCGTCGTAAACACACAGCGGATAGCCCCTTCGTATAAGTTTTCCCGTTGCCTCATTCGAGGTCTGAAGCCCAAGCTCGACAAAGACAGGCTTTATTTTGTTCAGTTCGTCCAAAAGACCGATTATATCCGGCGGCAGGCAATCGGGTCTTGTGCCTATTGACAGAGCCGCTATGCGTTCGTCCTCGACAGCCGTACAAAACAGCTTTTCGAGATACGGACGCGGTGCATAGGTGTTTGTGTAGCTTTGAAAATAGGCTATAAATTTCTCCGCTTTAGTCTTGCCGCTTATACGTGATATAGCATCGGTGATTTGTGTCTCTATATTGCCGGTATATCTTTCCGCGAAGTCTCCGCTGCCGCCCTCGCTGCAAAATATACAGCCGCCTGTTCCTTTTGTCCCGTCGCGGTTCGGACAGGTCATACCGCCGTCAAGGGCTAATTTATACACCTTTTCGCCGAAGGTATCCTTAAGATAATCGTTTAACGAACGGTAGCGTCTCATTTTTCTTCCTGCGGCAATGATTCGTAATAAATATCATTTGAAATCAGCGTATCAATATTTTTGAGAGACGAATTATATGCCGCGCGAAGCTTTGAAACGGCAGCCGGCACGCTGACAGAATAGATAGGCTCTGCACCGTGCTCGTAAATTTGCTTTGACGTCTCGTATATGTCATCTGTCCTTCTGAGCCCGGCAAGATATACGTCTATACTGTTTTTGTGGCACTCGTCGCAAAATTCGGGAAGCCCGAAGGAGCCGCCCGCGCAGGGTGCCGAGCCCGTATGATATGTAACATTAACAACCGCACAGACATTATCATGCTTTATGCGAAGCTCGGAATAGTCAAGCCCCGGATATGATTTTAAGAGCACCACTCTTCCGGACAGCTCGAACTCTCCGTCCGTTATACCGGGAAGAGGCTTTGAAAGCTCCTCCTGAGACGGCAGACGCGAATCATTTGAGAATATAATTTTACCGTCCTTGAATTCTGCCAAAACGGCATCGCCGAGCGAATGGAAATCGTCGTGAAGGAAGTCGGCTTCGGTGAGCCTTGTAGCAAGGTGAATATATGTTTTGCCGTCGCTGTTTTCGTATGGGACAAAGAACCCCCTACCGCCGGCTTTAAGATATTCCACGGCGGCACGGAAATTTACAAACGCGTTGCTCTTTGGGTGCTTAAGAGGATAATTCGCTCCGACAAATCCCACGGGAATAGGGAGACTGCGGCACACCATTGCCGCAAGCGACGACGTATATGCGAGCGTATCGGTTCCGTGCAGAACGATTACGCCGTCATATTTTTCGGTATCAACCGCAAGCAGCCTGTTTATAAGCTTTTCGTAAAAAGGCTCGGTGACATTTTCGGAAAGAATATCCGAAACGCTCTCACAGTCAAATTCCGCCACGTCCTGAAACGAGGACTCATAGAGCAGTACAAGCAGTGCCGTTGCGTTTTTGTCGGGTGACATAACCCCGTCCTTTGTCGCAGAGCCTATTGTTCCGCCTGTTGACAACACAAGTATTTTCATATTTTTACACCTTCGTTTAGCTTCTGTATTTCTCTTTTGTAATCATCAAAATCCATAAATGAATTTATGAGCTTCAGCATAGAATTAGAGGAGAGATGCTCCGGTAAATCAAGCTGCTTTAAAAACCTTGCTCTTTTTTCGGCACTGTCTTTGCCGCCGGAAAGACCGTCAAGAAAAAGGTCGGTCTTAGTAACAGGCTGTGTTTTTTTAGGGGATTCGGCATCGACGTCAAACTTAACTCCCGCTTTTTTAAGAGCATCTATTATAACGTCGCTCTTTACGCCCTCGACGCCCAATTTTCCCTCTTTTGACGGTTCGCTCTTGCGTTTTTCCTTTCCGAATATGTCGGGAATATACACGTTTATGAGCTGCTCCTTCGGAACGATTCCGTTTAAAAAAGAACGTATCGTAAAGCCTGCCGAATCGCTGTCCGTCAAAATAAGTATACCCCTTGTTTCTGCTAAGCGGCGTATAAGCTTTTGCTTGTTTTTATCCTTAAATATTCCGAATCCGTCTGTTTCGATTATCAGGGTATCAAGTATATTTGATACCTTTATTTTGTCATATTTGCCCTCGACTATGACGGCTTGCTTTATTTGTATCATTTACTGTTCACTCCGAAGCAGCTCTACAAGCAGCTTTTCGAGAATTATTTTTTCGTCGGTTACTCTGATTTTGAGTTTTCTGTCCGCTTCATTTAACGAATCGAGATTTTTACGCAGAGTCTTTATGCTTATATTGCGGCTGTCGTAAGAGGCGTTGCGAAGCCTGAATTCCCTGCCGCGGTAATTGTAACAGCTTGCGGCAAAATTCGCTTTTTCTCCCGATGACACGGCAACCTTGGCGCGGTACATATCGACGAACGCCATTATCATAGTGCCTAAAATCAGCTCCGGCTTTTCCTTTTCCGCAAACAGCTTATGAAGAACCGAAAACGCCTTTTTGCCGTCGTTTTTCGTTACAGCCCTTGACAGGTCAAACACGCTTGCTTCAAGTGATTTTACGCACACCTCGTCAATGTCCGTTTTTGTTATCTGATCCCCGTTTTTGAAATTGCACAGCTTATCGGTCTCGTTTTGCAGAATCGTAAGGTCGTTTCCGCTTGTCTCTATAAGATATGCCGCCGTCTCGCGGTCTATATTGCAGCCGCGCTTTGCGGCACCCGACATTATAATTTTTGTAAGTGACGTAACATCGAGCCTGTCAAAGCATATCTCCGCTCCGTATTTTTGAAACTGCGCAATGATACTTTTATATTTTGCGCTACGCTTTGCATCAACGCTCACCGTGTCTTGTAAAAATATTACCACGGTACTGTCGGGAAGCTCCTTGAGAAACGATTCAAATGCGCTTTTATCCGATGAATATATTGAATCCAAGGGGTAATCCTTAGCTACAACGCAGGCGTATCCGCCGAAAGCCGGAAGAGTTTCCGATGCGGCGCGCACTTCTTCAAAGGTACTGCCCTGCGAATAATCGAATCGCTTTAGGTTAAAGCCCTCCATACCCGACGTAACGCATTTTGAGGCTATAAGCTCCGAATAATAATGCTTTAAATAATCCTCTTCTCCGTATATTAAATATGAACGCTCAAATTTTTCTTCTTTCAGCTGCGCTTTGAGCTGTTTTGTGTCAAGACTCGGCATTATGCCATCCTCCGGTATGTCATTTTTCCGTTATGGGACAAGGTAAAAAGCACCGTCCCGTTTTGTGAAGTCAATATAACCTTTTGTGACGGTAAATCCCCTATATCGGTTTTATCGGTTGAAACAAGTATTATATCGGATTTTTCGTATCCCGTAAGCCCGCGGCAAATTAAAAGCCCTGCATCCGAGCCGTCATTGACGTCGCCGAATGATATCTCCGAGAGAGAGTCACCGAAGGAAACATAAACTCGGCTGTCCTGTACGGTGATTTTAAGCTTACCGTCGGTAATTTCCGCAGAATTTCCGTTCAAAGAAACAACGGAATCAAAGGAAAAGCCGTCTTTTATGCGGTCGGTTGCCGTAACCGCCGACGATATACGGTATGTCTCCTTTACGCGTCTCACACCGGAAAGGCTTTTCTCGCTGTCCTCCGGTAAAATGATATAATCTATATTTGAGCTTCCCAATGTATTTATTATATCACAAACCGCCGAGCCTGAAAAGTAGTTACCGCCGCAGCCTACGACATAAGTTTTATATTTGTACTTCATAACAACGGCAGATCCGTCGCCCACCGACACGGCAGCAATGCACAGTTTATTGTTTTGTACCGTTGAAACTACGGCTGCGGATAAAAATATCATACAGAAAAGTGTAATGGCAATTCGCTTTACAGCTGTCTTGTTTTTGTATCCGAGCAGCAAAACGACTGCAAAAACAATAAGCGCTGCGGCGATACTGATTCTTGTGAAAATCGAGTCTATCGGTAGCAAAGCGTGGTGAAATTCCGATATTTTAACAGCTGTTTCCGTGAGATATTTCGCCGTAATTCCCGATAGCAAAACAAGCGGTTTTCCTATAATATCAAGCTTTATGAGCATAAAAAGTGCCCCGAGTCCGCCGCTTGTCATACAAACCGATCCGACGGTAACCATAAGCAGATTTGAAAGCACGGATACTGTTGAGACGGTCGGCAGGCTGACGGCAAAGACAGGCAATGAAGCTGCCGTTACCGCTAAGCTCACAGCTACGAGAGACGATACGGATTTATACACAGTTGTAAAGATGTTTTGCTTTACATTAGCTATCGGTCTGTCGAGTGCCCGTGACAGCGGCTTTAAGAAGTACATCATACCGAGCGTAGCGGCAAGCGACAGCCACAGGCTTAAAGAGGTACTCATATACGGATTAAATGAGAGCAATAAAATAAGCGAAAGTCCTATTGAATTCAGAGAATCAGCCTCTCGCTTGAACAAATCGGCAGCAAATACAAGACCTATCATTGTGCCTGCTCTTACAACGGGAGGATTCATTCCCGTGAGTATTGCGAAGAAAATAATAAACACGATTGACGACGCAGAAGAGATACGGCGCGACACACGCAGTTTTCGCATAATCATATACAAAAGCGAGGACCACACACTCAGGTGAAGCCCCGAAACGGCAAGCAAATGCGAAACTCCGGCTGCCGAGAACGCCGTAGTGACATTTCGTGGAATATTCGACTTGTCACCGTAGCAAAGCCCTGCCACAAGTCCGCCGTATGTGTTCGGCAGAAGGCACAGCGTCTCGCTCGTCAATTTTTGACGAAGCAAAAGCAACATAGTGCCGATGTTTTTCTTTTCTCCTCTTTTTATGCTTATATTTTCCGGTGAATGCGCGCCGAGAAACAAAGATTTTGACTTATAGTATTTTAGTATTTCGTCGCTGTCGCCGCCTAAGAGGAATGCTTTTGCCGAAAGGCTGACCTCGTCCGTCACGTCTATACAGAGCGGAGCTTTTGATACCACGCGAAATGACAGAGAGCTTTTTTCGCCGTTCACCGTATCCGCTTTCAGCACATAATAAAAGCTTCCGTCCTTTTCGTACGGCAAATCCGAGAGGGTACCGCTAATGATTACTTCTTTGCCGTTTAGCGGCTTTGCTTTTCCTAAATAGTATGCGTTATTTGACATCAGGAGCAAAACGGCAACCGCCGCGCTGAGAGCCGCAAAAGGCAAGGTTTTATCTCGCCTCACCTTTTTAATACACATAAAAACAACAAAAGCGATAAGCGCAGCCAAAAGCACTGCGCTTATCGCTTTATCATTTGAACCGCTCAATACAAGAAGTGTAAAGAGCATTGTAAATCCCGTAACTGCAAGCGGCCGTTTCATAATCAAACGAGTCTTTCGCCGAGATTACCTCCGCTGAGAACGTGGAAATGAAGATGCATCACCGTTTGACCGGCACCCTCGCCGCAGTTGTTTATAATGCGATAGGATGAGAGGCCGAGTTGCTTTGTAAGAGAGGATATCACCTCAAAAATGTGCGCAACAACAGCGGAATTTTCGCCTGTTATCTTATCCGCTCCGCTGATATGCTGTTTCGGGACGACGAGAAAATGCGTATCCGACTGCGGATTTATATCATAAAACGCATAGCACAAATCGTCTTCATATACTTTTTTTGACGGAATTTCTCCGGCTATTATTTTACAGAAAAGACAATTATCCATTTTCATCCTCCGTTTAGGCAAGCATAGCGCCGACTATTTCGGAAGCCTTTTTAAGAGCTTCCGGTATTTTTGAAATATCCTTTGCTCCGGCCATGGCACTGTCGGGTTTTCCGCCGCCTGCACCACCTGCAACGCGTGCTACCTCGCGAACTATATTACCTGCATGAGCTCCGCACTCTATGGCTTTTTTACCGACGCGGCAAGCGAACGACGCTGTGCCCTTTTCGGTATTTTTGCCTGCGAACACGGCGATAATATCATCTCCGCTTTCAAGTGCTTTGTCACAAAGCGAGCGAAGAGCATCGGCTCCGGCTTCGCCTATATCGGCTGTGACAAGGCGTACACCGCCTATCTGCTTTGCATCTTTCATAAGGTCGGCAGTTTTCGATGCTGCAATCTCTGCCTCCAAAGACGATATTTCGCGTTCCTTTTCTTTAAGCTCCGCAGAGAGAGCCGCGGCACGGGACGCCAATTCATGATAATTTGTAAGCTTAAGGTTTTTGGCGGTTTCGGCAATAAGCTCATTGTTCTTGTCAATGTATTTCATAATATTATTGCCCGTAACAGCCTCTATTCTGCGGACGCCCGACGCTACCGATGACTCGGATACTATTTTGAAGAGCCCTATTGATCCGGTATTTTTAACATGGGTTCCGCCGCAGAACTCGACAGAAAAATCATCTGCCTTTACAACTCTTACGATATCGCCGTATTTTTCGCCGAATAATGCCATTGCGCCGAGCTTTTTCGCCTCGTCAATCGGCATTTCGCTTGTAACAACCGGCACGGCCGACATTATTACTTCGTTTACGGTATTTTCAACCTTTCTGAGCTCATCCGCCGAGAGAGCCGAGAAATGAGTAAAGTCAAATCTGACAGCCTCGCTGTTTACAAGCTGGCCTGCCTGCTCAACATGAGTGCCGAGTATTTTACGCAGAGCCGCCTGTAAAAGATGCGCCGCGGTATGGTTACGCATGGTGGCTTCACGTACCGAACGATTGACCTCAGCGTGAACCTTGTCGCCGCACGATACAGTCTCGCCGTCCGAGATGTAGCCGTGGTGAAGAACTACGCCCTCATGTGTTTTAGTGGTGTTTTCAACGGTAAATTCAAATCCGTTGCCCTTGATAACGCCGACGTCGCCGACCTGACCGCCGCTTTCCGCATAGAACGGAGTTTCGGATAGCACAAGTGTTATATTGTCATCTTCCGTTGCAACCTGTTTCTTTTCGCCGTCAACTACAACAGCGAGTATCTCGCTGTCGCCCGAAAGTGTTTCATAGCCGACGAACGGGGTTTTATCCATTCCCTTGGTGGCATTGCCCGAGCTCTTCCAAGCCTCTGCGCCTGCGTCCTTGTGAGCCTCACGAGCTTTTTTGCGAGCCTCGGTCATAAGAGCCGTATACTCCTGCTCGTCAACGGTCATACCCTTTTCGTCAAGAATGTCCTTTGTAAGGTCAAGCGGGAAACCGTAAGTATCGGAGAGCTTAAACGCATCGGCACCGCTCATAACCTTACCGTTGGTGGTTTTAACCATTTCCTCGAGCATATTAAGGCCCGTATCAATGGTCTTTGCGAAGTTTTCCTCCTCCGCTTTAATAACATTTATGATAAAGTCGTGCTTTTCAAGAAGACTCGGGTAAGCTGTATCGTTCTCTTTAATAACCGTCTCGGCAACCTCATAAAGGAAGGGTCTGTCAATACCGAGCAATCTGCCGTGGCGTGCTGCGCGGCGCAAAAGACGTCTTAAAACGTAGCCTCTGCCCTCGTTTGACGGCATAACACCGTCGGATATCATCATTGTGGTGCTTCTTACGTGATCTGTTATAACACGAAGAGATACATCCTTTTTCTCATCATCGTGATATTTCACGCCGGCAATTTTCATAATGTGCTTCATTATATTCTGAACCGTATCAACCTCAAAGAGGTTGTCAACGTCCTGCGATATGCAAGCGAGTCTTTCAAGGCCCATACCGGTATCTATATTGGGATGCGCAAGACGCGAGTAATTGTTGTTACCGTCATTTTCGAACTGAGTGAATACGAGGTTCCAAAATTCGATATAACGGTCGCACTCACAGCCTACCTTGCAGTCGGGCTTGCCGCAGCCGTACTTTTCGCCGCGGTCATAATATATTTCAGAGCACGGTCCGCACGGACCCGCTCCGTGCTCCCAGAAGTTATCCTCCTTGCCGAAACGAACCATGTGCGACGGGTCAACGCCTATATCCTTAGTCCATATATCGTAAGCCTCGTCATCTTCCTCATAAACGCTGATATAGAGCTTTTCGGGATCCATCTCCAATACCTTGGTGCAAAATTCCCATGCCCACGGAATTACCTCGTGCTTAAAGTAATCGCCGAACGAGAAGTTGCCGAGCATCTCAAAATACGTTCCGTGACGCGCGGTTTTGCCGACATTTTCTATATCGGGCGTTCTTATACACTTTTGGCAAGTTGTTACGCGCTTACGCGGAGGCGTTTCCTCGCCCGTAAACCACTTTTTCATGGGAGCCATACCGGAGTTTATAAGCAAAAGGCTCTTATCGTGCTGCGGTACAAGCGAAAAGCTCGGCAGTCTCAAATGGCCCTTGCTTTCGAAAAAGCTGAGGTATTTTTCTCTTAATTCGTTAAGACCTGTCCATTCCATACTGTAAAAATCTCCTTAACGTGTCGCGGGTCTTATCCGTTTAAGCGAAACGGCTTAAGCCTTACGGCACACTTATCAACATAATAAAAAATTATACATTCAATAGCCGTTCTTGTCAACCTTGACGCGGCTGTGCCGGTTAAAAAATAAGGCTTGTTTTACTGTGTGTTTTCATTTATAATTTAATATATGTGCTATCGAATATTATCATTTGGAGGGTTTTAATTGTTAACTGATATCGAAATAGCAAAACAGGCCGACATTAAGCCTATATCCGACATTGCCGAAAAGCTCGGCATCAGTGCCGACGAGCTTGAATTTTACGGCAAATACAAAGCAAAGCTTCCGCTGTCGCTGCTTAAAAAATATGAAAACAAAGAGGACGGCAAGCTCATACTTGTAACAGCCATAAATCCGACGCCTGCAGGTGAAGGAAAAACCACCGTCACGGTAGGTCTCGGCGAAGCGATGAACCGCATAGGCAAAAAAGCCGTAATAGCCTTGCGTGAGCCGTCTATGGGCCCTGTTTTCGGAATAAAGGGCGGTGCTGCCGGCGGCGGTTACGCTCAGGTAATACCGATGGAGGACATAAATCTTCATTTCACGGGCGATATGCACGCTATAACGGCCGCAAACAATCTGTTGTGCGCGATAATCGACAATCACATTCAGCAGGGAAACGAGCTTCGCATTGACCCGAGAAGGATTCTCTTCAAGCGCTGCCTTGATATGAATGACAGAGCGCTGAGAAATGTTGTAATAGGTCTCGGAGGCAAGGTAAACGGCGTACCGCGTGAGGACGGCTTTATGATAACGGTGGCAAGCGAGATTATGGCTATACTCTGCCTCTCTTCCGGAATCAAAGATTTAAAAGATCGCCTCGGCTCAATACTCACCGCATACACATACGACGGTACTCCCGTATACGCAAGGGATTTGAATGCAGTCGGTTCAATGGCGGCTCTCTTAAAAGACGCAATAAAGCCGAATCTTGTACAAACACTCGAAAACACTCCAGCTTTAATGCACGGCGGACCGTTTGCCAACATAGCGCACGGCTGTAACTCGGTAACCGCCACACGTCTCGCGCTGAAGCTCGGCGACTACTGTATAACCGAGGCCGGCTTCGGAGCAGACCTCGGTGCCGAAAAGTTTCTCGATATCAAGTGCCGCTGTGCAGGCCTCAAACCCTCCTGCGTTGTAATAGTAGCCACAATCCGCGCGCTGAAATACAACGGCGGCGTACCGAAAACCGAGCTGTCAAAGGAAAATACCGCCGCTCTGAAAAATGGTATCGTAAACCTTGAAACTCATATTGAAAACATGAGAAAATACGGCTTACCCGTTGTGGTTGCGATAAACCGTTTTGCAACGGATACCGAAGCGGAAATCGAAACGATAGAAGCTTTTTGCAAGGAAAAAGACGTCCCGGTTTCGCTTACGGAGGTATTTGCCCGCGGCGGAGAAGGCGGAAAGGAGCTTGCCGAAAAGGTCGTTAAAACGATTGAGACAAAAGAAGCTCACTTTAAGCCCATATATGACGAAAAGCTTTCGATAAAGGAAAAGCTGAATGTTCTTGCAAAGGAGATTTACCGCGCCGGAGATGTTGTATTCACCTCGAATGCGGAAAAAGCAATTTCCGAAATTGAAAAGCTCGGCAAAGACAAGCTCCCGATTTGTGTTGCGAAAACGCAGTATTCTCTGTCGGACGACCCGCAAAAGCTCGGCAGTCCGAAGGGCTTCACACTCACGGTACGCGATGTCCGCCTGTCGGCAGGTGCCGGATTTATAGTGGCTCTCACAGGAGACATAATGACAATGCCCGGGCTCCCGAAGCAGCCTGCGGCGTATAAAATAGACGTTGACGACGACGGGAATGTGTCGGGGCTTTTCTGATAACCCACCCGGCCAATCGAAATTCGTATTTATAACAAAAAGACGGCTGTAAGAGCTTCGGTTCTTACAGCCGCTTTTTATTTTATGTGCAACAAAAAAGGTCCGCTTACGCGAACCTTTTTTATCGGTTGAATTATGCCTTAGCTTCCTCTTTTTTGTCAGCGTCCGCGTCATCTTCGCCGTCTTTCTTCTTTTCTTTAAGAAGAACGAATTTCTCCATCGGGAAGAGAACTACCATCTGAACAAAGCCTGCCGCAAGACTCGCAATAGTTCTTGCGAGAGCCTGTAACCAGCCCCATGAGGATCTGCCGATAACGCCGACGAGCCAGCCCTGGAACCAGGTTGAGAAGAGTATAAGTGCAATCATAAGGAATATGTAAATTGCGAAGTTATACCAGGGAGCGTCAGATTTAAATGTCGTCTTTTTGTTCTGATAGAAGCCGTAGATATTGGCTACAAGGTTTGAAAGGAAGAACGGAAGAAGATAGCCCCAAGTAACTACGCCGCCTATGACGGTTCCGTTTTCTATAACACCGCCGACAACATATTTACCTATCTGCTCAACGCCCTTTGCGGTAGCTGCGTCAAAGATTGTGTTCGGTGCGAAGATTCCCTGAAGGAAAGCGGGAAGAGTGGCTGTCACGCTGTCGAAGATAAGCGGAAGAACGTTTGCAAGCACCAACTGAATGATGGTGACAAGTCCGCTTACTACAAGGAACTTAATGAACTGCCAAAGAGCCTTCATAAAAGAGCCCTTTTCCTCTGCGGCGTTGTCTATACCGCCGAGGCTTATTTTTTTCTTATCTGCCATAGTTTTACTCCTCTTAATGAGATTTCGGAAGCGATAAAACGCTCCCACGGTTTTTACATAGCCCTTTTAGTATAACAAATAATGTATAAATATGCAATACAAAACTTCACAATTTATTCATAATTACAATTAAAAGGCTCCTGTGAACCACAAGAGCCTTTCAAAGAAAAGTCAAGTAAAGTCTCGGTGCCTTTTTAAGCGACAACCGAATTGTCAGTTTACGTTCGGAGTTATTTTGAGCGTCGCAATATCGGTAAGCGACATTTTATCGCTCGGAACTATAAACGTACTCTCCATAAGAGCCTTTGCCGCATCAAGCGAGGTAAGGCAGGAAGTGCCGCTCTCAACCGCAATTCGGCGAAGCTTAAAGCCGTCTCTGTCGGGGCGTCTGCCGTGAGTAGGCGTATTGATGATAAGCGAAACGTCGCCCGAATGGAGCATATCCATAATATTGGGGCTCTCTCCGGTGAGCTTATTTACGGGCTTCGCATCTATGCCTGCCTCAAGCAAAGCCTTACGCGTTCCCGGCGTTGCATAGAACTTAAACTGCGAATCCTTAAATGCCTTAAGCATCTCGCAGACCTCAGCCTTGTCCTTATCGCGGACGGTGACAATAATCTTGCCGTCCTTAGGAAGCGAAACTCCGCCGCCGTCGAATGCCTTTAAAAGTGCCTCGTTGTAATCCTGCGAAATACCGAGCACCTCGCCCGTAGATTTCATTTCGGGTCCGAGAGATGTATCGGCACCGATTATCTTTTCAAATGAGAATACGGGAAGCTTGATAGCATAATATCCGCTGTTTCTGAAAAGGCCTGTGCCGTAACCCATATCAGAGAGCTTTTCGCCGAGCATAGCTCTTGTAGCGAGTGCAATAGCCGGAATGCCGGTTACCTTGCTTATATACGGTACGGTTCTTGAAGAACGCGGATTTACCTCGATGATGTAAACTTCTTCCTTGAGCACGATGAACTGTATATTCATCATACCGATAACGTGAAGCGCGGAAGCGAGACGCTTTGTATAATCAACTATGGTCTTTTGAACCTTTTCGGAGAGTGTGACTGCTGGATAGACGGAAATCGAGTCGCCCGAATGGATACCGGCACGGTCAATGTGCTCCATAATACCGGGAATCAGTATGTTTTTGCCGTCGCATATAGCGTCGACCTCAACCTCCTGACCCATAAGATATTTATCTACAAGCACGGGGTGCTCGGACAAATCGGGAATGGTACGGGTTATGATACCCATAAACTCTCTTATGTCATCGTCGCTTGCGGCAATTTGCATGCCCTGACCGCCGAGGACGTAGCTCGGTCTTACCAATACGGGATAACCGAGCGAATGTGCCGCCGAGAGAGCCTCGTTTACGGTAAACACGGTATGTCCCTTAGGTCTTTGAATGTCGCAGTATTCGAGTATCTCGTCAAAACGCTCTCTGTCCTCTGCGGCGTCAACGTGGTCGGCGTCGGTACCGAGAATCGTGACTCCGAGGTCGTTAAGCGTTTTCGTGAGCTTTATAGCGGTCTGACCGCCGAACTGAACTATTGCGCCGTCGGGTTTTTCCGCCTCGACTATATTGGTAACGTATTCGGGAGTCAAAGGCTCAAAATAAAGCTTATCGGAAACGTCGAAATCGGTTGATACGGTTTCGGGGTTGTTATTTACGATTATGGCTTCGCAGCCGGCTTTTTTAAGCGCCCAAATAGAGTGCACCGAGCAATAGTCAAATTCTACGCCCTGTCCTATTCTTATAGGTCCCGAGCCGAGAACGATAATTTTCTTTTTCTTCGGAGTTGTATCGACCTCGTTTTCAACGCAGTAATCCGAATAATAATACGGCGTTTCGGCCTTGAACTCCGCGGCGCAGGTATCAACTATCGAGAATGACGGAGTGATATGCCACATTCTGCGGAGATTTTTGATTGACGCCTCGGAAACGCCGACATCATTTGCTATAACGTCGTCCGTAAAGCCGAGACGTTTTGCCTCAAGCAGAGTGTCGCGGTCACACGCGCCGGTCATAAGCGTTTTTTCCATATTGACGATATTTTCTATTCTCGTCAGGAACCACATATCAATCTTTGTGATGTCATGTATTTTGCCGAGAGAAATGCCGTTATAAATCGACGCCGCCACAACATAAAGACGCGTGTTGTCGATATTTTTAAGAAGCTCGAGCAGCTCGTCGCAGCTTTTTTCGGTATACTCTGACATCAAAAGGCTTGTCTTGTTTTCTTCAAGCGAATGAAGAGCCTTTTGCAACGCACATTCAAATGAACGTGAAATTGCCATAACCTCGCCGGTCGCCTTCATCTGTGTGCCGAGTGTACGTTTTGCGTTTACGAACTTGTCAAACGGCCACTTCGGAATTTTAACGACGCAGTAGTCGAGAGCCGGCTCAAACGAAGCATATGTTTTTTTGGTAATCGCGTTCGGTATCTCGTCAAGCCCGAGTCCGAGAGCTATTTTTGCGGCAATACGCGCTATGGGGTAGCCGGTTGCCTTTGAAGCAAGTGCCGAGGAACGTGAAACACGCGGGTTAACCTCGATTACGGCATAGCGGAATGAATCGGGATGAAGTGCAAACTGAACATTGCAGCCGCCCTCTATGCCAAGCTCCGTTATGATGTTAAGAGCCGCGGAGCGCAGCATCTGATATTCCTTATCCATAAGGGTCTGAGACGGTGCGACAACTATCGAGTCTCCGGTATGAACTCCTACGGGGTCAAGGTTTTCCATATTACATACGGTAATGCAGTTGCCCTTGCCGTCACGCATTACCTCATACTCTATCTCTTTCCAGCCGGCAATACATTTCTCGATAAGGACCTCGTTTACGCGCGACAGGCGAAGCCCGTTTGAACATATCTCACGAAGCTCCTCCTCATCGTCGGCAATTCCGCCGCCCGTACCGCCGAGCGTATATGCCGGGCGGACTATTACGGGATAGCCTATCTTATCGGAAAATTCAACCGCAGCCTCAACATCGTGTACAACGAGCGACTCGATACACGGCTCGCCGATTTTTTCCATGGTATCCTTAAATTCCTGCCTGTCCTCAGCCTTTTTGATAGAGGACGCCTTGATACCGATAAGGCGCACGCCGTTGGCCTTTAAAACGCCTTTTTCGTCAAGCTCCATAGCAAGGTTGAGTCCTGTCTGACCGCCGAGCGTGGGGAGAATCGAATCGGGTTTTTCTTTTTCTATTATCTTGGTGAGCGTGGGAACATTCAGCGGCTCGATATACACCTTATCCGCTATATCGCCGTCGGTCATTATTGTAGCGGGGTTTGAGTTTACAAGTACAACCTCTATCCCCTCTTCCTTCAGAGAGCGGCACGCCTGAGTTCCGGCGTAGTCAAATTCGGCAGCCTGACCTATGATAATAGGACCGGAGCCGATAACAAGTACCTTTTTTATCGTCTTATCAATCATCGTATCTGCCCTCCGCTGCCATCTTCAAAAATCTGTCAAACAAAAACGCCGTATCGCGCGGACCTGCGTTGGCCTCCGGGTGGAACTGCACGGTGAACACGGGCTTTCCGTGATAAACTATTCCCTCAACGGTCTTATCGTTTACGTTTATGCAGTTGATTTCGGCGTTATCCGGCAGCCCCTTGCCGTTTACCATATAGCCGTGGTTCTGCGACGAGAGGTAGGTCCTGTCTTCATTAAGGAATTTGACCGGATGATTTGCGCCCCTGTGGCCGTACTTCATTCTTTCGGTCTCGCCGCCGTTGGCAAGTGCCATAAGCTGATGGCCGAGGCAGATTGCAAAGGTCGGTATACCGTAATCGTAAAGCTTCTTTATCTCTTTGATTATATCGACGCATTCCGACGGATCGCCGGGGCCGTTTGAAAGCATAATGCCGTCGGGCGATGTCTTTATTATTTCGTCTGCCGACGTAAATGACGGATAAACCGTTACAATGCAGTTTCTCTTCACGAGATTATTTATTATATTCCGCTTTGTTCCGAAATCCATAAGTGCTATTTCAGCACCGGTGTTTTCTTCGCCGTATACCTTTGTCTGCTTTGCGGTAACGCTGCCGACAAGGTCTATTTGGCGGAAGGACTTAATGACATCCATAAGCCTTTCCCTGTCGCCAATATCCGAAGTGAGTACGCCGCGCATGGTTCCGCTCTCGCGCAGTTTCTTTACGACGGCGCGCGTATCAACGCCCGATATGCACGGAATATTGTATTCCTTTAAAAGATTCTCTATTGTATCGGTGCATCTGAAATTTGACGGGTCGGAGCTGAGCTCATGGACTATAAAGGCACTCGGCTGAAGCCTTTCGCTCTCAAAATCCTCTCGGCTTATACCGTAATTGCCTATCATGGGATAGGTCATAACAACTCCCTGCCCCGCATACGACGGGTCAGTAAGGATTTCAACATATCCGGTCATGGAAGTGTTAAACACTATTTCGCAGGCAGTTTCTTTAAAATCGCCCCTTGCGGTTCCCTCATATACGGAACCGTCTTCAAGCATCAAATACGCTTTCAAACAATACACCGACCTTTCAAACAAATGCTTTTACTTAATTGAAAATTTTATCATATTTCGGGTTCTATTTCAATACAAATATTAAACATAAAAATAAAAACGACCTTTGAAAATCCCGAAAAAAAGGAGCTGTAAAAAATACAGCCCCTATCATTTAAAACGGAAGATAATGCATGGACGAATTCGTGACAAGCACCGCCACATAGCCGATATAAATACAAACCATCAAAGCGCCCTGCCAACGGCTGAGCTTTTTGAAAATCAACGTAGGTATTATGGCTATCGCTATGACGAGCAGGCAAACCGGCATATCAAGAAATGCCGACTGCTTGCCGACCGTAAGAGTTCCGCCCGATAAAAACGCGCATATCGGAAGAATGAGAGTCAAATCAATGATATTTGCGCCTATAATGTTGCCTATGGAAAGCTCCGACTGCTTTTTGGCAACGGCGGTAAGAGTTGTTACAAGCTCGGGCAAGGATGTGCCTATCGCTATTATGGTAACGCCGATTATCGCCTCGGACACGCCTAAATGGCGAGCTATCACGGTACCGTCATCAACGAGCAAATCGGCTCCCACAACAACGGCCGCGGCACCTATCAAGAACTTAACTATATTGAGTGCCATCTGCTTCCCGGTGTGTTCCATTTTCTCAACCTCGCCGGAATCGGCGGAGAGAGATTTTTTGCCGGAAATGATGTTTTCTATCATAAAGACGGCAAATATCGCTATCATTATAATGCTCTGCCAAAGATTTAAATCAAGGTCATAAGAAAATGCAAAAAGCGCGGCAACCGCGAGAATCATAAGCGAGCCCTTTAATGCAACGGAGCTGCGTTTAATGACGGCCGGCATACACAAAACGGAAATGCTCATTATAAGGCCGATATTGGCGGTTACCGAGCCTACGGCATTGCCTATTGCCATATCGTTTTGCCCCTTTGCCGCCGCTATTGACGAAACAAGAAGTTCCGGAAGCGTCGTGGCAAAGCTGACTACCGTAGCACCGATTATGAATTTCGGAATTCCAGTAGCTTCGGCTATCCATGTAGCGGCGTCAACAAAAACATCGCCGCCCTTAACTATAAGCACAAGGCCTATAACAAACAAGATAACGGCATATATAATATTATCCGACGGCACGCTTATAAGCGATGCAAGTGAGCTTGAAATATTCATAAAATTCCCTCCTGCGGATTGGCATATCCTTGTTATGTTAACACCAAAGCGTATTAAAGTCAATAAAAAAGAGCGAAAAGCCGAATTTTGCTTAACACAAACAGGGATTATACGAAGCAAAAAATATTTTATTTACAATTTGAATTAAAAATGTTATAATAAATAATAATTTGTGTATAAAATACACAAAGCTTGGAGGAGTAAAAAATGAAAAGGTTTTTAGCGGTACTTTTGTCGCTGATACTGGCAGCAGGCTCGCTCTTTGTGGCGGCCTTTGCGGCAGACGGCAAAAAAGAAAAAGTTTATCCGGTCATTCTCTTACAGGGCTACAGCGGCCCGCAGCTCTTTAATCAGGACACCGGTGAAAAAGCCTGGGGTCTTGACTTTGACAAGGTCAAGGAGCACGTTTTAAACGACTACGGCAAGGAGCTTGCAAACGGCGCGAAGGAATATGCAAAAGGCAACCCCGATCCGCTTGTGGACACACTCGGCACGATTCTTCTCGACGTGATGGACCCGATAGCCTGCAATGCGGACGGTTCATCGAAATACAACCTCGATACCTTCCCGAAGGGCGCCGAGGCCACGCGAATGTCCACGCTTATTGCAAACGGTCAGGAGGAGTATATCGGCGAAAAGCCCATAATGACCGGCTTCGTGGAAAAACTCACACAACAGGGTGTTGAAAATGCCGCCGACTACATATTCATTTACACCAACGATTGGCGTAAGGGTCAGGCGCAATACGCAAAGGACATTGACGCATATATCGATGAAGTAAGAGCCTTGACGGGTTCCGACAAGGTAGATATATACGGCCTCAGCTTCGGCGGTCAATGCGGTGCCTCGTATCTCTATTATTACGGCGAAAAAGCAAAGGTTCACAAGGCCTGTCTCAACGTTCCGGCAATAGGCGGAACCAATATGGTAGGCGACCCGTTGCTCGGCAACGATATAACGCTTGACTTCCCGACGATATTGCAGTTTGTCGAAATCGGTTTCCGCTCCGAAAACGAGTGGGAATGGATACTCGAGTTCCTGTCATCTCTTACAGGCGGTTACCAAAACCTCAACAAAATAGTCAATCTCGTCGCGCAGAAATACATTGTGGATTACATTGACAAATTCGGCAGTATATGGGACTTTATCCCTCTTAACGTATACGATGAAGTGAAAGCCCGTCTTATAAGAGACGGATACGTAGACCCCGTCGCGGCCGCTCCGCTGATAGCAGCCTCGGACGAATTTCACTACAACGCGCTCGCAAATATGAGTGAGGGTCTTAAAAGAGCACAAAAAGCCGGCACTCAGATAGCCATAATGTCAAATACGGGCATAAACGGCGTTACCGGTACATACAAAAACTCCGACTATATAATAGACGTGCACACTTCATCGGGCTCTGCCTGCGCTCCGTTCGGAGAGCAGTTCCCGGAGGATTACACTCCCGTCGGAACACAGTGTAACAACAAAAAGCATTGGCACATCTCTCCCGACAGAGACATAGACGCCACCTGCTCATATCTTCCGGAAAACACATGGTTTATAAAGGGGCAGTTCCACGGTCAAAGCAACTGGGACTCATACTCTCGCGAGTTTATACTCGAGTTTATGTTCGGCGACAGTATAAAGGATATATACTCAAATCCTAAATATCCGCAATTTGAGCTTGCCCAGAATCCGGCGGACGGTCTCTATATGAGATTTGACAATACAAACTCCGGCTTCCACACGTCGGAGGACACGGCACTTGTATTTACAAATCTCTCGGAGCAATACACAATAGATATTCTCGACATTTCGGCTAAGGGCTTCAACCTTTTCCCGGAGTACAATTCATATTCAGGAATAGGCGCCGGCAGTACCGAGGTAATTTCCATGACCGACCACTGCTTTGCCAAAAGCACTCAGCCCATCAGCATAAAGGTCAGATACCGCCTCAACAGTCCGCAAAGGCTCATAAAGGAAAAAACATTTACCTTTACGCACTTAAGCGACGATGAAATTAAGGATTATCCGTTCATAAATGACGCCGCAAAGCTTATAATCGGCGAAAACGAGCCTGCACCCGTAACCGAAACAGCTCCGGCGGATACAACGAAAAACACTTCGGAGAATATCGAAGAGCGCGCCGAAGTACGACTTTCAGGCGACGAAAATAAAGTCTCATCCAAAATTCCAAAAACCGGAAGCGCAAAACGCGGTATTGCGTTATCGTCATTTGCCGTTATTACGGCAGCTGCCGCGGCAGGCGTGATAATCAAAAAGAAAAGAGAAGAAGCCTGATATAATCCAAGAAAAAAAGCACCCCTTGAGTACTTAAAGTGCCCAAGGGGTGTCTTTTGTTTGCTCTTAAAAATCGGTTCAGCTCTTTTAAATACCCGTTGTACCGAGAATTGCGGGAGCGGCATCATTAAGCAGCAGCTTTTTAAGTGCCGAATAGCGACGTGTTTTTTTATCGTTAGCCGCCATTTTCACAATCTCGTCTTTCGTGCCGACAATTATCATAAGCTCCTTCGCCCTTGTTACGGCGGTATAAAGCAGATTTCTGTAACAGAGCTGCGGTATTACATTTACGACGGGCATTATAACGGCTTTAAATTCGCTGCCCTGACTTTTATGCACGGTAACGGCATATGCAAGCTCAAGCTCGGTCATCTGCTCCTTTGCGTACTGTGCGGTTCTGTCGTCAAAGCTTATAAACGCAGTCTCGCTCTTTAAGTCTATTTTTTCGATTATTCCGATGTCTCCGTTAAAAATTCCATCGCCTGACTCCTTATCGCTGTCCCAATGGATATCGTAATTGTTTTTTATCTGCATTACCTTGTCGCCCTCGCGGAAAAGACGGAAGCCCGAATTCAGCTCGTTTTTATTATCCGACGGCGGATTCACAAGAGACTGGAGTATTTTGTTGAGATTTACCGTGCCGGCCTCGCCCTTTTTCGACGGGCAAAGCACCTGTATATCTCTAAGCGGAGAATACGAATATGCGCGCGGCAGTCTCTCGGCATAAAGCTCCGCTATCGTTTTCGCAGCAAGAGCCGGGGTCTGCCGTTCCATCAAAAAGAAGTCGCCGTCCTTTCGGTCTGTCACGATTTTTTCACCGTTCACTATACGGTGTGCGTTGGTGACTATGAGGCTGCCCATGGACTGACGGAAAACCTCCTTCAACTCAACCACAGGCAAAAGGCGCGATTCAATTAAATCGTGAAGCACATTGCCTGCACCGACCGGCGGCAGCTGATCGGAGTCACCGAGCATAATAAGGCGACAACCGAGAGGCAATGCGTTTAAAAGGCTCGCAAAAAGGCTTATATCCACCATGGAGAGCTCGTCAAGTATGAGAGCTTCACACTCAAGCGGATTGCGGATATTTCGTTTGAATGTAGGTCTGTCATGCTCGTCCCACTCAACCTCCAAAAGCCGGTGAATGGTCTTAGCCTCCTTGCCGGTAAGCTCGGTCATTCTTTTTGCCGCTCTTCCGGTGGGTGCCGCAAGGCTTATGTCCAGTCCCTCGCTTTGGAAGAGACGAAGTATGCCCTTGAGCGTGGTGGTTTTACCTGTTCCGGGACCGCCGGTCAAAATCAGTATGCCCTTGTTCACCGCTGTCTTTATGGCAAGCTTTTGCTTTTCGGCATACGATATATTATCGGCTTTTTCGATTTTCTCTATTTCGCTGTCAAGTGCCGAATGGCCTGCCGGCGGAAAATTCAAAAGCACCTTTATGCGGTCGCTTATACTCTTTTCATCGCGAAATGCCTGAATTAAAAAGACGTACTCCTTGTCGGTAAACACCTTTGAGACAAGTCGGTTTTCACGACAAAGCTCGTCCGTCATTATATCTACGGTGTCTGCATTTGTATTAAGAAATTCGGCAGCCACGCGCAAAAGCTTATCACGCGGTATGCAGGTGTGTCCGTCAACATATAAATTATGTCTTAAAATATGCTCTACACCCGCCTTTATCCTGTATGAATCATTTGGTCTGTGCGGAAGATTGTCAGCTATTGTCTCAACTCGGTCAAACGGTACGCCGACCTCTGGCAAGCAGAGAACGTACGGGTTTTCCGTGACCTTGCCCACCACATCACCGCCGAACGCTTTATATGCGGCAAGGCACTCGCGCGGACCTATACCGTACGATTCGAGCGTCATGGTAATGCTGCGTATCGCAAACTGGCTGCGATATGACGCGCAGATTTTTTCTGCCTTTTCCGGCGAAATGCCCTTGACCTTTGAGAGCATCTCGGGATTGCTTTCGAGATAATCGAATGCTTTTTCGCCGAACATATCCACAATGCGCTCTGCCGTGGCCCTGCCTATACCTTTTATTGCGCCTGCGGCAAGATAATTATAAAGCTGTTCGGTTGTTGCCGGCATATTGCGTTCAAACGCCTCAACCTTAAATTGCCTGCCGAAGGTTGTGTGATAAGTCCATTCACCCTGAAGCTTTACGGTTTCGCCGACGGAAATATCGGAAAATACGCCGACGGCCGTGATAAGGTCATCATCACAGCCGACGGAAAGCACGGTATATCCGTTTTGCTCATTTCTGAACCTTATGTCCTCTACCGTACCCTCTATTATCTCTTTTTCGTGAGTTTCGCTCATTTCAAATATTCCTCTAAATCCTCGGCGGTAAAAAGATATATGCCGTTTGTTTCACGGCAAATATTTTGGCAGCCGAGCTTTTCTTTTTCGGTCATTCCCGTGTCAAGCACTATAACCTTACCGTAATCCTCATCGCCTATAAGATTCATTTTCATTCTCGCGGCGTATACTGCCGCAGACACATTTTTCCCGCAATGCTTAGACGGGATAAGTACATAGTATTCGTATTTTGCTTTCAGCAGCAGTTTTAACAGCACAGCATATACTACGGCAAAGACGCCCAATATTATAAGTCCCACAAAAACCGCGCCGAAAAAGCCCTCTAACATTAAAACCACCCCATATCATCATATGAGGCGGAAATAAAAGAGTGAGCAGCCTTGTAAGCCGAGTTCTGTCGTTTAAAGCAGTTATCTGTCTAGGCGTACCGTTGCCGGCACGCTCAAGCCATCCTTCGAAGTATTTGCCCAGCTGACAACTTCTGTCGATGTTGCATCGGGTAGGGTTTGCCTGGCAATGCCGTTACCGACATTCCGGTGAGCTCTTACCTCGCCATTCCACCCTTACCGCAAAAGCGGCGGTATATTTCTATGCACTGTCCCGGAGGTCACCCTCGGCGGCCGTTAGCCGTTACCCTGCTGTGTGATGCTCGGACTTTCCTCATCGCGCAAAGCGCTCCGCAACTGCTCGGGCTGCTCACTCTATGTATTTTATTATATTAACCTCGGCTTGTCAAATGCCAAAGTAAGCCGCGGCATTGTTATACGATATATCCTCCGCGATATTTTTAAGAAATTCCATATCGCGCGGATATTTTCCCTCCTCCACGAGATCGCCTATATATTCGCAGAGAATACGTCTGAAATACTCGTGGCGCGGATATGACAAAAAGCTTCTCGAATCCGTCACCATACCGATAAATTTGCCGAGACATCCGAGATTTGCGAGCGTCGCAAGCTGCTTTCTCATTCCGTCGTAATTGTCGTTGAACCACCACGCCGCTCCGTACTGTATTTTTGAATAGTTGCCGCTGCCCTGGAAATTGCCTATCATAGAGCCGTAGACAAAATTGTCACGCGGGTTAAGATTAAAAATGACCGTTTTGGGGAGAGCGTTTTGGCTGTCAAGCGAGTCGAGGAATTTTGAAAGCCCCGAAGCCGTGTTGCAATCGTCTATTGAATCAAAGCCCGAATCGGCACCGATTTTCTTAAACATTCTTGTGTTGTTGTTGCGAAGAGCACCTACGTGCAACTCCATGACCCAATCGTGTGCCGCGTATTCTTTTGCAAGCTCGGTTAAAAGGTCGGTTTTGTAGCAGTCGCACTCAAATTCTGTCGGTTTTTCGCCTGCCGCACCCTTTCTGAATATCTCTTCGAGCTCATCCTCGCCGCATTTTTCATATGGTATATATGAAAAAGAATGATCACAGGCAAGGCAGCCTACGGAATCGAAATAACGTATTCTTTCTTTAAGGACTTCTTTTAACGTCTTATAAGAATCTATTTTCACGCCCGCCGTTTTTTCCATACGTGAGAGCCACTCCGGAAACGACGGCAATTCTATACCGAGAGCCTTCTCCGGTCTGAACGCCGGAAGCACGCGGCATGAAAAGCTCTTATCCTTAGCCAAAAGCTTATGGTATTCAAGTGTATCGGCCGGGTCGTCTGTTGTGCAGACGCACACAACACCCGATTTTTCTATAAGCTCGCGCGGAGAAAAGCCGCCTTTTTTGATTTTTGCGTTGCATTTTTCCCATATCTCATCGCACGTTTCGGGAGACAGCGTTTTATAAATTCCGAAATATCTTTGAAGCTCCAGATGAGTCCAATGATAAAGCGGATTACCTATAAGATAGGGCATTGTTTTAGCCCACGCCTTAAACTTATCATAGCCGTCGGCGTCGCCCGTGATATATTTTTCGTCAATGCCGAACGAACGCATGGCGCGCCACTTGTAGTGGTCATAAGAAAGCCACAGTTCAGCTATATCGTCGGGATTTTTGTTGTCGTATATCTCCTTCGGTGACAGGTGGCAATGCCAATCGAATACAGGCATTTCTTTTGCCGCCCTGAAGAGCTCCTTTGCGGTATCGGTTGACAGCAAAAAGTCGTCGTCCATAAATTTTTTCATTTTAAGCACCTATCCTTTCGAAAAAAAGCAATCTGTTTTATTTCAGCTTTAAAGTTACTATTTCAAACGGTTTCAACGTAAGATTTACCGTTCTGCCGTGTTTTCGAAGCTTTCTCTCTTCATTTTCGAGAAGGTCGGTCAAGTACACATCGTCGAAATCAAAGCCGAGCGTGAGATTTACATTTGCGCGTGAATTACAGCACTCGTACAATCTCACGATTACGCCGTCGCCGTCCTCTGCATTTTTCACTGTCTCGCATATGACATTTTCCGAATCAATCGACAAAAGGGAATATTCTTCGGGAAGAGTACCGTTTTGACTTTCGATTTTTTTCGCCTCAAGCGGAGAATTGAGCAGATAAGCGAGCTTTACCGTACCTGCCTCCCTGAAATCACCGCTGTGAGGGAACAGCGAATACGTAAACTCGTGCCTGCATTTATCGGCGTCGGGATTGGGATAGTTTCCGCACTTAATCAGCGTAAGGCGAATAACCGAGTCGTGAATATCATAGCCGTACTTGCAGTCGTTTAAAAGGCTTACGCCGTAGCCGTATTCGGAAAGGTCGGCGAATTTATGCGCGCACACCTCAAATTTTGCCGCGTCCCAGCTTGTGTTTTTGTGAGTCGGTCTTTCAACCGTACCGAATTGTATGTCATATGTCGCCTTGTCGGCATTTATTTCCGTGGGGAAGGCGGTTTTGAGAAGTATATGGCTTTCTTTCCAGTCAATATCGTTTTCGAAGTCGATTTTCGGCGTGTTTTCATAGAGCCATATGCGCTGTACTATGGTGCTTGAGAGAAATCTTCTTGTTATCTCGATGCCGGCTCTGACACCGTCCGACAGCGGTTTTATTGAATCTACGGAATCAACTTCCCAAGACTTGTCGGTATAGTAATTGCTTATCTCCCAGTTGTCGTAGTCACGCGGAATATCTTCGTATGCAGTAAGCACATTTCCGCGCTCACCCTTTTTGAGCACCTCGCGTTTATTTTTCTTATCGAACAGAGAAGAAAACGCTCCGGTCTTATCAAGCTTTATTTTAAAGAACCTGTTTTCAAGGAATTTATCGGTAACCTTTACGGAATTTGTATTGCAGACATCCGTTACAACCTTATATCCCTTCGGAGGTATATTTTTAACGTACACGGTTTTGCCGTCAAGCTTTGTTTCGCCGCTCGCCTCAAAGGAGTTCGGATTAAAAACGAGCACTCCGCCGCGTGTGTTTATATTTTCCGCGACGGCGGTTTCGGCGTCGTTTTTGATTCTTTTGCCCGCTTCGCCGATTTTCTCATACTGCCGATGCGATACCTCATATACTTCCTTTATTGATGAGCCGGGTATTATATCGTGGAACTGATTTAAAAGTATTGTCTCCCAGCCACCGTGAAGAGCCTCCCTCGGGTACTCTTTGCCGAGCAGCTTTTGCGCCGTCACTGACAGCATTTCGGCATTTTCATAAAGGAATTCGCTTCGGCGGTTCAGCTTTTTATTCTGCGCCATGGAGGTATAGGTTCCGCGGTGATATTCAAGATACAGTTCGCCTTGCCAACAAGGAGTTTTCGGATTTTTTTCGGCTCTCTTTTTAATTCGCTCGAGGAATGAGCCGGCAAATTCCATTTTAGCGCACGGTACTCCCGAAATTCCCTTTTTCAGCACATCGTAATATTCAAGGTCTTTTCTTATAGGTCCGCCGCCGCCGTCGCCGTAACCGAAGGTTATCATCACTTCGTTGTTTATATCCTTTTGCTGATAGCGGTCGTATCCGCCTATGAGCTGGCAAGGGTTGAGTTTTGCGTTGTAAGTGACGTTTGTCGCCGGCTTTTTACCTCTGACCTTATCCTGCGCGGTCATAAAATACGTGAATATATCGGTACCGTCTATCCCCTTCCAGAAGAAGGTGTCATACGGCATTTTATCGGTCTCGCTCCAGCCGATTTTGGAGGTCACGAATTTATCAACGCCGCTCTTACGGAGGATTTGCGGCAGTGCCGCGGAATAACCGAATACATCGGGGAGCCAAAGCACCTTTGAATCAACGCCGAATTCGTTTTTGAAGAAGCTCTTGCCGTATAGTATCTGCCTTACAAGGCTCTCGCCCGACGACAGGTTGCAGTCCGCCTCGACCCACATGGCGCCCTCGACCTCCCATCTGCCGAGGCGTACCATTTCTTTTACCTCGGCGTAAAGCTCAGGACTTTCCTCTTTCAGGAATTTATAGAGCTGCGCCTGACTCGACATAAACTTGTATTCGGGATATTTTTTCATAAGTTCAAGTACGGTCGAAAAAGAGCGCAGCACCTTTTCCCTCGTCTGTGCAAGAGTCCAGAGCCAAGCTACGTCTATATGCGTATGGCCTATGCAGACGGCGTTTACGTCTTCTTTTTTGCAGTATTTGCCGTAGAATTCCCTGTCGAGATATGCTTCGGCAGTATCGACGGAGTCAAGAAATTCTTTTGAACCGGGCACGCGCATATCAATGAGATTTATTGCGCCGACAACGTAGTTTTCAATATCGACATAGACCTTTTTATACGGCTCGTGATAAAGCGTAACCTCATACGGCACGGCGATTTTATAATAGAGGCGGCGTGCGTTTTCGTAATACGCGTTGAGAGTCACGTTAAAATCAAGCAAGCAGTCGTTTCTGCCGGAATAGGCGTAAAGGAATATATCATATTCGCCCTTTGCATTATCAAGGAATATTTCGCGGTGATTCACATCAAGCCCTTGCTGCAATTTGCCGTCAACATACGCTATAAACTGAGGATTTACCGCGTCCCAGCCGTCAAGCTGAGTGGAGACGGTAAGCTCAAGATTTTTGCCTGTCAGTTCTTTCGGAACAATCAGTTTTTTATAGAACCATGCGTGTGCATCATATTTTCCGCCCCAGCGGTCATTTTTTTCAAAGCTCTTAAAGCTCTCATCAACAACGGGCAATTCGTTGCCGACTTTATATTCGCACGGCTTATATAAAAAGCCTTCGATTTTTTCACTGTATGCCACGGTATTTTTTTTGAACTCCTCAAGGAACACCCTGAGCCTGTCCTCATAAAAGTCTGTCTGCATATTTGCCTCCCGGTATTGCTTTTTATTGCTGATATTTTATCACAGTAAAACGCGTAATACAACATACAAACAGCGTTTTACTAACGTTTTTTATGCTCCGAATATACTGCCGTAAAGTCTTTTTGCAGCCGGCAAAAAATCTTCGGACGCCACGGACGAGCACAAGAGCAAAATCTGCGGATATTTTTTCCCCGTGCCGCTCTCCTTTACCGCCACGCCGCTTATAAGGGCTCGCTCCGCGATTTCTTTTTCCGACATAGCGCATTTTATTTCGAGTCTTAAAACAAAGCCCGTTTCGCCGATGTAGATATTGGCTTTATCGCCGAAAACCTCTTTCAGAGCTGATGTCAGCAGTTTCATTTTTTGGGTATACAGTCTTTTGATTTTTCTTATTCTTATTGACAGATTTCCGTCGCGGATAAAGCTGCACAATGCTATCTGTTCGGTCTTTGAGGCGGTTTGGTTATACAGCTCCGCCTTTTTTTCGTATTCGCCGAGCAGCGCGTCCGGAAGTATCATAAAGCTGAGTCTGATAGACGGTAAAAGCAGTTTTGAAAACGTACCGATATAAATTACATTTCTGCCGCAGTCAAGTCCCTGGAGGGATGGTGTGGGGCGATTGAAATATCCAAACTCGCTGTCGTAATCATCCTCGATTATAAGCTTGTTTTCTCTGTCCGCAAGACGGATAAGGCGTAGTCTTTCACTTGTCGGCATAACGTCGCCGAGGCGGTTTATATGCGACGGACTCACATAAATTATATCGGCCTCTTCTTTTGTACGGCATGATTTAAAGCCGTGGTCGGAAAACACCGCTGCGCCCTGTTCAAATTCCGACTCTCCGAAAAAGACCTTTTGCGAACGCGGCAGCACGGCGCATATTATATGTAAAAGGCTTTGCACGCCCGCGCCTATGACTATGTTATCCGGTGAGCAGACCGCATTTCTGTGCTCCGTGATGTATTTGCAAAGAGCCTCCCTAAGCTCGCGTTCCCCCTGCGCCTCGCCGTAGGACAGCAGTCTTTCGTCCTGCCTCAAAGCACTTTTGATGTATCTTCGCCACAGCGTGAAATCAAAGCTCTCCCTGTCTGCCGAGAGAGAAGTGAAATCATAGTCGGTTTTCGGCTCAAGCTCTTTTTTTCCTCTTACCGTGCCGTCTTTTTTTTCACGCCGCGCAACATCCGTCACAAAGTACCCGCTCTGCGGCTTTGATACAACATATCCGTCCGCCGCAAGCTGAAAATACGCCGCCTCAGCAGTAGTGCGGCTTACCGACAGTTCCTTTTCACACCGCCGTATTGACGGAAGCCTTGCGCCCGGAGACAGCTTGCCCTCGGTAATTAAATCCTTATAATATTCGTAAACTCGCATATACAGCGGTATGTTTTCCTTATTCAGTCCGGAATCCACAGTATTCTCCATAACTGTCCCCTAAAAAAAATTAGTTTTTGTGTATTTCAACAATGACACATCGGGTATATTATATATTAAAATCAGGAGTTGGGCAAGTATTAAATACCGACTCGTATTTCGGCAAAAAATCATCTCGAAAAAACGGAAGGGTGTTAAAAACCATGAAAAAAATAGCCGTTATAAACGACCTTTCCGGCTTCGGCAAATGCTCTCTCACGGCGGCTATACCGGTTATATCGGCTCTTGGGCTTGAATGCTGCCCGATGCCGACGGCGGTACTGTCAAATCAAACAGGCTTTGAGAGCTTTTACTGCGATGATTTTACCGATAAAATGGATTTTTTCACAAGCGAGTGGAAAAAGCTCGGCGTTCGCTTTGACGGCATTCTTACAGGCTTTATAGCATCGCACCGTCAGGCGGAAAAAATATTTCGTTTTCTTGACGAATTTCAAAATGACGACACTGTTTTTTTCTGTGATCCCGTTATGGCGGATGACGGAAAAATTTACGATATATATGACAAGGCTATGTGCGACGCCGTAACGCGTCTCGCAAAAAGAGCCGACATTATCTCTCCGAATCTCACGGAGCTGTGTGTTCTGACGGGGGAAAGCTACGAAGCTCTCTCTTCATCGGAACCGGACGATATAGCAAAAGCCGCATCGTCCCTTTTAAACGATACTCTGAGCACGGTCATTGTTACCGGCATAAAAAAAGACGACACCGTTTTAAACGTTGTCGCCGATAAAAGCGGTTTTAAAACTGTTTCATCCAAAAAATACGGCGGAAGCTTTTCCGGTACGGGTGATCTGTTTGCCGCGGCTGTTGCGGGACTTACCGTAAAAGGCGAAGCTCCGCTATGTGCCACCGAAAAAGCCGTAGAATTCCTTGAAGGCGCCATAAGGGATTCTTACGAAGAAAACACGGATCGTAATTTCGGGGTAAATTTTGAAAAATATTTGGGGAAGCTTATGTAAAGCATCTCACAAAGAGCCGTATTGCGCCCTGCAATCCGGCACCGCGAGCTTCTCGGATATTTCACTACGAAAGAATATGGTGACCACTATGAACACAAAATCAAAATCAATGACAGCGCTTTTAAACCTTGTTAAAGCTGCGGTTTTTGCCGCTCTTATTGCCGTAATGACGGCATACATCAAATTTAACACCGGTATAAACGACGGTTATCTCCACTTCGGCGACAGTATGATTTACCTTGCCGCATGTATTCTTCCGCTTCCGTACGCAATGGCGGCTGCGGCAATAGGCGGTTTTTGTGCCGATATACTAGCGGGTGCTGCCGCTTGGGCTCCGTTTACGGCAGTAATTAAGGCTCTTAACGCTCTGCCGTTTGCACTTGTTTATACCTGCCACGCAACGAAGAGCCCCAACAAAATTCTTAATAAGACCACAGCGTTTATGCCTCTTGTTTCCGGTCTTATAACAATCTTCGGTTATCTTCTTGCGGAGGGACTTTTATATTCGTTCCCCACGGCATTAACCTCCGTTCCGTTCTCGATTATTCAGGCAGTCGGCAGTGCAATAATCTACTATATTGCCGCTCCGGCGCTTGATAAAGTTAAATTCAAAACAAAATTATCCTAAAGGGAGTCTTTTTAATGGCTGACATAGTTTACACCTTTGAGGGCAGCGTATACCTTAACATCACAAATTCCTGTCCGTGCAAATGCAAATTCTGCATCCGCAATAATTCGGATTCGGTAGGTGACGCGGACACGCTTTGGTTCTCGGGTCACAACCCCTCGTTTGATGAAATTAAAAAAGCTATTGACGCATACGATTTCACCGGCTACAACGGCGAGGTTATATTCTGCGGCTACGGTGAACCGACTTTTGCATATGACAATCTCATAAAGACGTGCAAATACATTCACGAAAAGCTCGGCTTAAAGGTTCGTCTTAATACGAACGGCCTTTCCGACCTGCTCAACAAAAAGCCGACAGCCAAGGAATTATGTGAAAATACCGATAAAATCTCGATAAGCCTTAACGAATACAGCAGCGAAAAATACTGTGAGCTGTGTGCTCCGGCATTCGGTGAAAAATCGTTTGACGCCATCATCAAATTTGCAAAAGAGTGTAAACAGTACGGTCAGGATCTGCGTTTTTCGGTGGTCGATGTAATCCCCAAAGAGGATATTGAAAAATGCAGAGAGCTTGCCGACAGTCTCGGTATCCCGCTTAGAGTCAGAGCCTATGTTGCCGACTGAGAATAATCGTCCGTCAGCTTTTTTCGCATAATCGCAAGCACGGCTCTCTCCTTTCTTGAAACCTGCACCTGTGACATTCCGAGTTTTTCGGCTGTCGCACTTTGCGTAAACCCCTTGAAATATCTGAGCCTTATAAGGGTTTGGTCTTTTTTTGGCAAAGCTTTTAAAACCTCTTCGAGAGCCAATTTATCCTGAATGGCATCTTCGCCCGAGGGCACGGGAACATCGGTTTGACGTTCATTGTCGTCGTCCGATGCAGTGAGCGACACGGGCGGCAAGGAAATATTTAAAAGTTCCGATACGGCAAAGCAGTCTATCCCCAGAATTTTTGATAATTCTGTTACGGTAGGCTCTCTGCCGTTTTCTTTTGTCAGCTTTTCGCTGAGCTTAACGGCTTCGCGCGAGCGTTCCTTTAAGGAGCGGCTGACCTTTACCGCTCCGCCGTCTCTGAAAAGTCTTCTGATTTCACCCAAAACCGCAGGTACGGCATACGTTGAAAAAGCAAAGCCGAGCTCCTCGCGAAAGCCGTCCGCCGCCTTGACAAGTCCGAGACACCCTGCGGAATAAAGCTCCTCATATTCTATTCCTCTGCCGCGGAACCTGTTTGCACAGGCGTGTACCAAGCCGAGATTTTGCTCAATCAGCTCTTTTCGGTCCATTGCTCTTTACCCTTTATCGTTTTATATAAGGTTACAGTTGTGCCTTTTCCGAGCGTTGACGTCACTCTCACCTTATCGGAAAAGCTCTCCATCACGGAAAACCCGAGACCCGACCTGTCACCGCCGAGCGTTGTAAACAGCGGCTGACGGGCTTTTTTTATATCTTCTATTCCGCGACCTCTGTCGCGTATTTTCGTCACAGTTTTACCGTCGCCGAAAATTTTGACGTCTATGTATATTTTTCCGCACGAATTTTTGTAGGCGTGGACTATACAGTTCGTCACCGCCTCGCTGACGGAGGTCCTTATATCGTTCAGCTCCTCTATTGTGGGGTCAAGCTGTGAAATAAACGCCGACACCGCTGTACGCGCATATCCTTCGTTTACGGAACGGCTCTCCAGTTGCATTTTGAGTTCATTAAGCGGTTTCACTTTTCTCCGCCTCCTTTTTCTTTTTCAGCACCGCGAGATTTTGAAGCCCCGCGAGGCACATTACCTTATATGCATGGCGTGACAGGCCGTGAATTTCGAGTGTGGCTCCCATACTCTCGCATATCTTGTATCTGCCCATCACAAGTCCTATTCCGGAGCTGTCCATAAATGTGACTCCCGAAAAATCAAGCACGACTCTTTTAGGGTGTGCCGAAATAATTGCCGCGTCTGTTTTTTCGCGTATTGGCAAAGCGACATGATGGTCGATTTCACCTGATAAAAATGCCGTAACAACATCTTCGTCTGTCTTAATTTCAACGGACATATTTTTTCATCCCTTCCGAGTTTTCTTTCATTTTAACGGACAAGCATTAAAAAAGCTGTCACAATATGGTAACGAATACCGTTTTTTCAAAATATAATGATATTGTATATATCAGAGCAAAGGAGAGAACAGCCTTGGAGCATAAAAAAAGCCTTGCCTTTTTGCCCGTCGGTGAAAAAGCAAGGGTGTTATCGGTTGAAAACAAAGGAAATATGAAAAGACGGCTTCAGGATCTCGGAGTTATAAGGGACACCGAAATCGGTTGTGTTCTCGACAGCATATCCGGCGACATAAAAGTCTACATGATACGCGGTGCATACATTGCGATACGAAAGTCCGACGCAGAGCAGATACTTCTTAAATAGGGTGATAATTTGAAAAAACAAAAAATTCCCAATAAAAAAGTAATAGCACTTGCCGGCAATCCGAACGTCGGAAAAAGCACGGTATTTAACGCGCTCACAGGTATGCACCAGCACACCGGTAATTGGACGGGCAAGACGGTAGACTCCGCAGAGGGCAGGCTTCTTTATAAAGAAAGAGAATACGTTTTGGTCGATCTGCCGGGTACATATTCTCTTTGCTCACACTCCGAAGAAGAGGAAAATGCAGGTAAATTTTTGCAATCTCAACGGTATGACGCCGTAATCGTTGTATGCGACGCGGTCTGCCTTGAGCGCAATTTAAATCTCGTCCTGCAAGCCATGGAAATAACGGGTAATATAATTGTTTGTATAAACCTGTTAGATGAGGCGAAGAAAAAGGGCATAGAAATTGACACGGAAAAGCTCGAAAAACGACTCGGTGTTCCGACAGTCGGCATTTGTGCACGTACAAAGCAGGGGTTTCCGGAGCTTTTGGCCGCGGTTCAAAAAATGTCGGCAGATAAAAAAGCACCGATTTTCCCCGTAAAATACAGTGAAAGTACCGAAAAGGCAATAGAAATTCTCTGCGACGCATTAAGAAAAAATACAAATCTTCCGCTGAATGAAAGATACATGGCTCTGCGTCTTTTAACAGAACCGAAAAAAAACGCGGAAGAATTTAAGGAGATATTCGGCGACGACAAATTAAAAGGCTGCGATATTTCGGACGCGCTGGAAAGAGCGTACCGTGTGTGCGGCGGAAGAGAAAACATAGAAGACGATATTCCCGAAAGCATAGTTAAAACAGCCGAAAATGCAGTTGACGGCGTTGTAAAAACAAATCAAAACAAGAAGCATGACTTTGACCGCAAATTAGATAAGCTTTTCACAAGTAAGCTTACGGGAATACCGATAATGTTGCTGCTTTTACTGCTCATATTTTGGATTACCGCGGTGGGTGCCAATTACCCGAGCGAGCTTTTACAGCGTGCAAGCGGTTTTCTCACACAAAAGCTTATGCTCCTTTTGACAAATGCCGGCGTTTCTGTGTGGCTGCGCGAAATGCTTGTAAACGGAATGTTTAAGGTCTTATGCTGGGTCATATCGGTAATGCTGCCTCCCATGGCAATATTTTTCCCCCTGTTCACCCTGCTTGAGGACTTCGGATACCTGCCGAGAGTTGCGTTTAATCTTGACCACAGCTTCAGAAAATGCGGTACCTGCGGCAAACAGGCTCTCACGATGTGTATGGGCTTCGGGTGTAACGCAGTAGGGGTCACCGGTTGCCGCATAATAGACAGTCCTCGCGAAAAGCTTATAGCCGTTATAACAAACTGCCTTGTCCCCTGCAACGGGCGTTTTCCGTCGCTCATAAGTATTATAACCATATTTTTTGCCGCAGGCAGCTTCGGCATATGCCGTTCGGTATTTACCGCCGCACTTTTGACGCTTGTTATTGTATTCAGCGTACTTTTAACCTTTGTTTCGTCGCGTATACTGTCAAAAACACTTCTTCGCGGAGTACCGTCGTCATTCACTCTCGAGATGCCTCCGTACAGAAAGCCGCAGGTCTTAAAGGTCATAGTGCGTTCGATTTTTGACAGGACCCTTTTTGTTCTCGGTAGAGCTGCCGCAGTTGCCGCTCCGGCAGGCATTATAATCTGGCTTGCGGCAAATGTAACTGTTCACGGTGAAAGTCTGTTATCTGCTTTTTCGGGTGCGCTGGACCCATTTGCAAAGCTCATAGGGCTCGACGGAGTCATATTGACAGCCTTTATACTCGGTTTTCCTGCTAACGAAACAGTTGTACCGATAATGATAATGGCATACACCGCAACCGGGACGCTTACGGATTTTGACTCGCTTTTAGGGCTAAAAGACATTCTTGTCTGTAACGGTTGGACTTATACGACCGCTGTTTGCTTTATTCTGTTTTCCCTGATGCATTGGCCGTGCTCAACAACTCTTTTGACAATAAAAAAAGAAACGCACAGCCATTTTTGGACCGCCGTTTCCTTTATTTTCCCGACTCTGATGGGATTTATTGTGTGTTTCACTGTAAAACTCATATCCGTAATATTCTCTTTTTAAGCTCTTCAGACAGAATTTCCGGGTTCTCATCGCTGTATTCAAACTGCTTTGAGAGATATTTCACGCTGTTTATCCTGTCGTCAAGGTCAAATTTTCCGCGCTCCGCAAAAAGCAATACGTCGGCATAAAATGTAATCGCCGTAACGCCGACGCAAAAGCAGAATTTGCCTAAAGCATCGCCGTCATACACGGCTTTAGGGAAATGGCGGAACACAAGATACGATAAGAGCTTTTCGTAGTCAGCCGTTCTTTCGCCGAGATAAGATATAAAAGTCTTTCGGGAAAACAAAGCCTCGGCTTTGTTTTCGCACAGGCACTTTAACAGATGAGGAAAATAAGCGTCATACGCCTCTGTTTTTTTCGACGCTTTAATTAAAATGTCGTAAAATTCATCCTCGCTCGGAAAAGCAAAGTTGATTTTTCCGTACTGCTTTAAAAGTAAATTTTCAAATATTGAGTGAATTCTGTCATGAAGAGTCTGTGTTCTGTCGCAAAGCATATGTAAAGTGCTTTGCCTTAACATATATAGCGTTTCCGGATCAATCAGGCCGTCATCAAAATATGCGGCATCATCGCGTGATTCTACCTCGGTAATCAGCTTCAGCGGAGATGTATTGAGAAAAAGTAAGCTTGCGGCTTCCTCGCAGCAAAGCCCCTCGCCCATATCGTAAAAATCGCCGTATCGCGCGTAAAATCGCGGATGTTCACGGCATATTTCACACAGCATATCCTCGCCCTTTGTCAGTATCAGCTCACACAAACCGTCGCTTTTGAGAAACGGGCAGCGATCGTCTTCTGTCAGGATAAAGCATTGCTTCTCTCTATCTGTAAATCTGTTTAGCTTTACAGATAGAGAGTCGTTTTCATTCTCATATTTTCGCATTGTTTCATCATCAATGTCTATTTCCCAGCCTATACAGCACGAATCCGTACATTCACCCGCCCTGCATTTAAAGCTGTCATAAAAATCCGGTTTAGTTATAAGCATAAAGACGGCTCTCCTTTTACTTTTCCCTGAAATAATATCACAAATCGACTGTATCTTCAATAAATTATGCGGTGCACTTGATAAGCTGCGATTTTTCTGCTAACATAATATAGTATAAATGATAATTCGTTTTAAACGAGGTATAAAAAATGGAAAAGCTGCAAAGCATACTGAATTACTCCGTCGGCTCATTTACTGTGGGGAAAATATTTGAGGCCGTCATAGTATTTGTTATATGCTACTTTCTGATACGCATTATTATGAAGGTACTTAAGAGAGTGCTCGGCAAAACAAGCCTTGACGCGACACTCAGTAAAATAATAACGGCGGTAATAAAATTTATTCTCTGTTTCATAACCGCAATAATAGTTATAGATACGCTCGGCGTCTCCGCGACTTCACTTGTGGCGGCGTTCTCGGTGGTCGGTCTTGCCGCATCTCTCGCCGTTCAGGATTCGCTTTCAAACCTTGCAAGCGGCATTATGATACTTGTTGCAAAGCCGTTTAAAATAGGCGATTATGTCGAGGCTGACGGGGTTACGGGAACTGTTATGATGACGGGACTTATTCACACAAGAATAAAGGCGATAGACAACAAGGTAATATATGTTCCCAACAGCAAAATAATAGCGGCAAAAATAGTAAATTACACTTCGCAGGAAAAGCGGCGTGTTGATATAGAAATTTCGGCGTCATATGACGCGCCCATTGAAAAAGTCCGCAAGGCTCTGCTTGACGCAGTTGAAAATACGGATATGTTTTTGGACGACCCCGAAAAACCTTTTGCGGCGGTACTCTCTTACGATGACAGCAGCATAAAATATGTTGTAAGGGCATGGGTTGAAACACCGAAGTATTGGGACGCTCACTTTGCCCTTATGGAGAGGATAAAGACCGAATTTGATAACGCAGGCATTGAAATGACGTATAATCATCTCAATGTACATTTGATTGATAAGTAAGAGGGTGTAAAAAATGTTTGATCCGCTTAACCAAAACGGCGACGATGAAATAGATTTTTCCGAAAAGAACTTGTTTGAAGGACTCCCGGTTGATGAGATTTGCAAAAATACAGTCGATTTCCCGGAGGAGGAATTCAAAAAGCCCGAAAAAGGAGAAGAAGAAGGAAAAAAGATACCCGATAATTTAACGGTATCTGAAGAGCAAAAACCTCATTTGGTGATTTAACATAATATTTTTATAAACAGGGCGATAAACCGTCGTTTCGGCTTCGCCGCCATTATGCTATATTTTCGACGACAAATCACGAGAATGTACTTGACAAAAACGCCTGTTGCATATATAATATTCAAGCACTTAAAAGTGTACCTGTTATGCGCTTGTAGCTCAGCTGGATAGAGCATCTGCCTTCTAAGCAGAGGGTCGGGGGTTCGAGTCCCTCCAAGCGCGCCAGTTAATATGGTGGGTATAGCTTAGTTGGTTAAAGCGCCAGTTTGTGGCACTGGAGACCGTCGGTTCGAATCCGACTATCCACCCCACTTTCTAAATCTGCAAGATATTTCTCTTGCAGATTTACGTTTATTAAGGTATAATTTTAAAAAAGTAAATATTGGGGTGTCGTCAAGCGGTAAGACACAGCACTTTGACTGCTGCATTCGTAGGTTCAAATCCTGCCACCCCAGCCACGACGCCGTTTTTGAAAGCGGCAACAAAAACGCTGAAAAGCCTTGTGTATCAAGGGCTTTCGGCGTTTTTTAATCATCAAAATGTCACCCGTTTTTGCGCCATTTTGTGCCATTTGCGGCTATTTAAAAGAAAAAATGCAAGTCAAATGCAAGTCAAAACTTGCGATGTGCTAAGAGTTTTAAACGCTCTCTTTGCACTTTTTCTCTTTTGCCAATCTGCGAACACTTATAATTACATCGGCTAATATAATCAAGCCGTTTGCACCGAGTGCAATTCTCGTAAATATATTAAGCCCGGTATATATCGAAATTATAAGCAATGCGCAAAGAGTAATCAACCAAAAGTTTTTATTGAACACTTGTAAAACTCCTTTCTATGTGTTATATTATATATACTCCCGCAAGGGGGAGGGGCAAAAGCCCCTCTATGTAGCCTACCACCATTTGATTGCCGTTATCAAAGTCGCAAGTGCAACGATTGCATCGATAACAAGATATGCAATTTCAAAGGCGGTAGGCTTTTGATTTTGCTTTTTTACCGTTCACTTTTCTCGCCGACGTGCCTCCCTTAAAATGGAGGTGGGCCTCGTTAAGGCAAGCCGGAGGGATTTGCCGCCCTTGTAAAGGGAGGTGGGTTGCCGTAAGGCAACTCGGAGGGATTTCCTTAAAAAATAGATTTTAAATAAGAAATACTTTGGTTTTTTAATCCCTCACTCTGTTCGCATTGCTCACAGCCAGCTCCCTTTGCAAGGGAGCCTTTTTTGTCGCTTCGCGACGTTTCCCACACTGTGGGGGGAATCACCCTTTTTAGGGGAGCCTAATTTAATCCCTCAGTCACCTGTGGTGACAGCTCCTGACGGGAGAGTCCTATTTGTCATCTTTTCTTATATAAGACAAGTTCCGGATTTTTGCCGTTGTCATAGGCTTCCTTGAACTGTGCCAGCGTCTGCGTTCTTGCAGAAAAGTACATATTCATACCATTCATCCCCTTTGGAGATTTATTCTTATCCAGTATACCCCAACCGTCATATCGCAAGATACGGCGATTGGGGTTCTTTCAGAGTAAATTTATTCTTATATCATCTTACCAGTAATACAGTCATATTGAAATTACTTAATCACAAAAAATTCAACATGCATGTTTTTTGAACCAAATTATGTTTTATTTATTGAGTGTTTGTGAAACTAAATCTAAATATGTACTCAAATTACCTATAACATAATTTTCGGGTTTATCTGTTCCTCCCAGTAAAATCCATGGTTTAAGAATAAATGCTTCTCCATATTTGAGATAGCCAAATAGTGATGTGATTTTTTTAAATTTTTCCTCTTGTAGTAATCCCGATTTTATACTTGGATGATTGAATGCCTCATCAAACAATTCATCTATATTTTTTGTAATCATATCGTTAGTATTGTATTGTGGCTGAAAATAGTACACGTATTGGTTGGCAACACAATACAAAAATAGATCACCAAATGCAGTTGCTACAATAGGAATAAATCTTTTATTGAATTTCCAATTCCAACTTTTAATTATATTAACAGAAGTATCGATATCCAAAATGCTGAAAATACCATCTCCGTAGCTTCCAGCGGATAATTTATTCTTTCCTTTCGTAATATAATCAATCGTCGATTGCACTTGATAGTATTCGGTAAGTTCATATTCATCTGAAAATTTCATTTCTATATTCCTTTCGACTAAAAATGATATTTAAAGATGCCTATGGTTGTACAACAAATTAAAATTAACCGATGAATCTGAAGGCAAAGAACTAACGACATCATAAATAGTATCCTGCCTATATCCATTTTGTCTTCCAATAGAACGGTTTACACCACTATCGCCATATGCTGCCATTCGGAATGGGTCGAGAGCAGAATGACTGACAGCTTGAAGCTTATGTCGCGTTTCATTGTAAAGGGAGCCTTTTATGGGGCTTCGGTTTGTGCTTTTATTTTTTTATTGTTATTCAATAAGTTTCTCTGCTTTGCGCCGCACAGTTCATATTACGAACATAATCGTAAACAGGTTCGAGCTTGCTCTTCGAAAGCGGATATGCGAACTGATAAAGCAGGAATATAAGAGTATAAGTTATTGCGGGAATCAGTGTGCAGATTTTGAGTATTCCCTCGCTTACGCCGTCGACATAGCCTGCGTTTGACATAAGCTGCACATCATAGCCTACCTTGCCGAGAAGCATAAGTCCGCCGTAGTCCGCCGCTGTCTGACCGAGTTTACGGCAGAAGGTATAAACGGCGTATACCGCACTCTCGTTTTTAATTCCGGTCTTATATTCCTGATAGTCGATAACGTCGGCGACAACCGCCCAGTTTGTTATGGAAACGAATGAATATCCGAAGCCTATAATGAACAGCAGGAAAATAAAAATGCCTGCCTGATCGGGTCTCGGCTTTATAATATAGCACGCTATTGCGGCAAGAGCCGAGAAAAACGCTCCGAATCCGCTGAGCTCCTTTTTGCCGAACTTTTTAACGAGCTTCGGCACAAACGGTATCATAACAGCCATAGGTAAATACTGTGCTATTGTACCTATAACGGAAAGGCTTGTATTACAGAAATAGTTCTTATAGAGATACTGATTGAGCGAAGCAAATTGAAGCTGACCGCTTATCAGTATTCCCGTAAGAGCTAAAACTATAAACGGTCGGCTCTTAAACATTCCGGCATACAGCTTTTTCATATCCACCTTAGGCTCTGCCTCGGAGGGAACACGCTCTTTGGTGTTAGCATAGCAGGCATAATAGAATATAACCGCACACGCCGCCATAGCCGCGCCAAACCAAAACATACCGTTGGGATTTGCAACGTTATATGTAGATCCGTCGGGATTTTTGACCTTGGTATAAATAATAAACGGAGCCAAAAGAAGCGGAGCCGCTCCGCCGATTCCGCCGCCTATTGAGCGGAAGGTCGAAAGAAGGGTTCTGCCGTCTGGATCGTCGGTTATAACAGACGCAAGAGAGCCAAACGGAACATTCATTCCGGTATAGAGCATACCGAACGCTATATATGTAACATACGCGAACAAAAGCAGTGCCCACTGCTTATTTGTTATCGCCCTGACATCAATAAAGCACACAAGCTGCGAGAGAGCAAGCGGAATTGCGAGCCATTTGAGATACGAACGGTATTTACCGTCCTTATTTGGGCGCCTTTTTGCAACAATCGTTCCCCACATAGGATCGTTTACCGCATCCCAGAGACGCGAAACCAAAAACAATGTGGCTACCTTATCTGTCGCTATTTTAAGTACATCGGTGTAAAACACCTTTAAAAATGACGAGACATAAGTTAAAACAAAAAGGTTTCCGGCATCGCCGAGCATATAGCCTATGCCCTCCTTGATGCCTATTTTGTTCGGATGCGGAGCAGTCGTTTCAACTGCCTTGGATTCTTTTTTCTCCATTATTCTCCCCCGTTTATACTGATGTAAAATACAGTATAACATAGTATAAAATGTAAAGCAATTAATTTTTTGTGAAATCTGTTTTATTTCAGTGTAAAATTTGTCAATTTTTTGTCAATTTTTCGAGTTCAAAGTAACTTTTAACACTGCTTACTATAAAACTCATTTTATCCTTTTGATTAGTTTATTATGTAGAGCGGCGATAAGGAGAGTCAACAGCGCAAAAATCAATATGCCGAAAATAAGCAAAGCCGCTATAATTAAATATGAAAGTCCGATATTGAACGGCACATTTTTTGCAACGGTTTCCCATATAAATTCAGGATTGTAAAACGGATACGGATAATATGTAGGGTCGGAAAATCTTCCGCGCACTATTGAAAAAATCGAATAAACAAGCGGATAAATTCCCGACAGCCAAAAGCATTTTTTGCCTATTGCACGGTCGGTAAACGGGAAAAACCATACTATAAGCGCCGCCGGCGGCATTATCATATGGTAATACACCTGTATAAAGCTCGACATCGAATGAGCCGGCGTATCCCACTTAAAGGGCGGAGTAAGCCCCATTGGAATACCGGCGCAATATGTAATTCCGGCCACGAGAACATATACGGTAACAAGAGCACCAATATAAGGATTAAAGCCTATTTTCTCCGCCTTTTTAACTCCGAATATCGAAAGTGCCGCGCACAGGAAATACACATACGCAAAGAAATTTGACTGCACGGTAAAGTAAGACAGGATATTGTATTTGCCGTAATCCACCGGGCTGTATTGTGGGTCGTACTCGTAGTGATAGTAACAAAGTCGATAGATAAACACAAAGAACCCGAAGAGAGCCAAAATCAAAAGCACCGTGCCGAGTAATTTACTCTTTGACGCCGAGCTGTGTTTTTCAGACATAAGGAATGCCCCTCTCTTTATTCTGCGACCGAAAATCTCAAATTCACCCATTAAGCTTAAACGTCATATATACCGGATTGTGATCGGAATACTTAAATCCGAGATCGTAGACATCGCTGCCGGAAACGGTAACATTGTCTGAGACTATAAAGCCGTCAACAGTAAGGACAAATTGATTGTCGTTATACGGACCGTCCGCATTTCTGCATGACGGAACGGGTTTTTCCTCGTTAAACGGAGCTACCATACTGAGATTGGTACCGTCAAACAGCGTCGGATCTACCGGCTGTGCCCAAGTATAGTCGGCACCGTCGATTCCGAATATTTTTCCGGAGTCGACGAGCAAATCCTTATTAAAGTCGCCGCCTGCGATACAATAATTACCCTTTTCATACTCAGCCTGCATATCATTTATGAGCATGGTTAGCTGTTCGGTGGCGATTGTGCCGTCGGAAGTGTATGCGGAAAGATGAAGCGTATATAGCACAAGCTCCTTATCGTTGCTGACGGAAACTCTTGATACCGAATAGCAACGGTCAAGGTCAACAAATTTCATAAATCCGTCTTCGATAGGCAGACTGCGTCTGAGTCCGCTTTCAATATTGAATCTTGATAATGTAAGCATACCGGCATACGATTTTCCATGCGGCTTGCTGAGCGGATAGAATAGATACGGGCTGTCAAAATTCACGGTAAATGTAGAGTCATAACCCTCAAGCGTATTTCTGAGAGCAGCCTCTTCATCATAGTGATAGCTGCGAGTCGCATTTTTATCGACCTCTTCAATAAGGATGAAATCGGGAGCTTCTGATTTAAGAAAATCCCCGACGCCGCTTATCACATTTTTGACCGACTCCTCCGATTCGGCACGGCTTTGTGTACCGCCGTCCATAAAGAAGCCGAAATCGGGCGTATATGCCGCGAAACCGATATTGTAGGATATGACCTTATATTCCGTATCTACAAGAGCAGCATCACTCGTTGCATCGTTAATTTGCAAGGCTTGATTATCTTCAATTCTGTGATAATCAATCATAACATAGGCGACATATCCCCCCACTATCAGAACCGCCGCAAGTAAAATAATTAAAATGACCTTAATAACCTTTTTTGCCTTAGCTGGCACCACAAGCACCTCTTTCTTGTTATTTTGTAGAAAAATTAAAAGTAGACTGCTTTGAATTATATCACTATTTCACATTATATTCAAGACAAATAACAAAACAGGCAAGCAAAGCGGGCTTTTTTATACATAATATCCGTTTGTGTGCAGAAAACGTCAACAATCGTGAAAAAAGGCTCTCTCCCGTCAGGATCTGGCTGTGAGCAACGCGAACAGACTGAGGGCTTAAATTAGGCTCCCTTGTAAAGGAGCTGTCATCGAAGATGACTGAGGGATTAAAAAGCGAAGCACTTTCTTTTTGAAATCTGTTTTTTGAGAAAATCCCTCCGGCTTGCCTTAACGAGGCCCACCTCCCTTTACAAGGGAGGCTGTTTTCCGCAAAAAGATGGACAAAGAGTTCGAGTCTCCTGCCCTTTTTGCAATATACAGAAAAAAGGTACCGGGGAAAATCCCGATACCTTTCCTGGCGCAGAAGGAGAGACTCGACGGGTTTTCAACCCGTCGTGTTCGCTTTGCGAACAGTTTATTTTATGTCCCTTTTTGCTCCGCAAAAAGATGGACGAAGAGTTCGAGTCTCTCTGCCCTTTTTGTATTATACAGAAAAAAGGTACCGGGGAAAATCCCGATACCTTTTCTGGCGCAGAAGGAGAGACTCGAACTCTCGCGCCGGTTACCCGACCTACGCCCTTAGCAGGGGCGCCTCGTCACCAACTTGAGTACTTCTGCATTGGTAGCGTCTATGACACTATTCGATTGTTAAAAGAGAGAGCGGAAAATCCGCTTTCTCTTCTAAGTGGCGGAGAGAGTGGGATTCGAACCCACGGTACGTTGCCGTACGACGGTTTTCAAGACCGTTCCGTTATAACCACTTCGGTATCTCTCCGTATTAGGCGAAAACTATAATATCATAGTTTTCGCTTTGTGTCAATGTTTTTTTGCTTTATAACGAGCTTTCGGAAGAAGATTTGCACCGTAAAATCACAAATTCAGAAGTATCTCCGAAATGAGCTTTTGCATTTCGCGAGCCTTGAGTTTACCCGTGGTCAGCACCTCTTCCTCGCTTAACGGCTGTTTTAAAACTCCTGCCGCCATATTTGTGATAAGAGAAAAAGCGAGCACTTTAAATCCGCAATGATTGGCGGCTATTACCTCCGGAACGGTGGACATACCGACTGCGTCCGCTCCGAGTATACGAAATGCACGAATTTCCGCCGGTGTTTCATACGACGGCCCGAGGCAGCCGAGATATACGCCTTTTTTAAGGTCGGTACCCGTTTTTGCGGCGCATGCTTCGGCAATTTCACGAAGTGACGGATTATATGCAAACGACATATCCGGGAAACGTGTGCCTACGCTGTCGTCATTTTTTCCCACGAGCGGATTTCTGCCCATAAAATTGATATGGTCGGTTATAAGCATAATATCCCCGGGTTTAAAGTCGAGATTAACACCGCCGGCGGCATTGGTAAGTATCAGATTTTCCGCTCCGAGGGCACGCATAACTCTTATAGGCAATACGACTTTATCAAGCTCCCAACCCTCATAGCAGTGAAGCCTGCCCTGCATACAAATAACGGGTTTCCCCGAAAGCCTGCCTACGATAAACCTGCCCTTGTGACCTGGAGCGGTAGATACGGCAAAGCCTTCAAGCTCGCCGTAATCTATATACACGGGGTTTTCGATTTTTTCGCCCATATCGCCGAGCCCCGAGCCCAAAACTATGGCTGTTTTCGGTATTTCGGTTATTTTTGACCTTATATATTCTGCGTTTCGCTCTATGATGTCAGCCATTTTTCTTTACCTCGCTTATAATTCTGCTCGCTGCGGCATTTACGGTGCTTTTGACCTTTTCAATATCAATCGTTGTGAATTCCCCGTCCTTATAAAGCACTCTTCCGTCCGCCATAGTCAGCACAACATCGGCACCGTCTGCGGCATACACAAGGTTATTTATCATATCGGTTTGCGGATACATATGCTCGCTTTCGATGTTTAAAACGCAAAGGTCAGCTTTGTATCCCGCTTTTATTGCGCCGCCGTCCTCTCTGCCCTGTGCCTTGTAACCGTTTACGGTAGCTATTTTTAAAATATCGCGTTCGGAAACCACCGAGGCGTCGTTATGAAGTCCTTTCGGCAAAAGCGCGCAAAGGAACATTTCCTTTATCATATTAAGATTGTTGTTTGAGGCGACGCTGTCTGTACCTATTGCCACATTGACGCCGCTTTTTAAGAGCTTGTAGACATCGCATATACCGCTGCCGAGCTTCAGGTTACTCGCCGGGCACGTGGCTACCGTCACGCCCTTTTCGCGTAAAAGCTCAATATCTCCGTCCTCAACCCAAACACAATGAGCCGCAGTTGTCGGCACGTCAAAAACTCCGCATTCGCAAAAGAGCTGCGTCGGAGTTAACGAATACTTCGCCTTACATTCTTCGTGTTCTTTCTTCGTTTCAGACAGATGTATGTGCGCCCTAAGCCCTCTCTCGCGGACCTTTTCGGCGAACTGCTCAATTATTGTTCTTCTGTTTGTATACTCGGCGTGCAGGCTCATATCTATTTTAAGTCTGCCGTCTGCGGCATTGTGAAACCGCTTTACTATATCTTCACTTTCGCGGAAGCTTTGCAGATTTTCAATATCGGTATCCTCAAAGCTCGTTATTGCGCGGCTGAAATTGCATTTAATACCGCTGTCCGTTACGGCTTTCGCGACATTTTCGGAAAAGAAATACATATCGGAAAAAGATACGGTTCCGTATCGGAGCATTTCGGCTATCGCAAGCATTGACGAATAATATGCGTCCTCGCCCTTTATTCTGTCCTCAAACGGAAAAACCTTTTCGTTCAGCCAACGCTGAAGCGGCAGGTTTTCGGCATAGCCGCGCAAAAGCGTCATCGGCGAATGCGAATGTGCGTTTACAAAGCCGGGCATCAGCACCTTGCCGGTACCGTCATATTCTTCGCCTTCATAATTTTCGGGACGGACGCTGCTCACATAAACAATTCTGTCGTCCTTTGTCTCCACGAACATTGATTTTACATAATCAAAGTTTTCATCAACAATACCGATATTTTTAAATAACATAAAAGCTCCTCTTTGCATATTACGAAAAAAGGGCGTTTTGCGCCCTTAATTCTCGACTATTTCTATTGTCTGTATTTTTACATCCTCTAACGGCTTGTTTTGGAAGAAATCCACCTTGACATTTGCTATATCGTCAACGACATCCATTCCCTCAAAGACCTGGCCGAATACCGTGTGATGATAATCGAGCCACGGAGTGCCGCCGTTGTTCTCGTATTCGCGCACAGCCTCGAGAGGAAAAAGCTTTTCCGAAGCGGTTTCAAGCTGATCGACAAGATCGTCGGAAACAGAATCCGCCTGAACTATAAAGAACTGACTGCCGTTTGTATTGGGGCCTGCATTAGCCATGGAAAGCGCGCCTCTGAAATTGTGCAGCTCGCTTGAAAATTCATCGGCAAACGGCTTGCCCCAAATGCTCTCGCCGCCCGTTCCGGTACCCTTGGGGTCACCGCCCTGAATCATAAAATCCTTAATTACTCTGTGGAATATAAGTCCGTCATAGTACCCGTTTTCAGCGTGCGTAACAAAGTTTTCAACCGCTTTGGGTGCTTCCTCCGGGAAAAGTCTCACCTTAATATCGCCCTTGTCGGTCTTGATAACTGCTATTTTTTCGCCGACAGCCGGCATTTCTTTTTGCTTTAACATTTGTTCCAACTCCCATAATACACTTATAAATTGCACCCGGTTTTCTCTGCGACAAATCGGATACATCATCAATTTAATAATATCACACAAACACGAAATCGGCAATGAACAATTCCCCGAAAAGTGATAAACACCAAAGCGGTATTGTGTGCAAAACAGAATAATTGTTGACAAATACGGTTTGCGATAATATAATAATTTAAAGCAAAGAAGCGAGTTGTACAGCTCGCTTCTTTTTTATTTAGGAGTGAAAAATATGAAAGTTTATCACGGAAACATACTTACGGTAGATAAAAACGATACTGTCGCCGAATATCTTGTTGAAAATTGCGGCAGGATAGTTTACGTCGGTGACAGTCTGCCGGAGGCTTTTAAAGACGCAAAGACGATAGAGCTTCGTGAAAAGGCGTTGGTACCGTCATTTGCCGATACTCATATACATTTTGCGAGCTTTGCCACTTTTTATGCCGGTCTTAACGTTATGGAGGCAAAAAGCAACTCGGAAATACTTGAAATGCTGCAGTCTCACGTCCGAAAAAGTAAGGAAAAAATAATTACAGGCTTCGGAGCCTCTCCGTATTCGGTGTCCGACGGTCATCTTGTCAGGCGCACCGAGCTTGACCGCGTCTGCCCCGACAAGCCTGTGTTTATAGTTAAATACGACGGTCACGCCTGCGTTATAAACACTGCTCTTTTAAATAAAATCCGTGATAAAATAAAAGGTCTTCGCGGCTTTCACGAGGATACAGGTGAAATGAATCAAGAAGCGTTTTTTGCCGTTTCGGATTATGTTACAAATTCTGTTTCACCGTTGCACCTTATAAAGAATATGCAAAAGGCAGCCGACTATATGGCCTCTGTCGGCATAGGAATGATACACAGCGTCAGCGGCGTCGGATTTTCTCACGATTTGGACGTCGATATGGAACGCTATTTCGGTGCGGGATTGAAAAACGGTATGCAATATCGTGTATTTTTCCAAACCATGGATACCGAAAAGGTAATCAAACGCGGCCTTACAAGAATCGGCGGATGCTTTGAAACAGCTCTCGACGGTTGCTTCGGCTCAAAAGACGCATCACTTCTCACACCGTATGAAAACAGTAACGACTGCGGCGTTTTATATTATTCCGATGAAAAGGTGACGGAATTTTGTAAAAAAGCAAACCGCGCGGGCTTACAGATAGAGATGCACGCAATAGGTGACAGGGCTTTTAATCAGGCGACAAGAGCCTTGAAAGCAGCCCTTGACGATTATCCGAGAGAAGATCATCGTCACACAATAATTCACGCGTGTTTGCCCACCGAAGAGGGCATTGAAATATGCAAAAAATACAACATCTCATTATCGGTACAAACCGCATTCATCGACTGGCGACAAGAGCCGGATGAATATCTCAAAGAGATACTCGGCGCGCGCTCAAAAAGACTAAATCCGATTAAGACTTTCTCCGAAAACGGTATAAGGCTTTCGGCGGGCTCGGACGCGCCCTGCACAACGCCCGACCCCATTAACTGGATGTACAAAGCCTGCAACCACTCCTGCGCCGAAGAAGCGTTGTCCGTAAAAGATGCCCTGCGAATGTGCACCTACAACGGGTACCTCGCCACATTTGACGAAAAGGACCGCGGTTCTCTGGAAACGGGAAAAATCGCCGATATGGCAATTCTCTCCGAAAATCCCTATACTATCCCCAAGGAAAGACTCGGAGAAATCAAAGTTACGGAGCTTCTTCTCGGCGGAAAGACTTACGAGAGTGCAGTCTCGCCGATATTTACGCATATTATGCGCGGTATAAAAAACAAGGGCAATTGCTGAAAGCAAAAAACGGGAGGTGAAAAATTTTCACCTCCCGTTTTGTATATACTGCGTATCAAGCCGTATATGCGACCTAAATCACAAATATTTTGTTACATCTTCGGTTTTTCGTTTCGGGACAACGTAATCGCCGTTACCGTCGATGAAATACTTCACGTCTTCGTCATTTATGTCTTTTATTTTGCTTTTATGTGTAGGATAACCGAATGCGACCACAGTATGGAGCGTTTGATTTTCCGTGAGTCCGAAAAGCTCAGACAGCTTTACCTTGTTACAGGCGCCTATAACACAACTTCCGACGCCCTTATCCCACGCCGCAAGCGTCATATTGGAAATGGCAAGTCCCGCATCCGTATCGCAGTTTTTATTTATATCAAGGTTTTCAACCACTCCTATAAACAGCGTCGGCTCTTCTCCTTCTTTTGGCTGTCCCACCTCAGGCGGCAAATAGCCCGCCCATCTTGTATACGAAAAGGTCTTTTTAACCATTTCTGGAGATTTTACCACGACGAAACTCAGAGGCTGTTTATTCGCCGCACTTGAAGCGTAGCGCGCAGCAGTCAAAATATCCTCTACCACGCTGTCGGGCACGGGGTCCTGCTTGAATCTGCGGTATGTACGCCTGGTCTTTAATAATTCCATAATATCCATAGGCTATACTTCTTTCTATACTGAAATTGAATTTATTGCGTCTGCCGCATTATTCGTCGGTGCGATTTTGCAGACAGCTTATATCGACATAATAATAGGACGGGTCCTCCGAATCTATCTGCACGGGAAATGATGTAATATTTCTGCGGGCAATTAAATCCGTAGGGTCAAACCAGAGATTAGGGCTTACAAAAACATAACCCTTTCCGTCTACGGGATCGGTCCATTCACAGAGCACAACGTACGGATTGTGACCGTTGACAGAATAATTTTCATTTACGCTTACTTCGGTGTACGTCGCGTAAACCGTCCTTAAATTTTTAAGATAACGCTTATAAGCACGGTGTTCTTTTATAAGGCTTAAGCCGCCTACCGCGATAAATATAAAGCCGAAAGCACATATAAATATTGATATTCCGTAATCATCGCCGACAGCAACTCTGTCGGGGTTATCGTTGTCATAGTAAATCTTAATTACCTTTCCGACACGATACGAGCTCGTATAAGTGCCTATCTCGGTGATATGCTCTTCACCGTCAACATCAAATGCGACATAGACTCGATGGTTTGTCTCATCATCGGCGCCTCTCTCGGTCGTTATCCTAACAATTTCAGCCTCGGCAGCCGTCATATTCTTATGGTTAAGCGACCTGAAACCTATAATGCAGCCGACAATAAAAAACAGTACGCCTGCCACAACAAATGACGAAAATACATATGTTGCCGTTTTATCTCTTCTCATAAACACGCCTCGATTTATACTCTAATATTGCGAGCTAAAAATATTACAACTATACGGATATTTTAGCATAAAAATACAGTTAATGGAAGAAATATATAAAATGGGCAAATCAAACCTGATTTGCCCTAAAATTTGGTTTCCATGCCGCTGAATAAAATAGTGTGTCAAAACATATAAGCGGTTATATGAAAAAAACACTCCGCATAAAGCTCGGTGCTGTTCACGTGACTGTGCAACGAGATAGCGTAACCAAATTATTGTATCTTTTTAGAAATCTCTCTGCATTTAGGAAAATACGGCTTTTGCTTCCTATACTCTCTAATATCTACAGCAATCCCATATCGTCATTTTTATCGATTTCTACAAAGCCTAAAAGTGCGAACGAGTCCGGAACAACCGGCGGAAAATTTTGTTTATTTACTTAAGCTCAGTTTCATACCTCATCGTTTTTTCATTTCTAATGTTTGACAAGCTGTCATTGACCGAATTCAATTTGAAAGAAAAAAATAAAGACGTTCAAAAGAACGTCTTTATTTTTGGCTCCCCCAGTTGGACTCGAACCAACGACACCGCGGTTAACAGCCGCGTGCTCTACCGACTGAGCTATGGAGGAATATTGAAACCGACTAAGCAAAGCTTAATCGGTTATTTATGTCGGCATCGACCTATTTTCCCGGGCCGCTTCCAGCCAAGTATTTTCGGCACGAATGAGCTTAACTACCGTGTTCGGAATGGGAACGGGTGGACCCTCATCGTAATAAACACCGACTAAATCAGCAAAAACTGATTTATAACTATTTAGCCCACAAAAGTGGGATTTATATAAACAGGTTGCCCCGTTATACACTCTGGTGACCCGTAGCGGATTCGAACCGCTGTTGCCGGCGTGAGAGGCCGGAGTCTTAGGCCACTTGACCAACGGGCCATGTTTAAATCAGGTGGTACACCATCGGAGACTCGAACTCCGGACACCCTGATTAAGAGTCAGGTGCTCTACCAACTGAGCTAATGGTGCATATTGAATTACACCCTAAAAACTGAACAAAGGAAAGAGAGAAAGGAGAAGAGGAAGAAACAAAAGATTCGACCAAAGGTGACGTAGCTGTCACAAAAGGTCAAGCCCTCGACCTATTAGTACTGCCAAGCTAAATACGTCGCCGTACTTACACACGCAGCCTATCAACCTCATAGTCTTTGAGGGGTCTTACTAGCTTATGCTATGGGATATCTTATCTTAGAGATGGCTTCACGCTTAGATGCTTTCAGCGTTTATCCAAACCGCACATAGTTGCTCGGCCGTGCCATTGGCATGACAACCGATGCGCCAGCGGTGCGTCCATCCCGGTCCTCTCGTACTAGGGACAGCGCTCTTCAAATATCCTACGCCCACGACAGATAGGGACCGAACTGTCTCACGACGTTCTGAACCCAGCTCGCGTACCACTTTAATCGGCGAACAGCCGAACCCTT